>PJUC01000001.1_pt1 | contig 615719 bp, 513 predicted proteins | sample 1512161 | NCBI WGS metagenome assembly PJUC01 (sample SAMN08177676, study PRJNA422409) | Soil metagenome, whole genome shotgun sequencing project. | isolation source: Soil enriched on filter paper | place: USA: Madison | collected 2015-01-15 | reverse complement strand
GCGAACCAATCCCACCTTAAATGAAAGACTGTAATCCTTCTGAGTACGCTTTACGTACTGACTTGATTCAATTTTATCCATACGATACTTTTTGGTGTATCGCTATTTCAGGACGGGACATTTAGCTACGGTACTTCTTCTGAAATACTTTGGATATTTCTAATTTATATTCCCTGAGACTTGCCTTTCCTTTGAGCATGCGCACTAAACGATTGATACGGGTAATCTTGGTTTCCAGCAGCTCCGGGTGTACCATTGGGGATATCACATTCTTATACTGCTTCGCTTCCGGAAAACGGTTGAGTAGCTTTTGTGTTGCTTCCGTATTTTGAGTTTTTACGGCTACAAACATGTTCTGCTTATACCAGAATTTAAGGTCCCGGATATTCCAGATCAAAGGCCGGATCACATCGTAGCAGTCATAACCTTTAGCATTGAACAACTTCACCCAATAGTCAGGCCACTGCTCATTCAGGTGATTCTGCCCGCCCTGGCCGGGAATTGCAGCTGAGAAAACAATTACATCCGACATACCGGTAAGGTCCCCGATGATCTTTTCAGCATATTTATCGTAAAGATGTTCCGCGAACTCAAAACTGATTGCAAGATCGAATCGCTCTTTTAATCCCAGGTCTTCCATCAAGTTTTTAAGCAACAAGTCATCGCCTTTTAGCTTCTGTAATTTGTTATTGCTCCACTCCCCATCAATACCTAAGACTTTTTTCACCCCACACTCCTTAAATTTATGCAGGAAGTTGCCGATGCCACAGCCCAGGTCTGCTACCGATCCGGGAGCAAACAGTTCATATAAAATGGGAACGATCACTTCCGGGTCCACATCATCATGCTCTTCACTAATGTGCAAATACACGTCCTTAAACATAAAAAAATTGAGTGTTTATCTATTTTCAAAAGTAAAACATAAAAGGCAAATCACAGCCATTCTGTGTCGCATCTTTTTGTTTCCGGTTTATTTTTTGCGGGTCGCAAGTGCATAGACAATACCTGCGGCATTTTCAGAGGCTTTGCCATCATGCGCCAGCATTTGCCAGACTTTGGAGTAATCCGTCTGCATCCGGTCAATATTATCGCTGTTCACCGTAATATCAGCTATTGCCTGCTGCAAGCCGGGCTGCGTGAAATCATTCTGCAACAGCTCAACAACAGAAAGCTTTCCTAAAATGATATTAGGCAATGCTACATACTCTGTTTTTGCCATAGCTTTTACGATCTTAAACGTCAAAAGACTGGTCTTGTAAACCACGACCTGCGGCACACCTAATAAAGCCGTTTCCAGTGTTGCCGTACCGGAGGCGACGATAGCTGCATCTGCTATTTTTAAAATATCATAGGTTTTACCTTTAACCAATGACACAGCAGAGTTGCCATTAATAATAGCCTCATAAAGGGCTTCATTCTGAGCTGGAGCCTGTGCAATCAGGACTTCATAATCAGTCAGCAGGGTAGCCGCTACTTCTAGCATCAGCGGCAATAGCTTTTTGATTTCCTGGGTGCGGCTTCCCGGTAGCAATGCCAATACTTTCTTTTCTTTGGCAAGCCCGGAAGGCTTTTGCAACTCCGCTTCCATCACTTCTATTAAAGGATGCCCGACATAATGCACCGGGTAACCATATTTTGCATAGAAAGGTTTTTCAAATGGCAGGATCACCATCATCTCATCCACATACTTATGGATATGATGTACCCGGTTCTCTTTCCAGGCCCATACGGTAGGTGAAATATAATAAGCAGTGCGGAATCCCTGCTGATGCGCCCATTTCGCGATACGCATATTAAAGCCCGGGTAATCCACGAACAGGATCACATCGGGTTGAAATGCCTGGATATCTGCTTTACAAAAGGATATATTTTTAAGAATAGTACCAAGGTGCCTGAGTACTTCCACTAAGCCCATAAAGGCAAGCTCTCTATAGTGTTTTACAATATCGGCGCCTGCAGCCTGCATCAGATCTCCGCCCCAGGCCCTTATCCGGGCCTCCGGGTCTTTCTGTTTCAATGCCTTGATCAGGTTGGCCGCATGCAAGTCTCCGCTTGCTTCTCCTGCTATGATGTAATATTTCACTTAGATCAACTTATGAACATTCATTGGACGACTTCCCGGTCAACTTTATTGCGCCAGCCCCATTTATTGAAGTAATACAGGGAGGACCGGAATCCGTACCAGGTTAATAAAGTACTTTTATGCACGCCCCCTTTGAAATCATGTACGACCACAGCCTCCGGAAAATACGCGGTTTCTGCTATTTTCAGGATTCTCCTGCTTAAATCGGCATCTTCTGTGTACATGAATATGCGCTCATCAAACAAACCGGCTTGTTGCAGGGTAGTACATCGAAGGAACATAAAACAGCCCGATAAGAAAGGGATATGAAACATTGGCTTTTCATAATCTTTATCTTTATTTTCAAAAAAATAAAGGGCTTCTTCCATGCGTTTCTGCCCCAGGCCTTTCATAAAACGCCGGGCCAATAAAATATAAGGAGTAGGATTATTTTTACAAAGATACTGAATCCGGCCGTCAGGATAGATTATTTTAGGCATAACCAAGCCTACATGAGCATTTTCTTCCATAAAATGCCCCAGAGCCTCCAGGCATTTCGCATCAAATAAAAGATCGGGATTTAAGACTACGTGATAGTCTGAGCTATTCATAGTTTCCCGCATGGCCACATTGTGGGCTTTGCCATATCCCAGGTTTCCCGGGAAATGCATATAAATTATCCTATTGTCAAACTTGAGTTTAGAACTTATTTGATCAATTGCAGAATTATCTATTACATAGAGTTGCGTCACTTTCTGGCTTTGCAAAAAAGACTTACACACCTGCAATACTTCTGTCAATGATGTATTATATGTTACAATAGAACCTGTTATCTTCATAAATAAACAAATCGGCTTGCCGGCTAACACACTTCAATACCGCTTCCGTATCAATAGCCCATCAAGCCCATTTCATACTTTTTGCATCATCATGATGCCTATTACAAACCGGACATTAAAAAACATCCATTTATACCTTTACTCAAAACTGGTCTTTAATCCTTAAAGTTTCCATCATCCAAAATCTCATCCCCTACTCAACAAGACGCTCAAACTACATTATTTCTTATTAAGGCAGCGCAAATATACAAAAGTATAGCATTAAGCGCCTGACAATATTACAAGTAGAAACGCTAAGTTTTTAACAATTATTATAACAATATTATCTTTTTTTCTCCGTTGACCTTAGACTAAGCTGTGTTAAATTCTTTTAAAGCAGTCTGCTGTGCATAACATTAACTTAACTTTGCAACATAATTGATAACCTCAGACGCAACTAAATAAATTAGATTACGTAAAGCACCTGTACTCATGTTTTCCATTTTTAAAAAAAATAAAAAAATAAACGTAAACTTCGCTGCGTTTTTAAGCCAGGACATGCACTCTCATATCCTGCCTGGTATTGACGATGGCGCACCTGATACTGATACCTCTATTGCATTAATCCAGGGCATGATGAATGCCGGCATCAAAAACTTCATGGGTACCCCTCATATTATGGCGGATATTCACCGTAATACGCGGGCAACCATCACTGCGGCTTACGACAAATTACAAAAAGCACTTGTTGCGCACAACATGGACATTAATGTCAAGTTCGCTGCGGAATATATGATTGATGAAGGTTTTCCTGATCATTTAAAGGCGGGTAATCTCCTGACTGTTTTTGATAATAAAATACTCATTGAAACTCCTTTTTATCACGAGCCCATTGATATAGAAGATATTCTTTTCCAAATCGAAACCGCCGGCTATCAAGCGATCCTGGCACACCCGGAACGTTATCACTTTATCGACGACAAGCTTAAAGTACTGGATAAGTATCTGGACCGAGATATTGCCTTACAGCTCAATATATTGTCCTTAAGTGGCTATTATGGCAGCAAGGAAAAAGAAGTAGCCAACAGGCTCCTGGATGCCGGCCTCTACCGTTTTGTAGGCAGCGATCTGCACCATAGCCGGCACCTGAACCGTATCGTGACGATGGTGCTGGACCGGAAAGTGGTAGACAAGCTGGAAAAGCTGGCCTGGGAGAATCAGCAGATCACAAATTTTGTTCCGAGTGTATAAGTTCTATCATCTTTTGATAAAACTTGTACCAGCCTTTATGCTCTCTACCTGATCCGAGGTTGTTGTTGTGAAAAATGCTGATCAGCTTACCACGACTTTGCTTCAGGGTAAAAACAATGCGCTCCAACTCTGCATAAGCTTCTGTTTTCGAGTTATTGTACTGATTAATCGCCGTGGTTTCCATAAAACAAAACGGGTGCACCCTTAGTTCCGATTTTGTTTCGTTAGAAAGATCATACCACATAAAAGACCTGGAAGTGCCCGCCCTGAAACCATTTATCGCCGGGTAGCCCATCGAATAATCATTTTGAATGCCCATGCTTTCCAGTTGCCGGTAGGTATCCGGCAGGCTCATTTTAATATAATGTTGCCTGGATTTCCAAACCGGCTTATCCAGGATATTTTCTAATAGATGTAACTCTTTTTCCATTACAGATTGCTGCAAATAAGCGCCATAAGAAGGGTGTAAACCTACCTGCGCATGGGTGGAAGTATGCCGTATCAAGGCCTGCATCTCGGGATGAGCCGGGCTGATATTGCGGTCATAAGTACCATTAGCCCCTACCAGGAAGAAGTAAACAGGCTGTAAACCATAATACTGTTGCAGGTCTTCCATCCACTTAAACGCATCATAAGGGTCCTGTCTCCCGGATGAAGCCACAAGTATACGGTCAAAAAACCAGCCGATCCTCAATTTCAGCAGGTCTCTTAATGCGCCGCCGATATTCTGTTTCCGGGGTTTATTCCGGTAAGCCCAGGCAATATCTATATCATAAGTAGGTTGAAACTCAAATGATTGCTGCGGTAGGAGTAGTTTAAATTTCTTTTCAAGGATATTTCTCAGGGCATTAATCCACTCATCCACCACCGGTTGCTGGATAAAGGAATACTGAAAGGCCACCGAATTGGCAGGCATATACCTTCCATGCCCGTCTTTTTTATGGGGCAGGTATTCTTCATACCTGGAGATCAGGTAAAAAACGGCCGAAAAAATATCAAAAGGGATCAGGGCACCGGGTTGATTGTAAAACAATACGGTACTTTTTTTCCACCTGTTGATGTTCAGCTGCTGTACCGTCTCTCCTACTTCATAAATCAAACGGTGCGGGCGCACCAGGATATCTTCCGCGCCAATTCGTTTTTCAGAATAGTTAATTTTAAGCCCTTCATAAGCTTTCCACTGTTCCACATCATAGGTCACGCGGAAATCCAGCTGCAATTGCTCCTGGAAGATCCACTCCAACACGTACTGAAGCCGATGGGTGATCTGCTCACAATAAATAAATACCTGGTGCTGGAATGCGGACATATTAAGTAATGGATATTAAGGGTTAAAGCATTCAGGTCAGCTCGGCATTCGCCTCTGCCAGCCCGATAATGCTTTCTTTTAAAATAGTATTGACTTCTTCCAGGGTGCCCGCGTTCACGAGGCGCATGCGGTATTCTTTCGCATTTCTCAAGCCTTTAAAGTAGGTAGCGTAATGGCGGCGCATTTCCAGTATACCTAATTTTTCTCCTTTCCACTCACAGGATCTCTGCACATGCTTCCCGCAAACCTGTATACGTTCTTCAATGGTAGGTGGTGGTAAAATTTCGCCGGTGGCAAAATAGTGCTTCACTTCCCGGAAAAACCAGGGATAGCCAATGGCCGCACGACCGATCATAATCCCATCTACACCGTACCTGTTTTTATACTCCAGGGCTTTCTGCGGGCTGTCGATGTCCCCGTTTCCGAAGATAGGTATTTTTATTCTTTGGTTGTTCTTTACCTTGGCAATCAGGGTCCAATCTGCCTCGCCTTTGTACATCTGCATACGGGTACGCCCGTGGATAGATAAAGCTTTGATGCCTACATCCTGGAGACGCTCGGCCACTTCCTCAATATTTTTAGTGCTTTCATCCCAGCCCAGTCTTGTTTTTACCGTAACGGGTAGCTCTGTAGAGTCTACTACGGCTTTAGTCAGCTGGATCATTTTGGGAATATCTTTCAGAATGCCGGCACCGGCGCCTTTACACACCACTTTTTTTACCGGGCAACCAAAATTGATATCTATGAGATCGGGATTGGTTGCGGCACATATTTTAGCCGACAGGGCCATAGCCTCTTCATCTCCACCAAATATCTGGATACCGATAGGGCGTTCGTAATCAAAAATATCTAGTTTCTGGCGGCTCTTGATCGCATCGCGAATCAGGCCTTCAGAGGATATGAATTCAGTGTACATAAAATCTACACCCTGCTCTTTGCACACTGCACGAAAAGGCGGATCACTCACGTCCTCCATAGGAGCGAGTAATAAAGGAAAGTCGCCTAGTTCTATATTGCCAATTTTCACCATAAGAGCTGCAAAGTTACGCAATTAGCAAATTAGAGAATTTGTAAAATTTATACTGTCAATTTTTGAGTTAATTTCGAACCCTATTTTATTATTGCGAAAATAGCCATGCTTTTAAGTCCTTACCCTTTTATTAAAGATGAAACATTATATGAAACTACTACTTAGATTATTGTTGGCAATAAGCATCACTGCATCAGGCTACCCTGCCCTATTCGCACAGGAGACTGCACCAGCACCAGGCAAATTTGGCCCTATGGCGGATAAATATGACCAAAACAAACCGGAACATATAGCCATAAGAAAAGAAGTTGAAAAACTATTTGCGAAAGCGGACAAATCCAGACTTACCGACCTATTACCTTTTTCTGTTAATAATAAAACAGGTATTATCAATAAAATCACGAAGGAAGTGATTATAGCACCCACACACCAAATAAAGGAAATCATAACGATTGCCAACCCAAACCTTTGGGGCATCTACCAGACCGATACTGCTTCCTATTATTTCATTATTTATCAAAATGATGGCCGAATTATTATTACCAAAACAGGTGAGGCGAGCGATGTCCCTAAAGATGAATTTTTCAGGGTTGCTATCAAAGACCTGGCAGATGGCACATTGGGCTATACACTAAACAAGCGTGGAGCCGTTATTGCTCAATCTAAACAATATCGCTCAGTACAGCCGGCATTTGACAAAGACGGGGAAATCTATGCCGCAGTACAATTAAAAGAGAATAATCTATTCGGGATCGTTGATACAAAAGGGGCGATTTTTCCTGGTTTTGAATTTAAATACCGGAACCTAATCCATAATAAAACAGCTAATTATTATCAGAATAATATCTGGTTTTATGCCGAGGATGCTGATCTCAATAAATATTTTGTGGGTATAAATGGTGTAAAAAAATCAGTACCTGGTTTAAGCCAACAACCTGTCTGGGAAAATGATCCTTTTGGCTATAATATTCACCATAATGCCAAAGATAAAACCTGGGGCCTGTTGGACCAGTCTACAATGGAATGGACCATTGCACCTCAATCCTCACTCGAACTTTTAGGGGTCCATTATACCTCCAAAGAATCAAGGTATTCGTTAGATGTAGCCAGCAGGAAAGACTGTGCTATCTATATTTATGTAAAGGATAAAAACTTAAATTACTACATGGATCTTAACGGCATGAAATATTTACCCCAAGAGTATTTAAATAGTAAACCCGCAAAAAGAAAATAGTTCATTAGCATGCTTAAAAAGCTATCATTCAATACCCTATTCATTGCCGCCGGGATACCCGCATTCGGCCTGGCTTTCTATTTAAATCGTGCCTGGCCTATTGTCCTCTTCTTCCTGATAGCAGTTAGCTACCTCTTATATATCCGGATTTCCGGCTCCGACGAAAATGATTATACTTTTAAAGAAGAAGTTAGTCCTTCATTTACGCAAATGGGCTATGAGATTTTACGAGAAAGACCGCTTAATTTTTTGGAGCGCATAAACAGAGAACCGGAAATCGAGATCAACCCGGGTCCCCATTATACCCGAAGGTATTTAAGAAAATATCATCGGGTGTTCACCGTCCGCACCAAAGAACAGGAAATACTGGACGTGCTTACCGAAATCAAGCAACATGCGGATAAAGAAATTACAGTCGAGATCCTGGGAACGAAGGTAATTGAAGCAACATAGCCTAATCTTACTCCCTTTCCACCCAGGCCCCATTATCTTTGATCAACTGGATCAGCTCTTCTACCGCTACCTCGGAATCAACATTACGCTTCACCACTTCCTGGCCTTTATATAAAGTGATCTTACCTACACCGGAACCCACATAGCCGAAATCGGCATCAGCCATCTCGCCCGGACCGTTAACGATACAACCCATAATACCGATCTTCAGCCCTTTTAAATGATAGGTAGCCGCACGTATTTTAGCGGTGGTCTCCTGCAATTCAAATAAGGTCCGGCCACAGCTCGGGCAGGAGATATATTCTGTTTTGGAAATACGTGTACGCGTGGCTTGCAGGATGCCAAAAGCAGCATCATTCAATAACTTTTCTACGTTTTCTCCATTTAAAGCATCGTAGGATCTTTGTTTTACACCTAATGACAATCCATCGCCAAAACCATCGATCAGCAAAGCCCCACATTCCGTCGCAAAATGAATCAGGTGCTCGTCTGCTGTTTGCCAATAGGAATCGTTCATCAAAACAATGGGTTGTTCAAGCCCCATTTCCATTAAGGCAATACCCATACGGCGTATGGCCTGCATCGCATTTTTATGCTCCGAACTCAGGCAGAAAACAACGGTTTTATCGTCTTTGAGCAACTTAATATCTTCGATATTGAACGGAAACTCACTGCTATAGCAATCGATCATTACGAAGTTGATCCGGCTGCTTTTATCTTCCGTCTGCAGGTAGTCCTCTAACAGAAAAACAGGGAAATTATTTTTCGTCTGCGCTTCGTCCTGCTTTTGCCAGGCTTCTGACCAGGTAATCACTTTAAGGGTACCCGGGATAGCAAATCCCAGCTCCGGATCATTGACAAAAATATAATCGGCCGCTGCATCTGCGATCTGCCATTTGTCCAGCGCTTCGGAGTAGTTGTAACCGATGGCGGATAAGGCATATGGAGATCTTTCTCCGGTATATTTTGAGTAATCGGCGATAACAACCGGCACCTGCTGCCCGCCGATATTTTCAACGGCAAAAGTAGTCCTGCGTTTGTATTCGAAAGGATTATAGGTCAGCTGCTGAATCGCCGGTATATGCGCCTCACTTAAGTTATTAGGATTTGTTTCATAACGTTTCACCAGGTCCCGGCACACGGGGATCTCAAATTCAGGATCCTCGGTAAGCGATACTCTTACCGTATCTCCGATCCCGTCTTCCAGTAAAGTACCGATACCTACCGCGCTTTTAATACGGCCGTCTTCCCCATCACCGGCCTCGGTCACGCCCAGGTGCAAAGGATAGCAAATACCGAACTCTTCGTTCATGGTCTTAACCAGTAGCCGGTACGCATGTACCATAACCTGTGGATTGCTCGATTTCATGGAGATGACCAGGTTATGAAAATCCTGCGACCGCGCGATCCGCAGGAATTCCATAGCGCTTTCCACCATACCGGTATGGGTATCGCCATAGCGGCTCATGATACGATCACTTAAGGAGCCATGATTGGTACCGATACGGATAGCAGTACCATATTGTTTACAAATATCCAGCAATGGAATAAACTTCTTAGCGATCCGGTCCAGCTCTTCCTGGTATTCCTCGTCGGTATAATTGATGCTTTCAAACTTTTTCTTGTCTACATAATTACCGGGGTTGACCCGCACTTTCTGGATCAGGCGTGCCGCTATTTCTGCCGCATTAGGGGTGTAGTGGATGTCTGCGACCAGCGGGGTATTATAACCGGCAGCTTCAATCCCGGCCCTGATATTAGCCAGGTTCTCCGCTTCCTTCTTTGAAGGCGCAGTAATGCGTACCAGCTCCGCACCTGCCTTGATACAGGAAATCGTTTCTGCTATAGAACCTTCTGTATCCATAGTATCCTTGGTAGTCATGGTCTGCAGACGAATGGGATGCCCGTTACCTAAGCGCAAACCGCCTACATTTACTTCAACAGTGGATAATCTTTTATAGGATATCAGGGAGCTGGAATAAAATTGCATGCAGCAAAATTAGGATAATTTGACGATTAGCTGATAGGATGATTTATTGATTAACAGATTTGAAGATCAGCTCATTTTAAGTGCCTGTTATAGCGGGAGTAAGGGAGATGTAGTCTTATGTATATGGAGCTGAATCCCCTGTTTAAATTCCGATAATTAATTGACTATAAAATACTTGACCATTATTTATATACAACAAACTACCAACGGGACCCGCATTTTCCATGTCTTAACCATTAATACAAATCCGATCTGTTATGAAATCAATGTTATTTTTCTGCCTTGGCTTAAGCATCGCTACCACGATTCACGCACAAGACCCCTACATCCGGGACCCTTATTTTGCCAATGGCGGCGTTGCTGTAGGCACCAATCCCCCCTGGGGAACGCTTCAATATGGGTCCTATAGCGTAAGGACAATGACTATCGGTGCGGATGATAAAATTGTTTTTTCAGGCAATCAGTCTGTGAACTTCTCTCCAATTGGTATTTCAGGAGGCCATTATGCCATTACAAGAATGAAAGCCGATGGCACAATGGATAGCAGTTTTGCTGTCAATGGGCACAAAGTGTTTTCAAGCGGAGACAATGGTAATCCTATTTTAACCATGGATGTTCTAAAAATATTACCAGACAACAAAATGCTCTATGCAGGCCGCCAATTGTCCAATATGATAGACAAAATTGTGGTATTCAAAATGAATTCCGATGGCAGTTTTGATAATACATTCGGCTCCAATGGAAGAGCTGTTATTAGCGTCGGCAATGCCCTTGGGAGCGGCTTTCAAAATATGGGCGTGCAAAACACGGGTAAAATTTTACTTTTCGGAGGCAGTAGCGATTACACGAATCCTTGGGTAGGTTCCATTTCCCGATTGAATACTAATGGCAATTTAGATAACAGTTTTGGTACCAATGGGGTGCTCATCCCCAACCTTGGCTTCAATACGAACAATGTGCGGTATTGGATGGTCAAAGTGCTGAGTGATAATTCCTTTTTAGTAGCAGGCACTCATACTGAAGCTACTACGACCAGTGAGATTACGCATGATTTTATTGCGAAATTTGATGCTGATGGCACACTACAAACCAATTTTGGAACCAATGGAAAAGTGATTTTGCCTTTGATCAACAATGAGCGATTATCTTTCCAAAATAAAGAGATCGATGTGGACAACAATGGCAATATTCACCTCATCTGTGCTACCAATGGGGGCACTACAGGAATTTCATCGGTGTTGGTATATAAGCTCAACGGCAACGGTACTTTAATCAATAATTACGGGGCAAACGGCAGGCTAACCGTACCACAGCTTCATCACAACAGCTGGTACTCGTATGATGCAATGCTGCAGGGCGATAAGCTTTTGGTTGCCGGAATGACAGATACCGGTTTAGCGGCACCTTACCGCTTACAAAGATTTAACGCGGATGGCACTGAAGACCTCACTTTTGCCAGTCCTTTAAGCCACATCGCCAATAACAGGCGCGCTTATGACCACTTATATTTCCTGGGTTTACAAAGCAACGACAGGATTATGCTGGGTGGTAACGGGAAACGGGACGACAAAGCCGCGGACTCTATTTTCCCCGTAGTACTGCGCTTTTTGGAGCGCGGCACAGAACAACCACCGGTGGACACCGGTACGTCTGTGATTCAAATAAAAGACCAGAACCTGGTCAGGATCTTCCCTAATCCAACCCGGGATTTGTTTTATATTGATGGGGTCAGAGGAAACGCCAATGTGCAATTATTTGATGTAAGCGGTAAATTGATTTTAAACAGGCTCCTGCCTGGTAATAGGACAAAATCTATTGGTTGCAGCCCGTTACCGGCCGGGATCTATTGGCTGTACCTGAAAGAAGCCGGTAGCAAAACTATTTATAGTCATAAGCTGATCAAACAGTAATCGCAACAAATATTCCACCTTTTTCATAAATAGTGCTCTTTAAATAAAAGCACAAACCTTTTTTATTATGATGAAATCAATTGTATCCTTATGCCTTAGCTTAAGCCTCACAACCAGCTTTATACATGCGCAGGACCCTTATATACTCGATCCTTATTTTGGCAATAATGGCGTACAGATTAGCCAAAACCCTGCCTGGGGCAGTAATCAATATCGAAGTTACAATGTAAAGAATATGGCTATAGGTACTGACGATAAAATTGTTATAGCCGGCAACCAGACCCCGAACTTTGCTCCTCATTTTATTTCGGGCGGAAATTATGCCATTACCCGGCTGAACGCCGACGGCACCCTGGACACTTCCTTTGCTGGAAGCGGACATAAAATATTTGAAAGCGGTGCGAATGGTGCCCCGATTTTAGAATTGAGTAGTTTAATAGTTTTACCCGATAACAAAATTATATACGCGGGCAAATCCACCACTACCTTTCCTTCCAAAATGGTGGTTTATAAAGTAAATGTGGATGGGAGCTTTGATGCTACTTTTGGCACCAATGGCCAAGTAGTTTTTAGTTCCGGTCCCTTATCCTGGCATTCCCTGGATGCTCTTGGCGTTCAGAGTAGCGGTAAGCTATTACTTTTAGGGAAAAATTTTGATAACAATGCACCCACTGTAGGCTCTATTTCCCGTTTAAATGCGAATGGCAGCACTGATAATAGTTTCGGCACCAACGGGGTGCTGGTTCCCAGTTTAGGCTTCAGCGACAACGCGGTTACCTATAGCATGATCAAGGTACTGAATGATAATTCATTTTTAGTTATGGGTACGCATGTAGCGCAAAATACCCGTCAAAATTTTGTCGCCAAATTTGATGCAAACGGCTTATTGCAAACTAACTTCGGTAATAATGGGAAAGTAATCCTGCCCATCGCCAACGGGGAACGCTTATATTTCTACAATAATGATATAGAGGTGGCCAGTGATGGTGCTATTTATATCAATTGCTCGACTAACGGCGGAGGCGCAAATAATGAATCTGTATTGGTATATAAATTAAGTAGTAATGGTGTTTTGGTCAATAACTACGGGCAAAATGGGCGCCTGAGTCTTCCCGGGTTCCATTTTGACAGCTGGTATTTTTATGATGCACAACTGCAGGACGACAAACTTGTCGTTGCCGGCATGATCGATACCGGTCTGAATGCCTCCTACAGATTACAAAGATTTAATGCGGATGGTACAGAGGATCTGACCTTTGTCAATCCGCTTAGCCATATCACGGCAACCCGAAATGCCTTAGACCACTCTTTTTACCTGGGTCTTCAAAGTAATAACAGAATAATGTTGGGTGGCTACGGGAAAAGAGATAATAAAGCTGGCGATTCCATTTTCCCGGTGATCATGCGCTTTTTGGAGCGGGGTACAGAACAACCACCTGTGGACACCAGCACTTCTGTGGTCAACATTAAAGACCAAAGTCAGATTAAAATCTTTCCAAATCCTACCCGCAACTTGTTTTATATTGAGGGTATCAAAGGAAATGCACAGGTACAACTATTTGATGTTAGCGGCAAATTGATGCAGAACAAGCACCTCTCTCCTAATACTGAAAAATCTATCGATTGCAGCCAATTACCAGCCGGTATCTATTGGCTATACCTGAAAGAAGACAACAGCAAAACCATTTATAGTCATAAATTAGTGAAACAGTAAAAGGCAATAACTACCTTATTTGAAAAGCGAATCTCTTGCAAAGGTTCGCTTTTTTATCTCAAGCATTACCTGTTTTTAAATGAAAGTTCCTTTAACTAAAGTATTGCTTATGGGATCACTCCATTAATCAACCAACCATTTTTTTTAAACAGTGGTCTTTGATGAGTATACTCATTTCCCTGAAGCAACATGAAGCAATTCTTTATTTTAAGTTTAAGCGCCCTGATCGGCAGTACTGCAAGCCAAGCCCAGGCGCCTTACTTTCTGGACCCTAATTTTGGCAATGGTGGCGTAGAAGTAGTCCGCAATAATGAATGGACGCCCCAATTCGGTCCTTATGTAACTTATAAAGTGCGCAACATGATCGTGGGTGCAGATGATAAAATATGGCTCAGCGGTAATGTCGCTGCCATTTACACTGTTGAAGGCGTAAGTACCGACCATGCGCTTACGCGCCTGTTGCCGAACGGCAAACCTGATTCCAGCTTTAACGGTACAGGGCATTTAAATTTTGGTGCTACCAACCAGCCCGATGTAAAATGGCTGGACAATATGGTACTACTACCCGATAATAAACTGCTTTATGCCGGTAATTCCAGCCAAAGCAACGCATCCAGGACCGTTATCTATAAAGTAAATCATAACGGCACTTTCGACAATACTTTTGGCACGGGCGGTGTAGTGCGCCATAGCGGCCCTCTTCCTTTTAATGATCTTAAAACACTCGATGTACAAAGTACCGGGAAGATTATTGCCTTAACCGCCAGCTTCAATAATACCACTTCTACCGGGGTGATTTTAAGACTCAATAGTAATGGCAGCATAGATAATACGTTTGGAACAAGTGGGATTATGCAGCCGACCATTGGCTTCCCGGACAACAAGATCGGCTTCGGTATGATCAAAATACTGCCGGACAATTCTTTTTTAGTCGTAGGTACCCATATGGCTGATGCCGCAAGCGGGGCACCACCCTACAGCGCCCACCAGGATTTTATCGCTAAATTCAGTGCAGATGGTGTATTACAAACCAGCTTCGGAACAAACGGTAAAACTATTTTACCAAAAGGCAGTACCGATCGCCTTTCTTTTCTCAATAAATATATAGATGTTGACATCAACGGCAATATTTACGTCAACTGCTCCGTACAGGACCTGGCCCCTGTTTCAGGTGCCTTCCCGGTTGAAGTAACCGTTTATAAACTTAATGCCAATGGCGCTTTGGAGAGCAGTTATGGACAGAACGGCCGCCTGGGTATCCCGGGTACATATGCCGGTAGTTTTCATTTTTATGATGCACAAATACAGAACGGAGATCAATTATTGGTAGCTTCCATGACGGATACCGGCATGAATGCTCACTACCTGGTAAAACGCATCAATGCCAATGGCAGCGAAGACCTCACGTTCACCGGTAACTCGGCCATCATTACCGGCACGCGGAATGCTTTAGATCATTTTCACTTCCTGGGCATGCAAAGTGACAATAAAATTATTGTCGGTGGCTGGGGCCGTAAAGAAAAAACTACCGGATCGGACACCCTGCATCCTGTCATTATGCGTATTGTAGACCACGAAACCGGGACCGTTGATACCGGCACTTCCGTAGTAAATATTAAAAACCAGCAACAGATCAAGGTATTTCCCAACCCTATGGGCGACAAGCTTTACATACAGGGCATGAAAACAAATGCCCAAATTATGATTTTTGATATCAGTGGAAAGGCAATGCTCCTCACTACCCTTTCTGCTACAGCGCCGGAACCTGTGGATTGCAGCCAGCTGGCAGCAGGCATTTACTGGCTACAGCTCCAAGAAGAGCGCAGCCCGATTATCTATACTCAAAAGCTTATTAAACAATAAAGCAGCAACACTATCAACCATAATTAGATCAGGCTTTTCTGCAACTTAATTTGGACCAACTGGCTTCAGGAGTCTATCAATTAGCATTAAGCACAAAGGGCAATAGTGCTCATTTTACTCAAAAAATACTCAAACAATAAGCACTTTTGGATGCATCAAAAAAAGCTGTTTAGATTTCCGGCCATCCGGCAAAAAACAAATGCCTTTCTCGTTAAGTAGAGAAAGGCATTTTTATTAAATACCGGAACCGCTCAATCAAGACTTAATTAAGAGGGCTAAAGGCGCAAAAATATATTCACTTTTTAATTATACGTAATTTTCATTAAAAAAAAGACAAATTCACAATTTATAAACAAACCTTTCGGGCTTGATTAACTGTCTATATAGGAGTATCTGCCAGAGTAAAAAAATTAAATACACATACAACGAAATGCTCATAAAAAGCATTTGGCAAACATAAGGAGTTTTTACCACTATGATCCCCATAAGGCTAATTGACAGATATTTTATCTAAAAAAGTCAATTAATTCTTATTTAAGCACAAAAATTTGATAAAAGAAACAAAAGTTATCCGCTATGGCAACTTTTAGTTAAAAAATAAATAAAAATCAACAAAGATGAAAAAATCCCTTTTTGCACTCTTCAGCTTAATGATCCCATTGCTGTATGCACCAGTAAGCCATGCCCAACAGGCTAAAGTTCACTACACCTCCACCAAGGTGGTACATCCGGTTACTGAAACGGAGCACGCAATCAATTATACATACAAAATATTCAAAAATAATGATGGGACGTTTGGCTATGAAATCCTTGCTAATGGCAAAACTTACTTTTACCAGGGCAACTACCCAGGAAAAGCAACTGGTTTTAGAGATAAAGAAATAGTAGAAGTATTTGCAAAAGCTATAATCGTCAAATTAGAACGAAAGCTTGAACTACCTAGAATTCAAGTAAAGGAAACACAATAAGCCATTACATTAGTTAAAAAAATCCTCTTATGAAAATATTCATCAATTTAGTAAAAAAGCAATTGATATTTGTATTCACGTTGCTTTTTCCTTTCTTTAGCTCCTATAGCCAATTGCCTCAGTGCGATATGATTTACATGGACGATTATTCAGATCCGGGACTAGTATTACCTGGTGTTGCAGTTCCTTTATCCTATACTCCGACACGCAATATATATAGTTTCAATCCGGCACTACCGGTATCTGCCACCAACCCATTATTAAATACAATTCAACTCCCTGCTGATTATCTAGGAGGTTTTACTATTTCGGAAGTTTTAGGTAGTAATGATCCTACACAAACTTTTTATTGCTTAACCAATGGAGCCAACGGGCAATTGGAATTCACTTATTACAGTCCGGTTACCAATTCCTGGGTTTACACGGGACACTATACGAGCGCTGGTCCGAACTTAGGTGCAGGGGGAGGTATTGTTTACTGTTTTGATGGCGTAGCGGGTGCCGTGTACAGATATGACGGGACTTCTAATGCAACCCTTTTACAAAACGTACCTAACGCTGCCGGGGAGGGCCCTTTTGATATGATTGTAGATTGTGAAGGCGACTGGTATCTATTAAACCTATCTGGTAACAACTCTCCTTCCAACCTAAGGAAATTTTCCCCAGCAGGCACCTTACTAGCCACATGGCCTGTAAGTAATCCCAACAACTATACAGGTGGTGCCGGATTTGGTATTATTCAAGGAACATTATATGTTGATACTTATTTTGAGCCAACTAGTAACTACGGTATGGCATTTGGTGCTATTCCCGCCGTTGGCAACACTATTACGATAGGAACTAGTACTACAGGATTTCCCTCTACAGCTGTTACAGGTGTCTTTTTGGGCAATATAAAGACTTTTTATGACCTGGCCACCTGTTCAGGTGCCATCCCAACCTTTGCCAGTATTGCCATTACGGCCAACCCTGACGCCCTCTGTGCCGGCACCAGTGTAACTTATAATGCAACGATTACCGGCGGTGGGAGCAATCCCCAATACCAATGGTTTATCAACGGGTCGGCTGTTTCCGGTGCGACAAGCGCAACGTTTACTCATATTACAGGCCTGAATGAGCAAATCACCTGCCAGCTTACCAGTAGTTCCTTATGTGTTCCTGAACGGATTATTATGAGCGCACCTGCAGTGATTGACGTGGTGGATGGCTCCACCCCGGTACTGAGCTACGCGATTGATAAAATATGCACCGGAGAAGCGATACAAATCGAACCGGTCACCTTTACCCCTAAATCAGGCACCTTCAGTGTTAGCCCATCAACCGGGCTGAATGTCAATACAACCAACGGTGCCATTGACTTTACCGGTGCAGCTGTAGGCAACTACACCATAAGCTATACCACAAAAGGCAACCGGAACTGTCCTTCTAAAACAGCAACTGCATCAATAGCGGTTTTAGCCACACCCATTGCAGAGATCAAACAACTGAACCAGGTCAAAAGTCTTTGCGAAGGATCTGAAATACGCCTGGCCACGCCAAATTATCCCAACGCTACCTATCACTGGTGGCCACAAAGATTCTTTGAAGATAATTTCTTCGAAAATGAAGTAAGTGGTCAATTCCCGGAAGGCACCAGTACCATAAGTGTATTTGTAAAAGATGAAAATGGCTGCGTATCCAGGGATACCACTACCGTGAAACTGGCGCCTTGTTGTAAATTCGATATTCCCAATGCGTTTACCCCTAATGGTGACGGACGCAATGACTATTTCGGCCCGGTGTCCCAGACCGATCTTGCCATCATTAATTTTTCGATTTTCAATCGCTGGGGAGAGTTAGTCTATCAGGGAGCAGGCCCTAATGTAAGCTGGGACGGCAAACTTAAAGGCAAAGCATTGGCCCAGGGTGTTTACACTTATAACCTTGAGTTCAGATGTGACGGGGAGCAATTTTCCAGGAAAGGTGATGTTGCCCTTATGAGATAATAATAAAAACGGATATAAATAACGAGGCCGGTCTTCAGGACCGGCCTCGTTATTTATATCCTATAAGCTCCTGGTTAAGAGACTATTTCTTTATTACTTTAAAATAGCTGCTGTACCCATCTTTATGTACGACATTAAGGGTATAAATACCCGCTGCAAAACGGGACAGGTCTAATTGTACTTTATCTCCCTTAAGCTGTTGCCCCAACAGTTGCTTACCCATCATATCGGTCAAGGTAACAGCTACCGCGCCCTCCAGATTGATTATATTTAAGAGATCAGTTACCGGATTAGGATAGGCCTGGAACAAAGCGCCGCTTCCCGGGGTCTCTATACCGGTACTATTATCCCCTTTAAAGATAGTAGTGACACAGGTTTCGTCATTTGAAGGTACCGTATCCATAAAAGTTGTTGCCGCAACCAGGTTCAGGCAAAGAGTTAGCGTATCGTCCCCGGCCTGCCCTGCGTCCGCCCAGCCACTCATCACCTGCAAAAGCAGCGAGTCGCCCGGGGCAAGCAGTGTATCGGTCAGGTAAGAAAGGGCAGGAAACCCGGCAATTGTATATTTTATAGTATCTGTTTGCCGTATCGTATCCGGTCCATTGTTTTTAATATTGATTATTATATCAACAGTATCGCCAAAAGGTAACACATAATTATCTGTCGGCTCCGCTACCGAAATACTTAAATCAGCATAGCGGGTCTGAGCCGTTGCCGCAAAAGACAGGAAGGCCATCAGGCCCATAATCAGTTTAATTGTTTTCATTGCTTATGTTTTAGAATACTTTAAATCTTAGTAATTTATCACTTTCGGTTGGTACAACAATATAATTATAATCAAAAAAATCAGGAGTCGCATACCCTTTAAGTTTGTATTTTTCGATTTTAGCCGAAATATCCGATATGGTTTTCGTCTTTGTACTCATATTGATCTTTGCATATTTCAAGGCCATTTTTTCATAAAAAAGTACGTAAAAATTTTGTTTATCGTGTCTTACCATGACAATCTCATTTTCTAATTCAAACGGATTGGCCGGCACCGTTTTATTAGTAAACAAACCGAGCTCAAGGGGTTTGGCTTTTTCACTGATCGTATACAATTCATCACTCAAAGGTAACATGAAAAACTTTCCATCCTCTGTAAACCGTGCATTACAAAAGTTATAACTGAGTTGTTTATAGGCAGGTGGCAGCACATAATTGACATAGTTTTTAAACTCGTAATTAGGATCTTTCCCCCGGCGAACATACCTCCCCAGGAAATAACTGGCGTAAGGATAGTCTTTTGAAGCAAAACCCCGTACTCCCATTAAAACGGTACTATCGTTCTCGACCCAAAAAGGACTGGTGTTACTAAAATAGAAAACCGTGTCTTTCCCCTTACCATTTAATACATCCAGAACCAAAGGTTCGAATTCTGACACTTTATCTTTCACAACACCCGTATGTAACAACTTGCCATTTCGGTCAAACTGGTGAATCGCTTCAAACCTCGCCTCGCCGGTGTCCTGCTTGTTGGCTGAGATAATAAAATAAGTATATACACCAGTCAGGTAAATATAGTCCGGGGTCAATTGCTGCTCCTTCAAAAGCTGGAACCTGGGTAGTTTCAAATCATTTATAATTTTACGGTGCCGGATCCATTCCTGATCATTATCAAATTTTGACCGGAACGCCGCTTTGGAAAGCGTATCAGACATTTTGATCAGCAGTATTTCCTGTCCTGTTTTTAGGTCTACTTTTGTAAAGCAATTTTTCATTTGATTGACAAAGCACAGTTCATTTCCGTTATACGTCAAAGTTCCGTTGTTCATAGATAAAAGCGGTGCAGATAATGGGAGCTCCATTTGCTCATTTACGAGGCTGTTATAGAATGCGGTAGCTTTCGAGTCAAATTCCTGCTTTAATGCATAGCGAATTATCGCCTGACTATTTTCATTGACCAAGGTAACAGAAGAAAGACCGTTAGGATAGGCATAACGGGAAAACATGCTGTCCGACCAATAATAACTGCCCCGTGCCGGAAATTTAAAATTAGCGGCGATCTCCGCGGAATCTCCCCGGTAATCTTCGGGCAAAATATAATGTAATGAGATCCTGGAATCAATATTTTCAAGATGCCGGAGACTGTTGTAGCAGGCAGTACACTCCGACATATTTAAGGTAACATATAACCGGAAATTTGCAAAAGAGGGTTGTGAAAAAAAAGAGGCGCTAAGCAGTAAGGTAGCAATTAGTAATTTCATGCCTTTGTACTATTTTATTTGTAAAAAGAGTGATACCCGGATCGATTCCGGGTACCACTCCTAAATTTTATTCAATAATTATATTAATTGCCCATTTCAGCACTGATCACATCCCAATCAGCCGGGTTAACCAATTGTCCTGTGTAGCTACCACCGGCACCATTCTGGGAAGGTGGCACTTTAACCGACATTAAAACAACATCATAATGATTTGTTCCGATTACAAGATCGATCTTATCGCCTGCAGTCGGAGAAGTACTCGGGCCATTGTGTGTAAAACAAGTAACATTAGGAGGTGGACAGCTCCAACTAATCCTCCCACCACCAGGGGAACCCAGGTTTTGCGCTGCACCTAATACCTTATAGCTGGCATTGGCACTAAAAGCGAATAATACAGAACAAGCAGCTAATACTAATAATTTTCTCATTACAAATTGATTAAAAATGGTTAAAAAATAAATATCACTACAAATTAAAGTAATCAAAATCAAAAATCAAAGTATTTTTTATTAAAAACTTTGAAAGTTATAATATCTTGAATACTGATTATCAACTACTACCATAAGGGGCAAATGTCCTATATTTGCAAAACAAAGCCCATTACTGCCCTTCATAACAAATATTTGGCTATATAAAAAGATAGCTTTACCTTTGCCCTCCATTTTAAAAAATCCAGGTCTGAAAATCTAAAGTTCTTTCCTATACGTGGAACTGAACACGGGTCCGGGTTATTTAAAACATTAAATAACTTTTTAAATTTTTTAAACATGTCTCGTATAGGCAAAAAGGTAATTACATTACCAGCAAACGTTACATTGACAGTATCTGCTTCTAACGAAGTAACTGTTAAAGGCCCTAAGGGTGAATTGAAACAACAATTAGACCGCGATCTTAAAGTTGAGATCGAAGGTACAGAAGTGACCATCTCCCGTCCTACAGACCAGATCCGTCACCGTGCATTACACGGTCTTTCCCGTTCTTTAGTAAATAACATGGTTCTTGGCGTAACTGACGGTTATGAGTTGAAACTTGAATTAGTGGGTGTGGGTTACCGTGCCGCTGTTAACGGTCAGCAATTAGACCTGTCTTTAGGTTACTCTCACAACATCATCATTGAAATGCCAAAAGAAGTAACTGCTACTGCGGTTATGGAAAAAGGTAAGCCACCATTGGTTACATTAACTTCAATCGACAAGCAATTAGTAGGCCAGGTAGCCGCTAAAGTGCGTAGCATGCGTAAACCTGAACCGTACAAAGGTAAAGGTGTTCGCTTCCAGGGTGAAGTTATCCGTCGTAAGGCTGGTAAAACCGCTGGTAAATAATCGGATTAGCTTATTCGTTAATTTAATGATTAGCTGATTCAATAAATATTTTATCCGTTAGCTAATTAGCACATCTGCTAATTAGCTAATTATTCAAGTAACCTTCGGAAGCCTTCTTTAAGTCTTGTATGGTGTTGTGGATGCCAAAAAGGTATTTTAGCTAAACACTAAAACATCCCGATGCCAAGATTGCATCTCTAAAGTAGAGCCCGTACAAATAGCAAATAAAATGGCAAAAACAGCAAAAAGCGTATTGCGTCGTAACAAATTACGCGCAAGAGTACGTAAAAATGTAAATGGTACTACACAGAAACCACGTCTTTGTGTATTCCGTTCTAACAAAGACATCTATGCTCAAATCATAGATGACACTACTGGTAACACAATTTGTGCCGCCAACAGCCGTCAGCAAGACATCGCTGCACAAACTGGTAACAAAACTGAAAAAGCTGCATTAGTAGGTAAAACTATCGCTAGTAAAGCAAAAGAATTAGGCGTAGAAACTATCGTATTTGACAGAGGTGGTTATTTGTACCACGGTCGTGTTAAATCATTAGCAGACGGCGCTCGTGAAGCAGGCCTTAAATTCTAATTCTTAAAAAAAATATTCAGTAGAGGTTTTGCCTCATTAAAAAATTTATCAAAATGACAAATTCAAATAAAAACCAAATCAAAACTGGTGAAGTAGAGTTGAAAGACAAGGTTGTTTCTATCAACCGCGTAGTAAAAACTACTAGTGGTGGTCGTACTTTCTCTTTCTCTGCTTTAGTGGTTGTAGGAGATGGTAATGGTGTTATCGGTCAAGGTCTTGGAAAAGCTAAAGAAGTTCAGGAAGCGATCCAGAAAGGTATTGACGACGCTAAGAAAAACTTAGTAAAAGTTCCTGTAATGAAAGGTACTGTTCCTCACGATCAGTTCACTAAATTAGGTTCTGCTAAAGTTTTAATCAAGCCAGCTGCACAAGGTACCGGAGTTCTTTCCGGAGGTAGCATGCGTGCCGTATTAGAGGTGGCAGGTTATACCGATATCTTAGCAAAATCTTTAGGTTCTGCTAACCCGCACAACGTGGTTAAAGCGACGATCAAAGCATTAACTTCTATGCGTCAGCCGATCGAAGTTGCTAAAGAGCGCGGTATCGGTCTTAAAAAAGTATTTAACGGGTAATTGAATTTCAATTATCATCATTCGATTATCTTTTAAAAAACAAAGAAATGACTAAAGTAAAAATCACTCAAGTAAAAAGCGGCATCGATCGTCCTGAGCGTCAAAAACGCACTTTGAAGGCTTTAGGTTTGAAAAAAATGCATGCTACCGTTGAAAAAGAGGTAACTCCTCAGATTCAGGGTATGATTACTAAAGTTCTTCACTTAGTAACAGTAGAAGAAGTAAAATAAATTTACCGGGTTTCCCGTTATACATTCATTAACATTGCGAGCGGACGTGTTTCCGCGTAAGTAAACAAAAACAAATTTCAATTATGCAATTGCACAATTTAAAACCAGCAGCAGGCAGTACTCACCACACTAAACGTGTTGGACGTGGTGAAGGTTCCGGTTATGGTGTTACCGCAGGTAAAGGTAATAAAGGACAACAATCCCGTACTGGTTACCAATCTAAAGTTGGTCACGAAGGTGGTCAGATGCCGATTCAACGCCGTATGCCAAAACGTGGTTTCAAAACTATGAACCGCGTAGACTTCAAAGTGTTCAACTTAGGTGCTATCGAATATTTCGTTGAGAAATACGGTTTGACAGAATTCTCTCTGGAAAACTTATATATCAATGGTTTGATCAGCCGTACTGATGTCGTAAAAGTATTAGGTACTGGTGAACTGAAAGCTAAAGTAACAGTAAAAGTGAATGCAGTATCTGCAAGCGCTAAAGCTGCTATCGAAGCTGCAGGTGGTACTGTAGACTTAGGTTAATATAATTTATTAAAAAACGCATTTTACACTAGTTGTTAATAACTTAACAAGTACCTTGATTATTAAATTGATATTAAGGTTTGGTAAAATGCGTTTTTTGTTGTTTATTCGCAGCTCGTTTAAATACTTAATTCGTGAAAAAATTTATCGAAAAAATTAAAGACATCTGGAGTATTGAAGAATTACGTAACCGTATCCTTCTTACTTTGGGTCTTATTTTGGTATATCGTCTGGGATCATTCATCGTGCTTCCCGGTATCGACCCTATTACTCTAAGTGAAAAGAATAATGCCCAGGATGGTCTTCTTGGCCTTATCAACATGTTTGCAGGTGGTGCGTTCAGTAACGCGTCCATTTTTGCATTGGGGGTAATGCCTTACATCTCGGCATCTATCTTTATGCAGCTGGCCGGAATTGTAATCCCTCAGTTCGCCAAAATGCAAAAAGAAGAAAGCGGCAGACAAAAAATCAACCAGTATACCCGTTACCTGACGATTGTCGTAACTGTATTCCAGGCCGCTGCTTACATAACTTACCTTAAAACACAGACTAACGGTGCTATTGTTACCGACAGTATGATGTTCTACGTATCCACTGTTGTCATCTTAACTGCAGGTACCCTGTTTGTAATGTGGCTGGGTGAAAAAATTACGGATAAAGGTATCGGAAATGGTGTATCCATCATGATCATGGTAGGTATCCTTGCCCGTTTGCCTCACTCTTTAATCCAGGAGGTCACTACAAAAGTAGGACAAGATAAACTCCTTTTCCTTTTGATCGAATTAGCCATGTTTATTGCGGTGATCATAGGACTGGTATTGTTGACTCAGGGTGTTCGTAAGATCCCGCTGAACTATGCCCGTCGTATTGTAGGTACTAATGCGGCTAAAGAAATCGGTGGCGCCCGTAACTTCATCCCTTTGAAAGTAAACTCTGCCGGTGTAATGCCGATCATCTTCGCCCAGGCATTGATGTTTATCCCGGCTATGCTTGCAGGCTTTGCTACAGATGAGACTTCTACAGCTTCCGGCTGGTTAAGAAATATGTCTGATCATACTTCAATGACCTACAACATAATTTATGCGGTATTAGTAATCCTGTTCACCTATTTCTACACGGCATTGATCTTCAATCCTACAGAAATGGCGGAGAATCTGAAGCGTAATAACAGTTTCATTCCAGGTATCCAACCGGGTCAGCCTACTGCTGATTACATAGGTGCCATTATGGACCGTATTACTTTACCAGGCTCTATCTTCTTAGCAGTTGCCGGTATTTTACCTGGTATTGCAGCCTTACTGGGTGTTACCAGTGGTTTCGCAACCTTCTTTGGAGGTACTTCCATGCTGATCGGTGTAGCCGTAATCTTAGATACAATCCAACAGATTGACAGTTATTTATTGATGCGTCAATATGATGGTATGATGAAATCCGGAAGAGTATCCGGACGTCAGGCAGTTCAACTGTAATACTATATTTATCAAAATAGAGTAAAGCCGGCTACAAATTGTAGCCGGCTTTTTTATGGGATACCTTTACCCAAAATGTATTATGCAATAATATTTTCACCTATTTTTACCGCCCTGATAAAAAATTTTATAATCCCTATATATAAATGCAATCCCTAAAACTTGTTTCCTTAGAAAAAATTACGCAAAAGCCGGCCTTACTATTTCTGCTATTTTGGTTGATGATCCTGGTGCTTTATGCACTCAGCTGGCGCAATGGCTTCTATATGGATTTTATTGCCTCAATAGAGAATATGGATCGCCTTCCGTTTTTTGAATATATTAATCAAGCCGATGTTACAGTAACGGCCAGTTTTTACCAGGTAACTCAAAGCCTGATTTATTTTTTGCTTAAGATCTTTGGTATTCATCCCCTGCCCTGGTTCTTATTGTTTACTGCCCTGTTTGCTTTTACAGGTGTCTTGATCTTTCAATTTTTTAAAAAGTTTTTTTCTATTTCCGGCTGGCAGGTACCGCCCTTGTTGCCATTATTTGGTGTCTTATTTGTTTTATTCGCACCAATTTCAGCTGAAGTTGTAGTTTGGAAAGCATGCCTGCAATATCATCCGGCCGCCATAGTCATTTTCTCCATCTTAATATGGACCCTCAGGTTTATTGAAACAAAAGATAAGCGATACCTTTTCTTTATCATTATCTCATATGCTATTTCCACCATGATGCTGGAAATTTTCTACCTTACTCCGGCCTTTGTATTTGCTATTAGCCTATCCCTTTTAATGGCCAAAAGGATCAGCGCCCAACAGTTCAAATCGGTACTGCTAAAAATTTTCGTTCCTATTTTAATGATATGGTGCCTTTATTTACTGACTTACTTTTTCATTTTTGATAAATGGATTGCGCATTATAATATCGGCATCTCCAACTCCTTTGAGCCCGTCAATTTATTAGGCAAGTTATATAAGATCGTGCTGCATGTTTTATTTTTTGAATACCTGCTTCCATTCAACCACAGAAGGACTGTACTGGAATTCGTATCCCAACCCGGATTTGTCGTTCCTTTCACCTTGCTCATTACCTTCTTGTTAATTTGGGGATTAATAAAATACAATAAGCTATCTCCCCGGTTACGCATGATCATACTGCTTTTCTTATTGGGCATTGTTTCCTGCTTAATCGTGATCCCGCTTTCGTTTAATGATACTAACCTGGTCTACAATGACCGGTATTACTATTTGCCCAGCATATTCCTGTTCATGATGCTGGCCTGTATATTGCTGCCTTCCACTTATCCATACAAGTGGCATAGGCTCATTATTCCTGTTGCCTACCTGGTATTTTCAATTGCAATTACTTCCAGTTTTGTTTTAAAGTTTAGAAATGCAAGCAAAATGGTTAGCGCATTAACCCATAACTACCAATTCCAGGATGCAGATACCGTTGTTTTACTCAACCTGCCTAATAATTTTGATGGCATATTCATGATCCCGGCTTTTGAATCAGACCATTTTAATATTCACTACGCTATGAATACCGGGGATTCTTTAAAATCTAAAATTTACAATGTCTCTTCCTATAATATAAAAAGCCCTTATGATGGCGCACACGTAGTTGTATTAGACAGCATGAAGTTCAAAGTAATTTTAAATCAGGATGGTTCCTGGTGGTGGTTTAAAGCTATTGGCGCCAGCGACTATGAAAATGAATTATTTAAAGTGAGCTTTCTTGAGCACAACTTCTCTTATTTACTGGAATTAAAAGCTCCGCTATCCGCCCGTTCGAAAATACTCTATCATGCTAACCTGGAATGGAAAGAGCTCGATAGAAGTAAAATCGGCGCAGAACAATGGTAGGTGGCTGGCCTCCGGCACCCACACTCATTTAAGCATTATCATTCAAACCATCATTACCATGTGTTATTACCTGAAAGTGGCCACTACGGCTAAAAAGCTCGCAGAACAATACAACAAAGACTGTACTATTGATTTTACCCCGGGTGATTTCAATGGATTTGAACATCCGCTTACGCCCGTTATCGCAAATACACAACCTGAAGCGATCAAGCTTGCAAAATGGGGACTGGTCCCACATTGGGCCGACCGGAATTTCGAAGCAAGGAATACATTGAATGCACGGATTGAAACGCTTTCGGATAAAGCTTCTTTCAGTCCTTATTTGTCTAATCGTTGCCTGGTCCTCATCTCCGGGTTTTATGAATGGCAATGGCTGGATCAACAAGGCAAAAGAAAACAGAAATATTATATTACTGCACCGTCGGAAAGCTTTGCATTGGCCGGTCTATGGTCAGTCTATGACCAGCAGCTGACCTATAGTATTGTGACCACTGCAGCCAATCCGCAGATGGCTTTAATTCATAATTCCAAAGAAAGAATGCCTGTAGTCCTTTCCGGCACACAAGAAGCCGACTGGCTGGCGGGCGCACCGATCGCCGGCTTCCGGGATTGCCAGGCAATATTAAACCCGCAGCCACTCATGGAAATCGCCCCCAATAGTCAATTAAGTCTATTTTAAACCTATAAAAAACAAATCATGAACCCTGCTGAAAACTATATCAATATCAATAAAGCTTTATGGAATAATAAAGTTGCTCATCATGTCAGTTCTGACTTCTACAATATGGAAGCTTTTCTTTCCGGAAAAAGCTCACTGAACCCGGTTGAGCTGGAACTGCTGGGCGATGTTTCCGGTAAACGCATTTTACATCTGCAATGCCATTTCGGCCAGGATACCCTCTCCTTAGCCAGGATGGGCGCTGAGGTGACCGGGGTCGATTTTTCAGATACCGCGATAGATTATGCCCGGAAGCTTGCTGCTGACAGCTCTTTAAATGCAACGTTTATCTGCTGCGACCTTTATGAATTGCCGCAACATTTAGCGCAACAGTTTGATATTGTATTTACGAGCTATGGCACCATAGGCTGGCTACCCGACCGTGATAAATGGGCTGCTGTTGTCAATCGTTTCTTAAAACCGGAAGGCCAATTCATTTTTGTAGATTTTCACCCGGTTGTCTGGATGATGGATGATGATTTCCAAAACATCACCTACCGCTATTTCAAAGACGAACCCATTATAGAAGTTACCGAGGGCACTTATGCCGACAGGAATGCTCCTATCGCACATGAAAGTGTTTCCTGGAACTTTAGTTTATCTGAAGTAATGACAGCGCTTTTAAAACAGGGACTGAATATTAAACATTTTGGAGAATATGATTATTCGCCCTACCCTTGTTTTAAGGAAGTGGAGGAAGTGGAGCCCGGAAAATTCAGGGTCAAGCATTTGGGGAATAAACTACCGATGTTATTTTCTTTAATCGCGACAAAGGCTTAAGTAATAATTGGTTACTCTAAGGAGTTGCCCTGGTAACAATTCATTAGAGTTTTACACGCTCAATTTGTCATAATTTAGTCATAACAAATTATGTATTTTATGAAAAAGCAATTTTTTTTACTGCTCCTGCTGTTCACCGCAAGTGTTTTCGGATTCATCCGTTGTAATAAGGATAATAGCAATAAACAAAGTGCGCGCATAGAATTGCGTTTGACTGATGGACCTGCCGACTATGATGCCGTATTGATTGATGTGCAGCAAGTAGAAATCAACACCCAAGCCGGTTGGCAAACTTTCCCGGTGATCCACCCGGGTGTTTATGACCTGTTGCAATTGAATAATGGCTTAGATACTTTATTATGCAGCGGCGAACTTCCCGTAGGAAATATTTCCCAGGTCCGGCTTATTTTAGGCAATAACAATTCTATCGTGGTCAATGGCATGAGTCATGCCCTGCAAACACCCTCCGCACAGCAAAGCGGCTTGAAGATTAATATACACCAGACCCTCGAAGCCGGTATGGTGTATAAACTATGGCTGGATTTCGATGCCGGGAAATCGATCGTAGAACAAGGTAATGGGGGCTACTTACTGAAGCCTGTCATTCGTGGGTATACCGATCTGACCAATGGTATGATCTCGGGTACGATACAGCCGGTAGTGGCTTTACCGGTTGTTTATGTTATGCACAATAATGATACGGTAGCCACTGCTATTCCTGATGCCAGTGGTTATTTTAAATTTTGCGGTTTGCCAGCGGGCAGCTATACGATTGTAGCCGTACCATCTGTACCCAATTTTGCTCCGCTTATTATTCCTAATGTTACCGTTACTTTCGGTTTAGCAACAGATCTGGGTATTTTGACGATAATACCTTAGCGCTTGAGCATCCCATTAGTGCTGGTAATAAGTGAATAGCATCTTATTATAATAATTAAACCACACTGAAAGTTGTTTCAATGTGGTTTAATTATTATCACCATATATGCTGTTTAAACTTTGTATACAAAAGCATTGACATTCATGCCGGCGCCTACAGAAGCAAATAAGACAATATCACCCTTCTGAATCTTATGATCCGGCAACTCACCTTTTAATATCATGGTGAGCAAAGAAGGAATGGTTGCGACACTACTGTTGCCCAATTTATGGATAACCATAGGCATAATGTGCTCAGGAGCTGTAGCATCATATAGTTTATAAAATCGCGCTACGATCGCTTCATCCATTTTTTCATTGGCCTGGTGTATGATGATTTTATTCAGTTCCGTAATCTTATAGCCGCTGTCGTCCAGGCATTTTTTCATGGCAAGCGGTACCTGGGACAAGGCGAACTCATAGATTTTCCTGCCGTTCATTTTGATATACCTTATATCCGGGCTACTTTCACTATGATAAGATTTACCGAAGTAGAGATAGTCTTTTTCCTCTTGTGTAAAAGAGGCCGATACATGCGATTTTATTCCGGAGTCATCACTACTGAGTGCTAAAACTGCTGCTCCGGCCCCATCGGCATAGATCATGCTGTCCCGGTCGTGCATATCGACCACACGGGAGAGCGTTTCGGCTCCGATCACCAGGCAGCGTTTAGCCATACCGGCCTTCATAAAAGCATGGGCCTGTATCACCCCTTCAATCCAGCCCGGACAACCAAATATCAAATCATAGGCCACACAAAAGTTATTCTTAATACCCAGCAGGTGTTTTACACGGGCGGCAAGGCTGGGCACCATATCCGACTGTATCGTACCCGAACGTACATCTCCGAAATTATGGGCAAATATGATGTAATCTAAAGTTTCGGGATCTATACCGGCATCCTGTATCGCTGCCTGTGCAGCGATAAAACCCAGGTCCGAGTTGGTTTGTTGCGGTCCCGCATAGCGCCGCTCCTCAATCCCTGTAATCGCTTTCAATTTGCCTGCAATAGTGGCATTATCCTGCTTTAAGGTAACCCCGCTTTCATCTAAGAACAGGTGTTGATCAAAAAACAGGTTACTGATGGTTTGTGCAGGGATATAATTACCTACACCGATGATTTTACTGGTCATATTTTAAAAGCTTTCCTCCTACACTGCCTTTGGTAAGCGGTATAAGAAATGGCAATATAAATGTAAGCAATAAAAACATGTAACGATATCCCTTACACCATTTTAACGCAATAATGACAGCCTGTTAGATGAAAATTATGGGCAAGAGCCCTATAAAACGCAAAAGTATCCGGTATTTTATAACGGCTCCCTCTAGTCAAAGGGTATTTTGAATTGGCAAGACAAAATCTATGGTTAAGGATAAGGAGCCTGTAAAATACAGATGACCCAAGCCAAGCTTGAGTTTGAAAGATACCATAAGGTCTTCATCTTTCTTTTTGTACAGAAAGATGAAGACCGGGGCTTTATTTCCGAAGAAGTAAACTGCTTCTATATTTTTCTTTAAGCACTACGGAAGAATTATAATGCAGCTTCATTTTATTGATAATCTCATTATCAATATTGTCATCGAATTTACGTGCAAACAAGCTGTCACTCGAACTTAAGAATGTATAATCGCTGAGGGTAAACGTTTTGGGGCGTAGCTTTATATCTCCGTCAGGTATCCATACAATAGCTCTTTTATCATCATCAATTAGTATACCCCGGTAAGAAGTGTTCATTAATACGGTCTGGAAAAATGATTCATCCGCAATTAATGTGTTTTTATAATAATCTTCAAATTTCTTCACTTCTGTACTATTGCAGATAAAAGAACAACAATCCCGGGTTAACATCATCCACTGCCCGCCAATGTAAGGCGTAACATTATCCAGGTATTTTCTCCTGAATTTTTGCAGGGACATTTTATCATTCACTTCTTCAAAATAATACTCAATTCTATTCATCGTATCAGGGCGGTTCACTTTTTGATCAGCTACTTTAATGAAGTTTTTCCCTTTACTGCGACTTAAAAATTCACGAATAATTTTCTGGGACCTTAAAGGAAAATCCTGGCCGCTGAGGTTAACAAAGTAGTCCCACTCTATTTTCGTATTTAACAGGAAGTTCATTCCATCCAGTTCGGCCTGCACCATGCTGTAACCACCCCAAATAACATTTTGACTTTTAAAGATGAAGACATTAGTATAAGGTTTAAGAAAAGCTTCGACTGCTTCATGAATTACTTTATCCGCTTTCTTATCAATATGAATCAGATAGCAGTTATCCGCATCATATATGGCCTTAAATAAACGTTTGAACTGTTCGGGAAAGCGGTGTACCAAAATCATGTAAGCAATTTTGATCGTTGGAAGGCAAGGTTGCTCGATTGAAGCAGGATCTGCATCAATCGATAATAGCTCATATTTCATTGAAAATTATTTTCAACCCCTGAGTGCTGATACATCAATATAACATAGAGCAAAACCTGAATTATTGTACAATATACGCAATTTAACCGGAGCGACCTGCATTTATTTGATGTTACCCTTACATTCTAATAAGAAAATTACTGTTTCTCTTTCAGAGTTCCCCCATTTTATGGGCCCTTTTATGGATATAAGCAAAACAATTGCGCTTGAGGAATTAAAAATACGTATTTCCTTAATACATAAAACTCGAGTAGTACTTACATTTTTTATATAACAATAAATTATTATTACTTTCGCCAACTAAATTCACCCAAACATTATTAAAGTTATGAAACAAAACTTTTCTTTTCTGGGTCTTACAAAGACCCTGCTGTTCCTCAGCTTCATTATTTCCCTGGCAATACCTGCCAAGGCACAAACACCTTTTAGCATTAGTGGTACTGTTTTCAATGATGTCAATCGCAATACCCGGATTGATGCCAGCGAATCTTTAAGCAGCCTGCCAGTACCTTTATATGTATACCTTGTCCGTGCCAATGTAATAAGAGCAGTAGCTACTGTCGCTAATGACGGTACTTATACATTAACGGCAACAAGCGGTTTTACCTACACTTTAGAATTGTCTACACAGGTGTATGCGAATGGCGCTAACGTAAGTTCTACTCCTATTAACCATAACCCACCCAACGGCTGGGTAACCACCGGAGAAAATGCCAGCGGCACCAACACGGGAAATGGTGACTTTTTACCTGACGGTATCATGCAGGTAACGGTGACTTCTGCGGCTTTGGTAGCCCGGAACTTCGGCATTACCTGTAAAGGTGCCGGTACCAGCAGAAGCAATGATATCTGTGCTAATGAACCTTCATTAATGTCTTTAGCAGACTTACTGAGTGATGAGGATGCTGGCGGTACCTGGTCTTACGTGTCAGGTTCGGGTATTACCTTTGATCCCGGCGCAGCCACGATTCAATTGGCGGCCAATCCCACTACCAGTACTTACCAGTACGATATCGTTGGTACCGGTGGCTGTCCTTCCAGTTCCAGTATAGCAACCGTTGCGATTCGCCCGATAGCTTACGGCAGCCAGAACCTGAGCATTTGCGCCGGAGATTCTGTATGCGTTGTTAATCCCGGTGGCGGCAGCGCCAGAACCTTAAACTTCGATGAGAAAGTATGCTATACCACTGCCGGTACCTATATAGATACTTTAAAATTTGCATCACAGTATGGCTGCGACAGTATTTTGACCACAACGGTAACGGTCAACAGCTGTGGTACCTTGAATATCAACGGTAGTGTCTTCAATGACCTCAATAATAATAAAGTCCTTGATGCCAGCGAAACCTTCAGCAGCTTACCGGCTACTATGTACGTCTACCTGGTCAACAGCAATAATATTGTAGTAGGCGTAGCCACTGTTGCAGCTAATGGCAGTTATACCATACAAGGATCGCCTAACCAAAGCTATACGCTTAAGCTTTCTACCCAGCAATATCCTTTAGGTACTAAAGTGGCTAACAATCCTATCAACACTACCCCTCCAAGCGGCTGGACGACTACAGGAGAAAATGGTAATAACAATACCGGGAGCGGCGATGGCACACCGGATGGTTCACTACCGCTGACCTTAGGAACAAATACTGTCAACAACCAGAACTTCGGTATCGTCAGTTCAAGCCCATTAGCAGTAAACCTATTATCTTTCAAAGCCACCGAAAGCAATACAGGCGTGCAGTTGAGCTGGGCTACAGCAAGTGAGCATAACAATAAAGGATTTAATATTGAGCGCAGTGCTGACGGCAATTCCTGGACAAAAACAGGCTTTGTCAGCAGCCAGGCTACACAAGGTAATAGCAATTTACAGCTGGACTATAGCTTTATGGATAAAGCTGCGGCACAAGGCAAAAACTTTTATCGCTTACAGCAATTGGATGTGAATGGCAGTAGCGCTTACAGCGGCATCGAGATGGTTACCTTAACAAAAACAAATACCGTTTCGGTATATCCAAATCCTGCAAAAGAAGCCCTGATCGTTGAAGGATTGCAAAGTAAAGCAGTACTGAGCATCAGGAATACTTTAGGGCAGGAATTAAGCATGAAAGCGGTTGTTGCTAATGGAGCCCCGGTACGCCTGGATATCGCTCACTTAACGGCGGGTGTATATTGTATCGTGATCCTGGATGAAAACCAAAACGTGATCAATAAGCAATTATTTATCAAACAGTAAAATAATTGTTAGCTAATAAAAAATGGGGCATTCCTTACAGGTCTGCCCCATTTTTTATTTTATCGGAACATACTTTGGGTTAGGTATGCCTTAAAAATAATAAAGGGAATATTTAGAAAGATTGGTTGCCTATATAGCTATAAGCTACTCTGTTTTTGTCAACAGTTTTTTTAATCTTCACGCTGAAGATCATACAGGGTAATGAATTGAGCCTTTGGCGACCCCAATATTTCATCTCTTTAGTTTAACAGGATCGGAGTGGACACCAGGTCATTTCTATTTGGATCCTTTTCCTTATACCAACCAATAACCATAGATGCCTGTCTTTATAATATTCAAGCTATCAATCCATTATCCATAAATCCAGCCTCCAATGATCGTGAATTTTATAAAGAACGTTTTCCCCAATTTCTTTTTACTAAGTGTTATTATTTTAAGTACTTCAGTTACCTTAATGGCGCAAATTACGCCGAATGCCAATGGTATTGTTTTCGTCAATAAATCAGTAAGCGGCGGCAACCAGTCCGGCAATAGCTGGGCCAATGCCGTACCGGAATTAGCAGACGCTTTATTATCCGCACATAGTAATAACAGTATCCAACAAATATGGGTAGCAAAAGGTTCCTACGCGCCCAAGTACAGTGCAGGAACGGACGGTGTTTCACCCTGGTTACAATTCGGAGTACCTAACTGTGGCTATTTCGGTTCTTTAGTCCTGGTCAATAATGTAAAATTGTATGGTGGTTTTCAAAATGCCAATGAAACCAGTATTACCCAAAGAGATACGGTAAACAACAATACTATTATCAGTGGCTTAGATTCTTTCCTTCATGTGGTAATGAGTGTAGGCAATGTAGGCGCGGCCGAGCTGAATGGTTTCACTATCAAAAGTGGCAGGGCTTATCCTTACCAAACATTGTATGTAAACGGTCAACCCACGCGTTCTGGTTTTGGGGGCGGTATATACATGCAAAATACCAGTCTCGTCATTAACAATTGCACCATATCGGACAACACGGCAAATCTTGGCGGTGGCATTTATGCCAACAACAGTAGCTTGACTTTAAAGCATACAGCACTGCTTAACAATAGTGCTATCGGCGGCAGTGGCAACCTTACAAATGGGTCCGCCAATGCTTATGGTGGGGGCGTCTATTTCCTTGATGGCCAGTCATTAACTATTGACAACTGCGATATCAGTAACAATTCCGCCACTTCTACCATTCGTCACTCTGCAGGCGCGGGGCTCAACATCGCACAAAACGCTCCTGCAGCGGTTAGCATCAGCAATACTACTTTCCTTAACAATAAAGCCTATATTAACTTACCTTCCGGATCAACACCTATACATGTTTGGCTTTTGGGTGGCGGTTTATCTATCATCAATCCATTCCAGGTTTCTTACATTAACAATTGTGTATTTAGTGATAACCTGGCGCAGCTATCTGCTCAAAATGCAATACTCGCCACTACCAGCATGAATGACGTTTTGGGCGGTGGCATTTTTAGCGCTTCACCACTCGTGATCAACAATTCCACTATAAAAAACAATAAACTGATTGCCCATATAAACCCGTCCAATACCCCCTGGGGCTTCACTGCAGGGGCAGGTATCGCCACAGACGGAGGGAGGATCAATGGCTCTGTAGGTGGCGTAAACACCGGTGTAAATTTAACGATCAACAATACTATTATCGAAAACAATGAGGTAAGTGGCAATTTTAATCCATCGGGTGGAGGGATTGCTTATATTATGAACATACACTTATTAGCAACAGCAGTAAAACCTAAAATTAATAATAGTATTATCCGTAATAATTCAGCAAAATCTGGCGGTGGTATACATTGTTACACTTTAGCTCCGGTTATTAAAAACACTTTATTCGAAGGAAATATTGCAACAGAAGGGAGTGTCATTTATAACGAGAGTCCCGGGCAATCTGCCAATCCGCAATTAATCAATTGCACCATTTTTGGCAATAAAGCGGCTTCGGCTACCACACCTATAATTGCTAACAACAATGGTAGTACCACTACCCTGCACAACAGCATCCTCTACAATAATACAGGAGTCTTGTCCACTACGACCAATATCGTGCTGCACAGTATTATAGAAGGCAGTACTTTATTTCCCGGAGCCGGCAATAAAAACCAGGACCCGCAATTTGTGAACACCTCTTCGGGAAGCTATGAACTGCTTAACACAAGCCCTGCTGCTAATGCAGGAAACAATGCGCTATACACTGCTGTAGGTAATGTAAATAGCGATACAGACCTTGCCGGCAATCCGCGCCTTTATGAAAATACGATAGATATGGGCGCATTTGAATTGCAGAAGAAAGCTATAATAGACCCCAGCACTTCAGTACGCAACACTAACCAAGCTACTATCAAACTGGAATTATTTCCTAACCCCGTACCGGCCGGGCACAACATACAGTTACAGCTAAACCAGACAGCCACCTATATTAAAGGTGCGGTGTTGGTAATCACAGATGTTTCCGGTAAAAAAATAAGACAGCAGGAATCATGGGAGGCCAGTCAAGCCATAAAAGCACCACAAATCCCGGGTACTTACTTTATCAATATCTATTTTAAAAACGGAGATAAAACAAATGCTACCATTACGGTGAAATGATTGAAATTATAAAATCAATTTACAGAACGAGATTAATAAAAATGAAACCCCTCAATAGCGCTATTGAGGGGTTTCATTTTAAGCCATTCAAACAAATTTCTTATTCAACTATTTCAAAAAAATAAAGCAGATCAAAAATTTGATCTGCCTTTCGCTTGTGTGGGCAATACCGGATTCGAACCAGTGACCCCTACCTTGTCGAGGTAGTGCTCTAAACCAGCTGAGCTAATTGCCCTTTTTTAAAGGTTATTTGAATTGGTCTATTGCAAAAAGCATTACTTCAGCAAAAGACACTCTGTTAATTAGATGCGCTAAAGTAATACAGAAAAATTACAATTTCAAATTCAAGCAGCTGAAACTGTATGATTGCTACCTACTAACCGAAACACCAGTTATCAAATGCTCTTTTAGATTGCGCTAAAGAGGAAACGAAAAATGACAATGATTTGACTATATATAAATTTTTAGAAATACCTGCAAGTAAAAACCGGGAAAGTTGAGGAATAACACTAAGGTTTCACTATTAAGTGACATTTCGAAAGGGTGTAGCTTTGCATTTCAAAAATACCGTTTTGACATATAAAATATTACAAATTATAAATTATTACATATGTAGAATACCCATAAAAACAACCAGTAGCTATCCTGTAACCCTGGCACCAGACTACCCTATCGCCATTCTATTCTTTATAATGACACAATGTGCCTTCTTAATTATAAAAAACCTTTAAAAGATCAATTAAAATGAAACGAATCTGTTTAACAGTAACAGCTTTAAGTGTTTTTCTATTACAGTCCAACGCCCAAACTAACGTAACAGGTATTTATACCGATTACAACGGTTTCTGGCAATCCGCTGCCGGCAATATCAATAGCGTACATCCGGATGACTCGCATAACCTGCTGGCGTTTACAGTAGGCGGCACTACCTATTCTACCAACGTTAATGATGCAGTACTGGCAACTAATAACGTACCATTCTCCCCTGAAGAATTTAAAGCGCTGCCAGTAGCCTCTATTCCCTCAGGAGGCGTACTTGGTGTAGGTAATAATTATGGTGGTTTCTCCGGACAACCTGGAGGTCAGCCGGTGCCCGTAACTAATAATTTTGCCACTTACTTAATGGATGGCACAAACGGACTGGATCTTGGAACGGGTATTTATAACTCGCCATTGGGAGCAGAAAGACAATATACGGTATCAGCAGCCAATGCCAGTGCTATAGGCGGTAGCCCCGATATTATTATCAACCAGATCGGCCAGCCACCCAGCTCTACGGAAAATGACATTCTGCGATTTTATGATGCTTCCGGTAATACGGTAGGAAATACAGTAACTGTAGATGTCTCGGCACTGCCAATTGTAGGTACCGGTAACTGGAAATTCTATCAACCGGGCAACCCGCCTACTTATGAGTCAGGGCTACAGGGCACAAGGGATATTCGTTTTCTGACCTTTGACCTTTCCGACTTTGGGATTACTGCAGCCAATATTGGCAATATTACCGGTTTTGGCCATACCCTTTCTGGTAAAAGTGATCAGGCATTTACCGCTTATAACAGTGCTTCATTAGTACTTTACCAGACCATTTCCGGAACAGTGCATATTGATGCTAATGGTGGAACGCCAAACGGACCGGGCTATACCAATGGGGCAACCATAGAGTTATTGGATAACAATGATAATGTTATCGCTACAACCACAACAGATGCAAGCGGCAATTATTCATTCCCCAATATTGCTCCCGGGAATTATGTTATCCGCCTGACCGTTCCTGCAGGTTATAGCATCACAGGCACTTCTGATGGAGGTAATGATAACCTTATCACAACGGTGATCACCAATGCTCCTTTTACAGCCAGTTTTGGCATTACGAACGCATTACCCATTACCCTTTTAAATTTTGAAACCTATAAAAAGGGAAATTCAGCATTACTACTTTGGGCAACTGCAAAGGAGCAAAGTAATAAAGGGTTTCAAATTGAGCGCAGCACCGATAGCAAAAACTGGGTTAACATCGGCTTTGTAGCTTCACAGGCTGCAAACGGTACTAGCAATCAACAATCAGATTATAATTTCACCGATAAAACTCCTGGAAACGGGCAGAATTTCTATCGCCTGAAACAAGTGAATTTTGACGGAACCTATGAATATAGTCCTGTAAGACTTATTGCTTTTGATAAAGCAAATAACATCCGCATTTATCCTAATCCGGCAACAGAGCATGTAACTGTAGCAGGCCTTCAGGGTGGAGAAAAGATCAATGTATTTGATGTTTCAGCCAGAAAAGTTTACCAGGTGACTGCCCAAGATGTACTTATAGATATTCCTTTAAACAAATTAAGTGCCGGAAACTATTTTATCAATATCATCAGTACTGATGGTAGTATCTCATCTTATAAGGTAGTAAAAAGCAAATAAGCATTAACCTGAATAATCAAAAATGTAGTAAACCCGTATTTTAACAGCCGTTCCTCTACACCTTTTGGTTCCTATTTTTAACTCCCGGCAATTTCCAATCATGGATTTCCGGGAGTTTTTATATCATAGAAATAATTACGCCAATTGACCCCTATCTGATTTTTACACGCAGCAATCAAGATGACAAAAGAGAGATAACAAAATAGAAAAGCAATGGGAAGAGCACTAAAAGGTTAAGCTGTAATCACCTTGGCTACGCTTAATATATTCGCTTTGCTCTTTCATAACGATTCTTTTTGCTGTACCGTTATTTCAGGACGGGACATATTCTTTGTGTACTTCTTCCATCCGCCTATTTCAATTTTTAAAAAAGTCGGGATCGGTGAAGCTTTCGCTACGCAATAAAAAATGAACGTAGTTAGTTTTTTCTGTGGATGGATAAATCTTTTTGGTATTCACTTACCAAAAAGTGTCGCCACGAAGACGACACTTTCATACTGCTGCAAAGCAGCAGCGCTATAGCGTATACTTGACATCTCTAACCTCCCTGTAAAAACAAAGTCCTTAGAGATGAAAATATCTTACTCTATGGAGTGAAAACCAACCTGGCCTCCGACATACAGTGCGGCGCTGGGACCCATCGAGCTGTGGTCCTTCTGCACTCTCGGCAGTCTTGGTTAAGCGCAATGTAGGTATAGTTCGGGGGAAGACCACAAGCTGGTTCGCCTACCGTACCGCTATTCGACTGGCAGCCCGGAGCGCCGTCAAAGATCCTGGCCCCCACGATTCCTTTAGACGTTGCGGGTGGGTAAGTGTTTCCTAAAGAGGTCGTGCCGGAATAGGAATGTACCCCGCCCGGAGGTATGGAGATTACATTTCCGGAATACCGGGTTCCGCACCTACAGACCTCATCGCCGAATACCTGGTAATACTGCGTGCAGGGAGTCTGATTCTCTACAATAAGACCGGTGGCCTGGCAGAAACCCACCACCGAAATGAACATGGCAATAAAAAATGAAAATAGGTTTTTCATATTATTTGAAATTTAAAGGGTTAAAAGAAATGAAACAAAGCGCCAGAAACAAGGTAACTGGTTTTTAAGGTTAATAATCGATGCCTACTTGTTTATACAGGCTTTCGGCTTTTCCTGTTTGTTTCACACTTTGAATAACTCATTGAATTTTAACGCTGTAGACCTTTGTTCTGTAGGTCGAAGATACCTCATTTCGACTTGATATACAATAACTTACAATAAAAATGGGAATATCCTAATCCCGGCTTTATTCCTCTGTTGTCCAGCAAGACAATCTGATTTTATATTTCTATCAAATTTGGGTTAAAAAGGATTCCAAAGGTAATCCGGTAGATCAAACTCTTTCCTTACTTCTTCTATTCGCTTTTCTAAGTTTTTAAAGAAGTCTGGATCGGTAAAACTTTCCGTGCGAAGTATAAAATGAACGTAACTGGTTTTTTCCAAACGGCCCTCTTTAACGGCTTTTTCTAAAAGGTCTTTGAAGAAAGTTTGGCGGATTTTAATATTATCATAATGGCTTAAGATAATCGGCTGGTACCAGCTAACAGTTTTACCTACCTCTTCTTCACTAAGGTATTTATTATGTTTTTTATAGAAAGCATAAACCTTTGCGTTTTGTATACTGTCTTGCTCCCGGAACTCCTTTTCTAGCTTATCCTGTGCCTGCTGGTCTTCTTTCTTAAAGGCGTATTTCGCTTTGCGTATACTTTGGTCATTTATAAAAAAACTGATTATCTGTTCTCCCGAAGCTTTATCAGTAGCTTTTACATTTTTCCTGTAATCATCAATTGCCAAATTAATAATGGGCTCCCTGTTTCCTGGTTCATTGAAGAATTTGATAAATCCTATATTGGAGGTTGTTAACAACTCTATAAGTCCCGAATAATCTAGTTTGGATATGGTGTCATTAAGTAAATTCCTACTGCTGATTTTGTTGCCGTTGAAATAATAGGCAGGAATAAGATATGGTATTGGCAACTTAGCGATCTGTGGATTGCCATCATTTGCCATGCGATCACCGAGTATGATTATAGATAGATACCGTTCCTCCAGCAAAAGAGAATCAAAGGTTTTGGTATAATAAAATTTTACTTTTTCAATATCAGATTCTTCAACGGTTCCTATTGGTGCTATAGCCATATCAATTTGTGCATTTGTTTTTATTGACGTAGAAAGAATCAATAAGAAAATGACCGGGTATAGTTTGAATAGTTTTTTCATAAAATAGATCAGATTTAGAAATATTAAATGCTTTTAGGTTTGGTTGATTGCAAGTTATAGTATTTTGATATTTCTATCATCGATAACCAGATAAAATATCATGCTTAATTTTATATCGCGCAATGCCAACTATATTTCACCGTGACCTGAAATAGATTTCCCCTTTACACCAACACTATTTCAGCTTTTTTGATGGGCTAAAATCTTTCTTTCTACCGGCTCAATGCACATTTTTGTAATATCTACAATTGACATTTCTTAAAAAATGCGACATATGAAAAAGTTTACAGAAGAACTGCTATTGCAGGCACGATCGAGACTTGATAAGGTTTCCACTAAAGGAATGACTGGTTTTGAATTATACAATAGGTGTTACCTAATCCTCCAGGACACATTTGGCCAACTTAAGAAATTCATCATCACGTATAGGTTTAGGAACAGTAAAGAGGAAATCGAATTTTTTAAGGAAATAAAACCTGTCTTCCAATCAGAACTGCTCTATTACATGGAATTGATTCAGATAGAAATACGTAAGCCAACAGTACCCGAGAGAAAGCAGCTGATAAAGTATTACCGGAATGTTGCTATGCAGTACCAGGTATCCCTTAAAAAAAATGAACTTTTCTTACACTATTTGCGCACACAGCTTACCAATGCAGATGACCTTATGTTTGTTCGGTCTACGGAAGCCGATCAGATGATACACACGGATATGATTGATCTGGATGATCGCTTCTCTACCGCAGCCAGTTCGGAATTAGCAAAAATAAAATCTTACGAGATGGTAATCGAAAAGATGGGGCAAAATGTTATGGAATTGAAAACTGGAGCCGCACTAATGAATGTCCAGCCTTTCTCAACCATATGGACGGGAAGTAAGTCGTCCCTAATCGAACTCGCGTATGCATTGCATGCATCAAAGAAAATCAATCACGGAATGGATGATATTAAGGAAGTCATTAATGCCCTGGAGAGCATTTTTAAAATACAACTTAGCGACTTCTACCGGGTCTTTCAAACGATACGAATCCGGCAGAGCAGCAGAACCGCATTTTTAGATGAGCATAAAGACCGGTGGACACCCAGTCAGAAAATAAGGGCGGAGCTACTTTTTGAACGCTTTCCAAAGCTGAAAGAAGCGTATTACCTTTCCCTGGAGCTTGGGCATTATCTACCGGACCTGCCGTACCAAACAAGAAGCCTTTAAAAAGCTGGCCCTGTGGTTCAACGAAGTGGAAGCTGCAACAATATCCTCTTTTAAAACTGTAGTCAGAACGGAGGAAACCCACTACCTAAGTATACTCAACTTCTTTAATAACAGAAGTACAAATGCCTCAGCAGAGTCGTTTAATGCTAAAGTAAAATCCTTCAGGTCCTCTTCGAGAGGCGTAAGAGATATTCCATTCTTCTTGTTCAGGCTCGCAAATATCTATGCTTAATATTTTTACCCCCCAATTTCTCTGCTTGATCCTACATTCCCTCAGGAAATACTAAATTTTGAATTGCCTGTTTGGTGATGTAATCGCTAGAATCCCATCCAGATGCCATTTTAGAAGCGAATTCTGTAGCCAAATTTATATACACATCGAAGTTCGACACCTTTCCACTGATCCCTTCAAATTTTGCTCAATTAGTTTCTTTTCTGAATTGTATTTTTCAGTATATCGTTCATACAAATCCTTATTTATTTCTTCCTCAATATACCGTTCTTCAAGTCTAAGAATCTTTTGTGATATTTCTTGTTATTGGGCTTTCATTATTTTGTAATCCTCTCTAGCATCCACAGTCAGTTGGTTGAAAGTTGCGGTTGCTTGGTTTCTGATTAGCTCCTGGAAATTTTCCGAAGTTTCACTAAGACTGAAGTGGTTAAGGATATCCTTGAAAGACCTGTGTAAAGACTCCGCATTTTTATTATTACAACAACCTTTAGTGTTACATTTATAGTAATGTATATTTTTACTTTTTACCAAATATCCACGCATTGGCTTATTGCATGTATCGCAGCGCATAAATCTTTTTAGTGGAATATGTTCGTTTTCTTCTACGATTGAATATCCCCGAGCGTTCTTATCAAGGAAGCCATTTACTTTTAGAAAAACTTCTTTAGGAATTAGCTCTTCCTGATTACCTTTAATGACCTCACCTTCTAACATTTTGTGCGCAATCAATCCGCAGTAGAAAGGATTGCGGAATATATCAGATATCTTTTGATGGCCAACAGTTAAACCCTTTTTTGAAAGTCTAATTCTTATTTCTTCGTTGGTAACGCCTTCTATTGCCTTCCAATTAAATGCCTGTTGGATCAATTTTCCTTTTTGATTGATTAAAATTCTACGTTTCCCATTTGATCTCACAATATCAAATCCTAAAGGTGGTCTTGTTGGCCAATCTCCTCTTCCAATAATTACATCTAATCTATCCCAAGAATAATTGATCTCTTCATGTTCATTTTAAATTTAATGAATTTTTCCAAATCAACATATTTAACACACAACTGCATTTCGGTTGTCATCAACAGATTTGATACATTACCTTTTCTTGTTAACTACCTAATATTTGCTATAAAAAAGAAAAAAATAACAAATATCAGGTATTTGCCTGGTTCATTAATTGATCGAACTTTATATGTAATTAAAAAAAACTTTTATTTACTTGTCTGGCTCCAGGCTGGAACAGTACTGCTTTTGGCCCACAGCTGGTCGGAACTGGTCACCCGTACGAATGCTGTGAACGGCAGTAATGTAAATACGATCAATAAATGCTTGGCATATCTATTTCTATTGTATAAAAGCACCTTTATCATGATGCTGATCTATTGCTGGGACTCAGAGTTCTAACTTGAGATCTTGTAAAGGTTCGGAAAATTCGAAAAAATACTTTGTTAATTTTTATATTCTTTTTTACCACAAAAATTTTTTTATGAAAAAACTATTATTATTACCCCTTCTGATTACATCCGCTGCAGCCTACTCTCAGACTGTAGTTAAAAAAGTTGTTGTTGAGGACTACACAGGAACTTGGTGTGGCTATTGTCCTGATGGTACTTTAATATTGGAGCAATTAGAAGCGGCCAACCCGGATAATATGTTTGCTATAGCCAATCATAGCGGTGATGCGCTGGAAGTTCCTGAAGGGGCAGCTGTTAATGTGGGGCTCCAGATCTCAGGTTATCCTAGTGGTACTGTAGACCGCTTCCTTTGTCCCGGACAGGCAAAAATAGGTATGAGTCGTGCGTATTGGGGAGATAATTTCAATCTCCGGAAGGCTACTACAGCAATCGCTAGTGTAAGTTTTTTAAATTTAACGATAGATAATGCTACCAGTACTTATAAAGGTAAAGTAAATATTAAGTTTGTTTCAGCACCTACTGCCGGTGTACCTATTTCAGTGCAGGTGTATGTAATGGAAGATAGTATTCCAGCAATCGGTAATTTTGCGCAAGGTAATTATTTACCAAATATTCAGGGTGGCGCAAGTCCTTTAGCTAATTGGTTTCATAATCATACCCTAAGAGATGCACTGGGTGGTAACTGGGGGTGGGAGGATGTCATCCCGGCCAATCCACAGGTAGGCGTTACTTATTCCAAAGAATTTGAATTCGCTATTCCTGCTAATTTTGTGACTAAAAATGTACATTTCTTAGCATTTGTTGCGTACAATGGTACTGTTTCCAATAACCAGAAAGAGATCATTAACTCTGAACAGATTTATACGCAGAGTTTTGGCACATTAGGAGGGCTTAATACTTTTGCTAAAAAAGAACTGAGCATTTTCCCTAACCCGGTGAGCAATACGAGCCAGATCAATTTGTCTTATGATTTATCAAAATCCGGAGAGATCACATTGAATGTTTATGACATTACCGGTAAGCTTGTTGCTACTCCATATCAAGGTTATGAAATCGCAGGAAATCATATGCTTAATTTCGCTGCAGCCAGGCACAACCTATCCGCTGGGATGTACTATCTTCAATTGAGAGCGGGAGACGAAATCTTTATTGGTAAGATATCTGTAAAATAATCAATATTATTTTCTTTGCAGTTTCGTCACAGTATTCAGACTGTGACGAAACATTTTTTTATTTTAAAAGATAATATTTTAGTACAATGTATAATACTTAAGTTAATGATTGAGCGTGTTTTATATTGAATAGCAAAGCCACCTCGAAAGATGGCTTCTTATTTAAAAGTATGCGCTTCCATGTAATAAATTACCCGGTCGCTCCCTTAGCGATAAAATTAGCTATGCGCTTTTTCTAAATATCTATACGGACTTTCACCGATACGCCGGGATTGTCTGTTTAAGGATATAATGATAAGTAACATTTGAGTAAACGTAAATGATTAAATTAATATAAATAATGTATTGGCCTATTGCACTAGTGCCTCGACCAACAATTACAAATCATCGCTTAAGTTATTCAAACATAACAGCCCACTGCTTCAAGCAATGGGCTGTTTTTTATCTAAAAATTTTAAGAGCCAATTTATCAATAGGCTCCATGGTAACTATAAGGGCTGACTGGTAAAGGCAGAAAGGCATTTTACATGGATGTCTAGTTTGAGATATGTAATCTACCCCTGCTGGATTAGGTGTTGAAGGTTGATCATTCTTTATTCGGTTACTTTATTTACAATTATCTGATTTAAATAGTTTTGATCTGCCGGTAATTTGTTTAAATAATTTTCTTTCATATTGCTGTTTCCTGGTTCATCTTTAATGGATAGAATTTGTGGAATATTCTTGTAGGTTTTGGTTTCTGCTGTTACTTTATCTGTGTCAACAACAATTTCTGCAGGGAAGATATTTTTTTCAATCCTTTCGTCAAAAGCCGGTAGACAAGGAATATAAATTTTATACGTGTATTAGCTGGTTTCAAATCTGTTATTCCTTTAAGTAAAAATTATTGGAACAGAGAGAAAAGATCTCGATTTACGCGATAGATAAAACCTCCCTCAGTCAATCTGAAATCAGATAATAAGAGGGAGGTCTTCCTGAACAATTTTTTATCCAGGTGTAGGAAATAGCAACTTTATCGATTAAAACGCCATAAATACTATTTATTTAAAATCAATTTTTTATAAGCATAAATATTTTTAGACTTAATTCTAATCACATACATACCTGGAGCAATGTGCTGAAGATTCATTCTTTTAACACCCGTTTTGGCTCCTTTAAGACTTGACTCATATAACACTTTACCAGTAATATCTACTACATCAATATGCAAGTCCGTAATGTTGCTAAAATTATATTGTAGCTGAACATTGCCATTTGTTGCAGGATTGGGATAGATTGCAATGTTATCATCTATGGATTCCACAAGATCAGAAACTGTCACTCCAGTTTCTGTGCCGCCGCCAGAAGTCAATTGTTCACAGGCTTGCGTGACTGAATTAATCCTCTCTACACCTGTATTAACTGGATCTAGGAATTGCTTAAGATTATTAGCGCCTATTATTCCATTTTCATTATATTCCCAAGCATTGCTAAGTTTTTGATATGATACACGATTGAGCGGACTTGCACCAGGCTGACCATTCGCCCTCGTATAACAATTATTGGGTATGCTGGCAAAGATACCTCCTGTAGAAAGATCGCCAATTACGTAACCGTCATCATTAAATAAACCGCTTCCGGAAGATCCTGGCTCTACATATCCAACTTCCAGGTGTGCTACCCAACGAGACCCAGAAGGATTTAACTGTTGGCTAGGCCATGAATAAGATGCAATACTCTGTGAGGTAGACAATTTTTTATTATCCCCTTTAGGATGATGAAATCCTATAAATGTTTTTGGCAGACTCGTACTAGTGGAAATGCTAGTGCTTCTATCCCAACCCGAAAGTATTGCACCGTAGTCTGAAGGAATAGGCTGTCTTAATTCCAGTAACATAAAATCTCCTTTGACAAGTGTAATAGTATCTATAAAGCCGGGCCGGAAACTTGATCTAGCGAGAAGGTTTACTCCTGTCATACTTTTTGCATTTGTAGCCCCGCTGTTATCGCAAGTTGGTCGCTCAAAATTAAAACGTACCATATATTGGCTAAACACGGGAGCATTTGCGGTTGTTTCACCACTAGGCTCACAATGGGAAGCTGTATAGATGTAAGCTTTACAATTAGTCGCTGTATTACCAGTATTGGTAACTAATGTTCCAGAGCAAGAACTTCCTCCTAGCATATCAATCGTCTGAACGGTCGCTTTTCTTGGATTGGAATAATTAATACCTTGAGGGCAAATTGCATTTATCATACATTCAGATGATAATCCATTCAATTGTATATCTATATTGTCCAATGGGATCGGGTCAGTGTGTAAATACTTATTTAAATGTTCAATACCCCTGTAGAAGACCAATACTTTGTCAATATGTAGTTCTATTTCATCAAGGTTAACACCCGAATCAATATTTAATTCCACATAAATTTTTGAACCCTGCACTGCGTCTGTTGCGAATCGTTTTGAATCATCATTATTTTCCGAATCAAAAGCTCCCACAATTTGTTTTTTATTTTCATTTACCAAGAATAGTTTGACTCCTTTAGGTAAAACAAACCGGTTAAATAATAAACCCATGGCTGGTGCTTGAGGAATGCTGATAACGCCTTTCCAAATTTTCTCACCATTATTCAATCCTATGAACTGACCAGACCCGGGAAAACCAAAATCGGTATTTACATGTAGTCCCACTTTTACTGGTCCGGTTACTTGGGACTTATTGTTGAGCTTATTTTCTTGAGTCAGGTAATCTTTCCATTCTGGGGCCTTATGTATAATTTCAGGATTATTTTCAAATTCAATATTTTTAATTATTGAAAGTGGTAAACCGCCTTTGCTTATCTGTGCCTCGACTCCGGAGCCTGAAGCTAAAATTGCAAATAAAAAGAATATGATATTATTTCTCAATACATTATTGAAATATTTTTTCATATTTATTGAATATTTGTATTGTGATTATACTATTAGGGGTTGGGTAATTTATGGTATAATGTATTTCAGTAGTAATTGATTTCAAAATTTGCTCAGAAACTAACTTAAATGTGTAACCGCTAATACGTTTTCCTTTTGACATATTAGAGAGTTCAAGTGCTTACTCATATTTATCAGCTTATATAATAGCACAGTTCTCCAACAACTAGAGATAATATATTTCTAAAAGTTATTAATATTCTAATTGAACCTTAAATCTCTTTTTACTTTTTAATAAACGGTATAGCCACATTGACATCAGTTCCTTTCACCCTAAGGTAGTAAATGCCTGGAGCAATATTCTTTACGCAAATATGTTCGGTTCTTTTTAGGTCACTACTATAATATGAACTTTTCAGTATTTCTTTCCCGTTAAGGTCCGTGATGATTACTTCGACTATATTATTTATTTGCTCAATAGTAAAGTGCAAATAATTATCAGCAGGGTTAGGATATAGTTGAAGACCCATTGATGCCATTTTATCATGAATATTAGTACCCTGATTTTCAATTATTATCTGGAGTGAATCCATTTTAGTTGAATTATCTACAGATACAGCCTTAGCCCATATTGTACCATTTGTTTGAGCCGTTACCACACCTGTAGCCGAGATAGTAGCTGTGCCTGTTCCCGGCACAATACTCCAGATAACGGATTGACTAGCCATTACCGGAAATACTTCTACAGTCATGGATAAAGTGCCTCCATTAGTTGTGACCGTTGCTGGTAGATTATTTAATGTACCTACATCTACGCTATCGACTGCTATAGCTTGGTTGCCTATATTAATCAGTAAAGAATCCATCTTGGAGGTATCCGCTATAGATATCGCCTTGGCGTAGACAGTACCATTTGTTTGAGCCGTTACCACACCTGTAGACGAGATGGTAGCTGTACCTGTTCCTGGCACGATGCTCCAGGTGACATTCTGGTCGACCGTAGCCGGAAAAAGCTCTGCCATCATAGGCAATGTACCAGAATTGATCACGATCGTTGCAGGTACATTACCAACAGTACGAACATCAATGCTGTCAACTATTACTATATTATCGCATTTGGCAACATACTGCTTTCCCGAGCCATTCTTAAAATCCCCACTTGCATATAAAGTATTGGACGTACCTAAGGCAATGCTAAAAATCGAACTATTGGCATTTAAACTATTAAATCCAGCACCTAATTCCGACCAGGATGTGCCATTCCACTTTGCTACGTACCGATTACCGGAACCATTTCTGAATTCCCCTGCTGCATAAACATTTCCAAAAGAATCAGCGAGAATACCATAAATCCAATCACTACCATTTAAGCCATTGTTATTAATTCCTAGCTCTGACCATGAAGTTCCGTTCCATTTCGCCACATAACGTTTAAGCGAACCATTCATAAATTTCCCTGCAGCATACAGTATACCAGCTGGATCTAACGCTATACTATGTATTGTACCATTTGCATTCAATGCATTGGTTCCTGAACCCAACTCAGACCAAGAATTCCCGTTCCATTTAGCGACATACGGTTTTCCAGAAGTATTACTAAAATTGCCAGCAGCATAAAGATTCCCTGCCGCATCTGTAACTATACAATGAATTACACCACTGGCATTCAAACTATTAATTCCGGTCCCTAGTTCCGACCAGGAAGTTCCATTCCATTTAGCTACAAATTGCTTTCCGGAAGTATTGCTTATGTAACCAGCCGCATAGAGATTCCCTGAAGCATCTGAGGCCAATGACAAAATTGTATTATTCCCATTCAAGGAATTGTTATTTATTCCCAACTCCGACCAAGAGGCACCATCCCATTTCGCTACATATTGTTTTCCTAAAGCATTGCTAAAAGAACCTGCAGCATACACGTTCCCAGAAGTATCTACTAAAATTTTATTAATAATGTTATTAGCATTCAAGGCACTAGTACCTGCACCAAGCTCAATCCAATTGGTACCATTCCACTTTGCTACATAATGGTTCCCTGACGCATTCGTAAAGTAGCCTGAAGCATATATATTACCTGAGCGATCTACCGCAATACTGTTAATTGCGCTAGCTACATTCAAAGCATTGGAACCCACACCTACTTCCGACCAATTTTGGGCCATAATCGATCCAATAGACACGAAATTAAAAAACCAATACAAAAAAAATTTTTTAAAATTCATAATACCTCCAATTGTTTATTGATTTATAAATACCTTTCATAAATTTATAGTTCCTGAAATATTTTGTTGTTTGATGAACCTATTATTAGAAAGTTGCCATCATAACCACTAATAACGGTTAATCACAGATTTTCCTCAGTATAGCATTTGTGAAGAAATTAAAAGACTATAATAATAATCCGTAAAATGTTGGATGAAGCTGGACAATACAATACACACAGAAAAAAAATTAGTTTGTTCTATCTTAAACTGGAATTATTGATTAAAGGTATTGGACGCAACCAGACACCCCCGCGCCTTTGTCTTTAAAACGGTTGCGTCACAATACCAGACAGAATCAACAGCAATCCACTAAAACTCAACACATTAATCTATATCAAAATTGCCATGATTAACTAATCAAACAAATACTAGACATTTGCTATTTATATACCCTCACATAAAAAATTTTAAGTGTTTTGGAATGAAAGTCTTGTCAACAATCGAATCAATCGACTTATTCGTTTTTCAAACCGAATGAATTATCAATTATCTTTAACCTGGCCTAAATCTAATTTCCCGATCTTCAATGCAATGAGAATAGAAGTATGATTTATTATAAATAGATTAATTATTTATGGAAAATTTTCCCTTAGTCCTATTACTTCCAATTGTTATATCATAGATGTATATTCCCTTTGGCAGATGTCCAGTTTTTATTTTTACAGTGTGATCACCAGAGGATAAAATGCCTTTGTTTTCTCTAAGAACTGTCCGACCAGTTAAATCAGCGATTACTATATTGACTAAATCCCTCTCTCTCATTTTTAAATCAAAATTGATATGTTCAAATGCAGGGTTGGGATATGCTTTTGAAACAATGTGATTTGAAAGTGTCGCATAAGTTCTCTTAACAGATGTTGAGCCCGGACCAAATTGTAATGAATTGCAAGTAAGATTGTTATCAAGATCAACATCTCTTATAGAATCGGCACTACGATTAACGGGAATAGCAAGGGCACAAAATTGGTGACTACCTGTTTCTGAGTGGTTTATTGTTAAATTAATCGAAGCAGTCTGCGTCTCATTTAATCCTAAAGTCTGTCCTGTAAAAGAAGTTACTATTAGATTATTATTAACATCTCTAAGCAGATTATTTGGATCATCGATATAAAAGCCAACTATTACTGTATCACTAGCCAGAAGTGGATTATTTCCAACATTCTGTACCGCTATATCAACTTGGAATCCTTGACCGGAGATAACACTTGATCCAGAAACCGGATTACTCATAGTAGCGACTAAATCAACAGTTCGTTGTGCAAATGCTATTGAAGCGCTTAAAATAAATAGCCAGGAAAATAAACTTATCTTTTTCATGTTCTTAATTTAATGTGTAAAAAATAATTAATAAATATTTAAAATTTTATAAAGCTGCGTTATACTATCAATGCATACCTCCACATAATCAAAAAATCAGTATTGCATCTGTTTTTGCTTTTTAAGCTGATTACATAGAGTTAATTTTAGGTTAGAACTAAATAATTTCAGTACATATTTTAGGGTTTGAGATGCATGTTTGATAAGTGAGTTTAATAAAAAACTGCTCCACTACCTATTCTTAATTTTTATTAAAATTCTAATAATTGTCGATGTTGGCAAATACCAACAATTTGTTATTTATAGGGTTGAGCATCCTAAATTCCAAGTATTCTTATCTTAAATATTTAATTCTTAGCATTACTAATCAAAAAAAACCGTAAAAATAGGTCTCTGGGAGGACGAAGAGAGATCGTCAAAAAAATGAACATTCAAATGTAGAGCGGATCTTGGAATGATAGGTTTACCTTTTAAGGGACTGACATGAAAAATTCATCTATTACTATAATGAACTACGGCTCTAATTGTTTGTTTTTTCAGGACTACTTTTTTGATTTCAAATCGCTCTATACTGTTTTAAAGCTCTATTGTTTAACCACTACAGTCACGTCTTTTTTGTTGGCATTTACCACGACAACATGGTAATTTCCTGCAGCCCAGCTATTCATTTGAATAGTCTGAATAGATGCAGTCCTAACATTATTAGTCACCAATATTTGGCCTAGCATATTCACGACATAAATGGTTGACCCTTCTACTGCTCCGGCAATATCTATCAGTTCGCTAGCTGGATTCGGATATACATCGATCTTATTTTCAGAACAGCTTGTAAAAACTATTACCACGTCACTAGCATTGAATGTACCATCGCAGTTAACCATATTCAATTTAAAGAATCCTTCGCCGCTATTTTGTGTATAACTAAATGTATAATCGCGTTTTCCTCCGAAGACCTTACCCACATTAACAAAATATACACCGTCCTTGGCGTATGTTATTTCAAAATGCCTGAAGTTATCTTCTTTGGCTGTTGACCAACTAAGTACGGCATTACATCCATCAGTCCCGGCCTTAAATGACAGAAGGGTGACCGGCAAGGGTTGAGATACACCAATAAAGCCCGAACTTATATAGTTACCTGTATTGGTATTAGCAGAAACAACGGGTGGACCTGAGCCCCCAACTGTAAATGTTGTTACCTGATTATTAGTTGTTGTCTGGAAACCAACTACAGGTACATCTGGATATGTCTCCTCACCAGCGTCAAGAGCTGCATTATTTGTAAGTTCTAATTGTCCGCCCGCGCCAGCGGTGTAGTTGATTACCGTGAAACCCGGAATAATGGGGACAACATTTGGTTCGAGGCTATACTCATTAGGAAACCCTATCGTTAGTGTGGCTCCGCCGGCCGGTATAACCCCATTATCATTGGGTGCCGCGGATGATCCGTTCTGGAACTGGTATTTAATGGTGGTCCGTTCTACGATCATACTGCCACCCGTTGCTAGAGTGACCGAGCCGGCTTTGGGATCTGCTTGAGTTGCATTGGGAAGTATCTGAGCAATTGATACGCTATTAAACAGGCTAACGACCAGTAAGGTTCCTGAAATGATTTTTAATAAATTTGAGTAATGCATACTTATTTTTTTTTGAATTTTTAATAGATTAATACCTAGGATAGATAACTATTGTGTAGCATCTTCCTTTAAAGATGTTAGCCTGCTATATATTACTGTACATTAACTAACACGTTATTGTAATTATTTGTATGGTTAATATCTCCCCCGGAATGATTGACGACTAAAGAGGTAATAGTGGTTGTACCGGTAGTTGTAACAGCCTTTTTGGTCAATTTTATACCCAGTGCAGAGTATCCATATGCGCTGATATCGTTGCCAGCCCTTAACCGGAACAATATATATGCGCTGGTTTCAGAAATTAACTCCCATTTGCTGTTCTCAATGCTAGTTGCACCTGGTGAATTCATCGTGACCTGTGCAGGGTCGTAGCTATACGTAAATACCTGATCATTTTTCAGCAACCTTAGATAAACAGGTTTCGCTTCAGCATTTGTTTTACCTCCAAATACCTCTGCAACGGTTAGCACTAGGTTTGTGGCTGCTGCTGCACCACTGATGTTAGCATTACTGATTTTTGAAATAATCGTCAGGTCTGCTATTTTAGGATTTATTAATATAGATAAGCTGGCAGTATTACATTTTGACAGTGTGTTATTATCACAAGCAGAGTAGCGTACTGTGATTTTTGTATCAACGGTGTTAATAGACGGTATGTAGGTGAAGTTTCCATTACGATTCATGGAGAAACCTACAGGGACAATACCTAATATAGTAGCCGTCAGAAGATCGCCATTCTTATCGTTGTCATTTACCAATACATTGCCGCTAATTGTTGCGCCGGGTCCAGTGCTTACAATGTCATCATTTGCATCAGGGGCATAATTTACCCCGGAAGACATATCTTTATTAACCAACAAAGTCAATGTAGTTGTGTCGCAGCGCGAGTGAGAGCCATTATCGCATACACGGACGGTAATAGTTTCTTTACCCCGGAATCCGATACCAGGTGTATATGTAAATGTGCCATCCGAGTTTATCGTAATTGCTCCGGGACTTGTCGTTCCTATAACCATATAGGCTAGTTCATCACCGTCTGGATCTACGTCATCGTTCGATAGATATCCTGATACCGATTGATCGGGAAAGGTTCGGCTTTCATCGTTTTGCGCAAGCGGAGGCCTGTTTTCAATTCCCGGTGGAATTACAGGAGGAATTATTAATATATAAGTCCTTGCTTCACTACAAGCCTGCCAGGAATTACATACCTCGTATTTAAAACTGTCAATGCCTTTAAAATCAGTGGCTGATTTTCTCCTGTTAGTCTTGGCTGGAACCTACTAACCACAAGAGCTTTTAAAGAAATAATGCTACTCACACTGTTCGTAAGGAGTTTTAAAGGTTAAATTCAGAGTATTCAACTGGTAAAAAGGATTGATTTGAAATCAGATCCAGGTAAAAAATGAACTGCAAATGAGAATAACGGCTTTACCTTACTTGTAATCAATAATCAATTTGGAAAGACCAAATAATGAAAAACATTATATTTGTAGAACAAATGCGATGAATGCCTGCCATATATAAGCATGAATTACTTAAAGGTTCAGAAAAAAGAAATAATACTGCACAGCAAAAGGAGGGCTATGCGAGATATTTCATTTTATTGTTCTTACTTTTATTATGCAGTCAAACTATTGCAAAACCTTTGCAGCTGCAAATCAGCAGGGAATTATATGAACAGTTACCAGAGTCCGCCAGGCCCGTAAATCGTTTGTCAATAAAGGGCACAGAGCTAAGAAGGCTTCTAATAAAATTAGACCAATTTAACCTACCCAAAAATATCACAGAGCTGGATAGTCTATGCAGTAATGCAGCACACCAATATATCTACCTTGATACACGCACAGAACAATGTGAATACTTGGACGCTATTTTAAATTACTATTATTACAGGCATCGTGGCTCACAACCCGATTTCGTAATCCGTTACAGTGATACCTTATTGAGGTTAGTCGGAAAGTCGCAAAAGTTCAATAATATAAGGTTCGAAGTATATCATCACAGAGCTTCTATTTTCGTCCTGCAGGAACGGTTTATTGATGCTTACAATTCCAATCAACAGGCACTCGAACTTGCGAAACAGATTAATGACCCTTATCAAATGAGTTTGGCATACGGAGGTTTATACATGTTTTTCGCACAGTTGATGGCCTATGATAAAGCGTTAATATATTTAGATAAGTACTGGCAATATCTTCAGGTACAAAAAACACTGCCATTATTAGAGGAAAGGCAATATTATCTTATGTTTAAGAGTCAGGCCTACATATTCCTTTATCGGGATTCAAAAAAACAGGCCTACCTAGATTCCGCTATCCATTTAATGTCGTTGTGCCCACACGATAGTATTTATTCCGTGTTTAAAAAAGACTGGTTTGTTCAGTTATCAGAACTATCCTACCATTCAGGAAATTTTAAACAGAGCATTATTTATGCTGACTCAGCCTTTAACCAAGAAACGAAAACAGGGGATTATCATGATGATGTCCGAAAATCCTGGCAAGGGTTAAGCCTACTTAAGATTGGAAAAACAAAGGAAGGACTTGCGCTATTACAAACAATTAATTTTGACGACTTGGCCCCACCTACAGATATTGTGCTGGAAACTTTAAATAAATATTACCGAGAAAACGGCTTGTTTGAAAAAGCGCTGACAATACAAGAAAAAATCTCAAAATACAAGGAACAGTCGATACTAAATAAGAATCGGCTTCTAGCTTTTGAGGTTGAACAGAAATATAATCTCGACAGCAAGCGGAAACAAATTGACTTATTAAAGGAAAGATCGCTTAAAAATACATGGCTGTCTGTCTTTATTATTTCCAGTATCTGCCTACTGTTACTGATTCTTTTCCTCCGTAGCCGGGAGAGCCGCAAAAGGTCCAAAATGCTCATTAAGCAGCTTGAAGAAAAGGTTGAGTTTGAGATTATCCGTATCCGCGAAAAGGAGCAGGACCTACAAATAAGAATAGGTCAGACCATACATGATGATTTTGCCGGTACCATAGCGGGGGTGGTCCATTTTCTAAACGCCCGTGCGCTTGACAAAGGGGAAGGCAAGGCCTATAGTAAACTTGCTACAGAACTGCACAAAAGCTATGAAAGGGCCAGGAAATATTCCCATGACCTTTTTTATGAAGAGAATCAGAAGAATTTCTGGGATGAACTGGAAAACAGCATAAAGCTCTTCTTTATCGACACTAAAACCACCTTAAACCTTGTTGTGGATGAGGTTACCGATCATATTTCCCCGCAAATAAAAGTTACCATATTATTGGTTATCAAAGAGGCGTTAACCAATATACTAAAACATGCTCGGGCCAATGTTGTAGATATAACTATTTACGAAGAAAATCAAGCTATCCATCTGTTCATCAAAGACAACGGAACTGGTTATACTCAAAAAGCAAAACCCGGACTGGGTATCCAGTCTATCCGCAAACGTATAGAAGATATTGGTGGGGATTTTAATATATATGCTATGAAAGGTGATTCCAATACCTGCCTGGAAATAAAGATTCCGCACCCTACCCAGATAAGCTAGGCCATATACCGCAAGTGCTCAATTATCTAATGATCAACAGGACCCAGGCCTATTTGCCTACAATAAGAAATCAGCTCAGTAACTGAGTGACAATTTGTTTTAGCCATCATATTTCTCCTGTGGGTCACCACAGTATGCCTACTGATATTTAATAACTCCGCTGTCTGTTGAATGTTTTTTCCGCTATTAATATGCGCCAAAATCTCCATTTCTTTCGGAGTAAACAGAATCTCTATCGTATCAAACTGTTGGCTCTTTAAAATATCAGCGATAAATTCTGATAGGTAGATCTCGTTCTGCTCAATGGTATTCAGACAAGAAATTATCTCCGATACTTGTGCCGTTTTGCCAATGATGGCTGCGGGTTTTTGCATATAAACCCCTTTAATAACAGTAGGATTCGTGAAGCTGCTGATAATAATAATATAGGTATTATGAAACAAGCGTTTTATGTCCGCAATAAGATGAGTAACATTACATCCAGGCATATAATAGTCCAGGTAAAGATATACAGGAACCTTATTCCATCGTATCAGCTGAGCACGAAGCTCCTGCTCATTCTTTACAACAACGACATCAGAAAAATAATCCAATCTAGTTAATACCAATGCCAACGCATCTGCAAATAGAGAGTGATCATCAAAAACTATTGCATTTGCCTTTGTGTATTTTTTCATAAAATCTGGATGTTAAAAATTACCGTAAAAAATAGGAGGTTAACCACAAAATCACTAAAAATAAAATTAGTAAAATTTAAAATATCCTCCAATTTAAACATCTTTATAGCTGCTGTGGACAGCTAGTACAAAAAGATCTACTAAATTAAATGGCAAGACAGTTTACCATTTAAAATAAAACCACGGGGTTAATAATAATATTGAATCGCTTAACTATACTTTCTATGTACATATCAGATTCCGCGCTTTGCAAACAAAATCCCCCAGGTATTTTATCCAAGAATGGATAATACGAGGAGGACACAAGGATGAAATAAGATTCTCTCGCTATTAAACACATCATATACAATATTTAATCGTGCTGAACATGGTAGTGCATTTAACCACTATCTTTCCCTATTCAAGTTCCGGATTACTATTTCTTATCCTTTTCCGGTCAATACGATTTGGTTAAGATCCTGGTCTGCTATTAGCAATAAAAAATCAAATCATACTTCAATTTTGTTGCAAAGTTTGATAGTACAATATTTACTTGAACACACTTTATTTTTAATGAAGGGTTACAATTTAAAATTCAAAGTTGTGTCTTCCGACGTATATCTATTTTGATGTTTATAATAGTTTAAATGAACTTTTTTATTTGAAACTCGTATTTTGAAATAAATTCTATTTTACAAGTGATGTCCGAGTTATCAGAAAATGACATTGAATCAATCATCAAATTTTCCAAAAGTTGGATGGCTGGCCTCATATTGCATGATATTTTATGTAAATTTTAAGTATGAAAGATTCTGCAATAGTCTTGGATAGTGCATGTGCTTATTTTCTATTTCTTTGAACGATACTATCTCAAAAGGGTCACGTCACCTTTTATCGAGTATCTCTCACCATTACAATACATCTCGATCATATAGTTATATATACCTTGGGCCATATCTTTTCCATCCAACTTTCCATCCCAATTTGCCTTGCTACCAAAACTTTTATAAACTAACTTGCCCCAGCGGTTATAAATTGAAAAATTAATGATTTTTAGGTCGGTCTGGGACACCGGGCCGAAATAGTCGTTACGGCCATCACCATTAGGGGTAAACGCATTGGGAATATCGAATTTACAACAAGGCGCTAATTTTACGGTAGTGGTATCCCTGGATACGCATCCATTTTCATCTTTTACAAATACACTTATGGTACTGGTGCCTTCTGGGAATTGACCACTTACTTCATTTTCGAAGAAATTATCTTCAAAGAATCGCTGTGGCCACCAGTGATAGGTAGCGTTGGGATAATGTTGCGTGGCCAGGCGTATTGTTGATCCCTCGCAAAGGCTTTTGACCTGGTCCAGTTGTTTAATTTCAGCAATGGGTGAGGCTAAAACTACCATCGATGCTGTATCAGTTTTAGAGGGGCAATTCCGGTTGCCTTTCGTGGTATAGCTTATGGTATAGTTACCTACTGCTGCATTGGTAAAGTCAATGGATCCGTTTGTCGTGTTGACATTAAGACCGTTTGAAGGGCTAACATTGAAGGTGCCACCTTTAGGGGTAAAGGTAATAGGTTCAATGTGTATCGCTTCTCTGTTACATATCTTATCAATCGCGTAGTTCAATAGTGGAGTGGAGCCATCCACCACGTCAATTACTGCAGGGTCGCTCATAATAATCTGCTCCGGAACGCATAAGGAACTACTGGTTAGCTGGCAGGAAATCTGCTCATTTAGGCCTGTAATATGAGTAAACATAGGACTTGTAGCGCCGGGAGTAGCTGTTCCATTGATAAACCATTGGTATTGGGGACTGTTCCCGCCACCGGTAATCATTGCATTATATGTTACGCTGGTACCTGCGCAAAGCGCATCGGGGTTTGCGGTAACTGCTATAGAGGCGATTGTAGGAATGGCACCAGCACAGCTGCCAAGGTCTGCAAAAATGCTTTGTGTAAAATTGCCGCCCCCTACAGGTACAGCGGTACCAGTGGGGAAAGAAGCGGTAATATTATTGAAGGTAATATTGCCGGGTGTAAGGGTCGCATATGCCATACCTATATCATTGGTCCCTGGAATGATCACATCTGTATAAATGGTATTGTTTACGATCGCGAATCCACCGCCGAAGCGCATCTCGTAATTATTAGGATTACTAACTGTCCAGCTTTCCAACAATACTCCGGCCGGGGAGTATTTCCTGAGAAATGGTGGTGTGTTCATTCCTGTGAAATTCAGGATATACCAATCTCCTTCACAATCTGCGATCAGGTCGTAAGGACCTTCATTCATAAACCCGGGTACCTGGATAAGTAAAGTAGCATTTCCAGTGCCGTCATATTTATAAACTGTTCCGTCAGCTCCATCGAGGCTGTATACATTCCCATTGCCGCCTGCCGCAATATTTAATGCTGCAGGATCATGCCCCGTATTGACCCAGCTACTGGTGGTTGGATCGTAATAGCTGTATTGGATAATAGCGTTAGTATCGGTAACACAATAGAAGGTCGGGGTGGAATTACCTGAATTCAGCACTTCAGATATGGTAAGGCCGCCTATGTAGCCAGGAGGCAGTGAAATACTGTTTAAAGATGGATTAGCAGACGATACCGTAACTGTGGGATCATAGGAATATAATTTACCTGTAGGGTTACCTATGAATGGAATCACTGAGCCGAATATGCTAGTAAGAGCAGCATCATAATCATCATAATAGATATTGACACAAGTGGGCAATTGAGCCCGGGAACTGCTGCTAAAACTAAAGAAGTATAATAAAAATAGAATTATAGTATAAAATGTCTTTTTCATAGATAGCAATTATTTTAAAAGGGATATGTTGTATACTATTTTGTTATGCCGTAAGCATTCAGTTCGCGGTCATTCACTGCAGGGATCATCTTACCGGAATTAATTTTCTTGATAATTAATGTAGCAACGGCATCGCAGGTTTTCTTATCCTGAAATCCTGCTGCCCGGCCCGGGTATCTGTCTTGGTAAAAGTACGTTTTGCCATCGGCAAGAATTTTATAGCCAAACGTTCCGTCATTATTTTTGAATATTTTGTACGTATAATTGATATCTTTCTTTCTTTCAGTAACGGGGTTTACCACCTTGGTGGATGTATAGTTTACCTTAGCCTGCTGTGCATAGCTTCTGGGTGACGATAGCAATGGGGTCATTAAGCTGAAGAGCGCAAAGAGTGATTTTTTCATATAAGAATACATTTGGATTATTGAAACATTTATAGTTAATTCAAGTCTCTTATAAAAACTATAATCGATTTAAGTACGATTTTTATTTGCATTTAACTTGAAAAAATTAATGAATCGTCTTTGTTGAATTATAAATCGAAAAGTATTCCGGGAAAGTGGACTCAAGCCAGTCATAATCATTATTTTTCTCCTGTATCAAGGATATCTGAACTATAATTCTTTAAGCAAAATTTCGACAATTAATAGAAAACTACAATACTACATACATGCCATTTTCTTGATTTTATATCCCAAATTTTAGGTAGGTGATAAATACATCTTGATGACCAATGGCTATTTGCCAATAGGATGCTCAGCTCCATATTAGGATTTCATTGGGAATTATAGAAGCTGAAGCAGGTAATTCAATGCGTTCAAACTTTCTATCCAATAATTCATAAATTTGAAAAAGAAATAGGATACTCAATGATATGTTTTTATTAGTAAACTTAATTAACATACGGCATGCAGGCATTATTTAAAACTTGGATAACCAGCAGAAAACTTTATTTAGATTATTTTGAGCAATACTCTCTGGCTCAACTTAACCAGATACCAGATGGTTTTAATAATAATCTTATTTGGAACATTGGGCATATAATTGTTAGCCAACAAAAGCTGATTTACAAAGGATCAAATCTCCAGGGGTATATCCAGGATGAACTCCTCAATAAATATCAGGCAGGCACAAAACCAACTGTCCCTGTTTTACAAACAGAAGCCGATGAATTGAAAACACTGTTAACATCGCTTATTGAACCGTCAATAAACGATTTTAAGGCAGGTCTTTTTGTAAACTATAACGAAAGAATAACTGGAACAGGTTTTCAATTAACCTCGATTGAAGACGCTTTTGAATGTAATAATTATCACGAAGGGTTGCATTTAGGATACATGATGAGTATTAAAAAATTTATTTAACTTGTATCGCTCTAACCAGAAAATTCAATCAATAAGTATATTGGTTTCCTGTTTTGCAGCTTCCATCATAAAGTCTTCCTAATAGCCTTCAGCTAATGACTTTTCATCGGAAATGAAATTGCCTACAGACTTCCTCAGATATTCACTTTCGCTTTCCCTATGTTGGCTGATGAGGCTTATGGCCACATCGGGATGGTCTTTAAAATAATGACGGGACGTCCATATCCTTAAACCTTCTGTGACAGCTCGACATACATTGGGGCTGTCCCCAGCTAACCATTCTTCGATTATAGGTAATGAATTTTCATAGCCATTATCTTTGCAGAATTGATCAAACGCCTTTGCTAAAATTTGTTGAACTTGCCAGCTTTCATCGGACCGAGCGACATTTTTGAGTAGACTTAAAATAGTTGCATCTTTCACCGCTATATATCCTAGAATAAATACACCACAGCATCTCATCTAATAATACTCATTTTTGATTAGCCGTTGTGCAATAGATTTTGATTCGGAAAGGGTACACGACGCGACTATGTTCAAGGCCTCTTCTTCAAAGGTCTTGAACACATGCTGTACTACGGTCAGCTTTCTTTCGAGTGCATCCATACTATTGTTATAACTCTTTGCAAATTACAAATAATAAAATCAGATCAATTTTAAACTTAGCTTTATAAGCTTAACATAGACAAGACGTGAAAAATAAGCATATAGTTCATTGCGGTATTCAAATTTTAATATTGCTCAATGGACTAGGCGCTCTGATTTCGGGACTGATATTTGTGGTCGACCATTCAGGTGCAGCCAGATTTAATGGCTCCACGATTAGGAACACCTATGGGGATGTTAAAACATTCATTACCTTTGAAAAATATCCAAATGTGTATTTTGTGATATGATATTAGTTCAATGAATTTTGCCTACATGATTTGGGGTTAATATCCACCATTGTTACTGTAGATGATACTTTTGGTATACAACATTGCGGCTTTTCTCACTTAGCAATCTTAAGCAGAGACATGAATACAGATTCCGTTAAAAAATTTCTTCCATTGATATTAGCCACTGCGATTTTCATGCAGATGCTGGATTCTACGATTCTCAATACATCTCTACCGGCTATCGCCAGAGATCTCAATGAATCTCCACTTGATATGCAGAATGCGATTGTAAGCTATGTTTTGACATTGGCCTTATTTATGCCTGTCAGCGGCTTCTTAGCGGATAAATTCGGTACTAAGCATGTTTTTATTGCGTCATTGTTTATATTTTCTCTTGGTTCTCTTTGCTGTTCGTTATCACAAAATCTTAACCAATTGGTTATTGCCCGGGTTTTTCAGGGTGTTGGAGGTAGCCTTATGACTCCAGTTGGAAAATTAGCGCTCATCAAAACATTCGATAAAAAAGAACTGCTCAAAGCAATCAATTATGCAATTGTTCCTGCATTGATCGGACCTGTCCTGGGACCTCTGGTTGGTGGGTATCTTGTCGATTACCTGTCCTGGCACTGGATTTTTCTGATTAATATTCCAATCGGTGTTTTAGGGATTATTTTAGGTTTAAAATATATGCCTAATTACAAATCCCCAATCACGGACTTTGATTTGAAAGGCTTTCTCATTTTTGCAATGGCCTCCTTGTTACTTTCAATTTCGTTGGAACTATTCGGGAATGCAAATAATATAACTCCTGTGCTACTGGGATTTTTGTTAGGATTTCTCATGTTGTTCTTCTATTACAAACATGCCAGAAAAGATAACAATCCTATATTCCCGCTTAATCTTTTTCAGGTCCGTACGTTTCGGGTTGGCATTTTGGGGAATCTCGCGACAAGATTGGGAATCAGTTCCATTCCGCTTTTGGTCCCGCTTATGATCCAGATAGCATACGACCGGTCGGCATTTACTTCCGGCTGGATTGTTGCACCAATGGCGATCACCTCGATTTTTGGCAAATCAGTTGTTATAAAGATACTGGATAAGTTTGGTTACCGCTCAACATTAATGGTAAATACATTTATTATTGGTATACTGATTTGTAGCCTGGCCATGCCGGGTATTCAAAACTCCATTTATTGGTACGTTCCAATTCTATTGTTGCTTGGTTTTTTTAACTCTATTCAGTTCACATCAATGAACACGATTACAATCGCCGACCTCCGTACCTTTCAGACGAGCAGTGGTAATTCGTTGGTATCTGTCAACCAACAGTTTGCTGTAGGATTCGGGATCGCATTTGGGCTGATTATTCTGAAAATCTTTGAAGGCGATACTAAGCTCATTCATAATCAGATTCACAACGCCTTTCGATACACATTTCTTATTGTTGGTGTGCTCACTATTCTTTCTGGTTTGGTTTTTCGAAGACTTAATTTTAGAGATGGTGATAATTTGAAATCTGTTTAGATGATAATTGTTTAGGTTGCTTGTATCCAATCTGTATATGCGTTTAGTAGTCGAGACAAAAAACATGCAGTGCTCGAAATGACTAAATGCTGATTGGAAATAGTTAATTTATAATTTTACAGAACAATAGAAAAATCAATGCCTGCAAAATCTTCCATACCCATAAATGCTATGACAGCCGAATTAGGCACCGGTGTCTTTATAAGGAAAATGACAAGCGAGGATTTTCATTTATACGAAGGCTTAGAGCAGTTCGAGGATTTAAAAGCATCTCATAGAGATGAATATCATTTGTGTTGCTTGCAGGAGCAAGGTACAACAATCATTGAAATTGACTTTAAGCGATACGTAGTAAATCCTTCATCCGTTGTTTTCATTCGTCAAAACCAAGTGCACCGAATTTTAGCGTTTAATAACGCAGCAGTAAGCATGTGGGCGATCAGTAATGAAAATCTTAATCCCGAGTATTTAAAACTGCTGGAAGATATTACTCCTGCGCAACCGTTGATATTGCAAGCAGAAGCATTTTCGTTGATTTCCGAAGCTGTATCCTTTTGCTTAAAACTATCGGATAAAAAAGACGAAAAGCTATACCATTCCTTGTTTGCCGACAGTTGTTCTACTTTGACCGGATTAATCATTTCACAGTATTTAGGTCAATTAAAGTCGATAAACAAGCTTTCAAGATTCGAAATAGTAACCAAAGCATTTAAAGAAATATTGGAACTCAACTACATCACATTTAAAAGTCCGACAGCATACGCGCAACAATTAAATATTTCTTCGCCATATTTGAATGAGTGTGTGAAAAACGCTACAGGGCATTCTGTCTCGCAGCACATACAACAACGGGTAATTTTGGAAGCCAAGCGTTTACTTTATTATACGGATAAATCGGTGAAAGAGATTGCTAGCGGATTGGGATATGACGACTATCCGTACTTTTCCCGGCTGTTTACTAAAGTGGCCGGAATGTCCGCTTTGGTATTCAGAAACAAAAACCGTATTTAGTCCAATACTTACTGCTTTCTCACATTGCCTGAAACCGGAATTTATCGTTGCTTTGCATTATATTTAAATGTGATAAGCAATGATTTCAAGCATGCCAAAATGGTTGATCGGCTTATTTGGTGACAAATTAAGCCCCAATGTAACGGTTGTTCAAATTACTTCTTTAAGTCCTCAAGTAAAGAAGATTTGTTTTAAAGGTGATATATCAGACTGGAATTTTTCCATTGGATATGCTTCTGTAATTCGTGTCAGTGAAATCGAATTCAGAAATTACACGGTTGCGTATCATGACAAAGAAAACAGCGTTTTTGATATTATTTTTCATATTCACGGCAATGGAATTGGCAGTAAATTCATTGACAGTCTAAACGTAGGTGATGATTTGTTTATCAGTCCACCGCGGGGAAAAAAACTATATGAACCCAAACGGAAACAGCAATTTTTCTTTGGCGATGAAACTTCACTTGGTATTGCCTGTGCCCTTATGCCATTGCTGAAGGAGAACAGGCATCAATTTCAATTTTATTTTGAGCTGGACGAAGTAAATAAGTATGTTCCCGGACTTTTCGCATTAGAAAATTACACGGTCTTCCCGAAGGACAAATCATTCAGAGATGAAAAATGGATAAGTAGTTTACCATTATTTCAAACGGAGGCTTGGCATGCCGCAAATCTCGCATTAGTCGGCAATGTAAAATCTATTCAGACATTCAGAAAGGTATTAAAAAATAAACCCCTGGGCACTATTTCTTCCCAGGGTTATTGGCTGGAAGGTAAAAAAGGATTGTAAACCTAAATTTTAGAACATTCAATTCTCATTTTTGAATTACTTTTTTCCAGCCATTTTCGAAGTATACCGAATGCCAGTGTAAGCCAGGGAGTATATTGAACACCTCTAATGGCAATGATCCATCCACCAACCGTGGTGCCTAATGTAATGCCCATATTGCCAAATGAAGTCACAAGGCTATTGGCAAATTCCAACGATTGTGGCGCAGATGAAATCATGTAGGTTGACGCATTTAAAAAACTTGGGGAATACAAAAATCCCCAAAGAGCGATCACAACAATTACGGCGAAAGTGTGGAGCCTGCTGAGCCAGGTCACGCGGATCACAAAAGATTTTGCTCTTTTTTAATAGGAGCTCTTGGATAATAACCCTATCAATTGTTTTCAGCTGGGTAAATACTTTCAGCTTGACGGTAAACAATTACAGGAACAGTACAAGCATCACATCAGCCATTACCGGAACTGGGACCAGGAGCATGTCGCAGACTGGATACTTTACCCCGAAAATATCGGCAGGCATCTGAGTATAGATGAAACAAGTCTTTCCAACGATGAACTGTATACCATTGTCACTAACAAGGCCGCCAAAGGACAGAAGGGGGCGCTGGTGGCCATGATCAAGGGCACCCAGGCCGATTGCATTATTGAAGTCTTGAAAAAGATACCGGAACGCTTACGTAACCAGGTAGAGGAAGTAACACTGGATATGGCCCCGAGCATGAATCTTGCTGTGCAGCGATGCTTCCATAAGGCCCACCGGGTAACTGACCGCTTCCATGTGCAGCGCCTGGCCTGCGATGCGGTACAGGAGTTACGCATCAAATACCGCTGGGAAGCACTGGACGAAGAAAATGAAGCTATCAAAACAGCAAAGTCAAGAGGGAAAACGTTTACAGCGGACCTGCTGGAAAATGGCGATACGCTAAAACAGCTGCTGGCCAGAAGCCGGTATTTATTGTTTAAGTATAAAGACCGGTGGACACCCAGTCAGAAAATAAGGGCGGAGCTACTTTTTGAACGCTTTCCAAGCTGAAAGAAGCGTATTACCTTTCCCTGGAGCTTGGGCATTATCTACCGGACCTCCCGTAGCAAACAAGAAGCCTTTAAAAAGCTGGCCCTGTGGTTCAACGAAGTGGAAGCTGCAACAATATCCTCTTTTAAAACTGTAGTCAGAATGGTGGAAACCCACTACCTAAGTATACTCAACTTCTTTAATAACAGAAGTACAAATGCCTCAGCAGAGTCGTTTAATGCTAAAATAAAATCCTTCAGGTCCTCTTCGAGAGGCGTAAGAGATATTCCTTTCTTCTTGTTCAGGCTCGCAAATATCTATGCTTAATATTTTTACCCCCCAATTTTTCTGCTTGATCCCAAAAATACTCAATGGAGGATACTGGGAGGGTACTGAAAAAAAGCACTTACGACATTATCGTAAGTGCTTTTTTATTGTTGTGGAGAATACCGGAATCGAACCGGTCACCTCTTGCATGCCATGCAAGCGCTCTACCAAATGAGCTAATTCCCCTTGCCTGGAGTGCAAATATACATAGTTCTCACATTGTACCAAATTTATTTTTCGGCATACCACCAGGCTCCTTCCGTTTGTGTATTATGCACACTGAATCCCTGTTCTTCTATCCTTGCTGCGGCCTTCAAAGAGGCAGCCCGGCCCAAACTCCCGTCTAATATCACCTGCCTGGGTCGCAACTTAAGCAACACTTCATCCACCCCCTCCTGAGCATTTTTTGAAAGCACCAGGTAATCCACTTTGGCATCAGGTAAACTATCTGTATGCTGCAAAAACAGGATGCTGCAACTTTGCAACTTCCAATAGGTATTTTGTAAAGGCAATGTCCTGCTCTCCTTCACCCTGTATTTAAGTCTTGCCGGCTGTACCGCGTATTTAAAACTGTTCTCAGTCAACGAATCAACCAGCAAAACAGAAGACTTTCCTTTAATGTGCTCTATTGCGGATTGCCGGGTACCGGCATATACAATTACCCGGTCTTGCCCGGATGCAGCCAGGTCTTGCAGCAACAGGTTAACTAAAAAAACAAATGCAGTGATAAGCCCGGCATACAGGGCCCATAAGTGCTTTCGTAACCAGAATACTGTCCACAAAACAATCATCAATAACAGCAACCAGAAATCCAGACCGTCCAGGGGAATCATCCGGCTTAAATCCGGGGAATACCGGTTCAGCCAATTAATCAACCGGTTAAAATGTGTGGTCAGCAAAACCAGGACTTCGCCCAGGAAAGCAGCCATTGCAGTAAAATGTACCGATCCTGAAAGCATGAGTAATACAGCAATCCCCATCTGCAACACAGAAAATAATGCCGCAAAACAATTGGCCACTAAAAACCATACCGGGAATTGGTGAAAATAATATAATACCAAAGGAAAGACCAGCACCTGTACAGCAAGGCTAACGGCAATGGTATCCCACAATAAATTAAGAACGATGTATTTACTGCCATACCATCGCTTCATCGGCGGATAAAAAAGAAAAATGGACAAAACAGCGAGGAAAGATAATTGTACCCCGATATGAAAGAGTAAGACAGGTTCAGCAATCAATAAGATCAGCGCATTGATACAGAGTAAATGTATATTATTCTGCGGTCTTTTGAGAAGTACAGTAAGGGTGATCAAAGTGAACCCTACTGCCGCCCGGACCGCAGAAGGCGGGTAATTACATAAAGCAATATACAGCCAGACAAACGGCACCACTAACACATACTTCAACCATAGTTTACGCTTGTCTTTGAGCCATAGTAAAGGCAGCATAAACAAAGCAAAAAGCATATTGACATGCATGCCGGATATGGCAATAATGTGACTGATACCCGTATTCGCGTAATCCTGCTGCATTTGAGCATCCATATCGTCGGCCTCATTAAACAAAGTCGCCCGCGTCAATGACCGGGTAACAGGCTCCCGGATGTAAGTATCCAGCTGGCTTAATAAATGCGTTCTTAAAGATGCTGTACTTTGCCTCCGCTCCAGAGGCAAAACAGTAAGCTGATCCCGGCTCAAAAATACCTGGTAATAAATCCCGTTCCTTTGTTGTTGTTCAGCGAAATTAAAAGCCCCCGGATTATTATTGTGTGTAATCGGTACGAGTCTTGCCGGAATCAGCAAGCGATCATCTTTAGCGAGTTCCGGCATTCGGTCACTTTTGTATACATACAATTTTATTTTGCCTTTCAATGGCATCCATCGGCCGTCTTTCAGGCCCGAAGTAACCTCCGCAGGCAATAAGATCGTACGGGCCTTCTCTTCTGGTTGAGCGCTAAGCCGGAGCACAAAATGGGAATACTGTTCCGGGTGTATTCCCAGCCATTTTTCATCCGAACGTACATCATTAAAGGCTGTATTGAATATCCCTAAAAAACAGACCAGCGATAAGAGCAGGCTAAAGTTGCCTATTGGATGCCTGATAAACCGGCTCGCTTTATACTGCATAACCAGGAAGAGTAATAAACCGGTTCCGGCGATCAAAAGATAGACCCAGCGAAAAACCCAGTGGAAGAAATAGGTCTGCAGCAGGATGCCGGCTATATAGGCCAGCAGAACAGGCAACAGCGGTAGCTGTTGCCAATTGTAGGTGGTTTTAGTTTTCATAACAAAATGCCTTTCGGGTGATTAATAGTTATGACAAAACCAAGGTACATAAAAAAATCCCCTATACAATGAGTACAGGGGATTTAGTATACTAAAAATATGTTATTTTATACTAATATTAGTTATTCATCTGGCGTTTGAATTCATCCATACCACGGTCTTCGTAGTTGTACCAGATCGTACAGGCATGACCTACCACCATAAGTCCCCAGGTAGCGATCACCCAGGCTGGCCAGGGATAATCATTAGGGCCTAAGGAGAACCACATAGCTGCAGATGCTACTAAATAAACAATCAAATGTAATAAAAACATAGATACCTGCTTCTTGGTGTGCTTAATCTTTTTTGGCATAATTCATTTTTTAATGCTGCAAATATAGACCAAATTGGGATTTCTTTTACAATTTTCTTACAATATTTCTTCAAATTCTTCCGCAGTATCCATTCCCCGGGCATTTAATAAATATTGGCGCACCCGGCTGTCTAACTCCTCCTGCTTATTCAAAAATGCAATCTCTATCGGCAATACCCAGATATCGATCTGCCACTCTTTCAAAATATCCCGCTTCAGGGCCAGTCTTGTCGCATCTTTTTCTGTAGTAATAATAACCGGGCGTTTACCTTTCCAATTGTCGCAGGTCTGCCGGATCTCTTCCAGGTTTGCCGCAGTAAAATAATGATGATCGGGATATTTTAGTAAGTGAACTGCCCCTACCCGCTCTTCAATGTATTGCAGCATAGGCCCGGGCTTTGCAATACCACTCACCAGCACGACATCCTGGGTTTTATCTAAGCGTTCTTCCTGCCCGGTAAAAAAATTATAGCACTTACCATATTGTATTTTTGTAAAATAAACCTGTTGCTCCGCTGATGGTTGTATTTCCGTTATCATCTTTTGCTGCGCTTCCGGGTCCAGGTCTTCCGGGCATTTGGAAACGATAATGATATGCGCTCTTTTGGCTGCGCTTCTTTGCTCCCGCAGGTTACCAAAGGGCAGGATATAATCGTTGTAAAACGGTTGTGCATAATCGGTGATCAGGATATTAAGCCCTGCTTTAACGGAACGATGCTGGAAGGCATCATCTAATAATACCACATCAATTTCAGGACGGATAGCCAACAGGGAAGGGATGCCCGTCATTCTTTCCTCGCACACGCTCACCGCAATTTCCGGGAACTTCAGGTGAAACTGCATGGGTTCATCACCCAGTTCAAAAGCGGAGGAGCTATTGTCAGCCAGCTTAAAGCCCCGGCTACGTCGTTTGTAGCCCCGGCTTTGCGTACCAATATTATATTCATACCGGAGCAGGCGTACCAGGTATTCTATATGCGGTGTCTTGCCTGTACCACCGGTAGACAGATTACCTACACAAATGACGGGAATACTGAATTGTATCGAAGAATAGAAACCGGTATCATATAAACGGTTGCGCAACCACATGATCATCCCGTACAATACGGCAAAAGGATATAATAAAAACTTCAGCATGAAGATAAAAACAGCATTTAGGAATAAAAGACAATGAAAGCGAAATTAAAGGTAAAAAGTGAGCCTGTATTTACATTTAATTTTTTTGAATTAATGACAAAGTAAACAAAATAGCCGAAATTCGCAGCCGACAAACAATAACCCCTTTCTTTCAGTCCAAAAAAGGAGACATTATGGAAGCAAATATCCAATCCATAATTGAGCAAGCAGAGCACCTGATCGCTTATGGTACCGATGCCGACCTGCAACATTTTTTAGAGGAGCAAAACATTTCTGATGTAAAGGAGCTGGTAGATGAACTACCGGAGGAGGCTTCCCGTATTTTCGAAGTATTGCCGATTACCCGTTCCGTTCATGTATTCCGGATCCTGGACTTCCCTACACAGGAGCGTATTCTTAAGAAACTTTCCGGCAAAAAAATATCGGAACTGATTAATGAATTACCGCCGGATGACCTTACTGCTTTGTTCAGTGAACTACATGGCGATGCGGTCAAAAAGCTCATCATTCTGCTTCCCGAAAGGGAACGAAAAGAGGCCTTAAAGCTTTTGGGCTACCAGGAAAATAGTGTGGGCAGACTGATGACACCCGATTATGTCGCGGTAAAAAAGGACTGGACCCTCAGCCGGGTATTAGACCACATCAGGAGGTATGGCAAAAATTCCGAAACGATCAATGTCATTTATGTAATCGATGATAAAGGTGCTTTGGTAGATGACCTGCAGATCCAGAAGATCTTATTAGAGAACCCGGATACCATCGTGGAAGATATCGTAGACAGCCGCCTGGTTTCTCTAAATGCCAATGACGACCAGGAGGAAGCGGTACAAATCTTCAGGATGAACAACAGGGTCGCTTTACCAGTGGTAGACGATGCTAATATTTTGCTGGGCATCGTTACCGTTGATGACATCCTTTGGGTAGCGAATGAAGAGTATACTGAGGATATCCAGAAGATCGGGGGTACAGAAGCATTGGATGAGCCTTACCTGGATACACCGATATTCGGCCTGGTAAGGAGACGTGTCGGCTGGCTGGCTATTTTAATGCTGGGCCAGATGCTGACGTTCCAGGCGATGGAGATTTTCCAGAATGATATTGAAAAGCTGGTGGTACTCTCCCTTTTTGTGCCTATGATCATTTCCTGCGGTGGCAACAGCGGGTCACAGGCTTCTACCCTGATCATCCAGGCTATGGCGCTCGGCGAGATTACTATTAAAGACTGGTGGCGGGTTATGAAAAAGGAGCTGCTTTCCGGTGCGATACTTGGTTTAGTGCTAGCCGTTATCGGCTTTGGCCGGATCGCGGTGGGCTATGCTATTGAACCGGTGATTTACCAGGGCATCTGGATTCCTTTATCCCTGTGTATTGCCACATCGGTATTCTTCATCGTACTTTGGGGATCTTTATCCGGCTCCATGTTGCCCTTATTTTTGAAACGCCTGGGATTGGACCCTGCGAATAGCTCTGCACCATTTGTAGCCACATTAGTTGACGTTACGGGGGTTTTGATCTATTTTAGCTGTGCCCTGCTTTTCCTGGGACACTACCTGTAAATAAAATTGAATTAAAATATGACTAAGATTGAAATGTACAAACTGATCGTACTTGCTCTGCTGGCAGTTGTCGCTATAGTAAGATGGGTACGTTTTTTCAGGGCAAAGAAAAAAGGCGAAGAGCACCAGTTTACCCGCTGGGAAAGCCTGAGCGTATTGATCCTGATGGGTCTGTTTGCTTACCTGACCTTCTTTTATAAGGGATAATTAAAAGATTAAATAAAGAGGATGTCTAAAACGCTAAAATTCTTGTCACATTGAGCTTATCGAAATGCGGCGAGAATTTTAGCGTTAAATTTGTCTATATTTCGACAGAGCTCAATATGACAAATTTGGTTGCTATTTTAGTCATCCCCTTTATGCGTAAGAAAATTTACTTGCCAAAATACTTTTTTGCCAATCCTTTTCCTGCCATAGCGTAACTCTCTTCGATACGTACTCCTGTATCATAATCATATCCGCCCTGATAGCCTGTATATGATCTGCCCGGAGCTCCGGTCATCTCAATTTTCGCCACCACATTCCCATTGCTGTCAAGGATGGTAAATATAGCGTCAATAGAAGCATTTCTTCTTTGAACGACTACATTATATCCCGGTTCGGTAAAAGTAGTGTGCATGATCAAGGTATAAGCGGCACTTGAATTGAGTTGCACATTCCGCGAGTATTTATTAAACAGTTCTTCAAAAGTTGGTTCAAAGCGTTTTTTGCGATCCGCGATCCAGGAGGCCTTCCAGCGGTCCCCTTTCCCCGCTTCCTTTTTATTTTGCTCCTCTACTTTTTTTGAAACGTAAGCCGCCTCATCCAACTTCCCAACGTTCATCGGCGTATAAACGTACTCCATTTTTAAACCAGAAATACTACTCAACGCTTTTACATCTCCTTCCAGCACTTTGAATTTTTGTGCCTGTGCCGCCGGAAGGATCAAGAGTAACAGGGTCGCTAATCCCAACAGGGTTAAAACTTTTTTCATAAAAAGGAAATTTTTAAATTTATATAGTGCTAATGTATATAAATTTTATAATTTCTCATTGTTCATGTGCCGGTCTTTATCCCTTTTTGTTTTCTTTTCCATGTTTCTTTTAAACGCTTCCTGGAGGTCTACACCAGTTTGGTTAGCCAGGCAAATCAAGACCCACAGCACATCTGCCATCTCATCACCCAGGTCTTTACCTTTATCGCTTTCTTTAAAAGATTGCTCTCCGAATTGACGCACCATAATACGGGATAATTCCCCTACTTCTTCCATCAGGATACCCAGGTTAGTCAGTTCATTAAAGTAACGTACCCCTATCGTTTTAATCCATTCATCTACCTGTTGCTGCGCTTCTGCGATACTTATCTGTTGTGACATACTATTATTTTTTGTTTTGAAGACAATATTGTTCCAGCTTATCGGTAAAGGCTTTGAGCATTTCTATTTCTACGTGTTCCATCACCACGATCTTATACCAATTGGCTGCGCCGTGATGTGTATCGGGTACCAGACCAAATTCTTCTGCCAGGCTTAACGGCATATCTGCTGCACGGATAGTAATGATATTCATTTTCGGATGCCTGTAATAACGTACACCGCAGAGGTCTAAATGAAAGCAACAACGATCGGTACGGTACAGTAAGGTATTCAATTTTTCCAGCCAGCCATAAGGGCCATAGGTTTTCAGGATCATCCATACTGCGATGGCATTGGCCCCGGACCTGCTGCCACAAAGCGTGATATCCATCCCGTTCACATATTGTGCTTCCTTTGTGTACACATTATTGATCAGGCCTTTCCTAGCAAGGAAAACACCGGTACCATAAGGCGCCTGCAACATTTTATGCGCATCGAGGGTTATGGAAGATACATTTTGATTTTTAAAACCTACATTATGTTCCCCCTCTACTAAGGGATAAATAAATCCGCCAAATGCACCATCCATATGGATCTTAAAGTGTAGCCCATGCTGTGCTAATATATGGGCATAATCATCCGGGTTATCAATGCTACCAAACATGGTCGTACCCACATTGGCAATCACAATAACATATTGTATACCCATCCCTTTTTCCGCGGCAACAATCGTTTCTAAAGCAGCCAGGTCAATATGTCGGTTATCCATATCCACCGGCACACTGCGGTGCTTTATTTGTAAAAGGTTCGCCGCTTTGGCTACAGAATAGTGTGTATCTTCCGAAGCCAATAGTAAAATCTCCTCTGGCTGCGCCTGGTATTCATTCCGGAACAAATTACGGTACATCCATACGGCCTGTATATTAGCTTCTGTACCACCAGAGGCAATGTAACCGTCACAGGCATTTTCTTCCGCGTTAAAAATATCTTCACTCAACATCTGGATCACCTCGCGTTCTATAGCCTGGGTGCCGGCAAAATAATGTTCCGATTCACCTAAGGTATGACAACCGATATGATTAGGATTCTGTACGATTGCCTGTAGAAAAGGGGCATCCTTTAAAAAGGTAGCCTGGTCGTAAAAGACTTTACTGTCGAGCTTGGAGGCCGGTATCCCTAAAGAAGTTTTATGCTTAAAATCTATATTGTGCTCCAGGGCTGCACTAATCTGGCTTTGTTGTTCCTGCGGGTCTAATTTAACCCAGTGCCTCATGGAATGATAATGCTTCATGCGCACAAAGTTACCTACTAAAAAAGGCACTATAAAATAAAAAGAATATGATTTTGGTCATATTCCTTTTACTTGTGCTCATACACAGTCCTCTTTCTTTTAATGTCCTTTTAGCTTCCGCAGGCAATGTAGCAGAGCGGTAGTCCGTCAATGATTTCAGGAGCTTCATCAGTCCCTTCAAAAAACACATGATCCCCCAATTCTTTATTGACCTGCTGGTTGTGCGCTTTCCTTAAAAATTCCGAAGCAGTAAAGTACTTGCCGTTGTCGGCCTGTAATTTGGCAACTATTTCAACCTGGTACATACCCTGATCACTATTATCTTCATCGAAAGCATCTTCTTCATCTATTAGTGTTTCATTGGCTAAGAGATCTTCCAGGTTATTGATCCAAGCTTCATATTGTAGATTCAGCTCCGGAACATTAAAGACAATTTCATCGGGATGCCAGGCAGCATCTGTATCGCGTATGTCTTTCTGGTACTGGCTTACTTCCCGGTTAAAAACCTCAGGATCTTCGTATGCTGTTTTGGAAAAACTCCAGGCAATATCATTTAGTGTCATATGGGATTGATTTTTGTAGCATAATATTATGCCTTTCTTCAGGAATAAGCTTGTTAAAAAAGATTTACTGCCAGGCAATGAAAATGCTTATAATAACATCAGCAGGAAAAATATTAATAACGATGCGCCAAAAATACGCCAGGTCAGTTTTGTTTTAAATGCAGCATAGGCAAGCGCATTAAAGCAACAGATTATAAAACTGATGATCATAATCAGCACTTGTTGCCCTAGCGATGGCCTTACCGTAAAATAATAGCAATCCACCAAGGTGTAATGATGTAACCCGAAAGCAGGAACAATATCGTTGTGCCATATTTTGGTTTTATCTTGTTCCCGGATATAAAATAGGACTTCGGTATGCACATCGGGAGCTGGTTTTAACAGACTCAATGTACCGTTACCCACACTTTTAAAACGGCTTTTGTATTGCTGTAAATGCAGTATATAAACCGGAATCCTGTTTCTTGATTTTTCAACTTGTGTAACGGTGCCTTGTATTGGTTGCAGCGTGTTATAAACAGCGGCTATCTTAAAAATAATATAGAACCAGAAAAATAAAGTTGCGCACAGGCTGAAATAAAACAATTTTCTTTTAAGCATATAAAACACCATCTGAAAGCAGCACTAAGATAACCAAAAAGCCGGAGTATTACCTCCGGCTTTACCGTAAATCATTCAGATGAGCAAACTATCAATTAGCTTATCTTAAGTATTAGACTCAAACAAGGACATAGTTTCCCGGAAAGCTTTTACAATTTCATCATTACATAAATTACCGATACTTCCTTCATGGGTATGCTGCAAGGTACCTGAAAAACGAAAATCTCCTAGCTCAATTTGTGCGGCTACCTGTTGATAGGCCTCCCTGAAAGGAACACCATCCAGAACCAGCTGATTCAGTACTTCTACACTGAAAATATAGCGGTAGCGCTCCTCTTCAATGACATTATCTTTCACCTGTAGTTCTGCCATCATTAAATGTGTCATTTGCAGACAATCCATTAATGTATCAATTGCTGGAAAAAGTATTTCTTTAGTCAGCTGTAATTCCCTGTGATAGCCGCTGGGCAGATTAGCCAACAATAGATTGAGTTCATTGGGTATGCTTTGTAAGCGATTGCATTTACCACGGATCAATTCAAATACATCCGGATTTTTCTTATGCGGCATAATACTGCTTCCGGTAGTCAATGCTTCAGGAAATGAAATAAAATTAAAATTCTGACTGAGGTACAGGCAGCAATCCATCGCCAAACGCGCCAGGCTCGACGCAATGGCAGCAATAGCATTAGCTACAAATTTTTCTGTTTTGCCCCGGCTCATTTGCGCATAAATACTGTTCCAGTGCAGCGTTTCAAACTTCAGTAATTCCGTAGTTCGTTTACGGTTCAGCGGAAAAGAGGAACCATAGCCTGCTCCGCTGCCCAATGGATTTTTATTACACATTTTATAAGCCGCATATAACAGCGATACATCATCAGCGAGGCTTTCCGAATAAGCCCCCAACCATAATCCCACGGAAGAAGGCATCGCTACCTGTAAATGGGTATAACCGGGAATCAAGATATCCTTAAACTGATTGCTCTTCTCAATCAACAGCTCAAACACTTTACTGAGTTCGGACTTAAGCTGCAGGCAGGCATCTTTCAAAAACAATTTGATCGCTACAGCGACCTGGTCATTCCGGCTACGGCCACTGTGGATCATTTTTCCAATATCCCCTATCCTTCGCGTCAGCAACAACTCTACCTGGGAGTGTATGTCTTCTACACCAGGCTCTATCTCAAATCGTCCGGCTTCTATTTCAGACGCGATCTTCGTTAAGCCCTCAATAGCTGTAGCGGCCTGTTCCGGTTGCATCAGGCCTGATTCTCCCAACATCTGCACATGCGCTATAGAACCCTGTACGTCGTACCGGGCAAGCTGCAAGTCAAAGTATAGGTCTTTACCTATGGTAAAACGTTCCACCTGCGCCGCGACAGCCGTATTTTCTTTTTGCCATAATTTATTCATAGTACGTTTTTGCTTTTTCTAATAAAGAAATATATCCTGCTACACCGGCGCTTATCTCCTCCAGGTAAATAAATTCATCCGCAGTATGGGAGCGGGCGCTGTCTCCCGGCCCCATCTTCAATGCGGGGAAAGGCATCAAAGCTTTATCGCTGGTAGTAGGTGAGCCATAACAGGCTTTACCCAGGTCCAGGCCCGCCATTACCAAGGGATGCTCCAAAGCAATGCTTGTCGGTCTTAAGCGCATACTTCTGGCTTTTATTGCACTCTTCATATGCTGTTGGAGAAAATCTAAAAATACTTCTGGTTGGTATAACTCATTTAAGCGCACATCAATCACAAAATGGCAAACTTCGGGCACCACATTGTGTTGCTTATTCTCCGTATCAATTACGGTCACCGTAGCCTTGACAGGTCCGAGGAAGGGGCTGACCTGTTCCAGCTGCAAACCAGATAAAAACCTGATGTCTTGCATAGCGATATCAATCGCATTCACCCCTTCTGCTCTTGCCGCGTGGCCCGCCCGTCCCTTGGCATAAGCATCAATGACCAGTAAACCTTTTTCCGCCACCGCCAGCTGCATTAAGGTCGGCTCACCAACAATTCCCGACCAGTTGTTACCTTTGTCATAACCGGTATATGCCGCAAATACGGGACTATTCAATACCATTTCTATACCACCACTTCCGCTGATCTCTTCTTCCGCACTTGCGACAAGTACAAGATTAAAGGGCAGGTTTTCGTTTTTGTAATAATACACAAAGGTCACTATCAGGCTTACCAATGCAGCTCCTGCATCATTGCTACCCAGGCCATAAAGCTTCCCCTCTTTGATCAGAGGCTGAAACGGATCTAATGTATAAGCGCTATTCGGCTTTACTGTATCCTGATGTGAATTCAATAAGATGGTAGGTCTGGCCACATCAAAACATTCATTCCTCGCAATGATATTATTCCCGATCTGTATCGTTCTAATCTCCCGTTGTTCAAGGAACTCCCTGATCAATGCCGCGCTATTTTCTTCAGCCCTACTGAAAGCGGGCGTAGCGATCAACTGCTGCAACAAACTTAAAGCCTCTACCTGTAACAGAGCAATATCAGCTATCATAAAACAATCTTAGTTCCGCAGCTACCTGCGATCAAACCTTTCAGATCTTTTGCCTCCCCGATATATACTGCCGCAACGCCATCTTTCAATGCCTGGAAAGCATTATCCAGCTTGGGGATCATGCCGGCAAATATCTTTTCTTCTTGCTTCAATATTTTATAATAAGCTTTATCCAGCTTATGTATCACACTGTCTTCATCATTCACGTCCAGGAGTACCCCGGTTTTCTCGAAGGTATAGATCAGTTTGGTGAAATAATCATGTGATAGCGCCTTAGCGATCTCCTGGGCAATGGTATCCGCATTAGTATTGAGCAATTGTCCCTCCTCATCTGTCGTGATGGGCGCGATGACAATCGTGCCAAAGGTGTCCAGCAGAGCGACCAGCTTCTCTATATTCACCGCATCAATATCTCCAACAAAACCGTAGTCTGTGGCCGAGTCCCGCTTATGCGCTTCTATAATATCCCCATCAGCGCCACTGATTCCCAGTGCATCACAATGGTTCGCATGCAGCCGGGCCACAATACTTTTATTAATATAACCCGCATACACCATAGTGACGATTTTCAATGTTTCATCATCAGTAATCCTCCGGCCTTCGACCATCTGCTGCGGTACTTTTAATTGTGCTGCCAGCTCTGTCGCCAATTTTCCGCCACCATGCACCAGGATTTTTTTGCCTTCAATGGCCGCAAAGTCTTTTAAAAAATCCTGCAACAAGGTGTCATCATTAATAATATTGCCTCCAATTTTCACTACTCTAATCTGCTCCATAATTTGATTTTAAAATTTCTGCTAAAACGGCCTGTGCTGCCCATACGCGGTTTGCCGCCTGCTGGGTAACCCTGCTATTTGCGCCATCCAAAACAAAGTCACTTAATTCTATATTCCGGCGTACCGGCAGGCAATGCATTATTTTTGCATTATTGGTAATGGCCAAAGCTGCCTCGTCCAACATCCAGTCATTAGTGAATGCCGGCATTGTACCATATTCAGTATAGGCACTCCAGTTTTTGACGTAAACAATATCGGCATTTTCCAATGCTTCCCGCTGATCATAAATAACCGGGGCTCCCTGTACAAATTCCGGAGCCAATTCATAACCTTCCGGATGTGTGATCACCAGGTCGACCTCATCCCAGGCATTGGCCCATTGCGCAAAACTATTGGCGACACATTGCGGCAAGGGTTTAATATGAGGTGCCCAGCTTAATACTACTTTAGGCTTTGGGATATCCAGCTCTTTGATCGTTACCAGGTCGGCCAAGGATTGTAAAGGGTGTAAGGTAGCGCTTTCCAGGCTCAGCACTGGTACAGTAGCGTACTTTATAAAACTATTCAATACGGTTTCTGCATAATCGCTCAGGCGATCTTCCAGGCCCGGGAAAGTACGGATGGCCAGCACATCAAAATAATGGCTCAATACCGGCACTGCATCTTTAATATGTTCTACAGAGGTTCCATTCATAATGGCCCCCTCCTCCAGTTCCCAGGACCAACCTTCGGACCCTATATTAAAAACAACCGGTTTCATCCCTAATTGTTCTGCTGCGATCTGTGTACTCATCCGGGTACGCAGGCTGGGATTAAGAAACAGTATCCCGATCCGTTTTCGTGCGCCTAAACCCGAATCCCGCCAAGGATCTTGTTTATAGGCCAGGGCATTTTCTATCATCCTGTCAATGGATTGAGATAAACTCAAACCCGGGATAGCCACATCATCAGCAGCAGTAAATTTTTTCATTGCTCTATTGATTCAAAATTATTTTAAGGGTCCAGGTCATCAATGGCAGCCTGTAATGCCTGCAAAAAAATATCCGCAATCTCCTGGTTGATCGACATCGCCGGCAATAAGCGAATCACTTTGGGTCCAGCATCTCCTGTCAGTATCCTGTACTGCCTGAAAAGATGTTGTTTCAAATTATTAAGGCGTTCAGGAACATCAAAACCGATCATCAGTCCCTTACCACGAACCACTTCAATTCCCTTAATTTGCTTTAAAGCCTGCAGCAGGTAATCTCCTGTTCTTTCCGCATTTTTTATTAAATCATCCTGTTCAATAATTTCCAGCACGGCCAATGCCGCTGCACAGGCGAGGTGATTGCCACCGAAAGTAGTACCAAGCATACCATATTGTGCCTTGATTTTCGGGGCGATTAACAGGCCGGCAACCGGGAAGCCGTTCCCCATGCCTTTAGCCATCGTATAAATGTCGGCCTGTACTCCTGCATGGTCCAAGCTAAAAAATTTTCCGGAACGTCCAAAACCACATTGGACTTCATCAGCTATAAACACTACATTATAAGTATCACAAAGGTCCCGGATCGCCAGCAGCATTTCGTCAGACGAGACATGAATGCCCCCTACACCCTGTATGCCCTCTATGATCACTGCCGCAATTTCATTCCCATTTGCAACGAAGTATGTTTTCAATACCTCTATATCATTAAAAGGCAAAAAAACTACATTTTCTGTTTCGTTAACCGGAGCAGTATATTTAGTATTATCTGTTGCCGCTACAGCTAATGAAGTGCGGCCATGAAATGCTTTTTTAAAGGCAACTATTTTCTTTCTGCCGGTATGAAAAGAGGCCAGCTTAAGCGCATTTTCATTGGCTTCGGCGCCGCTGTTACATAAGAATAGGTTATAATCCAGCTTGCCAGAAATGTGCGCTAATTTTTCTGCCAACTCTGTCTGCAATTCATTAATAACAGCATTGGAGTAGAAAGCTATCTTATTCATTTGCCCGCTAATTCTTTGTTTCCAGTGCGCGTGTCCATGTCCTATACTGATCACGGCATGGCCGCCATAAAGATCTAAAAATGCCTGGTCCTGTTCATCATAAACATAACTGCCATTCGCTTTTACAATATTCAAATCCATCAAAGGATATACATCAAATAGTTTCATTTTCTTCCTTTTAAAAATAAGACGCCTTTAATAATAGCCCGGCCGTTTCTTCCAGGTTAAACATCAGGTTCATATTCTGTACCGCTTGTCCTACCGCGCCTTTTAACAAGTTATCAATGGCGACATGAATGACCAGGTTATCCGCCTCTTGCTCCAGCTGGAGCAGGCATCGGTTTGTATTCACTACCTGTTTGAGGTGGATCGGCTGATCGCTACAGTGCACAAAAGGTTGTTCCGCATAAAAAGCTCTATACTGTTGTTTAATTTCGTCCAGTGGTACGGGTACTTTAACCTGCGTACTTATAAAAATTCCGCGGGCAAAATCGCCCCTCCAGGGCACAAAATGTATTGCTGATTTTTCAAGTCCGGGTTGTAGTTTACTTAAAGTCTTCGCTACTTCATCCAGGTGCTGATGCACGAGCGTTTTGTAAGCCTGTATATTATTTTGGCGCCAACTGAAATGGGATGACCTGGACAGCGATTGTCCCGCTCCGGTACTTCCTGTGATGCCTGTACTATAGATATCCTGAACCTGATGATGTGCTAACAAAGGCAGTAAAGACAGCTGGATCGCTGTGGCAAAGCAACCTGGATTAGCAATCGCGTCCGCTGATCTGATCGCATCTTTGTTTACTTCGGGTAAACCGTAAATGAAATTCCTTGCACCGTCAACCGTATCAGGATCGACCCTGAAATCATTGGTCAGATCAATAGTTTTTATTTTATCACTAATATTATTGTCCGATAAAAAAGCCCTGGATTCACCATGTCCTAAGCACAAAAACAATACATCTATTTCCTTCTGTATTTCATCCGTAAAACAAAGCTCATTAAATCCCTCAAGATCATCATGAATACTTGCGATTGGCTTACCTGCATTGCTCCGGCTATGCACAAAGACCAATTCCGCGAACGGATGTCCTAATAAAACCCGGATTAATTCGCCGCCCGTATAACCAGCTCCCCCTATAATACCAACTTTAATTTGCTTCATGAGTTATTACATTTTTTGCCTGGTGCAGACTATTCCATATTTTCACCTGGTTCCCAAAAATGGTACTGAATCCTCTTACATCATTACCGGTGTAACCTTCATTCTTCTCGCCATATTGCCCGAATGCAGCTCCCATAAGGTCGTTAGCCGATTCAATACCAATAACCTGGAAGCGATAAGGGTACAACTGAACAAATACCTTTCCGGTGACTACTTTCTGGCTCTGCTCGAAAAAGCTTTCTATATCGCGCATCACAGGATCCAGTATCTGGCCTTCGTGCAGCCAGTTAGCATAGAACTGTGCCAGGGAATCTTTCCAGCTCAATTGCCATTTGGTCAATACATGTTTTTCCAGTGTATGATGTGCTTTTAAGATCAGTATCGGTGCCGCGGCTTCAAAAGCAACCCGGCCCTTTATCCCGATGATCGTATCACCGACATGGACCTCTCTTCCAATAGCGTAGGCACTTGCGATTTGCTGCAAGGCCTGTATTGCAGCCACCGAGTGTTGATAGCGCATTTCATTCAAACCGGTTAATTCACCGTTTTCAAAATGCAATACAATTTCTTCCGTTCCTGTTTTTATACAAGCCGAAGGCCAGGCCTCTTCCGGGATCATTCCTTTACTGCTCAACGTTTCCTTTCCCCCGATGCTTGTTCCCCACAAACCTTTATTGATACTATAAGCAGCCTTTTCAAAATTCATCTGAACACCTTTCTTTTGCAGGTACTCAATTTCTTCCTGCCGGCTCAACTCATGATCCCTGATCGGCGTAATGATCTCAATACCCGGGATCATCTGGAGGAAAATCATATCAAAACGAACCTGGTCATTTCCGGCACCGGTACTCCCATGCGCTACCGCATTTGCGAAAAGTAGCCTTGCGTGTTTAGCGATCTCCACCGCCTGGCATAAACGTTCTGCACTCACACTCAAGGGGTAGGTATTGTTCTTCAGGCAGTTGCCGAAAACCAGGTATTTCACTATAGTCTGGTAATAATCCTGTACGGCATCCACAGTGGTATGTGTAGCCACACCAAGGGTATAGGCATGCTGCTCGATCTGCTTTAGTTCATCAGTAGTAAAGCCGCCCGTATTGACCAGTACGCTATGTACCTCGTAGCCCAGCTCCTCACTTAAATATTTAGCACAATAGCTGGTATCTAATCCACCACTGAATCCCAGGACAATTTTTTGTTTCATTGATTGCATATTTTTCATAGTTTATCCCAGAACAGGTATTAAAGATTTTTTCTTGAATTTAGAACGGATCGCAGTAACTGCTTTAGCCGCGATCTTATGCTCCCGTGGCTGATACAGCATAGCAGTACAAAGGCAGTTTTTTTTCTCTTTGGCCATGAGGATATCATAATTAACACAGCTCCGGCAGCCGGCCCAGAAGGCTTCATCCTGCGTCAATTCGCTATAGGTCACCGGCTCATAACCCAGGTCACTATTGATTTTCATGACCGCCAGGCCCGTTGTCAAACCAAAAATTTTCGCTTGGGGATATAGCTTCCGGCTCAGTTTGAATATGCGGGTTTTGACTTTGCGGGCAACGCCTAAATCTCTGAACCGGGGATTCACAATTAAACCGCTGTTGGCTACAAAACGGCCATGGCTCCAGGTTTCGATATAGGAAAAGCCGGCCCAGGTACCGTCATGGGCAATAGCAATGATCGCTTTTCCCTCTATCATTTTCTGTACGAGGTATTCAGCAGAACGTTTGGCAATGCCAGTGCCCCGGACACGGGCACTATTTTCCATTTCTAAACAAATGGCTTCAGCATACTGCACATCCAATAATGAAGCAGTACGAAAAAGAATCTTCTGATTTTTTTTCACCTTAAAAAGAATAAATTAATCGAAAATAATTACGAAGTCTTAACCAGTATATTAAATGCTGATTAAAAAATTGCAAAGATTTGGGGCAACGTTCTTAGCGGGTTTACGCTACTATCTGCCCTATCGTCGTGAGGTATCGGAGAACGGCATAGCGGGGACAATATACCTCGGTATATGTCTGTTGAATTGATCTGTAAAATTCGGTTCCACTTATGCTTGATTGATTAAAATTCCCGACAAATGTAGGAAATAAATTTATTGTGCAAATTATTTTTTAAAAATTTCACTGTGCTTATTCGCCTACCTTAGCGATAGCATATTTACAGGAAGCACTCATAAAAATAAAATACCGGGCATAAAAATACCCGGTCTGTAACAACAACAAATATATAATTTAATGACAGGAGCCCGCAGCATGATCATCCGCTTCTATAGGTGCTTTTGCACCACAACAATCAGCCTGCTGCAGCTTTACTGTATTCATTTTCGGGCTGACATAAGGAATCCCGAGATTAAGGCCACGCATAATTAAGAGCACACCAACCAACACCGAAAACGCGATACTAACCGGCTTTAGTTTTTGTCTCAATTGCCAACTCAATTTACTTTTTAATAAGGCTACAACCCAAAGCACTACACTAGTCCCGGCACCAAACAAGAGCATAGCTATAAAGCCCTGTAAAGGCCCGCCACTCGCCAGTGCTGCAGTAAGCGCGATGTATACCATACCACAGGGCAACAAACCATTCAGGAAGCCAAGTTGTATAAAGTAAAACCAGCAGGGGCGCTTCTGAATGCGCTCAAAAACCTGTGAAAAGGCTTTTTGAAAAGGGAACTTCAATCGTGTTGACCGGAGTAATGGAAGTAAAATAAGGAGTACGATCAATACCCCGGAAACAATGGAAACATAACGTTGTGCTTCGCCCCAGATTGCTTTTAATCCCAGTGCTCCTATAATAGCACCTAATGATCCGTATGCCAAAGCCTTTCCCAGAAAATAAAAGAGCTTATAAGTCCAGCCATTATGCTTCGCAGGAAAAGGAACGGCCATAATCAATGGACCACACATACCCAGGCAATGCAGGCTGCTGGCCAATCCTAACAACAGTGATGAAAACAAAACGACCGTATTCATAAAACCGGATTAAAAGGTCCTTTACTGTAACTTAAACTCTTTATAATAATCTTTCCCCTGCGCTGAAAAGGATACTTTCACAATATAATTATGACCCGGAGCTACCGTTTCTTTATTGAATACGTACAAGCCATCCGCGTTCTTTTGCAAGACCTGCCTCGTATCTTTCCCGGCATCAGAAAGACAGAAAAACTCGGCAATACCATTTTCTATTCCGGCACTGATTGCCGCAGGCAGGTTCAGGCTCAACTTGGATCCTTCCGCTTTAAAACTAAAATTTTCGCCTAATGTTTTTGCAGTGTTTTCTGCCGCCAGTTTTTTGTCATAAGCTACTTCCTGCTGGTAATAATCACCTTCCACAGCCATATCAAATTTAACCTGGGTAGCCATATACACAAGACTCAACAATCCTAATGCCATTACTACAAATCCAATAAGGATAAGGTTTCCCGGATGTTTTAATGCTTTCATTTTATCTTTTTTATTAATAACTTCCTAAAAAGGATACTTTCTTTGTTTGAATAATTTTATTACCTGACCTGATCTGTACATGCAGTGTTGTCTTTCTCGAGCTGAGTTGATCTGCCCTTTGCCGAATAAAAAATGTGGCTTCTGTATGTATACCTGTTTTTAAAGAATCGATAGATTGTCCTACAAATTCAATATGTGCACTCTGCTCTTCCAATGCCAGGGCAAAAGGTAAAGTTTCAGCGCTCTTATTCACCACCTTCACACGGTAAAGATTAGTAACGGTGCCATCTTTGTGTTCCTGGAACAATTGCCCCGGCACCCGTAAAACAGTGGCATCGAAAACGGTACGACTGATCATCATCCCAGTCAATAAAACCAGCAACAAACCCAGGACCACTATGTAAAGTTTTGACCGGTAATTGAGCTTACGCCGGCCTACCGTATCATTTTCCAGCTGGTATTCACTTGCAAATGTGATCAGGTTTTCCGCTTTACCCACTTTTTGCATCATCCTATTACAGGCATCAATACAGGCAGTGCAATTGACACATTCCATCTGCAGGCCGTTGCGGATATCAATACCGGTCGGACATACATTGACGCACATCCCACAATCGATACAATCTCCCTGAGCTTCCTCAGCTTTTCTTTTTTTACTTCTGGGTTCTCCCCGGTTATAATCATAAGCTACCGCAACAGATTGCTTGTCTAACAATACACTTTGTAATCTTCCATAAGGACAAACTACGGTGCAAACAATTTCCCGAACATAGGCAAACACCGCGTAAAAGATCGTTGTAAAGCCAAGAATGGACAGCAAACCAACAATATGCTCCGACAACTTACCGGTAATGATCTGGTACAATTCATCCACACCAATTATATAAGCCAGGAAAGTGTTAGCGATCAAAAAGGAGAACAGGAAAAAGATAATTTGCTTGATCACTTTTCGGGTATAGTAATCTGCAGGTTTCTCTTTCTTTTTCGCCAGGGCCATTTGTTTATGAGCAGGGCCTTCAATCCAGAATTCAACCTTCCGGAATACCATTTCCAGGAAGATCGTTTGCGGGCAAATCCAGCCACAAAAAACTCTTCCAAATAATAAAGTAAAAACAATAATAAATACCAGGACGACAAGCATCGCAACACCCAGGATCATAAAATCCTGAGGCAGGAAAAGCTGCCCAAACAATATAAACGTACGCTCCGGGATATTAAACAAAAACAAGGGATTGCCATTTACCTTGATAAATGGCATCCCAAACAACAACAACAAATATGCCCAGCTGATCCAGGTCCTGATCGCATAAAATTTCCCCTGAGGCTGGAAGGCGTAAATCCATTTACGCTTTCCTACTTCATCCACATTGGCAACTCTGTTCCCGTAATGCGCTCCTGCTTCTATTTCCTGATCTGACATGGGTCTTTACTTTCTTAAATTGCTTTCTCAGCTTCGGCTGGTACAGCCGCCGTTCCGTCCTCGGCTTTTACATCCTTTTGCTCTGCCGTAACATCCTCTGCATATATTTCACCTTCTTTTTCTTTTCCATTAGGCGGGTTAGAACCGGCCAGAGACTTTACATAGCTGGCCAGCTGGGCAATCTGTGCGGGGGAGAAATCAGATTGCCAGGATTTCATTCCTTTTTCCGGCCAGCCATATTTAATGCTGTAAAACACATCTTTTATACCGCCTTTATGCAGCCAGTATGCATCAGTAAGATTGGGACCTATAGTACCTTCGCCACTTCCGCCATGACAAGCCACGCAGTTTTTGGCAAATAGCTCTTTACCTTGCGCAATCCCCCCCGCATCCAGCATGACTACAGAATTTTCATCAACATTGTTCGCCGAGTTTTTCAGGTACTCCGCTATTTTGATCGCGGCGACACGCTGGTCTTCCTGTAGTTCCGAAATTTGGTCAGGTAAACTACCGGTTACAAACATCCGGAATATGTATATGATCCCTATCACTACAGTTCCTGCAAATGAAAGCTGCCACCACTTTGGAATATTATTATCCAACTCCCTGATCCCGTCATACTCATGGTTCAGATCCAGGCTGGCCACATCATCGGTAGCTTTATTAGCACCCAATTTTTCAAGCAGTCTGGCCCAGGAGAATCCTGCAGATACTGACTTTGGCACTTCCACTACTTTCTCTTTTAATAGTTTAATCTGTACCCTTACCAAAACAAAGATGACCATCAACTCCACCAAGATGACCAGGATAGTAATTAACATATCATTCGGCGCGGTATTGAACAGATTGCCCCAAAACCCGGGAACTTCTTCTATTGCTTCCTTAACTACTCCATCTGCAGCAAAGACAGGTTGTGCAGCGATCAGCCCTAAGCTCAGGAATAAGATACCCAATACCTTAGGCCCCTGGTTTTTTCTTGCAAATTGTTTACTCTTGATCTGCAAAGAAGCTTTGATGGCATAACCTAAAGCAATGATAACAAACAGCAATAAAAGCGCGAAGCCAAACAATACATACCTTATCGTGTCATATGCACCGGTAGCAGGCGTTTCCGCAGGAGCAGCAACACTAAGTGCGAAGCTTACGCCCGGAATACTGAGTAATAAACCGGAACAGAATAATAGTTTTTTATAAATTGAATTCATTTGTTTTTTGTTTTTAGTTCAAAGGGATATTGGCATTATCCTTCATCTTCTTTTTGTCCGCGGAAAAAGCATAGATAGCGGCAACAGCAAATATGGTTACGAAAATCACCAGAGAAATAATCGGGAATATGGCGACATTATCGATCTCGGTCAGATAGTTTTTAAACTTCATGTTCTGTGCTTTTAAATTTTAATGATTAGGATATAATACTACTGGGTTGATGCCGTTGTTTTTTCTTTATCCAGTTGTTTGATATCTGTACCCAGGCGCTGCATGTAGGCAATCAGGGCTATGATCTCTTTGTCTGCTGTAGCTCCTTTTATCTTTTCTGCTTTTAGCTTTTCTGTTATTTGCTTCGCCTGGTTTTCATATTCATCAATAGCCACCTCATCATATCCTTCAGGATAGGGAACGCCCAGTTTTTTTAGGGTCCTGATTTTATTCGGCAACAAAGAAGTATTTGCTTTATTCTCCAATAACCATGGGTAAGCCGGCATGATAGAACCCGGAGAAATTTCCTGCGGATTATCCATATGCGCATAGTGCCAGGAATCGGAATATTTACCCCCTACACGATGCAGGTCCGGGCCGGTACGTTTACTCCCCCATTGGAAAGGCCGGTCGTAGATGAACTCTCCGGCTTTTGAATATTCACCGTAACGTGCGATCTCATCCCGGAAAGGTCTTACCATTTGCGAGTGACAGTTATAACAGCCCTCGCGTACATAAATATCTCTTCCCGCTAATTCTAATGGTGTATAGGGCTTGACTACGGAGATCACCGGAACATCTTTATCCACCAACAAAGACGGTGTCAATTCTACCAGGCCGCCAATAGCTACAGCCACAAGGCTCAATATAGTCAGGGTTACCGGGCGACGCTCAATCAACCGGGTGTGCCAATGCACTTTGTGTCCTTCCAGCTCTTGTACTGGTATCGACCTGAATGATACTGCAGATGCCGCTTCATTGGCTACAAAGGAACCTTTTTTCATTGTTTTGGCCAGGTTGTATACCGCCATGCTCGCACCGAATAAGTATAAGGCTCCGCCAAATGCGCGTATGATATAGGCTGGCACAATATGGGTAACGGTTTCCAGGAACTGGTATTTCAACTGTCCGGATTCTGTAAACTGTTTCCACATAAGGCTTTGGGTAAATGCCGCCCAATACAATGGGATCGCGTACAACAGGATACCAATCGTCCCGATAAGAAAATGCGTATTAGCCAGTTTCTTTGAATACAGGTCTGTATGCCACATTTTTGGAATCATATAGTACAGCATACCAAATACCAGGAAGCCATTAAAACCTAAAGCACCAATGTGTACGTGCGCTACGGTCCAGTCGGTGTAGTGAGAAATAGCATTCAGCGATTTAATCGATAATAAAGGACCTTCCAAAGTAGCCATACCGTAACAGGTCAGGGCCACAATAAACATTTTTAAGATCGGGTCTTCTTTTACCTTATCCCAGGCACCCCGTATGGTGAACAAACCATTCAGCATACCGCCCCAGCTAGGTAAGATCAGCATAATACTGAAGACAGTTCCCAAAGCCTGTGCCCATCCAGGCAATGCAGTATATAAAAGGTGGTGCGGACCTGCCCAGATATAAATAAAGATCAATGCCCAGAAGTGAATGATGCTCCAGCGATAAGAGTATACCGGGCGATTCGCGGCTTTCGGTACAAAATAATACATCAGTCCCAGGAAAGGAGTGGTCAGAAAGAAGGCTACGGCATTATGACCATACCACCATTGTACCAATGCATCCTGTACGCCTGCAAAAGCACTGTAAGAGCCAAACCAGCTATAAGGCAAAGCAAAAGAATTGACGATGTGCAACATGGCTACCGCTACCCAGGTACCGATAAAGAACCAGATCGCCACATACATGTGCCGCTCCCTGCGTTTGATCATCGTTCCCATCATATTGATACCGAATACGACCCAGATCAGCGTAATGGCAATATCGATAGGCCATTCCAGCTCTGCATACTCTTTGCTGGTCGTATAACCTAAAGCCAGGGAAATTGCCCCGACAACGATGATCAGCTGCCAGCCCCAAAGATGGATCTTACTTAACACATCACTGTACATTCTTGCTTTAAGCACTCTCTGGAAAATATAATAGGCACCGGCAAATACGGCATTACCTACAAACGCAAAGATCACGGCATTGGTATGAATAGGCCTTAAACGACCGAACGTCGTATAAGGAATGCCCAGGTTTAAAGCAGGAAAAGCAAGCTGTAAGGCAATAATTACCCCGACCAGCATACCGACAATACCCCAAACCATGGTCGCAATACCGAATTGCTTCACGATCTTGTTGTCATAAAAGAACTGTTCTTTCTGAATCATAATCTTTGTTGTTTATTATTTGTTTTTGCTTTTAGGTTCTATTTTATCATCGAAGAAGATGCGGTGTGCCGGGGAATAATCATCGTCAAACTGGCCGGACTTCACACCCCATACGTAGACACATAGAAAGAAAATGGCGACCAGGAGCGAAACACTCAGAAGAAAAATAACGATACCCATAACCTTTATATTTACCTGCAAAGTTCATTTGAAGCAGGCTGATATTTCATGTCGGGCATTAGACCCAAATATGATTTTTGTCATCTTTTTGCCGGTAAATGAAGGACTACTATTACCCTTAATATTATGCACCCAAGCGCGCCATATGCCGCACACCTAAGTAAGCGATCAAAATAATTCCCAGGGAAGAGGAGGGCATGAGAATAGCTGCAACAAGTGGAGACAGATTACCGGTAACGGCAAATCCCAAACCGATCATATTAAACAGGAGCGAATAGATAAACCCGGCAGTAATCAATCTTTTCCCGCCCTTAGCCCAGGCTATGAATTGCGGCAGGAACCTTAGCTTTTCTGCTTCCATGATCACATCACAGGCCGGACTGAAGGCAAAGGCACTTTTTACCACGGCCACGCCCACATCACTTTGCTGCAAAGCACCGGCATCATTAAGCCCATCGCCCACCATCATGACTCGCTTCCCGGATTCCTGCAGCTGGTTAATGTAATGTAGTTTGTCCGAAGGTTTCATGTTATAGCTTAACTTACTGGTTGTACCAAATAGTCCTTCCAACTGTTGACGGGAAGCCGCATTATCCCCACTTAATAAAGAAAGTTCGTAGTCAGCTGAAAGCTTTTGAATGAGCGTCGCAGCACCGGGAATCAAGGTTACTTCAAAAGCATACTGTGCTTTGAGTATCCCATCCACCGTAACATACACACGGGTATCATTGTTGTTTATTGCAACCGCAGCTTTGGTAAACAGAGCATTGCCAATTTTATAATACTTATCATCAGCCCAGGCTTCAATACCCGCGCCGGGGGTTTCTTTCATCGATACTATTCTATAGCTCCCATCCCGGTAATGATAATACTGTACAATCGCGCGACTTAAGGGGTGCAGGCTTTGTGACAAAGCATAAAGGACCGAGTTTAATTCCTCTTCTTCCAAAGTCATTAATTCGACCTTCAGTCCTGATGCGTTGGCTGCCGTCAGAGTACCGGTTTTATCAAAAGAAATGTGTTGTATCCGGGTCATCTGCTCCAGTACGCGGGCATTTTTCAGGTAGCACCCTACTCTGGCCAGCCGCTCCAGAAGATAACCATTAGTAAATGAAGAGGTCAACAGCAAAGAACAGGGACAGGCCACAATAAGCACGGCTGTAGACGCTTTCCAGGCGACTGAAGGTTGTACAAACTGCCAGGCAATAAAAGTACCCAGCGCTACAAGCAGCACCGCCAGGGAAAAGTATTTACTGATTAAGGTAATGCGGCTCTCCTTATCATCGGTCTGTTTTTGAAATACACTGCTGTTCCAGAGCTGGGTAAAACTGTTCTGGCTGAATGGTTTTACAGTCAATACTTCAATCGCTTCACCCACATTGCGACCACCGGCATAGATCACAGCACCCTTGTCGATATCTTCGGCCTTATCTTCTCCGGTAACAAAACTATAGTCAATCTTAGCGTTCCCTTTAGAGAGTAAACAATCAGTGGGAATAACTTCCTGGTGATGGATCATTAAAATATTATTCGTTTCGATCTCTTCAAGTTTGATCAGGGATTTACTTCCTTCTTCAATCCTGCTTACTGCGACAGGGAAATAAGACTTATAATCCCGGTTAAAACGAAGCGTCGTATAACTCCGGTTTTGTAAGGTACGTCCCAGGAGCATAAAGAATACGATACCCGACATACTGTCAAAGTAACCCGCGCCGGTATTGCTCCATACTTCATACAGACTTCTGCCGAAAGTAACTGCAACCGCTAGGGCGATCGGTGCATCGATATTCAGGTAGCGTTGCCGGTAGCTGTACCAGGCATTGACAAAAAATTCTTTCGCCCCATAGAAAACCACCGGCAAAGCCAATAGCACATTAGCAATCTTGAAGAACAAAGCAAGACCTGGTTGCGTCTTCGGGTCCAGTCCCAGGTATTCGGGGAATGCAATCAGCATGATATTCGCAAAGCAAAAACCCGTAATCCCTAATTTAAGATACGCTCTCTTGGAATTGTATTTATCTTTATCAGCTTTATCTTCATAAATATCGATCACCGGTTCATAGCCGATCCGGGCCAGTAGCTCCGCCAGTGCGCGTAGTGATAAAGCTTCAATCTGGAAAGTAATTTTCAGGGTCTTGGTATTAAAATTCACCTGGCTACCAATGATATTTTGATTGAGTTCTGAAAGATGCTCCAGGAGCCAAAGGCAGGAACTACAGTACATTTGCGGTAAGTAGAAAGCAACCTGCGCCTGCTGTTCATTACGGAACAACAATAGTTTTTGAATAACGGTTTCCTCGTCCAGGAAAGCAAACTTTTCAAGCGGCACCGCTTTTACCTTCTTACCGGGTGCCTGGTTCAGGCAATAATAATCCTCCAGTTCATGCTGATGCAGCAACTGGTAAACATTCATACACCCATTACAACAAAAGGATTTATCCAGGACCTTTAACCCTTCCGTTCCGCATGCTTCCCCGCAGTGATAACAGGTCGCTATTATTTTATCTTCCACCATGGCTTTAAACTTTAGTTGTTGATCAGAAAGCAAAGCTGGCAAATAACTGCATTCTCTGATAACAAAGGACTTTCCAGGATTGCTCGAATGCTTGAAAAGCAGCCAACATCTGGCCTCCCATTACTATATTTTCTGTTTCCGGGCCGGCACCTATGAGCTCTGCTTTAAAAGACCGGACCATTTTGGAAGCCCGCTGTCCTTCTTCTATTGAAGCATTTATTGCAGAAGCGGTTTGGGCTTTACCATCAGGGGTAAACTGTTTTTCCAGGTAGGGGAACAGTACAATTTTTTCTTTGTAAAAAAGGCGTTCAATCGCATTATAAATACCATCCATGTAGCTTTTCAACAAGCGGGTATCATCACTTTGCTCCAGCTCTCCGGCAGCGGCAATTACAGCGTCACCGCAGTGAAATACCTGGGAATAAGATGCTGAAAGTATCAGTGTCATCAGCTCTTTAAGCGCTGATGCAGTAGTGACGGATAAAGTGTGAAAGCCCTCCATTCGATGTTGTTTTTGAAACCAGATTTGATCAGGTACAAAATTCAGAGGAATCGGGAGATAAAAATATGAGGAATGAAAACCCGGAATATGATTTATATCATGTTTTCGGAAAAAATAAGGGGGGAATAATTAATCGAATACATTGGCGACCTTGATCAGTTTTTCCAGGTTGAGGATACTGATCTTCTTGCCACTTAATTTGATGATACCATCTTTGTTGAGCTCCGAAAGCAGGCGGATAGCCGTTTCGGTAGCGGTACCCACGATGTTGGCAATGTCTTCCCGGCTGAAAGAAGCGTTGATGGTAATGCCATCGCTGTCGAAGCCATAGGTTTCCTTAATAAACAATAAGGCCTCTGCAACTCTTTCCCGGACCGGCTTCTGGGCCAGGTGGGTCAATTGGAGTTCTGCCTTTTTAAGGTCATCAGAAAGCAGCTTCAGCATTTCAAAAGTGAGGTCACTATCTTTGGCCAGGATGCCAATAAATAATTCTTTAGGGATGAAGCAAACACCGCTATCCTCGATAGCAACAGCGCTGGCGTTATATTTATCGCCGCTTAATAAGGAACGGTAACCAAGAGGGTCGCCGGGACGTACCAGGCGTACGATATGCTCTCTGCCATCATCGCCGGTTTTAACCAATTTGATTTTACCCCTGTTCAGGCAAAAAATACCAAAAGGCCGGGCGCCTTCTTTAAAAATAACTTCACCTTTCTTGTAAAAGCTGCAGATCTTTTCTTTTTCTATATCCTGCAGGGCATCAAATTTAGCTCTACAAAAAACATTGGTAAAGCGCTCAGAACATCTGCTGCATGTAGGATCTAGATCCTGATGTTGAAATGAAGCCATAAGCGTACAAGAGATCAGACAAAAGTGTGACAAAGTTAGGATTATTATCTGACATCGAAAGTCTTCTTAAATAATGTGCCGGTAATGTGGCGTGGCAAAGTCCTGAAAAGGCGCAGGCGACCGACCTTACGGTCAGTCGCCTGTGCCTAATATAATAGAATGATTATATGCTGAACTTAGAATCCAGTACCGTAACTTCTCCTTTTTCCACATCGTACATGGCACCCACCAATAATACTTTTCCTTCCTTCACTAAGTCCTTAATGATCGGGCTTTGATCCAGGATAGATTGCTTGGCATTATGCACATTCAGTGCGGCAACGGAATTCACATATTCTTTATCAGAGCTGGAACAGTCTTTACCGTCGGTACAAGCCTCTGTTACTGCCGGGTGGATCTTTTCCAATAATTGGGTGAGGCTACCTAACTCTACCTTGTCAATAGCGCCTTTTACCGCTCCACAATTTGTATGACCCAATACCATCAATAATTTAGAGCCTACCACAGCCGTCGCGTATTCCAATGAACCCAATACATTCTCTGAAGTAACATTACCGGCCATTCTCACGCTGAATACATCGCCAATACCCTGGTCAAAGATAATTTCAACCGGGGCACGGGAGTCCATGCAGCTCAGGATCGCCGCAAATGGTTTCTGACTGTTACCGGTCAATTCGACTTTACTCAGTAAGTCTTTGTTTACACTAATTCCATTCGTAAAGCGCTTGTTACCGTCTAATAAAATCTGTAAGGCGTCTTGTGGTACAATTGAGTTTAAGTCGTTGTTATACTTCTGTAACATTAAATTTTTGTTTTAAATAAATTAAATAAAAGGGATTAAAAAAACAGTCCAGAAAAACATGAATTATGATTCAAGTTCTTTCAATAGCTTGTTGTGATTCCCGGCCCATTTTTTTGCATCTTCACTCTGCTCTAACTTGTCCATCGTAACCCTTACACTCGCACCGGAAGGAATATGATACTCATTCCTGAAGCCGACTAAGGAAACGGTTATATTTTTAGTAGGTGCTTTTACGGTATAGAATTCCCGGATTTCTTCCAGCACATCATAATCAATGTATTCAGAGTTGGTCGCATCAATTACGATCGTACTGCCTTCCGGGAAATTATCCAGCGTTTTCTTAATGCTGCCTTTATTCAGGAAAGAAACTTCCTGTGCCAGTTCCAGGGTGATTACATCCTGGTCTTTAGCCTGGATCCTTTTGTAATAATAAGGGATCCTGGTATTGGCGCGCAAGAGGTAAAAAATACTGATGATCATACCCAATCCTACACCGTTCAGTAACCCTAAGAATGGTAATGCCACCGCTACTGCAGTAACCACGAACGGGATAAACTCTGTTCTACCCACATGGTACATATGTACGAAGATAGCCGGGCGGGCCAGGCGATAACCGGTAAAGATCAATATAGCAGCCAATGCAGATTTAGGGATCATGTTCAGTACCATAGGAATGGTCGCTACACAACCAAATAACAGCACACCATGTACAATCGTGGACAATTTAGATTTTGCACCGGCATTGATATTTGCACTGGAGCGTACGATCACCGAGGTAATCGGCAAGCCGCCGAGAAAACCGCTGGCAACATTCCCTATACCTTGTGCGATCAATTCTTTGTTACCCGAAGTATTGCGCTTTAAAGGGTCCATTTTATCGGTCGCCTCGATACACAGTAAGGTCTCAATAGAAGCCACGACTGCGATAATCAATCCGTATTTCCATACCGCCAGGTTGGCAAAACCACTGAAATTAGGAAGGGTAAACTGGGAGAAGAACGCTTCGGCAGAAGTGGGCACTTCCAATTGTACCAGGTACTCTTCATCTAAATGCAACATACCGCTTGTTTTATTAAACAGCACATTCAACAAAGTACCTACGATCACTACAATAAGGCCGGCCGGGATCATCTGTAGTTTACGGAAAGGTTTGGTACTCCATAAAATTAAAATACCTAAACAAACTACTGTAATCACCACCGCACCCAAATGTATATTATTCAGAATTCCCGTTAATAAATCAAAGTCCATCCCACGCTCACCATCCAGCATGCCTATTCTACCGTCATTATAACCAACGGCATCCCGTAATTGCTTGTATATGATCGTCAAACCAATACCCGCCAGCATACCTTCAATCACACTGGAAGGAAAAAAATTGGCAAACGTACCGGCCTTGATAAGCCCCAGAAGCAACTGGAATGCACCAGCTAGTATAACCGCACACAGGAAAATTTCAAAGGCGCCCAGTTCGGTAAGCGCACCGACAACAATAGATACCAAACCCGCTGCCGGGCCACTCACACTGAATGTGCTTTTACTTAAGATACCAATAATAATACCACCTATAACCCCGGCAACAATACCGGAAAACAGGGGCGCGCCCGAGGCCTGGGCAATACCAAGACACAACGGAAGGGCAATCAGGAATACGATTAATCCGGCCAGGAAATCATTCTTGGCATAGGAGAATAAGGACTTTTTTTGAGTCATTTTTAGGTCTGAATAAAGTGTTTGTAGAAAAATTGAGCAGATAACAGCATTACAGGAATACACCACATCCAGCCTACATCATGCTGTTGGGTATCCTACAATCTGTTCATCAGTAAAAATAAATTCTTCAACGTCTCTTGTACTACCTAAAGATCTATACATCGGCATACAGGTACATAAAGACAATTGCAGAGCAGGGGAAAGCCTAAGCCAGGGAAAGGAAATTGGGAGGTTGCGTGAGTACTTCCAGGTGAAAGCACTTGATCAGCGCTTCGTCAACAATAATAAAGGACTGCTGGTTCTTTTGATCAAACTGGTCGGTAGAAGTGCTAAAGTCAAGATACCACAGCCTGTTGATGGGCTGTAGTTTATGCACCAGGTTTTGAGGCGTTACTTCCTCTTCCGCCATTGTCTGACTCCATAAGTTCTTACCTACTTCTTTCACAGGTATCAGCTGTGTAGACAGTAGCAGAAAGAAAAATATGGCAATGAATATCCTCATCGTCACAAAGATAATACAGCATTGCGTTTTACCACATATTCCTTTCGTTAATTTTTTGAAAAGTTGGTAAAAAAGCATAGGTCGTCATTACGGATAATGACGGCCTGTGCCCAATAATTAAAATTTATTTTTAGAACGTGGAAGTGATCATCACTTTCAAACCGTTAAAGGCAGGTTCATAACGGCATACCCCACCCGTACAGTTGATCCCCTCTACCTGCTTCACCCAGGCTGCAGAGAAGCGGTTTGGCCCTCTCGTATGTGCCAGGAAGAAGTTGTAATAGTGCTGGCCATCGTCGCCGGTATGGGCAGGCTTCACATTATACATATCGGAAACGGCAAAAGACCATTTCGGTGCGATCGCGTACTCCAGTTGTAAAAAGGCCCAGCTACCGAAATCCTGTTTGGTATCCATATACTGTGCCTGAACAGAAATTGATTGTTTAGGCGATAATTTATACACGAACTCGGCAAATGGTGTCCAGGCGACCACCATAGGCACTCCCGGCTTGAACTGATAATATTCCTGGTTATACTCCATATAGTGTAAACCCAGCGTCAGCCGGATATCTTTCAGGCTACGGATATTGGTTTCAAAATAAGCTTCCCGGTAAAGCTTTTCATTATCCAGTTTATTAATATGTGTATAGCTTACATTAAAATCATAATCATCATTAGGTACGTACATCACGTTACCATTCAGCGCCATCTCGCTCCAGTCCAGGGACTGTGGCATATAACGTGCGATCAGTCTTTGCGGCCTGATCTGGGCCACTAAAGGCTGCCAGCCTACCATACCGAGGTTGGCACTTTCAGAAGGAGAAGTACGCATTACGAAATTCTGGGTACGCTTACCCGTAAAGTTAATGGCCAAACCTTCCATAGCATAACCCAAAGTGGTATACAGGAAAGAGCCGGGATTGTATTCCAGGTCACCGGTGTAATTATTGTACGCCTCTTCTGATTTCATAGCACCTTCTACATACCAGGAGAAACCGCCTACAGACAAGGTATTGTAAACAGAACCCGCATACATATTGTATTTAGCCTCTCTTCTGTCTTCCAAGGGCAAACTATTGGTCCGGGTCACTACCGCATCCAGGCTGGCCTTGTCCAGCGTACGGTTCACGACGCCAAAACCCGGGTTCAGGAATACTTTATTCTTTATATTATAGTTACCATCTACGCTCAGCCCTTTGATGATCGGGTTATACCTTTCAAACAGGAATTTCTGCTGCCCTGTAAAGGCTTTTACCATCAGGTTATCATTGATCTGGTATTTCAGGCGTAAACCGACTAAAGCATTATCAATAAGTAAACCACGGTCTTCGTAAGCCCTGAAAATGCTTCCGCTACCGATCTGGTCATAGATGTAACCACCGGTAATATTCAATTTCTGTATATCTTTTGAGATCCCCCAGGCACCGATACCGAAACCGTTAGTAGGCTGTGTGGGTACCAGTAAGTTTGAGTTATTAAATACATCCATACGCACAAATGCATCAAACCCTTCCTGTGAATAGCGCAAACCCAACCAGGCCTCTCCGCCGCTCAATAAATTATCATACATCGGGTTATCCGATGCCTTAATCGTCGTATCCCTGCTGAAAAAGTTCATGTTGGTCATCAGGTCACCGGAAATTTTACCGGGTAACAAATTTTGACCATAAGACATAGATGCGGCACCTACAGATGCAATAAATAATAGAGATAATGCTTTCATTCGTGGAATTGAATAACAATTTATTTTAACACATACATTTAAACCCTGCCTAAAAAATGTTGTCTAAACAGGGATTGTTTCAAATATTAAATTTGATATTTTAACAAGCTAAAGTAAATCTTTTTAAGTACATTTGGTCTTATTTTTTTTAAGGGCAACAAAATAGAAAACAATATTTAATTATGAAAAAAGTAGCCGCATTTATAACTGGCTTAGTATTAGCCTTCCAGGTTCAGGCGCAACAATCTGCTTTACCATCAACTTCGGTAAAAGATCTTAATGGTACCAACATTGCGTTCAACCAAACGGTAGAAAAAGGTAAAATCACTTTGATCAGTTTCTGGGCAACCTGGTGTATTCCTTGCAAAAAAGAAATCAAAAATATCAGGGGTAAACTGGCCGATTGGCAAAAGGAAACCCCGGAATTCAATTATATGACCGTATCTATGGATGATGCCCGTGCTACCGCGCAGGTTCGTTCTTATGCAAAATCACAGGGTTGGAACTTCCCGGTGTTCCAGGATCCGAATTCAGACCTGAAACGTTCCTTAAACTTCCAGAATGTACCTTTTACCCTTATCGTAGACCAGGAAGGCAAAATCGCTTTGATGCATACCGGTTATGAAGAAGGTGGTGAAGATATTCTCTATGAAAAAGTAAAAGAGCTTGCCACTAAAAAATAGTCCAGGCAAGTTTAAGCATAATATTTACATTATAAAAAAACAGTAGGAGTTCCCGGACTTCTACTGTTTTTTTATGCCGCTGAAGCATCCTCCTTTATACCAGGCGGGCATTTCCGGCATTCAGCATACAGGCATCCGGTAGCTTAACCATTAATTAATACGATGTACATATTTACATAATACCATAGGCTCAATTTCGCTCGCTTAAAATTGAGCTTAAATATTATGACAAAATTTTTCCGCTATACCGTGGCACTTTTATTAGGCCACATGATTGCCTCGGTCAACACACTGCATGCGCAAAGCATTGACCCTTACCTGCAGGCCATACAACCGAAAGGCATTGTCATTAACTGGAAGACCAGCACTACAGTGAGCAATCCAATGATCCGTTACGGGCTTACCGAAAACAATTTAAATGCTACAGCAAACGGGCTATGCAACCTGATCACCGGTACCGGCTACAACAACAACTATTTTTACAACACTATTAAGCTAAAAGGCCTGCAGCCTGCTACGAAGTATTACTACCGGGTGATCAGTGGCAATGATTCAAGCGCCATCAACTCTTTCCATACCTTACCACAGCCGGGCATGGCCCCTAATGCAAGTGGTAAACTAAGGTTCCTCATTATCGGGGATAACCAGCTCAGGAATTCATTCCGGTATGACACCCTGATGTTAGCCGCTAAAAGAAAAATGGCCGAACTCTATGGTCCGGATTTTAATGATTCCGTTTCTTTTATATTAAACCTGGGGGACCAGGTAGATAACGGGAGCCTGGACCATTATGAAAACCTACACCTTAAGAAATCAAGGTACTTGTCCGGTGTTTTACCGATACAAACGGCGGTAGGTAATCATGAAACCTATCAGCCGGAGGGGATCAGAACTTATTACGAACACTTTGTATTGGACAGCATGCATTACAAAGGGATCTATTCCGGCCAGGAAGGGTATTATTCTTTCCAGGCAGGTAATGTGGTGGTGATTTATACCAATACAGACGCGGTCAGTACCCAGCAACTCAACTGGGCCAAGAAGGTAGTAGATACGGCCAACGCCGACCCTACCGTTAAATGGATTATCACGATCGGCCACAGACCTTACCGGGCCGAGCAATATGTATCTGATGTTTCTCCCTGGCTGCGGGACCAGCTCATCCCCTACTGCATGACTTCTCCTAAATTCCTGTTGAATGTGGGCGCGCACCATCATCTCTATGCCCGGGGACAGTTCATGGAGGCCCCTGCCTACCACATTATCTCAGGCGGTGTAGCCTGGGACCAATATTGGGGCAATACCGCGGAAGAAACAAATGCAGAAGATGTACAAAAGACGATTGCCAACTGGGCTTATCAACTCGTTGAGGTGGATATGGTAACCGATAAGGCCGATATCTACACTTATTCTATAGGAGGAAAAAAGATAAAAACAGCGTATTCCGATGATACCGAAATTGACTGGCAGGACAATATATTGATTGATGCTTTTCACCGGTATAAAAATACGCCCCCACCGGCAACACCTGAAATTACTAATATCTTCGCTGATTCTGTTCAGCTACCTATAACGATTCAAGGCTCCCCTTTTGCATCGACCGGCAATGAATTACTGAACTCCACAGAGTTCCAAATAAGCGCTACCCGCAATTTCAGTGTACTCGAAAAAAGAAGCTTTCGCAATTTCGAAGATTTATACGGCCGCCCTCCGGGCCAGTATGAATGCGCCTTATCGGTGGACCAGAATGCCGGGGTTGATATCACACAATATACTTTAGCTGCAGGCACCGTCGCTAATGGCTGGCATTATGTGCGAACCCGCTACCGGGACCGGAACCAGTCCTGGTCAGCATGGTCGGTTACCGATTCTTTTAAAGTATACAACAGTGTTGTATTTGCTCCTGCGATTACCCTGGACAGCACCCGGTACAGTGGCCGCACGGTTAAAGCTACTTTTACCAACGGGTCTACCGATCCCGGCGCATGGATAGGTATCTACAAAAAAGGCCAGACGCCCGGCTCCGGTTCTCCTTCTATTGTCTGGCAAAGTACAGGTGGGGCCAATGGTTTATTGACCTTTACACTGCCGGCCAGTTTACAAGCCGGAGAATATTATGCCGCTTATTTTGGTAATGGCGGGTATACCCAGATCACCCCAAAAGTTCCTTTTTATTTTGGACCTATCCCTACACTAAGCACGACCACTTATAATTTCGATTTAGGTGTTACCGTGCCCATACATTTTAGCAATGCGCCCAATTTAACGAATGACTGGATCGGTGTATACAAAATAAGTGATGTACCGGGAGGTGGCACTAATTCTACCAAATGGGATTATATAAGAAATACAAGCGGCGGTGTGCTCAATATTAACGGGCTGGCTAAAGGGTATTATTTTGCCACTTATTTATTGCAGGACCAATATGCCGAAGCTTCCGAACGTATCTATTTTTCCGTTGGCGATAGCATCACCTCACTATCTATTGCAGGAGCTGCCCCTCACCAGTTCTATCTAGGCGAATATATCACGACTTCCTGGATGGATGCACCGGGACTTACCAAAGACTGGCTGGGCATATATAGTGATACTATTGCGCACCCAAGCAGTGAATTCATCAGTTATACCTACTTCGACGGACTTACTTCAGGCACACGGGACATACCAGTGATGGCTATGCCGCAAACCGTCGGCAGTTATTACCTGGTAATGTTCACCAATGATTCTTACACCGAAGTTTCCAATAGGGTTCATTTTGAAATGATCCCCGGTGTACCACTGCCACAACACCTTTTAGATTTTTCCGGGAGACTGGAAGATGGCAGAGCACACTTACTGAGCTGGCATGTTGTCAATGAAAATCCTGAAGAACAATACACCCTTCAGTATAGCACAGATGGTAAAAACTTCACTACAGATCTATTTACCACCCGGCCTGTAGATCACCTGAACGGGAAATACAGCTATCTATATCAGAACGCAGTAATAGGCAATAATTATTACCGTCTAAAAATGAGTATGAATGGTAAGGAAAGCTATTCTAAAATGGTAAAAATACGGCAGGTTACCGACCGGGATGCTGAAGCCGGGAACAATATGATAAGCGTGTATCCTAACCCGGCTCAATCCAATGGTAATAGCATTATAGAATCACCTTACCCCATAACACAAATAGATGTAATGGATATGCAGGGCAGAGTACTCTATCAGACTAAAAATGTAAATAATAATAAATACTCCTTTTTCAACCAGTCTTTGCCCGTAGGTACCTACATCTTAAAAATCTATTCTAAAGAAGTATATACCGCAAAACTGGTTATCTCGAGATAATCAGGCCTACAGATCAATGAGCTGATCTGAGACAGGTACGCATAACGATGTTGCAAATTAGCAGCCGTTATTGCGTACCTGTTTTTATGTCCCAACCTAATCCTGAGTACTATCAACACTACATTTTGCTTGTTTCCCCGGTAAAGATTACTATAGCGATAAGACCTTTGTATTAAAACAAATCCTAACAGGTAAATAAAAGAACTAAAATAAATGAATTAACCTAGCGGGTAAGTAGTAGCTTTGCAAACACATTAAAAAGCAAATATGAGTTTTTCATTTAATCTATCGGATCTACTTACAGTACTCGGTTTTGAGTCTTTAAATCAAATGCAACTAGAGGCTATTGAGGCTGCCGAACAGCATAAAAATGTAAAACTGCTTTCCGCTACCGGCTCCGGGAAGACCCTTGCGTTTTTAATCCCGATCCTCAAATCTTTAGATACTTCGGCAAAATCTACCCAGGCCCTGATCGTTGTCCCTTCCCGGGAACTGGCTATGCAGATCGAAAAAGTGTTCAAATCCATGCGCAGCGGTATAAAAATAACCTGTTGCTATGGCGGCCATAAAAGAGAGATTGAAGAAAATGAGCTGGTAGAAGCGCCTTATATTATTGTAGGCACACCAGGCCGTTTATGCGACCACATCCGCAGGAAGAATATCGAGACCTCCGGGATCAATTATTTAGTATTTGATGAGTTTGATAAAACATTGGAATTAGGCTTCCAGGAAGAGATACAATTTATTACCGATAATCTGCCCAATGTCGACAGGAGAATGCTTACTTCGGCAACCGCAGCGGTTGAAGTACCTGAATTTATTGGCTTAGACGATCCGAAAGTACTTAGCTATATCACGGACGATAATAAGCCGGAAGCTTTAAGCATTCAGCAGTTAAAAAGTGATGATAAAGACAAAGCACAAACCTTAGTGAACCTGGTCTGCCAATTGGGCGCACGCCCGATGATCATTTTCTGTAACCACAGGGAATCCGTAGAGCGTTTGAGCTATCACCTCTGGCAAAGAGGCATTACCAATGAATATTATCATGGTGCGATGGAGCAAAGAGACCGGGATGCGGCACTCAGCAAGTTCCGCAACGGCAGTACCTTTATCCTCGTGACCACCGACCTTGCAGCACGCGGACTGGACATACCAAATATCAGGTTCATTATCCACTACCACTTACCCCTTTCTGAAGATGCGTATACCCATAGAAACGGGCGTACGGCAAGGATGGAAGCCAGTGGTACCGCGATCTTAATGATCGGGCCGGAAGAACATTTACCGGAGTATTTATCAGAAGCAACAATTCCTGAAATTACGCTGCAAGCACCTTTTGAAATCCCGGAGAAACCTAAATGGGTGACACTATATATTCCTTTAGGCAAAAAAGACAAGGTCAACAAAATTGATGTAGTCGGCTTTTTGTCGAATGTGGGAGAACTCAAAAAAGAAGATATCGGCATTATTGAATCTAAGGACTACCATACGTTTGTAGGTATTCGTAAAACGAAAGCAGCTCATACCTTTACCCTTATCAAAGAAGCACGTATAAAAGGTAAAAAAGCGAAACCAGAGATCGTCAAGCAACAATTCATTCAAAGCTAAACACTATGAAACATTGCTGGCTGCTCTTTTGTATTGCAATCCTGACAGGCTGCACGCTTCCGATTCCGCGATCCCGGTTAAGAAGCCCAAGTCCGTTACCAAAGAAGAAGCTCCGGCAACTGTTCCTGTACAAGAGGAAAAATTCCTGGTATTTACCTGTAAGCCTGCAGAGGTAGGCATGTTCTGGAAAGCAGAAAACGGAAACATCTTCAGGAATTTTGACTCCCTGGAGCAATGGCTTTCGGTCGAGCGACAACAGCAATTAATTTTTGCCATGAACGGCGGCATGTATATGGAGGACAATAGTCCTTTAGGCCTGTATATTGAAAATGGAAAAACGCTCCGTAAGCTGAATAAAGCAAATGGTCATGGCAATTTTTATATGAAGCCTAATGGGATCTTCTATATTACTAACAAGGGAACCGCACATATAAAGCCCAGGGAGGATTTCAAGCCTTCGGATGTAAAATTTGCAACTCAATCCGGGCCTATGGTACTGGTCAATGGAGTCATCAATTCCACACTCAATAAGGGTTCTGTCAATTTGAATATCCGGAATGGTGTCGGTATCCTGCCTAATGGGGATTGCATTTTCATGATGTCCCGGTCATTGATTAATTTCTATGATTTTGCTTTATTTTTTAAAGAGCGGGGTTGTAAAAATGCGCTTTACCTGGACGGAGCAATCAGCCAGACTTATTTGCCGGAGCAGTCCTACACCCGTAAAGGTAGGAACTTTGGCGTGATCATTGGCGTAACGAAAGCATTGTAATATGAAACGAAAAGTTCTGTTCTTCAGCATTTTATTGTTGATAGATTTTATACTCATTCATACCCTGCTCAAACCAGCGCTACAAGTAAAAGATTTTGCTATAGTTGCCTTGTTTGTTTATGCAATTCTGTTCAATTTCCTGCTTGCCGGAATCCTATCCCGGGCTAAAAAAGGAACTTACAGCGGGGTGTTTGTGATCAATGCCATCGCAATGCCGCTGATGATGTATTTATATACTTAAGCAATCCACCTTGGCAAAAAAAGTGCGCTTTAGTTGCATAGGCTAGTCAATAAACAGCCAGGGCCAGCTAAGGTTAGGTCCCTCTGCTACGTCTATGCTAAAAACGCTTATTGATGAAACCCAGGCGCTACCCTATCCTTGCATTACTCCTCTGTTCCTTTACCAATAGCTTTGCACAAACATCAAAACGAACAGAGCACTTTCTTAAAATTGAACCCTTATCCATCGCGGAGCGGCATTTTGGTTCTGGTCTTGGTGCCGGCTACGAACTGGTAACGGGCCGGAACAATAAATTCAGTATATCCTTACCTTTCAATTTTTATCATGGGATTTTTGTACAAATAGGGAAACCCGCAGCCCTCTACCCGGATGTAAAAAGCAGGTACGCCACCTTTGCACCCGCATTCAGCTATCTTCCGGTTCATAATAACCGGTTCAGTTATGGTATAGGCATTGGTATGCAAATTATGTATGCTTATGGTACGAGAGCCGTGCGGGCAGAAGGGATTGATCCTTTCCCCGAATATATTCCGGAACATTATAAAGCTTTTAGATTAGGCAGTTTTGTACAGAATCAATTCGCAGCCAGGATGGGTAAAGGCAATAATCGTTTTACTCTAGACCTGGGCTTAGGCATACCCTTTTATGATGAAATGCCCGATAGCAAGTCCCCGGTACTGCTAAGATTTAACCTGGGTTTTGCTTTCGCACTATAAAAGAATTGGCTTAAAGTTTTTTATCCCCCCAATACCTGAATACAAAAAATACCAACAGCCCGAGTGCGGCACCCACAGCATCGGCCAGGGCATCGTAATGATCAAAGCTACGCCCTTCAGTAATACCGCTGCCCTGCAGCAGTTCTACCAAATAACCATAAGCTGTACAGGAAAGAAAAACAATAAGTCCCTCTTTCTTAAGAACCGGATTTTTGAAAAGCAACAGGAAAAGGAAGGCCAGCAAGGCAAAGATGCCGAAGTGGATCACTTTATCATACTGGAAAATAGAGAGGCTGGGCACATCTTTCCCAGGTAGCAGGCAGGCTGCAAAAATAATTGCAGCCCATGTATAAAAACAAAAGGCTGCAATTTTTTTATGACTACGTAACCAATTAAAAATGGTCAACATGAAGCAGTATTAGTATTAACCAATCACGGACTGATAAGCTTCTGCATCTAATAATGCCGCTACATCTTCCGGATTGTCCACTTTTAATTTGATCATCCAGCCATTTCCGTAAGGATCGTTGTTTACCGCTTCCGGCTCAGAAGCCAAAGCCGCATTTAACTCTAACACGGTACCAGCAACCGGTAAATACAGGTCAGAAACCGTTTTAACAGCTTCTACTGTACCGAAAACTTCGTTAGCACCTAATTGTTGACCTACGGTTTCTACTTCAACAAATACGATATCTCCTAATTCTTTCTGTGCGAAATCTGTGATACCAATGGTAGCAACATCACCTTCTAAAGCTATCCACTCATGCTCTTTGGTGTACTTTAAATTTGCTGGAACGCTCATATTCTTTTTGTTTTAAAATTTTACTGTGTGTGAAATTAATAATATTATTGAATTGGAGTTCAGATTTTCCAAATATTAATTATTCTTGCAATTGATAAATACTGGGAATATTCCTCCCCAGGCCATCAAAATCCAGTCCGTAGCCCAGCACAAATTTATCCGGGATCTCAAAACCCAGGTAATCGGGCTGCACATCAAACAGGCGCGCAGTCGGCTTGGTCAATAAAGTAGCGATCTTCAGTGATTTGGGATTCTGATTATATAATTCAGGCAAAAACTGGTACAAGGTTCTCCCGGTATCCAGGATGTCTTCAATAATAATCACATGACGGTCCTTTACGCGCTCATCAAGACCGATGGCCGTAACAACATTACCAGTGGATGTGGTTCCTTTATAAGACACCAGCTTGATAAAGGATATTTCCGCTTCAAGATTGATATGGCGAAACATATCTGCTGCAAATAAGAAAGAGCCGTTAAGTATCGCGATGAACAAAGGTTTTTCATCCTTATAATCATTATTGATCTTAACCGCGATCTCAAAACATTTAGCTTGAATTTCCTCCGCGGAAATGTAAGGTACAAATGTCTTGCCATGCACTACTATTGATTCCATTATATTTGTGGATTATTGTAGGGCAAAAATAAGTTTTATAAATGAATTAAGTATTGGCTTTTAAAATTTCCAGGATACCTTCATGCTGCAAGACCAGGAAACCGATCTTGTCATTCGAAACCCCTTCTTTTAATTCGTAGGTAAATCTGTAATTTCCCGCAGCATCAATGTTCGTATTACAGTAGCGGAAAGCAATGCCCGGCTCCTGCTTCAGCTCCCCGTACAATTCATACAAATGGGTAGATAAGGCCAGCAGGTTATGTTTATGCCGCACCAGGTGCTGGATAACGGCCTTGCTGCACTCATAGGCATCGTGCACATTAGTCCCTTTAAACAACTCATCCATTAATACCAGGTGGCGGGTACTTTGCTGTATCTTCTGCGCGGTGATCTTCATCCTTTGCACTTCGGCGAAGAAATAGCTTTCACCTTTGAAAATATTATCTTCTACCTGCATATTTGTAATGATCCCCTCCAGGAAACTGATCCGGTATGCTTTTGCGGGCACACCCATACCGATATGCGCCAGGAGCGCACTCACGCCAAGGCTTCGCAATAAGGTACTCTTCCCCGACATATTTGCCCCGGTCAGGAAAAGCATATGTTTATCCTGGCCCAACTCAATATCATAAGGTACCGCCTGCTTTAATAAAGGGTGAAAAAGCCCTTTAGCTGATAAGGACACCTGTTCCTCCTGGCTAATTTCGGGCATAGTAAATCCTAATTGCTTCCCGGCTTTTGCCATCGCATGCCAGCAATCCATGTTGGCAAACTGTTCAAAAAGTGTGGTCAGAAATTTCTTCAGTTGCCTGCGGGCATGGTAACCGGCATGCATCAGTGCTCTTAAGGACGACTGGCGATCCAGCGTCAACAATTCGCGGCTGGCTTTATGCTCCAGGAAAGCTTCAAAAACCGCCCTTGCCTGTTGCACCAATACCGGTGTATGGGCATCTTCAATATTCAATAGTTGCTGCAATCCTTTGGCCAGGTCGATCAGGTGAAAAACCGAAAACTGTAGCAAGGAGTAAGCATTTTTATTAAAAATACGTTGCAAAGCCGCGTCCAGGGCGAACATCCAGGAGCTGGGCTTGTAGTGCAGGCCATCGGAAGATTCAAAAAAATCTTTCAGCATGACCAGGGTCCCGTTTGAAATAGCCGAATCCCACTCCGCTTCATGCCGCTCCCAATACTTTACTGCATCCTGGATATCCATCAGGCTTTTATAATCCTGCGGCGGTCTTTGCAGATATTGCTTTAAACGGGCAGCGCCAAGGTGAGAAGTCGTCTGATCGATTAAATCGAAAACATTCAACTCGCCATTAAAAACAGATAAATCCTTGAGGGTGACCGCGTCTATTTGCACAGGGAAAAAATATTGGTGAATATAGGATGACGAAAATAAATCAAAATTCCCCAAAAATAATCCTATAAATCAGTTATGCCCTTCTGAACACGTAGTTTTATCGTATCCCAAGGCCTTTATTTGAGCAATAATTAACCATTGCATTTATCGGGTTTATCCTACCTTTGGCCACATAAAATCATACTTATTATTATGCCTTTAAGTACTATAGCACCAGAGGTTATCTGGAAGAATTTTTCCAAATTGAATGCGGTACCCCGTCCTTCCAAAAAAGAAGAACGCGTCATCGAATTCGCGGCCTCCTTCGGGAAATCACTCGGTTTGGAAACTACTGTTGACGCGGTAGGCAACGTGATCATTAAAAAACCAGCCACCCCGGGTATGGAAGACCGCAAGCCGGTCATCCTGCAATCGCACCTGGATATGGTCTGCCAGAAAAATAATGATACCGTTTTTGATTTTGAAACCCAGGGCATCATCATGAAAATTGAAGGCGACTGGGTAAAAGCCGAAGGAACTACCCTGGGTGCTGATAATGGTATCGGTGTGGCCACGATCATGAGCATCCTGGAAGCGACAGACATTCCACACCCGGCGCTTGAAGCGCTGTTTACAATTGATGAAGAAACGGGTATGACCGGCGCTTTAGGCTTACAGCCAGGTCAGTTACAGGGTGATATTTTATTGAATTTAGATACCGAAGAAGACGATGCCTTCAGTATCGGCTGTGCCGGTGGCGTTGACGTTACGGCTACACAAACTTATGAATTAGAAGCAGGGATCGGTGAAGCAGCAAAGATCGTGATCAAAGGACTGAAAGGCGGTCACTCCGGCATGGATATCCACAAAGGACTCGGTAATGCTAATGTGATCCTGGGCCGTTTTTTATACCTGGATGTGGACGATATACAATTGATCTCTATTGACGGTGGCGGACTGCGTAATGCCATCCCGAGAGAAGCGCAGGCTCATTTTTACTGTGGTAATTTTGAAGCTTATCAAGCTAATTTCGAAAGCCTGAAAGCAGAAATCATGCTGGAGTTTGCCAGTTTAGAACCCGGTTTGAGTATTGAACTGAGTGCTTCTGAAACCTCAGCAAAGGCATTATCTCAAGAAGATGCTGCCAAAGTGATTTATGCCCTGAAGGCGATCCATAATGGTGTATACCGCATGAGCCCGGATATTGAAGGGCTGGTAGAAACCTCTAATAACCTTGCCCGTGTCGCTTTGAATGAAGGTGAATTGCAGATCTTATGCCTGACCCGTTCTTCTGTTGAGTCTACAAAAGTAGCGTTGGCAGAACAGATCGAAGCTGTATGCGAACTGGCAGAACTGAGTGTAAATACCTCGGGTGATTACCCGGGCTGGAAACCGGACCCGAACAGTTCTATTCTTACGGTAATGAAAGACCTTTATACCAGTAAGTTTGGTGCGGCACCTATTGTAGAGGCCTGTCATGCCGGTCTGGAATGTGGTATCATCGGGGCGCATTATCCCAATATGGAAATGATCTCTTTCGGCCCTACCATCAAAGGTGCACACTCTCCCGAGGAAAGAGTCAGCATCAGCTCCGTTCAAAAATTCTGGGATTTTGTACAGGATATCCTGGCACATATTCCTAAAAAATAAATCAACAGAAAAGGCGCAAATGATGGCGCCTTTTCTGTGTTTACTCTATTTCAAATTAAAGAATCGTAAGACTAAAATTAAATTACAGAGATGCAATCATTACAAGGCAAAACAGCTTTAATCACAGGCGCCGGAAAAGGTTTGGGCAAATCAATGGCATTGGCCCTGGCTGCAGAAGGCGTTAATTTAGGCTTAATTGCCAGAACAGAAACCGACCTTGTCGCGGTAAAAGAAGCAGCATTAAAGATCAATGAAAATATAAAAGTAGCCTATCATACCGCGGATGTAAGCGAATACGAACAGGTGCAGGCCGCTATTAAAAGTATCACAGATGAATTGCAAGCTGTGCATATCCTGATCAACAATGCCGGTATTCTGAAAGTGGGTAGTTTCAAGGATACACCGATCAAAGAGTGGGAACAGGTGATCAAGACCAATGTTTTCGGGGCCTATTATACCATTATGGAAACTTTACCCCACCTGCTGGCACAAAGCAGCGGAGACGTTATCAATATCGGTTCTACAGCCGGATTGAAAGGCAATGCCAACCTGGGTGCTTATGGCGCTTCAAAAGCAGCCGTAAATAATATGTCCGAGGCTTTGATGCAGGAATTAAGAAAATCAAATATCCGTGTGTCAACCGTCAACCCAAGTACTATTGCTACGGAAATGACCATGAATGCCAACTTTACGGATGGTAACGAGGAAAGAGTACTGCAACCGGAGGACCTGGCACAGCTGATCGTTGACCACCTCAAACTGCCACAACGCGCTTTGGTGAAGGATTTCAGCTTGTGGTCCACTAACCCATAAATAAAAGACACCATATCTAAATAAATAAGGGGATGCAATTGCATCCCCTTATTTATTTAAACGATTTACCTAGCTCAAATCAGGCCACTTCCCCGGATCTTTAGGATCCTCCTTCGCCAGTATCCTGGAGCCTTGTGCTACGGCCATCAATTCTTTCATGGTACGTTGCATACTGTCATTGCTACCATCCAGGAAGATCGTATTGCCCTTCCCATTTTCCGCAAAATGCTTGATCGCATCGGTCCACATAGAAAACAGGATAAAGGAAGCATCCAGGTTGGCCTGCTCCATTTCTTTCGCTGCTGCGGCCATACCATGCGCTACTTCTTCACGGAACAAAGCTACCCCCTGCCCTCTCAACTGTGCCGCCTGCCGTTCTGCTTCAGCCTGTATCTTGATCGCATTACCTTCTGCTTCCGCGCTTTTTGTTTTGGTGATCAGTAATGCCTGCCCTTCGTTCTCGGCAGCCGCTTTAAGGTTATTAGATGCTACTACCTGGGCCATCGAACGCATGATGACCTCATCAAAAGTAATATCATTGATCTGCAGGTCGATCAGGTGATACCCCCATTCTTCCAGAGATTTATCCAGCTGTTCCTTTACGTGCAAAATGATTTCTGTACGTAAAGAAAGAATTTCACTTTGTTTTTTAGTAGCCACATAAGAACGTACCGAACCTTCTACAGACCGCACCAATGCTTGCATTAAGCTGCGCTCATCCATAAATTTGAAGGCCACATTTTTGATGGTTTCTTCCTCCTGGTTGAATACCGCATACAGCAGCATGGCCGAAAAATTCACATTTGCCTGGTCCTGGGTAATCGCCTGGAATTTTAATTCAATAGAACGGTTCTGGATAGAAATACGACGGTTGATCTGCTCAATAAAAGGAATACGCATATTCAAACCGGGACGCAGAATACGGCGAAACTTACCAAAGATGGTGATCACAGCAACCGTACCTTGTTTTACGGTAACAAAAAACGAAAACAACAATAATACTATGACGATGGCTACTATAATTCCGGGACTCATAAACTGGGGTTTTGTTTTTAAGGGTTAAATGATTGAGCTAAAATAAGTAATTTTGAGGAGTATTCTGTTCAGATAAATTATGGTAAAGCAACAATTATTGGCCCTGGAAAGTATCGATACTTTCTATTTTGATGATTGCCAGCTTTTAGGCCTGCAAACAAAGCTGGGTGGCACCCAACTTTGTTATATCCTGGAATCCCAGATGGGACTGGCTTTCCAACGTAAATTAACCAATGATGTTGCGATAAATTTCACCTCCGGAACCGATTCCGGTATGGGCGTGACCGGTACGCTTTTTGAAAATGTTGCGGTTGAAGAATTGGTACATTTTGCCCTATACGAGCACCAGCTCAGCTTTTCAGATGTGCATATTTACATTTATCAAAATGAAAGAGGGGGCTACTTTTTAATCCCGGAGCAAAAGCAGTTCCAGTACTTCATGCTGATCCAGGATGAATGCTTACAACTGGCCCGCCAGCCTTTGCAACACTGGATCAATCAAATCCCCGACATCCAGGCCTGCAGCACAATTGACATAGAAGCACTGGGAAAAAGTAAAGAAAATTTAATCATTTAGCATTTGTAATACTCATTATAAAAATAAAGACGAATCGCAATGTATGTGATTCGTCTTTACTTTTATATTTATTGAACATGTTTTTAATGTGCCGTCCAGCCTGCATCTACCGGTAAAGCAATCCCTGTAGTCACCGATGCGGCAGCGCTATCGGTCAGGAATAATACGGCTTCCGCAATCGCATCTACGGTAATAAACTCTTTAACCGCATGCTCTTTCAAAAATACTTTTTCAATCACCTCTTCCCGGGTCATATTATGGGTTTTCATCTGGTCAGGAATTTGATTTTCCACGATCGGTGTGAATACATAACCAGGACATACCGCATTAGCTGTAATCCCTACAGGACCGCCTTCAAGAGCAAGGGTTTTAGTAAAACCGACAATACCGAATTTAGCGGATACGTAGGCACTTTTAAATGGGGAAGCGATCAAACCATGTGCAGAGGCCATATTTACAATACGGCCGAATTTGTTTTCCGCCATTTTGGGCCAAAGCGCTTTTGTCATATGGAAAGCCGCGTTCAGGTTGATATCTATGATGGCATCCCACTTTGCTTCCGGGAAGCTTTCTACCGGGGACACGAACTGGATACCCGCATTGTTCACCAGGATATCCACTGATCCGAAGCGCGCCAGGCTATCTGCAGCCATGGCCGCGATTTGTGCAGGATCGGCCATGTTAGCCGGGAAGAACAAATGCTCCACCTGGTATTCATCCGCTACTGATTGGGCAATCTCTGCGCCGTTAGGCTCCAGGCCGTTAAACACCAGGTTGTACCCTTTGGCCGCATAACGTTTTGCGATGGCTAAACCGATACCACTTGTACTACCGGTAATCAAAGCCGTTTTTTTCCCGTTCATAATTATTTTTAATGGTTTAAAAGTAAATTATCGATCAGCCTTATCTCACCGATAAAGGCCGCGATCAGCGCGATCATTTTTTTAGAAGGATCATAATCGGCCAGGGGCTCCAGCGTTGTGGCATCCGCTAAGGCTACATAATCAGGTTTAAATCCTTTGTGCTCCAGCAAGTCCATACATTCTTTCTGAACTACGGCAAAAGATTTCCTATCCTGTTGTGCCTCTATAGAAACCAGGCACTGGTAGAGTAAAGAAGCCAGGGCTCTTTGGTTATCATTCAGCCTGCGGTTCCTGGAACTCATCGCCAGGCCGTCCGGCTCTCTTTGTGTAGGTACAAAATGCAGGTTAAAAGTATCTTTTCTTAAATCCATCAGGCGCTTGATCACCAGGCATTGCTGGTAATCTTTCTGACCCATATATACATCATCGGGCTGCACCGCATCAAACAAGCGGCTGACCACCTGGGCTACACCCTGGAAATGCCCGGGACGGGAAGCACCATCTAATACCGTTTCTATATAACCTAAATCATAAGCTTCCAATTGATCTGTACCTTCCGGGTACATCTCGCTTACATCCGGCAAGAATAAAATATCACAATTCACATCCGACAACTTCGCGATATCTGCTTCAAGTGTTATCGGATATTTTTCAAAATCTTTCTTATCATTAAACTGTGTCGGGTTAACAAAAATGCTGCAGACGACAGCCTGGTCATTTTTCTGAGCAGCCTCCACCAGACTTAAGTGTCCCTGGTGCAAAGCACCCATTGTAGGTACAAAACCAATAGCTTTATGTGTGTTGCGCAATAAGTTAATGGCCTTTTGAAGTTCCTGTTTAGACTTTATTATTTTCATTGCAGAAATGGATAATCATTTGAATTACAGATAGATATTACAAAAAAGTCTGTCTTTTTTCCAAAAAAGCAATTCTTTTTTAATTGTAAAATCCGTGCAAGGTACGCAGATATGTGAGAAAATTCACATAAATTTCGTATCTTTGCAAATTAAAACAATTAAATTTTGTTCGATAAAGAACAAAGGTTAAAAAATTTGCGACAATAGAAATGGTTCAGCCATTTTAATGGTTTGAAAATTACCCTTTTTTGAACAACCATTTGTCGCGATTGGAAATTGTAAAAATAAACTGTGTTTGAATGTCTAAGAAAAGAGTTTTAATCATCACAAGTGAACTTGCGCCCTATTTAGAATCCTCTGATTTTGCAGAATTACTAAACAAATTATCCGTTAAGACCTTTGACTCCGGAATGGAGATCAGGGTTATTATGCCAAGGTTCGGAACTATTAATGAACGTCGTCACCGCTTACATGAAGTCGTGCGCCTGTCCGGTATCAACGTAGTGGTAGATAAAGAAGATCATCCTTTACTGATTAAGGTAGCTTCGCTCCCAAATGCCCGGCTGCAGGTATATTTCATGGACAATGAAGATTTCTTTAAACGTAAATTCGTTTACCGGGACGCTGAAGAAAAGTTTTATACGGACAATACGGAGCGTATGATCTTTTTCGCCAAAAGCTCACTCGAAATTGTAAAAAAATTCGGATGGCCTCCGGATATTATACACTGCCACGGCTGGATGACCAGTTTAGTACCCATGTTCTTAAAAACTGCTTATAAAAAAGAGCCCGTATTCTCACAATCAAAATCCGTTTTTACTGCTCAGCCAAAACAATTTGAAGAAAAATTGTCGGAAGATATGTTTAAAATGGTACTAAATAGCGTTCCTATTAAAGATAAGGATCTGGAACCTTACGGAAATGACAATGAAGGTCTGATGTACGGTGCCTGTAAATATGCAGACGTCGTCATCCATGCAGAGGGTAAGTTAAGCGATAATATTATGAATGATTTCAAATCATCCAAATCAAAGAAAGTCGTACCTTATAACAATGAATGGAGCGAAGATATCAGTAGTCTTTTCGAAATTTACCAAACCTTAACAGTAGATTAAGTATAATTAATTCATTTTCGCTAAAAATTGACCTTAAGTTGATATCACATAATTCAAAAAGTCTGATAAAAGCCTTAGCTGTGTGCACAGGCTTTTTTTCTTTGGTTGCCTGTAAAGAGAATTCTATTAGTAAATCTAACCCTTCTTTGATTCCAGAGGTAGATAATATCAACACATTTGCAAAATCGGCAAGTGATTTTGGTATCACTTTTAGCCATGGAAAGGCGGATGCGCTTATTACCAGTAGCTTCACTTACGATCATAATAGCAGTACAAGCCCTTTAAACGCAGTTGCTATAGGGGCTTATACGGATCCATTTTTCGGACAAACTGTGGCCTCTGCTCATCTTCAACTGACTCCTTACAGCCCTGATTTTAAATTCCCTGCGGGTGCGGTTATCGACTCAGCCGTTTTAGTGTTGCCCTACATAATTGGGAATGTTGCAGGTACTTATTACGGCGATACAAATGCAGTTAATACCTGGAATATTTACAAAAATGATCAGGTTATGCAGAAAAGCAAGGTCTATTACTCATCAGATGACATTAATACAGGTCAATTGATAGGTTCAGGAACCATCAGCTACCATAATTTCAAAAACGGTACACAACGCATTTTAGCAGCGACAAATGATACGACGAGTGCACAACTTCGGGTAAAATTAAACCAAAGCTTTGCTACAGAGGTATTTGCTGCAGACAGTACGGTATTTAAAAGTACTACTGCATTTTTTGATTATTTCAAAGGTATTACCATTAAACCGGAGCTTAATCAAGCAAAAGATTTTCTAGCCTATTTCTTGCTTCCTTCAAGCACAACACCGGAACAGAAAATGTTATCTAATGCGAGAATTGAATTTCACTACCATACCCCAACAGATACCACCTTTTCGAGCATAGTGGTGCGGCCAAGTGTTTGTTCTTATTTCTCAACAATAACACAAAAGACGGACAACTTCCCGGTAGCCAGCCTGCTTACCCGCAATTCGGATTCCATCCTTATGCAAAGTCAGCCGGGCCTGAGAACCGATATTACCCTGACCGGCTTATCAGAAATTCCACTTGCTGTGATTAATAAAGCAGAGTTTGTATTTACGGTTCAAAATCCGACCCCGGCATACCTGCTTCCATTCAGTCCCATAGTTCCTGTGATCGTTAACGATGCGGGTACTGAAGTACCGCTATTGGAGCGTATTGATAATAATGGTTCTTCGAATGATGCCGGTATTGTTATGGTTAATCCATATGCCCAGAAAGTGACCATTGGCGGGGTATCTTATACACAATTTAAGATCAATCTCCCCAGAACGATACAACAATATATACTGGAGCGTAAAGATAAAATAACCATTCGCTTTAAAGGAACAAATTACAACCCGGGCATGTACCGGATCCTTGCCTATGGCCAGAATAGTAATGAGGATGTAAAGTTTAAGTTTAATCTTATTTATACTAAAAAAAATAACTAAAAAATTATGTGCGGTATAGTTGCATACTTAGGAGAAAGAGAAGCATACCCGGTATTGATCAAAGGTTTAAAGAGATTAGAGTACAGAGGATACGACAGCGCCGGCATAGCATTATTGAATACGGACCTGAATGTTTATAAAAAGGCAGGGAAAGTATCGGAACTGGAAAATTTTGTAGCGGACAAAAACATCAAGGGAAATATTGGCATAGGCCATACCCGTTGGGCAACGCATGGCGTACCCAATGATACCAATGCACACCCGCATATGTCCAATTCCGGGCAGTTTGCTCTAGTCCATAATGGCATTATTGAAAACTATGCCCCTTTAAAAGAACAATTACAAAAAAGCGGTTATATCTTCCATTCTCAAACAGATACGGAAGTCTTGGTTAACCTTATTGAAGAAGTAAAAAAACAAGAAAACGTATCCCTCGAAGACGCAGTGCGTATCGCATTAAACCAGGTAATAGGGGCTTACGCTATTGTAGTAATTGATAAGGAAAACAATGATCGCCTGATCGCTGCCCGTAAAGGAAGTCCTTTGGTGGTAGGCATCGGCGATTCTGAATTCTTTGTGGCTTCAGATGCCTCCCCGATCATTGAATACACCAAACATGTGGTCTACCTGGATGACCAGGAATACGCTGTTATAGACAGGGACGGAACCTTTACCGTAAAGACCCTGGGTAATGTAGAGATCTCTCCATTTATCCAGCAATTACAGTTAGACCTGGAGTCTATTGAGAAAGGTGGCTTTGAGCATTTCATGCTGAAAGAAATTTACGAACAACCTAAAGTGATCAAAGATGCCATCCGCGGCCGGATGAACGCTTCCGACGGCTGGATCAAACTGGGTGGCGTGAGTGAATTTGCCAACAGGATCAATAATGCCAAGCGCATCATCATTACCGCCTGTGGCACCTCCTGGCACTCTGGCCTGATCGCGGAGTACCTGATAGAAACACTGGCCCGTGTACCGGTTGAAGTAGAATATGCTTCCGAATTCAGGTACCGGAATCCTATCATTAACGAATCAGACGTGGTGATAGCTATTTCGCAATCCGGGGAAACGGCAGATACTTTAGCGGCTATCGAGATCGCAAAAGACCGCCAGGCACTGGTATATGGCATTTGTAACGTTATCGGCTCTTCGATTGCCCGTGCCACACATGCCGGCTCTTATACCCATGCCGGACCTGAGATCGGTGTTGCTTCCACAAAAGCTTTTACCACACAGGTAGTTATTTTAACCTTAATGGCTTTACAATTAGCCCAGCAAAAAGGAACGATTTCTCTTTCCTATTTAAGACAGGTACTTTACGAACTGGAGAACCTGCATGAGAAGCTGGAAGCTACACTTAAGCTGGATAGTCATATCAAAGAGATTGCTTCTAAAATTAAAGATGTTGAAAATGCCCTGTATCTGGGTCGTGGCTATAACTTCCCGGTTGCGCTGGAAGGTGCGCTGAAGTTGAAAGAGGTCTCTTACATCCACGCAGAAGGCTACCCTGCTGCTGAAATGAAGCATGGTCCTATCGCTTTAATTGATGAAAACCTACCAGTAATTATCCTGGCGACCAACGAAAGTGCTTACGAGAAAATCGTTTCAAACGTGCAGGAAGTAAAAGCCAGAAAAGGTATCGTTATCGCGGTCGTGAATGAAGGAGATACGCAGATCAAAGAAATGGCAGATTATGTGATCGAGGTACCAAAAACAGAAGAGGTATTAAGTCCTTTGGTCACCATGATCCCGCTGCAATTATTATCTTACCACATTGCGGTTATGCGCGGTGCGAATGTAGACCAGCCCAGAAACCTGGCCAAGTCTGTAACAGTAGAATAATAAGCAATTGTATAAATGCACTTATAAAAATGCCTGCTTTAAAAGCAGGCATTTTTATCTTCTATCTTTCCTGATTCATCTTTTAGTCCAGGAAAAGATCAGTATACAAATCTGCTCCGGGCACTACTGAATATTTTGAAAAATCGTTGATGCCTTCACGGCGCAATACCTCTTCATCAATCAGCGTTTGCCCGTTATAGTCCTTATTCCCTTTACTCAAAATAGCTAATACGGCATCGGCCATGATATCCGGTGTGCGGCTTTTATGCGCCAGCACTTCCCCACCCAGCAGGTTACGCACTGCAGCGGTATCAATAGTGGTCCCGGGCCATAAAGTATTGGAAGCTACATTATAGTCTGCTAGCTCTTCTGCCCATCCTAAAGCCAGCATGGTCATACCATATTTGGCAATGGTGTAAGCGGCATGTTGCCCGAACCATTTAGGGTTCATGTTGATGGGCGGAGATAAAGTCAGGATATGACCGCTTGCTGATTGCTTCAGGTAAGGTAAACAGGCTTTTCCCACCAGGAAAGTACCCCGGATATTGATATCATGCATCAGGTCAAATTGTTTGCTGCTCAACTTTTCGGTCGGGCTAAGGTAAATGGCGGATGCATTATTGATCAAAATGTCAATACCATTAAAGGTGGTAACCGTTTTTTCAACGGCTTCCAGGATGGCCGATTCCTCCCTGATATCACATTGAATGGGCAAAGCTTTGCCGCCCGCCTTTTCTATGGATTCTGCTACCGAATAGATGGTTCCTCCTAAACGTGGATCTTCGACTACCGATTTAGCAGCTATAGCCACATTAGCACCGGCTGCGGCAAGCTTTAAGGCTATAGCCGCCCCTATTCCCCGGCTGCCTCCGGTGATGAATACTGTTTTATTGTTTAATTGCATAGTTGGTCATTTAATCTTCTGTGGCCAGCAGGCTGGTCACCAGGTCCACATATTTTTCTTTCGACACTTCACTGGATTGTCCTTTTAGTTCCAGCCAGGCATTATGTTTCGCCTTAGCCACAAAGTCAAACATATTATACTCCCCTTTTTCAGGTGCATCACCTTCCGTCGCCTGCTTGTACAAGCTATAGAGTTCCAATAATACATCGTTGGAAGGTTTATCTTTTAAGGTCTTACTTAAAGCGACCGCTTCTTCAAAATTCATATTCGATGTTTTTAGTAGCCACACACTAGCGTGTTGTCCGGGTCCAGACGGTAGTTCTGCCCAGTAAGCTAATGCCTACATAACCGCGGATATTCAATTTATCATTGCCATCGGGTGTGATCTTGCAGGAATAACTTTTCCCGTTTTTGGGATCATAGATCGTTCCATCTTCATAAATACTGCCGCTTTTCTTAAAGCCGCTCAGGATATGCAAACCCATAACAGGCCTCGTTTTCAGCTTGGCATTACTGTTGAACTTATCTACTTTGGGCTTACCGTCCCGGTTAGGTTCTTTCAGCCAAACGATCTTCCCATAGAACTTACCATCCGTAGCCTTAAAGATCTCTATTTTGGCATCTTTTACATCGTTAAACCAAAAACCGGTGATCTCCTGCGCTTTGGCCGATACGATAAAGATCAAAAGAGAAAGGGTGAGTAACAGACTGATTTTTTTAAACATAATGGTTACATTTTAATCATTAAAAATATATTTCCTAAGGGAATTTCACCCCGCCATAACCAGAGGCGTCTACCAAAGGTACAAAAGCATTATACCTGGTATTGATCGATTTGATAAATTCATTGGCCAGTAGGACATTACCGATTGGTGTAAGATGAATACCGTCCAGCGAGAATGCACCTCCGGTAACAAAAGTAGTCCCTATTTTACGACCATTCACTTCTACTCCTTCCGATTTCACTTTCTGTAAAAAGCCTGCCACATCTACGTAAGCCAGCCCTTTTTCTGTAGCGACAGAGCGGATTTTCTGGTTGAAATTCGCAGTAGCGGTCCTGATCTCGCTTAATTCTGTTCCAGTAAGAATGTACTGATTCGCGATGGGTTTAGTCGAGCCCCAACCGGCCTTTAAAGAATCCTGTGGTGTACTTAATAATACCAGCTCTCCGGCTTTCATTTGCCTTAAGCCTGATGGTACTGCTGCATCCGCTATAATGAAGCCATTGGCACCTATCTTAAAAGACTCCACCAGGCCAGCAGTAATCAAGGGCGCATAAGCATTATTCAGGGCATCGGCCTGCGCCTGCACCGTAAGTACTAAACCGTTGTATGGAATCGTCGTAAAAAAGGGAGCCGTAGTTACATCTGCAATATTGGCCAAAACACCTTTTGCACCACCCGCTACCAAAGTGGTCACCACGGCATCATAACTGGCAGAAAAACCAATACCCGGGGCGCCTTCCATTGGCGTAATGGTACCGCCTGCGCCACCACTTGTCGCATAGCCCAGCACATCATTATTACCAAGGAATACGGTAAAGAATGTAGGATGCTGTGCCGCCGCATCACTAAGCATAGATGCGGTAGCAGGTGCTGTGGTCATCCTGGTGAAAAACGGGTTATAATTTCCTGCCCCATTAGCAGGATTACCATAGCCCGGGAACACTGCGGTTGTCACTTTTGCGCCGGGTACCCCCATATTATTAAAGGGTCCCTGGCTAGCTACACTACTGGTAAAGATGGTCATATCACCGCTCGGCGCAACGGGCCTTGGCGTCAAAGCACCATTCACCACCGACAGTATGAGGCGAGCATTACCAGAGCTGCCTATGCCAACAGAGGACTGGTCGACCAGGGGTTGCTTAAATTCACCGCCGCCTACCTGCTTTAATTGCTGCGCGATCAGGTAGGGATAGGAGACCATCTGGCCCTCATAATACAGGGCATTATCGGCATAGCCTGCGGTAATAGAATTACCTATGGCCACATATTTTGTAAAGTCAGCATCGCCCGCACTTACTTTGGTAGTCGCATCTTTTTTACAGGATACAACACTTAAAGCGGTTAAGGCCATTACTGCTATGAATAGATTTGAGGTTTTCATAAAAATAAAATTTGAATCATTAACAAGCTTTAAAATTTATAAGTAAGGCCAACAGAGGGCAACCAGATCGTAAAATTGTAAGTACCATTAATACCACTGACAAGGTTATCATCTTTACGGTTAATAAACTCTGCCAGCAAGGCCGCATCTACCCTGAATCTTTTGGTAAAGTTGTAACTGGCGCCTATAGAAGGATTGATCCGGTTAGCATCCGGCACATCTGGATTGACGTAGCCGTTCTGTATCGGGGATTTGCTAAAAAAAGCACCGGCTCTTAATTCGTATTTATTTTCTGAAAGATATTCTACCCCCGCTCTTACGGAAAAACCGGTTTTATATTCCCTGATCAGGTCGCTGCTCATCGAGCCGGCAACCGGGGCGGTTTCGTAATTGATGCGTACGGTATCGTATTGGGACCAATCGGATAAATAGCCTTCCAGGTTAAGCGTCCAGTTTTTTGAAGGTTTGTAGGTCATCCCTAGGCCGAAGATCTGCGGCAGGGGTAATGTTGCATTGACATCCTGGTTGGGGAAATTTCCGGAAACAGAAGTCGGGACATTGAATTCCGCGGTGCCGCTGCTAGTCTTCATATTGAGGGCAGAGCGATAAGTAAATCCTAATGCCAGCTGATTAGTAACGGCATAATAAAGTCCTGCATTAACCCCGAAACCATTTGCCCTGCAGTCTATGGAGGCCGTACCGAAATCGCCGTTACTGAATTGTACGGGTACATCTTTCTGTATCTGGACATGACCATAGGTATACACTAAGCCAAGACCAACGCCAAGCTTATTGGAGATCCTGTAGCTCACTGTAGGCTGGAAGGAGATAGAAAGCAAAGCAATTTCACGTGTTTCAAACCTGCCCGCGGAGCCTGGTTCCCATCTCATGGTACTCCCAAAAGGAGTGTAGATGGCCAGTCCGTATTTAAAGCGGCTCTTTTCTTTACCATAAGCAGCGCTTAAGTTAAAGGGCGTCACCACGGGATTATCGGAATGGCTTTCCACGTTAGTGTTCGCATCGGTAAACGTTCCTTTTGAGAAAGCAGGTGTAATCCCGAAAGTAACATCATTAGCGGCGAGAAACGCGGTACTACCGGGATTGGTAAACATAGCGGTAGCATCTGTCGGGTCAGCAATCCCCGTGCTTCCTTTACCTATTTGCCGGGTCCCCTGAAGATTGAGTTGATAGCCCTGGGCAAACACCGCCAGAGGGGCTAAAAGTGCAAAACTTGTAACTAGTTTTTTCATCCTGACACTTATTTAATGGGTTAATAATAAAAATTCAAATGCGGATCCCGGTATGGTTGTCCTGTTAAATGGGAGTAGCCACTTTATTCCAGGCTTTCAGCTGCCATTCTATCTCTCCGGTGCAAATATGATTCCCGGCTTCATCATATACTTTCGCTGTAAATGTTTTTAAAAGTGTGTCCTTGTCTTTTAAAGCTTCAGTGATCGCCTGGAGCTCTGCTGCACTAATGCCCCAATCTATATGTACTTTTGACCTGGCCTGGTAATGATACTCCATCCGGATCGACTTCAGCAGCAAACGATATTGCTTCGGATCGATCTGCAACATCAGGCTCAGGCCTACGGCATATTCACATAGCGTAGCCAGCAGGCAGGCATGAATCCCTTTAACATGATTCAGGTTGGTTTTTATATAAGAAGCTTCTATCGTTAAAGCTTCTTCTTCAAAACGGGTAACGCGTAGTCTATGAGGACTATTGAAAGGTACCGTGCGCCACAATACCCGGTTGAACAGCCACCTGAAAAAGGTGCTGTCCCTGGCTTTCCGGTAATAGAGTTGCAGCTTGTTCATCGCTTATGCTTTCAGGTCCGCTTCTTTGGTATACACTTCAAAATCTACGGTCTTAGGTATTTTAATAAAGGCTTCCTGCATCGCTTCAGGTAAGGTACAGAGTTTTCTTTGCTTCAGGTCCAGCCAGGCTCCTTCTACCACGACCATAGCGCTAAGCGCACCGTCAGAACGAATGACCTGGCTGATTAAGCTGTAACGTGCCCCATCGGAACGATATCTTTTCAGTTCGACGGTTACTTTTACCTGTTCATTCATTCGCACCTCTTTGAGATAGGTCAATTCTTCTTTAAAGAGGATCGGTCCGATACGCAGGCTGGCAATCTCGTTGGCCAGTCCTAATGCGGCCAATACATTAACTCTTGCCTGGGCGGCCAGGTCGGCATAAGCGGAATGCCTCAGATGCCCGTTGGCATCTATCATCGACCATAATATCTGTGTTTCTAAAAATACGTTCTGCGTTTCCATTGTGCTTTATTTAACCGGCTACTTCTTCATAAAAACTATTGATCTGCTGCTGAAATTTGCTTACAATGACCTTTCTCTTCATCTTCAGGCTCGGTGTCAGCTCACCGCCATCTACCGTCCACTCAGTGGGCAAAAGGATAAATTTCCGGATCTGCTCCACATGATTAAACTGCTCATTGTCGCGGTCAATGATACTTTGAAAATAGGCCAGCACTTTTTCGTTTTTGAGGACTTCCTCTTTACCTTCAAACTTTATCTCATTACGTACACACCAGGAGCGCACTGCATCAAAATTGGGTACGATAAGTGCGGATACAAATTTCTGTCCTTCTCCTACCAGCATTACCTGTTCTATAGCAAAATTTTCTTTCAACTTATTTTCTATGGGTTGCGGCACGACGAACTTACCACCAGAGGTTTTGAAGATCTCTTTTTTACGATCGGTAATTTTCAAAATACGCCCGTTCAATTGCCCTACATCCCCGGTCTTAAACCAGCCGTCTTCTATTACTTCCGCTGTTTCTGCAGGTTTCTTGTAATAGCCTACCATTACGTTATCCCCTTTGGCGCAGATCTCTCCATCCTCCAGTATTTTGACCTGTACGGTATCCAATACTTTTCCTACTGTACCTACAATACGTTCTTTAAGGTCTAAACGATTCACCGAAATCACAGGCGAGGTTTCAGTAAGACCATACCCTTCCAGAATATTGATTCCGGCGGCTGCAAAGATCTGTATCAGCCTGGGTTGGCAGGCAGCCCCGCCTACAACGATTACTTTTACATTACCACCGAGTGCAGCCCGCCATTTACTAAAAATAAATGCGTCCGCAATTTTTAATTGCAGGCGGTACCAGAATGATCCGGCTTGCCCGAGTTTATATTTTTGTGCCAGGCCTACTGCCCAGAAGAAGAGCATACTCTTGATCCCTTTAAGCGCGCGGCCCTTAGAAATGATTTTTTCATAGACTTTCTCCAGTAAACGGGGTACAGTAACAAATATGTAGGGCTTTCTTTCCTGCAGGTTTTCTGCGATCGTTTCCACACTTTGTGCGAAGGTCACGGAGAAGTTATTGAACAGGTAAACATACATGATCATCTTCTCCAGTATATGATTCAAAGGAAGGAAGCTCAGAGACTCATTTTTATCCAGGTGAAACAAGTCAAATACTTCGGAAGAGCAGGACTTAATATTAGATAAAATATTTTTATGAGAAAGCATGACGCCTTTAGGCGCGCCGGTAGTACCGGAGGTATAAATGATCGTCGCCACATCTTCTCCTTTTACGGCAGTACTATTCTGCCATACCTGCTGCTCCAGCGTTTCAGAAAAAGGAGTAATAATACTACGCCAGTTCATTCCGGGAGTTTCGGGTTCATCGAAAACATATAATTCTTCCAGGGATGGAATTTGTGCCCTTACTTCCTGTATTTTATTGTAAATCGTCATATCACCGACGAAGCAGATCTTCAGGCCTGTTTCATTGAATATGTTGACGATCTCGGAAGCTACAATATTGGGATACAAGGGTACTAAAAGGGCTCCTGTCAATTGTGTCGCCAGGTCAACTACCAGCCAGTTGGGCCGGGAAAAGCAGATCAGGCCAACCTTCTCCTTTTCTTCAGGATTGCCATTGATATGCCGGTTATAACCCTTTTGGATCAGGTAATCGGCCAGTCCGAAAGAAAGTTCTTTCAATACCTGCGGGGTATAATGCAACCAGGCACCGTCCCGCTTGTAACGCAAAAACTCCTCGGGCAGCTGTTGAAAATTTTCGGGTAAAAAAATATCAAACAAACGTTGGGACTGCATATTCATACGACACAAATTTTAAGGTGAGCTAATTTTAAACAGGCACTATAAAGTGTACTTGTTATTTTCGATCAGGTGCAATGCGATGCGTTGCCGCGCATCTTTAATATTATAGGGATCTTGTTTTGTGTAACGTTTTAATCCCATCAGCATCATGCGCAATTCATCTCCCTCACCAAAACTATTTAAGGCATCTTTTCCCGACTTCCATACTTTATCTACCGCATCGCTTAAATAAGCGCGTGCAATATCCAGTTTAATACCTGCAGCTGCTTCCCCCTGCATGCTTACCAGTTTTTCAACCCGTAATAAACAAGATTCGGCCGCATAAATTTCTATGGCCATGTCTGCAATGTTCATCAATACTTCTTCTTCTTTAGATAAGGATTGCATGAATTTTTGTACGGCGGCACCGGCTACCATCAGCAATGCTTTTTTCAATTTTGCCAGTTGCTCTTTTTCTTTAGCAAATAGTTGCTCTTCATCAATAGCATTAAAATCAGGAATTGAAGTTAACTCTTGTGCTACTGCCTGGGCAGGGCCCATAAGGTCTAGCTCGCCCTTCAAAGCTCTTTTCAATACCATGTCTACAATCAACAGACGATTGATCTCGTTGGTTCCTTCAAAGATGCGATTAATACGGCTATCCCGGTAAGCCCGGTCCATAGGCGCTTCCGCGCTGAAGCCCATACCGCCATAGATCTGTACGCCTTCATCCACCACATAGTCCAATACTTCCGAACAATGTACTTTTAATATCGCACACTCGATAGCAAATTGTTCAATCCCTTTCAACTTAGCCTGCCCTGCTTCCATCCCCCCCTGCTCTAATGCCTGAACGGCATCGTCAATATTCTGGGAAGCCCGGTAGAGCGCGCTTTCACTGGCATAGGTACGTATGGCCTGTTCGGCAATTTTATGCCGTATCGCGCCATATTTTGAAATAGAGCGACCGAATTGTTCCCGTTCATTCGCATATTGAATCGACTGCCCGATTACTGCTTTTGAAGCCCCGATTGCTGCACCACCCAATTTAATACGACCGATGTTCAGGATGTTCACCGCTATTTTAAATCCGTTCCCTCTTTCTGAAAGTAAATTCTCTACAGGGATCTTACAATCATTGAAGAATACCTGGCGGGTAGAACTGCCCTTAATCCCCATTTTCTTTTCTTCTGCATTCAGGGATAATCCGGGAGCCCCTTTTTCTACGATGAATGCACTCAGATTCGCGTCATCATCAATCTTGGCAAATACGGTAAACACATCGGCAAAGCCTGCATTCGTGATCCACATTTTCTGGCCGTTCAGGATCCAGTGTTTCCCGTCTTCAGATAAAACTGCTTTTGTTTTTCCGCTATTGGCATCCGATCCGGCATTAGGTTCGGTGAGGCAATAAGCCCCTTTCCATTCACCGGTTGCCAGCTTTGGAATGTATTTTTCTTTTTGTGCTTCGGTACCATAATAAAGGATAGGTAGCGTACCAATACCGGTATGGGCCATTAAAGCGACTGCTGTGGAATGACCGGCACCTACGGTTTCCGCGGTCAGCATACTGGTCACAAAATCGAGGCCTAAACCACCATAGTCTTCAGGAATACTAATGCTTAATAAGCCCAGCGCCCCTGCTTTCTCAACAATAGAAGGCATCAAACCTTCTTCCAGGCTATCGATCCGGTCCAGGTTAGGAAATACTTCCTGCTCCAGGAAATCCTGGGCAGTTTGTTTGAGCATCTGTTGCTCTTCCGACCATTGTTCGGGAATAAAAATATCGTTGGCCGCTGTTGCCTTAATAATAAATTCGCCTCCTTTTATTGCTTGCTTTGACATTTTATATTTCTTTTTATTGTTTACTAAATTGTTTGAGCCGACTAAAAAACACTATTAATAAAGCATTTCAAAGATGCCCGCAGCACCCTGCCCTGTACCTACACACATAGTCACCATCCCGTATTTCTGCTGGCGCCGCTGCAGCTCGTTAAAGATCTGTACGGATAATTTTGCCCCGGTACAACCCAGCGGGTGACCTAAAGCGATCGCCCCCCCGTTTACATTCACCACATCGGGATTGAGATCTAAGGTGCGCATTACGGCCAGCGATTGCGATGCGAAAGCTTCATTCAGCTCTATAAGGTTAATATCCTGCAGTTGTAATCCCGCTTGTTTCAAGGCTTTTGGAATAGCCTCAACCGGCCCTATACCCATAATCCTTGGTGGCACACCGGCAACTGCATGGGCTACCATCCGGGCAATCGGCTTGAGGTTATGGTCTTTCAGAAATTGCTCACTCACGACCATTACAAAAGCGGCACCATCACTGGTTTGCGAGGAGTTGCCTGCGGTCACGGAGCCATCTGCCGCAAATACCGGCTTTAGTTTGGCTAAAGCTTCCATCGAGGTATCGGCTCTTGGTCCTTCGTCGGTATCAGCGGGCAACACCCGTTTACTCCGTTGCTGTTTTTCATCCAGGTAAATTTCTTCCACCTGTAAGGGCACGATCTCATCCGAGAACTTCCCGGCAGCGATTGCACTTACCGCTTTTTGATGCGAGTTAAAGCTAAATTGGTCCTGGTCTTCCCGGCTGATGTTATACTCTTTAGCCACGGCCTCTGCTGTAAGTCCCATGCCCCAGTACCAATCCGGGTTTTCTTTCGCGACTTTTGCATTCGGCGACACCCGCCAGCCGCCCATTGGAATCAGGCTCATCGTTTCGGCACCACCTGCAATAATACAATCGGCCAGGCCCGCATTGATCTTAGCCGCAGCGATGGCAATCGTTTCCAGGCCGGAAGCACAATAACGGTTCACCGTCATGCCCGGCACTTTATCGGTATCCAGCGCCATCAGCGAGATTAAACGGGCTACATTGAGGCCCTGCTCTGCCTCCGGCATGGCATTACCAACAATTACATCATCGATCAACAATTTATCCACCTGGGGTACGGCTGCGACCAGGTGCCGGATCACATCCGCCGCCAGGTCATCCGGGCGATAGGCTTTAAAGAAACCTCTTCCTGCTTTTCCTACAGCCGACCTGTATCCTGCTACAATATATGCGTTCATCTTTTTCAGTTTTTATTTTAATTTCTTAATACTTTTCCCCCGTTCAGAATGGACTGCAGCCGCTCTAATGTTTTGCGTTCGGCACAGAGTTCCACAAAGGCTTTTCGCTCCAGGTCCAGGAGGTATTGCTCCGAAACCATTGTGGGTGCAGATAGATCGGCACCGGCCAGAACGAAGCCTAGTTTTTCTGAAATTTTCTGGTCATGATCACTGATATAATTACCGGAGCGCATGGAGTTCGCACCTACGTAAACAATCCCTAAAGCCTGTTGCCCCATCACCCGGATATCGGTCCTGGGTACCGGTTGCTGGTAACCCGCATCAGCCAATCTTAAACAAGCGGCTTTTGCTTCGGAAAGTAATAAGTCCCTGGATACCACGACTTCATCAATACCCGGACGCAAATAGCCTAAATCAAAGGCTTCATGAGCAGAGGTCGATACTTTTGCCTGGCCTATGGTCAGGAATTTTTCCCGGAAAACATTTAAATCAACATCGTCCGGCCGATGGGCATCAGAGATCCTTACGGCAAATTCTTTGGTTCCGCCACCGCCGGGAATCAACCCTACGCCAAATTCTACCAGGCCTATATAAGACTCCGCATGCGCTACTACCTTATCGGCATGCAGACAGATCTCGCAACCGCCACCCAGGGTAAGGTTATGCGTCGCTACCACTACCGGGATAGAAGAATAGCGCAGGCGCATGGTGGTTTTTTGGAACAGGCGTACGGTAAAATCGATTTCATCATAATCCTGCTCTACGGCCATCATAAAGATCATGCCTACATTGGCTCCTGCAGAAAAATTAGCCCCGTTATTGCTGATCACGATGCCCTTATAATCAGCTTCTGCTATATCTATAGCTTTATTGATCCCGGCCAGTATATCGCCACCAATGGCATTCATTTTGGTATGGAACTCAACGTTCAGTATACCGTTGCCGATATCTATTACAGAAACGCCGGCATTTTTGAATACCGTATGTTCTGCTCTTAAAGCATCCAGGTTGATGATATCTTCAGTGCCTGGGATAACCCTATAAGACTGGGATAAAATATCATAATAAAGGCTTTGGCCTTTTTCTGTTTTATAAAAACTTTCATGCCCCGCATCCAGCATATCCAGCACCCATTGTGCGGGCTTTTTCCCTTCGGCTTCCATCATTTTGATGCCTTCTTTCACACCGATGGCATCCCAGGTTTTGAAAGGGCCGATCTCCCAGCCGAAGCCGGCTTCGATCGCATCGTCAATCTGGTAAAGGTCATTGGCGATTTCCGGTATTCTATTAGATACGTACTGGAACAGGCCAGAGAAGGAAGCCCGGTAGAAAGCCCCGGCTTTATCTTTACCGGTAACCAATACTTTAAGCCTTGCTTTCAGATCGCTAATCGGCTTAGTCATTTCAAGTGTAGCCGATTTCACTCTTTGTGCGGTACGGTATTCAAAAGTGTTCAGGTCAAGGGCCAGGATTTCCGACTTGCCCTGCTCATTTTTTACTTTTTTATAAAAGCCTTGTTTCGTTTTATCGCCTAACCATTTGTTTTGGTTCAGCTTGTCCATAAATTCCGGTAATTGGAATAAATCCCGGGCTTCATCTTCAGGACAGTTTTCGTACAGGCCATTCGCCACGTGCACCAGGGTATCCAGGCCCACTACATCGCTGGTACGGAAGGTAGCCGATTTAGGATGCCCGATCACCGGCCCGGTGAATTTATCGACCTCTTCTACCGTAAGCTCCAATGTTCCCACCAGGTGCGCGATATCCATAATGCCGAACACGCCTACCCTGTTGGCCACAAAGGCCGGAGTATCTTTACAGATTACAATGCTTTTGCCTAAAACGCGTTTACCGAAATCGGTTAAAAAACGAATGACTTCCGGGTCTGTATGTTGTGATGGAATGATTTCTAAAAGCCGCAGGTAGCGCGGCGGGTTGAAGAAGTGTGTACCGCAAAAGTGTTGTATAAAGTCTTCGCTTCTCCCTTCTGTAAGCTGATGGATGGGAATCCCGGAGGTATTGCTGGTAATTAATGTTCCCGGTTTCCGGTATTGTTCTACCTGTTCAAAAATATGTTGCTTGATCTTCAGGTTTTCTACAACCACTTCGATTACCCAATCGCAAGCCGCGATCTCTTTCATATTATCGTCGAAGTTGCCGGTGCTGATCCTTTTGGCAAAGGATTGCCGGTAGATAGGCGAAGGATTAGACTTGAGGGCACTTTGCAAGGCATCGTTCACAATGCGATTGCGCACGGTTTTATGTTCTATGGTCCATCCTTTCGCCTGCTCTGCTGCGGTAAGTTCCCTGGGCACTATGTCCAGCAGCAGCACTTCAATACCCACGTTAGCGAAATGACAGGCAATACGGCTGCCCATCACCCCGGAACCTAAAACGGCTACTTTCCTGATCGTTCTCTTCATCTTAACGTATAATTAGATTAATAGTTTATGGATTCGATTCTTTACTGCAATTAAGATCTATTTCATCACATTTTTTTTGACCTATATCAAAAAAGCGGATTTTAATTTAAGATTATGATATGGATCAAATTTTGTATTTTCATAGTATTATTTGGCGAATGCCGGTGATGTACAGAAAAATACTTTGCATAGACAAACACCCATGCTTTAGTTTAACTTAAGATCAGATCAACAATGAAACCATTGCAGGAAGCCATATTGGAATACACGGCTATTGATGAAAGTATTTTACCGGATATATTAAGCCGGTTCCGCGAAGAACAGTTCAGGAAAAAAGAAATCGTAGAGCGCAGCGGGTCTACTTATAAAAAGCTCTACTACATCGCCGAGGGGATGGCTAAATTATATTACCACCGGGAAGGTAAAGACATTACCGGCTGGTTTAGTAAAGAGGGCGATTTCATTACCGCTAATGATAGTTTCTTTCAAAAGAAACCCAGCCTGTTGAACCTTGAATTCCTGGAGGATTCGCTGGTGTATACGATTACGGTACAAGAGCTGGAAGACCTATTTATGCAATACCACCAGTTTGAACGCTTTGGCAGGAAGCTGACCTATGAACTCCTGGTTGTGCTTTCAGAGAAAATGTATTCGATGTTATTCCAGCCGGCGGAAAAGCGCTACCAATTGCTTACGGTACATGCACCGGAAGTTGTGGCCCGTGCACCGTTAGGGGATATAGCTTCTTACCTGGGTATTTCCCAGGAAACGCTGAGCCGCATCAGGGCGCAGAAAGTAACGAAGAAAAAGGATAAAGCAGACCCGGTAGCCGACACCCCGGTTTAAAGCTATTAGCCCACACTCTTGTGTACACAGTAAAGCAACCTTAGTTCAATTCAAACACCGACCAGTATTCGTTAAACTGGTTCACGACAATTACCGGGCATTGCTCCTTCTGGCAGGTTTTAGCGCCGATTACCAGGGCCTGGGCTGCACCGGTAGGGTTATAGCCAATAATACCGGAAACGTCCATTATTTTGGAGGTATAGTTCAATATACCCGGGTTCAGGCTGTTCCAGATAATGACCGGGCACTCCCCGCTTTTCTGGCAAGTATGCTCCCCGATGATTTGCTTCAACTGTTCTGAAGCAATATCCGGGTTCCTGGTTTTAAAAATTTTAGTATCAGTCAATTTGCAGATGGCATTGTCGGGATTATTGCTGATCAATAAAAAAGAAGCTCCCTCGGCAGCCTGTAGGCCTTCTGCCACTTTATTAGGCAACAACCACTCCAGGGTAGCCACTTTCTCTTCTACGGCACCCAATAGTATATAGCCGCCCTCACCTTCGGATAAAACCAGTTCCGTATCCGTTAACGCGCTTTCGAAGGAATGCCCTTTTTGAGTGAACGTCATGTTATGCACATGACTTTTCAGGGATAAGGCAATAGCACCGGAAACCGTGTTATGCGTACTCTGGATGAATGCGGTAGGGGTAAGTGCCGTTTCCTGGTGAACGATCATATTATCCAGGAAGGTTTCACTGTCTTTCAATAAACCATAAGAAGTCCCCACTTCAATAGCTTTTAATTGCTCCGGACCAATCCCTGATGTTTGCAGGCAGTCTAATGCTGCAGTAAGCCCCATTTTCAAGCCTTTGCTCATCCGCCGGGATTGCATGGGAGGTATATAGGCCGCATAAGCCGGCTCTTGTACATCAGCGGAAGCGTAGGCCAATTCGGGCAAAGGTTCGCCTGTTTTGATTACTGGTAATCTGCTGATACTACAAACGCTGTGGATATACATGGGTGATTAGTGAAAAGTGAATAGTGAATAGTGAATAGTGAATAGTGAAAAGTGAATAGTGAATAGTGAATAGTGAAAAGTGAATAGTGAATAGTGATTAGTGAAAAGTGTCAATACTTCGTCTCACAAAGATAAAGAATTGATCAGGTATCCGGAAGATTATAAACAGGGATAATGGAAAGTTTTTGCAGTGGGGTTACCTGCTTTATCGGGATTAAATATTACCGCTATAAAAGCACAAAATTACTCTTCGGAATTGATATCCAGTTGTTCCAGGGCTTTCTGTGCGGCGGTTTGGCCGGCGGCTTTTTTATTGTAACCGGTAGCTTTGATGAGCAACTCCCCATCCACTTCAATACCAACAGTAAATACGCGCCTTCCCGCTTCATTACTTTCACCTAAAGTAACAAAATCCAACACGTGATTATTCACCTGTGCCCAGTTGTACAGTTTGTTTTTGAAATTAAAGTCCGTGATCTCCAGGTCATCGATATCGATGTAGTTGTAGAGCATGTTCTTCAAGATAAACTTACGGGTCTTTTCAAAGCCTTTATCGAGGTAAATAGCACCTACAAGCGCTTCCAGGCAGTTGCCGAAGATATTGCTGCGACGCAGCATTTTATCGTTCTTATTAAAGCGGATCAGCTTTTGTAAACCCATTTTCAGGGCAATATCATTCAGTGAGTTCCTGCTGACGATCTTAGACCGCATTTCGGTCAGGAAACCTTCATCCTTATTGGGGTATTTTTTAAACAGGTATTCTCCTACGATACTACCAATATAAGCATCGCCCAGGAATTCCAGGCGCTCATTATTGGCCACCAGGTCCTCATTGGAAGAGCGATGGGTAAAAGCAGTGATATAGAAGAGCAAACGACCCGGCTGAAACCCTAAAATATTCTTTAAGGCTTTCTTAAGTTCTTTATCGTCTTCGTTTGTCTTAAGAAACATAATTATAGGCTCCGATAAAAGTTTACCTAAGGTCCTTCAGGGTAATACCGAAATGCTTAAGGTTGGTATTGCTTAAATACAACAGAGGCATTATGGCCGCCAAACCCGAAAGTGTTACTTATTGCCGCATTAATGGTTCTTTCCTGTGCAGTATTTAAAGTAAGGTTCAATTTCGGATCGATAGCAGGGTCTGCCGTCGTATGGTTAATGGTAGGGGGTACTACGCCATTTTTCATCGCAAGAATAGTGGCTACGGCTTCTACGGCTCCTGCGGCACCTAAAAGGTGACCGGTCATAGATTTTGTAGAGCTGATGTTCAGGTCATACACACTATCTCCGAATACTTTTTTGATGGCAGTTAATTCTGCGATATCTCCCAATGGGGTAGCCGTACCGTGTACATTGATATAGTCAATGTCTTCCGGTTTTAAGTTCGCATCGCTTAAGGCCTCGTTCATTACATTGATCACGCCTAATCCTTCCGGATGCGGTGCAGTCAGGTGATAAGCATCAGCAGACATTCCGCCACCGACCATTTCACAAATAATGTTGGCGCCTCTTGCTTTGGCATGCTCCAGCTCTTCTAAGATCAGGCCTGCTCCACCTTCACCCAGTACAAAACCGTCACGGGTAACATCGAAAGGGCGGCTGGCTGTAGCGGCATCATCATTGCGTTCAGACAGGGCTTTCATGGCATTAAAACCACCGATACCGGCTTGTGTCACCACAGCTTCTGAACCACCAACGACAAAGGCATTAGCCTTACCCAGGCGGATATAGTTAAATGCATCGATCATAGCATGTGTCGAGGAGGCACAGGCACTTACGGTTGCATAGTTAGGGCCACGGAAGCCATACTTCATAGAAATATGTCCTGCCGCGATATCCAGGATCAATTTAGGAATAAAGAAAGGATTGAATCTTGGTGTTCCGTCTCCTGCATTGAAGTTACTCATTTCTTCAATAAAGGTGATCATACCACCAATACCTGAGGTCCAGATCACTCCTACCCTGTCTTTATTGATGCCTTCAGCATCCAGACCCGCGTCTTTCACTGCCTGATCGGCAGCAACCATAGCGATTTGAGAAAAACGGTCCAGTTTACGGGCTTCTTTGCGCTCAATAAAATCTTCAGGATTGAAGTTTTTCAGTTCACAGGCAAATCTTGTTTTAAATTTAGAGGCATCAAACTGTTTAATGAAATCGGCGCCCGAAACACCTTTGACCAAACCATCCCAATATTCTGAAACGCTATTGCCAATGGGAGTTAGGGCACCGAGCCCCGTTACTACTACTCGTTTTAACGGATAATTCATTAAGTTGTACTGTTTAAATTTAAAACGTAAAAATGTTTAAGTTTTCTGACTTATTATTTTGCATGCTCTTCTAAGTAAGAGATAGCCTGACCTACTGAAGTGATGTTTTCAGCTTGATCATCCGGGATAGAGATGTTGAATTCTTTTTCGAACTCCATCATTAACTCTACTGTATCCAAAGAATCAGCTCCTAAATCATTAGTGAAGCTAGCTTCTGGAGTTACTTCTGATTCGTCAACGCCTAATTTGTCAACGATGATTTTCTTTACGCGATTTGCAACTTCTGACATGTTTGTTGAAATTTAAGATTTTGTGCAAAAATACCCTTTTATTTAAAATTTCCAATTTTCTATTTCTCTTTTTTGCACTATGATAGCCCTGTACTTTAATAGGGATACCGGCTAGCTATTGTAAATTACAGGACTTTGCCTGTTGATCTCCACCCAATTACCCGTATAATATTAAAAATTAATCCTAATGGGTATTTCCTTAATTATCAGAAAAATAATTGGCTATTAATTATAATACATTAGAGAATCACTTATTTTTGCAGTAACCTTAAATCGTAAATTTGTATGAAGCTGAAAACACTATTTTTAACCCTGTTCCTGGCAGTAAGCGGCCTCGTTTACGCCCAAAAAACGGAAAAAGAAACCGACTTTGCCCTTGCTTTCAATGATTACTGCGCCGGCCTTACCGATTCACTCTACACTTATGGTACTGGCTGGGGACAAGCTTTCGGCAGTGCTTATGAGTCCAATAATTTTGCCCAGTTAATCCCGCATTCCAACAAGATATTTTCCTTTATCGAAAAAAGCCAGAAAGAACTGATCAAACGTAAAGTAAACCCGGATATGGAAGACCTGAAGCTTGCTGTACTGGATTTCCTTTCTTTTGAAAAGGCTATGATACAGGAAGCTTTCAAGCCTTTTGAAAAATTCAATGATAAGACAAGTGAGGAGACTATTAAAGCCCAACTCGACCTTTTAACCGCTAAATCTTCTCAGGAAGGAGAAGTACTGAATACGGTGCGGGTAGCGCAGGAAAAGGTAGCCAAGCTTTACAATTTTACAATGGAAGCTTACGAGGCGGAATAAAGTTACTATAACCTGATTTGATCAAAAGGTAATTGTTTTTAAAACGATTACCTTTTGATTTTTTATAAAACCTTAATAGTTCTAATATTTCATTAAAAGATCCCGTCTATATTGCCAGAAACCTATAAAACACAAAAATGAAGCACGGCATTTACATCCTTATCCTTTTGGGATTTTCACTACTTTTTGGCGCTTGTGATAAGCATAAAAAGTTTTTTTCCCTGAAAATACAATTGATCTATAACTGTGACGGCACTCCTGCAGCGGATAAAAGGGTTACCGTATATCGTTATAAATGGAACAACTTCCCCCCTCAAAAAGAAGTATTAAGCAGTGGGTTTACTGATGCAGATGGCAATATTTTACTCGAAAACATCCCCCTGAATCATTACAAAAACTTTAAACTCGAGGTGGGGAGCAGCGAATGGACGGACAAAACATTAAGCCGCAAACCGAATGACGGAGACACGGTAGACCTGGGACAGCTCTACCAGTACCCTGAAATGCACACCAATATACATATACAACCTTCCGGTAACTGGGGCATAAGGGACACCTTGTACCTGGGACACAGAAGTTATAGCCCCATTATTATCTACCCGGTTACCGACTCCATAATACACCATATATTTACCAACTACAATCAATTCCCGGATCTTCCCTATACTGCCGGAATCGTTACTATGTACTGGGGTATTGGCAAGGCGGATTTTTTGACAATGTTCGAAAAAGAAAAGCCTTACAACTTTGAGGGCAGAAAAGCGGACGTCTATACCAGGTCCTGCCAGATTCCACCTGTCCCAACCGTTATCCAGGTCAAGAAATAAGCGCCTTATAAGCATTTTATAAATCAATCTCAGTAGGGTATGCGCGCTGCTGCCCCAGCCGCCCGGCATCGCTTTATCAGCGATGCCGGGCTCAGCTACACGCTTAAGCAATTAAGTGCATAGATTCCTTTTGCTTTAAACCTACTCATACAAAACTCATATTAGAATATGATTAAAATAAGATTAAATTTTAATTAAAATTTTAATAACATTGCACCATTAAAAACAGATCATTTTAAACTAAACCTAACTAATGTCGAAAAATCGTTTTCTGATCGCATTATTCTATTTTGCTTTCTGGTATCTCTATTTCGTATTGGCCCGGATTGTATTCCTGATTACTTATATAGACAGCACCAGCCAGCTTAGTTCAGGGGAATTACTCCGCACCTTTTGGTATGGCTTTAAATTAGACGCCTCTGCAGCAGCCTATGCCGGCTTCATCCCCACACTAGTATTGATGATCACCTGCGCATGGGAGGCAAAATGGCTCAGGCGCTTCTATAATATATATAGTGCCATCGTAATTGTCTTTTTTAATAGTATTATTTTAGGAGACCTTGCGCTTTATGGGCACTGGGGTATCCGGATCGACGCTACCCCGCTTTTCTATCTAAAAGATATCCGCACGGCCAGCGCCAGCCTGAATACCGGCAGCATTGTGGGCTATATCGTATTACTCCTTTCACTTTCTACAGCCTTATACCTTCTTTATCACCGGATTTTCCGGAAAAGATTCCAAAACCTCAAAAGCATTAAAAGCCTGTGGCTGACGTTACCCGCTTTTGTGTTACTGGGGATTACCATAAGGGGCGGATTGGGCGTATCACCGCTGAATGTCAGCTATGCTTACTTTTGCAATAATTTATTTGCCAATCACGCCACGATTAACCCGGTATGGAATGTAGGTGCCGGGCTTTTTGATTACGAGCAATTGAATAAAAGCTACGCCTACTTTCCTGATGAAGCAGAAAACACTTACCTGGCAGCACTAAGCACTCAAAAAGAAGATCATACCCGCCTGCTCAAAACGACAAAACCTAATATTCTTCTGGTGATCGTGGAAAGTTTTACTTCAAAAGTATTACAACGCTACGGTGCCGATCCGGCCATTATGCCCGAATTCAACCAACTGATACAGGAAGGTATTTTCTTTGACCAGATCTATGCGGCCTCCGACCGGACCGATAAGGGCATCGCGGCAGTGATCTCGGGCTACCCTTCCCTGCCTGCCTCCAGCCCTTTGAAATACCCTAACATATTATCCAAGATGCCTTCTTTAGCCCGGTCTTTAGATAGTGCCGGCTATGCTGCTACCTTTATATATGGAGGTACTTTAGAGTTTGCGAATTACAAAAGCTACCTGGTACAGGCCGGCTATAAAGCATTGGTTTCCGATATTGATTTCCCCCGGCAGCAGCTGGAAACCAAATGGGGCGCTTATGATGAAAAAGTACTGGATAAAACACTGGAAACAATACAAGGACATAAAGCTCCTTTTTTTGTTACCACCCTGACTTTAAGCAGCCATGATCCGTTTACCATACCTATTGCTCCTTTATACCAGGGCGATGACCGGGATACCTTATTTTTAAACGCGATACACTACACCGATCAATGTATCGGGAAATTTATTGCGAAGGCTAAGCAACAGGCCTGGTGGGAAAACACGCTCGTCATCTTTATTGCGGACCACGGCAGCCCTTCTCCGGGCAACAGCTCCCCGGAAGATACGCGCAAGTACCATATCCCTATGCTGTGGCTCGGCGGCGCCATAGCCCATAAAGATACTGTGATCAATGCCCTGGGTGCCCAGACAGACCTTGCAGCCACCCTTTTACAACAGCTACAGCTCCCGGCTTCTTCTTTTACCTTCAGCCATAATATTTTTGCACAAAGTAATCCTTACACCCTGTCTACTTACGGTGAAGGTTTCGTCTTTATTAATGGTACCGATACGCTCAGGTACAATACAATCAACAATACCTTTAAGCAATCGGTCCCGGGCAAGGACAATTTATCCAAAGCTTACCTGCAGCTGTTATATGCCGATCTGAAAAAGAAAAACACGTATTAATGCAATAAGGACGACAAAATTTGTCGTCCTTATTTATATCATTGAAGATTTCAACTATTTGATTTCGCCGCACATTGCTGCAGGTACTACCCATTCGTCAAACTGAGCTTCAGTCATGTGCTCAAAATCCAGACCTTGTAATTTGTATTCCAAAGCAGCTTGCTTCAATGTAATACCACGTTTATGCGCGTCTTGTGCAATCGCCGCAGCATTGTAATAACCGATTTTAGTATTCAAAGCGGTAACCAACATCAGGGAGTTGTTTACGTGTGCATCAATATTCTTTTGAATCGGTTCTATACCCACGGCACATTTATCATTAAAGCTAACCGCGCCTTCACCGATCAAACGGGCAGAGTGCAAGAAATTATAGATCATTACCGGTTTAAACACGTTCAATTCAAAATGACCGGTGGCTCCACCAATATTGATCGCTACATCATTACCCAAAACCTGGGCCGCGATCATAGTCAATGCTTCACATTGAGTAGGGTTCACTTTACCCGGCATGATAGAAGAACCGGGTTCGTTATCCGGGATGTGCAATTCACCGATACCGGCACGAGGACCGGAAGCCAGCATACGCACATCATTAGCAATCTTCATCAGGCTACAAGCTACTGTTTTCAGGGCACCGTGCGATTCCACAATTGCATCATGAGCAGCTAATGATTCGAATTTATTAGGCGCCGTTACGAAAGGCAGCCCCGTTAAACCCGCGATTTTTTCAGCAACCAAAACATCGTATCCTTTTGGTGTATTCAGACCCGTACCTACTGCAGTACCGCCTAAAGCCAGTTCTGCAAGGTGGGGTAAAGTATTTTTAATGGCTTTGATCCCGTAGCTCAACTGGGCTACATAACCGGAAATTTCCTGGCCTAAAGTAAGCGGCGTGGCGTCCATTAAGTGGGTACGGCCGATTTTCACCACGTGCATATAAGCTTTAGACTTCTCCGCTAAAGTATCGCGCAGTTTTTCCAGGCCCGGGATCGTAGTTTCTACCAACATTTTGTAGGCGGCGATGTGCATCGCTGTCGGGAAAGTATCGTTAGAAGATTGAGATTTATTGACGTCGTCATTCGGGTTCAATACTTTCTTCTCATCCGTCAACTGACCACCGGAAAGTACGTGACCGCGGTAAGCGATTACTTCATTACAGTTCATATTGGATTGGGTACCGGAACCGGTTTGCCAAACTACCAATGGGAATTGGTCGGCTAATTGTCCGTCCAGGATTTCATCGCATACCTGGCCGATCAATGCAGATTTTTCTGCCGGTAAAACGCCCAGGTCCGTATTGGTCAGTGCAGCAGCTTTTTTCAGGTAAGCAAATGCCTGTATGATCTCTTTCGGCATCCTGTTGATGTCCTGAGCGATCTTAAAGTTCTCTACGGAACGTTGTGTTTGTGCGCCATAATACGCATCAACAGGGACTTTTACCTCGCCCATGGTGTCTTTCTCAATACGAAATTCCATTATGATTGTAATTTTTGTGTTTAATGAAAAAACAAATTATCGGCCGCCCGGGGGCTGGCCTTTTGCTGCGCAAATGTACGGCAAAAAACCAATAAGCAAAACCGCAGCAACTTTGCCCCAACCATAAATTTGTAAAATTATTATAGCAACATGACGAATCGGTTCCTTGTCGGTTTCTATTTAACCGCAACTTAATATCCGTGATAGAGCCCTAAAATACAATTATTTCCACTTGCCTTTGTGCAAGAGGAATAGATTGTATATTTTTGAGCAGATGTATCTATAATAAGCATGAAATATATACTCGCTGTACTATCAGGTTTAGGTCTTTTGGTGAGCTGCAAAAACCGGGAAGCTAAAATCCAGGAAGCAATAGCATTATACAACCAAAACGACGATTTATTAAAGGATTATAAATATGGCAAAATCATTAAAATAGACAGTATTTCGGATCAAAAAGAACTCAGTAATGTATCAGCGTTTGCTATAGCCCTTTCCGGAACCAATACCCAACTTGCTAACATTTCAATGATAAATCCACAGGCTGTAGCCGAATTCCGGAAATTAAATCCGGAGATTTCTACAAAAGATGAGGCATTGGACACTCAGTCATTTATTAATAAAGCTGAAAACTATGCTATAATTGCGGCAAAACTTCAGCTTGCAAGCGCGCAGGCAAATAATAGCAATTTTAATTATTATAAAATCAGCATGAAGTTGTCAAAAGATGCAGCTCAAATAAAAGATACCACCATTGACTACTATGTATCCGATGCATACAAAATAATTCCCTGGAAAGAGATTACCAGAAAATACCTGGTTGATTAAAATGGGGAAAGTCAGGAGACTCCTTGTTCATTTAGGAAAAATGAACGGTGTACAATTCTATGCATCACAATTAATGGACACAAAAAAGGGCTGAAAAATCAGCCCTTTGTAGAGGGGAATACTTCACGTCTAACATTTACAATGATATTAAATAGTTGTTTGTCAAAATCTATTAAGTCAAATGTAGCATAATATGCATAGAACAAAATTAGCTTCTATTTTTATTAATAAATTTACTATTTGACCTAAAATTATAAGCTACTTGATTTGGAGGAACTAAACAGAAAAGCAAATACAGCGTAATTTCCTGGACTTTTGCACGCTATAGCAAACAAGCCTAGCAGTAGCAATTATCTAGGATAAATATGTTTAATAGAACAATATCAAGCAAGACAAATCACTTTTCTAAAACATCACTCAAGAGATTGAGCCGTGTGGACAGCTAATAACAGATTGTAATTAATCATTTCAACATTTACTACAACTCAAAATTCACCTGAGTTAATTAAATAATTTTCAATTCTTTAGCTATATCTCTTTTAAATTTTATCAAACTACTATTATCATACTCATGTTCAAATAATTCTCTACCGAAGATATCCTTTTTAATCTCTTCTTGAGATTTCCCCATTTTATTAGCAATTTGTTGGATCAAACTATCTGGATACTTTTCTTTCAATTTTATTAACACAAATGCCAATTTCTTATGCAACTTATATCTACCCAATATGTTTAAGCGATCTATATAAACCTCGTGCGACAAATGATTTTTTTTTACTTGCAGTTCAACAGAATAGTCATTCGATCCAGTAATATGTGTGCTACTTTTATGATATAGAAGCTTAAAGCACACATCTCTATCAAGGCTATAAAGGCTTGAACCAGGATTGGAAATAGTAGGATCGCCATCATAAAGCAGAAATTTATTTTTAAACTTCGAGTTACATACGTAACAACAAGGAACAAGATTATAAAGACAAAGGCTTAAATAGGGAAACCTAAATTGAGGCAAATAATGATCAATTTGAAAATGACTATGTGTCGATTTCTCACTAAAATCAAAGGTTTTCAACTTTCCTCTTATACTTTGACTACAAGGGCATTCGTCTATACTTCTAAATTTACCACACTTGGATTTTTTCGCAATAATCTTATTAGCAGTTTTATATCCTATTCCAGAAAATTTCTTCAGCTGACTTATAGTAGCACGATTTATAAAATCTAATCCATCTTTAAAATCGTCCCAAAGATTAAAAGTATAAATACTATCGATATTACAATAATAGCAAGAGTGAATATTCAATTGCTCTTGTTGGATGAAAAATTGAGAAATTTGTGCACTGAAATTGTTATACTCTGTTAATAATTTTAGATCATTACATTCAATCCCATAAGAATTTTGAAGTTGACTATTTAAATTAATAAGCACATTAAATTCAGCGGTTAATAAGTAATCCCAAGTTAAAAGTTCCCCATTTTGCAATCTAAAATTGCTTAACAATTTTGTTAGAACATGGTCTCCTTCAAAGGCTGACTTGAAAATATTTATAAACTCAAGGTGAAATTTTGCGAGTGCACTCTCTTTAGGATAATTAATCTTCAGCATCTAATTCCTCAATTTTTTTATTATATATGTCTATCATTTTTTTATATTCTATGCGCAACAAATTATTGTCCAAATTTCCTAGTAACCTTTCATCGAGATAGGAAATATGATTTTCCAATATTTCCTTCACAACACTTTCGCCTATTTGAGATATTATATATTTAAATTTACTTCGAGTTACTTTATATTCTTCTAACAATTCAACATTCACATCAGTATTTCCACTGCGAACTTTTTCATAAAACATTAGTATTTGGTTACATTGATCTCTTGCAAAATCACCCATTGTATCATTCATAAAAAATGCGTTTATTAATAGTTCATGAATATTTCCTGCGAAAGTTGGCGTTGCATCCTCAAGAATGTTTCCATCGTGTAGACGAAGTACATTTGCTGAAGGAATGTCAGATAGAATAAATGGTGAATGAGTTAGAAACTGAAAATTTATACCCTTAATATTCCTGATATTTAAGTTCCCCACAATTTGAAGTAAGTCTTTTATAAATCTACGCTGAAAATCTGGATGAAAATATAACTCAATCTCGTCCTGGATAATATTTATACAATTATAGGTTACCTTACCCTTTACACTACCATTGTGAACAGAATCGAGATTAGACAAGTGATAAACAATTGCTTGAATACAGTTTATATATTGTTGTTCGCCAGAACTTAAATGGTGAAAAAGTTCACCATCAGCCAACTCTAACCTAGGTGTGAATGGAGCAATTGGAACAAATTCCATTGGGTCATTTTTAGGATTTTCAGCCATTAGCGTCTTAATTCTTTTATTAAAAATAGATAACGGAATAAAAATTTGACTATCTCCCAATTTGTAAACTCCTTCATTTTCATCAATTCGTAATATATCAAATCTATAAAAATTCAATGCCTGACGCAGCTTTAAAGTAATATGGGTCCTGTCTTCTCTTAAAGCTCTCAAATACTCATCAATGTAAAGCAACATCGGCTTCTTGCTAACAGCTTCAATTCTGAAATATCTGTTATACTCTTTATAATTCATGGCGATTCTAATCAACTTCCCAAAAACATAATCAATTGTTAGACTCTCCCAATGTTTATCTTGCATTGTATTTGGGCTAAATGAAAGTCCGAGTAATATTTCATATGCTGATTTAAAAACTGATTTCTTTTTTCGACCATGTATATAATTTAGACTATATCCATTGATTTTTCCTATTTTTTCTCTATCAATTAGGAAAAATATTTTTTTAACTTCCTTATTGGGTAGAATTTCGACTTTCGAATCTCTATTCAGCATAAGATTTGATAACAATCGAGTTTGAGCAAAATGTAATTCGCCTAAAACATTAATGTTACCTTTATCGCGAAAAGGATTGATAACAACGGGAGTTTGATATCCATCATTTTTATGAAACAATTCACCAATCCAATTACCCATTAATGTTTGATTAAGTCCATAAAGAGAGTAATTCCCAGCTATCGTGTAAAAAAAATATTGCAAATTGAAATCTTCAGGCTCCACCCTCCAGAAGTCAATAAAATTTATATTAGATGTAGTCGGTCGCTTGGAAGGGAAAAACAAATTATCAAATACAATACAATAGTAAGTATTGTTAATAGAGTAATAAATATCGACTTTATATTCTGCCCTAACTAAGTCCATATTGGTATTATTACCATTTAGCAATTTCTTTTTCCATGCTGTCAAATAAGAACCAAAAAATAAAATTTCAGTTAGTGTAGATTTTCCAGAACCATTTCTGCCAACTACTGCGGATATGTTAATATGTAAATCACTTTCGCTGTGCGTATAACTATTAAATATAGATTGCATAGTACCATCAAAATTAATATCCATTGGTTCATTGCGTTCATTTACAACAACTTTATAATTACTGTAAAAACAATAAATATTATTTGGTTTCAAATTTTTAAAGTACTTCTTTGAGCATCCTGCTCTTGGCTTTATCCCTATAATTTTAAAATCTATGGATTCAACGGACATTGGCTATAAGTTAAAGGGTCAAATTAATAAAAATTATGAAAATATAACTTTAAACTTTAATTATTAATTTACCACAGAACTATAGTTTTTCTTTCATAATTGAAAGAAAAATTGAGCGATTTCAGTATCAATATTTTCATATCTTTTGGATTTAAAAAGATCAAATTAATTCTTCGCACTGTTCAACATGTTAGCGAAGGCACGTAGAACAGTCAATAACCCGGAATTTAAAATCTATTTATTATACCGTTCCAGATATGCAATTAAGAGAAGCAAGGCCTATTGAATTTTTTCTTTCAGGCTAATTAAATGTTACGCGTAATATGGAGCTTCTGATGTTGATCCAAGCTTTGCTTTTGATCCATAAGGAATCACAGTTTTTGGTGCAAAAAAAAGACAACATTAATAATGTTGTCTGTGTGTAGCCTCGCCAAGAATCGAACTTGGATCTAAAGTTTAGGAAACTTCTATTCTATCCATTGAACTACGAGGCCAGGGAGCGCATTGATCACGCTGTCCTTTTAAAGCGCTGCAAATTTAAGTAAATTTTTATCTAAACTGCAACGTATTTATCATATGCTCGATATCTTTTTTCAAAAACTCTGCAGCCGGCGCTACCGAGTCCGCATTAGGTTGACTGTTGAAGTACAAAGAGCCCCTGATAAAGTTCGCTTTGTTGTCGGTTACATAAAACTGGTATGCACTTGCTGCATTACCACCAACGGTATAAAACACCCCTTGAAGCCCTGATGGTGTAGTAAAATCCGGTGCCTCGATAAAATCGGCTTTGGTGTTATGCGCATTAGTCAGCTTATAGCTTTCCTGCACCAGTCCATTCAGGGAAACGCCCGGTTTAATCGCTTTATAGCTCAGGTAAACCATCGCATTCAGTTGCGGCACACTCACATTGATCCAATAGGGCTGGTTCTCTTCCTTGATCAGGTTAGTATCCTGCACAATATGGCCATACTGTGGATAATCGAAGGTAAAAGGAAAACCGGTACTGTCAAATTTCGTATAGGTATGCGTTTCCGGCAGGTCCAGTTTAAAATAACCGCGGGGCTTTGGCAGCGTCACTTCGGGTTTACAGCCAGAAAGTAAAGCTACCAGGGCTATTGCCGTCAATAAATATGTTTTCATGAATTAATTTTCCTTTTTTACTTTGTCTAGCATTTCTTTCATCGACTTATTGTTCTTCCGGATCTCTTTCTTAGCGCCTTCCTCTTCTTCCTTAAACGGTATTTCTCGTTCCGGCACTACCGGTCGGTCACCGGCCGGATCAGGCTTAAGTGAATCCAGTACCTTGTCTCTTTTCCTCATCCTGACATCCATAAGTGTATCTATTCCTGCAGTATCTGTTTGTAACTGCAGAGAATCCGGCAGGGTCAGGTCTTTTTTGCCAAACTTTGTTTTGAAATGACTGGCGGTGTCGATCACTTTGTTATACACTGCGGTAAGCTCATCCGGGTGCCTGAGGTACCAGTCTAAGGCCTGCTCAAAATCGACCTGGCTAATGTTATGGCGCTTAAAGACCATTGCGTAATAATAAGCAAGCGTATCCGGGTTCTTTATATTGGCTTTCTGTCCTAAACTATCCCCCTCAAATTTCCCGTTACTATAGGCTTCCGCGGTCTGCAAATCGAACAGCAGATCCCTCATTTTATCAGAAGCAATGGGTGGATTACTTTTATTACTACAAGCGGAAAAAACAAAAGACAACACAAGCAAAAAAGCAATAAGATTTACTCTCATATTATCGGACATCATTATAACGGGCAGCATTAGGAATATCCATTACAGCCAGCTTAGCTACGAACTGTTTTCTTTTTGCCTCCGGTACTGATTTCAAAAGGTTAATATACTCCGCGCTTTTTGCATTGAAGAAAAACTGCAATAATATACTCCCGGGATTTTCTTTATTGATGGTTTCGATATTCGTCAATCCGTCCATGATCGCATTTACGGCTTCTTCCGGTTTTTCGGCCATCATATCCATACCATAACGGTGGTACACGTAAAAGTAAGGCCTGAAATTGGCATAGCGCGGGTTCAGGAACTGGTCAATCAGCCAAAACCTGTTTTTGTTATTGCCGTCATTGGACTTCCAGCCGGCTATTTCGCCTTCATCCGGCGCATTGATTACAATATTCTGTGCTTTTTTAAAGTACTCGGTACCTCCTCCCTGGCTAAAGGAATCATAATGCAGACCGAGGATAAGATTCACATAATAGCCGAATAAGGCCGTAAGGTTGGAAGCCATCGGATCACTGCCGGTTATTCTTTGCTGGTCGAAAATAACAACCTGCCCCTGCTCGTATTTAAAGGCCACATCTTTATCCATGAAGTTAACGATCGTGCTCTGGTAGCTGGTATTAAATACCGGTCTTGAAGCCTGGATGGTTAAAGTACCTTTATAAACATTATTGGTTCTCGCGGTGAGGTTCAGCAGGAAGTTTACTTCTATTTTTTCAAAGGGCTTATAAGCATCTTCGGTCCACTTATTCGTATTCAACATTTGAATCAGCGATGCCTGCAGGGTTTCAAAGATCTTTGGATCCACTCCCTGTAAACGCTCGGCACGTACACTTACTTTTGCATTTAGCTCCTGGGCATTCGCCCCGCAGATCCCTACAAGCAGACTGATGAATAAGAAGATTATTTTTTTCATTGATTTATTAAATAATTGATCACGGACTTTGCTACTTCATACTTGGATTGCAAAGGCAGCTCGGCCACATTATGTTCACTGATGATACTAACCTTATTGGTGGCTGTGCCAAAACCGGCACCGGAATCATTCAGCGAATTTAAGACAATATAATCTGCATTTTTCTTTTGCCGCTTCTTTTTAGCATTTTCCAATTCATTATTTGTTTCCAGGGCAAATCCTACCAATACCTGTTTTTGCTTCAGACTGCCCAGCGTAGCCAGGATATCCGGGTTTTTTACCAATTCCAGGGTCATGTTATCACTCCCTTCCTGTTTCTTGATCTTTTGGTCCGCCTTTGTAGCCGGCCTGAAGTCGGCAACTGCCGCCGTCATGATCGCCAGGTCTACCTTATCGTACAGGGAAAGACATTTGTCGTACATTTCCTGTGCGCTTTCTACCGGGTGTACCTGCACGCCCGGAATAGCTACCTGTTCAGCAGTAGGCCCCAACACCAGGTCTACGGCAACGCCCAGCTCCGCTAAAACGCGTGCAAAAGCGATCCCCATTTTACCCGTTGAGTAGTTACCTATAAAACGGACAGGGTCCAGCTTTTCGTATGTAGGCCCGGCGGTGATCAGCGCATGCTGAAATGGAACATGGTCCGGCTTTTCGGTTTCAAAAAAGGCATTCAGGTAAGCTACTATATTTACCGGGTCGGCCATTCTGCCCATACCTACGATGCCACTGGCCAGCTCGCCATGCTCGGGTGCAATGACTTTATTACCATAAGACTGGATCGCCAAAAGATTAGCTTTCGTAGCCGGGTGATGCCACATGTCATCGTCCATAGCCGGTGCGACCAACACGGGGCAGGTAGCAGAAAGATAAACCGCCTGTACCATATTATCACATAGGCCATGGGCCATCTTGGCCAATGTATTAGCACTGCAAGGGGCTACGAGCAAAACATCGGCCCATCTTCCCAGGTGCACATGGTTGTTCCATTGCGCGTGGTTACTCACACTGGCATACACCTCTTTTTTGGAAACGGTAGCCAGGGACAAAGGCGTTACAAAGTCGGCAGCCGCAGGGGTCATCAAAACCTGCACCTCCGCTCCCGCCTTAATCAACAGTCTTACCAGCTCCGGTGTTTTATAAGCTGCAATACTGGCACTAACCGCCAGGATAATCTTTTTATTCTTTAAGTTCATCAGAGTAATTGTCTTGATTTTAACTCCAGATAATTATTAATTACATCTACGGTAAGCTTCTCCGGTGTGGTGAGAATGGAAATGATCCCATATCTCCGGAGTTCTTTTACCATTTGTTTCTTTTCATAATCAAAACGCTCTGCAATTGTTTTGGTATAGATGCCTTCAATGGTATCCGGTTGTTGCTCCACGATATCTTTTACCGCGGTGTTCTCAAAAAATACCACGCAAAGCATATGCTTTTTTGCGAGCCCCCGCAGATAAGGCATTTGCCGGTTCAAAGAGGATAAAGATTCAAAGTTGGAAAAAAGCAGTAAAAAAGAACGCTGGGATATCTTGTGGTGCACCTGGCTCAATAAGCGCTCATAATCTGCATCCTGGAAATCGGTGGTTTGATTGTAAAGCGTTTCCAGGATCTTATGCATTTGCATGGATCCCTGGTCGGCCGGAACCATATCATTCACCTGGGAAGAAAAGGTAATCAACCCGGCTTTATCGTGCTTATGCAAGGCTATGTTTAAAAATACCAATGCCGATTTGATAGAATGATCCATCAGGGTCATCCCCTCAAAAGGCATTTTCATGGAGCGGCCTTTATCAATGACACAAAAGATCTGCTGGGAGCGGATATCGGTATAAGTATTGACCATCATAGCGCCCCGCCTTGCTGTTGCTTTCCAGTTGATGGTACGGATATCATCTCCGGCCACGTACTCCTTGATCTGTTCAAACTCTATACTGTGTCCCAGCTTTCTTATTTTGCGGGCACCGAAAAGGCTATGCTGGTCCGTTGTGGCCAGCAGCTGATAAGAACGCAATAGTTTTGTGGTCGGGTATACTTTTACGGTTGCCGGGTCCTCAAACTTATAGCGGGCTTTCAGCAGGCGTAAAGGACTCATCACATATACATTGATATTGCCGAACTGGTAGGTACCCCGGGTAAGGGGCCTAAGGACATATTGTTCCGAAAGCCTGGTTCCCGGCGTGGTTTTATAACGGAGTATAAAATCTCTTTTTTGAAAAATATCCGGCAACTCATCAATGATTTCCAGGCTTACCGGGAATTTATATTCCGAATCGAGCTCCAGGTTCACCACATTATCTTCACCCAGGTGCCAGCGTTCGGCCGTAACCCGCGCGGCGCTGATCCGCTGTTCTTTTGAAAACAGCAATACGAAATCCAGCACAGTCAGGATAGCGAACAGCAGCAGCAAGATCATGGCGACATTCCAGACCCAGGGAATAAAAAATGCCATCACGCAGGCAACAGCTATAATAGCCAGGGCAAAGAACCACCTGTTATTAATAAAAAATGCGGGCATAATCAGAAAAATTCATAAAACGGCAAAGGTCACTCTTTACACAAAGGTCTAAATTAAAGAATTATATACAAATGAAAAGGGTGTCTTGATTAAATATCAATAACACCCTTTAAAATATATTTTGTAAACGACTTACTTAACCCAGATAGAAGGCATGCCTAAATCTCTGTAACCGAAATTGTCGGTAACGCCGTCAGAAGAAGATACGGAATAGTAGAAACGCACTTTACCATGCGCTCCGTAAAAGCCTTCCGGTTCTGCCACACCAAAACCAACAACAGTTTTGGTCAGGGTACCTACTTCGAAAGATTGCTGAGCGATCGTAATGGTATCATTATGAATCGTACCGATAACTACGGCATTGCTTTGATTATTGAAGTTACGAATCTGTACCTGGTTGATATTAGGGCCATTCTCTACAGAAACGGTATAACGGGCTACATTACTTACGGTACCATCTTCATCAACGATCCAGGCACCTATGAAGCGCTCACGGGAAAGCGTTTCGCAACGTTCACCTTCATAGCCTACCGGGCAGGTACAAGAACCACTCTCTTCACACGTTCCGCCATTTGCACAAACAATAGCTTTACACTTGTCTACCTTACAGGAGCCCAAACTAATAGTGACCAAACTTGCTATAGCAGCTAAAGATATCGATATAAAACGCTTCATAGTTATAACTTACAAATGAATAATAATATGGTTTATAATAAAATTTTAATTTAATGCCTAAAAGTAGTTAAAGAAATTGAAAAACCAAATTTTTACGCATAAAATCTATCCATTTTTCTGTCCAAAAGAGCGGTTACCGTTCGGCTTTTGGTTTTTGCCATGGAAATTATTGTTCGCATTCCGGTTTTTATTATGATTGCCTTTATTCCGGTTTTGATTGCTCTGCGCATGTTTTTTCTGCACATTATTATTACTAAACCTGGGTGTGCGTGTATCACCGGGTACATAATCCAGAGCGCCATTGCTTAAATGCCTGAGCTCTTCTTTGATCATATCGTCCTGCACCTGCTCTTTATGCCAGTTGGCATAAGATAGCTTCATGTAGTAGGCAATGCTGTTCACATAGCCTTTCTTTTTGGTATCATCTTCGGTGGCCACTGCTCTGTCGATGATCTGGGAAATATTTCTGCCGATATGCCTGTTACGGATATTTTTTTGGGGATATGGTACCGGGTCCGGCTTTTTCATCATTTCATCCCGGCTAGGCGTGGGGTAAGGAGAGTCTATATCAATTTGAAAATCTGAAATCCTGTAAATATGATCCCAAAGCTTATGCCTGAAATCTTCTACGTTTTTTAAATGCGGATTCAGAATACCCATCAGTTCAATAATGGCATAAGCATTTTTTTGCCTTAGTTCTTTATCCTCTATCGTAAGGATATAAGCCACCATTTTTTGAATATTTCTGCCGTATTCGGGCATCAATAGCTTGTTACGCGATGTATTGTATTTCATTAAGTAATTTAAGTAGAAGAAAAATTTTCTAATAAATGCGGGTCTTCGCGTTTTCTGGAGTAAAAAATAAAACGGTCAATAATAACCCCTAAATTGCAAATATAAGTTCTTTTTAAAATTGAAATAAATATTTTATTATAAATTTGCTAGCTTTTTTCAGCAGAAAGACACTCACCTTAGAAAAAATAAATCAAAATTTATTTTATCAGACATGCAAAATCACTTTATAGAAACTAATAATATCAAACTACATTATTTAGAATTTAAGACTTCTGAAAATAAGCCTACCATTATCATGATCCATGGGATCACGGCCAATGCACACGCTTTTGACGGCATCATTCATTCAGGACTTTTTGGTAATTACAATATTATATGTCCCGACCTGCGGGGCAGAGGCCTGAGTTCTAAACCGGCCTTTGCCTATACGCTTAAGGATCATGCTTTAGATATCCTGGGCCTGCTGGACCATCTCAAGATCAACAAAGCGATCCTGATCGGCCACTCTTACGGCGGACTGCTAGCCGCTTACCTTTGTGCCCATTACCCGGACAGGATCGAAAAGATCATCTTCCTGGATGCTGCGGCTGAAATGAATCCCAATTCAGCGAAAATGCTGGAACCGGTCTTTGCCCGCTTAAGCAAAGTATACGATTCTTATGATGATTTTATGGAGCACATCAAAAACTCTCCGCAGATCACGGAATGGGATCCTTTTATGGAAAGTTATTACTGCGCCGACATACAGATGCGGGAAGACGGACGGGTAGACACAATACCCAATCTCACGAACATGGCAACGGTAGCTTTAGCGGTAGTAGGCAATAACTGGCAACAAACTTTTTCTACCATCAAAGTGCCCTGCCTGTTGATCAATGGCGTGGATTTTTATACTTTAGGAGAACCGTTACTGCCCAAACATAAAGCCAGGGAAACCGCCGAATTGCTTGAAAACTGCAGATTGGAATTTGTAGGCGGCAATCACCAGACGATGCTATATGGCGAAAATGCAAAAGATATCGCAAACCTGATCATAGACTTTGTAGGCTAAACAATGAATCATCTTGTCCGGAAAATAATTTATGCCCCTTTATGGCTCACAGGTATGCTCTTATTCCTGCTGAGTTCCTGTGGTGTAACCCGGCATTTAAAACAAGATGAATATATCCTGCGCAAGAATGTGATCAAACTGAAAACCAGCCAGACCTATGCCGATAAATCTGCTTTAAAAGACGGACTTAAAAGTGTCATTGAACAGCAAAATAATACTTATCTTTTTGGTGCGCTGCCGGTAAAAGCCTGGGCCTATAATTTAAGATATAAAGCCTATGAGCGGGACTCTGCGAACTTCCAGATCCGCTCCCGGATCGTAGAAAAACCGGTGGTATTTAAAGCCAGTACCATCCCGGGATCTGTAAAAAAAATGCAGAGCTTGCTGAGCAACCAGGGCTACTTTAATGCAAAGCTTCATACCAGTACAGACACTACAGGCAAAAAAATAAACGTACTCTATCATGTAGATGCAAAAGATGAATTCCTGCTGGATACGGTCCGCTATGATGTAGACAGCTCCACGCTACAGCCCATTATGCAACCGATATGGGAAGATAAATCATTGCTTAAAGCATCACTGCCTTACAGCAATGGCTTGCTGGCTACAGAAAGAAGCCAGATGGTGCTGCTGGCCAAAGAACAGGGATTCTTTAAATTCAATACCGACAATATCCAGTTCGAGCTGGACACTGCCGCCCAAAGAGTATTAAGAAGCAAAAAAAGCCTGGTGGAAAGCGCCGCCAATGTGTTTGCAGGGAAGGTAAAAAACAGGCGTCCTACGGTATCGGTAAGGGCCATTGTGAAAGAGACCGAAGATTACGATGCCTTTGACCAATTCGTGTTCAGGAATATTTATGTTTACCCGGAATACAAAGATAATGAAGCTTTTTACCGTACGTTTAATTATGAAGATACCAGCAAAGGCCTGATCTACCGCTTCAAAAACAAGCAACCTGTCGTCCGGAAAAACGTGGTCAAATCTAAAATTTTCCTAAAAAAGGGCGCTTTATATAAACAATCCGACTACAACAATACCCTACTGCAACTGAACGACCTGAGTATCTTCAATTATGGCCGGATCTTTATTACAGAAGATACGGGTTTTAATGCTGCAGGCCAGCATTACCTGGATGCCCACATTGTATTGAACCCCGGCAAGACGTATGATTTCAATACCAATTTTGAACTTTCCGGCGGCGATCTTTATCTGGCAGGCAGTGCCTTAAATGCCTCTGTGACCAACAAAAATTTATTTAAGGGCGCGAATCAATTATCGATTTCCGGCACTTACGGTTTTGAACTCAACCAAACCAAAAACCCGGACCTGGGCTATTTCCAGCGGTTTTACCTGATGACCCAAAACTTTGGTTTAAACACAAAACTCATTTTCCCGACGTTCCTATCTCCTTTTAAATTTAATGCCAATAAAGTAAGTATTCCCAAAACCGTGTTCAGCCTCGGGGGTAACTACCTCGACCGTTCCAACTATTTCCGGATACAGACCATCAACAGCAGCTTCGGTTATGTATGGAAAAGCAGTAACTGGTCGACCTGGCAGTTCAATCCCCTGTTCTTCAATTCCCTTCGCCTGACCAATGTATCGGACAGTTTCCGCGTGCGGCTGAACGAGGTACAGGCCATCCGGAATTCCTACCAGGAGAACTTCATCCTGGGGGAAAACATAGAATATATTTATAACGATGAGGGCAGGCGTATTGGTCATCACACCTTCCTGAGGCTGGGTTTTGAAGAAGCCGGCCTTATACTCGGAGGGGGTAACCGCTTGCTGGAACGGGCCAGGGGTAATGGTTTCAGCTTCAACTATGCTAATTATGTAAGACTGGATTTCGACATCCGGCAATACATTACCCGCCCTAATCGCTCGCTGGTATTCCGTATGCATGGGGGTATTGGCGTGCCTTATGGGGAAAGCCGCACCCTACCCTATATCAAACAATATTTTGTTGGGGGTGCTTACAGTATCCGGGGCTGGGGCCCGCGCCTCTTGGGCCCGGGCAGTTATTACAATCCCGCATTGCAGAATTCCAATGACCGTTTATTTATTGACCAGAGCGGCGACATCAAGCTGGAATGGAATGCGGAATACCGTTTCCGGATGATACAGCTGTTTGCCGGGGCAATCGGCTTGCATGGGGCTCTATTTGCCGATGCAGGCAATATATGGTTGGCCAATAAAGATGAAAATCTGCCCGGGGCAGAATTTGCTTTTAATAAATTATGGCAGGACATTGCCTTGAGTACCGGTGCGGGCTTAAGGGCCGATATTGGCGGTTTCCTGATCCTGAGAGCAGATTGGGCTTTTGCACTTAAAAAGCCTTACATACCGGAGCATTCCGGCTGGGTGATTGATGCAGTTGATTTTGGCTCCAAAAAATGGCGTGCCGAAAATATCAACCTGAATATCGGGATCGGTTTGCCTTTCTAAAGCTCCCACCTTATACTTTGCGGGATTTCCACTAATTTAGATGTCCGAAACCTTAAACTGGTCACTTATGAGCTGGAAGAAATGTATTATTCTGCTATTACTTTCCCTATGCACGCTGCTACACAGCAATGCCGGAGAAGCTTTGATACCCTATCGCAAGAGTGCAAAATGGGGCTTATGCACTAAAGGAAAAAAGATCATCATTCCGGCAACTTATAAAGAAATATCGTTTCTGCCCCCCTATTACTTTGCTACAGATGCCAATGATAAATTATTAATCTTTGATCTGGATGGCAAAAAGCTAGGCAGCTGTGATGATTTTGAATGGGTTAACGGTACGGATAGTTTCCTCGTATGGAGCGAAACGGAGCTGATCAGCGAAGATAATATCAGTGCGCCCTTCCGCGCCCAATTCAGTGCTTATGAAAAAGGATATGACTTATACCTACTGCATAAAAACAGTTTAAGCAAGTTGACGGAAGGTACTGTTGTAGCAAGCCTCGTAAGCCCCGGCGACAAAGCGTTTGATAAAGTCCAACCCGATGTTTTTTTCGTGGTTAAGGGTAACAAAACAGGAGTGTATCATCTGGCGCGCAATACCTGGATCATCCCCCCGGCTTATGATCACTTTATTGTTCCGGAAGGTAACCGGATCATTGCCTTTAATGAAGGTGAAGCAATCAAAGTATTTGACTACGACGGAAAGGAATGCCCGGCCAACCCGCACTATAAGGATACAAATATTTGCCAGATATTTGACGACGGCAACTTTTTACGCATCAGCCCGGATACCCCGGACACAGCTTTTCCCAAAGGAAAAAAGCGAGCGAAAGCCGCTTTTGAAATAGTAGCTGCGACCGGCAATATTTTGCAGCACAACCTTACAGGGGTTGAAGTGTTACCTAAATACCAACTTATACTTGCCGGAACAACTGCTTCCGGCTATACCCGAAACCTTTATAACAGCCAGGGAAAATTACTGTTAGCGGACGCCAGGATAGCAGGTACGTATAATGAACACATCTTGGCCTTCAACGATCAGAACAACCGCCTGAAGACGATTTATAGCGCAAAAACAAAGGATTTTGTATGGCAAAATATTTTCCCCGATGATATAAGTATAAGCTTTGACAGCGATGCATTTCCCGGCATCAAAACCGTGGACTCCTACTTTGTACTCGATGATGCAGGTAAAGTGCTGATGAGTTATGACCGACGGAAAGAATCTGCTTTTATGGCCAAAAGAACGTACCAGGTTATATATGAAAAACAGGACGGAACAACGGCTGTCCAAAAGTTCCTGGCCCTCAGGCCCTCCAAGAATGAAAAATTGCGCTACTATGATCAGCAATACCGGGAACTGAAAGATATAGATTCGATGCTACCGGCACGGGGTTCTGTGATCGCCTATAGCAAAAATGGAAAATGGGTAGTGGCGGATCATCTTTTACAGCCCCTGACGGAAGCTTTCGATTCTGCAAGGTATACCTACAGTTATGAAAATTTCATGCTTTTCAAAGAGGGGAAACAATACATTTACCTGGTAAAGGCACGCAGACTGTTGCCGGCTACCGGTTATGATGATGCAGTTGGTTACGCGCATCATAATACCTTTTTAGGTTTAAAGTACGGGACGGCATTAGCTCCTAATCAAAGTAACGAATTGTATACCAGTACTAACTGCCAAATTGATCTGCTGGATGCCGGCGGGAAAGTACACTACAGCCTGCGCAATAATGACCAGGCCTATTTTAATATTGATTATCAGTTAACGGCCAATAACCTTATTGTAGCTACCGGCGGGTCTTCCAGGCTAAGATATAGCGAGATTACAGACCCGAAAAATCCTGCTAAAAAATTGGAACAACCTGCAGGATTACTGACCGATAAACCGGATTACCATGAGATGCCGGTACTGTTCAACTGGTATGACCCGGAGCTCAAAAAAACAAAAATATTGACCGCAGCCTCTTTTAGCCCCGTTCCTTTTGAAAAGTCTGGTACAGAAGACCTTGACAACCGCTTGTTTTACCGGTATGCACCTAAAGATTTTGTCAATGGTAACAACATCATCAGGTGCATTGAAGTAACCGAAATACGCGAAAAAAGCAATCCCGATTACCGAATGGCAGGCCCTGCTCAAAGACGGATACGGACGGAAATTATCATTGGCTATATCAGCCTGGACGGGGTTTGCTATTTTGATTAAACCACTCTCACCAGTAATCCTTTCAGGTATTCTCCTTCGGGGAAAGAAGCACGTACCGGGTGGTCTTCCGGCTGGCTGAACTGGCGAATGAATTGAATTTGTTTACCCGCATCAATAGCTGCCCAGGCAATCACCTGCTTAAAGGTTTCAATATCCATGGCCCCGGAACAGGAGAAAGTAGCCAGCAGGCCACCCTTTTCCAAAAGCATCAGGCCACGGCGGTTCAAATCTTTATAAGCCCGGGAAGCCTTGTCCAGCGCTGATCTTGAGGGTGCATATTTGGGTGGATCTAAAACAATGAGGTCAAATTTTTCATTTTGTGTCCCTAAATCCCTCAGGTATTGATTGACATCCGACTTCACAGATTTAAAGGCTGCGGCATCGAACCCGTTTAATACAATATTTCTTTGCAAAGTTTCCAGGGCTAATGCAGAGCTGTCTACCGCGGTAACAGAAGCGGCACCATATTTTAAGGCATTCAGGGTAAAGCCTCCCGAATAACAAAAGCAGTCCAACACCTTTTTATCTTTAGTGTACTGTGCGGTAAGCCAGCGATTCTCCCGCTGATCGCAGTAAAAACCGGACTTCTGGCCATCCACAATATTCACCTGGTAACGGATCCCGTTTTCAATAATATCTACGAATTCCGGGGGCATAGTACCGTAAATCAGTCCATTAGCATCCGGTAAACCCTCAAATTCGCGGGAACGCAGGTCACTGCGCTCATAAATCCCTTTAGGTTGTAAACAGGCCACCATCTCCGCAACAATAATATCTTTTACCTTCTCTACGGCAGCAGAGTGTACCTGTATGGAAATGAAATCAGCATATTTATCCGCGATCAGGCCCGGCAGGAAGTCTGCTTCGGCAAAGATCAGGCGAAGGGTATTATTATTTTCTGTAAGTAAATGCTTCCGGTTTTCTATCGCTGCGCGCACTTTATTCCGCCACCATTGTTCCTCTATGGTAACCTCACTTCCCCACTCCAGCAGGCGCACCGCCACCCGGGATTGCTTATTATAAACACCCTGGGCCAGTATATCGCCGTCTACATTCAATACCTCTACCAGCTCTCCGTTTTCAATCTCACCAGTCTTCGCTTTTATGGCACCCGAAAATATCCAGGGATGTAATTGTCTTACTGCCTTATCTTTTCCTTTATTCAGGATCACTTGCTTCATAGCGCAAATGTACAAACAATTCTGTTTTGTGCTCATTGCGTCCGCTTAGGCGCTTAAATCGCATTATCCCCCGGAGACCAGGCGCAGCATTTCTTTGCGGAGCAGGTTCAGGGCCGTTTTAGCGGCCATTTCTTTATTGATCGCCCGGTCATAAGGAAAATTAAAAGAAAATGCCTGGGTCCCTTTTATAGAAGCGATTGCAAAATATACCAAACCTACCGGTTTTTCTGCCGTGGCTCCTGTAGGTCCCAGGATACCAGAAACGGCTACGGCAATATCCGTACCCATCTTCGCTCTTAAGCTCCCTGCCATTTCCAGAACAGTAGCCTCACTCACGGCGCCTACCGTATTCAAAATTTCATGGCTCACATTTAATTCAGTCTCCTTTATCCGGTTATGATAAGCGATCACACTGCCTATATATACCGCACTGGTGCCGGAGACGTCGGTAAGCTTACTACTGATGAGCCCGCCGGTACAGCTTTCTGCCGTACTGATGGTCAGGCGATGCTCTTTCAGTTGTTTAACCAGGGCTTCTTCCAGGTTCAGGTCTTCATCGGCCACTACATAATCTTCCAGCCGGTTACGGATCAGGCCCATATAGGTATCCATCTCCTGGTTTAATTGCCCATAATCCGTACCACTACCCGAGAGCCTTAATTTGAGCTCTCCATAATTGGGTAAGTAAGACAGATGAATATGTTCGGGCAAAACATTTTCAATATCTTCTATATCCTGGGCGACGAAGCTCTCCCCTCTACCGAACAGCAACAAATATTTATAAATGATCTGTTGATCCCTTATCGTATTGGCTTTAATGCGGGGCAGTAATTCTTCTTCGATGATCACCTGCATTTCTTTGGGCACACCCGGTAAAGAAACCACCCAGGTATCCGGCCGCTCAAAAAGCATACCCGGTGCAGTACCCATCCTATTGAACAAAACAGTTGAATTATCCGGCACATCAGCCTGCATATCATTCACCGCTAACATAGGCCTGTTGCGCTTTTCAAAGAAGCGGACTACGTGCTCATGTACCGTAGTGTTCCGCACTAATGTACCGCCAAAATAATCGTTCAGGGTCAGTTTGGTAATATCATCTTTTGTCGGTCCCAGCCCCCCGGTACAAATGATCAGGTCGGCCTGAGGCATCGCCAGGTCGAGGGCAGTCCTTATCGCCTCTTTAGTATCGCTGATCGTTAGTTTTAAAGCAATGTGTATGCCTAATCGATTGAGTTGTTTCGCGATCCAGGCACTATTAGTATCTATGGTCTGGCCAATGAGTAGTTCATCACCAATACTGATCAATATTGCAGTTCTTATTTCCATACTTTTTAAAAGAAACAAATTTAGCTAATACCGCCGGCATTTTCCATTAAGATCTTTCCACCCCGGAATACTCCGTATCGCTTTTTAATCCTACATGACTTTTAAAACAAAATAGCCGCAAACATGGTTTGCGGCTATTCTTCCAACAGCTATCTACAGCAGCTGTTCTTTTAGGATATAGGCTAAGTTTATTTTATTTGAGCACCTGCAGCCATATTGTTTGCCGCTTTAGTAGCTTTAGGACTGGCTTGTTGCGCATCAGTTGCCTGTGCACTTTTGCGTGCTTCACTCCTTTCTTTAGGAAGGGTTACGCTGTCTATGCTTTTAGACGCAGGTTGCCCCCACTCTGCGGCATGTAAATATTTCCCTTTAAATTCAGGTTCTTTTTCTACCTCCGCCACTACACGATGTGCCTGGGCGTATTTATCATCGCGGATACCGGTTACCTGCCAGCTCACTTCAACGTTAGGTTGATTAGTCTGGATTTTGAATTGATTACCGTTTACTTTTTCCGATACCATTGCCTGGGCAAAACTACCAATCACCGTAAGCTGGTAGCGGAAGTCTTTATTTAAAGACTCAAAATAAGCGGGTAAAGCTACAGTAGCATAACCATTAGCATCTGTCGTGGTATTACCGTTGTAAACATTCATCATGTCCGGGCTTTCAACGAAGCTGTGGTATAAATATTTATTTTCAGGATCTTGCGGATGATCAATTTTAAAGGTACCACTACCTTTTGCAATACTTCCCGTGATCTGTACATTGCCGCTAAAGTAACCGGCATAGTTAGTAGTAGCACCTGAAGCGAATCCATAAACACCATATCTTACAGTCGGCGCAGAAGCACCGCCTACGGTCTGGGCATTACCGTAAACCCCGTAAGTATTACCGATACCTGTGGTTGCGGCAAAAGAGGCATTTTTGTTATAACCTACCACACCGATACCTCCTACAGAGGCGCCCATCACGCCGGCGGTATTAGCGGAACCATATACCCCCAGGTCCTGGTTGCCTACCCCGAATATGCTATTAGCCTGCTGGTTATTGACCCCGTTGTAGCCTGTACCTTGCATCCCTACGCCGTAGTTACTGGTATTATAGCTACTCGACACCCCTCCTTTAAGACAAGCCTGTGCAGTATACGAAAAAGCTGTAATCGCGGAGAAGGTATCTATAGCAGGGACCGGAGTTGCCGGTTGAGATACCATAAGACGACCTGAAGGCGTGCTGGTACCAAAGCCGGAAGCACCGGTAGAGACTACAATACCACGTCCGGTAGTACCGCCATCAAAGAAGCCGGCGACACCGGCACCCGTAGCCACACCCCAGATACCATTACCGGTACCGCTCGCGACGCCAACGGTTCCCCCCAAAGTTCCTGTAGACAAACCATACACTCCATTTTGAGAACCGCTGACCCCGATCACACCGATACCGGTTGTAGACTCTCCATATATAGAGCCTGAAGTAGCGATAGAAGTACTGGGTGTACCCACCAGGGTACCTCTTATGGTATTACCGATAGATCCGGCATTTACCTGGAACTTAATATTGGGAGATAATGTAGGGGCATTTATCCCTACAGAAGTACCATCATCGGTCAACTGTGAGTTTACCCCTGTTGTTGCAGTCCCGAATTTCACCAATGTATTGGAAGTACCATTGATGTTAGCAGCACCTGCAGGGCCCTGGGGACCCGCAGCACCAGTAGCGCCTGTAGCGCCCCCCGGACCCTGAGCGCCAGCGGGACCGGCAGGACCTTGTGCACCGGCAGGGCCTTGCGGGCCGGCGGGACCTGTAGCACCGGCCGGACCAGGTGTTCCATTCAGTGCATACATGGCGTAAGGTACACTCATCAGTTTATTGGTACCGAGGTTAGTATAACTGGTGCCACCGGCAGGATCCATTTCAACTTTTATGTAGCGGTCGGCCGCCCCCCAGTTGATGGTAGCAAAGTCGCCGGAGACCGCGGTGCCTGCACCAATGGCTAGATTATATAAACCGTAAGCATTAGTAGTTACGGCATGCGTTTCCTGGTAGAGCTCAGGACCGGCGGCAGCGCCGTCCAGTATGGTGATGCGTATACCCAGTGATTGGGCATTTAAAGGAGCGCCGCTGGCATTCCTGGCCACGCCCTGGTAGTTAAAGGACTGGGCAAAGCTTGTCGTTCCCAGTACTAAAAAAGAGGCTATTGTTAGTAGAACTTTTTTCATCTTTATACAGTTTAATTAGTTGAGTTTTTGAATTTTAAAGGTGTTCCTGGAAGTCGAGCCGCTTGTGCCGGCAACAATATCCAGTAAATAATTGCCTGCCGCATACGTGCCCAGATCTACAGTCTGCACTTCTGTACCGGTTTTAAGTACCAGCGTTTTCCGGTAGAAAGCCCTGCCCGAAATATCAAAGACTAGTAAGGTCAGGCTCGTATTCGGTTTTACATTAGGTTGAATAAATACAATATCTTTCGTCGGGTTGGGATAGACCTTTAACTGGTCTGCTGATAGCTCGGGATGCCTGATATCGGTCGTGTTCAGTATCGGTTGCAAAAGTCCTTGTGTAACTACAAGATTACTTGTCGTTACGGTGTTGACCAGGACCATTTCTCCTACCGACCATTCATAGGTATTTCCGCCAAGCTGGGCCGATCCGCCCGTAGCATTTACTGTAGCTGCCTGCTGCACCTGTGCCTGGCAAAAATTTATGGTCGCGCCAAAGATGAATAAAAAAAGGGGTAAAAACTTTGTCATAATCAAAGATTTAAACATTAAAACAATCTGATACAAAGGTATTCCGGGTACTATTGTGAATTTGTACAATAATTTCACTTTTTTGGGTGCATAAGCAACGTAAATTTCATTGAAATGATGTAATTTCAACATATAATTAACATCCGTTCCTCTCTTTTTTGGGTAGATAAGCATTATTATGACTTCAAATAATATCTGGCAATTGATTCAAAGCATGAGTCCCCAGGAAAAGCGTTTTTTCCGGCGCGATTATGCTTTGTACGATAAGGAGAAGGAACTGCCGCTCTACCTGGCATTATTTGACAGCATCAATAAGCAGGAAGCGTATGATGAAGCCGCCTTGCTCCGACAGTTGCAGCCCCGCCTGAAACCAGGCAATATTTCCTACACCAAGAATTATTTATATGAGCAATTGTGCCATGCGCTGCTACAGCAAAACCAGTCACAGGAGCAGGATGCAGAAATCGCCGGACAGCTGCAACTGATCCGCGTATTCCGGAAAAAAGGACTTTACAAACAAGCTTTAAAAATCTGGCAAAAAGCCATTGTTCAGGCCCGGGCATTAGAGCTCTTTGGCCTTATTTTCCAGCTCAAAGAAGAATACCGGAAATTACAACTTTACCATAACCCGAAAATCAAAAACCCGGAGCTGCAAAACGAATACAATAACAATGTTATTTACAGTTCGGAATTCACCCATCTCATCAAACTGCAGGAACTGCACTTCAATGCCCTTATCATACGGCGGAAAGCGCATTTCAACCTGGGACAGGAGGATCAACAAAAAGTGCATGCCATCCTCCAGGAGCCGGTCATGCAGGAAGAGCCCAGGACCAATTCGTTTCTCCTCCGGCACTATTACCTGATGACGAAAGCTACCCTGCTGTATGTCTTAAACGATAGCAGCGCTTATGCTTTTGCCTACCGGAATGTAAGTGCCTGGCAGGCTAATGCCCCCCATGTGATCTATGACCAGGACAATTACATTGAAGTATTGTATATCTTTTATTACAGTGCGGTATTGGCGAAGGATACGGGTAGTATAGAGGAAGTGATGCACCACCCGGTGAACCAGAAAGTAAACACGGAATCCAATTATGCTTACCTGGAAACGATCAAATACCTCGCCTTAAACAGGCTGTATAACCGGAGTGGAAATTATGAAAAAGTAGCCGGGGTATTAGCTTATATCAAAACAAACTTTGCCCATTGGAGCCGTTTTATCAATGTAGAGCTGGCGCGAACGCTATACCTGTCGGTAGGTGTGGCTAATTTTGCCCTGGATCAATTTGAAGATGCCTTTTACTATATCAAGCAAAGCCTGCTGCTTTTTAATGATAAAACCCGGGAGGAACAATACAGCTTTGCCTATCTTTTTCTTTTACTCATTTGCTATGAGAAAGGGGAACCTTATCTTTTCGAAGTACAGTATAAAAGTTCTTATTCCTATTTTTACCGGAATAAAATGCCGCTGCCTTTTGAGAAAAGCACGATACAGGCTGTAGCCAAAGCATTTAATTCCAAGCGCCAGAAAGACAAAAAAGTAATTTTGCAAACATTACTGGATACTTTGCTGGCATCGCAAGATGACCCGGTGCAGCAGCAGGTATTTAATTTCTTCAATGTACCCCGCTGGCTGGAAAGCAAAACAAAAGGTATCCCATACAAAGACCTGGTACACCAGCAAGTGAATGCTGAAAATGCTTAAGGCATGTTATTGTAGCTTACGCCTGCTTCTATTTTTACGCTTAAAGTATTATTCTCCGGGGGTATCGGGCAGTTATAGTCCCCGCTATAAGCGCAATAAGGATTATAAGCCCGGTTAAAATCCAGGGTCAGCGGAGCCTTTGCCAAATCCTGCATAGAGAGTTCCAGATAGCGGCCTGCGCCATAACTTGTCATACCACTAGTCGCGTCGCGGAAAGGAACAAACACCAGATCTTCCGCACCGGAGATCGCTTCAGCAGGCACGTACAGGGTAAGCACTTGCGGCTTATCATCTATAGTAAAGGCTGCGGTGCCTAATTCCCGGTATTGTTTGATTTTTTTAGCGGAAGTAGGAAAGTCGATCACTTTACCATTTTCTACCGGCGTGTATTGAGCAGATACCACATATTTTTCCTTCATTGGGAAAAAGGTAATGCCTTTAAAGTTTTTTTGATCTTCGGGAGACAATGGGGTCGTTTCCGGGTTTTCATAAAAAGCGCGCAGCTCTTTCTGGTATTTTGCCGCATCGGTAACGGTATTACCAACGATCGGATTTTTTGCTTCAGTGGCCCGGGCTTCTTTACCGGCAGTCTCTCCCTGCTGGTTACAGGCTGCAAATGTTCCGCAAATCATTAAGGCGGCAATCACTTTTTTCATGAGCTATCTTTTTATTTCAAGCGCAAAATTAAGGGAATAATCATCGCACAGACCGTTAAAAATAAGCCTAGCCATAAAGTTCGTTCGCTACCAGGTAAGTATTGGTATGTGCCTCCAGGATGGTTGTGATTTCCGGTGAATACCCCCCGCCCATACTGCATTGCAGGCCTACGTTCAGGGAACGTGCAAATTCCATTACCATACGGTCCCGCTGCATACAGGCAGTAAGGGAGCATTTTAATTTGCCCATTTTATCGGTTTCCAGGATATCTACCCCGGCCTGGTAAAATATAAAATCCGGATGAAACCGCTCCCGGATTTGTTCCAAACTATCTGCAAGCACAGACAGGTAGGTTTCATCAGTAGCATCTGTCTCCAAAGCTACATCCAGGTGGGAGCGGCTTTTATGGAAGGGGTAATTAGCCGCGCCATGTATGGAAAAGGTAAATACATCAGCGCTGTCTTCAAAAATATCTGCCGTACCGTTACCCTGGTGTACATCAAGGTCTATGATCAGTACCTTTTTCACGGCGGTATGATCCAGTAAAAATCGGGCAGCCACAGCGTGGTCATTGAGCATACAGAAGCCTTCACCATGAGCTACAGAAGCATGATGTGTCCCCCCGGCAATATTGAAGGCGATGCCATCGGTTAAGGCATTCAGTGCTCCATCAATAGTCCCTTGTACCAATAATAATTCCCGCGCTACAATTGCCGGGTCCTGGACAAATCCTATTCTGCGCCCTTCCTGCACCGTCAAAGCCAGCTGTACAAAACGATCTACATACATAGGATCATGCACTTTACAGACATGCTCCAGGTCCACCATACCGGGTTCAAAAAACTGGGTTTCCCGCACGATGCCTCTATGGACCAGCTGCCGGGGCAGCAGCTCATACTTCAACATCGGGAAGCGATGGCCATCGGGCACCGGATGTATGTATTGAGGATGAAAGGCAATGGAGTACATAGTGAATATTGAAGCTGCAAATTTAAATGATGCGCGCTTATCTTTTATCATAAAAAAAGTGCCGGGCTCCCGCCTGGCACTCACCTATATAACGCATCAAAAAACAAAAATCTATTTTGTGAATTCACCGTCCGCTTTAATGCGTACTACGTCGCTTACTACTGCAGCAGGGAATTTAGCACCAATCTGGAAATCAGAACGCTTGATATCACCGGTTAACTGGAAGCCGGTTGTACTGACATTAGACATCGGGTTAACCGTAGTACCTCTGAACGTCCAGTCTAAAGTTACCTGCTTGGTTACCCCGTGCATGGTCAGGTCGCCGGTCAATTTGTATTTATCTTTACCTGCTTTTTTTACTGCGGTACTTTTGAAAGTAATGTTGTTATATTTTTCCGCATCAAAGAAGTCCGGGCTTTTCAGGTGATTGTCTCTTGCCTCGATACGGGTATCGATGGAAGCAACTTTAGCATCTAAAGTAACTACAGCATCGCTAAAGTCTTCTTTGCCTGAAGAAACCGTTACATCAAAATCATTGATCGTACCGGAAACATCGCTGATGCCCAGGTGCGTTACGGTAAACCCTAACTGGGAGTGCGCTTTATCGTTTTTCCATAACCCGGTTGCCGCAAACACGGTAGTTGCTGTTAAAAGTAAACCTGCTAATAAGCCTTTTTTCATTTTTATTTTCTATTTAAGTTTAAGAATATTGTTGATTAAGACAGGGATCATTTATTACCCTGTTCCTTAACTACACTGCAAATGTATTTTGCAAAACCGGATCAAAAATTAACCTAGGTTAAGAAAAGCACGATACAACAATAAAAAAATGTTAAGCCGGGATATTAATCAGGCTTTCCAAGCCTCACTATACACAAAACAATTAAATCCAAGATTAATTTATTGTTATCTTACCTTTATACCCGGAATTGATGATCCATGAAAAGAATTATAGTACTCCTTATCATTTTATTGCAGGTACAGCTCAGCGCTATTGGGCTGCCGCAGCATATTGACTTAAAGAAACCTCCTCCAAAGGTGATCCGCACCTGTTGCGCATTTGGTGTGGATGTGAAAGTAATGATGCTGCCCTTTATCCGTATCTCCAGTATTTCGGCACCTAACCTTATCGGCGGGCACCAATTCCTGGGTAATAAACTGGAGAATAACGGGATCATCTATACACATAAAGGCGGATTTATAGACCTGGGGCACCTCCGGGACATTGCCGATATGACGGCCTACCTCTTTGCATTGATCCAGACCAACAGGGAAGCAGGGCTTAAAGATTTCAAGATCGGCAGGGAAGCAGGGCTTAAAACTTTAAGTGTGCAGGTGCCGGAACGTTTTAACGATACGGACATTGCACTTTTAGCAGGACGTATTGCTTATGATCTTTCTACCTGGCATGAAATATCGACCTGGTATGGTGCTTCCTCTTTACCTTTCGTTGCAGAGCGCTATTCCAGCTTTTCAGTAGAAGATGCTTACTCTAATCTTCTAGGTGTTCACCTGGCCATCCAGTCCATTCTTAGTGATAAACCTTATGAAACGGAAATGACCCTCAATATTCAACGGGCCTTACTGCATCTTGGCGCTTTACCTACATTGGAGGATACCCGGAACGCGATGTTGCAGGTCAAAGATATCTGGTGGTCCGGGCAGGCAAAATTCCCGAATAAAAACCTGCTCAAAAAAAGGCAATACGATATTCTGGACCAGGTAATCCCCATAGTGTTGGAGCAGGATCAATTCAGCGAAAACACGGAATATATGCTTTCGGTACCTGCTGTTTCCTCCTTACAGGAACCGCTGAAAGGTCTCTATAGTTTAAAAATAAAGTACAACCTGAAGATTCCCGCGAAGAAAATTTTCGGTAATGATTACCCTTATGATTACGTCGGCCCGGACAATTACCAGGCCCTGGTAGATTATGCCAAAACAGGCAAATACTAAAGGCTGATCGCTACCGGATCAGGGTCACATTACCACTCTGTTTTAAGCTTTGCCCGTTCGGTCCGGAAGCATCCACCTGGTAAATATATACCCCCATCGGTTGGGGGGTCCCTTTAAAGGCTCCATCCCAGCCTTTATAGATATCCTGCGTTTCAAATACTAATTGACCCCACCTGTTGTAAACCCGGAACGCGTTCAATTTCGCGATACCGTTCCGTACAATTTTGAAAGTCTCGTAATTGGGATTGAATGCATTAGGCATACCCAGGTTGCTGGGTTTTACTAAGACATCTATAGAATCTTCCACAATACATCCCCTGTCAGTGGTTGCTTTTACAAAGTAGCGCGTATTCACTTCCGGGTTAAAGGTAGGCGTACTCGTAGTCACACTACTGATACCGGAATTGGGAAACCATTCGAAATAGGAAGCATTCGTGTGCGGCTCCAGGAAATAAGGGGTTTCCGGGTAAATATTTATGGAATCCGGCATGCTCAACACGGCATTCGGATAAACTTCTATATTGATGTGTACGGTGTCTTTACAGCCTTTATCGCTGGTGCCCACGATGGTATAGGCGTTTGAAGTTTGTAGATGGAAAAGCACCGAATCTTTTTGGCTGTTTACCGCAACTGCATACTGAAGTCCAGACCAGTCATAGGTTTGTGCGCCGCTTAATTTTATGACCACCCGGGCACCCGGGCAGATCCCGGTGTCGGTAAGTGCCGCTTGCAAAAAATTACCGGGATTAACAATCACCCTTGTACGCTTATTCAGGGAACAGGGAATACCATTAGTAGGCCGCTGTACCGTAAGCGTATAGTCTATAGATTGATCGGCGATAAACCATACATTAAGATGGCTGCTGTTATTCAAACCGTTCACTGGGCTCCAGCTATAGGTATAATCATTACTGTAAGGCAATACCTGGGCAGTCAAAGCAACGGTATCATACTGGCAAACGATGAGCGTATCGGCCATTAATATTTGCTGCGGCGCAGGTAAAACGTTCAATGTAAAGGTGATGATGCTATCGCAACCCGCAGGATTGATGATCGTATCTGTAATCCCGCTTACACTATGGGTATAAGTGGTCCCGTTAAACACAAAACTGTCACCTTCGCAAATCACTTCAAAAATATCGGCATAGTTATAAGGACTTACGGTTAAGTACAGGGTAACCAGACTATCACAACCGATAGCATTTGGTATCGTGTCCGTAACCCCGGATATCGCACTGGTATATTCAATACCATTAAACCAATAACTACCATTAGGACAAATGCTCGCTATCCGGTCGCCGGTAAGGTATGGATTAACCGTAAGGTTTAAAGTAATCACACTATCGCAACCTGCAGGGTTTACCACAGTATGGGTAATACCTGCAACAGAAGTACTGTAAATCGTACCATAAAATTCATAACTCTGCCCCTGGCAAATGCTAATGTTTCTTGTAGCTGCCACACTGGGATTAACAATGATGGTTCCTAATATGGAATCAGCACCACAGGCTCCGGCGGCTCTTACTTTATAATTAAAAGTTCCGGCAACCGTTGGCGTACCGCTCACGGTAAAGCTATTACCAGTACCATTCCAGGTACCGGTAATGCCCGCCGGTAAGCCGCTTGCCACAACAGTTACCGCATTAGTGGCGCTAAAATTGATGTTCGGAATTGGCGTATTGATACAGGTACTCGCATCGGCACTGGCACTGACCAAAGTAAGGTCCGGGCCTATAGCAGGGGTAGAAGGGATAACACAGTTATTTACAAAATAGCTTGGTGTACCGGTGCTGCTAAAGCTTACAGAAGCACCATTAGCGGTGGAGACCTGGCTCCGGTCATAGGTTACTGTCTGGGAGCAGTTTAAAGTACCGCCAATACTTAAGGTCATGCTCCTGGTACCGGAGCCGTTGTTGGCAAAATGGCCGGTGCTGTTACTGTTGTTGGTAAACAGCACATAAATATCTTCGCCTAAGGCTCCAAAGGAGAACGCGCTAAAATCTGCATTATAGCTGGTAAATACAAGCACTTTTGAATTAGCCGGGATAGCAACTGAGGGTTCGATCAGGTTACCACAACCATTTGCATTATCGATAGCAGTATTTGCATTGGCCACCTTAGTATTGGTGATCGTATTCTGGATAAAGCCTGCGAAAGCGATAGTGGTAGTGGCCCAGTTGATATTGATATCGTTCACATTAATGGAACTGCTTCCTGTTGTAAAGATGAAGAATTCATTCAGGCCTTCCGGGCTGGCGCAGGACTTGATGCATATACTGGAGATGGACGGGCATTGCGCCTGCGCACGGGCAGCCAGTAGAGACAACAAAAAAGTTAACGATAGGGTTATTAATTTTTTCATGACAAACTTTTGACGCCGCAAAGATTGCCATTGCATATTAAGTGAGCGTTAAGCTATCATTATGAATACAAGCCACATGTTAAATTATTTTATTTAAATTTTACAAATAAACAATAGGTTAATAAAGGCTATTCGAGGCAAATAGGCAAATTTGATCTCTATGTTACCGCACCCCTGTTTTTCAACATTAACCTGGTTTTTCTTTCGTAATTATTAGTATCAATTTGGGTGGTATGTGATTGTTGCAAAGGTTTTTATGGAAAAACAAAGGAGCAAATCAATAAAACATTATTACTCATCAACTTTAGCGGGAACCCCGTCTTTTCTGGCGGTCTATCTTTAATTCCTTGATTTCCGGTTAAGGCTTCTCTTTTGCTTTAACTTCCAATATTACTTGTAATTCCCTGGTATAAGCACGCCCATTTATTTTAGCCGGTTTCGCACCTGCTAATTCTCTGAAAATAGTTTCCATTTCCGGTTTGAGAAGATCGGCATGTGCTCCCTGCATATCCCGGAGCGTAAATTTACCGGAGGCGTCCAGCCTTACCCGCAAAAGATATGACCCATTGGATTTCACCTGCGTGCGGCACAATAATGCAGCAAGCTTAAGATTCAGCTCCCGTTTAAATACAGGTATTACCTCTTCCTGTTGCTCTACCCTTCTAAAGATCTCTTTCGCAGCAGGACCAGCTCCCAGCGGCAAAACCTTATCCAGATCTTCCTTCCGGATTTGCTGTATCAATTTTCCTTTTTCATCATAGTACTTCCAGGTAAGGCAAGGCTGCCATAAATAGTGATAGGTAACCGAGGACAATACGCCTGTAGGATACCATGTTTTTGTACATTTTATGATTTTATCGCGGACCAGGGTATCAAACGATCGTTGCACCAGCCTTTGACCGGCATCCCATATCAGCTCGGTATAGTTTGTCTTTTCATACTCAAGTTGTCCCTGTTCAGTCCATCTCCGCTGCACGCTATCTTTACCGTTGTGGTACCAGGTCATTAAGCGCAGCTTACCGGAAGTATGTACGCTCCATAAGGAATCTTTGCCCCTGCTGTCATAATATCTTTTTGTGCCGCCCTGCCGGTCTTCTGTTAACCTAACCGCATTACTATACAAGAAGTTATTAAAATACCAGTTCTCATGGCCACCTTCACCGGGAACTATACTGTCGGTGAGCGAACTTCCCCTTGCAACATAGTTTAACTGAATCGGGCTTAAAATGAGGCCCTCCTGATCGCAAAGGAAGGCATTGACCGGCGCTCTGTTGGCATTATACACATAAACACTGTCTGTTTTGCCCTTATGAATACGCCTGATGGTATTACCATCTGCCTGGTACTCACTTTCCAGGACACTATAGGATTGAAATTCCCAGGATTTATCCCGGTTGGCCCGCCTGAGCGGCTTACAGTCGTCGGTCTTATTTTGTGCCCTAAGCTTATCCGGAACCAAGCAGATGGCTGTGCACAAAAGCAAGGCAAAAAGTAGCTGTGAATGTATTGATTTCATAAAGTTCCCGATCTGATGTTTTTGGCAGGCAATCCTGGTTGTCTGATAAGAAGATGCATAAAATCAAAAAAAGGTTTAAATGGGGTGATTAAAAAACACCTTTTGCCTAAGTATCTCCGATTGATGTAACAAAACTTAAAAGCTTACTCTTAGGAATAGCCTTTCTTTCTAATCGCTACTTATCTCTATTACTAACTTTCAAAGTCAGTTGTAGTAATTGGGCATAGGGCCGGCCGTTTCTTCGCGCCGGCCTGGCGCCAGTCAGCTCCCGGAAAAAAGTTTCCATTTCGGGCCCTATTACATCGGCATATTCACCGTCCAGTTGATTAAGTCTTAATTCACCTGAAGCTTCCAACCATACCTGTACCTGGTAGCTCCCTTCCGGTTTGATATTTGTCCGGCACAATATTTCCGAGAGTTTGCGGTTTAGTTCCCCTTTAAATAGTTCCGTTACACTTTCCTTTCGTACCTCGAAGTTTTTAACAAGTGGCGGATCTATTGCGTATGCTACAGGGGTAATTTCGTCCAGTTTCTTTTTCTTCTCGAGCCGTACCAGCCGGCCCTTTTCATCATAGTATTCCCAGTTCAGGCAGGGCTCTTCAAAATAATAAAACTTTACCGATGCCAGCTTGCCTGAAGGATGCCAGGATTGGGTACATAAGACTCTTTCACCTTGAATAAGGGTATCAAATGTTTGCTCAACCAGTTGCTGCTTATCGTTCCATCTTCTCTGCAGGCTATCTTTTCCATTGCGGAACCATTTCACTAAGCTTGTATCGCCTTCAAAACTAACGATGAGTAAAGAATCTTGTCCTTTTTGGTTATAATACCACTCTTCATTCTTCATCAGGTCCACTTGCAACAACAGCGCATCGGTATACAACAGGTTATTGAAATAGTATTTTGATTTACCCTTTTTTCCAGGCACGATACTATCTGTCAAAAGATATCCATTCTCTACATAGTCGAAGGTAGCCGGGCTTAATATCCGTCCTTCTTTATTGGTAATAAATTTACTGACTATCGTGCTGCTCTGCCCTTGAAAGTAAACGCTGTCTTGCTTTGCTCCATGTACCATCCGGATCTTATTTTGTTCTATCAGGTATTCACTTTGCAGGACGGTATAAGACTCAAAAAGCCATACTTTATTCCGGTTAGATCGCTTTTTAGGTGTACAATCCATTTCCTTACTTTGTGCAATGACTGTTCCGGGGTTAAAGCTTACTACTACGCTTACCCACAAGCAGTAAAGTAGTGTATAACTTATGTGCTTCATAAATTGGTCTATCGGGGTTACTGAATATACAATATGTAAAAAACAAGCTGCAAAAAAAGCAAAATAATCCGGATTTTGTAAAAACGGGTTACCATAATTTCTACTAAAAAAGGGAGAAGATGCCTCCTGTATTTGCATTGAGTAAATGTAGGAGACACCTTCCTATTACTTATAGTCTCTTTTCTAAAAATCTTATTTATCTCTAGCTTTTACCGTTAAAGTCAACTGCAATAAGCGGGTATAAGGCCGGCCGTTCCTTACTGCCGGTTTAACTTTCTCCAATCCGTTAAAAAAAGCAGCCAGTTCTGTCCGTATCGCCTCAGCATGCGTTCCCTCAATGTCTTTAAAAATAAAGGTTCCGCCGGCCGTCACGCTTACCTGTAAAGTATACAGGCCTTCCAGCTCAACATCTGCCTGGCACAATAATGTGGCAAGCCTCTCGTCCAGCACTTTATTAAACACCACATCTACTGCTTCTTTTTGATAAACAGCCCGGAAAATCATTTCCTCCCTGGGTGCGATACCAATACCATACTCAACCGGTGTTCCTTTGAGCGCTTTATGTTTAACGGTTTTAACCAGCTTTCCTTGTTCATTATAATATTTCCAGGTTAGACAGGGCGTATCCCAATAATGAAAAGTCACCGAAGACAAAATACCTGTAGGATACCAGTTTTTCTGGCAGCGGACGCGCCATTTATTGTGTACCAGGCTGTCGAAAGAGTGTTGTACCAATTGTTGTTCCTCATTCCAAATTTTCTCTGATATCAAAGTACGTTCATATTCGAGGTTTCCGGCTTCATTCCATCTTTTCTTCAAACTGTCCAGTCTATCCCGGTACCAGGTCATTTCGCGACCATACCCTTTGAGCCGGGTAATGCGCAAGGAGTCTGCTCCGCCGATCGCATAATAAGTCTTTGCTCCCCCTTTGAGATCTGCTGTCCACAGCACTGAATTACTGGACAGTAAACCTTCAAAATAGCTATTTAATTTCCTCCTTCCACCATCGGGCACTACACTGTCAGTCAACTCAAGCCCATTAGCCACATAAGTCAAACTTAGCGGGCTACTGATATCGCCGTTTTTATGCAGCTGCAATGCCACGATCAATTGTTGGTCCGGTTTATAGATATAAACACTATCAAAAGTATCTTTATGAACAAACTTTACAGTGTTTTCCTCGATGTAGAACTCGCTTTCAATGGCTTGATAACCGTTATACCGGAACAATTTATGTCTGTTGGCTTTTACCCGGGCTTTACACTCCTTTAGTGGCGGGTTTTGGGCCCACGTGTCCCAAGCAGGCAAAAGGCTGAGCAGGATAAAAAAATAAAAGACCAGGTATTGTTGTTTGCACTTCATAAAATTGATTTCAGAATTGTATTTAAAGGGATTGCCAAGATATAAGATGCAAAAAAAGTGAAAATGGTTTAGATTATTTAATCGCTGCGCTTATGGGAAACAGATGTAACTCGCCCTAACAAAGAAAGGCTACCCTTACGGATAGCCTTTCTAAATATATTAAGGTAAAAATTATCTTACCAGATGTGGCATAATACTTCACCACCTACGTTATTAGCGCGTGCTTCTTTATCAGTCATTACACCTTTAGAAGTAGAGATAATAGCGATACCCAGACCGTTTTTCACTTTTCTGATTTCAGAAGGTTTAGCGTATTGACGCAGACCCGGGCGGCTGATACGATCTAAAGAACGGATAACCGGCTCTTTAGATTGTGCATCATATTTCAAAGCGATTTTGATCAAACCTTGTTTGTTATCGTCTTCGAATTTGTATTTTAAAATATATCCTTTATCGTAAAGAATCTCGGTGATTCTTTTCTTTAAGTTAGAAGCAGGGATCTCAACGATACGGTGCTTAGCCATTTGTGCATTACGAATGCGCGTTAAAAAGTCTGCAATAGGATCTGTTACCATTTTTACAAGTTTTTTTGTTTGAGTAATTGACTCGAGTTACCGGGCTACGGACTTGAGCCTAATATAATTCAATGCAACTATCGACTAGATCTGGAAGTCCAGTTCATTGTCCCTTAAAAACAAGCAGTTTAAAAGAGTGTCCGATAGTGTTCTAATGAAAAGCTTACCAAGAAGCTTTTTTCACGCCTGGTATCAAACCATTGAGTGCCATTTCGCGGAAGATAACACGACCGATACCAAATTGACGCATATATCCTTTAGGACGACCAGTTAATTGACAACGATTGTGCAATCTAACCGGAGATGCGTTTTTAGGTAATTTGTCTAATGCTGCATAATCACCAGCTTCTTTTAAAGCCGCGCGCTTTTCAGCATACTGTGCTACCATTTTCTCGCGTTTGCGTTGACGCGCTGTTACGGATGCTCTAGCCATATTTTAGTTATTATCTTTTTTAATATTTTTGAAAGGTAAACCTAACTCTTTCAATAACTCGTAAGCTTCTTCGTTCGTTTTAGCTGTAGTTACGAAAGTGATATCCATACCAGAGATACGCGCTACCTTATCGATATCGATCTCAGGGTAGATGATTTGCTCTGTAACACCGAAAGTGTAGTTACCACGACCATCAAAAGATTTATCGTTGATACCTTTAAAGTCACGTACACGTGGTAACGAGATAGAGATCAGACGATCTAAGAACTCGAACATATTAGCACCACGTAAAGTTACGCGGGCACCAATTGGCATGTTTTTACGTAATTTAAAGTTAGAGATGTCCTTTTTAGACAAAGTAGGTACCGCTTTTTGACCAGCGATCATTGTCATTTCTTTTACGGCATCATCAACTAATTTCTTATCAGAAGTAGATCCTTTTACACCTTGGTTCAGACAAATCTTTACCAATTTAGGAATTTGCATTACGGTTTTATAACCGAATTTCTTCATCAATGCCGATTTAACTTCGTCAGCATATTTTTTCTGAAGACGTGGAGTGTATGTTGTACTCATTATTAAATTGCTTGACTAGTTTTTTTAGAAATACGAACCGTTTTACCTTCTTTTTGCTCACGGTTTACGCGTACAGGAGCACCAGCTTTTGCATCCCACAACATTACGTTAGAGATTGCGATAGGAGCTTCTTCTTTTACGATGCCACCCTGCGGGTTTTTAGCGCTTGGTTTAACGTGTTTAGTAACGATGTTAACACCTTCTACCAATACACGCCCTTTAAGCGGATATACTGCCAATACCTGACGAGGAGTAGTGCGGCTTTTATCATCACCTGCAATTACAGCTACCTGGTCGCCTTTTTTGATATTGAATTTTGGTTTGAATCTAGTTTTCATTTTAAACGAATTCTATAGTGCCGCTTTATATAACGGGCGGCAAAGGTACGAAATATTTTTTACAAAACCTCAGGAGCCAGGGAAACTATTTTCATATATCCCTTATCACGCAATTCTCTTGCTACTGGCCCGAAGATACGGGTACCACGAGGATCACCTGCATTGTTCAACAATACTACTGCGTTCTCATCGAAGCTGATGTAAGAACCATCTTTACGACGTAATTTATTTTTTGTTCTTACGATTACGGCTTTAGCCACGGTACCTTTTTTGATACCACCTGCTGGGATAGCATCTTTTACAGTAACTACGATCTGATCGCCTACATAAGCATATTGCTGGCCGGAGTTGCCTAATACACGGATACAAAGTACTTCTTTTGCACCACTATTGTCTGCTACTTTTAGCCTTGATTCTTGCTGTATCATTTTATAAAAATGTTTAGCTCTTCGCTTTATTGGTTAATATAAATCTCCAAGGTTTGGACTCAGAGTGTTTTTTTCAGCGCTGCACAACCCTCCGGGCAGGCAGTTGAATAAAGATGGTTTTTGGAAAAAACTATTTAGCTTTCTCAACGATTTCAACTAATCTCCAGCATTTAGTTTTGCTAAGAGGACGTGTTTCCATGATACGTACTGTATCACCGATACCACATTGATTAGTTTCATCGTGAGCGTGGAACTTGGTTGTTTTTTTCAAAAACTTACCGTAGATAGGGTGTTTTACTTTACGTTCTACAGCAACAGTAATCGTTTTATCCATTTTGTTGCTTGTAACTAAACCTATACGGCTTTTTCTTGTTTTTCTTTCTACTGTCATGATGACGTTAATATTTTATATTAGTTACCTAATTGTCTTTTACGTTGCTCAGTTTTCAATTGTGAAATCTCACGGCGCACACCACGGATAGCCATAGGATTTTCAATCGGATTAACAGCATGACTGAATTTCATTTTATTCAAACGATCAACTTCAGCATTAATTCTGTCTACCAGCGCCTCGTCGCTTAAGCTGCGGTAGTCTTCTGTTTTTGTAGCCTTTGCCATTTTCTTAATTGGTTAATTTGTTAATTAGCAAATTTGCACTTGCAAAATACTTGCTGGGGTTATGGGGGATTTACAAATTTACTCATCTGCAAATCCACTAATTGGTTTATGCTTCTACGAAATCGTGACGCACAACGAATTTAGTTTTGATCGGCAATTTCTGAGCTGCCAATTCCATAGCTTCTCTGGCTAATTCCATAGCTACACCTTCAACTTCGAACATGATCGTTCCAGGCTTAACTACAGCTGCCCAGTATTCCAAGCTACCTTTACCTTTACCCATACGTACCTCGGCAGGTTTTGCAGTAATCGGCTTGTCAGGGAAAATACGGATCCAAACAGTACCCTCACGTTTCATATGACGGGTCATAGCCTGACGTGCTGCTTCTATTTGACGGTTAGTGATCCATTTTGGCTCTAACGCTTTCAATCCAAACGAACCAAAGGCTACAGTGGCACCACGTTGTGCATTACCTCTGATACGGCCTTTGTGCTGTTTACGACGCTTAACTCTTTTTGGTTGTAACATTGTTTGATATTTTTATTCTGACCGTGAGGGTTGATATGGATCAGAGCCTCGAGCATCAGAGTATATAAAAATTGTATTAATAAACAGGGACAAACACCTAAGGTTGGATCAGGCTTACCTCCCCGGATTGTATGAAATTAGTCTTAGTTTTGACGAGGACCTCTTCCAGCACCACCACCACCGCGACGTTCTCCACCGCCACGACGATCGTTACCACCACCGCGACGATCATTACCACCGCCACGACGATCATTACCACCACGACCTTCAGCACCGCCACGACGGTCAGTTGAGCCAGAGGTAATGTTAGGGTTCAATTCACGCTTGCCTAATACTTCACCTTTACAGATCCATACTTTCAAACCGATTTTACCGTAAACAGTCATTGCATAAACGTTAGCGTAATCGATATCCATACGGAAAGTATGTAATGGAGTACGACCTTGCTTGATTTCTTCAGAACGTGCAATCTCTGCACCACCTAAACGACCGCTTGCTTTGATTTTGATCCCTTCTGCACCCATTCTCATTGCTGTAGAGATAGCCATTTTAATTGCTCTCTTAAAGCTTACACGACCTTCAATCTGGCGGGCAATCGTTTCACCTACGATCTGCGCATCCAATTCAGGACGACGGATCTCCATAATGTTGATTTGCACATCATTATTTCCGGTTAATTTTTTCAATTCTTCTTTAATTCTATCCACTTCCTGACCACCTTTACCGATAATGATACCAGGCTTAGAAGTGTGGATAGTGATGATTAATTTTCCAAGCGTACGTTCGATAACGATACGGGAAACACCACCTTTATTGATACGGGCATTCAGGTAAGTACGGATTTTGTGATCTTGTACTAAGTTATTACCGTATTGTTTCTTATCGCTATACCACATAGAATCCCAACCACGGATGATTCCTAAACGATTACCTATTGGATTTGCTTTTTGACCCATTGTCTTAATTTGATAATTTGAGAATTAGCTAATGTGCTAATGATATTTAATTATATTAATTTTTCATCAGCCAATCAGCTAATTTGCTAATCAGCTAATTATATTATTTTTTGCTATCAACAATTACGGTTACGTGATTACTGCGCTTGCGCACACGGTATGCACGACCTTGTGGAGCCGGTAACATACGCTTAACCATGCGACCCCCATCAACCATGATGGTTTTCACAGCCAGGTTAGCTTCTGCTACATCCTGACCTTCATTTTTTTGTTTCCAGTTATCGATAGCACTTAATACTAATTTCTCTAATGCTACAGAAGGGTGCTTAGTGCTGTATTTTAATACACTCAAAGCTTTTTCTACTTCCATACCACGGATAAGATCCGCTAACAAACGCATTTTGCGTGGCGAAGTAGGATAATTTCTTAAACGAGCTATTGCTTCCATTTTCTTTAATATTGGTAATTAGCTATGCTAATTTTATAATCAAAAATTATTTTTTCTTGTCACTGTGACCTTTGAAGTTACGAGTAGGTGCAAACTCACCTAATTTATGGCCTACCATGTACTCGGTAACATAAACCGGAATGAATTTGTTTCCGTTGTGAACTGCAAAAGTGTGTCCTACGAAATCAGGAGAGATTGTAGAACGACGGCTCCAAGTTTTGATTACAGTTCTTTTAGCGCCTGCTTCGTTTTGAGTTAAAACTTTTTGCTCAAGATTGTGGTCAATGTAAGGACCTTTTTTAATTGAACGACCCATTGTTGCGTTGTTTTTTGATGATTTGACAGCTTCACTTTACAGCAAAGCTGCCCATTTTATCTATTAAAAATTATGAATTATTTTTTCTTAGCGCGTTGAATGATCAAAGCATTAGATGGTTTTGTCTTGCTACGTGTTTTCTCACCTTTAGCGTACTTACCAGTACGGGAACGTGGGTGACCACCAGAAGATTTACCTTCACCACCACCCATCGGGTGATCTACAGGGTTCATCGCAACACCTCTTACGCGTGGACGAAGACCTTTCCAACGGTTACGACCTGCTTTACCAACTGATTCTAATTGGTGATCGCTGTTAGAAACGATACCTACAGTAGCGTAACAAGAGCTTAATACTTTACGTAATTCGCCGGATGGCATTTTCAATACGGCAAATCTTTCTTCTTTTGCAGTTAATTGAGCATAAGTACCTGCAGAACGTGCGATGGCACCACCTTTACCTGGTTGCATTTCGATATTGTGAACCACAGTACCTAATGGCATGTTTTTCATCAATAAAGCATTACCAACTTCCGGAGCAACGCTTTCGCCGCTGATTACCTGAGCACCTACTTCAAGGCCCTGAGGAGCGATGATGTAACGTTTTTCACCATCAGCATAAGCTAACAATGCGATGAATGCTGTACGGTTTGGATCATACTCGATAGACTTAACGGTAGCCGGGATATCCGCTTTGTTACGTTTGAAGTCAATGATACGATAGTGTTTTTTATGACCGCCACCAATGTTGCGCACAGTCATACGACCTTTAGAGTTACGACCAGAGTTTCTGGTCTTTTTGTCTAACAAGCTCTTTTCCGGAGTACTGGTAGTAATCTCCGCGTACGCGTTTCCTACTCTGAAACGGGTACCGGGAGTGGTCGGTTTGTATTTACGTAAAGCCATTTTTATTTTGGTTTGTAGTTTGTTTATCTGGCGCTATACCAATAATTGTCCAAACTGTTTACTAAATGTGTTAATGAATTAGAAAGAGAACAAATCAATTGTTTCACCTTCAGCCAATGTTACTACTGCTTTCTTGTAAGAAGGCTTGCGACCTTTTACAAAACCGGCTTTAGTGAAACGGCTTTTGTTTTTTGCAGGAACGACGATAGTATTCACTTCGTTAACTTTTACGCTGTAAAAGCTTTCTACCGCTTCCTTAATTTCCAATTTGTTGGAACGCTTGTCCACAACGAAAGTATAACGGTTTTCTTTTTCCATTTGGCCATTAACTTTCTCGGTGATTACCGGGCGAACCAATACTTGTTGAAGTCTCATTGTTGATAATTTATTTTTTTGCAGACCTGGATTTAACCAGGCCTATACATAACGTTAATAAAAATTATGCTTCTACTTCTTCAACTGCTTCGTTAAAGATCTTAGCAGCGCTTTCAGTAATTACTAAAGTTTTAGCGTTCAGGATATCATAAGTATTGATATCGCTCAGTACGCTTGCTTTTACTTTTGGTAAGTTACGTACGCTTAAGTAGAAGTTTGCATCATAATCAGCATTAACTAATAAAGTTTTCTGATCAGCTACGTTCAAGCTATTTAATACAGCTAACATTGTTTTGGTGTTAGGCGTATCGATTTTGATATCTTCTACGATAACGATTTTGCTATCTTTGGCTTTGTAAGTCAATGCAGACATTTTAGCCAGATCTTTCACTTTACGGTTCAATTTGAAATCGTAAGCGTGCGGTTGAGGACCATTTACGGAACCACCACCTTTATATAATGGGTTACGGATGTTACCTTTACGGGATCCACCGGTACCTTTTTGACGGTGCAATTTGCGGCTGGAACCTTTTACTTCCGCACGAGTTTTAGTTTTGTGCGTACCTAAACGGCGAGCTGCCAGATATTGCTTTACAGCAAGATAGATTACGTGATCGTTCGGCTCGATATTGAAAATATCCTCCGGTAATTCCACCGAGCGGCCGGTCTTTTCACCTTTGCTATTTAATACTTCGATTTGCATGATTATTTCTGAATTAAAACGATGGAACCATTGTGACCCGGAACTGAACCAGCTACTACGATATAGTTTTGTTCAGGAAACACTTTCATTACTTTTAGAGCTTTAACCTTAACGCGGTCGCCGCCCATTTGACCCGCCATTCTCATATTTTTGAAAACACGGCTTGGATAAGATGATCCACCAATAGAACCTGGTGCACGCTGACGATCGTGTTGACCGTGAGACGCCTCACCTACCCCGGCAAAGCCATGGCGTTTTACAACACCTTGGAAACCTTTACCTTTAGTAGTTCCGACAACATTTACTTTCTCACCTTCAACGAAGATGTCGCAAGTAATAGTTTCACCTACTTGTTTATCAATAGAACAGTTACGAATTTCTTTTACTACAGATTTAGGATCTGTGTTTGCTTTGGCGAAATGATTAAGAAGAGCTTTCGGCGTATTTTTTTCTTTACGCGTGCCATAAGCAATCTGAAGCGCGTTGTATCCATCAGACTCTTCAGTTTTTTTCTGAGTCACCACACATGGACCGGCTTCGATAATGGTGCAAGCAACCTGCTTTCCATTAGCTTCGAACACACTCGTCATGCCGATTTTTTTGCCAATAATACCTTTCATTGTTAGAGATAATTATTATTCAGTTATTACAAGAGATGTTGCCATCTCACATTGTTATTGATTGATGTTTTTAATAGCTCAATGGAAAACCAGAACGTTGTCTGGCACCCTTAGCTCAGCGCCCGGTTATTAATTTTGGGTTTTGGATTATTGATTTTGGATTATAAATAATTCAAAATTCAACATTTAAAACTCATCATCAACGACGGGTTAAGCCGTATAGACCATTTTTATAAAGAACAAAGCTTTCGCTATTAAAATTTTACTTTAGAAATTCCTGCAGGTTATGCTTTAATTTCTACCTCAACACCACTTGGTAAGTCCAATTTAGATAAAGCATCTACAGTCTTGCTGCTTGATGTGTAGATATCTAAAAGACGTTTGTGAGTAGTTAATTGAAACTGTTCTCTTGCCTTTTTATTTACGTGTGGTGAACGTAACACCGTGTAAATTTTCTTATCCGTTGGCAATGGAATTGGACCAGTTACTACAGCACCTGTGCTTCTTACCGTCTTAACGATTTTTTCTGCTGACTTATCAACCAAGTTGTGGTCGTAAGATTTCAATTTAATGCGAATGCGTTGTGACATAATTCAAAAAACTTCCTTTATTATTTGGGAGTGCAAAACTAAAACATATATTTTTAATGACCAATTTTTTTTTAATATTTTTTCTCTTTTTATCAAAAAAAACAATCGCTCGCTTAAAATTAAGACTGCAAAAGTAGTATTTATTGATTAAAATCTAATTAAATAATTATTAATTCATATACCATAATTTGAAACACATAATACACTAAACCACTTAGCTCAACAAGCCTGAAACCCTCAACTCTTCTTCTTACAATTTCTATAACAATTAAAAATCTACCGGAGCTCAAAAAAAGTACAGTTTTATTTCTAAAAATAAAACGCAATAGATATATTTGTACAAACATTAATTTATTATTTCTTATCTAAAGTACATGAAAACAAATTTTACTTTTAGCAAGCGCTATCTTACAGGCCTGCTGTCCATGAGTATGCTCTTATTCATGAACAGCAAGCCTGTCTCTGCACAGGTAGCCGCCACCTGCGTGCCGACTTACTCCAGCGGCTGTGGTAGTTTGGACGACATTGACGATTTTACATTAGTCGGCCAATCCGTTACCTTAAGTAACCTGAATACGCCCTGCCCCGGTAGTGGCTACCAGGATTACACGACAAGCACCGCATTAGGCATTCCAGATCTCTTACCGGGCCAGACTTATTCTGGTACGGTATCGACCAATTACTCCGGCACCTCAGAATATGTTAAGATCTGGATCGACTTTGATGATAATGGCACCTTCGATGCGACCGAACAAGTAGCCGCAGTAGGCCCTATAGGTGGAAGTACACCATCAACCACCTACTCCGTGGCTATACCGCTGGCAACAACTCCAGGCATGAAAAGAATGCGTGTAGTGGTTAACTGGAACTCTTCGCCAAGCGGCCCTTGCGCAGCTATGTCCTGGGGTGAAGCGCATGACTACAAAGTACAGGTACTTTCTTTAACGCCTTGTACCAATCCAGCAGTTCCCGGTACTGCAAGCTTTACGCCTGCCGGCCAATCCTGCCCGGGCTTTACTAAAACGCTTACCTTAACGGGTATCACTTTAGGTGGTGGCCAGACGTATGAATGGGAAAGCTCACCAAACAATGTTACCTATACAAGCCTTGGCGCTGCTTCGCTAGGCCCCAACCGTGTAGTAGCTCCGCTGGTATCTACCTGGTACCGTTGTAAAGTAGTTTGTTCCGGTGGAACACCTGCTTACTCTACATCGGTTCAGATCACCGTTGCTCCGGGTTTATCCGGAACCTATACGGTAAACTCCGCCAACCCGACCGCGGGTACCAATTTCAACAACTTTACCGACCTGGCTACTGCATTGAACTGCGGTATCGTAGCACCAGTAACCGTCAATGTTGTTGCCGGCTCCGGTCCGTATAACGAAACCTTTACCCTGAACACCATCGGCGGCTCCAGTGCCACAAACAGGGTGAGAATTAACGGTAATGGCGAAACCATTCAGTTTAACTCCACTTCAACGAGTAACCACAGGATTGTTTCCCTGAATGGTACCAAATATTTAACCATCAACAACCTTAAGATTAAATCGCTTAATGCTACTTACGGTTGGGGTATCCACATCGCTAATGGTGCAGAAAAAGACAGTATCATCAACTGCCAGATCGATATGAGTACGATCACCGGTACGTCTTCCACAAACGCTAACGGTATCGTCCTTTCCGGCTCGACAACCAGCATTTTTACGGCCACTACAGCGAAGAATATTTACATCGGTAACAATACCATCGTTGCAGGTTCTACCGGATCCGGCGGCTGCTATTATGGTATTACTTCTTACGGATCTTCGGCTGCATTGAATGACAGCATCTCCATAGTAGGCAACGAGATCACTAATTTCTACTATTATGGTATCCAGGTAGCTTATGCCAATGCGCCTAACGTTAGCAATAACAATGTACACAGAAGTACACAAACTGCTATTGCAACTGGTGCTTATGGTATCTATTACTACTACTGTGTAGGTGGTAGAGCCGTTGGTAACAGGATACATGATATGGCAACAACCGGTACTACCTCTACCAGTCTTTTCTATGCTATGTATGTTTACAACTACAACAATACCGCAGCAACACCGGTACTTGTAGCCAATAATGCGATCTACAATCTTAAGAACTATATCGGAACACAATACCTGCTTTACGTTTACGGCCCGTCCCATAAAGTCTACCACAATACTATAGACGCCAGCGCTGTTCAGGCTGCAAATACAAGTGCCATGTATGGTATTTATGTAGGCTACAATACAGGTACAGAGGTACAAAATAATATTGTCAACATCACCGGTGGTAATACAGGTACCAAATATGGTATTTATCACTCCTCCACTACTTACGCGGCAAACTACCAGAAGAATAACATTTACCTGAACTCCACGCAAACCGGCACACAAACGCCCTACTACTATGGCACTGCTTACGCGTCTTTAGCGGCTTTCCAGGCAGCCTATCCAACACAAGAATTGGGTTCTCCATCAGTAGCTCCTGCATTTACTAACGCTGCTACCGGCGACCTTACTCCAACAGTAGGTGCATTGATCGGTACCGGTGTTAATGTGCTTGCAGATGTGCCTACAGATATCGTTAACATTCCACGCTCTACTGCTCCTACTATCGGTGCTTTCGAGATCGCACCGGTTGGCAACAACAACGCGAGAATGTTTGCAATCCTGACCCCTACCGGTAATGTTTGTACCGGCCCTCAACTTGTAACGGCTGTAGTAGGTAATGCAGGCGTTAACAACATCACCAATATGCAGGTGAACTGGAGCCTTAATGGAGTGACACAAACACCATTAAGCTATACAACGCCAGCTTACCCTACCCTGGTACCGATGACCAGCCCAACAGGACAATTCTCCGATACGGTTACCCTGGGTAATGCCAGTCTTATTGCCGGTGCTAATACGATCAGGGTATGGACCACTTTACCGAATGGTCAGCCGGATAGTCACCCAAGCAATGATACCACGCAAATTGTTATCACCCCGGCAACGTTTGCCTTAACTACAGCGAACGATACCGTATGTTACGGAGCGACACTGGCTTTAAATCTCAGTCCTGCGACCCCATATACAAACAACGCGCTGCAATGGGAATCTTCAATTAATGGCGGTACTACATGGACTACTGCAGCTACGAATAATAACAGTACCTATATGGTCAACAACCTGATCGCTAATACCAGCTACCGGGTAAAAATACTGACCGGCGGCAGCAACTGTTATTCCAATACTAAAGCAATCTCGATATTTAATATTTCATTGCCAACTACTACAAGTGCTTCAAGATGCGGCCCGGGTACTGTAACCTTAAACGCAACTCCAGGTGCCGGTGGTGGTACCCTGAAATGGTATGAAGACCTGACTTCCTTTACAAGCATAGCTTCAGGAAACACGTTTACAACACCTAACCTGACTACTACGACCACTTACTATGTCGCTACATCGGCAGGCGGTGGCAACCAGGTTGCTGGTATTCCGACTCCGGCATCTACTTCAGGGAACAGTGGCTTCAGTGATCTGGGACTTATGTTTAATGCAACCTCCTCTTTTGTGATCAGCTCTGTAGATGTTTATCCAACAGGAACTGCAGGAACAGGAAGCGTAACTATTGCACTTAAAAACTCAACTGGTACCACTTTGCAAACAGCTACTTCTCCGGTAACCGTGAGCAGTGCCGGTACACTGAATACGGTTCCATTGAATTTTGCTGTTACTCCTGGCAATAACTACAGGCTGGTCGTTACAGCAGCATCAGGCATGTCTACATTACTCCGTGAGTACAACGGAAGCGGTCTGCCGTTCCCATACACCGTACCTGGCGTTTTATCCATCACTTCAGGTTACACAAGCGGAGCTTCTCAATACTATTACTACTACCTCTACAACTGGAAAATTTCTGCAGGTTGTGAGAGTGCAAGAGTACCGGTTACCGCAACCATTAATGAAGTACCGGCTCCAAACCTGGGTACGGACTTAGATACCTGTACCTTTAATGCGATCCCTATGACTTTAGATCCGGGTACGCAACCAGCAGGTTCGGCTTATGCATGGGACAACAATACAACAGGAGCACAACGTAATATCAATACTTCAGGTACTTATCACGTTACCGTAACTACACCGCAAGGTTGTGTAAAAAGTGACACTATCGTTATCTTAATGCGCGAAAAACCTGCAATAGATCTTGAGGCCGGCGGAATATCCTTCTGTAGTGGCGCTTCAAAAATCCTGGATGCAGGTCCTGGCGGACAGAACGGCGGCACTTACTACTGGAGCACAGGCGCCCTGACCCAAACTATAGAAGTAACCAACGCAGGCACCTATATCGCCTTTGTTACTTCCTCAGACGGTTGTGCCAACTCTGATACTGTTGTTATCGTACAAGGTGGTTATGCGCCTGTTATAGATGGTATCCAGGCTTTAGCCATGAATTCCAACACCTTCTCCTTTAATGCGATCAACCCGCAACACGTAACTACTTATGAGTGGAACTTTGGAGACGGAACTGTATCTACATCGCCTAATCCTTCCAAACAATATACTCAATCCGGCAACTACCTGGTAACCCTGAAAACCAACAGTATTTGTGCGGACAGACTGGATAGTGCTTATGTAAACATTGTCGGGGTAGGCATCAATGATAAAGATGAAAATTTAAATACGCTTACGATCTACCCGAATCCTAATGTATTAGGCATTTTAAATATTGATGCAGGAAAAGAGGTAACGGTGCGTAAAATATCTATGATCAACGTTGTAGGACAAACTGTAGCCGAGATCAGCAACATCACCACCCATCAACAGGTACAACAAATTGTATTACCTAAACATCTGGCCAGCGGTATCTACAATTTAAAAATTGAAACCGATAAAGGTATCACTACCAGAAAGGTTGAAATAAGAAAATAAAGCTTAATCTTTAAAAGAAAAAGTCCTTGAAATGTAATATTTCAAGGACTTTTTCTTTTTAAACAAACCCAATCAGAACTTGAACCATCTATTAAAGTATAAATAAAAAACTACTCCTATTAAATATAGATACAAATCGTTTCACGGACAGTGCTTACGAGCATATTATAGGTGCAGCAGGGCTCGGGGAAATGATAGTATCAAAACACTTTTCAATCTATCCCAATCCCAACTACCATGGCGTACATACAATCGATGCAGGCAATAATATCACTATAGAAAAAGTAATACTTGTCAACCTGTTGGAACAAATCGAAACAAAAAACAATCTGCCAAAGGACAAAATGTGCAATAAATAAATTTAGCGGAATAGCTCTTAAGCGGTAGTTATAACCTAAGGGTGGAACAGATAAAGGCATCACTAACAGGAAGTTAGAAACAAGAAAATAAATCTCAAATAAAGAATTTAATAGTAAAAAAAGTCCTTAAAAATAATACTTCAAGGACTTTTTTACTATTAAAACAAACCAAATCGCTATTTTTACCTGTCTATTACAAAAATTAAATAAAATAACTGCGTTTTACGCCTTCATAAAATTATTTAACCAACATATTTAAATAATATTAAAAATAATATGTAATTAATATTATAGCACCATAAAAACAACCTTAAAACCTGGACACTTTACACCCACGAAAAAAATACCAAGTTTTAACATTTTATAGAAACAGTAAAAGTTAACCAATGACAACAAAAGTTTATTATTACCTGAAAAGAGCACTGCTCTTATCCCTATTTTGCGCTATATTCTCCAACCAGCGCGCACTTGGGCAAACCGTGGTGATTAACACCGGAACCGCAGGCACTCCGGCCTATAACGCCGGACCCATCTACCGCTCTTCTACCTCAAGTGCTTATGATGCCAGCCGTTATTCTTATTTATATACCCAGGCGGAACTAACTGCCGCAGGTATATTTACCGGAAGCATCGTTACCGAACTTGGCTGGACCAAAAATAATACAGCAACGTCGACAGGAGGGGCTATTTTCAGAATTTATGCCAAAAACTCTACCGGCGCTAATTACACCCTGGCGTCTGAAACCTGGGCTAATCTGAATGCAGGAACCACAATGGTATACGAAAACCTGAACCAAAGTGTACCCGCAACCGCTTTTCCCAACTATATTACCTATACGCTAAGCACGCCTTTCCTCTACACTGGTGGGGACATTGAAATTCAGACAGAATGGGATTGTAACCAGGTGTCAGGCAGTCCCTCTACGGGAACTTATGACTGGATGTGGTCTACTGTAGTGAACAAAATTTACGGCACTGGCCAAACCAGCCTTACAGGAGCCGGTACTTTAAGCAGTACGACTAACTCTATTTCAGCCATCGACGACCGCAGGCCTTTTATACAAATCACGTTTACACCCGGCACCCCTTGTGTTAACCCACCCACACCCGGCACTTCGGTAGCCAATATGACCAGCGCCCCCTGTCCTACTACGCTAATCGGGCTCTCCCTTACCGGCAACTCAACCGGTTCGGGCATGACGTTTGAGTGGGAACGTTCCCCAGACAATATTACCTATACCAGTACCGGCCCGGCACAACCCATTACGACTGCCAATGTAATGGCTAACAGTACTGCCTGGTATCGCTGTAAAGTGGTTTGTGCCAACGGTACTCCCCAATACTCCACACCGGTACAGGTTCCTGTTACCGGAAGTTCTATAAACGGCACTTTTACCATTAATGCCGCGGCACCTACAGCCGGAACCAATTTCAACAGCTTTGCAGCTCTTACAAATGCACTCGCATGTGGGATTAACGGACCACTTACCATCAATGTAGTACCGGGATCGGGTCCTTATAACGAACGTATAGAATTTGGGGATATCCCCGGTTCAAGTGCCACCAACGTGATTCGCATTAACGGCAATGGCAATACTATTCAATTTAACAATACGACTAATGGCAACGAAAGGATCATGCTGACCTTAAACGGATCAAAATATATACGGGTAGATAGCCTTAATTTCGTCTCCCAGTCCACTTCTGTGGGATGGGGCGCTTTAATTACGAATGGAGCTTTAAGAGATAGTATCACCAATTGTACTTTTGATCTTTCCGCAAATACAACTATCGGATCCGCTACTAACTGCGGTATCCTATTCTCCGCCTCAAATTCAACAGCTACTACGGTAGGAAACAGCGGCAATCATTGCTACATTTCCGGTAACCATGTGAAAGGTGCCGATGGCACCGGCGGGATGTATTATGGCATCAGCGTAGTAAGCGGGAATGACAGTAACATTATCCGGAATAACGTCGTGGAGAACCATTACTTTTATGCGATTTACTTAAGTGCGGCAAGCGGAACGGTAATAGAGGATAACAGCATGCATAAGACCAATAAGACCGGGTCTTTTACAACCGGCTATTTCCTGTACACGACTGGCGTAACACCCGATACTAAAATAAGCGGCAATAGAATTTATAATACATCCGGTCCCGGGGGCAATACCGGTGCACTCTATGGATATTACCTGCTCGGAGACGGAACCGCAACCCAACCGGTACTTTTTAGCAATAACATTATTTACAACATCAATAACTCAGGCGTATTATACCCGATTTATCTCTCAACAGCGCCCTATACAAAAGTTTATCATAACACCGTAACGATCGACCAGGTCCTACCCGGCAGCAGTATTAACTACGGTATTTATGCTACCGGCACAAATACCGGGACGGAATTAAAAAACAACCTGGTAAATATTACTGCCGGTTCAGGCGGTATCAAATACGGCTTTTACTATTCCAGCGCAGCAAGTATCGCTGATGCTCAAAAAAACAATTTTTACCTCAACTCCACACAAGCCGGCACGCAGAACTATGGTTATTATACCACGGCCTATGCTACACAAGCAGCCTTCCAGACGGCATACCCTACCCTGGAGCTCAACTCACCGGCCTCGGACCCGCAATTTGCTTCCCCTTTAACAGGAGACCTTTCTCCTTTAGGCAGCGGTGTGATCAACGCAGGTTTCAATGTACTCAGCGAAGTGCCTGATGATATACTGGGTCTACCCCGTACAGTTACCCCTACCATAGGTGCATTTGAATTTGTGCCTTCCGGCAATAACGATGCGATGGCCAGCACATTTCTGAGCCCTTCTGCCAGCTATTGCGCCAATACCATGATCCCGGTAGAAGTCATTATTGGAAATGCAGGCGCTAACACGATCAACACCATGCAAATCAACTGGTCGGTAAACGGTACCCTAATGGCGCCCTATAGTTACACCGGCCCGCTGGTATCTCCCAGTGTCACCGGTCAAAGTATCGATACGGTAGTGTTAGGCAATACAACCTTGCCTGCAGGCGCCACCGTAATCCGCGTATGGACCTCTTCGCCTAACGGGCAAAATGACCCTAACCATGCTAATGACACCATAGTCTTTACCGGTAACGCCGCATTGGGCACTAACACCTATACCATCAACAGTGGCGCTGCCACCGGCGGTCTTAATTTCAACAGCTTTGCTGATTTTTCAACCGCTTTAAGTGCCGGTATCTGCGGGCCTGTTGTGGCTAATGTGGTAGCCGGCTCCGGTCCTTACACGGAGCAGGTGTCATTCGGAAGTATTCCGGGTGCCAGTGCGACTAATACCATTAAAATAAACGGTAACGGAAATGTGGTACAGTTTAATACGAGTGCTGGCAGCAATATTGCACTACTGCAGCTCCAGGGAACCAAACACCTGAAAATAGACCACCTTAATTTTAAAACACTATCGACTACCGCAGCCTGGGCAGCCTGGATTACGGCTACGGCAGAGTATGACAGTATCACCAATTGCTCCTTTGATCTAAGCACGATCACCTCAACGGCATCAGCAAGTAATTCGGGCATTATACTCAGCGGATCTAATACTTCGCCTACCGTTGCCGGTGCTTCAGGTAGACATATTACGCTTTCCGGCAACCACCTGATAGGTTCTCCGGGTGCCGGGGGTCTCTATTACGGGATCAGCCTGAATGCCGATGCGGACAGCAACTATGTACATAACAATATTATCGAAAACTATTACTATTACGGTATTTATTTAGCGGCAAATGTAGGTAATCACCTTATCGGAAATGAACTCAAAAGACCGAACAAGACTACCGGATTTACCACCAACTACGGCATTTATTTAGCTAGTGGCACAGCCAGCCAGGGACATCGTATTGAAAGGAACCGTATCCATTCCAACACCGCTCCCAATGCGACTAACACAAACTCTATATATGCTATAGGTATATTAGCCGATCCGCCGGCAACGAACCCGATCATTGTAGCTAATAATATTATATACAATATCAAAGGTGGTGTCATTTATGGCCTATATGCCAGCACGGCAACCAATGTTAAATTCTACCATAATACCGTTAGCCTGAATTTACCTACCGGCAATGGAAGTACCAATTATGGTATGTATGCTGCCGGAACAAATACCGGGACAGAGTTTATCAATAATAATATATCGATCACGCAAGGTAGCACAGGAATAAAGTATGGTTTTTATTATAGTGCTGCTGCCAGTGTCAGCGATGCTCAAAAAAACAATATTTACCTCAACTCACCATTGTCGGGAGCACAGAACTATGGCTATTACACAATAGCTTATGCAACGCAAGCAGCTTTCCAAACCGCTTACCCTTTGCTTGAAGTCGGCTCTCCGAATGTAGATCCGCAGTTTCTTTCCGTGGCTACCGGCGACCTGTCCCCTTTAAACCCGGCGGTAATGACGGCTGGCAATAACCTGCTGGCTACGGTACCGACTGACATACTAGGAACCGTAAGATCGGCCACACCTACGTTAGGGGCATTTGAGCTGGCCGTAAATGGCGCTAACAATGCCCGTTCATTTACGTTCGTAAACCCTTCTGGCAACTATTGTGCTGGTCTGACCCCTGTTGACCTAATGATAGGCAATGTAGGGACCAACGATATCAACACACTCCAAATCAACTGGCGACTGAATGGCGTTTTACAAACACCGGTAAGCTATACCAGCACATTAGTACCTATAGGCAGTACTTCCGGGCAAAGCTTCGATACCGTATTCCTGGGCAATGCAAACCTGCTTGCGGGTAATAACCAGATTGTAGCCTGGACTTCTTTACCTAATGGATTCGCAGACAGTCAGCCTGTAAATGATACCGCAAAAACAGTCGCGATACCGGCTACATTTGCGACCTCTGCCAATATAGATACTATTTGTGCCAATCAGACGTCTATCGTTTCTTTGACACCGGGCAGTGGCTATGCGGAAGGTGCGCTGGAATGGGAATATTCTACCAACGGTACTACCTGGCAAACTATTCCGAACTCAGATACGGTAAATTACAGTGTTACCAATATCGGAACGGCGACACAATACAGGGTAAGAATATTGACTGGTGGCAATAACTGTGTATCACCGGCAGTAACGGTAAACGTCAACTATGTTGCCCCACCTGTAGTTGTACATGATGAAAGTTGTACACCGGACGCTCTTACTGTTGCAGCAACAGCCAGCAGCGGAAACACTTTAAAATGGTATGACAACCTCACTACGAATACTGTTTTAACCACCAATAGCAGTATCACCACCCCTATATTATATGCCACTAAAACCTATTACGTTGTATCGGTTAATGCCGAAGGCTGCGAGAGTGTCAGAACACCTGTAAACGCCACCATCCATGTCTTACCACCGGTAGATCTGGGTAACGACCTGGATACCTGTACTTTTGCTGCTACCAGCGTAGCACTTGACCCGGGCCAGCAGCATCCCGGAGCCACTTTCCTATGGGATGATAACAGTACCGCTGCGACAAGAAATATCACGCAATCCGGCACTTACCATGTAACCGTAACGGACACGAATACTTGTTTTAAATCAGATACTATAACCGTCAATATCAGCCCAAGACCTGTTGTGAACCTGGATGCTAATGGCACAACATTCTGTTCCGGGGACAGTAAAGTCCTGGATGCAGGACCTGACGGGGAAAATGGTGGTGAGTATTATTGGAATAACGGTGCGCAAACCAGGACCATTACAGTGACTTCAGGTGGCACATATATCGTATTTGTCACCTCGCCTGCAGGCTGTAGCAGCTCGGATACCATAACGCTTACAGAGAGCGGACAGGCACCGTTTACCAGTGGGATCAATACCGTGGCCTTAACCACCAATACCTTCAGTTTTGCAGCGATCAACCCACAGAATGTGGTCAGTTACGAATGGAGCTTCGGCGATGGAACGACTTCAACCTTGCCTACTCCGCAGCACACTTATGCTGCCAATGGCAACTTTCTGGTCTTCCTGAAAACAATAAGTTCCTGTGCAGAACGGATCGATAGTGCTTATGTAAACATAATCGGTGTAGGTATCGGGGAAGCAGCAACCTTAAAGGAGCTTAGTGTATACCCGAATCCAAACTATAATGGCTTACTCAACATTGATGCCGGCACTAATATTACTATAGAAAAAGTAACGCTTATTAATGTTTTAGGACAAACCGTAGCTACAGAAAGTAAGTTTGTGAAAGGACAAAGGATACAGCAAATCAATTTGCCGGAACAGCTTGCAGCTGGGATTTACAACTTAAGAATAGAAACAGATAAAGGGACCCTAACCCGGAAAATAGAGCTCAGGAAATAAACAAAACACAGGCGCAGGCAGGAAAGGCTTGCCTGCTGCCTTTACAATTAAGGCTTAGCAGGGCCATTGTAATCATTAATGTTTGACAAACTAATAAAATAGTAAAAACAATGAATAATCCTGAAGCAACCCTAATTGATGGGAGTGAATCAGCCAATAGCTTATACTTATACCTGGTCCATTTCACTGCGTCATATGGAAAGCCTGAACACAATTTGATGACATTAAGATAGTACCAACCTGCCACTTAAGGGATTAACCTATCTCATAAGTGGCAGGTCACTATGTAACCTACCCGGATTGAAAAATTTAAGACAAAGAACGCTCATTAAGAGCGCTACTTAACCTTCTCCGCTCATCAAAAGCTATCCATGCTTATCTATTCATTATTTAAATCCCTTTTTTACAATGAAACATTTTCACCCCAGGATCAAAAAACTTCTGCGCAGAAAACACAATGCCATAGGCTATGCTATGGCACTAACTATTATGCTGATCGCAAGCATATTGCCCGATAGCTATGCACAATCATTTGAGATTTCCACCGTACCTACCTTCCTGAATAATAACGGAACCGGTGGTGCTTCTTTCAACATACACAATAACAATAGCTACGACATCCGGCTCGTGCAGGTAGAAGGCATTGTAGGCACTACCAGTGCGAATTCCTCGTTTGAATTATACCTCAGAAATGATACGATCAACGGCAACGTGGGCACTATCAATGCTGCGAATGGATGGAACCTTGTCGCCAGCAACACTTTTGCGGGCACTGCCAATACCACCACCACTACCGTACAAAACTTTATGAATAATATGAACATTATTATTCCGGCCAACAGTTCGAGAGGGGTAGTGGTTTTTGCCACAGGGCAACGGTATTTTACCATTGCCAATAATGCGTATGCCTCATTTACAACTAATGGCGTTACGCTGCAGTTTGGCCAGAACATTAGTTATGGAGGCGGTACGCCACCAACTGCAGGCACGAATAATCCCAGAGGATGGTTGGGCAAGATGCACTTCGAAGTAGTAGGTTCATCCGGCTTCCCGAATGATGCATCAGTAGCAAGCCTTATAGCTCCAACTGACTTTTGCGCAGGGCCGCAAATGGTATCAGTCCGGGTGGCCAACATAGGTAATAACCTACTCAATTCGGCTACCGTTAACTGGTCAGTTAATGGGGTTACCCAAACGCCTGTAACCATGAATACACCTCTGGATACTCCAGGAAGCGCCGGTATCAATAGTATAATAGTAAATCTTGGAAACTATACCTTCCCGTCCTCAACGGCAAATATCGTTGCCTGGACTTCCAACCCTAACGGCACGACTGACCCTCACAACATAAACGATACCCTTCACGCCTCAGTTCATCCGTCTCTGGCCGGTACCTATACCATTAATTCGGCTGCCGCGACCGGTGGTACCAACTACCAAAGCTTTAACGATTTTACTACCGCATTAAATACCTACGGTATCTGCGGCCCTGTAATTGCAAACGTAGTTTCAGGCTCAGGCCCTTACACAGAAACAGTGACCTTTAACAACATCGTCGGTTCCAGTGCCATAAATACGATACGCATTAATGGGAACGGGGCGATTGTCCAGTTCAACAATACGACTTCAGAAAGACAACTGCTAACCCTTGATGGCACCAAATATATGCGCATTGACAGCCTGGTATTTAAATCACTTAACGCTACTTACGGATGGGGCGCCCGCATTACGGGTGGCGCTGCTTACGATAGTATCACCAGGTGTCAATTTGATATGAGCACTGTTACCAGTACTACCGCCAGCAATATAAACGGGATCATATTCTCTTCTTCCACCACCTCTGCGACAGGCGCCGGTGTAAACGGTACCAACGTCTACATTGCGAATAATTACATCAAAGGTTCAGGTGCTACCGGAGGGCTTAATTACGGTATTGGGCTTGCTTCCGGGGGCAGTGATTCCAATATCATCAAAAACAACCTTATTGAAAATTTTTATAACAACGGTATCTATATAGCATCTGCCAGGTTTACACTTGTAGAAGGCAATGAGATCCACAGAGCGAACAAAACAGCGGGTATTGTAGCTGCTGAAGGGATCAGTACGATTAGCGGAGACATGTCAGGATCTAAAATTATCGGCAACCGGATACACAGTCCCGGCGGTACCGCCGGCGCTACTACCGTATTCAGGGGTTTGTCGCTCCTGGGTGATGGTACCGCAACCAATCCTGTACTGGTAGCCAATAATATTATTTATAAAATTAACCAGGGTGGTGCTTCTTCCGGTATTTATGTCAGCACAGGCCTCTACAACCTGGTTTATCACAATACCGTATCTTTTGACCAGGTAATGACCGGTACAACGGCCAATTATGGTATCTACACAACAGGAGCCAATACCGGCACCGATATTGTCAACAACCTGGTGAGTATTACTGCAGGTACAGGAGGAATAAAATACGGCTTTTATCACGCTACCGCGAACGGGATAAACGACGCTCAAAAAAACAATTACTATCTGAACTCCACACAGGCCGGAGTTCAGAACTACGGTTATTACACCACAGCCTATGCCACGCAGGCAGCTTTCCAGATTGCATATCCTACCCTTGAGCTGGGTTCCCCTACCGCTGACCCCCAATTTACGGCACCTGCAACCGGTAATTTCCTGCCGGCAAATGCGGCGGTACAAAATGCGGGAAACAACCTGGCAACAATTGTACCCACAGATATCAACGGAACACCTCGTGCCGCCCTGCCTACGATCGGGGCCTATGAATCATTACCCAGCAATATCAATGATGCGGCAGCGATGACCTTATTAAGCCCGACAGGTATGTTCTGCAGCGGTTCAAGACCGGTAGAAGTTGTCATTAGAAATGCCGGTGCTAACAATATTAATACCGTACAAGTGAACTGGTCGGTAAACGGCATTGTGCAAACGCCATTTGCTTACTCGGGAGTATTGGTCCCTTCAACGGCTACCACCGGACAGAATATGGATACGCTGCTCTTAGGAAATGCCAACATTATTTCCGGTGCCAATACGATCAATGTCTGGACTTCATTACCTAACGGCGTTACGGATACAGATATCAGCAACGACAGCGTGAACACCAGCTTATCCACTAATAATTTTACGATAAACGCTTTATCCGATACCGTCTGTGCCAATACATCGGTTAACATTAGTCTTAGCCCGGCTACCGGCTATACAAATGAGACCATAAGCTGGGAAAGTAGTACAGATGGCATTACCTGGACAGCAATTACAGGGGCCAGTGCCCCCGCACTCTTACTGCCAGGCTTAAGTACATCTACCCAATTCAGAGCAAAAGTTATGAATGCAGGTATTACCTGTAATTCAAATTCAGAACAAATCCTGGTGATTACACCTACAATTACCGCCAGCACTCCCGGCGAAAGATGCGGCCCCGGAACCGTAAATTTATCCGCAACCCCTTCAGGTGGCGTGGTAAACTGGTATAGTGCAGCAACGGGAGGTACTCCATTACATACCGGCACATCATTCACCAGTCCGAACATTTCCAACACAACAACCTATTATGCTGCGGCAAGTAGCAGCGGTGGCAGTAGCGGGTACGTAGGTAAAACTGCTATTTCCGCTTCCCCAACTTCTGGATCCGGAACAACAAATTTTGGACTTGTTTTTGATGTTTTAGCTCCTTGTATACTGGATAGCGTTACAATTTATCCCGTTAGCGCCTCAGGAGCTTCCGGTAGTGTAATCATCGACGTGATAGATGCAGCTAACCAGATTTTACACTCGGCCACCGTAAATGTAACCGGGTCGCCTTCGGCGAACCCTAACCCTCAGAGAGTAGGACTTGGCTTCAATTTATCGCCGGGTACGAACCTCAAATTACGTCCACGGAGCTTCACAGGAATCAGCGGATTACTATTTGACCCTTCAGCAAATGCACCTGCAGGCAACTATGGCTACCCTTTTGTAATGCCTGGTATGGTCTCTATTAACCACAGTACACTGACAGCTGCTCCTGCAAACACTACCCGTTTAGATTTATACTACTATTTTTATAAATGGTCGATAAGGGTTTCAAGCTGCGAAAGCCCGAGAGTTCCGGTAGTCGCTACCATCAACCCGATCCCCGATGTTGACCTGGGCAACGACACTGCCATTTGTCCGGACGGCAGCTTAACCCTTGATGCAACCTTAAGCGGCACGCATACCTATTTATGGAGTAACGGAGCAACCACCCCAACGATTAATGTGACCGCGAACGGAACTTATTCTGTAGGCGTTTCCAACGGTAACTGTACCGGGTATGACACTATTGTTGTGACCAGCGCCGCTGTACCTACGGCAATGCTGGCAGATTCTGCTTCTGTTTGTGATGGCCTTAGCCTTACGCTGAATGCCGGAAACAATGGAGCAGATTACCTATGGAATGACGGCAGTAGTAACCAGACACTAGATGTACACACCGGGGGCTTGTATACTGTTGATATTACGAATACGAGCGGTTGTTCTATCACTGATTCAACATTTGTAACGATCAAAACAATCCCGGAAGTAGACCTGGGTAATGATACCATCATTTGTATGGGGGAAATACTCACCTTAGATGCACAAAATAGCGGGGCAGATTACCTGTGGAATACAGGCGACCAGACGCAGGCAGTTACTGTTACCGGGGAAGGCAGCTACTCTGTTACGGTTACCAATGCGGCCCAGTGTACTGCATCTGATACTATTGAGGTAAGTACTTACGATGCAGCCAGCGTAAACGGGTTCCACTTCACGCCAAGATTTGACCTGGAACCAGGAAGAGTTGATTTCGTATCGATTGACCCGATGTTTGTGAACAGCTATCATTGGGACTTTGGCGACGGAAATACGTCTAACGATCCAGATCCTTCTAATGTATATACAAGCAGCGGCAATTACCTTGTGACATTGACTGTAACCAATGACTGCGGACCTAGAGATACTTCCTTATTGATCAATGTAGACCTTTTTGTGGGCGTAAAAGCAACAGCAGTGAAGGATATGGATATTGATGTATTCCCTGTTCCTGCAAAAGATTATATAAGCATTGAAAATAAAGATGCCTCCTTAATGTTACAAGGAGTAACTGTAGTCAATACAATCGGGCAAACACTACCGGTTCATACAGAAAAACAGGGCCAATATCTAAAAGTTGACCTGAAACAAATAGCTGCAGGTAATTATATGATGATTATTGAAACGAATAAAGGAAAAACCTACAAAAGATTCAATGTATTAAAATAAAAAACCTTTCACTATACTATTTCTAAAGAGCGGCCTTTTTCGAGGCCGCTCTTTTTTTAACCTTTCATTTAAATATATCAAAAAATTAAATTACATTTAATCTCTAAAAACTATAAAAAAGACAGTTTAAATTATTTACACAACAAAAGATTAAACAATAAAAAAGTAATCCTTTCCAGATTTAGCTTATCAACCACAAAAACAAGGGAAAGCCGAAAACCATTTCAGAGTAGGCAAAAAACTCAAAAACCATGATAAAGTTTCACAAAAAAAACAACAGATGCTTTAAACCATCTCTGAAAGTACTGCTCAATTTATATGGTTTAGTAGCCCTTATGCTATCCAGCCAAAGCATACACGCACAAACTTATTGTACCACTACTGTGGGGACCAACGGAAATATATATTACATGGATTCTGTTAAAACCACCGGCGGCACTACCAATATTAATCACTTAAACGTTAATCCGCTTGTCGTTAATTCAAATGGTTATACCGACCAGACCGCTCAGGTAGTAACCGCTTTACAGGGTTCAAGTTTCCAATTGATTTTACATGGAAGACAATTGTTTGCTTATCACTGGAATGTGTTTATTGACTGGAACCAGAACGGTATCCTTAATGATCCCGGAGAGGTTGTTTACAGCTATCTTACCGGCACACAGATACAAACGACAACCGTTACCGTTACTATCCCGCTTACAGCAACTCCGGGCAATAACCGGATGCGGGTAGGTATGTATAGAATTTCTACCGCGACAGACCCTTGTAATACAAATACATCGGTAATGGGTTATATTACAGATTTTACAGTTAATGTACTCCCGCTCACGCCTTGTACTAACCCTGCGGCCGGTGGAACAGCCACCGTAACGCCTGCGGGACAGGCTTGCCCGGGCGTACCCGTAACACTCGGCCTTTCTGGCATTACGCTGGCGGGCAACCAGACGTATGAATGGGAAAGCTCACCTAACAATACTACTTATACCAGCATAGGGCCGGCTACCACAAGTCCCAATGCAACAGTAACCCCGGCAGCAACGACCTGGTACCGCTGCAAAGTAGTCTGTTCCGGCGGCACGCCAGCCTACTCCACCCCTATCCAGGTAACAGTAGCCACCCCATTAAACGGAATTTATACCATTAACAATGCCAACCCTACTGGCGGCACCAACTTTGCCAACTTTACAGACGCCATTAACCGGCTCAATTGTGCCGGCGTTTCCGGTCAGGTAACTTTTAATGTAAGCCCCACTACGCCTTATGGGGAAACACTTAATTTCGGTACCATCCCGGGCGTAAGCCAGGCAAACCGCATACGTTTTAACGGTAACGGAGCCACTGTTCAATTTGCCAATACGACATCCGCCAGGCAACTATTAACCCTGAACGGCTCTAAGTATGTAACCATTGACAGTATTAAATTCAAATCACTGGATGCAACATTCGGCTGGGGGGCACGCATTGCCGGTGGCGCAGCTTACGATACGATCACAAGGTGCCAGTTCGATTTAAGTTCCGTGACCAGTACTACTGCAGCTAATGTAAATGGCATCTTATTTACCGCTGCCAGCGATGCAACAACGACCTCAGGAGTAAATGGCAAAAACATCTACATTGCCAACAACCATATCAAAGGCTCTTCAGCAGCAGGGGGATTAAATTTTGGCATTGGTATTGCGGCAGGGGGCAGCGATTCCAATACTATAAAAAATAACCTGATTGAAAACTATTACAATGCCGGTATTTATGTATCTACTGCAAAAGTCACTATTATTGAGGGCAATGAGATCCACAGGGCTAATAAAACAACGGGTATTGTAGCTGCTGAAGGGATCAGTACGATTAGCGGAGACATGTCCGGGTCTAAAATTATCGGCAACAAGATACACAGTCCCGGCGGTACTGCCGGCGCTACTACCGTATTCAGGGGCTTGTCGCTGCTGGGTGATGGTACTGCAGCCAGCCCTGTTCTGGTAGCCAATAATATTATTTACAAAATTAACCAGGGCGGTGCTTCTTCCGGTATTTATGTCAGCGCAGGACTCTACAACCTGATTTATCACAATACCGTATCTTTTGACCAGGTAATGACCGGTACCGCGATCAACTACGGCATCTATACTACCGGCACCAATACCGGCACGCATGTGGTCAACAACCTGGTCAGCATCACGGCAGGTACCGGCGGTATTAAATACGGTTTTTATTACAATACAGCAGCCAGTGTCAATACGGCACAAAAAAACAACTTCTATTTAAACTCTTCGCAAGCAGGCGTTCAAAACTACGGTTATTACACTACCGCTTATCTTACACAGGCAGCGTTCCAGGCAGCTTACCCGGCATTAGAAATAGCTTCACCTACAGTCGATCCGCAATTCATCTCACTAGCTACAGGCAACCTGAGACCCGGCAACCCCCTATTATTTACAACAGGAATTAATCTGCTGACAACGGTGCCTAATGATATTAACAATACACCGCGTACTGCTACACCCACTATAGGCGCTTATGAACATGTCGTGATTACCATGAATAATGCACAGACACAGGCCATATTAAACCCTACCGGGAATATTTGCGCGACCATGACCCCGGTGGAAGTCATTATAAAAAATGCAGGCGCCAATAACATCAACAATATGATCGTTAACTGGAGTTTAAACGGTGTGACACAAACAGCGACTAACTATACCTCAACTTTAGTACCCGCCAGCTCAAGTACCGGTCAGAATTCCGATACGATTATCATTGGTAATGCCAACCTGCTTGCCGGTGCCAACACCATTAAAGTGTGGACTTCCTTACCCAATGGAGTAGCCGATTCAGACAATACAAATGATACCCTGCAGGTAGTCATCAACACGGTTAATTTCACCATTTCTCCGGCCAATGCGATCACTTGTGCTACCGGATCTACAACATTGAGCCTGAGCCCGGCAACAGGATATGTTCCCGGCTCTATCCAATGGGAGCAATCTACCGACGGCGGCAACACCTGGACGACCATTAGCGGGGCGAATGCCGTGACTTATATTGTTACAGGCATTACAACTAATCGCCTGTACCGGGTAAAAATCACGAATAATACCTCTGTTTGTTATTCCAATGTGGCCACCTTAACCGTCCAGGAGGCATTGATCTCCGGTACGACACCCGGCTCTAGGTGTGGCACAGGTTCCGTAGTTCTATCAGCAACCGGCACCGGTACCTCTTATAAATGGTATACAGCAGCCACAGGTGGTACTGCAGTGTTTACCGGCAGCCCTTTCAATACACCCAGCATCAGTACCAGCACGACTTACTATGTAAGTGCGGTAAATTCCGGTGGCTGCGAAAGCAGCAGAACAGCGGTATTGGCTACTGTAAACCCACTGCCTCAGGTCAACCTGGGCGCGGACAGGGTAATCTGCCCCGGTGCTACAACTACGCTCAACGGTACTTCCAGTACAAGCGGGGTTACTTATTTATGGAATACCAATGCGACTACCCCAACCATAACAGTCAATACACCCGGAACTTACTCTATAGGTGTCAATAACGGTACCTGTATCGCCAGAGATACTATAATCATTAATGCGGCACCGGTGCCTACGGCAACTTTACCGGATACCCTGAGCATTTGTGACGGACAAACCGCTACCCTGGATGCGGGTAATACCGGCAGTACCTATTTATGGAATAACACGAATACTACCCAAAGCATCACGGCAACCAATGCCGGATTGTATACCGTTCAAATCACCAACACCTTTAACTGTTCTATTACAGACAGTGCCGTACTGGTGGTGAATCCATTACCCATAGTGGACCTGGGCGAGGATACAACAATCTGTCAAAACACAATGATCACCCTGGATGCACAAAACGCGGGATCAGACTACTTATGGAGTACCGGTGCCACGACACAGACCCTTGAGGTAGACCAGGCAGGCAACTACGAGGTCGTGGTAACCAATCAATACGGATGTGTGAGCAGCGATGCAAAAGAAGTGGACGTTTACGACCAGATTTCGGTAGGCGGTTTCAACTTTGTTCCAAGGTTTGATATTACACCGGGAAGAGTGGACTTCAGCCCGATTGATCCATTAGAGGTAACGGATTACCATTGGGATTTTGGAGACGGCAATACCTCCACCCTGGAAACACCAAGCCATATTTATGACAACAACGGCAACTATACGGTAACCCTTCGTGTATCTAATGATTGTGGCGCCCAGGATACCTCTTTAATGATCAATGTTGATCGTTCTGTAGGTGTTAGTAGTGTAGTAAACCGAAACTTAAGATTCAATGTTTTCCCGGTTCCGGCACAAGACCAGTTCACCATCGAGTCACTTGATCCTACAGTAAGCATTAATTCCGTCAGCATGATGAATACAATAGGACAGGAAATCATCAACCTGAAGCAAATCAATGCACTTCAAACCAATATCAATATTAATAACATTCCTTCCGGCGATTACTTTATCCGGATTGAAACCAATAAAGGCATCCATACCCGTAAAATAAATATTTTACGTTAGGCGCTCTGTTCGGGCATTCATAAAAAAGGATACTTCCTCAGGGAAGTATCCTTTTTTTCATTTCAAAGAACTTTAACGCCCGGCAGGGGTTACATTTTAACCTGAATTCTATTAATAGGAATACCATACCGGATACAACACGAATTTTGCATTCGATATGGAAACATTTGTAAACTAATGTGTATTTTGCAGTTAGAAAACTGCTACCTATACCAATAAATAATTCTTTTGTATCATATCATTTGATAAGAAGAAATAAAAAAATCTATATAAGATGAATTATTACATTCTGCCGCTTGTTGTTAACGATAGAAGAGAGATCAGCTTACCGCTTGTTCACGGTACCAATAATCAAATGCAGCATTATATTGTTGAAGTGCCTGAAAATGCCCACTTCAACATCCTCAGCCTGCTGAAAGATGCAGACATCAAATCATTGATTTCAGAAGCCCGTGACCTGGAGATCGGCAGTTTACAGCCTGCTTATATACTCGAGGAAAATAAATTAAGGATCCGTTTCCTCATCCGCGAAAAGCTGGAAGTACCCGTCAGCACAGCCGTTGAAGAGCAGGCCCCTCCGGCATTAACCTATGACGACCTGGACGCCTATGTACCTAAGAAAAAAGAACCACAAATGTTTGCTGCCCCACAGGTCAGTTCAACAACTGATAATATCGGGACATTTGGCGGCGCGATTAATTTATTCGCCAACAATTTTAATAACGGCGCATTTAGTATTCTGGCAGAAGCCAAAGAACAGTTTGAACAGATCAACAATGAATCCTTTCCTGATCTACAGGTGAGTATAGAACTGGATATAAATGGCCAGGTATACCTCGGTGGCTTCTTCATATCATTTGCACACCCGGCACAATTTCTGGGACTGGCTTTAGACTTTGGTTCCGAATCGAGCCAGCTTGCGGCCAAACGTTACCAATTCGGCGTGGGTTACCAGGAGAAGAAACCGGAGCACGAAAACCTTTTTAAGAACATTTACTCTTTCCATAAATCCAAAGAATGGATTCCCAGGGAAGACCAATCTCAATATTACCAGGAAGAGGTCAATACTAATTTTTATAAATCAATTTTCTTCCTGAAAGAAGACCTGAGCGGCGACTACCAGGACATAGAAAAAGAATTATTTATACAGGACCTGGACGAGAACCTGAAAATGCTGGTGAGCAGTACCAGCAGGGAGCAGGGCTATGCCACGCTTACGGAGAAGCGCTACCACCAGTTACCTAATTTAAAGATCACCCACAAATATGTGGATGCTTTTGGCGGCCTGAACTTCAACATAACGAAAGAAGGCTATGATGTGAATATCAGCCTGGCAGAGATCAAGAATAAAACTTATAACAGTATCCTTAAAGTCATTATAGAATCCTTCCTGAAAAAAGAATTTATTAAATATTCAGGTGCACGTCGTAAGATCAGGTTTGTACTGCTCGTACCTAATATCTATGACTATAATGATATCCGCAATACCCAGTTATTACTCAATAAAATCTTCCAGGATTTTGCAGCGCATGATTATAAAGATAGAATCCTGGCCTGGGAAGTTTTAACGATCTCAGAAAGTGATGCCTCTTTCCTTGGCTATATCAATAAAAATGATGTGCAGATCTATAAAGACAGCGATTACCTGATCATCGATGCGGGTAAAGGCACCACGGATTTCTCCATCATCAGGACCGGGAAAGACAATATTTTCAATATAAAGCCAATCTACAGGAACGGTTTTGCCGGCGCGGGTAATATGATCACTTTTGCCATTTTTGAAACGCTGCTACATTATATCCGTGCCAATGCGGAAAATCAAAATACTGCGTTCAAATATATCAAGGAGCAGATCGTACGTAACCTGAGTGATGCCAACCTGGAAGTGAAGAACCGTTTCTATAGGGAGCTGGAGCGCTTGAAGTATAACTACAATCACAACTCCAGTTATGTGATGAACCAATGGACCAATGCCAAATCCGGTGACTACTCTTTCCGGAATGTTACCGAATCAGGTTCCGATATCAACACCCTGATCGACCTGCTGAGCCAGATCGAAAACATCAGTGATTTCTATGGCTATATTAAAGAAACCTGCAACCTGATCGCAGAAAGAGCGGTCAGCAATTTAAAGCTGGTAAAAGATAATGCAGAAAACTTCAACTGCCAGGGTATTATTCTTACCGGCCGCGGTTTCTTGTTTAAGCTACTGGAGCAGGAGGTACGCGATGCTATCGCTCATAAATTGGGCATCAGCAATACCCTGGTGCATACCCTGAACGGCAATGAATTGAAAGACGTATGTATTAAAGGGGTATTCAACAATACCGTAAGACTTAACTCCGAGCGGATCGGCTATCCTATACAGATCATCATGCCGGAGCCTGTTGCTCAAAAAACGGAACCGATACCAGTACCTGAAGAGAAAAAACAAAAATTTTCGAACAGGCTATTGAGTATCTTCTTCAATGAATTAAACGATATAGAATCCGCAAAAGCGGTACTCGAAACCGAGCAACACTTAGCCTATAAAACTTTATCCCGGAGCCAGATCATGATCGGCGCCAAGCGCTTTAAGATAGGTAGCAGCAGCTTGTTTGACAATACCAGTGCTAACGTAGAAGCGGATATCGTATTTACGCCACAGGGTTATCTGGTGCGCAAGCTGGAAAACGGCATCGTAAAAAATATACTACCCCTTACCGAAGTATTTGATGAGAACCGGACCGAAATGTCCATGGTGATTCCTTCTTTATTCCCTAATCATATTGATGAGCAATACCTGTTCAGTATTAAAAGAGAGGATATAAAGAAAGCGCCGATCATACCGCCTTCGCCGCTTAATAATAACTCCGGCAACCAACCGAAACACAGGGGGCCACAATATTTTTAATTGCAATTATTGACTACAGATACCGCTCCTTCAAAGGAAGCTTTAAATAAAAACAGACAAATGAGAAAATTACTTTTGATCAGTACTTTCCTGTTATTAGCGATGAACCTGCTGGCGCAGGTAGATCCTAATGCAGGTGCGCTCCATATTCCTCAATTTTCGGGTACTGCCGCTATCATTATAAAAAATGATAAGTTACGCGTCCAGAAGGAAGACCAGGTCGACAGTTTTACCATCAAAAAGAGTGGCAATAACTATGAGTTAGCCAATCCCCAGGATATGGATAAGATCTATGCGCTGCTCAATATTACACCAGAGCAGCTGGCAACAGTCCTGAAAGACCAGGCAGGTGCTACCCCGATCGTTAAACTTTTAGACATAACGGCTAAAATGAAAGATCAGAAACTCCTGATCCAGGCTGCGACTAACGGCTCCGGCGATACAACCCCGGTAGAAGAAGGGGCGCAACCGGCAACGGAAGTTCCTAAAGAAGCGGGCAATAACTGGCTGATCGCACTGTTTGCCGGTATTGGCGCTTTAATCGTGGGTATTATCATCGGGAGAGTAACCAAACCGGCAAAGGTCAAAGAGCCTGCATTCCAGCCGGAACAACCGGTGCGAGAAAGTAATATTGAAAGCGTGCAACCCGTCAATAATAAACTCGTGGAGCAATTGAAGCAGGAGCTTGCCGCAACCAAAGAGAAATCAAACCTGATCACGGAAAAAACGCAGAAACTCATTGATGGGGACAATGCTTATTATAGTGCTGCATTTGAAAAATTAATCCTGCCGCTGCAAACGGCACTGGATAATGGCAACGAGGCCGAAGTAGCAAAATACGCGCACCTGGCGATGGTCCATTTCTCCAGTATTACCCGCGTAAAGATCCGCAAAAAACAAAATTATGATGATGCCAACATCCAGCTCATCACCGGCAATGCCAGCCTTACGCAAGGTTTCCCGGTAATCAACCATCAGACACCGATCGATAAAATACCGGCCAACCTCAGGGTTTTGATTAACCTTTTACAAAAAAACGGGGTGAGCGGTTTAGATGATACAATTATTAAAGGGTATAAATTAAAGGACCTCTAAGATGAAGAAACTCCTCTTCTTTGGCATACCGACGATTGCCATAGTCATCATCAACCTGGTATACGGTAGCGTTATCAGCTGGATGCTGAGCATGGTTATTATAGCCTGCCTCTTGTTTTTTGTGACCAAATTAGGCCTGGAAAATATTATTACCAAAAGGCTTCAGGGATTTAAACAAGGTGACGAACGGATCGGAAAAATGATCTCTTTTGATCAGAAATGGAAAAGCATATTGAACTTTGGCCTGCTGACCCTGGTTTTCATGGCTACTGTTTTTGGGGTTTACTTTACGATGTCTCCTAAAGGCGGACATCCCTGGTTTACCAATAACGAATACCATGGACTAAGCAATACCGGTATCGCTTTCCAAAGCGAGCTGCAGGTTATGCCGCTGCTCGACGATAGTGCGAACCGTAATGTAGCGATTCAATTTGGCAAATCGGCTGACAACCAGGCAAACATCAAATTCATCAACTTTTATCAACCGGTAATACAGGTGGATGCCGAAAACGGTACCAGGCTCATCAACCGGGTCTTTGATGCGCAAATTGATAAAGGCTTTACGATTAGTAATAGCCAGAATTCAATACAAGTCAGCATAGAGGAAAAAGAAAATGGTTTCTTCTCCAGAATATTCGGCAGTCCTGAAAGTGAGGTAAATTATAGCATACAGGTTAACTCCAATGATATGGAGCTCCTGGACGAACTAAACCTGAAAGCCCCTTTTACGGATAAAGTAAGCCTTAAAGGCCGGCCCTTGTCCAAAGGGATGAGCCTCTTCAATTTATTCTTGGACAATAACACCTTTGCTTCCACGCAGAACGAAACCTACCAGGTATTGGAAGGCATTTTGTTGGACCTGGGCGACTCCTATTTAATTACCGACCATATAGGCGAGCAAAAATCTTACTCAGTATTCCCGGCCGCTGAATTCCTGCAAAACGGGTATAAGCTCGCAGTCAACCAGCAGAATATACCGGCGAAAACGGTGAACAGCACCAATATTGCCCTGGAACAAAAATTCTACATCGGGTTTAATAACAATAAAAAGCTGTTGCATGTAGCAAATATTGATAAAAGCCAATACGGTTTGGGGAGCAAAGAAGGCATGGCACTGGTATTCGATTATCCCAATACCTATATGCTCAAAAGCCCGGGCGCGCAATCTAGAGGGGACAAGAACATCCGTTTTGTTACCAATAATTTTGACAACATTATTGAAAACAACCTGCAGGAAGGTTTTTATTTCACGACTTATAATTTACGCTTAAAAGATAATATCAACGGTACGATTGACTATATTACCGGTGGCCCAAATACGCCATTGGCGATGGGCATTACGGACAACAATAAGTCCGGCAAACACCTGGCCGTAGACAACAAAAGGTTTGCCTTGCAAAGCTCCAATAGCGGTGTGCAGTACCTGTTCGACCTGCGCGATTTTTCTGACAATGGATTTAGCTTGCATAAGACCATTCTTTACTTAGGTATTACCTATATTGCTTTTGTTATCCTTTCCGTCCTGTTTGGCGGCAAAAAAATTGATCGTGTAGAGCCGGTTATTTTATCGGTAATCCTTGCCTTGACAGCAGTAAGGTATATTATGTTCTGGCGGGTAGCGACCTTCCCTCCTTTAGACAATATTACCAAGCATGAGCTCGAAAATACGCTGATCAATTTTGATTTCAATTTCATCACTAATTTACCGGTCCCGCTTACCCTCATCTGGACTCTATTATTCGTGGTGATCATTGCAGCTTACAGGATTTGGGCGAAAAAGAACAATACTTTTGATCTGCCTAAATTATTACGCATTAATACGGAACAAATCAGTTCGATCAACAAAAGTTACGGTATATTCATATTGGCAACTTTAGTGCTCTTTTTCTTTAACAAGAAAGTGATGCACATCGAAGTACTGACCCGTATCTTATCTATATTAGTGCCCTTGCTGGGTTATTGGTATTACTCCAAAATCTGTAATAAATACTTTACTTATAAACCGCTGGATATACAGGGTGCCAAATCCAAATTCCTGGTACAGGTAAAAGCTTATTTTTATTACCTCTTCAATAACCCGACTTTTGTTATTACCACCCTAACCCTGCTGTTTTTTGCAGTTTGTGACAGGGGCTTCGCGATCTTGTTCGCGCTCTTTATCCTGTTGAAAAACATCTTTATCAACTTCCTCAAGAAGCCTTTGGATGTTCAGAACAACAGTATCAAAAGAATGCTGTATAAGCCTAACAATTACTGGATTTACGGTTTCACGGCATTGATCGTTTACCTGGTCACGCTTTCCTTCAAATCATTATTTTATTATTTACTGACCTACAAACTCTGGGTCATCAGCATTGTACTATTATTAGCCGCCGCTATTATCCTTATTCTTTACCCGGCTAAGAAACTACTGAAACAAATCAGCGTCGGGATTGTGGCCCTATGGCTCATCGTCATGGCGATACCACCAGGCAGGAATTTTGTGGATCACCAGATCAATGATGTGATCAAGCATGTGCAGTATCGTGCCTCTATCATCCATCAGCCGATAGGTGAACTGATGCAACAGAACGAATATACTTCGTTCAAGACCCGGAAAATCATTGAAACTGCGGAAAACCAGTGGTTCATTAATTCCTATATCAGCAAAGAATTCGACAGCCGCTTTACCATTAACACCCGCCCGCACTCCCGGGTAGGCGTTGACTATTCCACCCAGACAAGAGATGTCGTAGTGGCCCGTTACCTTATTGCAGAAATGGGTAACCTGGTCATGTACCTGATATTAGGATTGATCTTACTGCCGATGATCCTTTACCTAATTTCTTACCGCATACAGCTTTTGCCAAGCAAATCGGATAAGTCCCGGGATATAGGTTCCTATGCAGGCCTGGTACCTTTGATCATTTTATTTACGATTGCTTTATTTGTATGGCTGACGGCTACCAACCGCTTCGTGTTCTTCGGGCAGGATTTTCCATTCCTGAGTTTAACCAGTCGGGTTTCCGTAATCATGCCTTTAATGTTACTGGCCTTAACGCTGACGCAGACGCCTACCTTGCAACACGCCTTTAAGATCAACCTGCGGAATAATGCGATCAAATATGCCTTCTTCTTCGGTATTATTGCCGTTTTCGCATTGACCACGGTAAAGCAAAACGAGTTAAATAATAAGAACTTCAGCGTTATCATGGATACAACGAAACAGCATATCGATGTGGACCTGAACAATATACTTGCCGACATACAAGACAGCCTGGAAACTAAACGTATCCGCCCCAGCTATACCCAACTGGTGGGTGTGCTGGCTAAAGACAAACGTTTCGAGCACCTGAAATCAGATGTGGTCAAAGACCTGTATACGAAAAGTATCCTGGAAAACCTGGTAGACAAACCATCTTCAGCCCTGCAACTGAACAACCCCTTATTCATGATTTATGATAACGGCAGGTACAATTCGGTTTACAATAAAAACCTCTACCTGGAATTACCTCCTGTAGAAAGCCGGAAGATCTGGAATGGTGGTGTAACGGAATCGCTATACTTTAATGATGTTTCTTCTGCCGTGATCACGTTCAACGGGCAAACAAAAAATGTCACCCTGCCCTATTTCATTTACGACCCGAACAGCAGCATACAATTTGCCCTGATGCCGGGTTCCTGGCTGGGCGACCATACCGCCGAAAACCGCGGCCTGATCAATGTTAATAATAGTACCAAAGGTCAATCCAATATTTTTGTTTATAAAAACATTCAAAAGAATATTGAACAGAATGCGACCTCGTATGTGAGTACGATCGAGCATGATGACCTAGCTACGGTGTTTTTTAATGAGAAATCATTTACGCTGGGCTTCCGTAACTCCGGCAACCGCTATGCGTTGAACAAGTGGATCAACGGAGCGTACAAGATTATTTATCCTTTAAAAGAAAATAATTTCTGGATCTACAATTTTGCGAATGCTGTAAAAACTGGTTATAGTAACGAAAAGGACCTGCATAAAGATGTACGCATTACTATGGATTATGAATTATCTAAAAACATACAGGATGCCATTAACAGCGCAGAACGCTTTACCAATAAGAAAAACAAGAAATATAACTTCAGCGCTATAGCCGCTGATGGCGATGGGAACGTGCGCTTCATGTCGGACTATGTAACCAACAGAACCGTACTGGACCCGAATAATGAAGCGGCTATTTATGCCTTACAAAAGCAACAGTTTTTCTACTCGAATGCTAAAAACGAGAGAGATCAGTGGGGGAACAGAAACCTCTTAAACCTGTTTTTAGGCCCCGGCTCTTCGATCAAGCCTTTAACAGCAAGCTTAGTAGCTTCACAATTAAATGCAGGTTGGGAGAAACTGATCCTGCAACCACCTGGCATGCCGGAGATCCCTGATTATGCAGGCTTTAAACTGGTAAAACCCTGGAAAAACGATGAGCACTATTTCGCGCCATTGACTATGCCTAAGTATATAGAAGTATCCAGTAACTTCTATCAATCCCTGGTTATTTTCCTGGGTTCTTACAGCCGCGATTACTACGAGGTTAAAGGACATTACAGCCTGGCGAACCTCTTAAGCAGGCAGGCGGGTGCTAATAACACGACACCGATACTCTACCTGGACGGCCAGGGCTATTTCCTCCCTAATTTCGATAAGAAAAAAGGCAAATGGCCGGCTACCGATAAACAAAAAACAACCCCGTCTTATTTCGGCAACGAAAACTCTTTGATCGCGCTTGGCTTTGAGCAAAATGCTAACCTGCGTACAAAGGATAAAGACAAACAGGATAATAGCCCGGTAAGTGTAGACAAAGTAAACTTTGTAGACACCAGTCTCTATACAGCGCTGGAGCAAAACCGTAGTGGTGGCTTCCTTTGGGGCTTCCCGGAGCAGTCTTACTTCCTGCAATCGGAGCGTGCTTTTGATGAAGTGCACCAGAACTTTAACCTGGGCTTGAAAACAACTACCCTGGGGGGTTATCCATATAGATTGACACCATTCATGATGTTGCAGATGTATATGTCTATGTTTACCCAGAACAGGAATTTCAGGCTGGGCGTAACGCAAAAAGAAGATTCGCTGGTAAGATGGCAGGTGGACTCTACCTGGGATGGTGCCGGCAATTATAATGTATTCCTGTCCCAGAATATTTTCCAGGGCATGAAGGATGTAATTTACGGCGGCAGCGGAACGGCACGGAGATTACAAAACCTGAAAACCAAATACCCGGCTTATCATTTCTATGCTAAGACAGGTACTATTAACGAACAAACTTCTAAAGGCAAAAGCTCGAGAAGGCTGATCGTACTGGCTACCGATAAAGACATGACTATGGCCGCCAACATCGGCAATGCAAGGGTTTATGCCTGGTTCTTTGCCATAGACAATACCGGCGATTTTGACTGGAATCTTTTGCAAAATATCATAGAGCAAAGCATGAATTCATCCTCATTAAAATACTATTTCAATAAATAGCCATGAAAGCAGGCAGCAGTAAAATAATATTGATCGTTCTCGCCGTCCTCATTACGCTTGGCCTTACCGCACTGGTTCGCTGGGATGCCCGTAATGCAAAGCCGGATGCAGAAAAGATACTGACCAAAGACGCAGATTTCGGAAAGGAAAATATCACCTGGATAAAAACAGACACCTTTATCAACCTGGTGGAAAAGGCTTATCACCCGAATGCGGAAACGAATATTGCCAGTAATTTGTTAGTCGTTTTCATTAAGAATGCCAACACCGTAGCCCAGGACTTTTATAATGGCAATGAAGCACTGCTTAAGTACCGGATCAACGATCACGACTTTGAGATCGACTATGACAAACATAATAATAATGTAGTCGGCAGGTTTAAAACAAAAGGCAACCTGGTCGCTGTACCCAATGATGTATTGATAAAAGTAATTGATAAAACTATAAACTGATATGGAAGTAAATGGTAAGAATATAACCGCGATCATTAAATACCTTTATGAGAAAAGACTGAACCAGGATGCTTCTGAAGAGGTATTGCAAAGCTGGAGTAACCTTAGCGACCCGGAAGCCAGGATGCACCTGAACCAGCTTTTTCAAACCTGGGGCTATACACAGGAACAGATAGATGCGGAATTAAAGGAATATTTCTCGGGCACTGATGCGCCGAGACCTTTTAATACAGCGGCCACTCCTGTTGCTCCTGCACCACCCCAGCAGCAAGCGGCATCCTATACGGCACAGCAGCAACCGCCACCTCTTCAGCCACAGCCAAGAAAAAAAGCACGTTCTTCCAGCTGGCTCTGGATCGTTTTGCTTCCTTTACTGGCAGTCGGTGGATATGTCCTTTATAAATTCCAGCAGTTTAAAAACCTGCACTACTTATATGTGACCACCGATAACGTTTCCATCCGGGATCATGAAGGGAATAATATAGGCCGTATGGACATTTTCGCATCCGGCAACTCGGTTTCTTTCCTGAGAACAACTGATATCAACACTTACCCGGTCAAAGTAGGTGATAATGTTTATCAATGCAGAAGAGTCATTTTTGACAGTACCGCGTTTACCGATTACCTGCTCAATAAACCAACAGCCTTCGGTTACGTCAATGAAAATTACGTGATTGACGACAAAGATAATTTCATCGTGTACCGGAATGTCTTCCAGGTAATTAATGGTGTAAAAAATGAAAATGCCTCATTAACCTCTCCCTTCCGGAAAACGATCGTAGGTAGTATCCGGCAAAACCCGGCGATGAAAGACCTTTATATTTTGAATGCCTGCAACAACAATGACAAGACCAATGATGCCTTAATCACCCTTAAAAATAAAGAAGATATTCACCAGGTGGTAGCACTTTTGTCCGACGGGAAATATTATATTTTCTCGGGGAATCCAACCAAACAGGAATATGAAGCTCCCAAACCTTTTCAATACAAAGTGCCGGGCGTAGAGCAATTAAGCCCTTATCAAAACGATAACTTACTGTTCCGCTATGTCAATAAAACATACTTTATCTTTGATTGTAATGGTACCGCAAAAGATTATTATACGGTATTGAACAATAAAGGCCTGATTGATTATGCAAAATATTCCTTTGAACCTTAAATTTGTACCTTAAAAAAAAGCGAGAAATGATTAATCGTAATAATATTGTTGAATTTATCAGCTTCCTTTATCAGAAAAAATTTAACCAGCCCGCACCCCAGGACCTTTTGGACTCCTGGTCCGGCCTGAATGATAACGAAACGACGATCCACCTGAACGGTCTTTACCGCCATTGGAACCTGGATGCTATAAGCTCAAAAAATTATGAACAGGAGTTCCTGAGCAGAACGCAGGGAGCCCCTCATACTCCAATATTTCCCAATCCTGCGCAACAGCAGCCCCAGGGCAATAACAATTACCAGCAACCTGCTTACCCGCAAAATCCGGCTCCGCAACCGCAGCAACAATACACGCAAACCCCACCGCCACCACCGGCACAAAAGAAAGGTGGCTCCGGCTGGATCATAGGCGTGTTACTGGCTGTGATAGCGGCAGGTGCCGGTTATTACATCTGGAGCCTGAACCAGAAAGACACTTCTGCCCCATCTGATGTAATCGCGACCGAAAATAATGCCAAAAAACCGGATACCGTGCAGAAAGCGCCGGCACCCGTAGAACCCGCCAAACCGGAGCAAACAGAAGATGATAAGAAAAATGCCCGCGTCATCCATGACCTGCTGTATGCGGAAAGCGGCAGAAGCTTTGATGATATTTATAAATATTTTGACCCGAACCTGGAGCGCTACTGGGGTATTAACTACCCCACCTATGATGAATTAAAGGCCGAATATGAAAAAACATGGGGTAAGACAGAAAACAATGAGCATTCTAATGTACGGATCAATAAAGTATCCGATAATACTTATGATGTAATGAGTACCTATTCTTTCTTCTCTCTTAAAGATCAGAAACAGAAAAGAGTAGATTCCAAAATACGTTTTGTGTTCAATAAAGAAAATAAGATCATCAGATCTTACGGCTTGTAATAGTGCCAGTTGATGAAATCCCCCCTCAAAACAGGGATTTTACTGCAAAATGGTACCCCGATAAATACAGCTTTCATCAATTATCTTAAAATAGTTTCGCCAAACAGCCTCAAATCGTTAAATTTGAGGCTGTTTGTTTTAGATACCTACCGCAACAACAACAAGTATAAAATGGATACCAAAAGAAATATTCAACAGGAAGCACTCGATTATCATGCGAATGGCCGTCCCGGCAAAATAAAAGTAGTCCCTACCAAAAATACAAAAACACAAAGAGACCTGTCCCTGGCTTATTCTCCGGGAGTTGCAGAGCCTTGTTTAAAAATAAAAGAAAACCAGGAAGACGTTTATAAATATACGGCGAAAGGTAACCTGGTAGCGGTGATCAGCAATGGTACCGCGGTACTTGGCCTGGGTAACATAGGCCCGGAAGCGAGCAAACCCGTCATGGAAGGTAAAGGCGTACTCTTCAAGATCTTTGCCGACATCGATGTATTTGATTTGGAATTAAACACCAAAAGCATAGACGAATTTGTTACTGTAGTAAAAGCCCTGGAGCCCACCTTCGGCGGCGTGAACCTTGAAGATATTAAAGCCCCGGAATGTTTTGAGATCGAGCGCCGGCTAAAAGAAGAAATGAACATCCCGGTGATGCACGATGACCAGCATGGTACAGCCATGATTTCCGGTGCAGCATTGCTGAATGCCCTGGAAGTTGTCGGTAAAGATATTACCACCATTAAAATGGTGGTGAGTGGTGCCGGAGCTGCTGCAGTAGCCTGTTCGAGGATGTACCTGAACCTGGGCGTTACCAAAGAAAACATTACGATGTTTGATGTGGACGGGGTGATCAACCACGAACGCACCAACCTCGATGAAAGCCGTATGTTCTTTGCCCGCGATACCGGCAATATAAGTATGGCAGATGCCCTGGTGGATGCAGATGTATTTATCGGACTGAGTGCCGGTAACATCCTGAGCCAGGATATGGTCCGGTCGATGGCAAAAGACCCTATTGTATTTGCGATGGCCAATCCTAACCCGGAGATCACTTATGATGAGGCCATAGCGGCACGCCCGGATATCATTATGGCTACCGGGAGAAGCGATTATCCTAACCAGGTAAATAATGTATTAGGATTCCCGTTCATCTTCAGAGGAGCGCTGGACGTAAGAGCCACTGCCATCAATGAAGAAATGAAAATGGCTGCTGCCTATGCGCTGGCGGCACTGGCCAAGCAACAGGTACCCGAAATTGTGACCAAAGCCTATGGCCTGAAGTCAATGACCTTCGGCAGGGATTATATCATACCCAAACCGCTTGACCCGAGATTATTATCTACCGTAGCCCCGGCTATCGCAAAAGCGGCCATGGAAACCGGTGTTGCCCGTAAACCGATCGAAGATTTCGAGGCCTATAAACTGGAGCTGAATGACCGCCTGGGCATCAACAATTCAATTGTCCGCCTGGTGAACGCCAAGGCTCGCCAAAACCCGCAACGCATCGTCTTTGCCGAAGCCGACAATACCAAAGTATTGAAAGCCGCACAAATCGCGGAAGAAGAAGGTTTTGCCTTCCCTATTTTATTAGGTAATGAAAAACGCATTAACCAGTTAATCGCGGAACATAAAATAGAATTAAAAAACCCGGTGATCATTGATCCCCGCAGTGATGCGGCTATGGATAAACGGATCGCTTACGGGGAACAATTCTTTGCCAAGCGTCCAAGAAAAGGCATGAATGCTTATGAAGCTAAAAAGATCATGCGCGAGCGTAACTACTTTGGCTGCATGATGGTCGCCAATGGGGAAGCAGATGGCCTGATCAGCGGCCTGACCCGCAGCTACCCGGAAACCATACGCCCGGCATTACAAACAATCGGAAAAGCTCCCGGCGTCAATAAAGTAGCCGGTATGTATATCGTGCTTACGCCAAAAGGGCCATTATTCCTGGCGGATGCCACGGTGAACCTCACGCCTAATGCCGAAGAGCTGGCCGAGATCGCCCAGCTGGCGGCCGATGAGGTAGCCCGCTTTAATATCCAGCCTAAAGTAGCCATGCTGTCCTATTCCAATTTTGGCAGCAGTGATACGCCGGAGGCACGTATGATGGGCGACGCGGCACGCATTGCCAAAGAGCGCAACCCGGATCTGATCATCGACGGTGAAATACAGGCGGGATTAGCTTTTGACACCGCCGTGCTTAAAGAGAACTATCCATTCTCTGACCTGGTAGGCGGAGGGGTCAATACCCTGATCTTCCCGAACCTGTCTTCGGGCAACATCGCCTACAACCTGCTGAAGGAAGTAGCGGACTTTGAGATCATCGGGCCGATCCTTTTAGGACTGAACAAGCCGGTACATATTTTACAATTGGGCAGCTCCGTACAGCAGATCGTAAATATGGTAGCAATGACCGCATTTGATGCACAAGGCAATAAATAAAAGATTATGGCAAAACTCAACGTACTCACACCCTTCAATATTGAACTGGAGTTTGATATTGCACCGCTCGGGAAAAGAGCCCTGGCCTACTTCATTGATATAATGGTGGGTGTGGTGTATGTATTATTGTTACGCCTCACTATCCTGGAAACGGCTGTTGATTTTGAAGGTTTACTGGATGTTTCCCAGTTTTTTCTCATCACTTTACCTTTGTTTTTTTATCATTTCATCAGTGAAATGCTGATGAATGGCCAGTCGTTGGGTAAAAAGATAGTCGGGATACGCGTCGTCAATAAGAACGGGAATGCAGCCAGCATCAGCCAGTATTTATTACGCTGGATCTTATCACTCCCCAATATTATTTTTGTTCCGGTTGTCGGTTACCTGATTTGGCTGAGCCCCTTCCTGGGTTTTATCACGATAGGCTTCCTGGCACTCCCGGATACGATCTGCTATGCCATTACCAAATCGGGGCAAAGGATAGGTGACCTTGCTGCAAATACCGTAGTGGTGAATACCAAACACAGTATGGATATAGAACAGACCATCTTCCGGGAAGTATCCCTGGATACCGGCTATACGCCCAAATATCCGCAGGTAATGCGCCTCACCGATAAAGATATCAACAGTCTCCGCAATCTTTTAAAACAGAAAAGGACCAAGGACCTGGATACTTATACTTATCGTGTAGCTGAAAGAATCGAGGCCGTACTGAATATCAGCAATAACAGTATGGACTCCTACCATTTTTTCGAGGAATTACTTACCGATTACAACTATTACGTACAAACAAAATAAGCTATTTTGAATTATTTAGGTCACGCGTACCTGTCTTTCGGACAACCGGAAATCCTGGTGGGCAATATGATAGGCGATTATGTAAAAGGCAATGAAGCCTTACACCGCCTCCCTCCCGGTATTCAAAAGGGAGTCATGCTGCATCGCCAGATCGACAGCTATACCGATAGTCACCCGGCTACTGCAAAATGTAAAACCTTTTTCAGAACGGATTACCGGCTGTATGCAGGTGCTTTTGTCGATAGTATGCTGGACCATTTTATCGCTAACGATCCGCAATGCTTTGAGAGCGAGCAGGCTTTGTTTGACTTCACCCAGGCGACCTATGCCACGCTACGGGAATACGATGCCATTTTACCGGAAAAGTTCCGGGTGATGCTCGGGCATATGCAATCCGATAACTGGCTTTACCGCTACCGTACTTTAAAAGGGATGCAAAAATCTTTCCAGGGACTGGTACACCGGGCGCAATACCTGGATATTGGTGCAGAAAGTGCTTATAATACTTTAGTCACCAATTTTTATACTTTAAACCAATTTTATTACGAGTTTATTGATGAAGTGAAAAAGTTTGCCCGGGATACGATTGAAAAATAGAAAATTACGCCAAAACGTACATTTTGAAATTTATTATAGATTCATATTATCCATTAAATTTATCTTAAAAAACACCCATCCCGGCAATACTCCCGGACCGTTTTTTAAAAGATAAAAATAATAGTGTAACTTTGAATCGTTCATTACACCATCAATAACACTTGAGGCTATTGATGGTTTTTTATTTTAAAATTTTCGACATTAAATCATGAAGATATTCAGGATTGCCCCCTATATAAGTACTCTTTTTACCTCTTTGCTGCTTTGCACAGCGCCGGCCTCTGCAAAAGACGCTAACCTGGCTAAAGTTAATTATGCTGATACCAACACCGCCGTGAACCGTAGAATTATCGATTCCCTGGACCGATACTACAATATACAGGTCGCCCGTGGCTTCAATGGGAGTGTATTGGTTGGCCACAAAGGTAAAGTAGTGTATAAAAGACATTTTGGTATGGCCGACCGGTCTACGGGAACACCGCTTAGTGATTTCACCTCCACCCAATTGTCTTCTACCTCCAAACCCTTTACCGCTACGGCAGTACTCTGGTTGCACCAAAACAAATATTTAGATATTAACCTGCCGGTAAATGCTTACCTGAAAGATTTCCCTTATGCCAATATCACGGTAAAAATGCTGTTGAACCACAGGAGTGGCCTGCCAAACTATACCAGCACCCGATTACCCCGCTGGGCTTCCGGTGGACCTATGTACAATTTAGACCTGCAAAGTTACTATGCGCTATACAAGCCTAAATTGATCTCTACGCCCAATACCCGCTTCAACTATTGCAACACCAACTATGCATTACTGGGAAGGATAATTGAAGAGGTTTCTGGTATCCCGTTCAAGCAATTCATGAGAGAGCTTATATTCGAACCCCTGGGCATGAAAAATACTTTTGTATTCGACCCGCAGGACAATTACAGCAACCGTAGCTTATCGGTGAGCTATCGTCCTAACTGGGCTATATTTGAAAATAATCATGAAGATGGCGTTTATGGTGACAAAGGGATTTACAGTACAGTGGAGGATATGTACCTTTGGGACCAATCTTTTTACAACAATAAGATCCTGAGCAGCCAGACCTTGAAACTCGCTTACACCGGCATGCCCGTAGACAGCAGGGGCATCAAAAAATATGGCCTGGGCTGGCGTATGTATGACTTCCTGAACGGGCAAAAAATCATTTTCCATAATGGTTGGTGGCATGGTAACAACTCCGTTTTCTACCGCTTCATCCAGGAAAATACAACCGTTGTCGTACTGGGTAATAAGTTTAATAAAAAGATCTACGAACAGGGAAAGGAAGTCTACCATATCCTGCATAATATCGCACCGCAAACCTTTCAATGCACTTTCGATAACGGAACAGAAGTGAACGAAGAATAATCGTATATTAGCAACCCAGTATCCATCTATAAATTTGTCATCAAGCACAATATGAAAGTAGTAATTTTTGCCGGCGGAAGAGGCACCAGAATTTCAGAAGAATCGCAACTGAGGCCCAAGCCAATGATTGAAATCGGTGGCAAACCTATATTGTGGCATATCATGAAAACCTATGCCCATTACGGTCATACGGAATTCATAATCTGCCTGGGCTACAAAGGATGGCATATCAAAGAATACTTCGCCAACTATTTCCTGCATAATGCCGATATGACGGTAGACCTGAAGCAGAATAGTATAGAGTATCATAATAACAATGCAGAACCGTTTAAAGTAACCATGATCGACACCGGGCTTGATACCATGACCGCCGGCAGGTTAAAGCGCGTACTGCCTTATACTAATAATGAACCCTTCCTGCTGACTTACGGCGACGGATTGATTGATGCCAATATCAACGAGATCATCGACTTTCACCAGCAAACCGGGAAGATCTGTACCATGACCTCCATACAGGCGGGCAGCCGTTTTGGGGTGATCAAAATGGATGATAAAGGGATTATCGAATCCTTCCAGGAAAAGCCTAAAGATAGCGGCTCCTGGATCAATGCCGGGTATTTTGTGTTGCAGCCGGAGATCAAAAACTACCTGCAGGACGACATGGACGATATCATGTGGGAAGCACAACCGATGAGCGCCCTGGCCAAAGACAGCGAAATAGCGGCTTATAAACACGATGGCTTCTGGAAATGTATGGATACCCTGCGGGAAAAAGAAGAGCTGGAAGCTATGTGGGAAAAAGGCGCGGAATGGAAATGCTGGTAATTTAAAAATTCCGGATTTTTGATTTTTAATTTTGGATGATAGAGTGTGGAAGAAGGTAAATAACCCATCACTGATCACCCATCACTCATCGTCTATCATCATGCAGCAATTACAAGACATATTCAAAGGTAAAAAAGTATTCCTGACCGGGCATACCGGTTTCAAAGGGGCCTGGCTCTTACAGATCCTGAACCAGCTGGGCGCTACCGTTAAAGGCTATGCACTTGCTCCAGAGCATGATAATGACCTGTACCAGCAGATCGATGGCGAAACGCTTTGCTACAGCTCTGTAATAGCCGACATTAATGATGCCGCGCAACTCCAGGCTGAACTGGTTCGTTTTGAACCTGATTTTGTATTTCACCTTGCCGCACAGGCTTTGGTAAGAAGAAGCTACGTAACACCGGCAGAAACTTTTGCCACTAATGTAATGGGTACCGTGAATGTACTGGAAGCGTTGCGGAAGCTGGAAAAGCCTTGTGTTGCAGTAATGATAACCACCGATAAGGTATACGAAAACCCGGAAGATGGCCTGGCATTTAAAGAAGAAGATAAGCTGGGCGGCTATGACCCCTACTCTGCTTCAAAAGCAGCCTGCGAAATAGCCATCAGCTCCTATATGCGTTCTTTCTTCCCCGCGGATAATTATGAGCAGCATCAAAAATGTATTGTAGCCATGCGTGCCGGTAATGTGATCGGCGGCGGCGATTTCTCTGAAGACCGGATCATTCCCGACATTGTAAGAGCCATCCAGTTCCTGGAACCCGTAAAACTGCGCAATCCTAAAGCGGTAAGGCCCTGGCAACACGTACTGGAACCATTAATGGCTTACCTGAATACCGCGGCCCTTTTGTTCCAGCAACCCAATAGCTTGTCTCCCGTTTATAATATAGGTCCGGAAGCTACAGACGTCCTACCCGTACTTGAAGTTACCGAACGGTTTATAGCCGCCTTTGGAAGAGGTTCCTACGAAATTACCGGTAATGTCCATCAACCGCATGAAGCGGCTCTACTCCTACTGGACAATACCCGTATTAAAAACGAAACCGGTTTTACACCAAAGCTTACTGCAATGGAGGCAATCGAATGGACTGCAGCCTGGTATGCCGACAAAGAAAATACTGCTGCTGAAAAATGCCAGGAGCAGATCAACCGGTTCTTAAATCTCTAAGCACAGTTAAATTTGCTTCATCTTTGCCAGCCTGGTAGTGCTCCTTTTAATAAAGTAAAGCATAATCAAAACTATGGCTATAGCAAGTACACCCGCGATCACAGGTACGATCAAAGCAAAAACAGCTCCGCTAAATGCCAGCGTGTTCTCACCGGTGGCGAGTAAACCATTACCCGTTGTCAGCGTAGTTTTAGAAGAGAGCAAACGGGTAAAAGTAGTACCGGTTTGAACGATGCCGGCAGCACCGCCACCAACAATCAACCCCAGGCCCCACTTGATCATTTCATTATCTATCTGCAGGAAAGAAGCGGTAAGCAAAGTACCTGCTGCAACCGATAAAGGCGTGGCTATAAAATCCAGGAAATTATCTACCACCGGGATGTAATACCCTGCTATTTCTATAACCGACGCGGTGGCAAAGGTGAGCACAGCCGGCAAAGTGCCCAGCCATGAAATACTATAAGTCATTCCCTCGGGAAGTAGTTTAAAGTAAGCGGCCAGGGAGGTAACGAGGAGGGGCAAAAATACCCTGAAACCACAACTGGCACTTAATCCTAAACCTAATAACAAAGCCAAAACAATTTCCTGGTACATGACATTAAATATTTTCCTTAAATTTAACGCATAAACCACAACCTATTTTAAAATATAAAATATTTTTTTTGACTTAAATCTATTGATAGATTTGAAAGAGATCCAGGTGTTTCATTATTTAAGTGAACATTTAAAGCAAGTATTGCCCTTTACCGAAGCGGAGACTACCGCTATTTCCTGCCAGACATCCCGGAAAGTATATAACAAAGGTGAACGTTTTATTACTGAAGGAGAAATCAATACCAGTTCAGCCTTTATCTGCAATGGCCTTATGCGCCTGTTCTACGTTAAGGAGGAGAAAGAATTTACCGTCAAGTTTTTTTACAAAAATTCTTGGATTGGTAATTTACAAAGTATCCATCACGGCGAACCCAGCCAGTACTACCTGGAGGCCGTCGTCAAAACCGAAATGCTGGTATTTGAAAGCAACGACATGAATCAGCTTTTCAATGAGGTGCCCCGGTTTGAACGGTATATCAGGCTGATGATAGACGCTGCATTCCGGCAATTGATCCGGGAGAAAGCAGACCGGATTTTGCTGACGCCCGAAGAGCAATATTTGCAATTATTAGACACGCATGCAGCATTAATCGAAATGGTGCCGCTCAAGCAAATTGCCAGTTTGTTGAATATAGAACCAGGCAGTTTAAGCCGTATCCGGAAAAGAATTTCCAGGAATACCAAAAAGCTGTAAATGCTTACATTTAAAGTGTTTCCGGGTTTTGTCATTTTTATTTATTTGTACCTACAATAGGTAATAAAAAAACAAAAAGTGTTCGACAAAAACCTGTAAAAAATTAACCCGGGTTAATTTTTTACAGGTTTTTGTTTGTATTTGCCTCATAGTGTTTCAAAGGAATTTATATTCGTCCTGAGCGACTACAACAGACAGCAATAGTACACGAAACGTTGCATTATTGTTACCGTGTCCTGTCCGCTTGATAAGGTATTAACCAATCCGTATAATCATTCATCAATATTACCTGCACCTGATACTGATTATTATGATTGCACCAAGAGTATTCAGTTTCTTCTGAATGCTCTTTTTTATTTTAATCCCCGCCACAGCCTCCGCAGCCGCTGCCACAAGAGGAGCCACAGGAAGTACCACAAGAACTTCCGGAAGCCGTATCGCTATTATTGGTAGCAACACTAGCTCCGAGTACAGGAATAAAAGCAGCCGTTAAAGCCAGCTGCCCCGATTGCAGGTAGCCCCATTGCAAGACATTTTCCTGACCAGCGATGGGCATTGATTTTAAATAATGATCCGGCAAAATTTTATTGAAAAATCCGAATTTTAATTGTTGCAATAAATTCACCGTAATTATGATAAAAACAAGTACTAAAAACAGCATATAAATTATGGGTTTACCGGCTGATAAACCGGTAAAAATCCTCACCAGTCCCAGCGCTAAAAAGATGCCCAACCAACTGTAGTTACAAATGACCATACGGAGATACTCCTTAGAAGTACTGATGTAATGCATTAACTCGTTGGCAAAAGATTGTATGGCCTGGAAGTAAGGTATATGAATGGCACTAAAGAGGGCTTTGTCATAAAGGACCGGCGTTTCCTCCCGGGCAAAAATTTCATACACTTTCAACTGCGCGATTTGCCGCGTATCAGGTACGCTAATCGCCGATAAGCGCTCATCAAGATGATCAACAGCGATATGTTCCTGCACGATCAGTTCATTCGTAAGCGCATGCACACAGTTTTTTACAGTTCCGTTTTTTAAAGTGATCAACTCAAGACTCCCTAATTGAAATAAGAAACCGGACGGAGCTGCGCTATGGATTAAGCGTTTAAAGCGCTGCTGATTATACAGCCTCAGTACCAGCAAAATAATAAAGCCCAAAACAAGATAAGCCGGCAGGAAATAAGCGCTGTCTATCCCCCTGTAAACAGGTCGCAGCAAGAAATACAAGCCGGGAATAAGCCCGGGAATTAAAGCCAATGCCAGTATATTTAATTGCCTGTGAGTAAATGAAGCACGGGAAAGGTGCAGGCTATCATACATACTTTCGTACTTCCAGATCGCTTCCGGTATAGGACCGAAAACAGGTTCATAGACCTTTTGTGTTGAGTGCTTAGCGGCCCCGAATTGCTCTTGCTCTGCTTGTTCCTTCCGGGAAGGAATATGCCGGATCTCTTTACCCAATACCTTACAAAAGGTTTGGTAAGCATCGGAATAGATCAGGTGCAAATGCCAGACTATATCCACAACTTCAGATGGGGCGATCATATCATCAGAAATAGCTGCCAGGAACATAAACTTTTTATACTCCTCAATTGCCGCATCGGTGAACGATAAAGACCATTTATTTTCTGTGGCCAGTCGCAGCGCAAATCCATAATTAAAAGAGTACTCCGCTATATCAAAATCGGAGACCTGCTCCCATAGCTGCCGGTTGTATTCACTAAAATGCATAACAACAGTTTTCAACCTATAAATATAGCTTTATGCTCCAATTACAGCAAATTAAGCTTTGTCATTGCTCTTGCAAACAGAGTCATTCATGTTCTCCCGCGCACCACTTTTTACTCGGCCGAAAAATGGTTAACTTGCAGCCTTATTTACCCCATATGTCAGCAAACACAATTTTGGGCCTTAAACTGCCTACCGATCCCAGGTGGGTAGACATTGCAGGGATTGCCCTTGAAGATATTTTAACCGATCATGCGTTCTGTGAGCAAAAAGCCGCAACTACTATGATCTCCATTATCCAGCGCTATTCGGACCGGGCAGAGCTGGTAGACAAACTATCCCCGGTAGTTACCGAAGAATGGGGCCATTTCCGAATGGTATTGGCAGAGCTTAAGAAAAGAGGTATGCACCTGGGCAAGCAAAGAAAAGATGACTATGTGAATGCCCTGCTGGCTCATGACCCTAAAACCGGCAGCCAGGAGGAAAAACTACTCAACAAATTATGTATCTGCGCCCTGATTGAGGCCCGCAGCTGTGAGCGTTTCCGCCTGCTGAGCCTGCACATCAATGACGATAAATTGAAAGAATTCTATCATAAATTCATGGTTTCTGAAGCCGGCCATTACCGCTTGTTCCTGGACCTGGCCCGGTATTATTTTCCCGAAGAGCAGGTAAAAGAGCGCTGGCAATGGTGGTTACAAACCGAAAAACAGATCATGGCCGATATGCCGCCCCGTGCAGATCGTATTCACTAAAAAAAATTTAATCACATGCAGTTTACACAATCCGATAATTTCTTCCTGATGGCCGGCCCCTGCGCGATAGAGGGCGAGGAAATAGCCTTGCGCATAGCAGAGAAGATCCATACCATTACCCAAAAACTGGGTATTCCTTTTATTTTTAAAGGCTCTTATCGTAAGGCCAACCGTACCCGCCTGGATAGCTTTACCGGCATCGGTGATGAAAATGCTTTGAAGATCCTGCAAAAAGCGGGACAAACCTTTGGTGTACCCGTAGTAACCGACTTCCATGATGCTGCTGAAGCCGAAATGGCCGCCGCTTATGTAGATGTGCTGCAGGTGCCGGCTTTTCTCTGCCGCCAGACGGACATCCTTGTGGCCGCCGCTAAAACAGGAAAAATCGTAAATGTAAAAAAAGGACAATTTCTCTCGCCGGATGCGATGCAATTCGCCGTTCAGAAAATCCGGGAAAGTAATAACGAGCAGATAATCCTTACCGACCGGGGTACCACCTTTGGCTACCAGGACCTGGTTGTAGACTACAGGGGCATCCCTATCATGCAATCCTTTGACGTACCAGTAGTAATGGACTGTACGCATTCATTGCAACAGCCTAACCAATCTTCCGGCGTAACCGGCGGTAATCCGGCCATGATCGAAACGATTGCCAAGGCAGCTATAGCTGTTGGTGCGAACGGCCTGTTTATAGAAACACACCCGGACCCGAAAAATGCAAAGTCAGATGGCGCTAATATGCTTCACCTGGACTTGCTGGAAGATTTATTGACGAAGCTGGTAAGACTCCGTGCCGCGGTCCTGTAATTTGAATCAGGCAATAATCCAAATAACAAAACGGGAGCTACTCTTATCAAGGTAACTCCCGTTTTTATATTGGTAGCTTATTATATATTTATTGAGTTCCGGATTCCGGTGTCCAGGAAGCTTTAAAGTCCCGCATATGAGACTCCCAGGTAGCCTGGCTCGGCTCTTCTACCGATACGAAATATTTTAACAGAGTTTCCATTTGGTCTAAACGCTGGAATCCGGGAATCGGGTTTACATAAGCCATATTTTTACCGGCGATAACCGTTGTCGGGTAGCTCATTTTACCGCTCATTAATTCTGCGGCAAACCGATGTGATTTATATTCCGGCACATACTCATAGGTTTTACCCATAAAAGTAATAGGCGTTTTAGATTCTGCATTAAACTTAACCGCATAGTAATTCTTGTTTACATAGCGTGCCAGCTCTTTATTGGAGAACGTTTTTTTATCCATCACTTTACACCAGCCACACCAGTCGGTATAGAAATCGAAAATCACTTTGCGGGGTTCTTTTTTCATTTTTTGCTCCAGCTCTTCCACGCTGATCCATTGGATCACATCGGCAATGGCTTCAGTCTTGGACAGGTCCGCGCTCTTCGTGTTTTTTTTCTTTTGTGCAAAAAGGCTCATCCCGGCAAACATCGCCAGTAATAAAGCCCACCCAAATACTTTTTTATTCATGCTTTTAAGATTAATTATGGTTTTGCAGCATTCAACATACCGCACAACAAAGCGTAAATTTAAGCTAAATACAGGAATGATTACGTTAAATTTGCAGGATAATTATACTTCATAAAAATGAAAATAGCAGTGGCGGTTACCGGGGCAAGCGGTTCTATTTATGCAAAATTATTGCTTCAAAAGATAAAAGCCTTCACGGATGCCGGAGCGGCGATACAAACGGACCTGGTGTGGAGCCGGAATGCATTTACCGTTTGGAAAGAAGAACTGGAGGATGAAAGCTATAAAGAATTACCCTTCAAAAGCTGGGATACCCAGGATTACTATGCCCCATTTGCTTCCGGCAGTGCCGGATATGATGCCCTGGTGATCATTCCCTGCAGCATGGGCACCTTAGGCCGTATAGCGACCGGCATCAGCGACAGCTTAATTACAAGAGCCGCAGATGTCATGCTCAAAGAACGTAAAAAACTAGTTTGTGTCATCCGGGAAACCCCTTACAACCTGGTGCATCTCAACAATATGAAAACAGTTACTGAAGCCGGTGGCATTATCTGCCCGGCCTCCCCCTCTTTTTACAGTAAACCCAAAGATCTTGAGGCCGCGGCTATGACAGTAGTCGACCGGGTATTCAGCCTTATCGGGCTGGATAGTAAAGGATTTAAATGGGGACAATAAAATAAAAGGGCGCTGGAAAGCGCCCCTTCTTTATTCTCTAGCAAACGAAACATTGAAATCTTAAAGTTTGGTAAATTTAAAGCTTGCGTTTTTGCCTTCTACCGAGATGTTCAGGTAATAAACACCGGCATGCAAGTCCGCAACATCAATTTTTAAAGACTGGTTAGCCTCAACCTGACTCCATTCCTGCGCCAGCACTTCTTGTCCTAAAACATTAGCGATTTTTACGCCGGCATTTTTAATCGCTTGTTTTGATTGCAGGTACAATTCATTGGAAGCCGGGTTAGGGAATAAAGACAAGCCATAAGCAGCGATCACTTTATCCAGGCTTACTCCGGTCAGATTAAGCGGCTCAGACTCCCCGGTACAGCCATATTCATTAGTAACAGTTACGGTATAAGTTCCGTTTTCAGTAGCCGTATAACTATCGCTGGTAGCTCCGGAGATCGCAACACCACCCTTTTTCCACTGATAAGCACTGTATGTACCGGTACTCAGTACATTATTGTTATTAGTAATAACCGGTTCCGGCAGGTCTCTTAAGGTAACCGTTATACCCGTTGTGGTATCAATACAGCTACCATTCATATCCGATATTACAGTATAGGTTCCCCCATCGGTAATCACCAGAGAGTCGGTAGTTGCCCCCACCGCAGTACCATTTCTCATCCATTGATAACTTAAGCTGTCATGGGCGGTCACATGTAAAGTGAGCGAGGAGCCTTCGCATAAATCGCGTTCAGAAAGAGAAGTGATGCGTACCGGGTTAGGCACTGTAATATCAAAAGATACAGAGTCTACACAACCCGCATCACTGGTAACCACCGCCACATAATGGCCGGGCTGTGTTAAGGTATAAGTATTGGTAATAACGGAAGAATCTGAATAGAATTTAGTGACCCGGCTGTTCCCGTATTCACATACATACAGGGTATCCTGGAATTTGGCAAAACCCGTAGGTTGTGAAATCTGGTTCAAAGCCGTACCGCTTCCGTTTCCGCCCACTACAGTGGTTCCTATGGTCGCACCTGAGGGCCAGTATTGTACCCGGTGGTTGTTGTAATCGGTGATAAACAGGCCGCCGAGGTTGTCTACCGCTATCCCTGTAGGATTATTCAATTGATTGGCTGCCGATCCCTGACCATTGCCGCCGGAAACGACGACTCCTGCCGTAGCGCCGGGCACCCACTTGCTCACACGGTGACTACTGTATTCTGTAACGAAAACGTTCTCACTCCCGTCTACATAGAGGTTCCCGTTCATACTTGGTGTCGCTAATTGGTTAAGCGCCATTCCAAAGCCATTGCCGCCGGCAACGGTAACACCGGTTGTCGCCCCGGCAGCCCACTTTTGCACGCGCGCATTACCGGCATCCACTACATAGATATTCCCATTCCTGAAAAACAAGCCACCGGCAAAGTTAAGCTGGTTCGCCGCGGCCCCCATACCATTTCCGCCGGCAACGGTAACACCGGTTGTCGCTCCGGAAGCCCACTTCTGCACGCGGTTATTGATACAGTCGCTGATATAGATATCGCCATTATTATCCACGAAGACCCCAACCGGGAAGTTCAATTGATTAGCTGCACTACCTTGTCCATTGCCACCCGCTACGGTCACACCTGTGGTCGCTCCGGGTACCCACTTCTGGATCCGGTGATTGGGTCCATCGGCCACATAAACATTGCCCTGGTTATCGACATGCATGCCCATAGGCTGATTGAGCTGGTTGGCCCCATTACCCTGACCGTTACCACCGGCTACGATAAATCCACTGCCTAAAGAAGCAAGATAGGTTTGGACCACAATATTGTCTTTCTTCCAGGAAATACTGTCCATCGTAAAGTTAGCATTCACCGTAAGCGTAACCGGGTAACAATGTCCCGAGTTACTTATTGTAGCATTACATTGGGCAAAGGACTGCTGCGCGCCTTGAATAAAGCCGGTAGCTACCATGAAGGTGAGTAATAATTTTCTCATTTAAATCAATTTAAAAGGGTGATAATAATAGGTGTCATGACTCTGTAAATATATTCTAACTTTAAGCTCAGATTAGCAAATTGTTCACTCATTTTCGAAGAAAATGAGTGAATTCCCCTACCCGCATTTGCTTTAAATAGTACATATTGCAGTATAAAATCGATTTCTCCCGATGAGTTCAGAAAAACAGTGTAATAGGCAGCAACATAGATTTGGGAAATGGACTAGTCTAATACTACTCCTGTTACTTTTGTGTTGCGCCGGGCTCAGTAATGCCCAGACGGAAAATCAGACGGTCTATAAGACCGGCACCGGGAAGCTACTACCACCTGATACTACACTGATCAATGAGCAATTATCAAAAATTGAAATCCTCAATCAAACACAACCTGACAGCGCGCTAAACTTGCTGAATGACTTAATTGCCTTAGAGCAGGATCAACTCATGCAACCCTTTAACGGAAAAGTATTTGCCTTTGCAGCAGTCTGCTATTTAAGGAAAGGGGACTATAAAGAGTGCGAAAGGCTATTAAAGAAAGCATTCGACTACGCAGGAAAAAGTAAAGACAAAGAAATACTCAGCTTCCTGCATAATGTAAATGCCATTATTTACCAGCAATCCGGCTTGTATAGCCAAAGTATCAGTCATTACCTGCAGGCGATAGAGCTGGCCGATGACAATTTAAGTGATAAGCGGATCATTCAGACTTACATCAATTTCGGTGGTTTCTGGAGTATTATGGGCGAATACAAACAAGCTTTAAAATATTATGACCTGGCCTCCGGCATCCTGGAAAAAACTAAAGGCGCAGACCCTTACATCACCATGAATATCGGTATCGCCAAGTCCGATTCCAGCAATGATTTCGCGATATCCAAATTCAAAGAGGCCTTGACTATCCTTAATCAAAAGAATGATGTGCACCTTGCCAATAAGCTCTACGTCAACCTTACAGAAGCATTCCGCATTAACAAACAATACGATTCGGCCTTGTTTTATCTTCAGAAAGCGGAAGTCGCTTCTAAACTTTTTAATACCAATACTTCACTGGCCCTATACCATTCAGAAGCCGGTCAGCTTTACCTGGAACTGGGTAACGTTAAACGAGCTGAAGAAGAACTCCGGAAAGCCCTGAAATGCTCTGAAGCAAGTCATACTAAAGAGATCAGTAAAGAAATCCATGAAGTATTGGCAAAGGTGTATGAAAAAAAGCAGGACTTTAAAAATGCGTTCCTGCATCAGACGTATGCGATTCAATTACAGGATAGTTTAGATAAATCGGAAAAGGTAAAAACATTAGACCTGATGCTGGATTACCAGAAAGCAGAGCAAAACCGGATTGTAGCTAATAATGCCCTGGAGCTGGCCCAAAAAGAAAACCAGCTCGAACAGCGCAATGTATGGATGGCCCTGATCTTAGGCATCTCTTTAGGCATCATCGGTATTGTTATATCCGCTTTCAGAAACAGCAGAAACAAGCAAAAGTTACAGAACAATGAACTGGCCTTACTGCGACAGACTCAAGAAGTAGAACGCTTAAAAGCACTTTCGGAAGGGGAAGAGAAAGAACGGAACAGGATCGCCCATGAATTGCATGATAGCGTCATGGTTGAATTTGCTTCTGTAAAAATGCAACTTAATGCATTACCGCAACAGTTCCCCGAAATGGCCACTTCTGAAAATCATAAGCGCATCGTACAACAGATGGATCGTGCTACCAAAGAACTCCGGCTTACCGCTCATAACCTTATGCCCGATCTCTTACTGGATGAAGGACTGGTCCAGGCGATTTTCTATTTCTGTAATAATATCCGGAAAACTTCGGAGCTCCCGATTTCCTTTCAACACATTGGCCTGCCGGTGCCCAGGTTTATCGTAGACTTCGAGATCCTGATCTACCGGACAGTACAGGAGATCATACAGAATATCATCAAACATGCGGAAGCCGGGAAAGCATTGGTACAAATACAGTATGACGGAGAATACCTCTCTATTACTATTGAAGATAATGGCAAAGGATTTGACCGGACCAAAGATCACGCAGGAATGGGCCTGAGAAGTATTAAGAACCGGCTCCAGACCTTCCATAGCCAACTGGACATCAAAAGCGTGTTAGGTATGGGCACTACGGTGCTGATCGAATCTCAGGCAAAAAACTTAATTTTAGAAAAATAACCTGTTATGTCCATTACCGTTTCCATCATTGACGACCATCCGCTGGCCACCACGGGCATCGTGAATATGCTTAAGGAGTTTAAGGAGATTAAAATTGCCGGCATTTACCACACCGCTCCTGCGCTGCTGGAAGATATTGCCAGCAAGCAGCCGGAAATATTATTAATGGACATTATGCTGAAAGAATATTCCGGCAAAGACCTGGCTCCGCAATTAAAAAAAGAATACCCGGAACTTAAGATCATTGCCCTGACCAGCCTGGATGCTCCGGCCTCCGTTTCGGGAATGATGCGCAGGGGCTGCAGCGGCTATCTTTTAAAAGATACGGATCAATATACCTTATACAATGCCATTCTTGCGGTGTACGATGGAGCAGAGTTTATAGAACCGTCTTTAAAGGAAACGATGGTGCAAAACCTGTTCAACTTCAGTAAAAACACTTCCAATGACCGTTCTATACCAGAGATCACTATGCGGGAAAAAGAAATCATCCAGTTGATCGCTGATGAATTAACGACACAGGAAATCGCCGATAAATTGTTTATCAGTTTTCGTACGGTAGAAAATCACCGGTACAGCCTGATGCAGAAATTAGTAGTCAAGAATACCGCCGGGCTGATCAAAGTAGCGATACAGTTAGGCTTAGTTAAATAAGTGCTGCATTCCTATCTTGCCTAAGCTACCAATAAATAGGGTGGTAACCAATTGGTTACCACCCTATTTTAATCATTACTTAATTTTTATTGTTTATTAATCTTAATACCTGAACGGTTTCCTTTAGCATCTGTAAGACTTAAAATATAAGTACCAGGTGCGAGGTTCGAGAGGTTATGGCTTGTCTTTTTGTTATTTAAACTGGCCTTGTAAACCTCCTGTCCCAATACATTGGTCAGAGAGATCGTAAACACCTCAGCGGTCCAGCTTTTAAAATCAATAGACAGTTCGTTATTTACCGGATTAGGATAAACAGCGACTGCGCCGGACGTGAACAGATCGTTTATGCTAGTTCCCTGGTTACTGATCAATATTTCCAGTGAATCATATTTACTGGCATCTGCCGTTGAAACGGCCTTGGCCCAAACGGTTCCGTTTGTTTGTGCGCTAACTAAACCCGCAGTTGAAATTGTTGCGGTACCGGTACCCGGAACGATGCTCCAGGTAACACTTTGTGTTGCATTGGCAGGCAATACTGTTGCCGTCATTTGCAAAGTACCCCCATTAGTAGTAATAGCTGCCGGTACACTTGCCTGAGTAGCAACGCTCACGCTGGCAACAGCAACTTCCTGGTTGCTAATAGTAAGCGCTAATGAGTCTTTTTTGCTCGTATCTGCAGTAGATACCGCTTTTGCCCAAACAGTTCCGTTTGTTTGCGCCGTAACTAAACCTGCAGCAGAAATAGTTGCTGTTCCCGTGCCCGGAACTATACTCCAGGTAACCGTTTGTGGGGCAGCAGCCGGTAATACGGTTGCCGCCATTTGCAAAGTTCCTGCAATCGTTGTGATCTCCGCAGGCGCCCCAGCCTGGGTAGCTACCATTACACTAGTGACAACAGGTGTAGCTGCGCCCTGTACATTAATGGTATAGTCTTCCGCTTCGCCATAGATCTCATCCCAGCCGGAAAGATCAACCATGCAAGGATCTCCGTCAGTATAATTATCATAATCCACAATAACGCGCATTCTTGTATTGCCAGTCAAAGCAGTAGCAGGAGGAGTGATAGATAGAGTGTGGGGGCCGCTCGAGTTAGCTGCCGATGCCACAGTATAAAATTCTCCCGGATCCGTGAACGAACCGTTCTGATTCCAGTCGATGAAAGCATAAATATAATCGTCCGCATCATACTCAATCGTTACAGACAATGTAGCGGCTGTACCTATGATCACATTACCTGGCGTGCCTGTAGTATAGTTACCATAGCTACCCGCATTAGCCCCGGAACTCTGGTTTATTCCGGCAAAAGTTACATTAGTGATCCATTCTGCGAAATTATCGACGTAAGCCGGGATAGTACAATAAGTCTGGGAATGAGCATCCATAGACGAGAATCCCAAAGTCACAAAAGAGCACAATGCTGCGCTGAGTAGTTTAAGTTGTTTTTTCATGATCATAATTTTTAATTTAATGCGGCAAATATACAAAAAAAACAATAAGTATCACTAAGAAGTGACACTTAAGTTCAGAATCTCATTACTATAATATAATTCAGGATTGAATCCCGGATTTTTTCCGCCATATGAACCCGTCGATTACATAATGAGTCAGCTGCGGCATCGCCAGTAAAGGGACTATAAATTTTAACCAGGAAGCATTTAAACGCTCTGTCTTGAAATCACTAAATACGGCAAAAAGCTTCGCATTATCCTGCCACACCCAGGTATCCCAGAGGCCTTCTTCAAGGAATGCAAAAAGAAAGATGATGACCAGGAACAGCAGCATTCCTAATGGACTATACATTAATTTCCAGAAAGACGAACGCTGCTGTTGTGCGGTATTCTCCCGCATGGAAAATATCCAGATCAATGCCATATACGGAATACCATGTGCCACCACGTTTAAAAGCGTGAAGGCAAGATCTCCATTGAAGTAGACGATCCCCACATACCAGGAGAACAAGGTTCCGGCAATAACCAGTATACGTAAAATATTGATCGTCTTAAACCGGGCAATCAGGATGATTTCCTTTATCACATAAACGACAACAACAATAACATAAAGGAGGGTAAAAAAGTTACGAACACCAGGCAGTTCTCTAATCATAAAATCGCCTTCAACAAACCAGTTAAAATTCCTTGGGCTGCTGAAATGCCAGTATAGTATAGGGTAAAGGGTAGCCGCATAAATAGTGAGCACATCAATCCATTTACACCAGTCCGGCAACTGCCCTTCAGTACGGGAATACAGCTTCATGATACCATACTGCTGGCGGATAAAATGGAAGACCGCTATATAGGCCATAACCGTCCAAAACAAAGCCATACTGACACTACAAAGCAATACGCCAAATAAGAAGGCAGCTAATGGCACCAGGGTCATTGAAGTACGGTAGCGCTGCCAGGAGGTCTTACTGAAATAGGTACGGAATAAAGTGCTGTATACATGCGCCACATCGATGAGCAAAACAAGGATCACCCACCAGTAAACGGGAATATATTTAGCATCTTCGAACAATTGCGGGAAGCATGCGATAAAAGCCAGGCACAGAAACGGTGGGGCAATGATAAACAACAGGTCTACCCAAGGCTTACCCAACCAGGGTTTAGAAAATGAAAGAGATGTTTTTAATGCACTCATAAAAATCGCTTTACCTGCCCGGCGGCATTTAATCCCTGGTAAAAAGCTTCCTCGAAAATGCTGATACCGGCAACATCTGTATGGGCAAAATGTATCCTAGTACCTATACTTTGCTGTAAGCTTTTACGGGCTTCGCCCCAGATCCAGCCCGGTAAAGGTTGTATCATGGCGTGGCCCCATAAGGCTATATCGGCTTGTAATAACTGTTGTTCCAGGTTGGGATGTACTTTCAGCAGGTCGGTCAGTATTTCATCGACCCAGTCTTTATGTTGTTTCGCCAGGGCCGTTTTACGCGCTTCCGCATTAGAAGTGCCCTTAAGCGGTTTATAATAAGTCAGGTTTTTTACCGGTTGCGACAGGCTGATCTTCTGGTGCCCGGCATCTACATAACCCAGGCCATTGCCGTCATAGATCACGTTATCCCAGGACAGATCCACTCCATTTCGTTCCTCCAGGCCTGCTTTTACTTTTAAATTGGCCACGATCCAGGGACTGTATTGCATATTAGCCTGCACCTTTCCTACTCTTTCCGGATCAGCTTTACCAAGCATTCTTGCATTCACAAACTGGGGTGCAGCTATAATACATTGCTCGCAACGCAGGCCCTTTATCGTTTCATGGAGTACATCATAATAAATAATCTCTACTTTTCCATTTACCTCCTCAACAGCAATCACCAGGCTATTGGTCCGGAACTCTGCCTGACTTCTTTTAATAAGTTGTTCGGCTAGAAAACCATTCCCCTGCTCCCAGGTCAGCACATCATCATAATGAGCATTAGCAGCACGTCCCTTACGCGCGGCAAAGTAATGGATACCGGCCCAGGCACTGATCTGTTCTATAGGCGTACCAAAATCGTCTAAGGTACAGTAGTTGGCATACCAGAGTAATTCAGGCGCCTCAAATCCCTGCTCAGTCAACCACTCTTTAAAAGTCTGTTGGTCTAAAGCAGTATATACGGGATCGGTACTGGAAAGCGCTACAGGAATAGCAAAGGCGTCCTTTCCATCTTTGCCTTGCTCCCGGCGTAACCGGGCCATTGCGTCAAAGAAACGGGCGAATTGCTGCTTCGAAGGTTTGCTTAAACCATGGTTCGGTACAATCCCTTCCTGCCATTTGCCATTAATATAAAGCCGGTCTTCCGGGTCATGACACAGGTACAACTCATTGTACACCGGCAAATCGTTTTCATAACCGGTGATCACCCCCGCTTCTTCGAGGAAGTTCAGGTAGTCGGTAAGCTCGTTATTGGGAATGGGCACATAGTGTGCTCCGTAAGGAAATTTTGAGTATTCATTGCTGCCGCTGGCCGCATTACCACCGATATGCGCTTCCAGTTCCAATAGCACGACCTCTTCTATACCTGCTTTAGTAAGCTGCATCGCTGCAGATAAACCACTGATGCCACCACCTACGATCACTACTTGCTTTTCTTCAAATACGGCGGGCCGTTCAAAAACTTTATCTCTGAGCATATGACCGATCGCGGCACTCGCCCCAACAATAGACCCGGGAATCTTTCTCTCGCTTTTACATGCGCTCATCCCTAAACCCAATCCACCGGAAACGGTCATCATCCATCTTATAAATTGCCTGCGTTCCATATTAGCGGTCGGTATAATGTCGCCATTCCTGTTCAAAATATTTGACCAGGGCCTGGTTATTCAGTTTATTGATCTCTAAGGTGTCTTTGCTGCGCATATCGTCAGAAAAGGTCATCATCTGCTGAAATACCGGTGTACTGATATACTTTGCAGGGACTGCAAAAGTATCCGGCACCGATAAAGGCGCCTGCTGGCTGGCCATAATATAGCCCCATTCGCCAAACGAAGGCACATAGTTGTGATAAGGCAGCGTCCTGAATCCACATGCGTTCAGCGTCTTATCGACACACCAGAAACTTTTGGGTGCGACCAAAGGTGAGGTGCTTTGAATCACGATCACGGATAAAGGGTGCAATACCTGCTTCAGTAAATTGTAAAAGGTATTGGAATATAATTTACCTAAACCAAAACTGGAAGGGTCCGGGAAGTCAATGATCACACAGTCGTAAACTGTCTGGCTTTCTTTCATCCAGATAAAAGCATCTTTATTCTCTATCGTAACTTTTGGGTTCGTCAGTGAATGTTCATTCAATGCCGACAGCATTTTATGCGAGCTGAACAAGCGGGTCATTTCAGGGTCCAGGTCTACCAGGTGTATGCGCTCCACACCGGGATATTTCAGGATCTCTCTCACCGCCAATCCATCCCCACCACCTAAAACCAATACATTCTTCAGTTGTTTAACATTACTCATTGCCGGGTGCACCAGTGCTTCATGATACCGGTATTCATCCCTGGAACTGAACTGCAGGTTGCTGTTCAGAAAGAGCCGCAGCTCTTCCCTGTTTTTGGTGAGCACGATCCGCTGATAGGGCGTAGATTTAGCGAACACTACCTTATCCTGGTAGGAAAGTTCATCGCCGTAATCCATAATTTCATCGGCAAAAGCGAAGGCGACTACCTGCGCTATGAGCACCAGGAAAGCTGTTAATTTAAGTAAGGCCACCCGCTTTATCTGCTCTTTAAAGTAATAACAAAGAATGATACTGACTACGACATTTATAATCCCAAAGAAAAGACTGGTACGTATAAGTCCCAGATGCGGTACAAACAAAAGCGGGAAGACTATCGAGGCTAACAAAGCACCGATGTAATCAAAGGTAAAAACCCGGCTTACCAGTTCATTAAAAGAAAGCTTATCCTTAAGTATTTTTAATAGCAGCGGTATTTCTATACCCACAAGCGTACCGATGATCACGACCAGGAAGAGCAGTAAAAACTGGAACCCGTCGATGACCGGGAATAGAACGAATAACAGGGGCGCGGAGATCCCACCAATAAATCCGACCAGCAACTCTACCTGCACAAACCAGGTGATGAGGTTGCGGGTAAAGTACTTGGACAAAAAAGAACCGATACCCATAGAAAACATATAGGTACCGATGATCAAACTAAACTGCGTGATACTATCACCCAGCACATAGGAAGCCAGTGTGCCGGCAATTAATTCATAGATGAGTCCGCAAACCGCGATGATAAGGACTGAAAAAAGAAGTAACCACTGCGTTCTGACGACTTGCTTCGGGGTACTATCCATGAATTGATGCTGCGATAATAATGGCTAATGATAAAAGAAAGAAACCAACCAGAAGCGCCGCAGCTTTATTTTGCTTTTCAAACACTTCCCGGAACAGGTTATGCTTGGGCGTCACTACCTCGATAATGATAAAGGCCACGATCAGCGCTACGATACCGATACCGGCAAACATTAATGAATTTATTACACTTGCTGTCATTATAATCATTTTAATAATTTATTTATGATAAAAATAAGTTCTTCCCGTACGGGCATTACTACCGCCTGAAGCGCTGGTCTCATTCCCCTGGAAGGGCCATAAGGAATAGCCCATATAATCGGCGCTGGCCTTGATACCGGTAACGCCCAGCACAAACAGGATAAACCATTTCATTTTTTTGATACTCTCTAAAATTTTCATTGGATCTGTGGTATTTTTATTAAGCCCATCTTTCCTGCTCTTTGGAATAATTACGGATCAGCAGAATAACGGGCCAGCTCAGGATAAGGATAAAAGGAAGCCAGAAATTTAAGGCCCGCTTTGAACCGGCCTGTGCTTTGACATACAAGGACGTGACCATCCCTGCATCCGTACCTTTTTCCGCTTCAATGTTCAAAACGTACCTTCCTTTTGGCACCGCAGTAAACAAATGATCATAGGTATTGCTCCCTTCCGACCAGTTTTCGCCACCATCTGAACCGGAATAATATTCCAGGTCTTTTCCGGCATTATACTCCTGCCCGGTTTGTGTATTGACTAAGGCATAGTCGAGCGATACCCAGTTATTCATCACATCCGAACTGATATCAATTCCGACATTCGTCCGGAAGTTATCCAATTCAAAAGGTTCGGAAGTGATTTCTATATTTTTTGACGTATCGGAAAAAGTATAGGTGTTTGAAAGCACAACTTTAGCCGGTGTTCCGGTAAGATCAATGCCTAAATGTACCAGTACGAATAATATAATTGCCAAAGCGCCACCAATGATCACTTGCCGGTTGCTAAATTTAGACGAGGGTTCTAAAGTACCTAGCCCTATCTTTTTAGGCAGTACCAGAGGAGTCTCCTGGTTTTCAAGTTCCTTGCGGTCCACGTATTCACCCCGGAACCAATAATTATTTTTATCCCCGTCTCTTTCCAGGCTGAACAGGTAAGGCGGAGCTATATAATCATAAGTAAACCCTCTGCGGTTATTGGAAGCAAAGTCATCGAAAACATACCCTTCCGCCCACAATAGCTTGGTGGTATAGTCATTATAAAACAGATAAAAAGTATCTTCAAAATAAAGCGAGCTCTGCCCTACACTTGGCAGTAAAGGAAATTCCATGGTTTCATAAACCAGCATAAAATTCCCGTTAAATACACTTAAAAAAGCAAAGCCGCCATCTGTCTCACAATATAAGGTGAATTCCTGCCATTGCGCCTCATCATTGTCTTCTTTAATAGTAGCCCCTATGACTTTAAAATCATCACCCAATAAGTGCAGGTTTGTACCCAGGGGAATCCGGGCCGCTGTATTGTTTTGCAATCGGGGTACTTTCTGGTCTTTCTCCCAACGCCATCTTTCGCTAAACTTATTGAGCGTGGTACAGTGTGGACAAACAAAGTTTTTAACCAGTGGGAAATAAGGAATATATACTTCCTTGCCACAGGAAGCGCAATCTGCATAATCCTTTTCATTAAATTGGATCGCAGCATTAATCGCTGAAAGTTCAAGTTCTTCTATCGTTTCAACAGGTTCTTGTTTAAAAATACGGCAATCCTTTCCGGCCAGCCATATTTCAATATAAGTTGCGCCATCCCGGCTTTGAAACAGGAAGCGCTCTTCCGCACCCAGTATATCGGCAGCACTTTCCCCTTTCACATCAAATCCCCAGAAATCGTCCTGCTGTACGAGCCGGTAAGTACCCAGGTGATCGATAATCGTATCTTTGGTAGTTGAAGCCTTGTTTAAGCGATCATACAAACCTTTGGTATTGATGCCTGTAACCGGCGTCAATACCGTCTGGAAACCATAGGATTCTTCCAGTAGCCGAACCGAACCATCCTGCATTTTCATGGTCCAGAAATTCAGGGCCGCATTTTTAAATACCACTACCAGCGCGCCGGTAAGCGTAAAAGCATCCTGGTTAAAGTACCCTTTTGTATCCTGCTTAAAACGGGAGTACAAAGGCAATTTCTTTAATTTCTGGTTAGACTCCGATTGAAGATAGCCATCTATCCGGTTTACATTACCACAACTACATTCATAATGAATGGCTGTGTTATTCACCTGGCGATAAGCAGTGCCGCACTTCGGGCAGTTAAAGGTCTTTGATAGTTCCATGCTCCTTATCTTTTTACTTTAACCAGGTTATGTACCGTTCCGCCAAAATATTGTTGCAGGGATGCAAATAGTTGCTCCACGGCACCATCATTCACCCGCGAAAAATTACTGAGGTAAATATCCATATTCAATAAAGCGTATTCCGGCCAGGTATGGATAGAGATATGACTCTCACTCAGACAAACTACCGCGGTAAAACCGCCGCCCTCAAAATTATGAAATACGGATCCCAGGTCTTTAAGGTCATGCGCCGCTATTAATTGCTGTATCAATAAGGCAAACGACTCGTAGGTATGTAGTTTATCTATAGCCACCTCTTTCAAAGTAGCTAATATGTGCAGACCTTCTTTATAAATATTGCTCATAGGCTTTTCGCAACGAATGCCACAAATGTAAGCATTTTTATAAAAAGTATAAATTATGTTAAAAGCACTTCTATTTGCGCCGCCAGGGCGTAATCCCGGTCAGTAATCGCCTTTACATCATGAGAAAAGAGTTCGATCCGGAGCTGGTTCCATTTATGTAATAACATATCCGGGTGATGATTGGCCGCGTCGGCCAGTTGCGCAATTTGCAAAACCAGCTCCGCTACTTCCGTTTGATTTTTCAGTTGGATATTCCAGACCAGCTTTCCGTCTGTTTCTGTATAAGGCATGCTATAATGTTTAAGAAAATGAATTAATAAATGATTCCTTGTAAGTAGCCGAAACCTCGATCTCGCTGCCATCCTGCAATACAACATAGCCACCGGCACCCTTGTGGTATTTGGCCACATGGTTGATATTGATGATATGCGATTTATGGATGCGCACAAAAGGATATTCCAGCAACTCTTCAAAATGCTTCAGGAAGCGGCAGACCATTTTCTTGGAGCCATCTTCCAGGAATATATCGGTAAAGTTACCATTTCCTTTCAAACGGATGATCTGGCGATGATGCACGACTTCAAACCCGTCTATAGTCGGTAAGATCAGTTTCTGGTTATTAAAATCTGCTTTCGAGTTTTCCAGGATCACTTTATTGCGTTCCAGGTGATCTTTCTGGGCAATGGATTGAGTTACTTTATTCACCGCCAGTATCAGCTCCTCAATGGCTACCGGCTTCAATAAATAATAAGCGGCGCTCTGGTTTAATGCTTTCAGGGCATATTCCGAATAGGCCGTTACGAAAATCGTTTCAAAAGACAATTCCTGGCAACCTTCCAGTACATCAAAAGCATTGCCATAAGGCATTTCCACGTCCAGGAAGACCAGGTCGGGCTTTACCTCATTGATTACCGCAATAGCATCTTTAGCTTGATGGGCCATCGCCACTACTTCTACCTGCGGACAATACTTTTTCAGGTAAGCCTTAAGAGCATTGACCGCGGCCATTTCATCTTCTACAATTACGGTCTTAAGCGTATTCAGTTTCATAGCTATATTTTAATACAGGTAAACTTATATCGACCAGGGTGCCTTGCCTGCCCGAGGCCGAAAGATCCGTAATGGAGCATACGATCTTTGTGTTATAAAGCTGGTTCAGTAAAGCAATCCGCTCTTTGGTGTTCTCCATACCTAAAGATTTATGCTGTTTCTGGTGGCTCGTTTTTAAAGCTTTACTTTGTTCTATCCCAATGCCGTCATCCTGGACCAGGATGTGGAGTAAGCCTTCCCGGCGTTCTATTTTCAGGGTAAGCAAGCCTTTACTATCTTTATAGCGCAAGCCGTGCCAGACCGCGTTTTCCAGGAAAGGTTGAATGATCATATTCGGCACAGAAAGGTCCATCTTATCGATCAATGGATCGACCTGGATATCGTAATTAAACTGGTGACTAAAACGCTGGTATTCCAGGGAAAGATATTTCTCCAGGTGATCGAGCTCTACCCCGAGGGGTACAAAGTCTTTACCGGAATGCTCCATCACAGTGCGCATAAGGGTAGAATAAGCACTTAAATATTTATTGGCCTTGATCTCATCATTCTCCGCGATAAACTGGTTCACACTGTTCAGGCTATTGAATACGAAATGCGGGTTCATTTCTCTTCTTAACGACTGCAGGCGGATCTTCTTATTTCTTTTCAGGATCGTGTAATAAGCTTTCGCGATAAGCACCAGGGAAATTAAGATGACCAGGGCCACGGCTATTAATAAATAATTATTCCGGCGTGTTTCTTTCAATAAGGTTGCCTGTAATGCTTTTTCTGCTTCCAGCTTTTGTATACGCACTTCGATCGCTTCAAATGCTTTCATATCCAGCAGGCTGCTGTCCCGGGCCAGTAAGGTATCCAGGTTATCCAGGAATCCTATGGATAATTGCTGCGCTTTAGCCGGTTGCCCCGAATTATTGTAAAAATCGACTAACTGCCGGAGTGCGTCTTTTGCAGGCTTGGTCAGGTGCAAAGAGGTGGCTAGTTGATACGCTGCCAGTAAATTTTGCTCTGCCGCGGTGTCCTTATTTTGTTGCGCGTATAAATTACCTAATTGTATTAAGGTATTTATTTTCAGTAAATCATTCCCGGAGCTATCTGCTGTTGCCAGCATATTTAATTGCAAGTTTACCGCCTCATCATATTTATTATCCTTCACCAAATCTTTAGAGAGCGCTTCTATTGCCTTTTCCTGGCTTGCACTATGTTGATCGTCCAGGGCAATAGCCCGCGATAAGGTTTTCAATGCCTCATCCTGTTTATTTTGTAATCTTTGGGAAACGGCCAGTTGGTTGAGTGCATCCGACATCTCTACATTGACCTGTGGCAAGGTATATTTGGATTGGGAAAGCATGTCCACATTCCTGCGGGCATATTCCTCCTTACGTTCCAGATCATTCGTTTGCATTCTTTGCAGGTCATTTGTATTCAAACTTTTAGACACGAAATCATTTTGGTTGGAAGCAGCTTTTTCATAGTTCCCTATAGCCTCTTTCACCTTATTCTGTTCTTCCTGCACCTTAGCCAGCTTACGCTGTACATTGGCCAGCTCCTCTTTGGAACCTGAGGATTGGTAGATATCCGTAGCGCGCTTATAATAGGTTTCGGCCTTTTGATATTCTCCTTTTCCGGCCAGGTCATCTGCTATCTGTACAAATCCTGTTGCCGTAGCCGTTTCATTCTCACCAAAATTCTGCTCTAGCTGTTTCGCTCTTTTTGAAAGCTGGTTCGTATTATAGCCGGTCTTAGAGTTAACGGATTTTTTATTAATCACTTTTTCCAGCTCAGGCTCTGGTTTGGTGGGCAAGGATTGTGCAGAAGCAGGCTGGCCGTTCCCGCTTAATAGCAGGCAACACAGGTATAGAAAACAGGTTTTAAGGCCAAATCGCTGAAGCCACATAGATCCAAAATTTTAAAGGCTAAAATTAGGACTAATTATTATATCAGCACCTTCATTCACCAAGTCGGGTAGGCATTTCACCATTTACGCCCTTGTAAAGCGCGGCAGCTAGCTACTTTTGAAACAGAAACAACAGTAAATCATGAAAAAGTTACTATTTATCCTGATCTCCGGTCTGGCCACACAACAGCTCTCTGCACAAATTGCGGGTAATATTAATAATGAACCCTATGCGGTCGCCTACCCCGATAATATGATCAATATTTCCTATCCTTCCTCCTCCGGCACCTATATCTCCATAAAAGGTATGGCCAACATCAAACCGGATGCCCTGGTAGCGATCTATGCCGTACAACAAACAGGAAAAACGGTACAGGAAACCAATGAGCTGATGGATAACAGGGTAAGGGAAGTGGAAGCCGGTCTGAAAAAATTCACGGATGTGAAAGTATATACCGACATGATCACGATGGTGCCGCTTTATGAATTGCAGGCCGAGAAAAAACTCTTCAGCAAAAAGACCTATAATGAAGTCCCTGCAGGATTTGAACTCAAAAAGAATATCCACATTCAATTCAAAAGAGGTGACCAGATCAACGAGATCATGAAAGTTTTATCTGAATTTGAAATCTATGACCTGGTAAGGGTCGACTATACGATCAACAATATTGACAGTATCAAAAAAGAAATGATCAGCAAAGCCCGCGGCCTCATGCTGGAACGCATCAAGAACTACGAAGCTTTGATCGGTGATGCCTTCAGCAATAAGGAAAAAAATGTAAGTGACGGTTTTAAAATATACCTCCCTACAGAGATGTACCGGAAATATACACTCTACCAAAACACCTCGCTCAGCAATAAACTGAACCCCGACCGCATCAATGCGACTTACAAATCAAGTACCAATTTTTATATGCCGGTAGCCAATAAAGATTTTGATTTTGTGACCAACCCCACCCTGCTGGAACCTGCCGTACAAGTACTCTATGAAATAAAATGGTCGGCAACACCCAAAGTCGAAGAGAAAAAAACGAACCTGCTTTTCATGAACCATAACGGCGAGCTGAAACCTATCCCTATAAATAATTAAAACCTGCCCTTATTTATTCGATCAATTGATGTGGAAACGAAACAATGCCTGCATCTATATGGAGTAAACAATCTTAAAACTAATTATTATGAATAAGTTGCTTAGATCGGGTATCCTTACCCTAAGTTGTGGCCTGTTGAGCCTGGGTGGTTATGCACAAAAACCAATCACCAGTAGTTTTGACCGTCCGATCCAGCGAACACCAAGCCCGACGTCGGATAACACACGCATCCAGGTGGCCATCCTGCTGGATACGTCCAATAGTATGGACGGCCTCATAGAGCAGGCAAAATCCAGGCTGTGGAACATCATCAATACTTTAAGTACTTTAAGATATGGTGGCCGTACTCCTATGATAGAAATAGCGCTTTATGAATATGGTAACTCCGGTCTGAGTGCCTCCAATGGTTACATCCGGCAGGTAGTTCCGCTCAGCACCGACCTGGACCTGATCTCAGAACACCTGTTCGGCCTGCGTACTAATGGTGGCGAAGAATTCTGCGGTGCCGTAATACAAAAAGCTACACAAGAATTGGAGTGGACTAACCGATCCAATGACATCAAGCTGATCTACATTGCCGGTAATGAACCTTTTGACCAGGGTAGAGTTCCGTATACAAGTGCCTTGAGTAACAGTGTAGGAAAAGGCATCAGCACCACTACGATCTACTGTGGCGATTACCAGGAAGGAATCAATGGTAAGTGGAAGATGGGGGCGGCAAAAGGCAACGGTAAGTATTTCAACATTAATTCTGACCGTAAAGTTCAGTTTATAGAAACACCTTATGATGACCAGATTGATGCCTATAATACCCGCTTAAATGACACCTACATCGGGTATGGTTCGACGGGTTCTTCCAAGAAAGAAATGCAGCGGCGCCAGGATGCCAATGCCGGTACGATGAGCAAGGCTAATGCCGTAGAACGCAGTGTCAGCAAGTCAAAATCAGCATATACCAACAGTTCCTGGGACCTGGTAGATTATGAAAAAGCAAACCCCGGTGCTATTGAAAAAGTAGACAAGAGCACCTTACCTGCAGAATATAAAAACAAATCGACCGCGGAGATAAAGGTTGCGGTAAAAAAGAAACAGGAAGAACGCGAAAGCTATCAAAAGAAAATCGGTGAGCTGGCGAAGCAAAGACAGGAATATATCGACAAAAAGCAAAAAGAAACCTCCGGTAACGAGGCGGATGATTTAGGTACGGCGATCAATAATTCTATCCTGGAACTGGCCAAAGTAAAGGGCTATTCCATCAGTAAATAAATTACAATCCTATCCCTTTAAAGAAAGTAAGAGTGGGCTTCGGCTCACTCTTATCGTTTAAGCCTAACTTGCATTAAATGGATTAATTCCCCCAGAGTAAAACTGATCGGCCACGACCTAAAGAAAAACTTTGTAATAATTTTATAATATACCGCTAAAAGCACCGCCCATAAGCATTCCGGGTCGTGATTTTGTTGTTTCCAAAGACCTGGAGAAGCTCCTATATTTATTCCTTAAAAATATTTTCAGTAAATTGGCTTCAGCCAAATAAAACGGAATTATGAATATAATAGTACGAAAATTAAGACTGGAGGATTACGAAGGACTAAAAAAATCAATGATAGAAGCTTATGGTAATGTTGGCGGTTATTGGCATCAAAGCTCCATCAATAAACTGATTGAATTATTCCCGGAAGGGCAGTTTTGCGTGGAAGTAGACGGCAAAGTAGCCGCCTGCGCCCTATCCATTGTGGTGCTGTATGAATTATATGGTAACGATCATACTTACCAGGAAATAACCGGGGATTTTTCTTTCGATACCCATACAGATGATGGCGATATTCTTTACGGTATAGAAGTTTTTGTTGGCCCGGAATTCAGAGATTTGCGACTGGGCAGAAGGTTGTATGATGAGCGGAAAGACCTCTGTGAAAAGTTGAATTTAAAAGGCATTATCATAGGTGGCAGACTGCCCAATTACCATAAATACAGTGGTGAATTATCAGCCCGGGACTATATCAATAAAGTGCGCTCAAAAGAGATCCACGACCCGGTATTAAACTTCCAGCTGGCCAACAATTTCCATGTGATCAGGATACTCAAAAACTACCTGAAAGGAGATACGCAATCGGAAGAGTACGCGGCACTGTTGCAATGGAACAATATCTACTATTCCCAGAAAAAGAACGCGATGAACGACAGCATCATCCGGCTGGGATTGGTACAATGGCAGATGCGCCCTTTTAAAGACATTGACGCTTTTTTTGAGCAATGCCTGTTCTTCATTGATGTGCTGGCGGATTACAAATCTGATTTCGTCATGTTCCCTGAATTTTTCAACACGCCATTACTTGCTGCCTACAATCACCTGCCGGAACATGAGGCCATGCGTGCCTTATGTGAGCACACGGAAGCCATTAAATCAAAGCTTTCTGAATATGCAATTGCCTATAATGTCAATATCATTTCGGGAAGCATGCCCTATGTAGAAGAAGGCCTGCTCTATAATGTATCCTATGTGCTGCACCGGAATGGTAAAATAAGCGAGTACCGGAAGATTCATATTACCCCGAACGAGAAGAAATATTATGGTATTACCGGTGGTGATAAGATCCGCATTATTGATACTGATTGTGGTAAAATAGGCGTGCTCATCTGTTATGATGTGGAATTCCCCGAGCTGCCCAGGTTATTGGCCGAACAGGGTATGAAGATTCTTTTTGTGCCTTACCTTACGGATACGCAAAACGCATATACCCGTGTACGTGCCTGCGCCCAGGCCCGCGCGATCGAAAACGAATGTTATGTAGCCATTACCGGTTGTGTCGGCAATCTGCCTGGTGTGAGCAATATGGATATACAGTTTGGGCAGGCCGCTGTTTTCACCCCTTCGGACTTTGCTTTTCCCGTCAACGCAACTAAAGCCGAAGCCACACCTAATACCGAAATGACCATTATCGTGGACGTTGATCTTAATCTCTTAAAAGACCTGCATTACAATGGCTCTGTGCGTACGATGAGCGACCGTAGAAAAGATCTGTATGAATTAAAACTAAAAGATAAGCGGTAACAGAAGAACATTTAATAATCACTAAACATAAAAACAAAAAAGTATCCTATGAGTATAGAACAATCCCCCAAAACGAACCCGGTTCAATTTAAAGTATTACATCAAAAAAGTGAACCTTTGCTGATCGCAAATGTATGGAACGCACACTCGGCCAGCCTTGCTGAAAAAGCAGGATTTGCTGCTGTCGCTACTTCCAGCCATGCCATTGCCAATGCCCTGGGCCATGAGGATGGTGAAGAGATGAGTGTACAGGAACTCCTGTTCATTGTAAAAAGAATTAAGTCTGCGGTGCGGATCCCTGTATCTGTAGATTTTGAGGCCGGTTATTCCAATGATCCTATAGAAGTGGCCGAATATGTAAAGCAACTGTCTGACCTCGGTGTGGCCGGAATCAACCTGGAAGATGGTACGGTTGAAAACGGGAAACGGCTTTTAGGCGATGCGGATCTCCTTGCCGAAAAAATCCGGGTCATAAAATCCACAATCGATATATTTATAAACGCGCGTGTGGATACCTTTACCACCAAACACCCTAATGCCCTGGAAGAAGCTATCCGCAGAGCACAGCTTTACCAGGCTGCCGGTGCAGATGGCATTTTTGTACCATTGATCGAGCAGGAAGCCGATATTAAAACTTTCGTGGAAAAAGTAAGTTTGCCTTTAAATGTATTTACAACCCCTGCCCTTCCGGATTATGAGCGTTTGAGTGCTTTAGGCGTAAAAAGGATCAGCCATGGTGCAAAACAATATGAGCAGCTGATGAAAAAATCGGAAGAGATCTTCGTCAATTATTTCAAGAATAAAGATTATGCTATCGTTTTAGGATAAGCAGGACTTACTTTTAAAACAAGAAGCGGGCAGTTAGAAAACTGCCCGCTTTTGTTTATTTCAGTGTATAGCGTTTACTGTTTAATGAACTTTTGTGTGTACAGGCCATCTTTACCCGTAGCTTTCAGGAAATAAACACCCGGAGCCAAGTGATCGATAGAAAGGTAAGTCTTAGTTACTTTCGGTTGCAGCACTTCTTGTCCCAATGAATTCACAATGATCACATTCTTGAACTCACTCAACCTTTCTACAAATAATTTATCATTTGCAGGGTTCGGATAAACATTTATAGCTTTTTGGCCTTCAGTTTTGCGGATGCTTACCTCGCTTGGAATCCTGTTTTTCGCGGTATTCGTCACAACGGCAGGGTTAATATCAAAATAAATATGCGCTGTATTGTCGATCTCTGTACCCGCAGCCAGGCCGGTTTTCGCTTTGATCTGGTAGGTAACGAAACCTTTATTTTCTTCGGGTGCACTTGCATCGGCCAGTAAGATATTGGCAAAATCAAATCTTAAGGTATTCATAGCACCGTCAGCGATCATTTGCGCGCTTACCGGGTGTGAGCTAGTAATTACTTTGAAGGTAGCCGGGTCAACGTGAGCCGATAATGTATCCATGATGTGGATATTAAAAGCAGTATCGTTACCTAAATTCTCGAAATGAATGGTGTAGGTCAGTAGCTCACCCTGAGTGATCGCTCCGATCGGGTATACATGTTTTTCATTGGGGTCAAATGAGGCCCTGATTGAATCAGTCATTACGAAAGTGTTGTTCGTCAGGTCAACATCTCCTGTTGTCGGAGTAATACTTACCGTATTCATTACGGTATCGCCCAAAGCCGGGGTGTCTACTGCATTCAAGGTAACAGAAATTTGATCTGCACTGGAATTCGAGAGATTATTAACGTTCCAGGTAATCGTATTACCGCTTACACTGGCAGGTGTAACATTGGCACTAACAAAAGAATATTTAGGACTCAGGTTTAAAGTAACTAATCCATTGGTACCCATACAGGCACTATTTCTGGGATAAATATGAATGTAAGAGTTAGCAACCGGTCTAAAAAAGCCGAAACTGGTTACCGACAGATCAAATCCTGTTGCAGATGAGTCACAGTCAAAACCAAATTCGAATCCCCAATAATTCGTATAAGACAGCGTATCAAATCTAAAAGTATGTGCAGCTGTCGGGCAGGCGGCTAGTGTACCATTCGGAGTACTCAGTAAATGTAAACTGAATACGGCAGTTAGATCAGCCGCTTGTATGATCTTATAAAAAGTGCCATTCACATGTATGGTATCCACAGGAACGCCTGCTTTTCGCACCTCAATGGAGAATGGAGCATAAATATTTGGCTCGGTCAAAGGATTCCAGGAGCAGTTGTTATCTGCACGTTTATAAGCAAAACCCTTTACTGTTGAACAGAAAGAATTAAGTGTTTTAGATAAAGTATCCACCGCGGTCACTCCGTTGTATAAAACTGCCGCTACAGTATAAGTACCTGCACTTGTATAGTTATGTGATGAGGTAAAATATCCCTGCCCGTAGTTAACCATCAGGTCGGAAGTCCCATCTCCCCAATACACTTCTACAGAAGTATTTGCATTCGGATTGTTTACAAAAACATTTGAAATTACCGTATTAGCACCTACAATATTATAGCAGGAGTCTGTAAAAGCATGAAAACTATTGAAGCTGGGCGCCTGGGCAAAGCCCGCAAGTTTAGAAAGTAAGAGTACCGTGAGTACCAGAATAAATTTTTTCAACATAATGATTTGATTTAAAGGTTTATGATAAAAATGCCTGGCTAAAAACAGTTTACGCATTTAAATTAAGACGTCACTACCGCAGTTTACCCTTACTCAAAAATCTCTTTTTTTCTAAATTTCCTTTTGATGATTTAAAAATTAGCTTAAAGTACAAGTAGAGAAAAAGCGGACAGTTAAGAACTGCCCGCTTCTATCTATTTTCAGAGTATAGTGTTTACTGCTTAATGAACTTTTGTGTGTACAGGCCATCTTTACCGGTAGCTTTCAGGAAATAAACACCTGGAGCCAAGTGATCGATAGAAAGGTAAGTCTTAGTTACTTTCGACTGTAGCACTTCTTGTCCCAATGAATTAACAATGATTACAGTTTTGAACTCGCTTAAGCCTTCGACAAATAATTTATCATTTGCAGGGTTCGGATAAACATGGATAGCTTTTTGTCCTTCCGTTTTGCGGATGCTTACTTCGCTTGGAATCCTGTTTTTCGCAGTATTCGTCACAACGGCAGGGTTAATATCAAAATAGATATGCGCTGTATTGTCGATCTCTGTACCAGCAGCCAGGCCCGTTTTCGCTTTGATCTGGTAGGTAACAAAACCTTTGTTTTCATTAGGGGCGCTGGCATCGGCCAGTAAAATATTGGCAAAATCAAATCTTAAAGTATTCATCGGGCCGTTATCGATTACCTGTGCACTTACCGGGTGAGAACTGGTGATCACTTTGAAAGTAGCGGGGTCAACATGGGCTGATAAAGTATCCAGGATATGGATATTAAAGGCGGTATCGTTACCTAAATTCTCAAAATGGATCGTATAAGTCAGCAATTCGCCCTGGGCAATCTCACCTACCGGGTTTACATGTTTTTCATTCGGATCAAATGAGGCCCGGATGGAATCTGTCATCGGGTAAGTATTATTTGCAGGGTTTACGTCACCGGTTACCGGGGTAATGCTTACCGTATTCATAACAGTATCACCCAGCGCCGGCGTGCCTACCGCGTTCAGGGTAACAAAGATCATATCTGTGCTTGTATTTGAGAGATTATTAACATTCCAGGTAATCGTATTGCCACTTACACTGGCTGGAATGATATTAGCACTCACAAATGAGTATTTAGGGCTAAGGTTTAAAGTAACTACCCCATTGGTACCCGTACAGGCGCTGTTTCTAGGGTAAATGTAGATATAAGAATTAGCTACTGGTCTGAAGAATCCGCTACCGGTTACCGACAGGTCAAAACCAGTTGCCGTCGCGTCACAGTCGAAACCAAATTGGAAACCGCTGAAAGTCGCGTAATCCAGGGTATCAAATTTAAACGTGTGCGCCGCTGTCGGGCAAGCGACCAGCATGCCATTCGGGGCGTTTAATACATGTAAACTAAAAACAGAGGTAGCATCGGCGCCGTTTATGATCTTGTAGAAATTTCCATTCGCATGTATGGTATCCACCGGAACGCCGGCTTTTCTCACCTCGATAGAGAATGGGGCATTTAGATTGGGCTCGGTTGAAGGATCCCAGGAACAGTTATTATCCGCGCGTTTGTAAGCAAAGCCCTGTACTGCAGAACAGAAGGAATTAACGGTTTTATATAAAGTATCCACCGCGCTGGCTCCGTTGTATAAAACTGCCGCTATGGTATAAGTACCGACACTGGAATAGTTGTGTGATGCGGCAAAATATCCCTGCCCGTAATTATTCATCGTATTCGAGGAACCGTCGCCCCAATGCATCTCTACAGAGGTATTCGCATTCGGGTTGCTTATGGAAGCACTAGTAAGCAACATATTAGCACCTGCATTATTATAGCAGGAGTCTGAAAATGCATTAAAACTATTAAAGCCGGGTACCTGGGCAAAGCCGGCAAATTTCGAAAGTAATAGTACCGTGAGTACCAGAATAGATTTTTTCAACATAATGCTTTAATTTAAGAGTTTAAGAAATAAAGAAAGCCAGTAATAAACTGCGTTTAATAAAAGACGCAGTACCCCCGGTTTACCCTTACCCAAAGCTTATTTTTATAAAAATTATTTTCCGGACCAGCCGCTATCAGGACTCAATTAATTTCCGGACCGGAACAGGTAAAGGCGGAGCCCTAACTGGAAACCGATCCAGGAACGGCTATAAATGCCCCTGTTGGGTGAAAAGTCTTCCGATAAAGTGAGTATTCCGGGAAACAGGCTAAAATCCCGCAAACCTAGCGGTACCGCGGGCGGAATAAAAGTGCCGGGCGCCTGGATAACGTCATCATATAGTATTTGCGTGCGGGAACGGCTAAAGTTCAGGCCCGAAAATAATTCCAGCCTGCTCCCAAGCTTCCAGTCCAGGTTGATACCCGCTTTCCAAACGGTACCATTAAGCTTATACGCCGCACTTCCCGTCACGGGGATTGTCACTAATGTATCCGGTGGAATAACTATTGTGCTGTCATATTGATAATTCAGCAGTTTGGCCTGGTCCGGGATGGCCCCGTAATTAGCCCATATAGTGGCACGCAGATTGTTATTAACTGACTTTGTATAACTCAATCCAAAACGAAAATGAGACAGGTCACCCCGTATCGCATAATTCCCGCTAACAGATAGATTGCCCCAGTGCAAGCTCAGCCCGGGGTTAAAGTAAAAAACTTCATCACCCCCAACATTAAAAGATAAGCCAAACTTCTGGTACCAGTGTTCGCCAAGTGATGTAATTTCTGGATTATCCAACCGGTCTGTAGTGGCACCGATATTCAAAGCTGCTTCAGTTACCGGGGCGATGGTCCATTCATATTCAGAGATCGTTTTACTATCAACCGTAAAGGTATCTGCAAAGTCTGCAATGGTATCCAGGATCGCTAAAGATAGTTGAGGCACGACTTTAACCGGAGCCATAGGTTCCATGCTACCCGTTTTCGATCTTACAGGCTCCTGTGCTGCCAATATCCGCACATTAGCTTTCTTCTTTTTAGGCGTATGACGGGCAATCGCTTTCACATCTCGCTGCAAGATGATATGCTTACCAATAAATTTTGCCCGGATCTGGTAGTTTTTATTCAGCAGAACGGCCAGTTCTTTAGCCGTCATACTGGTCTTGGGTAAGCGGACCCGGGTTTTGCTTTTTATCTGTTGGGCATCGTATGAAATCGAAATATCAGCTTGCTGCTGCATCTGTGCAGTTAATTCATATACTGTATAAGATTGCTTTGCAAAGTTGTAAGTATGGTTCAATACTGCACCCTGTCCCATAGCGTTTAAGGACACCAGCAACAACAATACCAGTACACTGCAATATTGTTTAGTTCGAGGTAAAAATAATCGTATCCGTTGTACGCGCTTCATATCTAATGTCCAAAGTTTCCCTGATAATTTCCAATACCTGGTCCAGGCTCAGGTCTTTACCTTTTAAAGTAAGCATTCTGTCGGCGAGTATACGCTCCCCTATCTGAAGATCGGTATGGAAGTAAGTACCTACACTATCACAAACCTGTTTTAAAGAATAGTCCTTGTAATCAAAATCACCGGTCCGGGCCGATTTCGCAAAGCCGGAAGCCTTATTAAAAGTCAATACTTCATTTTTGCCCACCAGTAGCGTATCTGTTTTATACCAGGCAGCTACCATACCTTTGTACACCGTTATTTTCGTAAAATCAACATCCCCTTCCACCAGGAATTTTGTCCCGATATCCTTTATGTGGACACCAGAGGGTAGTTCGAGGTGAAAGCCCGGGAACTCCTGCTTAAAATCAAACAGCGCATTACCATTAAGTGTAAAAAGGGTATCTCCTGCTACAATGGCTTCCTTCAAACGAGCTTCCGGCATCAGGCGAACGGCCGCACCGTCCCTGAGGTCAAATTGATCTTTCGTTGCCGAATACACGAAAGACCGGCTTTCCGCTTCGGTATGCTTTCCATTTTGCCATAATGCGATCCCAAGTACTAAAACCAGTATGGCGGCATAAGGTACCCACCTCAATACTTTAGCTTTTTGTTTTACCGGGGTTTGCTTATAGTTTGCTTTCCCGGCAAATTGTTGCCAGAGTCGATCCATATCAGGGTATTGATAATGGTGATCTGCTGCCCAGACGGCATACAACTCCTGGAAAGACGCTTCGTGCTCCGGCTGTTCCTTTCGCCATTTATCAATACGCAATGCCTCTTCAGGACTGGCCAGCCCTGAAAAATATTTAATTAGCAGATCCGTATTAACAGAATAGTTCATATAGCATTACTATTTGTATAAGACTCAGCTTATCCCTGTTTACCCTTATAAATTCCTGGATTATTTTTAAAGCTTTAGACATATGCGCCTCTACCGTTTTTACCGACAGGCCCATGTCCACCGCTATTTCCCTGTATTTTTTCCCGTCGGCCCGGCTTTGCAGGAATACCTGCTTACACTGTTCCGGTAATTGCTCCAGCACTTTATCAAGGATCAGGCGCATGTCCACAGCTCTTTCGGCCTCTATTTTTTGTTCTTCGGCGCTTATTTGCAGGGCACCCTCCAGTGCCGCAAATGCCGAATGCTTGTCTTCTGTTGCCTTTTTTCTTAACTGGCTTACCGCGGTATTATAAACGGCCCTATATAAATAAGCCTTGTCATAAGCGATCTCTTTACCCGCCTCCAATTGCTTATAATAGTTCACAAAAGCATCTTGCACGACATCGGCCGACCATTCATGGTCTGCCAGGATTGTAAAGGCATAGCGATGCAGGTCAGGAAATAGTTGGCGATATAATTGTTCGAAAGACAATGGATTACTGAGACTTAAACACGGCAAAATAGTAAAAAATACGGAAAGCCTCAAACATAAAAGATTAAGAAAAAAAGACTAGAAAAATCCAGACCTATCTTGAGCAACAAATCACTGCATTATGACAACTAGGCTGTCATTTCACCTAAAAGCGCTTAGATAGGAGCAGATATGATGAATATACTTTAATGCAATTATAATCTTATAGCAACAAATTTAATACTTTATACCAAAGCAGGCCCAAGGCATACATTAAGCTTTCTTTCCCAAACCTTTTCAATAATAGATTGTATTTTTGAGTAAAGAAGCAATACAAAATATAATGTTACATTATCATAAAACAGGCAACGGTAAACCGGTCGTGCTGGTGCACGGTTTCCCCAACGACAGCAGCGCATGGGATAACCTGCTACCCATGTTATCTCCCGGTTATCAATATATCATTCCCGATCTTCCGGGAGCAGGAAAAAGCGCTCCCATTGAAGCCCTTAGCCTGGAAAAAATGGCCCGGGCCATCCTGGCAATCCTCGACAAAGAATCTATCGAAAAAGCGATCTGGACCGGTCACTCCATGGGCGGCTATACCATAATGGAAGCCGCACAGTATTTCCCGGAGCGGATACAAGCGATCTCCCTGGTACACTCCCTCGCCTCTGCCGATAGTGAAGAAAAGAAAGAAGCGCGCAGAAAGTCCATTAAACTCCTGCAAAACGGAGATTCGGGGAAAAGCGTTTTCCTGAAAGCCATGGCCGAAAACCTTTTTGCCGAAGCTTTTAAACAAGAACATCCTGAAGCTGCCGCAGCCGTTGCTGCTAAAGGCCTGGAATTATCAGCAGAAACACTGGCCGCTTTCTATAACGCGATCATGCTGCGTTCAGATAAAACAAACTGGCTTAAAGCCAATGATAGCATTCCTATGCAATGGGTCATCGGCTCGGAAGACAATGCCACTTCTATGAAAGAAGGACTGGAACAATGTCACCTCAGCTTTCTGAATGAAGTGCACTTGTACCGCTCCGTCGGCCATATGTCCATGATAGAAACCCCCGAAAGGTTAGCAAAAGACCTGAATAGCTTTTTTGATTTTGCCTGGAACAGAAAATAAATCTTATGCAGTTTAAACTTCAAGCACCCTACCAACCCGCTGGCGATCAGCCGACTGCCATTGCCCAACTCACAGAGGGCTTGCAAAGCGGAGAAGCTTTCCAGACCCTGTTGGGCGTTACCGGATCCGGTAAAACCTTTACCATGGCCAATGTGATCGAGAACCTGCAAAGGCCGACGCTGATCTTAACCCACAATAAAACACTGGTAGCCCAGCTATACGGGGAATTCAAACAGTTCTTCCCAGACAACGCGGTCAACTATTTTGTATCCTACTACGATTACTACCAGCCAGAGGCCTATATGCCGGTCAGCGATACCTATATCGAAAAAGACCTGGCCATTAATGAAGAACTGGAAAAGCTACGCCTGCGCACCACCACAGATTTATTAAGCGGGCGCCGGGATATCCTGGTTGTGGCTTCGGTATCCTGTATCTATGGTATGGGTAACCCTACCGATTATGAAAACGGGATTACCCGTATTGCAGTTGGGGATGAAGTATCCCGTAACGGGTTCCTGCATAACCTGGTGAATGCCTTATACAATCGCTCCCAGGGCGAGTTTTCAAGAGGTACCTTCCGGGTAAAGGGCGATACGGTCGATATTAATTTACCCTATGTGGATTATGGCTACCGCATTACTTTCTTTGGAGATGAAATCGAAAGCATAGAAAGTTTTGATGTAGAAAATGGCAAACGCATCCTCAGCATCGAAAATGCTGCCATCTTCCCGGCTAACCTCTATGTAGCGCCTAAAGACCAGATGGGCCAGATCATTATAGAAATACAAAATGAGCTTTATGCCCAGATAGAATATTTTAAAAGGGAAGGTAAACACATCGAGGCACAACGGATTAAGGAGCGCGTCAACTACGACCTGGAAATGATCCAGGAATTGGGCTATTGTAGTGGTATTGAAAACTACTCCCGTTTCCTGGACAGAAGGAATCCCGGTGCGAGGCCCTTCTGCCTGATTGATTATTTCCCCAAAGATTTTATGCTTTTTGTAGATGAGAGCCACGTCACCATTCCCCAGATATCGGGTATGTATGGAGGTGACCGTTCCCGTAAAATGAACCTCGTGGATTTCGGCTTCCGGCTGCCTTCCGCATTAGACAACCGGCCCCTGAGCTTTAATGAATTTGAAGGACTGCTGGACCAGGTGGTCTTTGTGAGCGCTACCCCGGGTAGTTTTGAACTCAATACCACCGAAGGACTTGTGGTAGAGCAGGTAGTACGCCCTACGGGCTTACTGGACCCGCCTATCCATATCCGGCCCAGCCTCAACCAGATCGATGATCTGCTGGATGAAATAGACCAACGGGTACAACGCAATGAACGGGTATTGGTCACCACGCTTACCAAACGTATGGCCGAAGAACTGGATGCCTACCTGCAGCGGATCAACGTGAGCTCGAGGTATATCCATAGCGAGGTAGATACTCTGGAGCGCGTGGAAATACTCCGGCAGCTGCGCCTGGGCGATATCGATGTTTTAGTTGGCGTGAACCTTTTGCGGGAAGGCCTGGATTTACCGGAGGTAACCCTGGTAGCTATCCTGGATGCAGATAAAGAGGGCTTCTTAAGAGATGAGCGCTCTCTCACACAGATGGCGGGCCGTGCGGCAAGAAATGCCGATGGTATGGTCATCTTTTATGCGGACAAGATCACCGACAGTATGCAGCGTACGATCGATGAAACGCAAAGAAGAAGGGAGAAGCAAATCGCTTATAACGCGGAACATGGTATCACACCAAAAACCGTTATCAAATCTGTAGAGCAGATTATGAAGCAAACGGCGGTACTTGACATTAAAGGTTATGATGAAGACAGTCCGTTAGCGGTTTATGACCTGGAAAACAATATTGCGGCAGAAGATTATACCGAATATAGCTCAAAAGCCGATTTGCAGAAAGCCGTTGACAAAATGAAAAAAGCCATGCAAAAAGCGGCAAAAGACCTCGACTTCATGGAAGCCGCCCGCTTGAGAGATGAGATGTTTGTACTGGAGCAAAAGCTGGCAGCAAAAAAATAGCAGCTCGTTGAATCAATAAAGCCTGAAGGAACTTTCCTTCAGGCTTTTCTTTAGCGTACAACAATACAATATTTAAAACAAAAATCGATTAGTCTACATAATTATCACCGCCTCTTTTGGTCGTGATAAGAATAATTCCATTAGCACCGCGACTACCGAAAACCGCCTTACCTGCCGCATCTCTGAGCACGGTTAAATATTGAACATCATGAGGATTAACCGTATTTAAGTTGCCGGAATAAGGAGCCCCGTCCAATACTACTAAAGGCGCAGTAGAAGACACCAATGAACCTTGTCCCCTTACAGTAAACTGAAAATTAGTAGCCACCCCTTTCCATCTGCCCGTTGCCGTTAATCCCGGAACAGCACCCACTAAAACCTCATCAAGTGTAGTACTGTTTCTTATCCGGATATCCTCTGCCGTTAAGGTTGTATAGGCCCCGTTAAAGCTACGGCAATCAATGTTCATACCGTATATAGCAGGCCCCTCTTTAGCTACCTTGCTGCCGCCTATAGCGCATAATCGAATATTGTAATGCGACGTTTCCTCGTCCAACTCAAAAGTCTGCTCCAAGAGTCCAGGAGCACCTACCACCAATATTTTTTCGTCAAGTGGTACACTAATGGTAAAAGTACCCTTATCACTAACGATTGAAACATAATCGGAATTAAGGCTTCTTACATAAGGGAGTTCCGAAAATCCTTCTGATTCGATGCTCCCTGTGATTAATCGCTCAGGAGCCGCTTGTTTTTTATGAAAAAGGTCAAATATAGCGCCGATCAATGTTCCGGCCTGCCTCGTACCAAAGTCTTCTTTTGGTTTAGGCTGAGCTAAAGAAAGTTCACCACTCAACAGGAACCCAAATAAAAAAATCGTTCCGGCTATTATCTTTAAGTAGTTCTTTTTCATGTTTCGTTCTTTTAAATTAATGAAGAGATATGATTAAGATGATAAATCCGGACAGAAGGTTGGCTTGCTAATTTATTTTTTTGCTTTGATCATAATCATCAAATACGCTCATTAATACTGCCTGGACCGAACATATTATTTTTATGTAAATTACAAAAAAAACGGGATATTACTATCCCGCTTTTCCTGATTCATCTTATACCCTAAACATTTATCAACTTAATATTTTAGTAGCTGGCAATAAGTTTTTACTGACCGGGAGCCGTTTTTCCTTTTTTCAGTGTGATGACGATCACCCCGTTTTTAGCCCTGTCTCCATACAAAACCCTGGCATTGGCTTCCGGTAAAATCTTCACCTCTTTGATATGTTTTGAATTGATATCTGAAAATTTACCGGCATACGGCACCCCGTTAATGATAATCAGCGGTTCGGTAGTAGGCGCCTGGCGAAACATGGTTTGCTGCTTTTGCTTACTAGCCAGCTCTTGCCGCATACTCGTCGTATTCAGGGGGCTGGAAGATAAGTTTTGCATCCCGTTGCTTCTGTTATAGCGGGCAATATCGTTCAGCAAAGCCACATTGCTTTGGTCGGGTGAAATCTCTATTTTATAATTATGGCGCTCGGCAACTTTTACATATTTTGTTTCATTTCCGTAAGATTGCACCATAATGAACTGGGCGGTATCAGGCACCTCTAAAGCAAAGGCCCCTTTCGCATCGGAAATAACCACCTTGCCTGTACCTGGTACACTAACTTTGGCATTACCCAGGGCAATTCCGGCATTGTCAACGATAACCCCTTGTAGTTTTAGCAAGCGTTCTGTCGGAAGATCAGCCACCGGATCTACGGTTTTTGGAGCAAGATCTTTAACTATATACTGAGGATCAGGATGCAGCACTATTCCTTCGTTCATCCCTAAACTTTCATTGGAAGCCTTGGGCTCTTTGCCCAGATTTTCTAAGGTGCCTGGGGCAGCTTCCCTTGTATTTCCGGCAACAACTCCATCGGCAGTTCCTACCTCAACCCAATCATTGGTTGCTATATCAACTACAAGCGGAACCGGTTTCACTACCCTGGAGGTTTGTTGTACCACAGCTCCTGCTTCAGGCTGCTTGTTTTGTACCGCTAATTGTTCTGTAGCGGGTGATGCCGGAGCCTGTACCGGCTTTGTCCTGACCACATTATTTTCGGTGTGCTTATCGGTCAAAGAATAATTCCATCCTACTGCGATGCCCGTAATGAGCACTAAAGCAGCGGCGGCATATTTAATCGTCTTAAACGAAAGCAGCTTTATCTTTTTGGTTTCCTGCTTGTCCAATTGCTGCTCTATTCTGCCCCACAGTTTATCCTGAGCAAGAAAAGTCGTTTGCTCATCGGCAGCAGCTGCCTCTTTAAACGCTTCAAACAACTTATTTTGCGATTCCATTCTCATCATTTTTTAGTTCATAGTGATGCTTTACCAACTTCTGCAATTTCACCCGGGCTACATTCACCTGGGATTTAGAAGTCCCTTCAGATATCTGAAGTAATGCTGCAATTTCTTTATGGCTATAACCTTCTATGGCAAAAAGATTAAATATGGACCGGCAACCATCCGGTAAATAATCCAGTAGCTTCAGCAGGTCTTTATGTTCCAGCTGTTGGGTAGTAGATTGTTCAAATACGGGTTCCTGTTTGATATCGTCCAGCGATAAATTGAAATTAACCTTTTTGCGCAGGAGCTGCAGGCTTTGGTTTACTGCGACCCTTTTGGCCCAACCGTATAAAGCTTCTGCATCTTTTAAAGTATTCATTTTAGTAAAAATGAGTACAAAACTTTCTGCCAGGGCATCTTCTATTTCCATATCCAGCTTCAGATACCGCTTGCACACGCTATACAGCATAGGAGAAAGCTGCAGGTATAAATTATGCTGCGCCCTTCTATCTCCTGATATACATGCTTTTATAATTGCCTCGTTGCTCAAATCTTGCTTATTTACCTACTTAGATGCAGGGACTTCAAAAAAGGTTGGAAGGAGGTATCCATTTATTCACATTAAATAAAACACCATAAATCACACGCAAAATCAAATCAGGCCCTCCCGGATCATATCATGCAGGTGTACCATTCCTCTATATTGTCCCTGGTGGGTCACCAAAAGTTGTGAAATGTTGTAGGTACGCATCAGCTCCAGGCCTTCTACAGCCATAGCCTCTTCTTCAATGGACTTAGGATTCAGGGTACAAATATCTTTTGCTTTAATGCCGGAAAGCTCATCATGCTTTTCCAGCATCCTGCGCAAGTCGCCATCTGTGATGACTCCCAGTAAAACATCATCTTCCAGAACCGCGGTGGCTCCAAGGCGGTTAGAGGATATGGCGATGATAATATCTTTCAGGTTCGCATTAGCCGTTACGCTGGGGGCGGCATGCTGACTGCTTAGGTCTTTTATTCGTAAATACAGCCTTTTACCTAAAGCCCCTCCCGGGTGGAACCGGGCAAAATCTTTGGTCGAAAACCCTTTTAATTGTAATAAGCAAACCGCGAGTGCATCCCCCATCACCAGTTGTGCCGTAGTACTTGTGGTCGGTGCGAGGTTATTGGGGCAAGCCTCTTGGTCAATAGTTGTATCCAGGAAAATATCCGATTGCAAGGCCAGGAAAGAGGCCGCATTCCCGCAAATAGCAATAATCGGGTTGCCGAAGTTCTTGATAAATGGAATTAAAGCTTTGATTTCAGGGCTTTCTCCGCTCTTGGATATAATGATCACGATATCGCCTTCCTGGATCATACCCAGGTCGCCATGGATCGCGTCTGCGGCATGCATAAATAATGCGGGCGTGCCGGTAGAGTTCATGGTAGCGACTATCTTCTGTGCAATGATGGCACTCTTGCCGATCCCGGTGATCACTACCCTGCCGGTAACCGTATGAAGCAGCCGCACCGCCTGCTCAAAACGCTGGTCAATGGAGGCCGTCATTTGCACCAATGCACGGGTTTCATTTTCTATGGTGGATTTTCCTAGCTGTACTATATCTATCAGGTCTGGCATATGCATGAGTTCAATCCTCAAAATTAAAGAGTAAATCTGATTTTGAAGCAGGAATCATCATACGGTCTCATCTGCCGCCTTATCCAGCCGCTTCCGGATCTGTTCCAGCTGCTTCCCGATCAGCCAGAAAGACAATGCCATGATGGCAAAAAAGATCCCTTTATTGGTCACATCCCATAAGTATTCAAAATAACGGGTATATAGGTTCAGGATCAGGAACAATAAAACCATATCGCGCAGGCTTTTATCTTTGGCTTTTATTGCATAGAACAACAAGCCGGCCAGGATCAGCGTATAGCCAATCGCCCAGCCCAATACCCGGCTCTGGCGCATGGTAAACCAGCCATCCAGGTCAAAATTACCGAATACGGAAACACCCCATGCTGTAGTAAAAAACATAATCCAGACCGCGAAATAATTGACACTCACAAATTGTTCTAACCAGGAACGCCGGGAGATAAGATAGTGAATACCTAATAAAACCAGGCTCAAAAGCAATAAACGTACGGGCATATTCATGCCCCAGAAAAAGGGTTCACTCTGCTCATAAGTAAAGGAAGCCCACCAACCCGCAATAGCTGCGATCATACAGGCCCATAATAAGCGGGACCGGACGAAGAAGGCTTCTATAGCAAATAATACCCCGGCGGCAAGAATCAGCCAGTAATAACCGGTACTGTCCTGGCTCAGTGCTTTACCGAAATAAGTAATCGCAATACAGGTACTCAGCGCAAGTAATATACTCAGGGATTCATTAGCCCAGACTGCATTCAGGTACTTTTGTTTCCGCTTCCGGATATACCATACTAAAAACACACACAAACCGGCAAATAAAAGACCAATAGTAAACTCCGAGAACGAAAAATAGCTACGCATTCTTTCGATCCATTTTTCATCCAGCACCAAAGCGCCAAAGGCCAGGAGTGCGCAGGAAATCGCCGCGAAAAAGGCGTAAAAAGTCAGCGTCTTGTAGTCCCCTGCATCCGATTGGTAACTTGCCCGCAGCTGCTTTGCTTTAGCAGCATCTAAAAGTTCCTGCTCTTCCCATGCTTCGATTACCCTATCCAGCAAAGCGGCATCCTTATTATTCAATCTCATAAGCCGGAAATTATTTATTCAAAGATAAATGATTTTGCAGCAATGCTTTCCTAATCAACAGGTATACAAGCCTATCCATGCATTTCAGGCCATATTTCCTTTCCACATTAGCCCGATAAACGTATCTTTGAGATCAAAATAAAAAATTTCAGCACAATGAGTTTCATATTGAAAGAAGTAATCGATCAGGTTGCCTACATTACCTTTAACCGCCCGGAAAAATTCAACAGTTTCAACCGGGAAATGGCGATGGACTTCCAGAAAGCTTTAGACGAATGTATGTCGGATGATGCCGTAAGAGCAGTCTACATCACGGCCACCGGGAAGGCATTTTGCGCCGGCCAGGATCTTGCAGAAGCGATGGACCCGAACGGGCCGGAATTGCGGGCTATTGTGCACGGGCATTACAATCCCATCATTGAACGCATCCGTAATATAGAAAAACCAGTGGTATGCGCGGTAAACGGTGTAGCTGCGGGAGCTGGTGCTAACCTGGCGCTTTGTTGTGATATCGTAGTGGCTACCGAGCAGGCTACTTTCATCCAGGCCTTCAGCAAAATAGGCCTGATACCGGATTGCGGTGGTACTTATTTCTTACCCCGCCTCATCGGGTTCCAGAAAGCATCCGCGCTGATGATGATGGGCGATAAAATCGATGCCAAAGAAGCCGAGCGCCTGGGTATGATCTATAAATATTTCCCGGCCGAAACATTTGAAGAAGAAAGTAAAAATATTGCCCGTTACCTGGCTACTATGCCGACACAGGCATTCGCTTATACCAAACTGGCCCTGAACGAAAGTTTCCAGAACAACCTGACCCAGCAATTAGCCCTGGAAGAAGATTACCAGGCTACCTGCGGAGAAACTGCAGACTTTGAAGAAGGTACTGCCGCATTTTTAGAGAAAAGAGCCCCCAATTTTATCGGGAAATAATTCATTGATCATTGGTGAAGGGGCCAACCGCTTACTTCACCAATGTTTTTAATTATTGTTCATGAAACTTAGATACCTCGTTATTGTCCTGATACTCCTGGCCCTGGTTTCCTGGCTGGCTTACTTCTTCGGTAAGCAGCAGGGCACGGTACAGGTTACTAATATTGCCACCAACGAGCTCCTCATCAAAGAGATCGCAGAACTGGCTTCACTGGAAGTACAGGGAAATGCAGAGATCACAGAAAGCAATATGGACAAGAGCGATGGCATTTTACAATCTATTCGCAAAGCTTTTATAGAACAAACCATACACCTCAATATACCTTATGTAGCTAAGTATGGTATCCAGGCCGACAGCAACACGATGCAAATCATCGTAAAAGAAGACAAGAATCTATTAATCCGCCTGCCCGAGGCAAAATTATTGAGCTATGAAATGCGGCTGGACAAAGCCACGCAAAGCAGTACGCAAGGCTGGCTGAAAAGCGAAAATTATAGCAGCTACAATGCCGCGCAACAAAAATTGTACAAACAGGCCCGTGCGGAAGCAGAGGGAAGTATCAAAAACAAAGAAGTTGCCCAGGAAAAGATCATCGGCATCCTGAGCAGCTATTACAAACCGCTTGGCTATAAAGTGGCGGTACAGTTCGGCGATCACAAAAGCATTCAACTTTTCCCGGTATTGGAAGCAACGGCTGTTACTACTGAGTAAAGCTCCAATTTAAATTATTTCAATACAAATCTTCATTTACTACTTTACCCTGTTTCACAGGGTAAAGTAGTAAATGAAGCAATATTTGACCAAAAAAAAGTAATCGATTATTTTTGCGGCCAAAACCAGATTCAAATTGAAAAAAATAACCTGTAGCGTACTTGTAATTTTATATACGCTAATATTAACTCCTCTTCTTTCCGTAGCCCAGATACTGCCCAACCTCAACAACCGGGACAGCCTGGCTCATTATTTAAAAATGGAGAAGCACCCGGATTACCCGGAAGCCCCGGCTTTTGTAATGCATAAAACGCTCGAGCAGCAATTTAATACTTACAGCACTGACTTTACTTTGGAACTCGTCCTCAAAATATTTAACGCCCGTGATATAAAAACATATACTGATTTCGTTGTACCCGATTTTTTTGAAAACAGAAAATTTAAAGAGCTTAAAGTCATTATCTACAATTTAGAAAATGGTGAGGTCAGAAAAACAGAGTTAAATAGAAAATCGTTATCAAAAACAAGTTCTGATAATCAAGACTTCAAATTAACCGGTACTTCAAATATAAAAGACGGTTCAATCATACACTACCGGCTTAGCAGCAATAGTGAAGGGTTTATTCCTGGCTTTAATTTCCAGGAAGAACTTCCTGTGGCATATGCAGCATTCAAACTGAAGCTGGTGCATGCCCCGAAAATCCTTATAGAAGAGGAGGTTAAAATTCCATTAAAAAAATTTACAGACAAAAACAACTTCTATAAATCAAATCTACCTGCCATTGCTGCGACCTATGAAGAAGGTGATTATACAATTCATAGTTGGATAAGACGAAATCTACCTCCTCTGGACATCTTTAGTAGCAATAAAGGGAGAGAAAAGGTGTCATTTAACTTTTTTAATGAAGACTTCGAAAAACACCGGAAGGAAAATGAAGTAAGAATAAATGCGATGACCTGGCAGGACTTCAATACAAACCGGTATAATTATAGCTACCGTATTGCTTTTGAAGAAAATGATTATTTATATAAATTAGTACCAAAAATAATTGATAAAGAGAAAGACAGTTTGACCATTGCCCGGAATCTATTTAAATATATCCAGGAAAAATTCACAGTGGGAAATATTGACAAGATATTTGATTTTGCAATCATCGACGAAAGTAAAAAAGCGACTCCACCAACGCTCAATTTATTTCTATGTGCCTTATATCGTCATGCCGGTTTTCAAAGTGACCTGGTGTACGTGTCAACAGACCGTCAAAATGCGCTGGTCCCGGATAAAGTCCGGGAAAAGAATACTGCGATTGCTGTGCGTGTCATTATGAATGGCGTATCTTATTTTTGCAACCCTGCCAATAAACAACTTCCTTTCGGCTATTTACCCTATAATTACTATAACGGTTACTCTCGTCTAATCAATAAAAGCGGAGGAGAAGTAATTTTATCCCCTGAACTGGCAAAAAGCAAACACAGTATTGACGCAGAACTTAGTCCTCACAATAATGCTCATAGTAAGTTCCGGCTACGCATAAATAAAAATTTCAGTGTACTTGGATCCGTATACGAACGATGGAGCTATACTGATGATTCTATAGCTTATAAAGCAGACTACAAAAAGTATTTAGAAATACTAATCCCTAAATTAAGCATTAGCAATTATACGTTAAAAGTTGAAAATCTAAAAAATATTGATGCCCCCTTCATGCTCATTGCTGAAGCAGATATTGAATTATCCGATAGTTCCGGACTACTATATTTAGACCCGTTTTTACAAAAAGTAAATGATGGAAGGAACCTTTTTCAGAATGTAAAGGACCGGGAAACGGATATCGAAATGCACCAATGTTATAATTTTGATTACACTTTCCGTTTCAGGCTAAATGACCACATTGCGGTAGAAAAATTACCCGCCAAAACATCGTTTCAATATGCCAGCCCGGCAACCATTAAATATGCCCAGGAGGCCAATTATAATGCATTAACTAAAACTATTGAGGTAAAATACAATTACGACATCATCCCCGGGTCCTATAACCGGGAAGAGGTTGCCGACCTGAGCGCTTTTTATACAAAAGTCATGAAAGCCAACAATCAGAAATTACTGCTCCATAAAAAATAAAACATAGTGTAGCCGCCAAAAGCTCCTTACATTTATGCTTCTGTTAAAAGAAGTAGCCACATTTAATAATGGTGTAAGTATTTATCAGATAAATAATTTCTTATCCGCCTCGGAGCGCACCATCGATTGTTGATACCAGCGGTGGCGCTGCAATAATTTAAGCGTAGGGCTTAAAAAGATAAGAAAGAAAATAGAAACGTAAGTGTTCGAAATCGTAAAAGCAGCAGCAACCTGTATAGCCGGGTCTTTTGTAAAACTCCTGGCCAGCTCTGCCAGCAAACCGAACAATGGATAGGTAATGATCACGCCCAGTAAATTGAAAGTAGAGGCAGACATCGCTACCAGCCGGGACATCGGTTTTAAGCGGAGACTAACCAGCAGCGCGGTTGAGGTCGTGCCGATATTGGCACCAACAACAATAGGGATAGCCGTTTCCAGGCTTAAGGTCCCCTGCCCCATTAACACGATCACCAATCCGACGACCACAGAACTGGACTGGATAATTACGGTAATAATAATTCCATACAGGATACCCATTAAAGGATGTTGCGCTTTTACCAGCAGCTCTGCCAACATAGGATCGGTCTTTACCGGCTCCAGCGCCTGACCAATATACCAGAGCGAAAAGAAGATAAAACCAAAATAAAAAACAGGCTTCCCGGCAATGGAAAGCTTTCCCGGTATCATACTGGTCAGCGTGCCCAGCACAAGAAAAAATGGTCCGAGGAAAGAAGACTGGAAACTTGCGATCCAGGCGGTAGAGGTATTCCCTATATTCGTCCCTAAAACAATCAGCAAACTATCTCTTAAGGATAATACCCCCGTACTCGCCAATGATACGGTAAGAGAAGACACTAAAGTACTGGATTGAATGACCGAGGTAACTACAGCGCCCAGGAAAAAGCCACCCAGCGGGAAACGGGTTACCTTACTGATCCATTTGGCCAGCTTATCCCGCCCAAAACTCTCAATCTCTTTACTAAAACTCTGCAAGCCGTATATAAATAAGGTAATCGCTGCAATAATGGCTATAATTGACTGAAATTTATCCATAAAATACTCAAAAACTAATACGTAAAATCCCTTTGAAAAACCCGCAAAAACAAGGCTTATAAATCTACTAAAAATACCGGAACATTTAAAATAGTATTAAATTTTCAGCCCCGCTTTGTTTACTAATACCTCTGCTGTAAATTCGCTTAGGATAATAAAACTTCCCTCGTACACCGGACCTCATCTAAAAACAACCAAGTATTTATTTTATCTTTTTAATATTTTCATGATGGAAAAAAGAGTGTTTATTGTTACAGGGGCAGCAGTCGGATTAGGCTTTGCCACTGCAGACCAATTAGCTTCAACAGGAGCCGAATTAACCCTGGTGGATTACGATGCCTCGGCTTTAAAAATGGCGAAGAAAACAATCGGTGAAAAATACCCGGATATCGCGATCGTAACAGTAGTAGGAGATGTTGCTAAAGAAGAGACGGCAAAAAATTATGTAGCAGAAACTATGAAGGTTTTCGGCCGCATCGATGGCTTGTACAACAATGCCGGTATAGAAGGCCGCCAGGCACCTTTAGTGGAATACAACTTAGATACTTTTGAGAAAGTAATCGATATCAATTTAATGGGGGTTTATTTTGGTATGCGCCAGGTAATCCCTGTGATGCAGGAGCAAAAATACGGGCGCATTGTGAACGTAGCTTCTGTAGGCGGTATCCGCGGGGTAATCAACCAAACGGCTTATGTTGCGTCTAAACATGCGGTAGTAGGTATGACCAAAAATGCAGCGATCGAATATGCCAAAGACAATATCCTGACCAATGCCATAGCACCCGGCGCCATTCTGACGCCAATGGTTGAGGAAGCTTTCAAACAGGTAAACCCAGAGGATCCTAAAGCTGCGGAGGCTACTTATGCCAGCCGCAACCCTACAAGAAGACTGGGCGTACCCGAAGACGTTGCCAAAGTAGTAGCTTTCCTGCTCAGTGCAGATAATGGTTATGTAAACGGGCAAACCATCGCAATTGATGGCGGGGAGTCTGAACTGTATGGTAATGCTTAAAAAAATAGAACTACCTGTAAGGTTATAAATCTTACAGGTAGTTTTTTCTGATAAATATTCGTTATCCCTTATTGCAAACTTGCCTGCGCAAATGTCATGATGAAGACCGGTGAACCTTTATAAGCTGCCGGCAAGTTGACTTTACGATTTTTCAATACAAATTTTTTAACCGCAGCATCCAGGATAGCATTATCCGGCCAGATGCTTGTTGTTTCCGCATCTGATCTACTGGCTATAACCGGGGCCATAGTACTTGTAAAATCATAGTATTGAATCAATCCATGCTCATCGATTACCACATTAGTCAAATTAATGGACGCGGATCCGCTGATATTATCGGGATAGTTATTCCTGATATAGGCTGCAAGCTTTTGATTATATGCTTCGTTCAGGTGAACATAACTATTCAAGATAGGCCTGCACGCCTTCCCGTTTAGCATAGTACATTCTTCAATCTCTGCAAATCGAACATATTCTTCTTGAAGAGACCCGGTTTCCGGGTCTGTATATTTAATAGTGTCCGTGTAGTCTTTACGGAAATTCCATTCCAACACTTTTCCTTTTTGTTCTATCTTACCGGAGCGCTTATCAAAATTGTTGACCATATTGCCCCTTTCTACGTCGAAAGAAATAAGCAGGCAATAGAGCCCCGTAGCGAAAGCTAAGCATAACAGCTTCCTGGTGAAAAATACTTTTTGCATAATTACAGATTTTATAGTTAATAATTAATAATATAACGATCTGTTCTTACAAAATAGTATGCCTTTAAATATCCTGGTCAGAATGCACTTATTTTCAGGTTCTTACCATTAGATTTTAGTTTAGCTCCTTTTTGCTTCAAAATTTCTGCCTGCTTTTCTTCATTCTCCAGTAGTTCATTCAGGTATTCATTAACGGCGGCATCACTAATGGTTACTTCAGACCCGTTCAATACTGCCTCAGTAGCATAGCTGTGCAACAGCTGTTGTACGTTAGCCTGGAACAATTTAGGGGTACCAAAAATATCACACCCAATTACCTGGTCACCGGAAACCGCCAGTAGCCCTACGATATCCTTGCTTCCTTTAAACTCGGCCAGGTAAAAATCAACATATTCCCGGATCTCTTTCTGGTTATCGCCATTCTGGGAGATAGCGGCATAAGTCCCGCTGGAACTACCCGTTTTGTTTTTGCTGTTCACTTTAGCGACATCCCGCCAGACCGCCTCCTGGGACTGCTCTTTCACCATAGTACGGCGCACATCATTAGAGATCTTACTGTGGTATGCTTTAAACTGCCCGGTGCCGGTACCACCACTATTCCAGCGGCCCTGCTCCACACAGTAGACGCCTACATATGATTTTTCTCCCGGCTTCAGGATTTTTTCATCCCGTACCACGCGGTCCTGCTTGCCGCCGGTGATCACATCGCCCATTTGCAGAATCACAGTACTTTTCGAGGTATTCTCAAACAATAGCTGGTTAACTTCACCGCCCTGCGATACTTCTGTAATTTTCACCATATCCTTACCAATCGCTGTTTCCAGGGGAATATAATCCGTTTTATCCGCAACCGCTTTATCCAGGGAGGCCTTACCTTTAATCACGTAAAGTCTTAATTGCTCCCGCTCATAAACATATTCTTTCTTGGGCACATTATTGGCAGAAAAACCTATATCCAGGTTTTCAAGGGTCATTTGTGCCTGGCCGGACCATACTTGCAGCAACAGCGCACAGGAGAGTAAGTATTTCATAATCTGCTTGTTTATTTATGTAAACTTAGCATCAGAAATACCTTGCTTAAAGTCGCACTTGGCCAGTTAGTGGAACAAAAGGGTAAAAAAAGGTACCGACTGTTTAAACGCTGCTATAAAAACTGCCTTATGACAAAGTAGGGTTAAAACATATAACCAATGCGCACTCCCAAAGGAAAGTTGACATTCCAGGATTGGCCTTCCCGGTTAAAGAACATCGGTAAATTATAATGCCGTGCAGGTGCCAATTGATCCTGCGGATTGCTTCTGCCGGAATGTGTTGCATTACGGTACTGCAGACCGATACCACCGTAAAAATCTATTATAATACGTTTAAAACTGGTATAGTAACGGAATTTCAAATTAAGGCAAAAGTTATTTTGGTAAGCTCAAAAGTGTCTTTATAGTGCTGAAAGAAAGAAGGGCCGAAATTCATTGCGGCCCGGTTATGGCTGTACATATACTCAACTTCTCCTGCAAGATATTTGCCTTTATGCGCCGATGTACCCAGTTAGTTTTTTTGTTCAATTGCGATCTTAAATCCCTTCTTATCCGGGTCAACACCATCTGGGGCATAAACCGGCCGGGGAAGTAAATAAGTCCCTGCAATCTGGCTACTCCACCTGCTCTTATACCTGCGTTCGTAACTTAGCTCCACCCCTGGGTTTACCGCACCTAACAATTTTAGCGGTGCAAATTTAAGCTGGTTAAAATAACTTTTGACGCCCGGATGCTGCAGCGCCAATTTATTATAACTCTGGCCTACAGCCAATATATGACAGGCAATTAACAGGATAAAGCTGCTGAAGCATTTAATAAGTATAGATTTCATATAGATAGGTTTATGGCTTTAACTGGGTAGACGTAAAAACCTGCTTATGGTCCTATTAAAAGTTACTGCTTAAAACAAATAACCTATCCGCATCGTTAAGGGGAAGTAGCCTTCCCAGGAACGGCCGGCCTTATTGTAAAAATGCGGTAAATAGATAAATATCGGGGTAGCGGTAAATTGGTCCTCTGTGTTAATTCTACCGGCATATGCCGCATTTCGATATTGCGCACCAAACCCTCCGGAAAAGGTCACTATTATCCTCTTGAAAGTAAAGTAATAGCCACACTGAAGACTAAAATAAAGATTGTTCTTTGTAATTTCGAAAGTATCCCTATAAGAGCGATTTAAGGCTAATGATTCGAAATTCATTTCCGCGATATTACGACTATACATATAGGCCATTGCTGCGGCAACATAAAAACCTTTAGCCTCCATTTTACGTATATAAAATTTTTCTTCTACCGCTATCTTAAAACCTTTTTTTTGCGGGTCAACTTTCACCCCGACAATGTTTAAGAGTGGACGAGGCAATAAGTAGGTTCCTGTAACCTGTGTACTCCACCGACTTCCATTCAGGCGCTCATAACTGACTTCTATTCCGGGGTTGATCCAGCCTATTAATTTAAGCGGCGTAAACTGCAATTGATTGAGATAACCCTTCACCTTAAAAGAGGTATCATAAACTACGGAAGGATCACTACTAGCTTGCGCAAAAATTGAAATATGGATCAAAAAGAAAATACAAAGACTACTTATTAGCCTAAACCAGGTAGCTTTCATAAATGGTTTTGGTTTTACAATTAGATAGACGTATTAAAATCTTAAAAACTTATAAAAACTGAGAAGCCTCTTGTTTAAAGCAAAAGAGCAGGACATTTTCATATCCTGCTCTTAGCTATCTATTTGTGTAGCCAGCTTTTCAATAGCTTCTGTACCGTCGGGATCATGACGAAAACCATCATGGGTACCAGGATGATTGTCAGGACCAAAGTGCGCAGCGGTACAAATTCAATCTTACCGATATGCGGCCCTATAATCAGGGAAACTATGGTGAGTAGCGGATAAATGGCCAGCCAGATCACAACGGCCATTTTCCATCTTTTAGGAGGTTTCATATTCTCTTACAAATAATGCTAAGGTTGATAAATTTAATAAAACATCGCTGTTCGTTCTTACAATGCGCCTTCCAGGAAGAAATGTACATCGTCCATACTATGAATATGATTGACGACCAGCAAGAATACCGTACCCATCTGTTTCATCTTTGCCTGGTTAGTACCGGTCTGTATATAATTCATAATCTTATGGAAGGTCTCACTTTCATAATATGGCGAATCAGGGTTATTGATAAAATACAAACGCATCACTTTATTTTTGATGATCAGTTTTTCAAAGCCCAGGTCCTTAGCCATTTTACGGCAGCGCACAACGGTAAACAAATCTTTTACTTCTCGTGGTATAGGTCCGAAACGGTCTACCAGCATGGCTTCAAAAGATTGTAGTTCTTCTTCCGTTTCCAGGTTGTCCAGCTGCGTGTATAAGGACAAGCGTTCTGTGATGCTACCCACATAAGTATCGGGGATCAATATCTCGAGGTCGGTATCAATCGTACAGTCGGAAACGTAATCTTTCTTACGCTCCATTTCTTCGGCGAAGACCTCTTTGAAGTCGCTTTGCTTCAGTTCACGAATCGCTTCCGCTAATATTTTCTGGTACATCTCAAAACCTATATCCGCTATAAAGCCGCTTTGCTCGCCCCCCAGCAGGTTACCCGCCCCCCGGATATCCAGGTCACGCATCGCGATCTGGAAGCCGCTACCCAGCTCATTAAACTCTTCCAGTATCTGCAAACGCCTGCGGCTGTCATTAGGCAAAGTCAACAAAGAAGGGGCCACCAGGTAACAGAATGCTTTCTTATTACTGCGCCCTACCCTGCCCCTTAACTGGTGCAGATCGCTTAAGCCGAACTGGTGGGCATTATTAATGATAATGGTATTGGCATTACTGATGTCCACACCTGACTCCACGATATTGGTACAGCAGATCACATCATATTTATGCGCGATGAAATCCATCAAAGTTTTCTCCAATTTAGCGCCCTCCATTTGTCCGTGTGCTACCGCGATCTCCAGGTCCGGGCAAAGCGCCTTAATTTTTTCAGCCATTGAAGGCAGGCTCTGCACGCGGTTATGAATGAAGTAAACCTGTCCACCCCGCTCTGCTTCATAATAAATGGCATCCCGGATAAAGTCTTCATCAAAGCCGATCAGTTCGGTATGTACCGGTTGCCGGTTAGGTGGCGGTGTATTAATGATACTTAAATCCCTTGCCGCCATCAATGAAAACTGCAAAGTACGGGGTATCGGGGTAGCCGTTAAGGTAAGCGTGTCTACATTCAGCTTACGCTCTCTTAATTTTTCCTTAGCCGCCACACCGAACTTCTGCTCCTCATCCACGACATAGAGCCCCAGATCTTTAAACTTCACATCCTTACCCATCAAGGCATGCGTACCAATAAGAATATCAATTTTGCCCTCCTCCAGTTTCTGTAAAGTTTCTTTTTTATCCTTTGCCGACTTAAAACGGTTCAGGTAATCCACATTCACCGGGAAATCTTTCAGCCGTTCACTAAAGGTCTGGAAATGCTGGTAAGCCAGGATAGTTGTCGGCACCATTACGGCTACCTGCTTGCTGTCGGTAACCGCTTTGAAGGCGGCACGTATCGCAACTTCTGTTTTACCGAACCCTACATCACCACACACCAGGCGGTCCATAGGATTAGGTGATTCCATATCCCGCTTCACATCCGCCACAGCCTTAGACTGATCGGGCGTATCTTCATAGAAGAAAGAAGCTTCCAGTTCCGTTTGCAGATAAGAGTCCGGAGTAAACATGAAGCCTTCAGCTGCTTTACGCTGCGCATAAAGTCGAATGAGGTCGGCTGCAATATCTTTTACCTGCTTCTTGGTCTTATCTTTTAAGCGGTTCCAGGTATCACTCCCCAGCTTGTGCACCTTGGGTTCTGTGCCTTCTTTACCGGCATATTTGGAGATCTTATGCAGGGAGTTGATCCCTACATAAAGTACATCATTATCTTTATAAATGATCCGTACCGCTTCCTGTTTGGCACCGTTCACATCAATGGTCTGCAAACCGCTGTACAGGCCCACCCCATAATCGATATGGCTCACAAAATCTCCGGGCTGCAATTCCCGCAAAGATTTTATGGTAATGGCTTTTCCCTTACTGTAGGCTTGCTTGATCTTATATTTATAAAAGCGCTGGAAGATCTGGTGATCCGTATACACCAGTACTTTTTTATCATGATCAATAAAACCATTACTGATGGAAACGGGCACCGGTACAAAGCTCACGCTGGCATTGGTATCTTCAAAAATCACCCTTAAGCGTTCCAGTTGCTTTGCATTCTCGGCAAAAATATAAGCGGTATAATGCTGCTCGGCCCATTTTCTTAAGTTAGCCGAAAGCAGGTCAAAATTCCTGTTGAAACTCGGTTGCGGTTCTGTATGAAAGGCAAGGGTTACATCCGCAGCACCTTCTTTTCCTTCTGTATTGGAAAACTGGATCTGATGAAAATTATTGATGCGCGCTTTCCAGGATTCGGCCGATTCGAAATCGGCTTCCGTCAATAATTTCGGCTCTTCATCCTCATCTGCGCGTTGTTCCACTACGCCTTCATTAATGGCGAGTAGCTCATTCAATTTATCTTCATAATGCGCCAGCTTACCCAGGAAAATATCTCTATCCTTAAACCAGAAAACGGTATTACCAGGCACAAAATCCAACAGGGATACCTTTTCTGTAGCTTCAAAGCGGGTTTCAATATTCGGCAGAATAGACACCTGTAAGAGCTTCCGCTCCGACAATTGTGTTTCCGGGTTGAAAATCCGGATGCTGTCCACCTCGTTGCCGAATAATTCTATACGGTAAGGATGTTCATTCCCGAAAGAATAAATATCCAGGATACCGCCCCGCATCGCAAACTGCCCCGGCTCATACACAAAATCTTCATGCCGGAACCCCAACGCTACCAGTCGCGTCAGTATCCCTTTTACATCAAGATGATTATTGACCGCGATCTGGATCATGTTTTTGCTCAGGGTCTTGGCCTGTACTACTTTTTCAAAAAGCGCTTCCGGATAAGTCACCATCACCTTTTTACGCACCTGTTCGCCACTCCATTTATTGAGCGCCTCGGTACGCAGCATCACGTGACTGCTGTTAATATCGGTATAAACCCCGGTCTTTTTATAGGAATCCGGGAAAAAGAAAATGTCAAGGGCACCACTCAGGTGCTCAAAATCGTTGTGAAAATAGGCGGCTTCGTCTTTATCATCCAGGATGAAGATATGGTTCAGCTCCGATTGCTCCCAGATACTATGCGCCACAAAGCCTACCGCGTTCGCTTTCAGGTTTTGCAGGAGTATGTTTTGCTTGGGTTGAGGCAAAGAACAGGCGGCTGCCAGTTCTTTTAAACGGACATCAGACGAGTATAAGCCTTGCAGTGTTTGCAGGTTCATAAGCTGGCAAAATTAAGAAAAGCTGCATTAAGGAAACGATAATCTTATTAAATACCTCCTTTATATATTTCTATTATTGGCCATTTTTCTTTTCTATAAGGAAACAAAGGCACAACAAATAAACATTTACAACAATATGACTATCACAAACCCCTGCCCCATTAGCCCCTAATAAGTAGACCGATACTTTTTATCTTCCGGCAGGAATTTATCTTTTCAAAACCCTTAATTTAGCGCCCCCGATTTTTGGGAGAGCAATATGAGCAAGGACATAAAAGCGCAGATCGAATTATTACTGAACCCCGAAGCCCTGGGCACGGAGCAAAAACCATTTGCCGTGCTGGCCGTAGATAAATCTACTAAATTCCCCTCTTTTAAAATGAGCGAGCTGACCGACAAGGCCATTGAAACACATTTTAAAGACTGGGACTGGATCGTTACCGAAAAATTGCGCCAGCTCAGCACGGAAGGATTTGCCTTTGGCATTAACCAGCTCAAGAAACAACACCAGAAAAATAAATCCGGGGTGAGCCAGGAGCGTTTCCTGGAAAAGGCTGTACCCCGTCACTTACAAACCTGCGTAGAAGAATTGATACATGCCTTACCCGCTTCTTCTATTTATCACCGGGTCAAAAACCCGAAAACCGGCAATTACCTGATCGCTAAAGCGACCGTAAATACAACCAAACTAAAACCGGTTTTTGAAGTGATCCGCAAAGCGGATAGCAGTCTTGATTTACAGATATACTTACAACAAGCAGAGCAAGTAATCCCCTATGATGCCTTTACCGCATTCGGCTTTTTACTACTCAAAGACAACCAATATTTCTTAATAGACAACAACAGCCGGCAAACTATAGGTTGGCTGCAGGAAGGTGTTATAGCCCAATACCAGCATAATGATGCGCTTTTTGTTGAAAGGATCATCAAAAAACTGGAAGCACAGTATACGGTAAAGAAAGCAGGTATTTTTACCCAAAACCTGATCGAGTCTGCTCCCGCAAATTGCTTATTCCTAAGTGAGCTTAGCGATACGATGCTCATGTTGACCCCAAGGTGGGATTATGAAGGCATCCTGGTAGATATTCCTTTCCAGGCATTACATGACACCGTACGGCAAGGCGTCAATTATTCCATCAAAAGGGACGAAGCGGCTGAAACCGGTTTTATCAATTACCTGAAAGCCTTACACCCGGCCTTTGAGAAGCAAAACAATTTCCACTACCTGAGTTTTGCCGATGCCAAGAAAAAACAATGGTTCCTGAAAACCTATCATCGCTTGCTGGAAGATGACGTGGCTATTATTGGCATGGAAATGTTGAAACATTTTCGTTACTCCCCGCATGCCCCTGAAACTCATTTTGAGGTGATCGAATCTTCAGAAAAGCGGCTTACCGCAAAAATGGAAATCGCTTTTGGCAACGAAAGAGTGAAGCTTACCGAAGTCCAAAAATTACTGCTATCCGGGCAAAATACCATTTTACTCAAAGATGATTCCATCGGGGTATTCCCGGATGAATGGATGGAGCAATACGCGCGTATCCTGAAACATGCCAAAGTGCGCAACGGGGAAATATCGGTATCGAAATGGCTGGCTATGGGGCTAAAAGCCGGTACGGTAAAAGACACCCTGCTGCCGGTGATCAGCCAGGAATGGCAAAATAAATGGCTGCAATGGCAATCCGGGGAACAGGCGATCTACCCTTTACCAGGCTTACTCCAGGCAGAATTAAGAAATTACCAGTACAAAGGTTTTGAATGGATCAGCCTGCTGGCCGAGATCGGCGCCGGGGCCTGCCTGGCCGATGATATGGGCCTGGGTAAAACCCTGCAGACCATTGCTTATCTTTGTCGTGCTATAGCCCAAAACCCGGAGGCACATATCCTCATCAGTTGCCCGATGACCTTAGTGTTCAACTGGCAAAATGAAATCAGGAAATTCGCGCCGCAATTAAGCGCAATGATCCATAATGGCACACAACGCAACCTGGGTGAGTATTTTGCCGGTGGCCACAATATCTTAATCGTGTCTTATGGTACCCTTCGTAATGATATCGAGCAGCTCACTGCTATCAAATGGGAGGTCGTAGTCGCCGATGAAAGCCAGAATGTAAAAAACACGCAGGCCTTAACTACGAAGGCTTTGCTGCAACTGGAAGCCGAAATGCGCATTGCCCTGACCGGTACGCCGATCATGAACAATACGGCCGATATTTACTCCCAGATGGAATTCCTGGTACCGGGCCTACTGGGCAGCTTAGATTTTTTTAAAAAGGAATATGCGCAACCGATCGACAAAGATGCCAACGAATATAAAATGCAGCAATTGCAGCAGATTGTAGGTCCATTCCTGCTCAAGAGAGATAAGCAACAGGTAGCGGCTGACCTTCCGGAGAAAACAGAAAGCATACTCTGGTGCCAGATGAATGAGCGCCAGCAGATTTTATATGAAGCAGTCAAAGCGCAGGTGGGCGAAAGCATTTTCCTGGATATCAGCAACCAGGGATTAGGTGGCAGTAAACTGAACATCTTACAGGCGATTTTAAAACTAAGACAGATCTGTGCTGCTCCGCAATTATTGGAGGAATATAAAGAAGAAAATGCTTCTGTGAAACTGGAACTTTTATTGGAGCAAATGGAAAAGCTGAAGGATAAAAAGATGCTGGTCTTCTCGCAATTCAAAGGGATGTTGCATTTGATCGCACAGGCCTGTCGCAACAAGGGCCTGGCCTTTTATCATTTTGACGGGGACACGCCATTGGCGCAGAGAAAAGAGATGGTGGAGCAATTCCAGGATCCGGAGAACACAACCAATATCTTCCTGATCAGCCTGAAAGCCGGCAATGCCGGTCTGAACCTGACGGCCGCAGAGTATGTATTCCTGGTAGATCCCTGGTGGAACCAGGCGGTACAGCAACAGGCTATCGACCGTACGCACCGGATCGGTCAGACCAAGAATATTTTTGCTTACCAGATGTTATGTAAAGATACCATTGAAGAGAAGATGGTATTACTGCAGCAGAAGAAAGCGAATATCTCAGATGGATTGGTGCATGCCGAAGAAAATTTTGTCAAGAACCTGAGCGAGGCAGATGTTCAATATTTATTTAGTTAAGATGAAAGGCAATGATATAAAGAAAAATGCAAGCCGCAAGGTTTGCATTTTTTGTTTTGATTGCCCATTTCTTGCCATAGCACAAGTTCCGGATATTTTTAAGCAGCTAATTTTGCTTACGTAACATCAGCTGAACTATGGTACCTCTGCTATTCTTATTGGTGGTAATCACCGCACTGCTCCTGCTTTATTTTGGAACCGGTAAAAACAGGAAAGTGCTTCTATACTTTTTCCTGTGGCAAATAATCGTCAGCACGCTCGCATTCCTACAGGTATTTGAAAAAAGGCCCGGTCTATTTGCAGCTGTGATCATAGGGACCATTTTACTAACTATTTTATCGCTCAGAAATATCAAAACAGCTGCGTTAAATCCTGAGCTATTACTTGCGATCCATGTACTAAGAATCCCGGTAGAACTGATCTTATACCAACTTTATCTACAACACAAAGTTCCCTTGAGCATGACTTTTAAAGGGATCAATTTTGATATAGTGATGGGCCTTTCGGCGCTTATCCTATTTGGATATCGCTTACTCAGAAACATCAATCGCAGCTTTTTTATCGCCTGGAATATCCTGGGTATAGGCTTCCTTTTGTTTATTGTTATCCTGGCCCTATTATCATCCCCACTTCCGCTACAACAATTTGCGTTCGACCAACCCAATATAGCTGTACTAGCCTTTCCCTATTGTCTTTTACCTGCCGGGGTTGTACCGATCGTATTAATAGCGCACCTTTTATTGCTCCGAAAAGAAGTGAAGCAGGGATAATAATACCTTCCAGGTTAATACATCACTTTTATTTATTTTAGCTGAATAAGCAATAATTGTAACAACAGTATGAACGGCATCACCTACTTAGAAAATTTCATCGATAACCCCAAAGTCCTGTTTGACTATTTATCGTCAAACGTCAACTGGGACGAACGCATGAGCGCGCGAAAAACCGCCAGCTATGGCAAATCCTATAACTATTCTCAAATGGCTTATCCCTACCAGGATTTCCTCCCGGAGCTACAAACTATCATCGATCGCCTGAAACCCGTCATAGGCTTCGAAGCAAATAACTGCCTGATCAATTATTATGCAGACGGCAGCGCGAAAATGGGCTACCATTCCGACCAGACCGATATCCTGGCACCCGATACCGGCATCGCCATTGTTTCTGTAGGCGCCACAAGAACATTAAAATTCAGAAATATCAATGAACCCGAACTGTTCCACTCTTATGAACTAACCACCGGAAGCCTTGTTTATATGAGCCAGGAAATACAATCCCAATGGCAGCATGCAATACCCAAATCAAGAACGGATCAAGGCCGCATGAGTCTTACGTTTAGACAAATGATCTAATTTACTTCAATGGCATCGGAATTAAAAACCGAATCGGAATCCCTATTCAAAGAAATCATTAGTCAAGCTGATCTTCATAAATAAGGCAGAGAAAAAATAAAAAGTAGATACAACTAAAAAATACATTTGTGGAACAAGCAGACAAAAAGATACTCAATAATATTATCCAGATAAAATCGGTCATTTGCATCAGTACCCTGGCAACGCATTCCCCGGTTTATGATTTTGATTTCAGAAATTACTTTGATGCAACACCGGTTTTTAACGCAGTAACACAACCATTGGTCTTAAGAATAGGCGCGATAAGTGACTATGCAAAGCTGTTCCATTCCCTGCAGAAATCCGGTTTAAACCTGATCAACAATATTGAACAACATAATATCGCTTCTTTACTGCCACATTGGTATCCATTAATCACTCCATATACACCCAAAAGTAAGTGGTATGATCAGCTACCTGATGCAGCCACCATCATGGAAGATTTTACTTTCCCCGTTTTTATTAAAGGTGAACGTCAAACCAACCGGCATCAACTGAGTTCCAGTAAAGCGACCGATAAAAATGCGTTGCAAAACATATTGGATAATTGGAAAAATGACCCGATTCTGAACTGGCAAAAGCTGATCTGCCGGGAATTTATACCGCTCGAAAAAATCGGTGATGCATTGGGAGATAAACTCCAATACTCAAAAGAGTTCAGGGTATTTACCTGGCGAAACAAAGTGATTGATATGGGACAATACTGGACCGATGCGCCGACCGCCCTTTTAAATAGCGCGGAACAACAGGAACTCACTATTTTGGTGGAGCAAGTCGCACAAATCGTAAATGTACCTTTCCTGGTGATAGATGTAGCAAAAACCACAGATGGCGAATGGATTGTGATAGAACTGAATGACGCGCAGGAAAGTGGCTATGCGGGTGTCCCTCCGCTTAAGCTCTGGAGCAAAATAATAGCAGTCGAAGAAGCCCGTTTACAAAGGCCCTGACTGTAGATGTACTAATCGGACAATTTTTACAACGGTAACGCTAAATACCCAATTTTAGCTTTGAGCACGCTTACTCTAAAAATTATGGTTTATTTTGTAACTGAATTCACCTTATGAAAATTCTTATAACCTTAACAACGTAAGCATCATGAAATCAAAAGACATTTTCCTGGCAAAGAGTTATGATAAATTAGCGAAAGCAATCAGTGACATTCCCGAAGAAATAGCAGCAGACATCTATGCCTTGTCGTTCTTCTATTATGCCGAAAATGATGATGCCCGCTACCCTTGCATAGAAGTAAGTTATAATACGCAGGCGCAATATCGGCAGCAAACGGCCAATGCGGCTCATGAAACCGAAGCGAAATGGAACTATGCCTTCTGGCTCCAGGAGCCTATTGAAAAAATAGGTGGAGAAACAGACGAGTTACTCCACAATTGGTTTAAAGCCAGCTATCATTATTATTCATCCGCAGACAATGAAGCCGGAGAAGATGATGACATACTCTTCGACCGGCTTATGGAACGGGGAGAAAATTTCCAAACTGAATTTATCGAACATATCATTAGCCTGACCCGGAAATTGTTCAAAGAACATGTGATCGAAAAGAAATTCGGCATAGACATCCCGGTAATCATCCATGAACTGGAATACTATGACCAACCCATTAGCTGGACGCAAAAAGCCAATAAAACCAACTTGATAGAGGAATTCCTGGAGGCCTTTGAAAGTGGCAAAATATAAGCTTTGCTCCCTCTAAAATTAATCTCTTCTGTGGCCCAACAAACATTTCTTTAAATCGACAAACTCAATGGACCTTATTCTACTGATCGCAGGACTCCTCTCCGGGGCAGTCCTCACTTACCTGATCCTTACCCTGCTACACAAATCAAAATATGTAGCACAAACCGATCATGAATCATTAAAGAACCAATTGCACAACAACACTACGCAACTAAAGGTTGTGGAAGACCGGCTTCTGTCCCAGCAACAATTCAACGCACAACTACAGCTCAGGTATGAACGCGGGCAAATGGAAATTAAAGAATTACAGGCTAAAAATATAGCCCTGGAGACCCAGGAAAAAAATAAAACCGAAAAAATTACGGAACTGAGCAAGGCTTTGGCAGCACAAACCGATGCCACATATATCCTGCAAAATAAATTCCAGGAATGCAACCATAAGTTGGCAGCAGCCCTGGCACTTAACCAAGCGCTGCAAAATAACCTGGAACTGCAAAAAGAGACGCTACAACAGCAGGCGGCACAGCTGGCACAATTAACAGAAAAGAACCAGCAATTGCTCGCAGACAACAGCGAATGGAAAGCCAATAATACCGCGCTCAACGAGAGGTTGGCAACCCAGAAAGAAGAAATCATTGAACTGCAAAAAACCGCTCATTTACAATTTGAAAAGATCGCCCAGCAAATCTTTGAAGACAAATCGGGTAAGTTCACCGCGACCAACAAAGCCAATATTGAAGCCTTGCTAAAACCGCTGGGAGAAAATATTGACCTGTTCAAAAAGAAAGTGGAAGAAACTTATGATAAGGAATCCAAAGAAAGATTTTCATTAGAAGAAAAAGTAAAAGAGCTGGTAGCGCAAACCAATAAAGTAAGTAATGAAGCCAATAACCTTGCCAGCGCCCTCAAGGGACAGTCTAAGAAACAGGGCAATTGGGGGGAAGTTATTCTTGAAAGCATCCTCCAGAAATCAGGCCTGGTAAAAGACCGGGAATATTTCCTGCAGCAAACGATCAAAGACGAAGCCGGCAGGAGTTTAAGACCTGATGTATTAATCAAGCTTCCTGACAACCGGATCATCATTATCGATTCTAAAGTGTCGCTGGTGGCCTATGACCGCTTTTCGGCCGCTGACCACACAGAACAGCAGAGTATTCATTTAGCGGAACACCTGAAATCGATATATACCCATATTGATGAGCTCAGCAGTAAACAATATGATAATCTTGATGCCGCATTAGACTTCACCATGATGTTCGTGCCCATAGAGCCGGCCTACCTGGTATCGATACAGGCCGACCAGGACCTTTGGGCTTATGCCTATGCCAAACGCATCCTGCTGGTAAGTCCTACTAATCTAATCGCCTGTTTAAAACTCATGGCCGACTTATGGAAGCGGGAAATGCAAAGTAAAAATGCATTGGAGATTGTCAAACGCGGTGAATTATTGTATGAAAAATTTGTCAGCTTTGTAAGCACATTAGAAGAGCTGGGCCGGCAGGTCAATAAAACACAACAATCTTATGCCACAGCGATCGGGCAATTGAATACCGGCAATGGACATTTGATCGGGCAGGCGCTGAAGCTAAAAAACCTGGGGCTGAAATCCAATAAAGAAATTCCTCCGGCACTTTTACCTACAGACTATGAACCCGAACCTGCCAGCCAGGAGCCCACTTAGATAAATTTAAAACATTCATTAAAATCCCGTTTTCATCTACCTGGAAGCGGGATTTTTTTCTTATTAAACCACTAAATCCAAACTCCTGATTTTAGAGTATTCAAGCCAATTGAAATCCTGCCCCTTTCTATAATTATCAGTTTTACTGATAATTATCAATCCTGCTTTTAAACTATCAATTCGCCTTATAAATTACTGGTTTTCCCTTATTGCCCGGTAAAATCAAATGACTGAACTTTGCTTTTAGCAAGGGAAGGGAAATAATCAGGTGCTATAGTAACAGATATATAAAATTGATTAACAAGAAATTACAAGCATACAAAATATTTAGGCAATGAAAAATTTTACCATCAGGGTACTCTTATTCACTTTACTGTTTCAAAGCGTTCTTATGAACAGCTATGCACAGGAATCAGAATACCGTGCTGTTGATTATTACCTGGACACCCTTCATCAATTAGAAACCCAAGCCTTGAAAAAAGAAGGTTTACTGGATAGCAGTGGCTTAAGAATTGCCAAACAATACAGGGTACCCGGCAAAGAATGCTTCACTCCTGAGGCATACACCCGGTACGAAACCATCATTATGGATGTACGCCTTTCTTTCTTTAAAGATTTCATGTATCAGCAACATATCATCTACAATGATGAAGCCTATGTCCTGTATTTCTCGATGGATAATAATGAAGATGCAGAATGGCAGATCCTGAAATTCGATACAAAAAGCTGGCATAAAGAAGACCGGATTGCGAAACAGCGTATTGCTTATTGCAATATCAGCTCCGGTAAACAATGTGAGTTCCAATCGATCGCATTTAAGTACCGCGAAGGCAATCGTAATTTAGAAAATGTAAAAATGTTTGTCAAGAATGATTTCCTTGTGCTGGAAAGAGATGGGCTTTACCAAAGTTTATTTGATCTGAAACATCAAAAATTAGTGTTCAAAGAAGAAAACCCGGCCTATACAGCTAATGAAAAATCAAAAGTAAATGTGCTGCAAGAAGAACACCTGCATGAGAAAATTAACCAGGTGATCAATCAGTAATACAATTTTGTTCCCTTTTTTTAATTGATATATACCATGGGCTATTGAGTAATCAATGGCCCATTTACATGCTACCCTGCGCAGAATTTTAACCTTAAAACCGAACCTGTACGCGCTTTTCATTTATTTTTGCCATAAACAAATCACTTCAATGCAATTAATTTTCTTTAGATGGACCGTTATTATTTTCCTGCTATTTACAGGAAATGCTTACGGGCAGGTTTCTGGAGTACCGATAGCAAAGATTGATACAGAGGTTTTCAGCCATCTGGAGCATTGCGGTAGCGATAGTGATCCTGTATTGAATCAATCGGAAAGTGCATACCTAAATGCGGTACTGTCCCATCCTAAAAGACCATACGACTTTAGCAACAAAACAATCGCATTTGTAACCGGTAGCAGCGGGAAAACCATTTCCAGCAAACAGGATTATTTTGATACAGAAAAAAAACGGTTGTGCAATAATTATAATACCTCATTAAATGGAGGACAATTAGTCATTTTTAATGAGCTGGAAAAACAACAATCTGGTGGCTATGATGCTGCCATTGTCTATTGGAGTAAATTACTGGCGACCAAAAAAGGGCTTATCAAATTACTAAACAAACCAGTTGCGGCAAAACAATAAATTTAAACTATTATGTCTATAACCAATCAAGCCGAATTAAACGGCATGCAGGAAGCCAGCAAAGCCGTTGCCCATACCTTAAGAGCAATGATCGCTTATGCCCAACCCGGCATGAGCACCTTAGAGCTGGATGAATATGGTGCGAAGATCCTGGCTGATTTTGGCGCACGCTCAGCACCTTATTTAACTTATAAATTCCCCGGATACACCTGTATCAGTGTGGACAACGAATTTTGTCACGGCATCCCTTCTCCAAAAAGAATCCTGAAGGAAGGTGACCTCATTAATATTGATGTTTCCGCAGAGCTGAATGGCTTCTGGTCTGATAACGGCGCTTCATTTATACTGGGCGAAGATCTTCATCAACATCAAAAACTGGTGGATGCTTCAAAAGATATTTTAAGAAAAGCAATCAGCCAGATCAAAGGTGGTGTGAAGATTGCAGACATCGGCTACCTGATGGAAACCGAAGCCAAAAAGAAAGGCTACCGCGTCATCAAAAACCTGGGTGGGCATGGCATTGGCAGAAGCCTGCATGAGCAACCCGAAGAATTATTGAATTATAAAAATCGCTTTGATAACCGGCGCTTTCGTAAAGACAGCGTGGTGGCCATAGAAACTTTTATCGCTACCGATTCCACACTTGCTGTAGAGCTCCGGGACGGCTGGACCATGGTAGGTAACCGGGGCGGCTATATGGCCCAGCATGAACATACGATAGTGATCACCGATGGCGCACCGATCATCCTGACCGCAGAGAATGAAATATTCAATTAATTTGCAGTAAAGTAGCTATATGATCTGTCAAAAAGGGCAGGAGATCCTGTAGAGGCAATCCATCTTTAGGGAACACTGCGTTGCTGGTTTCCTGCCCACAATAATTTACGGCCGAAAGTTTTGAAGCGGGCTTACAAGTAGGGACAAATACAGAAAGACTTCAGCCGATTAGCACTACCGGCCAATAAGTTATCTATAGTTATGCGCCATAAATAAGCCAGAGCTATCTTAAGTTTGTTTTTTAACCAAAAAACACCTATATTTACATATATTCAGCACTCACTTTATACTTTGGATGTTGTCTCTTTCGTTTAATCAACAACATCCTTTTTATAATGGCATTATTGCTCTTTTTTACCATACACTGGTATGCTTCTTTATTTTTTCAATCAGTATTTCATCATCGTTATGCTGCCCATAACCTGTTCAGTATGTCGCGTACCTGGGAACGACTGTTTTACATAGGTTGTTTTATTACCCAGGGGTCTTCTTACATCAGTGCTTATACTTATGGATTGATGCATCGTTTGCACCATGCGCATACCGACCAGGTTGAAGATCCCCATTCACCGCACAATGAGCCTAACCCGTTTATGATGATGTGGCTGACCCGCAACAATTATTTCAAGCTTTATATCGGGGAAACAGAAGCCGCGGACAAATACAAAAAGAACCTTCCGGAATGGGAAGCTTTTGATAGGATCGCACATAGCGGTATTGCACGTTTGTGCTGGGTGATTATCTATGCTGCTATTTATTACTGGCTGGCTACGGCCTGGTGGCAATGGCTGTTATTCCCGGTTACTATCGCTATGGGTTCGTTCCAGGGAGTAGTAGTGAATTGGTGGGCCCATAAATTCGGCTATGAGAATTATGAAATGACGAACACTTCAAAAAATATATTACCTGTAGACCTGGTTTTCTGGGGGGAAGCGTATCACAATAATCACCATAAACATCCACAGCGTGCGAATAATGCAGCCAAATGGTTTGAATGGGATATGGGCTACCAGAGTATGCGGCTCATGAATTACCTCGGCATGATAAAGCTCAAAAAATAATAAGTTCAAATAGTAAAAACGAAAAAGCAAAACCTGAATGGGCTTTGCTTTTTTTTGATGATCGAAATACGTTTATAGTAAAATAAAGAATTAAGCTAATCTTACATTAACAGCATTAAGACCTCTTTTGCCTTGCTGTACTTCATAAACGACTTTGTCATTCTCTCTGATCTCACTTTGCAGACCGCTGATGTGAACAAATACATCTTCCGTTCCGTTGTTAGGAGTGATAAATCCGAAACCTTTTGTTTCATTGAAGAATTTTACTGTACCTTCTTGCATTGTGTTTTTTGTTTTTGATATTGATAAAAAAATTTTTACTCTATTTTAATTTCCTGACGTTGACTGCAGCGTAACCTTTAGGAGTCTTCTCCTTTTCAAAAATTACCCTGTCTTTTTCAGTAACGGGCTCCAGCATCTTATTACTGTGCAAAAATACCGTTTCTTTTGTTTCATCCTCTGTAATAAACCCGTAAGCTTTTTCTGCAAAAAATAATGATACAGTACCTGTACTTTCTTTTTGTTCGGTTATCGGTGCCGCTCCCAGCAATATATCCTTCGAATTTATCTTCTTCCTTTTTTGTTGTTCCGGTGGAACGTCTGTAAAGTTACCAAACTCATCGAGATAAACCGTCATTTCTTCCAGACTTTTCCCTTTGTCATTATTGGTCTTTCTTTCCTCTTTTTTTTCGAGTTTGTCTTGTTTCTTTTTTGCTCTCTTCTGTTGTAATGCTTTTTTATTAAAAGTATCCGCCATGTATAATTATATATTTTTTATAAATTTACTAATTCTCTGCCATTTTTCACTTCACCCTTAACCGCCATCTTAAAACCAATCAGTTTCTGGATTCCACTCAGGTCATCCTTTTGTTCTGCATCACAAAAAGAGATCGCGACTCCTTCCCTGCCGGCACGCCCTGTACGACCGATACGATGCACATAAGTTTCCGGAACATTAGGCAGTTCATAGTTCACCACATGTGGCAGCTCATCAATATCAATCCCTCTCGCGGCAATATCGGTGGCTACCAATACCCTGATGTGAGATTGCTTGAACTCATCCAAAACTCTTTGGCGCGTATTCTGCGATTTATCGCCGTGAATGGCCGCCGCTTTAATACCGGCTTTGCTGAGTTGCTTTACCAGCTTATCCGCACCATGTTTAGTCCGGGTAAATACCAGCGAACGACGGATGGACCGGTCTTTCAGCAAATGGATCAATAAGCCTGATTTCTCTTTCTTTTCCACGAAATAAACCGATTGCTCTACGCGTTGCGCTGTAGTAGACTGCGGGGTTACAGAAACCTCCACCGGGTTTTTCAATATAGCATGGGCAAATTTCAGGATCGCTTTCGGCATCGTTGCAGAGAAGAACAAAGTTTGTCTTTGCTCGGGCACTTTTGCCAGTATTTTTTTCACATCATTAATAAATCCGAAATCCAGCATATGATCCGCCTCGTCCAGGACCAGTATTTCTACTGCTGAAAGGCTTACAATACCTTGCTGCATCAGGTCTAATAAACGGCCTGGTGTTGCGATCAATATATCAACATTTTGCTTTATTGCCGCGACTTGTTTGCCTTGCGGCACACCTCCGAAAATGGCCAGTGATTTGATGCGCAGGTATTTCGCGTAAGCGACACAGTTTTCTTCTATCTGTAAAGCCAATTCTCTCGTTGGAGTTACGACCAGGGCACGAATACCGGAAGTACGCTTGCCGTCCTGTAATTTTTGCAGGATAGGAAGCGCAAACGCTGCTGTTTTCCCAGTACCGGTCTGTGCACAACCAAGCAGATCTTTTCCCTCAAGTACGGGTGGAATTGCTTTGCTCTGTATCTCGGTCGCCGCGGTATAACCAATATCGGTTAATGCGCGTTGTATAGGATCACTTAAATTTAATTGTGTAAAATTCATATAGTTTATGCACCGGCGTACCGGTATTTATTCAAGTCTGAACATTGCTGCTTTTATTTAAAGCAGACAAAGGCTCAACTTAATTTTTCTTTTCTGGCAGTTCAATCACGGGGTCGACATTCCAGCTTACCTGTTGCTTACAACAAATAAAGCCCATCTTCATCCTCTGTTTTACCGGTTGCGCATTGATATGCCTATATATTCGAAACCTGAATATTATGGCCAGTAAAAATAAAACTGTTTTATAAAATAATGTGGCAACTGAAAATGCGAAGACTGAAAAAGAAAAAAATGAATATTCTAAACTGTGCCAGAAAATGCGAAGGCAGGCGCCTATCAACTATTTGATATTGCAAAGTTAAACTATTAAATTGAAAGCGTAACCATTTATTTAAATAATTAACATTTATGAGCTAAAAATACTGCGACATTAAACACTCATTAACAAAAGAGTGCGTGCCTGTTGTCCAATTACTGCTAAATTTGATACTTATGCAACACAAACAGACTACTATTTTGTACCGGCCTGTCAACCAGGTTGAGCTGGACCTTATTAAACAATCCGGATGGCAAAAATTTCCACCAAGATTACCGGAACAGCCCATCTTCTACCCGGTAATGAATGAAGCGTATGCCATCCAGATCACCCGGGAATGGAATGTTCCGGCTTACGGCAAGGGCTATGTGACGCAGTTTGCGGTCGACACGGACTATCTGCAACAGTTCAATGTGGAAAACGTGGGTGCGGAAATGCATAATGAACTTTGGATCCCTTCAGAGGAACTCGAAGCTTTCAACGCACATATTATCGGGCTTATCGAATGCACACATATCTTTACGGATAATGACTAATCTTTTCCGGGCAGTAAACCTTAGTGCTTGCCTGTGCCCACTCCTGCTTCTTTGTGCACCGGCACTAAGCGCACAGCAACCTTTTCCCCTTAATCAATACGGAGAGGTAACCAATAATAGCCTGAACAGCCTGGCCAAGACCCGTGGCTACGAATTAGTATCGGCCTTTGACACAGTATCCAAACAGCCCCTGCTTATCTATGCACAGTATAGAAAAAACGGGCAATTCGGCATACTGGATATCAATGGTAAAGAAGTTACCGGGGCCTTATATCTTACCATTCCGGGCCTGGACAGAGGTATTACCCCCAACCTGTTTTCCTACCCGAAAAATTTCATCGTGCAGGAAAAAGGAAAGTATGGCCTGATCACCAACACCGGCAAACAGCTCATTCCGGCGACCTATGAACACTTATATTATAAATCCCGGGATTCCCTTCATTATACCGTTATCCAAGGGGGACAGGAATGGTCTGTTGATGCCAAAGGAAAAAAGGTTTCCCTTCCTCCTGAAAAAGATCCCTGGGAGCAAAACCCGGGTAGCAGGGAGGAGGACCAAAAGTTGTCTGCAGATGGCAAAACCTATTATCTGAAAAATTACTGGACCGGCCAGAAAACAACCGTACCCAACCTGGGCACCGTTATTCAAAATTATGGCAATACGGTCATCTTCAAGAACGAACAGGGGAAAATGGGGCTTTACCTGGTCAGCAAAAAGCAGCTCGGCATTCCCTTCAGCTATGATGAGATAGAATACGGCTTACCTGGTTATTATAAAGTCAGGCAGGGAGCGCTGCAAGGGGTAACGGACAGTATCGGACAGATTAAAATCCCGCTGGTGTACGAACATATCGGGTTTACCTCTGGCGGTGCCAACACCTATGCAGCGGGTAAGTACCGCGTTTTTGGCCAACAGATGCAATCACTTTCTGAGGATACTTTTGACCGGATTACGTACTCCGGACTAAAAGGATTAATCCTGCAAAAAGGTGGCAAATACGGCCTCATGAGTACTTCCGGAAAAATACTGGCCGGTTTTGACTATGAATCTATGGAGGTACCGGAAGACCACGATCTTAATTTCAGCATTATCCTTGCACAGAAAGACGGGAAGTATGGAGTGATGGATTTCTCCGGGAAAGTTTATACGGAGTTTAAATATGACCGCATTGTACCCGAGAGCCTGGTATTTTCGGACAGCCGCTCCCTGGAGCCGGTATTTAATGGTTATGCCAACCAGCCTAACCGGTTTCATTATGTACAGCTTAACAATGCCTGGGGCTTGCTGGATAATGATTTCAAACCTCTGATCGAGCCATCTTACGAGTATTTCCTGGAGTCCTATGACCGCTCGGTCTTATTCGCCCAAAAGAATGGCAAATGGGGCATGATCGACCTGAAAACACAAGCGCCCATAATCCCGCTTATTTATGATGTCCCTATTGAATATAAAAATGGCAACTACCTGGTAAAACAAAACAATCAATATAGCCTGTTGAACCGTGAAGGGAAATTACTCACCTCCCTGCAGGGAACCGGCATCGACTCCGAACAGCTATACAAAGGCCTCTGGAAGCTCCGCAGCTACCAGGACCGGGTAACCTATTTTATAGATTATACCGGCCGCAAAACGGCAGCTGAAAAATGGAAAGTTGCTAGTGAATAATACTACAGGCTTTAATTACAGCCGGACCATACGTGGATTATCGTTCTGGTTCAATAAAGCAAAAAATGCAGGCAGATCTTTTACCAGCTCATGGCTATGCAATAAACCCGAAGCCTTACTTTCCAGTAAAAGGGGCACCATACCGGCTGCAACCGCCGCTGTGACCGCCCCTTCGTTATGTCCCTGTAAAAAAGCGGATTCGGTCTTTCCTGCTTCATTACGTGCAATAACTTTAATGCCATACACATCACTGCCTAAACGGATCTTCTTTAATAAACGCATCATTACCCTTTGCACCTGCTTGTTCCGGTAAATTTTTGTAAGCCCGGTACTACGCAAAAAACCCACTACAGAAGTAAAAAAGCGGTTATCGAAGGCCAGCCGCGTACTTACGGACTGCAGGCCCTTTTCTTTTTTGAGTATATGCTGATCGACAAAATCAAAAAGATAAAATTTGCGTTGACCCAGCAGGTCCGTTGTTTGCGATTCCGTAAAACTCTTCACCGGTTTTTCGAAGCCATCCTGGTGAATCGAATAGGTTTTATGGAGGTTTTCAAAAGTCCATTGAAAAGCCTGATCGCCATGCGCCTCGCCAAGGCCCAGCAAAACATAGATTTCCAATGCCCCTGCATCAGGTAATTGATCCAGCACATTTTTGGCTAACAGGTTGGTCAGCCCCGGTGCCAGGCCTACACTAAACAACATGGGTGTCTTATTTTCCTGTGCCAGGGCATCAGTTTGCTCCAGGTACTGCAATACCTGCCGACTGGCACTGATGTCCATATACCTTATTCCCTGTTCCACACAGGCTTCAGGAATCCTGCTATCCGGGATATCCACGCACATAATCACCAATGCAGCTCCTTTCAATACCCCGGGATCATTAAACCGGGCCACATCAACCTGCAGTATTTCAGTATCAGAGACTAAGGACTGTTTTAACTGCTCTAAAGGAGCAGTCCTTCGACCCGCAAGGATCAGTTTATAGTTATGTTGTCTATCTAAATGCTTTACAATCGCGCTGCCTACAGCGCCCGATGCGCCTATAATAATAATGCGGTCTGTCATGTGATCTTCTTTGCTGCAAAGGTCTCTATTTGCCGGGCAAAGGCCTTACAGCATTCAGGAAAGCTTTTATACTTTAATGAATAAACAGTAGCTTTGTTTAAACAAAAAAACTAAATATGAAAAAATTAATTTTAGTTTTAAGCAGCCTCCTTCCGCTTACAATTGCAGCCCAGGCACAGGATCGGCTCAAGCATCATGAACTTACCGTAGGTTATGGCTTCCTGGGGACCAGTGAAATGATCGGCATTTTTTCAGATGTACTGGCCACCGCCATCACCGGGGGAAATTATTCAAAAACAGATAATAAATGGAGCGGCAACCTGATCGCTTCTTATAAATTTACGCCAACAAGCCGACTGGGACTGGGTATTACCTATGCCCATACCCGGAACACGGCCATCATCAATATTTATGACGTTCCGAGTGGTAAAGCAACCACCAATTACCATACCCTGGCTGCAGAGGTACAGTACAATTATATAAGCCGGGAGTATTTCAGGCTTTATTCTGGTGTTGGAGCAGGCATTACAAGTTATACGGAAAAATATAAACCGAATAGCGGTAACACGGAAAAAAATACTGCGGGCCACTTTAATTTCCAGATCAGTGCGATCGGTATCAAGTTCGGTAATCGTATCGGCGCTATGGCAGAAGTCGGCTTCGGTTATAAAGGATTGATTAACGCCGGCCTGTTTGTAAGAATGTAATCCTCAAAACGTAAAAAACCATTAAGATGCACCCGATAATCAGAAATATACTCGCTGTGCTTGCGGGACTCGTTTTAGGCAGCCTGGTGAACGGTGGATTAATTGGCTTGAGTGGCCACATCATCCCGCCACCGGATGGAGTTGATATCACTACAGAGGCGGGCCTGAAAGCCGGTATTCCTTTATCCGAACCTAAGCATTTCATTTTCCCTTTCCTGGCACATGCCCTGGGCACCTTTACCGGCGCATTAACCACAGTGCTCATTGCTGCCAATCGAAAAATGAGCCTGGCGCTGCTCATCGGCTTATTGTTTTTTATCGGCGGCGCGATGATGGTCTATAAGCTGCAGGCACCGATGTGGTTCAATATCGCCGACCTGGTGCTGGCTTATTTCCCTATGGCTTTCCTGGCGGCCCGCATGGGTATCCGTAAAAGGCCATAATCAAGTAGAAAAAAAATTCTTTAATTAAGACCTGTTTTTAGCCTCAACATTTATGCTGGCGCTAAATAACGGGTCTTTTGCGATAAAGTATCTAAACCTTTAATCTTTGTTTTTATCCATATCAACTCATTTTCAACCCAAAAAGAATAAAAAATAGTGATTTATGCGTGTAAAAACAGGAATTGATTAAAAAAACGGGCTTTTTGCGTTTAAATAAACTTACATTACTATTTTTGCAGATAGTAAATAAAAAACCAATGGCAAATACTGGAGACATCCGCAATGGGATGATATTAAAATTAGACGGCAACTTATACTCTGTAGTTGAGTTCGGGCAAAATAAAACCGCCCGTGCTGCGGCTAAAGTTTGGGCTAAATTAAAGGGTGTAGACAACAATCGTTCGATTGAGCATACCTGGAACTCCGGTGATACTATTTTCCCGGTAAGAGTTGAGCGTCGTCCTTATCAGTTTTTATATAAAGATGATAGCGGTTTCAACTTAATGGACAATGAGTCTTTTGAGCAAATTACTGTTAGTGAAAATATGATCGACCGTCCGGGTTTATACAAAGACGGACAGGAGTGTTCTGTACTGGTAAATACGGAGACAGAAATGCCTATGAGCGTAGAGCTGCCTTCTTCTGTAGTATTACGCGTTACCTATTCTGAGCCGGGCCTTAAAGGCGATACGGCTACACGTACCTTAAAGCCAGCAACCCTGGAAACTGGTGCTACTGTAAACGTGCCTTTGTTTGTGGATAATGATGAGCTGATCCGTATTAACACCACTACCGGTGAGTATATGGAGCGTGTAAAAGGATAATATTTCAAACTAAATTCAAAAATTAATTATATGGAGTTTAAGCAAATCCAGGAATTATTAAAAGCTGTAAATAAATCTACAATCAGCGAATTATCTATAAAAGACGGTGATTTTGAAATCACGATCAAACAAGCTACTACAGAAGCTTTAGCTATGCCTGTAGCTCAATATGCACCGATTGCTGCGCCAATGGCAGCACCGGCAGCCGCTCCTGTTGTTGCTGCACCGGCTCCAGCCGCAGCTGCTGCAACTCCTTCAGCAAACGAAAAAGTAATCAAATCCCCGATGATCGGTACTTTCTATCGTTCATCCGCTCCGGACAAACCGCCATTTGTTGGCGTAGGCGATGACATCAAAGCCGGCGATGTGGTATGTATCATTGAAGCGATGAAATTGTTCAATGAAATTGAAAGTGAAGTTTCCGGTAAGATCGTAAAAGTATTGGTGGATGATGGTACTCCGGTTGAATATGACCAACCATTATTTATCGTTGAATAATATTAAATTAAAATGTGGTAACAAACTTGAAGTGTAAACTTTGAGCTTGTTATCACATTTCTCATTATCATTTCCCTAATTTAAAGATAGGCCAATGTTCAAAAAAATACTAATTGCTAACAGAGGTGAAATTGCACTGCGTGTGATCCGTACTTGTCGTGAGATGGGTATAAAAACAGTAGCCGTTTACTCTACAGCAGACAGAGATAGCTTACACGTACGCTTTGCAGATGAAGCCGTATGTATCGGCAAACCACAGGGTACTTTTTCTTATTTAAACGTACAGGCCATCATGGCGGCTGCCGAGATTACGAATGCGGATGCTATTCACCCGGGTTATGGTTTCCTGGCTGAAAATGCCGAGTTTGCTGAGATCTGTGGTAAATATAATATCAAATTTATCGGGCCCACACCGGAAATGATCCGTAAAATGGGCGATAAAATCACTGCGAAAGAAACCATGATCGCTGCTAATGTACCCGTTGTTCCGGGCTCAGGTGGCTTGTTGGAAAGTGTGGATGAGGCTAAGCAGTTAGCTGGTGAGATGGGCTACCCAGTAATCTTAAAAGCTACCGCAGGTGGTGGGGGTAAAGGTATGCGCGTGGTTTGGGCAGAAAACGAATTGGAGAAAAACTACCATACCGCAAAAACCGAAGCTGCTGCCTCCTTTAAAAATGACGGTATCTACATGGAGAAATTCGTGGAAGAGCCGCGTCACATTGAGATCCAGGTTGCCGGCGACCAATTCGGTACGGTATGTCACTTAAGTGAGCGTGATTGCTCGATCCAGCGTCGTCACCAGAAACTGGTAGAAGAAGCCCCGTCTCCATTCATGACCCCTGAATTACGCCAGAAAATGGGAGAGGCCGCCATCAATGCCGCCAAAGCGATCAACTATGAAAGCGTTGGTACCATTGAATTCCTGGTAGATAAGCACCGCAATTTCTACTTTATGGAGATGAATACCCGTATCCAGGTAGAACACGGCGTTACCGAAGAGGTAACCAGCTTTGACCTGATCAAGGAACAAATCAAAATTGCTGCCGGCGAACCCATTAGTGGTAAAAACTACGAACCGGTAATGTGCGCGATTGAGTGCCGTATTAATGCAGAAGATCCGTACAATGACTTCCGTCCGAGCCCGGGAACAATCAGCGTATTGCATACTCCAGGCGGACATGGGGTGCGTATCGACTCTCATATCTATGCCGGGTATACGATCCCCCCATTCTATGATTCGATGATCTCTAAAATTATTGCTGTGGCACAGACCCGCGAAGAAGCGATCAATACGATGGAACGCGCGTTGAGCGAATACGTGATCGAAGGAGTAAAAACGACCATTCCTTTCCACCAGCAGTTAATGAAAAATAAAGATTTCCGTGAAGGCAACTTCACCACTAAATTTATCGAGACTTTCGAGTTGAGATAAATTAACTATATTTTTTATACAATCGGGCTGGAGCTTAATGGTTTCAGCCCGATTTTTAATTAGCGTATTATTGCCCTAATTTAGCAGTTGTAAGGAGTGCATACATGAATAATGGCCTGAACGTGCATGGAACATTTGCACAATATTTTAGTAAAGATGCCTTGAATCCCTGGCTGTACCAGCTTTCCAAGACCATGGAAGCGGGTAACGTATGCCTGGATATCAACCAAACCTTTACGGAGGAGGAAAATGAAACAAAGCCAGATCCGGCCTCGCTGGCCGACCATCCGCTTGTAGGTGATGAGCAAATGCAAAGACCTTTTATCCTGCATAAAGAAAAATTGTACCTGCATCGATTCTTCCATTACGAACGTAAGCTGGTCGCGCAAATTAAGGCTTTGATCGCCACCGAAAATATTGAGTTGCGGCAAGAACAATTAAGCCGGCAACAACCCCTCCTCAGCAAAACATTATTTCCTGCTAATGATCAACTGCATACTACCGACTGGCAAAAAGTAGCCTGTATCAATGCTTTTCTCAATGCCTTCAGTATTATCTCCGGAGGACCGGGAACGGGCAAGACAACTACGGTAACTAAATTGCTGGCCCTGCTACTGGCTAATGAACCATCATTGCACATCAGCATTTGCGCCCCCACAGGGAAGGCCGCTGCCCGGCTGGAAGAAAGCATCAGCCAGGCGGAAAAGATTTTTTCAGGCACGGATATAGCACCCGAAATTGTGCAAAAGATCAGCCAGCTCAATGCACAGACCATTCACAGCTTATTGGGCTATATACCCAACAGTATTCATTTCCGGCACAACCAGAACAACACGCTGGATACAGATGTACTGATTGTGGATGAATGCTCGATGATCGACATCGCCTTATTCTACAAGCTTTTCCAGGCCATTGATACGAATCGCACCAAGGTAATCCTGCTGGGTGATAAAAACCAGCTGGCCTCTGTAGATGCCGGCTCTGTATTCAGAGATTTATGCAGCGATACGGTCACCTTAAATACTTTTTCGGCGGAAAGGGCCGCATTCATTAACCAATTTATAGAGCATAAAGCACAAAGAGTACCGGATACCGCGATTGAGGAACAAGTCGCACATCCTTTATTTCAGCATATTATAGAATTACAAACAAGTTATCGCTTCAACGATGAGGCGGGCATCGGCAAACTGAGTAAAGCAGTTTTAAATAATGATACCGCAATCATAAGCGCTTTCCTGGATAACCAGGACCCGATCGTTTCCATTTTATCGCCGGAAGCATTACAAAAAAACCTGAAACGTGCCGCCAGCCTGCTATATGCAGCTAACGACGGCTACATAGGCCTGAGTGATGCGAAAACTATATTATCCAGGATGAATAACAGTACGGTCTTGTGCGCGCTTAAAGAAGGAAAATATGGCGTCCATAGCATTAATAATTTTATCAGCCAGGAATTATTTAAACCTTCTGCGGCCTATTATCCTTACCAATTGATTATGGTGACGCAAAACCAGGCCCGGGAAGGAGTGTATAATGGGGATATGGGCATTGTACTGGCAGAACAGGAAGAGCTTAAGGTTTATTTCAGTAAAGCCGGGAATGACTATATATCCCTGAACCCGGCCCAGATCATGGCTACAGAAACGGCTTTTGCCATGACGATCCATAAAAGCCAGGGCTCTGAATTCAATGAAGTACTGATCGTACTTCCGGACAATAAAAACAACCAGTTATTGTCCCGGGAATTATTATACACGGCCATCACCAGGGCAAAAAAGAAAGTGACCATTATCGGCACACCGGAAGTAATTTTTGAAATTGCCGCCAAATCCGTAAAAAGGGTTTCGGGGATCGCGCATCATTTTTAAAAAACAACAATGAGCATTTCCATATATACTTCTAACAGTATTCATATACTTGCCTCCGCCATGATAGAGACGGTTGGGGAAAGAAGTATGCCTGTATTTACACCCCGCTATATTATTACGCAGACGGAAGGGATGAATAACTGGCTAAAACACCAGATGGCTGCTCAACTGGGCATTGCAGCAAATACCATTTTCCTGAATCCGGGGACTGTAATTGAGCAGATTTTTGTCGAACTGGGCGGAAGCTATGGCAATAAAATAAAACGCCAGCACCTAGACTGGCTCATCTTTGCGATCCTTGGCAAGGAGAATTTCAAAAACCTGTTTCCCATCCAGGCAAAATATTATGCCGATGATGCCATGAAACAATGGGAGTTTGCCGTAAAACTCACTGACCTTTTCGACCAGTACCAGATATACCGAAGCCCTACCATCAGCCGCTGGAATGAAATGGAAAATATTGACGCGTTAAAGGGCGATGAGAAATGGCAGGCCTATATCTGGCGGGCATTAAAACAGCATACGAATAATGAAGTACTGGATATTACTGAGATCAAAAAGTTCATTTTAGAAAAATTAAAAGAACCTAAAACACAGGAACAACTCAATCGCTTTTTACCGGAACTTATCCTCTTCGGTATTTCCATTATTACACCGGTACACCTTGAGCTATTCTTTGAGCTAAGCCATTATATTGATATCAAATGGTACCTGACGAATCCGGCACCGGATGACTACTGGATGGACGACCGGAATGAAAAAAGTCTTTTCCTGGCCCGGGTAAAAGGGAAAAATGTGCATCACCTGAATCAGGGGAATGATCTTTTGACCAGCTGGGGCAATGTTATCCAGAACACTTTTAAAATGCTCTTTCGTACCGAAGAGTTTATCAATGCCCTGGAGGATCTACTCCGCCTGGCACCTGAACCTAAAACCTTATTGGGTAAAGTACAGCATGACATCTATTACAATAGCGTGGTAACAGGTGGTATTAATCAGGAACAGCTGGAAGACGGCTCTATCAGTATCCACGAGCATTATACCATGCGCAGAGAGGTAGAGGGCGTCTATAACTATATCATGGATGCGGTACAGCGGCAAAAGTTCGGGCAACTGAACGAACGCGACATTATTGTGATGGTTACCGATATTAATGCCTATGCCCCCTTTATCCGCGCGGTAATGGACAATGCACCTTATAAATTTCAATACAGCATTGCTGATGAGCATATCTCAAACGGGGATACGGTCATTAGCACGTTTATAGCCTTACTGGAATTGAACGGAAGCATTTTTAGCGCGGAGTCGGTCCTGCAATTACTGAACTCAAAATATATTAGAGCTAAGTTCGGGATTCATAATGTCCCCTTATTGCGCAACCTGATTCTAAAGGCGAATATCAGGTTTGGCATAGAGAACGATTACGAAGCAAACATCGACGATACCTACCTGGTCAGCTGGAAATACGGTTTGCAGAAACTGATGTACGGCATGTGTATGGATACGGACACGCAGGTTGATTTCGGCAAATCCTTCTACCCGGTTGACGCGGCAGATAATGTTACCGACATGCAGCAGATCATTGCCCTTACTGCATTCATAGAAGCTTTAAGCCGGATGCTACAAGCGCAGAAAGGCGAAAAAACTTTGAAAGAGTGGAAAGAATATGTGGAAAATATCCTGGGCATATTTATCTATGAGGAAGAGCAGGAAAAAGATGAAGAACACGCAAAGATCATCAATAAACTCAACCAGAATGACCTGGTGGAATTACATACTGCCGGCCTGAAGATCAACTATGAAGTCATCAGTCAGCGCTTCATTAATGCACTAAGTAATGAAAGCACGCAAAAAAACTTCCTGAACAAGGGCATTACCTTTTGTTCTCCCCTCCCCTTCAGAAGCATTCCTTTTAAAATCGTTGCGATACTGGGGCTTAACTATGATAAGTTTCCAAGAACCGAGCAAAGGCTGGATTTCAACCTGATGAACAGGCAACCGCAGCCTGGCGACCGGAATATAAAAAACAATGACAAACACCTTTTCCTGGAGTCACTCTTATCGGCTTCAGCAGCATTGTACCTGAGCTATATAGGCAAGTCGGTAAAAAATAATAAGACCTTACCTCCCTCAATACTTGTAGAAGAACTGTTAGATTATATCCAGGCGAGTGTGAAGACCGGGGAGGTCCGCCAGGTACTGGTACAAGCGCATCCTTTACATACTTACAGTATCCGCTACAATAAACCGAATGAAGTTTTAGTACCGAATTATATCATTCGCAATCAGGCCGCATGGCCGGTGCCGGAATCCGAAAAAAATGAAACGCCTGAATTGAAGGAATTCGACCTCAGTTCCGTCTGGAAATATTTCAATCAATCCATTGAATATTACTATACCCGTGTGTTACAGGTTTATTTTGAACAGGAGTTCAATGAAATTGAAGCTACCGAAAACTTCCTTCTGGATAAATATCAGGAACGGGTACTCCAAAACAAATTGATGCAGGCCCGGCTGGAACAAAAAGAGGCCGAAACAAAAATGCAATTATACCTGAATGCAGACCTTCCTTTGAAGAATGTCGGCGCAACCGTCTTACAGCAATACGAGGCGATCACATTACCCATGTATGAAACACTCATTCATTACACAGGGGGAGTACATCCTTCCGCGCGTTTAAGCATTACCTATCGTTACCGGGACCACCTGTTCCGGGGCAGTATTCCTAATGTCTTCGGGCAACTATTAATAGATTTTGATTGGAACGGGAAACAAAGTGCCCCTTCCCGGCTCTACTTTAATTACCTGTTTGCAAAAGCTACAGATGATCTTATAAGCGGTGCACAAATCATTGATGCGAGCGGCCAGGTGAGACCGGTAAGACAGCATACACAAGCGGAAGCCATTAATATTTTAAACAGGCTCCTGGACCAGTTTATTGACCATAGGGAAAAGCCATCGGTCTATAGCATTTATTATTACGATCATAAGATTGATAAAGACAACTATATCGAGAAATTGAGTAAAGTATTCAAGGATAAACCTTACAATAAATACCTGGGGCATGCCTTACAGACTATGGGACCGGAAGAGTTAGATAATACCTTTGAGCAGATGAATGAAGTGATCAATACAATATTTCTGAATGGCTATGAATAATAATCCTCTACCCTTCGATGTACAGACCGTTCCTTTATCAGGAAAAAATCTTGTGGAAGCCAGCGCAGGAACAGGAAAAACATTTTCTATAGGCATCCTGATTTTAAGAATGATCATGGAGCAGCAGGTTCCTTTAGAAAACCAGTTGATCGTTACGTATACCAACTTTGCCGTAGCCGAATTGCAGGAACGGATCAGGGCATTCATCAAAGAAGCTTATAATGCGGCAAGCGATAGGCCCTGCAATGAGCCACTGATACAAAAATTAATAGCAGCGGCCCCGGATAAAGAAGGCCTGAAAGACCGGCTGCGCGCTGCTTTACTCTTATTAGACGAAGCGCCTATAATGACCATTCATGGTTTTTGCCAGCAAATGCTTTTTGAATTTGCTTTCGAAACCGGGCAACCTTTCCAACTGGAATTACAGACTAATGTTGATGAATTTATCGACAATACCATTAATGCTTTCTGGCGCAAGGAGCTAAGCCTGTTACCGGTAAATATGCTGGAACTAAAAGACCTGGAAGCAATCCGCAAAATGCTCAAAGAGCTTTTTGCAAAAGGCCTGGCCGGCACCTATTTCTCCGGGCATAGTTCCATTGGCGACCATTTAGACATTAGCTATTATTGGACCGCCATGCAGCAGGAACAAGCCGAACTGGCAGCTAAAAAAGAAGCAATACTGGCTTATCCAATACAACATAAAGCGGAGCTTTTAGCCGACCTCGCGCAAGCGGGAAAAGCCGCAGAGAAAGCCTTTGTTCCTAAAATAGAGTATCCGGAACAAATGTTTGCAGAAGCCCTAAAAGGCCTGACAAAAAAAGAAGTAGCTGCTTACTTCCTGAAACTAAAATCTCCTTATTGGCAATTATTTGCAGAGTACCTGGCATTAAAGACCGCGATCTCGGAGCAAACGCATCTGATCACTGATGTCTTATTATTATTGGCCCAAAGAGATTACCTGCCTTTACTTAAAGAAAAAATCCGGAAAAGTAATGTACTGACTTTTGATGCGATGATCCTGAATCTACACAAGGCCATCGTTATTGATAATAATGAAAAGCTCTGCGACCTGATCAGGGAAAAATATAAAGTTGTTTTCATTGATGAGTTCCAGGATACGGATATTATCCAGTTCCAGTTATTCAAAAAACTATTCGTAGATCAACCGGAGGAAAATGGAGGGACTCTTTTCCTGATCGGCGATCCCAAACAAAGTATCTATGCCTTCCGGAATGCTGATGTTGAAAGCTATCTATACGCCAGCAACCTGGTCCGCAATAAGTACAGCATGGCTACTAATTTCCGCTCCTCAAAAAGTATGATCCATGCGGCTAATCATTTCTTTAACGCAGCAGGCGCTGCTGCATTCGGCTACGAGGAAAGTGACGCACAAAAAATAGTATACCATACGGTAGCTGCAAAGCATAGTACCCGGAAGTTATTAAAAGCGGGCAGCGAACAAAAAGAGAGCCTGTTCTTTGCCCCTGCCAAAAATGAGCAGATCGCTTTTGAAGGCATTTGTGAAGAGATTGCAGCATTGCTAAACCCTGCAAATGGCTACCAATTGCAGGCAGATGAAGACACGCCACCCAGACCGCTGCGCCCTGAAGATATTGCTATCCTGGTACGGCAAACCAAATTTGGAAGAAGTATCAAACAGGAATTACAAAAACTGAATATCCCTGCAGTAAACATTGACGACTCAAAAGTGCTGGATACCAAAGAAGCCCAAGACTTGTCACTAATCCTGCAGGCGATGATACAACCCAATATCAAGAACGTAAAATCGGCCTTGTACCTGACGTTCCTGAATGAGCTATATATGGAAATCGCCGGTACCGCGATCAACATTTTTACGATCGACGATATCGCGCTACTGGCCTTGTTCAGCGAATATCACCAGTTGACCATGGAACAAAAAACCTTCCAGGCGCTGATGAAACTGTTTAGTGATTTCAACCTGCAGCAACAGTTTTCAAAAAAATTCGGCAAGCAGAGAGTTTTATCTAACATTATGCAATTGGCGGAGCTCCTGCACCAGCAACAATACCGGAAGGCTTTAAATGCAGATGAGCTTTGGGTCTGGCTAAGACAATCCACAGGAGACAAAGTAGCAGGGGATGAATTTACGCTGCAAATAGAAAGTGATGAACATGCGGTACAAATCCTGACTTTGCACAAAAGCAAAGGACTGGAATACCCCGTCGTCTTCGTTTATGGCGTACACACGCAGCCCGATATCAGGGAACAGCAACTCCATACGCTTAAAACAGAAAATGGTAACAGGATCCTGAAACTGAAGCCAGACCTTAATGAAAAAGAACAACAACAATTACTAAAAAACGAGGACCAGGAATTAAGGCGCCTGATCTACGTAGCGATTACGCGCGCTGCTTACCGATGCTATATTTATTATTCTACCGATAAGTTTGCCGGAAAACCTTTGCACCAGCTTATGCAGACCATACCGGCTGATAATGGCATTATTACGGAGTATAGCAGTACGGCAACAGGATCTGTATACCAGTCAGGTCATGCGGAGGGTATTACCACAATTGACCTAAATCTGAAACTTGCAGAGCAAAGCCGGGCTCAGTGGGGATTATACAGCTATTCGGCTTTAAGTATTAAACATGAATTTGAACCCAGGCCTTATTCCAATGATTTAAAGGCTTATGACCATTTTATCTTTAATCAGTTGGAACGGGGTGCAGACATAGGGACTAAACTCCATGAATTGTTTGAACAGATCGATTTTCAGAAAGATTATACGGAACCACAACTTGATTATTGGTCTAACAAATTACTCCGGTCGTTTGACAAAACAGAAAAAGGAAAAGAAGTAGACAACGCTCCTATGATTGCACAATTGTTGCATCATGTCTTAAATGCCCGGATTGACATAAATAACACTTCCTTTACGCTCTCCGCTATTCCATCGGGAAAGCGTTTGAATGAACTGGAATTCATGTTTCCCCTGCAACAGGAGCAATCTATACAAAACCTGCTGCTGTTGTTACAACACTATAATACCGGTATCCAGGATAAATACCAGCAATTGAATGGCATGATGACCGGCTTTATTGACCTGCTGTTTGAGCATGAAGGTCGCTTCTATATCCTGGACTGGAAGTCCAACTATTTAGGATTCGAATTAAAAAACTATGAAGCCGGGAACCTGGAACAAGCCATGCATCATAGCCAGTATACCCTGCAATACCTGATCTATACGGTTGCCGTTCATAAATTTCTTAAGCAAAGAATGGGCGCTGCCTACGATTATGAGCAACACTTTGGAGGCGTGATCTATGTCTTTCTACGCGGGGCACGTTCCGGGCAAGCTTCCGGCATCTTTACCGACCGACCCGATAAAATGTTTATTGACGCTTTGGAGCGGGCTATAGAGCGTATGAATCCTCAATAAAATTGAAAGGCACGATGAATCAATCGTGCCTTTCAATTTTATTGAGCCTCTACAGAAGATTTAAGGGTTGTCTTAACGCTATTTTAGTACATTAAATTTAAGGGTCCTCTCTTTTTTCCCATCTCTATACTTCAATAAATACAGCCCGCTTATAAAGCGGCTAGTGTTTATTTGTACCTGGGAAGAGCGCAATTGCGCTTCATAAACAACCCGACCTTGTACATCTACAAGTGTTATGAAAGCATCAGAACCACGATTTCCTTCTAACTTAACATTAAGCAGATCCTTTGCCGGGTTAGGATAGACAAGTATAGAAAGTAATTCGAAATGTTTATTATTCACTCCAGTTCCGGTATCCACCGCCGGAGGTGCTGCAGTAAGTACGGTAAGGTTAGCACCAAGAATACCGGCACCTCCCATAAGAACGGTAGCACTATTATAGATCACAGCTCCCTGTGTAATATTTCCGCCTGGCAACAATGAGAATTGGACACTACCGGCCTCACCAGGAACTAAATGAATACCATCATAAGTAAATCGTAAAACATTATTATTAACAATGGAAGTAGTAACGTTATGCGAACTACTAAGGACCTGTAAACTACTTATATCTAAAAGCGGACTAATCGTATCGGTTATTAATACATGGCTAACAGTATCCGAAGTACTATTCTCGAAGAAGATTGCATAAACTACCGGATTGTTGTTTTGTAAATAAACGCTATCGGTACCTCCTGTTTTAAATTGTTGTGGTATTACATATAGCAGGGTATCACAAAGCGTGAAATGATTATTATCCAGGTTCACATCCGGACTGTTAGTGAGTATGCTGATCTCGTTACACAACCAGGTGGAAGCCGGCGCATTGGCTGCATTTACAGCTACCTTTATCGGATAAATATTATTTTGATTCAGCGTATCTAAATTCCAGGAAACCGTATTCCCGTTAATTTGATAAGCCGGTAAGCTGGCGTCGACAAATTGTAATGCTGGATGCAGATCAATAGTAATCTGTCCGCCACCGACGTTACAATTACTAAATGTGGCATTGATTAATATAGTATCAATTTGCGAAGGGTTAAATGCCGTATGGCTTGCCGTTACGGATACATCTAAAGGATTAACCGTACCATTACAATCATAAACAAAAAGAACGGTATCAGATGGATTGCTGATATAGGTATAGCTGTAATTATTAGGGGTGCAGCTTATTTTCAATGACTTTCCGGAAGCAAGCTGATCTGGAACTTTAATCGTTATCGCATCTCCATTATTTGCCATAAAAGAAATATAACCATTAGCATTGCTCATTGTATATTGACTTTGCCCATTGCGTATTACTTCGACCAGGACATTGGCTACAGGATGATCTCCGTCGTTGTAACTGCAATTGCCATCATCATCTGCAAATAAACGCGCCTTAGGTGGCTGACAGTTTTGTAAAACCTGCAATGGATTTCCCGGACGTGTATAACGGTACACCGTATCCATCGATTGCCGGATCAGTTCATAGCCAGGTACATAAGAACCCGCAGTATAAGGCGTTTCGGGGCCTGCAAAATAATAAGAGACTGAAGTATCGGAATAGTAATCCGTATTAGCCGGGAAGGGATACAACACATAGGGTGCTCCATTACCTTTATTGTAGGCAAACTGGAAATTATTTGCTTCATTCCTGTTACCGGAAAGAGCTCCCCTGATCACCGGTTTATAAAGGGTATCGCAGGGATACATATTATTGGTCTCCGGGAAAGCAAACATAACATGTGTAATGTTGGGATAACGCAAGGTTACGGTATCAATAAGCGGTAACTCATAAGACAGGGTATCCATACCAAAAGCAGGCCAAGCACAAGTATAACCGGTAAATTCACGACTATAGAACCCTTTTCCCAATGCACTTCCGGTAAACAATCTTATCGTTTTCAAATTATCCTGTGCCGTCCAGCCATAAGTGGTATGAGTGGCAGAATCGGTATTACCTGAATAGGTATCGGAACCATCAGAGATGATTTGAAAATTAGTCAGGTACATTTCTCCCGGATCTTTTACACAATTTTTATTTGCATCATAAAACACTTTCACTTTATGCTGTGCACAATCATTCAACCCAATTTGCTGTGTAAGTGTATCGGATATAGTACCATCTATTGTTTGTACAATAAATTGCCCGGAGAAATTGGGCATATAAGATAAAATATCCCGGCTTCCGGAAACCACGAATGTATCAATAGTACCCGGGTGCAACATCATGGTATCATTTACGCCATCTGAATATAATGCAATAAAACGTAAAGAGTCATTAGCCGGAAATCCCAGGCTCGCTACATTGAATGTATAAGTAATCTGGTTACCGATACACGCATTTCCTGTACCGGAAATATTCAAGCCAAATAGTTTTAATTTATGCTTAAAGGCAATATCAACGGTATCATCGGCATTGGTAATGGTAATGGGTAAACAGTTTGATTTTGCGATATTATTGAAGAGTATGTATTCATTCCCAAAGTAATAATTAGGAGCGTAGTATGGGATTGGGTGAATCGTCACTGTATCGTCGGGTAAGAGTATCGCTGCTACATTACCATTAGGTAAAGTCGTTTGCGCGCATTGACCACCCCACTGTACCGATTCCAAATCCATGGACAATTGGTTATTGCCACTAATCTGGTAGTCCCCGGCATCATTTAAACAATTGAAAGAATGGTCTATGTAAGGGCGCAGTACAACGGTATCGCATTCATACACTTCAACAGTTATACTTTTCTTGCTTAAAGGTCCGTAAGGAGTTCCACTACTTCCCAATGTTCTGTAAGAAAAAACAGTTAATGTGCGGCTTCCAACTTCCGGGAATGCAGCATACTTACCGGTAACATAACATCCACCCCAACCGCTACAATATGAAAATCCGTCTTCAATGCCCACACCATCATCTAAATCATAATTCACTCTCCAGTCTGATCCGGAGCTGACACCGGTCACAAAGCTTTCCACACTCCCTTTACATACTTTTGTAGGCCCGGAAAAACTATTTATCCAAACAGGATTACTTACAATAGCCCTTACCTTATAGTTTGAAGTAGCGCCTGTAATTGCAGGATAAGCAGTACCGGAACAACTCGTTCCCATTTCAGCATGTCCCAGAGCTAATATATTCCCCGGGGGCAGATAGCTATCACCATTATAAACGGGAATGCTGAATTTACCGGTTACCGGTTCTATATAAACCGGTGTGGCAGTACCATTATTCAAAAAATTTACAAAGGCAACATTATACCCGCATTCATCCTCTTCCTGGACACAGTTATTGTTGAGATCAAAAAAGAAACTGCCACTTGCCTTTTGACAGTTACCTAATGTAATATTCAGGCTTGCACTATCATAAATGATGTTATTAACCAAGCCCTTTACCTTTACCTGGTAAGTCCCGAGTGTATTGTAGCGGTGTCTAAAGGCAAAAGAATTATTGATGCTGCTTGAAGTCGGGGATGGAAACCGGAGCGTATCTCTGTTACCGTCTCCGTAATCCATTGCAAGGACTGCGACATTTTGATACACACCACCAGCAATAAATAAACCGGCAATCTTTACGGTATCATTCAAATTGCAAATGCCGCCATCAGCTTTTAAAGCTTGTGTAAAAGTTACTATCTGGGCATTAATTTTTCCAGACGCTAAAAGAAATAAAACAATTAATAAAACACGAAAAGGAAATAAACGTTTTTTCATATAAAATATAACAATCCACAAAAGTATATTAATCTGGCTATATTTTCAATACACATAGCTAGATAATACATTTTTATAAAACCTTGCTTTAGAGCGCCCCTACTTTCAAAGAACCTTGCCTGGCCCTTATTTTCCGGCATTCCTCCAGGATAGCCGGCCCTACGGCTCTGTGGATAGCACCATCAACACCTCCGCCGCCTAACAAAGAAGTATTGGCCGCGTTAACGATCGCATCCGTTGCAATTTTTGTGATATCTCCTAGTAAGACTTCTACATTATAGGTCATAACTATTTCCTTCTTTAAAATCTGTTATCCACTTGTACGTTAATGCAGCCAACCATACTCAAGTATCTTTTATTCTATGGCTTTGGCCTTTTCTATTGTCGCTTCAATATTGGCGGTTACTATTCCCGGAACAAATTTCTCTCTCGGCGTTCCGTTGATATGGTATAAACGTTCGGTCGGAAATTGAAACCCAATTTTAGTTTCGCTCAATTGAAAGTTTGAAATGGCGCCTATTAGTCCAGCCATTTCAGTACCAATAATTTTTGCTCGCTTCATGCCATCAAAACCAATGGCAATACCTTCTCCCATGCTTCCGGTCCAACGGCCCACAAGAAGGTAAACCTTACCTGTGTAAATTGTTTTTCTTGGACTTACATATTCAACCCAATGTCTTTTTGTTTGATATTCTTTTTCGTCAAATTCATGCACCTGATAAGGTAAAAGTGTATCGGTAAACCTACCCATTATTGCCCTGGCAACAGTAGAATTTCCTCCTCCGGGAGTTTCGGTCAGATCAATAATTAAATGCTGGTAATGAAACAAACTATCGAGTGTTTTATCGAATGCCGCAATCAGGTTATTATTGCCCAGGGAATTATTGATTTTAATATAAGCTGTATTTTTATTCAATACCTTGTTATATAACAAGGCCTCACTATTGCCATAAGTTTCCGGATAATAGGTCTTTTCTTTTCCCTGCTCGAGTACAGTAATTGCCCTTTTCCCGTCATGTGTTCCTGCTAACAACATACCAATCGCGTATTGATACATTTGCGGCGTTGGATTAAGGGTAAATCTGGGTAGAAATTTTTGCAATTGGGCATCTACAGGTTTCCCGTTGAACAGTTTTATTTCCATTCCTATTTTTAAACCCGACAGATCAGCGCCAAATCCTTTTCGCAGGTCCTTGATAATATATTTATTACCCGTTTTTTCAACATACAAATCCGCACCTGAAGGGATCAGCCTGTTCGACGAAGTTAGATTGGTATTTAACGACACATGGCCGTTGTGCAGCTCATTTAAAACACTTTCGAGCAGAACGATAAATTCCTGATCATTGTTAATCTTTTCTGCTTGTGGTGTATAAATTGCTTTAACTTTTTCCCAGTCTATATGCTGCTGTTCTAAATAGGCATAGTGATTATTAATGTCTGTCCAGAATTTTATAAAGTCTTTCTGGTACTTGGTTTGCGCGACAATGGTATGAGCGGCACTTACTAAAATAAGGAGATTTAGTATTATGCTTCTTTTTAGGTTCATAGTGTTAAAGAATAAAATTAATGGATAGGTGTAGTATTCTTTTTAATTCGCCCACAACTATAAAAATAGCTTCAGTGCTTCCGGATCCTTCCCCGCACTTAAAAAATCCCGGGCTTCCATCAATGCAAAACCAAGCAGGTTTTCTCCCTTCCAGGTATCCGGATGCATGGCTTTAGGATTGTCCTGCGCCAGACCGATACCCCATACAGGATCTACCGGACTCGCCTCAACAATAACCCGGTCCCCGGTTCCTATCAGATAGGCACCCAGATCTTTATTTTGTGCAAACTTGTGTATATTACCTTGCACCACGATCGAGAATTTCTTTTCATTCCAGCGCACATCGTCATAATTCCTAACGGTTCTACCTAAGGCTTTTGCTTCAGCCGGTTTATTGCAGGCAATGATCTTTTGAAACGCATCCTGGTCATCAAACAACAATGCTTTCTGTGCCATCATCCAATGCTCAGCAGTTTTATACAGAATCCCGTTCACAGTAAATGGAGAAGGAAACCATTGGCTAAAAACAAACTTGCCCACCACTTCTCCTGCCGGGCCTGTATGTCCCCAAAAGAAAAGGTATTTAGGCGAAAAGCCTTCATTCATAAGGTTTTTCAGCCAACTTATATGATATTTTGTGTACATCTTATCTAGCTTTTATCCTTGCCCGGATTGCCGCTAGGCTTTCCTCTACTAATAGTTTACCATCCCGGAATACCTCTTGTAATGCGCCGGTATGCTCCTCTTCCCAGCTTACCTGGTCCTTTAACTGGTAGGTTCCGTTTTCCAGGCTTACTTTCATCAGTCCTTTGGCGGATTTTTTGGTACCGTCATCGGTCACCGGGTCTTTAAAAATAGAACGTCCTGCACCAGCCACTTCACCATAGGTCGCTTTCATCGCAAAGCCAAAGGTATCCCGGGTATTATATTGATAGGTAAAGGAACCGATCCCTAATACCACATTCGTGGAAGCAAAACCATTTTGTTTTAAGCCTTCACAAATTGCTTTTGCCCTTTCCAGCGTGATGCTATCACCATAAATAGCGCCGATATGCGGGTCCAGCTCTTTATATCCTTTATCATTTGTAGTCCCGCCAAAGACTTCCCAAAGCAACTGTACCACACCCTTTCTTTCTTCTTCCGTTTTCCCCTCGGGATTACCGCAAAGAATCCATACCGGATCTCCGCTATCCGGTCTTATCACCAGTTTTCCTTTTCTTGCCAGCACCTCTTCCTTCAAGGCAGGCAGGTAGATCGTTAGTACTTTCCACAAGTCCCAGGTATCTGAAACTACAGATACGATACCGGAGGGGTACACTTCTGTGATCAGGCGTTTAAAAGTCCCCTGCTCATCTTCTATCGTACCCATACTCATCACGGAGTGTTCTGTTGCAGGAACAGAGCCACCTACCAATTCTTTAGTTACATCCGCCGCGTAATAACGTTCGAGGTATTCAATAGCAGGTACGGTATCGGTACCGGTAAAGCTCAATAAATGGCCCATACCCGAGATCAATGCCGACTCCACACCACCCATACCGCGCATGGAGAAATCATGTCCCTGCCAGTCTACAAACTCCGGAACAGATGAAGTTACAGCCGCATAGTCGTCCAACAGCTTACGATAACTTTTGGCAATGGTAGCTGAAGTACAGGGTAACCAGATCACGTTAGACAATAAGGTTTCGAAATAATTGGTCAGCCAGAAGAATTCCGGCAGCGTATTATACATCGTAAACATCGGGATCCGCATCGGGACGGAAACGCCTTCCGGCAAGGCTTTAAAGACCATCGGGATATAACCAAGATCGTGTAAGGCTGCTATATGTTCCGTACCTATTTCATTAGGTCCGAGGTAATTATCGATCCTTCTTTTATAGGCAGCAAGCACCACTTCTTTAGGCTGGCGGAAAAAGTATTGTTCGAAATCTTCCAGGATATATTTCTTGATGAAATACTGCAGCCCGAAGAATACGACTTCCTCAATTTCAGGCATCCGGCTTTTTCTCGGAGTCCAGTTGGAATATACTAAAGTAGTCCCATCGGGATATTGTCTTCTGTGGTCCAGTTTATAACCATCGGTCAATAATAGCGGATTCATATATTTTGCTGTTTTAATTTAGATTTAATTTCTTCCTTTTTCATTCGGGTACAATTTGATCAGAGGTTCGCTCTGGTAAAACTGCTTAGTCGCCACATTCATAATGGTGGCCTTCCCCGTATAAGCCGCACCCGTATCCAGGTTCCAGACATTACAGGCATTCATGGGGGTATCTCTTCCAAAAAATAAAGTTGGGGTATGACCTATAAAGATCTCCTGGTATAGTTTTAATTTCCTTGGGAATAGTCGTTCATCTTTAATGACTCTTCGATGCATCGTCATGGCATTTTCCCACAAAGTCCGGTCCCAGTTTATTTTTTTACCGGCAAACTCTGGCTCAGGCCCGTCACTGGTAGTAAAGCCCGCATGAATAAAAAGGTTATTGCGATTATCTACATAATAGTTCTGTAACCGTTCAAAAAATAAAGTATGTGCTTTGCGAACTACTGAAGGTGTAAGTGCATAACTGTAAATAGTACCGGCACCGCCATGTTTCAACCACACTTCATCCGTTTCTCCTTTCTTCAGCCAATTGTAGCAGCGTACATCATGGTTACCCTTTATAAATACACAATTATATTGCTGTTCCAGTTCCAGCAGCCTGCTGACCAGCCCGGCAGAATCGCTCCAGCCATCTACATAATCTCCCAGGAAGATCAACTCATCCGCTTCTTTTATAGGTGCGCGTTCTAATAATTGCTCCAACCCTCTCAATCCGCCATGTAAATCTCCTATTACCCATTCATTACTCATAACTGATATATTTTGCCGGCACCTGCTCGGTCAGCCAGACCTTATTTTCGGAAAGATAAAAAATAAAACCTTCCCTTTGCATAGCCGCCGCGTCTACCTGCAACACTACCGGCACGCCACGCCTGGAACCTACATTCCGGGCAGTAACGATATCCTGGCTCAGGTGCACATGTAAGCGGTTTTGCTTCTGCAAGCCCTGCTCCAGAATAGCCGGCAAGAATTGTTTTGCCGTACCATGGTATAACACTGCCGGTGGCAATTCCGGCTCCAGGCCTGCATCAATCCGGATACTGTGGCCCTGGTTGGCCCGGATCTTATTATTTGCTGTATCTATAGCAAAGCGTTGTTTATCGTTCTGCGCTACGAGTTGCACCAGGTCTTCCCGGTCAAATAAAATATTTTTAGCAGCACATTTGTCCAACAAAATATTGATATCCGCCCAGCCTTGCGCATCCAGCACCAGCCCTATAGATTCCGGGTGATGGCGTAGCACATAGCTCAGGTATTTGCTAATGCCTTTTAGTTCTTTATCACTTTTCATTACTTACTTCTTTATTATTGCGCCATACGGTTTCAAAGGCTTGAATGTTTGCACCATCTTTTGACCGGTCATAAACGGCAAATACAATGTGTTTAAAGGCCGTACTAAAATGTGTCCGGATCACATCATCAAAATAAGCGGCTACATCTGCCGGTTCATTTCGGAACACCCCACAACCCCAGGCGCCTAAGATCAAGGTTTCACAACCTTTACTGTAAGCAATAGCAAGTACCTGCAGGATTCTTTCTTTAAACACTTCCGGAAGTAAAGCCAATTCATCTTTCCAATTGTTATTCATGATAGCGCCCCTGTTGGGTGCCGGCGAGGTGATCACATCCGCGGCTAAAAGCTCCGGGAGGTAATTGCCTTCATCATCAAACCAGAAAATAGTTTCCGGGCTGTAGATCAGGTAATCGGAATACAATAAAGTAGCCCGCGTCCTGTTATACTCATACATACTCCTGTCTTTTGACAAGGCTGCATAAAGGCTGGAAGATCTAGCCAGGGACTCTTCCTGGGCCGAGGCCCCGCCCAGGAATCCACCGCCGGGGTTCTTGGCAGAAGCGAAGTTCAGTATGCCTATTCTGGAACTACCGGCCAACTCTTGTAAAGCTTCAATGGTGGAGCAATTCCAAACTTCAATGTCGGTATTAAATATACTTTTATCTTGTACAAGCACTGCTTCTTTCAATGCCTGCATATCTTCCGGGGTATAAGTCCTTGTCTGCACAACACTATGCGCTATCTTTTCTTCGACGATAACTTTTGCCCCATTTTCCAGGGTATAATAACCTTGCTCTATGATTTGTAAACTATGTCGGGCAATTTCCGTTCTGCCACTTTTATTTTTCATGATTAATTACTTTTGTAATATCCAATGCGAGCTGTACCACACCGGGCGCCTCGCTATCATTGAATGAATTGGTTGTATAAATTTTTTCAAAATAAGGGTTTAGTATATCAGTCCCTTTACTGAAGATCCCATGGCTAACGGCAATACTCAGGCTTTCTATTCCTTTATCCTTTAAGGATTGCGCCAGGCCTATGAACGTGCCGCCGCCATCACAGATATCATCTACAATCAATCCGTTCCTGCCTTTCAGATCATCTGCGTAAACCGTGAAGGATTTTAATTTCCCCGTAACCACATCTCGCACTTTGCTACACTCAATAACCGGTATACCGCCGAGTTGTTCGGATAATTTATAGATCTTCTTTAATGCGCCCCCATCCGGGGAGATCAGCACCAGTTGCTCTTTATTGTACATGGCAATTACCTGGCGGATAAAATCATAATTATAAATCACCTCCACATTGTCCAGCAAAGCCGGTGTTACTTCCGAATGCGGATCAAAAACATACACCTGGTCTAAACCCAGGGAATTAATGAGTTGTGCATTTACTTTTACGGATAGCGGTTCTCCTTTTACCATTAAGCGATCCTGGCGTGCTGCCGGGAAATAAGGGATAAAGGCTGAGATCTGTTTCACCTGCATCCTGCGCAATGCATCTACCGCCAGTATCAGGAAGCCCATATCTTCAAAGGTCCGGATACGGGTAGTGATCAATACAGGTTGCTCTGTATCGAAACCCAGTTGTATTTTTATATGAGGTTCCCCGCCTGAAAAAACAAACTTTTCAAAGTTTATAGGATTTCCTTTTACGGGATTAAAGCGGCTATCGAGGTTGAGTAGATTCATCTTATTTGTGTAATTTATACACAAACTTAAAACGATAAAACGAAAGCGCCAAATACTTTGTGTATTTTTTACAATAAGCTAACATCAAAGTGAAAACCTTCTTTCACCAGTTGGTGGTATTTTTGTTTGTTGAAACGAAATAGTTTGGCCGGCCGGCCGGTAGCAGGCACCTGCATTTTACCGGTTTCTTCGATAAAGCCGAAGCTCAGTATTTTCTTCCTGAAATTACGGCGGTCGATATTTTTATCCAGCAGGGTGCTGTACAGGTGTTCGAGTTCCGAGAAGACGAAGGCTGCCGGTAAGAGGTCAAAGCCGATAGGCTGATAACTTAATTTGGCGCTTAATCTTTGCTGTGCAGTCTGTAGTATTATTTTATGGTCATAGCCCAGGTCGGGCAATTTATCAATCGGAAACCACTGTGCATCGGAAGCATCAGAGTCTGCTTTAAGCTTAAACCCTTTGGGGTTCACTATAGAAAAGTAGGCGACGGAAACAACCCGGAAACGTGGGTCGCGATCCACATCATCACCGAAGGTGTACAACTGCTCCATGTAATCCACTTTCACCCCGGCTTCCTCCGCCAGCTCGCGCTTAACGGCATCTGAAAGCGATTCCTCATCTTTCACGAAACCACCTACCAACACCCACTTGCCTTTCATGATCCCGTATTTCTGTTGTACGAGTAATACATGTAATTTTTGTTGCTGGTAGCCGAAAACTACCGCATCTACAGCAAGCTTGATATGTTGGACGGGGCGCATGGAATCTATGTGTACTATTGACGCAAATATAGCACAATTAAATTTTATGCTTATTCACCCGGCTGCAACTTCTCTTTGAAGCTTTGTGCAAAAACCTTCTGATCCTCTTTTACCTGTTCGACACTCGTAGGTAAAATATAATGCGCAATTTCTTTGCCTTCTTCATCTAAGAAAATAATCAGCTGTTCCGCTTCCGCGTTGACCATTTCTTCAAACATCGACCACATAGACACATCCCGGTTTTTAATCAATTCAAAGAATGCCTTTGCCTGTATTTCTATTGTTTTCATGCTGCAATATTACATTATTCCCGCGCTCGGTTCCTGTATTTAAAATCAAAAAATTTAAGATCGAAAGGTACGTTCAGATTGAGATACACAACACCCTTATCTTTTAGATTTTTACTCAGCTCCACGCCATTTTTATTAAGACCAAACTGGCCTTCAAACATAACATTGATATAATGCAGGCCCACTCCTATCTTAGGCGTAGCGTAGAGATAAGATTTTTCAAAGTCGGTACTGTATTGCAGACCGGCGCCTAAACGGATCAATAGCATCCCATGCGCGACTACATCCGCTTTCGTGGTCAGTTGTCCTTTAGGTTGAAAATGGTTACTAGGAATGAAACCAACAGTACCGGAGTACAACAATCCTGCTATACCACCCGGACTGGCACTATGCACGGCCCTGGTATAGCCGAAGTCCATTCCAAATCGGTTGAGTACGGTATTTACTGTAAACAGGTTTTCGGTCGCGATAGAGCTATTGGTCCTTTTTTGCGCCCAGGCATTGTCCCGGCTAAGCAAGATACAGATGAGTGCAAAACAGGATAAGAAAATACTTCTATCAATTCTTCCTGATAAATTCATACATATACTTATTATATAAACTACTGATCAGCCCGCTTTCCCGGTGCGTAAAAAATTTCTGCGATAGCAAAATGCACTATTTTAGACGAGCCTATATTATCAAAGAAAATCTATTGCATTTATTGCTACCGTCCTTATGCTGAAATATTAAGCTATCATTTGTGCCGCGGTCTATATTTAAAATCAAAAAATTTAAGATCAAAAGGCAAGTTCAGGTTGATATATATTACTCCATTTCCCTCTCTTTCTTTATTCCTGGAAATGGCTTGTTTATTTAGCCCAATCGGCGCTTCAAACATTACATTGACATAATGTAACCCAAGGCCCATTTTAGGAGTAAGGTACAAATAAGAGCTACGAAAATCTGTATTATATTGTAATCCTACTCCCATACGCATGAGTATCATTGCATGCCCCACCACATCAAGCTTGGAAGTAAATTGACCCTTTTTAGCTACATCATTCGCTGCATTAAAACCGGCGGTACCTGAATACAATATTCCCATCACTCCGCCCTCTCCCGCAAGATGGCCTGCCCGCGTATATCCCAGGTTGATTCCGAATTGATTCATCACCGTATTTACCGTATAGAGATGCTCTGTAGCTATCGACTTACCGCTCTTTCTCTGGGCTAATACATGCTCACTGCAGAGCAGGTTTAAAATCACTATACAGTGTAGAAAGAGAAGCACTTTATCAATTCTTCCGGATAAATTCATTGATATATTTATTGTATAAACTGCCGGTAATCCCGTTCTCTGATAATTTATAAAAGCCCTGCAAATGCCCGCCTTCATAATTCACGACTTCAAAAGATTCCTGCGCCGAGGCTTTCAGGCGACAGATATTGTCTTTACTCCCGTTAAAGATAAGGCCTTTGCCTGGCGTCAACATCGCTATGTATTTATCATAAACAGCATCATCAATTGGCGCCTTTAAAGATTTATGCTTAGAGCGGTTGATGGTGTTAAGCGCATGATCAATAGAGTTCACAAAACCATCATAAACAAAAAGCTGATTCTCTAAACTATCTGTGCCTATATAGATCGTAGAAATAATAGTCCCCATAGACAGGCCCATTAATACATACTTCCGGCCGGGACTTTGTCTTTTATAATAATCATGTACGGCACGCAAATCGGCTACATACTCTTCATGGAACAGGAGATTGGTATCGGTTGCAAAATTACTGCTGGCACCAAAACCGCGATAGTCGTACATGACCACATCATAACCCTGATCATAAAGGGTTACACCGTTCAATATAAAATTACCCATGTTGCCATAGTCACCATTTGAAATAATCACCGTCACATTCTTACGGTTGATTACTGGCTGCAGGTACCAGGAATTCAATGTGGTCACCGAATCTACCTTGATCTTATTTGTTTTATAATTTACGTTCATTTGATCCGGGCTTTGTTCGTAAGCCGTTTTGGGCTTAATGGCAAAGCTTTCAGAATTACTCAAGAAGACTACAGTAATTAAAAACAATCTCAATATTATACGCATCGCTATTTCTTTTTCAAGTCTAAGTTACGGAAATCAGCTTAACCTGATCGTCCAGCAATAGCATAAGCTGTTAAAAGAAAATTGCGAATAAGTCACAGGTACTTATTCGCAATAATAAATAGAAAAACTAATGACTATTTTGTCGTTGTTTCTTTATTAACATTATAACGCTTATCCGGGGTACCGTCTTTCTTTAATTTCTTATTGGATTTGTAACGCTTGTCCGGAGTTCCATCTTTTTTTACCGGGCCTTTTACTTCTGAAGGCTTGCTACTCGTAGCTTTTACCTCTTTTTTATCTGCCGGCTTAGCCGCCGTTTTTGTTTGTTGAGCACCGGCATTCAGGCTTAATACCAGCATCAATACCATTAAAAGTGAAGATAAGCTTTTCATTATTTTATAGTTTTATCCAGCAACATTGCTGCCCTAAAATTAAAGCGGAAAGGCAAAATCTTATAAAAGAATATGATTAACGTTTTGTTATTGAAACGGGCAAACCCTTACAAGTTTGATTACGCTTCATCGTTTACAAATTCCAGGATATCGCCAGGCTGGCAGTCCAGCGCTTTACAAATGGCTTCCAAAGTACTGAAGCGTATGGCTTTTGCCTTTCCCGTCTTTAAAATAGAAAGGTTAGATAAAGTCAGATCAACTTTTTCGGAAAGTTCGTTCAGTGACATTTTTCGCTTCGCCATCATTACGTCCAGGTTTACAATAATCGGCATAATTAAACAGTTAAATCGTTTTCGTTTTGAATGGCGACTCCTCTTTTAAAGATAAGCGCGATGATGTAGACTACAGCAGCCATCAAAATAAAAGCCTGGCTATCTTCCCAGAACTGGTTTAGATTTTCGATAGACAAGCCCGGCTGTGTCACTCTTTTAGCCGATTGCCGGGCAATATAGCTTAAAAGACCAATAGAAAGCGTATAATAACTGATCTGCAGGATCTTCCCGGATACAAAGCTATTAAAGGGACGGGATAAATCAATCTTAATGACCAGCACCATTACGATATAAAATAATACGACCTTCAGGACCGAGATCACCAATATAAAACTATACATACTGAAAAAAAGCCATTTATTCTGTGCATAGAGTACACTTAAATCTAACTTTTGGTAGAGGCGGGACACCATTTCAGGTTTATAAAGGCTGAAGAAAAAATTAACCAGCAGACCGCCGGCCTCAATGCATAAACCAACAAATATAGATACGGCGACCATTTTCAGGATCTCAAAAACAATATTGCTTCTTTGCATGGTAAAAATTTTATTGCTATTCAAAAATAATAATTATTTATCGATAATCAATAAAAATAGTTTGTTTAGCAACAAAAAAACTAGTACTCAGCAGCATTAATTAAAATCCATTTCCCGTTCCTCATCTTTTGCATATCTCAAATCTCTTCCTGTGTATTCGAAAAGAAATACATCCAGCTCATTAAATACCCAACTCGCCTGCCCCTTCCCGAACTTTATTTTGTGCATTCCATAATTAAACATAAAATTTCCTTCTTCGTGAATTTTTTCTACTTCTTTTTGCCGGGCATTCAGGCCAAACTGGTCCCAGGAACCGCCCCCTAAAGGATGGGGTGTATATTTTTCATTTTCAATAAAATGGAATCCGGATATTTTTTCCAGCTTGAAGGCTTTCTTTCTGGCACGGAAAATACTTTTTTCAATCACCATCAGCCATTCTTTATCGACAAAAATTTCTTCGGACTCCGTTGCTTTATTAAAGTACCGGTAACTGAGTACAGCAGCCCCAACACCTATCGTCGTACAAAACAGGCCGGCCATAATAGTTGCGAAATTAATGTGCGCTATACCAAGCAGCTGGCGTAGCATTATTAATGCGAACAGCAAACCTCCGGCCCCGCCAAAAAAGAAAAGCAGCCTGGACTTCTGATTGGTATTCACTTTAAAACGGATTAATTTTCCATCCTCTTTATCACTTATGATCAGGTTCGTTTCCAAAGTATTTAATTTTTTGCGCAAGATAAAAAATAGTTCAAATACAAAAAATCCGGTAAGGGCGTCTATAATTTTATTGTCGCTGGTAGCTGTACCATTTAAACAGGGTGATTAACCCCAAACAACTAAGCTGAACGACTGCATTCGTTAATATGGAGGTCTTAATCCCATAAGCATCACGAACAGGCGCCAGATTGTATTCCATAATTAAATAGATACTAAAAGCACCCAAACAGGCCAACAGGAGTGCATATAGAAGCGTCCGTATCCATCGGAACCGGAATAAAAAATGAACCACAATAATATTCAACAGCAAAAAGCCAGGTATTAAAGTGGGGGCATTTTCATTCATCCAATTCGTTCCAAATTTCATAAAATGAAAGTATGGACTCAATAATAAACCTGCATAAGGTGAAGCAAAAATATAAATTAAACAAAGCAGGATAAAGATTCCTCCAAATTTCAATATCCTCATAATTCTCCAGATGGCATCTAAAAAACAAGTTACAAAAAAATCCTATAAGGTTTTTGATACCTTATAGGATTAGATATAATACAAAGATTAAATTTAGTAACTAACCGCCGCTTTTACAATATTCACGACCTCACTCATGTGCACACGCTCCTGCGCCATACTATCACGGTGGCGAATGGTTACGGTACCATCTTCTTTACTTTGATGGTCAATCGTCACACAGAAAGGCGTACCGATCGCATCCATCCTGCGGTAGCGTCTACCGATGGCATCTTTCTCTTCATAGAAACATTTAAAATGTTTGCGGCATTCGGCCATCAGTTCTGCCGCTAATTCCGGCAACCCTTCTTTTTTCATCAATGGCAACACCGCCAGTTTGATCGGGGCGATCTTCGGGGATAATTTTAATACCGAACGGCTATCTTGTTTCTCTTCTGTACTCAGATCTTCTTCTTCATATGCTTCGCTCAGTACGGCCAGAAAAGCCCGGTCTAAACCGATAGAAGTTTCAATCACGTAAGGAATATAGTTGCCATAAGCTTTACCGGTCTCCGGGTCAATATCAGCATCAAAGTATTGCATTTTCTTTTTGCTCAACTCCTGGTGACTCTTCAGGTCAAAATCGGTACGCGAGTGAATACCTTCCAGCTCCTTAAAGCCCATTGGGAAGTCAAACTCTATATCACAGGCTGCATCCGCGTAGTGAGCCAGCTTCACATGATCATGATAACGGTATTTAGCCGGATCAATACCTAAATCCAGGTGCCATTTCATGCGCTCGACTTTCCAGTATTCATACCAGTCTTTCTGGGTACCGGGACGTACAAAGAACTGCATTTCCATTTGCTCGAATTCCCGCATGCGGAAGATAAAGCCACGGGCTACGATCTCGTTACGGAACGCTTTACCAATCTGGGCAATACCAAAAGGAATCTTCATACGTGCAGTTTTTTGCACGTTTAAGAAGTTCACAAAAATACCCTGGGCCGTTTCCGGGCGCAGGTAGATCTTGCTGGACTCTTCGGCTACTGATCCTACTTCTGTAGAGAACATAAGATTAAACTGGCGCACCTCCGTCCAGTTAACCGTTTTGCTCACAGAACAGGCAATCTTATTGTCTTCGATTAATTGTTTCAGGCCGGCGAAATCATCGGCAGCAATCAGCTTATCCAGCTCAGCCAGTAAAGCATCGCCCGCCTCTTTCGGTAAAGTCTCTGCAAAACCTTCGATCAGGTGATCTACCCGGTAACGCTTTTTGCTGTCTTTATTGTCGATCATCGGATCGCTGAAGTTATCCACGTGCCCACTCGCCTTCCACACCTGCGGGTGCATAAAGATAGCGGAGTCAATCCCTACAATATTTTGCTCATTGGTCTGCGTCATCCAGCGCCACCAATAGTCTTTTAAGTTCTTCTTTAATTCTGCGCCCCACTGGCCATAATCATATACGGCACCTAAGCCATCATAGATTTCACTTGAAGGGAATACAAAACCATATTCCTTCGCATGGGCAATTACTGCCTGTAGTTTGTTTTCGTTTGCCATAAATTTTAATTAGCTGATATGCTGATTAGCGAATGAGCATATATTATTTTATTAAGTGCCAAAATTAGCACATTTTCAAATTTTCAAATCGGCACATTTACTTTAACACAAATTGTGCAGTCCTTCTCGTTTTTTGCTCCAGCAACACTTTCCGGCCTGTCGTTAGCTTAGTCAAAGTCTCCTCATCATAATGCCTGATGGTCAACAGCTCCGCACCATCATTCCTGCGCACATCATAATTTTGTTTCAGATCTTCCATCAAAGGCCCGATCTTATCTTCCCGGCTATCCACACCGGCTACCAGGCTGATCGCGGCGTTTTGCATAATGTTGATCTTCACTTTATGCTTTGCAAAGATCTCGTAAATATCACTTAATACATCTTCGGTAACAAATGAATAATCTCTGCTAATGATCTGCAGCAATACCTGGTCTTTTTTCAAGACTATAATAGGCGGATAGTTTGCGGCTTCCACTTTCGGTTTGATCACCGTTCCGGCTAAAGATTTATCTAAAAAGCATTTTACATACAAAGGAATGCCATTGTTATGCAAAGGTTTGATGGTTTTAGGGTGAATCACCTGTGCGCCATAATAGGCCATTTCGATCACTTCATAGAAGCTGATCTCGGGAATTTTTTTAGTATCGGGGAACAAACGCGGATCAGCATTCAACAGGCCTTCTACATCTTTCCAGATGGAAACCTTTTCAGCGCCCAGCATACTACCGATCAATGCGGCTGAATAGTCAGAGCCTTCCCGACCTAATGTGGTAGAGTAATTTTCATCGGTGCTCCCAATAAATCCTTGGGTAACCACGATACCAGTACGTTCAAATACCGGCAATACTTTTTCAGTAACCTGCTTTTGCGTATATGCCTCATCCACCTGGGCATCACGATAGGTATTATTCGTACGTATGATATCCCGGGCATCCAGCCAGGTATTATTCAAGCCTTCCTGGTTGAGGTAATGACTGAAAATATTAGTAGACAGTAACTCTCCCAGGCTTACGATCTGGTCATACACATAATCGTAGCCAAACTGATCCGCACCGTCAACCGCCCATTGCATTTCTGTAAAGATTAATGCCAATTCCTGCTTCAGTGCCTCCAACTTACTTCCCTTCAACAAGCCTGCTGCGTAGTCTATATGCTGCTTTTCTAAGTCGCTGATCCTGGACTTCGCCAGTTCTGCCTCGTTCTTAATAGCCGCATCCGCTACTAATTCTAGAGCATTCGTTGTTTTTCCTAAAGCCGACACGACAACCAGCAGTGGTTGCCCGGCATCCTGAATAATAGGCAAAAGTGCCGTCATTCGCTCCGGTGTAGCGATTGAGGCACCTCCAAATTTGTAAACTTGCAATTTTTATGGTTTTAAACGGTTAAGTATTCGGTTGTTGCGGGGGCTGTGGCCCTTCTTGTCTTGGAGGACGGTTAGGATTTGGCTTGTGCTGTGGCTTTCGCTTTTGCCCGCCTTCACCCTTAACCTGGTTATTATTGGGGTTCCCGGGGTTTGGATTGCCTCCTGCCCCTGCATTGGCAGCCGGCTGACGTTCTGGCCTTGGCTTCGGTTGCTGCTGCGGTCCCTTAGGTTGCTGCTCCCGGCGCTTGTTAGGATTACTATTTTGTTGTTGCTCTCCCTGTTGCTGCGGTCGTGGCTCCCTTGGCCCTTTTTCGCGCTGCTGGTTCTGCTGCGGTTTCTTAGGCCCCTGTTGTCCTCCGGGTTGATTATTATTTTTTTCCGCACTCGCTTTAGCCTCAGGTCTTGGTTTCTGCGACTGGTTAGCGGTGCCTTTAGAAGGTTTTTTCTTCTTTTTATTGTTCTTATCACCTTTCAAAGACGATAATTGTATTTGTCCTACATCATTCACAAAGCCCATCTCTACCACCTTATTCGCATTGCTGCGTTGGCTGGCCTGTACCACTTCTACAGCTTCCAGTTCTTCCGGTTTAACGCCATTCGCATTAAGCTCAATGATCTCCTTCACTCGTTCAATGGTCACCGGGTATTGTTTATTACTACCGGAGAAGCTATACCACATCAGGTTTTTGAAAATATCTTTTTTCTGCAGGTGGGCCCGGCCTTGCTCTACTTCTATACTATCTGCATTGACAGGGAATCCTTTCAATGCGTCCATATAAGTATCCAGCTCGTAGTTTAAACAGCACTTCAGGCGGCCACATTGACCGGAAAGCTTAGTTTGGTTGATCGAAAGATTCTGATAGCGTGCCGCGGTAGTATTGACCGTTTTAAAATCAGACAGCCAGGTGCTGCAGCATAATTCACGACCGCAGGAACCGATACCGCCCACTTTAGCACTCTCCTGGCGGGCACCGATCTGGCGCATTTCTATTTTCGCCTTAAACTCGGATGCATATACTTTGATCAATTCACGAAAATCCACACGGGAATCTGCCGTGTAGAAAAAGGTAATTTTTTTACCATCAGCCTGCCACTCTGCCTCGGCAATTTTCATTTCGAGGTCCAGTTGTTTGGCTATAGCACGGGAACGGATCAGGGTATCCTTCTCCGAATCTTTTTGCCGGTAAAAAATATTAAGGTCGTTATCGGTAACGGTACGTAGAATCTTTTTATCTACGTCATCTTCCTTAACGCTGTATTTTTTTAATTGGAGCTTGACGAGCTCACCGGTAAGACTGATTTCGCCGACGTCAAATCCGCCGACACCTTCAACCGCCACCATTTCTCCTTTATGATAAATGGCTTCAGAATGGTTTCTAAAGTAGTCTTTACGGCTACCTTTATTGAAACTTACTTCTATTATATTGTAAGGTTTTCCGAAATCACTTAAAGGAATTTCAGCCAACCAATTGAATACGTTTAAGCGATTACATCCTCCTGAGCTACATCCTCCATTACTCTGACATCCGGTTGGCTTACCACCTTCGGTAGCCACACCACAATTTCCACATCCCATAATCTTGTTTTATATATAAAAATGCAAATATGTTTCTTACATACTGCATCAGAATTGTACTGATCAAAAATATAACTGACAAATTTAGTCAAAAACGGCCAATAAATACATGCGGCAAGCATTAATATTTAATTAGGCTGATTATCCAGACCTTCCTTATGATGATTTTGGTCGCACAGCCCCTACCTGATGATTACCATTTTTTTACTTTGAGAAGTTCCTTTACTTGTTTCCATACGATAATAGTAAAGCCCGGGACTAAAATGATCCAGCTGAACCCGGACAGCATTTTGTGCCGGATCAACCGGATGATCCCAAACGGCTCTGCCCGTGGCATCCCGGATCACTAGCTTAGCCCCTGTATCTTTGACTTCCATCCGGTATAAAAATGTGGTACTATGGTTCGCAGGATTGGGTACATTGCTCAAACCATAATCCCGGATAACATCCCGCCCGATTCCCGACACCTGCGGCCCGGTCTTCAGTATCTTTAATTCATCAAATTTAAACCCGGCTCCTTCAACAAAACCATCCGATGTAAAAGCAAAACGGAATTTTATTCTTTTGCCGGCAAACTCGTCTAATACGACACGTTCTCTCACCCAGCCCTTACTATCCCCGTCGTAAACCTGGAAATTACCCTGGTTTTCAGAGCCTTTAGCCGTATGTAAGCCACAAACCTTCGTCCAGGCACCACCCTCTTCCTGAACTTCAAGCACTGTATAGTCAAATCCTTTTTCAATTTCCCATTTCGCATCAAATAGCATCACTGCTTTTTCCGCATCTCCCAGGTCGATCCAATTACTACTTGTGATCTTGCTGTTCGTGTTAGCAGCATAATTTCCCAAAGGATTTTCAGCAATACTGCCGGAAGCAGTGCTGAAGTCTGCAGTGTTAATGCCCCAGCTACCGGTAGGATCGAAATTGCTCAAAGAATTACCATCTGTATAAAAAGCAATCGCCGCGTTGCCATAAAGTGCAGTGAAGGTATCGGTACGGCTAGCGCCCGAAGGATGAGACCATTTTAAGGCAAAGCGGACTTCCTCTCCCTGGACTACATTATTGTTTAATTGTATATCAATGGTGTCTTTAATAATTACACCAATAGCAGGGTCTGCGATCACCACCGGGCTACCAACAGTAACGATATTAGTCGAAACCGGGAGTAGGGAAACCGTATAATCTCCGTTTGTGATGCCAATTCGTTTAAACTCAAAAGGGATACGGGCAGTGCTGACGGGAATACTTAGTTCCAGTCCTGAGCGCAGCTCTGCAAAAGCACCGGCCAGCCAGGCCGCATATAAATTTTGCTGCATCGTGTTTTGAGCAATCGGGATGATACGGGATTGCATGGGCCAGAAACCGTCGGACTGGCTGCCCGCTTCGGGAGTCAGGGCAAAGATCTTAGCTTTTGAAGCCTGCTCGTCGTACATCCAACCATCGCTATCCCCATTTGTTGCGTAACCTACCGTCTGGTTGGGCGTACCTGTATTAAATCCACTGCATAGGGACATTTCATGCGCCAGGCAGCTAAAGGTACTGGAATCCGGAGTTAATAGGTCGGGTATATGGGAGTAAGGATAAATTAAAAGATTACTGAAGGTATGTGCATTCAAAGCCATTACGAATTCCCGGGAGTTACAGAAATCACGGATGGCCTGCGTTTCATTTTCGGAAAAAGCAGCACCTCCCCGGAATGTTTCTGAATTGCCCGCGGGTGAAGACCCCAAATTATCGTAGCCCCAATAGGAATTATAATTCCGGTTTAAATCCACGCCATAGGAATTACCGTTGTCTCTCCTGTTCTTGCGCCACATCCCACCTCCATTAGGATTGGTAGCCTCGTTATAAATATAGCCATCCGGATTCACACAGGGAACAAAATACAATTCTCTGTTATCTAATAAATAGGTCACATCTGTATCCGCCCCATACTGCTCCAGTAAATGCCACATATAGAAGACCAATTGGGATAAAGACTGGGCCTCCCGTGCATGATGCAAAGCCGTATACAAAACCTCAGGCTTATCATTCTGGTCCACATCAGGATTATTACTGATCCTTACATAATAAATCGGCCGGCCTTCTATAGAGTTGGTGCTGCTGACCGCCTGCTTCACAGAAATAAGGCCCGGGTATTTCACCCGCATGCTATCCAGGATGCCGAGCAGTTCATTATAAGTGTAAAAGCCGCCCATTGAGCCCATCGTAAAATTTACAGGAGTTGGATAATCGGTACACTTCAGGCAGCCGATCTCGTCTGCCGGGCGTTGCACGGTCTTGTCCCCGTTGCGTCCTGCATAGTATGCTGCTACGTTTTCGATTTGGATTTCATAGGGCAAACCCAGGGAGCGCAGCGCTGCCAATTCGGTATCTGAAAAATCTGAAATAAAGTAGTAACCTTTTTTGACCATACCATGATCCACCGCAATACCTCTTTCACTCATTAATTTCAATCCATCGGTACCTGTGAAGACTTTAATACGGTGATGCAGCTCCTGGGCATTGGCACTCCCAACAAACAGCCATAAAATCCAAAGCAGGCAAAATGATCTCATATTATTTTTTGTTTAAAAATAATATAAAATCTGTATAAAGCACTATTTCAGCACAAACCGGGCTTCGACGACCTCTTCAATTTTGATTTGTTCAAACTCTATACCACTATCATCCAAACCATCCTGAGTCCTTACCATAATCTTTTTGCCCCCAACATAACCTTGTTGCGGATTACCCAACTTTTGTTCAAAAGCCGCGCTGTAATTACCTATATAAATCGCCGGCCCCAGCGCTTGTCCAAGCGGACTGGTCAATGCAAGTGCTTTTGCTTTGGCATTTTTAATTGCTTTCGTCCGGCAGGCCATTTGAATAGAGATCATATCGGTATGACTGATCTTACTCACCATAGCATTGGCTATTTTGGCTTGCTCCAGGGTATTAAACAATTTATTAAGCATGGTCCCGCTATTTACTTTCACCTGGTAGGTTTTGGTCTTGACTACTTTTGTTGTGAAGTTCACCCAGCTGAATTTGCTGTTAAAGCTTTTAGTCACCAGGTCTTTGTCCGTATTGATGCCAATAGCTTTCAAGGAACTGATCAGCTTTTGCTCCAGTTCTTCTATTGATTTTTTGTCTTTAGTATCGCTTTCCGAAACGATCACATCCACAAATATTTCATTAGGCGTGATCATAGTATCCCCTACTCCATTGACTTCGATATAAGGCTGATCGATAAAATTTTTGCTTGTTTGTGCGCTTGCGCTCCAGGCCATTCCAAGTCCCAGCATTAAAAAGATTGCTTTCATAATTATCTGTTTTACAACAAAATAAAAAAATTGGAGCCCTTTACAGGAGCTCCAATTGGTGAAATCTTATAATGAATGGGTGAATTAGTGTAACAGCCTATTTGGCCCGCTCATACTGTAAGGGCCAGGCCTGATCTGAGCCCAAGGCCGCGGCAGCCTGTAAAGGAAAAAACGGGTTGCGCAACAATTCGCGCCCCAGGAAGATAAGGTCAGCCTTATTTTCTTCCAGGATCATTTCGGCCTGCTCGGCATCGGTGATCAAACCTACGGCCCCGGTAGCAATACCGGCCTGGTTTTTAACCGCATCGGCCAGGTGCACCTGGTAATTAGGGGCTACCGGAATTTCTGCTTTACGGGTGTTAGCCCCGGAAGAGCAGTCTACCAGGTCAATGCCGTTCTCTTTTAGCACCTTTGCCAAAGCGACCGAATCATCCACCTGCCAACCTTCGGCGCCCACCCAGTCGGTCGCAGAGATCCGTACAAAGATGGGGAGTGCTGCCGGCCATACTTCTTTTACGGCATCTATGATCTCGATCAAAAAGCGGATCCGGTTCTCAAAGCTACCACCATACTCATCGGTACGCTGGTTGCTGATCGGGGAATAGAATTCATGGATCAGGTAACCGTGTGCCCCGTGGAGCTCGATCAATTCATAACCTGCATCAAGGGCCCTCTGCGCTGCCTCTTTAAATGCATTAACAATTTCCCGGATCTCTGCCTGGTTAAGCTCATGTGGTATTATATCTCTTTCATGATAAGGAATAGGAGACGGTGCTACGGTCTGCCAGCTGTTGGCTCCTTCCTGTATCTGCCAGCCTTTATTCCAGGAAACTTCGCAACTGGCCTTACGACCCGCATGGGCCAACTGGATCCCCGGAACGGCACCATGCGCCTTAATCTGGGCTACGATCGGCTTATAGGCATCCACTTGAGCCTCGTTCCATAAACCCAGGTCGGCATAACTGATCCGGCCTTCGGGCACTACTGCCGTTGCCTCCTGGATCACCAGGCTTACACCACCTACCGCACGGCTCACATAGTGTTGCTCATGCCATTTGGTGGGTAGTCCATCTATCGCCGAGTACTGGCACATGGGCGACATGACGATCCTGTTTTTCAGGGTAATACTTTTAAAACTTATAGGAGAAAATAGTAATGACATAATGATTCAATAAAATGTTTTGGACGAACAAAGGTAACAAGGGCTAAAGAAAAAGCGAATTTACCGGGCCGGTAAATTCGCTAATTAATATACAATTTTTGTTTTCGATACAGGATTATTCATCCGGGTCTGCCACGATCGTCAGGCGTACCCGCTCCGTCGAATTGCGGTACATTTTCAAAATCTCGGCCTCATATTCTCCCACACGGAACACATCCCCTTCTTTTTGCTCGGCACCTTCATACACTTCAGCGATCAAACCGGCAAGGGTATCATAATGCTCTCCTTCTTCCAAACGGTAAGGTAAATATTTATTGATATCGGACAGGGAATGGTGCGCATCTACGATATAGATATTCTCATCTACCTTCTCTACGATCGGCTTTTCATTATCATACTCATCCTGGATCTCACCTACCAGCTCTTCCAGGATATCTTCCATGGTCACAATACCCGTCAGCTCGCCGATTTCGTTGGTAACAACGGCCATATGCAGGTGTTTACGCTGGAATTCTTTCAAAAGATTCTTGATCTTCGTGGTTTCCGTAATAAAGGTCGCTTTTCTCAGGATCGCTGCAATTTTCATCTCGCCCTCACCCGCCAAAAGCCTTTTCACAAGATCTTTCGTGTAGACAACACCTTTAATATTATCTATCGTTTCTTCATATACCGGGAACCTGGTGTACCCCTCTTGGATGGCAAAATCCAGGGCTTCTTTTACCGTACAGTCTATTTCTATAGCAGAAATGTTCTTACGCAAAGTCTGGATATTGAATACCCGGCGATCGTCAAAGTCAAATACATTCTGGATCAGGTCGCGCTCTGAATCTTCAATAGCGCCACCTTCTGATGATTCGGTGATGATCATTTTAAGTTCCTCTTCGGAGTGTATCTCAGAACCGTGGATCGGCTTAATCCCAAACATTCTCAGGATACCATTTGCCAGGCCGTTCATCAACCAGATCACAGGACGGAAAATGAAGTAAAAAATCCTTAATGGCCAGGATATGTATAAAGTAGTTTGTGTGGGGAAGCGAATGGCCAGAGACTTAGGCGCCAGCTCACCGAAAACGATGTGTAAAATGGTAATAATAGCAAAAGCAACAGGTACAGCAGCTTTAGCAGCAGCTTCCGGCGAAATATTCATGCCCACGACATCAAAGAAATTCATGATGAGCGAGGTCATAACGCTTTCACCTACCCATCCCAAACCAAGGGAGGCCAGGGTAATACCCAGCTGGGTAGCTGCGAGGTAAGAATCTAAACGGTTGACAATGCTTTTGGCCACATTGGCCAGGGATTTATTAATATCGGTACGTACTTCTATCTGGGAGGCCCGGACTTTAACGATAGCAAATTCTGCTGCTACAAAAAAGCCATTCAGGAATACAAGGAAGATGGTGAAAAAGATTTTCCAAGTGGAAACATCAGCGGAGTGCAGTGCAGTTTGTAAAAATACCGAGGGAGGTATGTCAGAAATCATCTAGATAGAAAAAATAGTAAGCAACAAAAGTAGGGATATTCCGTCGCCCCCCCAAAAATACTTATTAGGATAAATCAACTATAACAATTTATTGATTTACTGATGCTCAAAGCAATAGCTGCAGTAACGATGCACTACGACATGCCTTCCAGGTTAAAAGATAAACAGGGCAACCTTGCAAAGCCATTTGTACTAGAAGCCACTATTCGCCAGCGCACTAAAGTCTACCGGGGGCGCTTCTTCATTTTTTTCCAGGATAAAATTATTCCGGCCTTCCCCCACCAGGAGATTAATAAATTTTTGCTGTACCATTTCCAACATGGCCAGGAAGGTAAAAATAGCCTGGTAGCGATCCTGCATTTTCTCGAACAGCTCTTCGAAACTGGATTTTTTCTTTTCTTTTAAATAATCACTCAGGAAAGTACGCTGACTGTCCATGGAATAATTGTATTTGACCACCACGTGCTGAGGTTTATGCTGGCGTTCCTGGAATTTCTTCATTACCCGCTCAAATGTATTGACCAATTTATACATCGTAACCGTTTGAATCTCTGTACCTTCGGCATATTGGTGACCTAAAGCGTCCAGTTCTGCCTTCACATTACCTCTCTTCTGCATGGTCAGGCGCTCGGCCTCCAGGAGCGCCATTTGATCTGCCGCCTCTTTAAACCTTTTGTATTCCAAAAGTTTATCTACCAGTTCCTGGCGCGGATCTATCTCATTACCTGCAGCATCCAATTCTCTCCGGGGTAATAACATCTTGGCTTTAATGCGCATCAATGTGGAGATAAAAAGGATAAACTCACTGGCCATTTCTATATTCAATACCTCCAGTTTATGGATATAATCTAAAAATTCCTGGGTAAGATTATTGATCGGGATATTATAAATATCAAGCTCATCGCGCTCTATAAAGAACAGCAATAAGTCAAATGGCCCTTCAAACTGTGGTAATTTTATGAAATATGCTTCAGACATTGATTCAAAACTACATTATTTTTCTTTACTTCTTTTGGGCATTTCCAAAGGAATATTATCAGTTGTTTTCAATGCGTCAAAACCACCGAGTATATTCCTCAGATTATGAAATCCTTCTTTCTTCATGATCGAACAGGCTACCACGCTCCTGTAGCCGCCACCGCAATACACATATATATTACTGTCTTCATCCAGTTGAGCGATCTGCAGGGGATCTATGATTTGTGTTAATGGGAAATTCTCTGCATTTTTCACATGGCCACGGTCAAACTCTTCCACGCTACGCACATCTACCAACATGAGCTTGGTATCAAAAGGCAGGTCCAGGGCTAACTCCTCGGTAGTCACATCGATGACCATATCTATTCTTTTACCTGCTGCCTGCCAGGCCGGGAAACCACCTTCAAGATGCCCTTTTACTTGTTTATAGCCTATTGTTTCCAGGGCTTCGTAAGTATCCGCAATATCATCCTCTGCGGCCACGATCAGTAAAGGAGTGCTGGTGGGTACCAGGGCAGTGATCCATTCCACGAAGTGCTTCCCTAAACCCAGGCTTATCGAACCAGGTACAAAACCTTCTGTAAAATCGGGTGTTTGCCGGGTATCAATAATTAAGGCCTGATTTTTTAATTGTTCAAACTGAGCTATGTCTAATGCATTCATAATGCTTGCCTGTATTTTTATTAAATTAGTGTTTCGATCCTGCAAAGTTAGGTCTTTATGGAATGATTCAAAACACCAGGATGCTGTATGGAGAAGTACTGGCCCCTTTTTACAGCCAGTGTTCAAATAAAGCCTATTTTTGCCCCTCTAAAATACCCTGACATGATTGGAAACTTGGTGGATTTTATTCTACACATCGATAAACATCTTATCGACCTCGTCGCTCAATACCATTATTGGATCTACCTGATCCTGTTCCTGATCATTTTTGTGGAAACAGGTTTGGTCGTTATGCCTTTCCTTCCCGGCGACTCTTTACTGTTTGCCGTAGGTATGCTGGCCGCCCAGGATGCCGCATTGGATATCACGACCAGTATCGGGATCATGCTCCTCGCAGCTGTGCTGGGAGATGCCTGTAATTATATGATCGGCAAGTTCGCAGGGGATAAATTTGTGCGGATGCGCCTGTTTGGAAAGCAACTGGTGAAACCGGAATATATAGACAAAACCCATGCTTTTTATGCCAAACATGGCCCTCAAACGATTATTATTGCCCGCTTTGTACCTATTGTAAGAACCTTTGCTCCTTTTGTAGCGGGTATTGGCCACATGAAATACCGCACGTTCCTGACCTATAATGTGATTGGCGGAGTGGTTTGGGTAGTAGGACTTACCCTTGCCGGCTATTTCCTGGGCGGGTTTGAAGTGATCAAGAATAATTTTGAAAAAGTGGTTTTGGGTATTATCGCCATTTCTGTGCTACCGATTATTGTAGGTCTTTTTAAGAATAAGAAAGCAGCAAAGGCAGCACCAGCAGAGCAGGTTAAAGATGTTTCCCATTAAGGACCATCACACTGATGATTGTTATTTAAAGGTTCAATAATCCGCCTACTAATTATTTTCACAAAAATTATAGTATTTATAAAGCAACATTTGAGTGAAAATTGCTATTTTTATAGCATAAAATAAATCAAAACATAAAAAAAGTACAAATGAAAAAATTAATTTTAGCTCTGGGAGCAGTTGGGATGTTAAGTACCGCAGCTCTGGCTCAAGATAAAAAAGAAGCAGATTTAAAGGTTGAATTATTGAAGAAAGCAAGAACAGAGCTTGTGGATCAATTAAAAACAATGGGCCTGGAAGAAGCAAAAGTGAACCAATTCGCTGATTGTTATGTGGCTGATCTGGACAAGAATCTTTCTTATACAGAAATCAAAGAATTAGACGGTCTTGCTGAAGGCACAGAACCCTCTGAAGCACTAAAAGGTAAATTAATGACTATAGGTCAGGAGTGCTCTAAAATCTTAGAACCATAAGAATTTAATTAAATGAATAAGCCGGAACAAGAAATTGTTCCGGCTTATTTTTATACAATAAGCGTAAATAACAAAAGCTATCCTGTATGGGATAGCTTTTTATTATTCACTTTATAGCAATCAATGATATGATTATTTTACGGCAATGTATTTAGTCATTAAAGCTTCGATCGCTTTTTGACGGGCAGCACCAGTCAGGTTTTTCTTTTCGATCTCATCTAATGCTTCATACATCAATTTGCCGTCTACATCTTTAGTCAGGGTTAAAGTGGATGCTTTTGCCATTTTATTATCCCAAACGGCTACTACCTCTTTCCAAAAAGCCGCTTTTTCAGCAGTCCAGAATTTTTTAGCTGCCTCACATTTGCTGTCGGCAACTTTCACATAGTTGTTATAACCTTTTTCATAAGCTAACACCTCGTCTTTACCACCTTTACGGATGATCTTACGGTTATCTTGCTCATGCATATAGCCATTACCATTGATGGTCAAACGGTTGGTACGCTCCATTACATTATAATCATCCCGTTTAGTGTACTCTCTACGTGGTAATGGGGCGTCAGTTGTATTTAACCAATACAGGGAGTTATTGTTTTCTACCCAGCGAGAGGTACCTTGATAACGTGGAGCATCATCTACTTCCCAAACGGTTTGTGTCCAGGTACCTTTAACTTGCTCCGGTTTTGCAGCCGGTAATTTTTTCCAGGTTTGATCGCCATTAAAAGTCCACAGGTTGGCATTTTCATAAGTCCAGTCTTCTCTCCAGTGCTTGATCACGTGGCCACCGGCTACCAGGATATGTTGGATGACTACTTTTTTATCGGTCTTTTCGATCGGCATAGAAAGTTCTACTACAGCTTTGTCGTTTAACTTTCCTGCTTTGTACTCATTCTGTGTATCATTAGTAAAGGTTTCAGCATAGTTGAAGGTTACTTCAAAGCAGCCGCAAAGGTCGTCAATCGCCTTAACGTCTGTTTTGCTTTGTGCAAAAGAAGGAGCTGCTACAGCTGAAAGTAATCCGGTAACAATCAAATTTTTCATTTTTCCAGTTTGAAATTTATGTGTGTTAATGTTTGAAATTATTTTAATAGTTCATATTTTAATTCCGGCTTTCCTCTTGTACCCCCATCTTCGGTGGTAAAGCTCAGGAATTTTAGTTTATAATAATTGCCTTGCGGGTCTTTTACAATGTAAAAACGCTTCTTATTCACCCCGGCATCCGTTACGCCCGGAGCTGCCGTCTGGCGCCAATTGGCCCCGATGGCCCAACGGTAAGTATCAAATGTTTCGGACTGGGCTTCTGCTAATGAATAAGTATCAAAGGCCTGTGTTGCCGCCGCTTCATTATCATATTTCTTCTCTACTGTTGTCACACCAGACAGATAGTTGACCGCCACCATATCTGAGAAGATATAAGCAGACATCACCGAGCCGTTTAGTGTTTCGTAAATAGAGGAACCCCAAACGATATCCCAGTTAAATTTGCCCGGTTCTGCAGTAGTCAGCAGACCATTGTCAAAAGAAACATACTTAAAGTTGTACTCTTCATCTTTAGCTATTGTTGCTGTCTGGTAATTATTCTCACCTATTTTAGACCATTTAACCTCGTACCCGCCACTTTCGGTTAGCCTGAACTGGGCCTTGACCATATCACGTCGCGGTGTACCACCACCGGTCCCGCGGCCGATCACGATGACTTTACTTGCGGTAGCTGTTATCTCAGGAATGACGGTTTTATTCAGGTCTCCTCCCAAATCATCTACTTTTTGAAAAGTCGCTGGATTGGGGTCTGTGATATCCACTTCGAAGGTCTCTCCGCTGACATCCGCAGCGGTTACATCATCCAGGTCTGTTTTATTGACTACAACAGCCATAGCCGATGTAGTATTATTGATCATCACCCGGTTTTGATTACCGCAGTAGAAGGCCAGGTCCCAGCTCGCCCTTACTAATGGTATTTGAAGATCTTTACTAAAATCAATAAATACCATATTGCCGGCCGAGGCACCTGATTCGTTGCTGACCAGACCATTCACCTGTATTGTACTACCAGTAGATTTAGGCACATCAATATCTTCGATTTCACTTTTATTACAAGCCAGCAACAGGCTTAAAGCGCCGGTAAGAATGAGTAACTTCTTCATGCTAGTTTATTTTAATTGTTTATTGAGATTGTAACTTAATGTTGCGAAATAAGACCTGCCATAACTAATAGGCAAATCACGGGAACTACTACCATGCGCAGAAACAATAATGGAAGTATTATTAACCTGGTTAATATTCAACAGGTTCCTCACGCCTAATGTTACTTTAAGACTTGGTATAATCTGTTGTTGCACGTTTACATCTGCAATATTGAATCCTGACACTTTCCCTAACTCCAGGGCTCCGTCACTATTCAAGTTGTAGTTACTTCTCGGTCCAGTATATTTATAAAATATATTAATTCGTGTTTTAGTAGCCAGGATATGGTACATCATTTCGACATTAAACTCAGCTGCCCAATTAAAATAACTTACTTCATCTTTAAATGTTTCCTCTTGAGATAAGCGGTTGAACTGGCCTAGCAAAAGACCTCCCAGGCGCCATTCGACTTTCTGGGTAACGAACTTGTTACTTAAAGAAAATCCGGTAGTTTTATGATTAGTTACATTAATCATGGTGTATTCCTGAGGGTTGGTAGCACTTACCGCCATGTCGATCAGGTTGTTAAAACTATTATAGAAGTAACCGACTTCTGTTGAATACATTCGGTTCTCCTGTAATGGTTTCCTGTATGCGAATGATAAATTAACGCTATTAGAATGCTCGGCCTCCAGGTTTTGGTTACCTATAATGTTATGATTAGCATCTCGGAACTCAAAATATAGCTCTCTTAATGCAGGTGCCCTAAAACCTCGTGCATAAGAAGCTCTTAACGAGAAATTGTCATTAAATCGGTAAAGAGTATTGATAGAAGGAATGACCGGGGGGGCATCATAAATAGAATTCTTGTTTATTCTTATTCCGGGTCTGATATTCAGCTTCTCTGTAGGTCTATATTCAGCTGTTAAAAAACCGGCAAAATTTGTAATCTGCGGAGTACCCTGTATTCTCGCACCGTAAGCGTTGTCGAAACTGTATTCAACTCCGGGTTGAATACTTAATTTTTTATGGGCAACATACAAAAGAGAGGCTCTGAAATTTACCGAATTAAAGCTTGCAGTATCCTGTTCCCCTGCCCCGGTTGTGGGAGTAATGGTGCGATTATTGTAATCGATCATATCTGTTTTGGTATAACGGCTATAATCGGTATACGCTAAACTGCTATTCAGAAACCACTTATTACTCCATTTATGATTATACTGCATCTGATGCGCCATACGGCTGGTCGTGAAAAACTGGTTGGTCGCCCGATATACATCAGTATTGATTTTACTTTTTGTGGTGATTGTCTCTAAAAGGTAATCGTTCCGGTATAGGATATCCCAATTTTTACCTCTGTAAGCTAACCTTAATGAAGGTAATAATTGTTCTTTGGGTTTCCATCCATGTGCCCTATTGTATTGGTCACCACCCCAACCGCCGAAGTCATAATGCAGTACACTCGCCTGCAAGCTTAACTTACCATTATCCCAGCTCCCACTTAACTGCTGGGTATGCAAGCCCTTTCCTGTACCGAAATTATATTCTTTACCAGCGGTCTCTTCTCCGATCTGGGCATTGATCTGAATCGTTTCTGATTCCGGTTTTTTAGTGATGATATTGATAATTCCCGCAAGCGCATCCGACCCGTACATAATCGACATTGGCCCCTCCACTATCTCAATACGCTCTATCTGCGCGACATTTATTTGATTAAGACTTTCTCTCACATCCCCCCGGTCCAATAAAGGCACGCCATCCATCAGGATTTTAATATTACGACCATTCATACCCATCAGCGAGATATCAGCAGTACCTAAGGTCATATCATTATTAAAACGTATACCTAATTCTCCACTTAAGATCTGCTGTGCATTGGTAACTGCTTTAGCCTGGATCCGCTTCTGGTCAATGACATTCATTTTGTATACCGACTTGCGCAAGCTTTGAGGTTGGTACTGCGCCGTCACCACGAACTCTTCCAAAGCGGTATTCGTAGTATCCGTGTCCTTATTATCCTGTGCCCGGCTTACCGTTGTCCCTGCAGACAATATGCCCGCAGTCAATATACCTAACGCAGTTTTTCTAGTATCAAAATGTATCATATGCACAAAGCCTATTATATGAAAGGTGATTTAAGCAGGCAAATTTAGCCAGAATAACCCTCTTTAAGGGTTCAAAATAGGGAATAAGCCTTCCTACCCGGTTTTTTTGACAATTCTCAGACAATCATTTTTTGTTACATCCACCCTGTAAATGTAATTTGGCCCCTAAATTTTATCCTATCTATCCGGCTTTCTGTGCCTGATTCTTATCAGGTTTTAGCCGGGCTTAACGAAACGTCGTTTTCAATATTTTTTTAAATTTTAATGCTTTCGAATTCGTAATTTTAGCCGGATTTTTAATTCCGGGCAAAACCTTTATATTGATCTTTCATGAGTGCAACCGAAGACAAAGCGGTCCAGGCTACCTATTTTAGTATAGCCGGCAACAGCGCATTGGCCGTGCTGAAATGGCTGGCCGGATTCTTTGGCAATTCATACGCTTTAATTGCCGATGCAATAGAATCAACAGCTGATATCTTTGCTTCATTTTTAGTTTTATTCGGCTTAAAATATGCGAAGCGGCCTGCAGATGACAACCATCCTTATGGTCATGGTAAAGTGGAACCATTGGTTACTTTCTTAGTGGTAGGCTTTCTCATAGTCTCTGCCACCATCATTGCCTACCAGAGTGTACAGAATATCAACACGCCCCATGACCTGCCCGAATCCTGGACTTTGTATGTACTGGGCGCCATTATTATCTGGAAAGAAATCTCGTACCGGATCGTTATCAAAAAAAGTAAGGAAACCAACAGCTCGGCACTTAAGGCCGATGCCTGGCACCACCGCAGCGACGCGATCACATCTGTAGCGGCTTTTGCCGGCATCAGTATCGCTTTACTACTGGGCAAAGGCTATGAAAACGCAGATGATTTTGCCGCGCTGTTTGCTTCAGGCTTTATCTTATACAATTGCTATAAGATCTTCCGCCCTGCATTGGGAGAAATTATGGATGAAAATGTATATCCCGAACTGGTACACCAAATCAGGGACATCGCGAAAACGGTCACTGGCGTGGTGGCTACCGAAAAGTGTTATGTACGTAAAGTGGGCATGAAGTTTCATATAGACCTGCATGCAGTAGTAGCCGGGAGCCTGAGCGTGACCGAAGGCCATGAGATCGCCCACAAGCTTAAAGATACACTGATGGAGCAGCTACCAGAGATCGGGAATGTGCTCATCCATATTGAGCCGGCAATATAAATTGCTTACCAGCCTGTAAACCAGATCAATAAAAGTATCAGCCATTGTATACCAATCAGCAACCAAAGCGTTTGTAAGGAAGGCGTAGCCATTCCTTCTATAGTATCCAATACCCTGCCCTTGATCAAATCTGCAAGATTAAAAGATTCGTCTTGCAGGTCCACCTCATCCAGGGTGACTTTTTTCAAGGCAAAGCCGACCAGTTTTTTAGTAACTATATTTTCGGAACTGCTTTTAAGCCGATCCAGGGCTTTCAGTTTTTCTACCGACCAGTTTACCCCTGTCTTCAGAGCTTGGGGCTGTATATTTTTAAATTGGACCAATAAACGGTCCAGCAAAGCATCCAGGTAGCTGAATCCTTTATCTTTCAACAGCTTGCCCGCAACTTTTGCTAAGGCGTAACGGGAACTTAAAGCATATATGATAAACGGGCAAAGTACTAAGACCAGGAGCAATAAGGTCGCACCGACAGGCCTGGCGATGAAGGCGGCCACAACAAAAGGGATTTCACTGACTCTGGCAGATGCTCCTACCCCCACCTCCTTACCCAGGCGGATTAAACCAACTATAAAAACAATGATGGTGGAAAGCGCACCCAATAAATTGCTTTTAATAAAAGCACCGGCAAATACACCGGAAAGCTTAGCGAAATAAGAAAGATTACTTTTTATGGACTCCATAAATGTGGTTTATATTGAATAGCAAATTAAGCTATAGCTGCGGATATTTAAAAACTTTGTGGGTATAGTTCATTTTGAACCAACTAAAATCCCTTTTCTTATTCAGAAATTACGGTTTGTTCAGCGTGTTTAAAGCGATTTTCATGGTGGCTTGCCCTGCTTAAATGAAATGAATTTTAAGCATCCCCAAAAATCAAATGGCATTGATTATTTTTCCTGAGCGAACCCGGCTTGAGTAAACAAGAATAGGCAACCGTTGCGCAAATCCTCAATAAGACTGATATTTATTATGACGGTATAAATAACAACATAAAGCCCGGCGATTGCCGGACTTTCTTTGCAGATACCATTCCAATCATGATTAAAACAATGGTTTGTTAATAAGATCTAATTTAAAATACAAAGCACTTTGAAATAAAAAGTAAATAATATATTTGTTGCACTTTAAAATCATGTAAGCCTGATAATTGATTACAAATGAGTCCACAAACGGATATTTTCTACAATAAATTTTCCTTCTTCTACCCCTTAGTAGACCTTGTACTGCAACCACAGAAGAAAACTTTGTTTCGCATCATTCATAGCCTGCCCGAAGGACAACTACTTGAAATTGGCGCGGGCAATGGCAGTCATTTCAAATATTATGATAAACATCAGGTAACCGCAATTGACACTTCAGCCGCCATGTTAGCCATTGCGCGAAAAAACAGGACTGATAAGATCAAGGTTTTAAAAATGAGTGGAGAAGCCCTTTCCTTTGAAGCAGCCACATTCGACTATGTGGTGCTGTCGCATGTAATTGCCGTAGTCCCCAATCCGGAACAATTACTCGCTGAAGTTTTAAGGGTATTGAAGCCCGGCGGCCAATTATTTATACTCAATCATTTCACTCCTGAGAACTGCTTAAAGTATATTGATCGCCTGTTTAGTTTGGTTTCAAAGGTGTTCCATTTCAGATCAGTTTTCTATATAGATAAACTGGAAGTTATAAAAAAGTACTTACTGATTAAAGAAGTTCATTTCGGTCCGGGAGCTTATTTTAAATTGTTAATTTACAAGAAGCAATGAAGCAAAAGTATCTCATTAAGTACCTATTCATTTATATAGTCCTGTTGGTAAGCTTGTTTATCTACTTATTTTACAGAACGGAGAAGACGCTTGTCACCAGCATGCTCATTCGCATGATTTCATCCGAAAACTATGCGATATTAAAGATCCGTATCCGTAGCGCATTACCCTTAAATGATACCATCATCTATTCTCTTCCCGAAGGCTTATGGATACTGTGCATTACGCTGACTTCAAAATCCTATTATATCCGCTTAAAAAACCTGCGAATTGATTGTGTCTATATCCCGCTGCTCTTTTGTATAACACTTGAGTTTTTACAGCTTTTTCATATCACTAACGGTCAATTCGACCTTATTGATATTGCCTTCTGTATCCTATTCTGGATATTAGGCATCTTCCTCTTCAACGATAAGACAGAGCAACAAAATATCTTGCTCCGACCTAATGTACAGGCCATTGTTTGCCTGGCAAGCTACTGTATTGTATACCTCGCTCACGTTTTTAAATAGTATTACACCATTTTTTATGAACAGGATCAATAAACATCTGAAAAGTTACCGGTATGCTTTAAGAGGAATCTATATCGCATTCAGGGAGGAAAACAATATGCGTTTCCACTTGCTTGCAGCAATTGCTGTTGTTACCTTAAACATTGTCCTGGACATTAATAAGACCGACTGGCTGATCACTTTAATCTTGGTTGGTCTGGCCTGGACAGCTGAGGTATTTAATACTGCTATCGAGACTTTAGCAGACCGTGTAACTAAAGAACAGGATCCTTTAATTGCCAAAGTAAAAGATTTGGCCTCCGGTGCGGTACTGATTACGGGCGGCATTGCGCTTATTTGTGCTTTTATTATTTACCTCCCCTATTTGTAAAACAGCTAAATTGATTTTTAAGCAAAGGTTAATTACACAACAAACCCGGTCTTCATAGTTAATACTATGAAAACCGGGTTTGTTATTTTAAACACCTGGGGTCTATTTTTCGCGGCTTTCCTTGTCTATCTTAAATCTAAAGGAACCGTTAGTGATGCGCAGGGGTTTTTCATCGTCATCGAATTGATTGGGCATATCCAATTCAAATTTTCCTTCAACCCATCCGGCAGCTACCTTAGTGATTTCGAAACTTCCTGCATTAGGAATCCCGGAATGATAAAAATCGTATTCTTTACCAGTCTTCATGGTTAAATACAAATATACAGCAGGGCAAGGACCATCCTTTGGCGTCTCGGTTTGCTCAATAGGTATTTTACCAACTACAGGATTGGTATGCGGCGCTGTTAAGATCACCATCCGCAGCTCAAAGGCTGACTTAGGGGCATAAACTACCGTAAATACATGTTTATTACCTGCTCTCTCCTTTTCATTGCCTGGCTCAAACTGGTTGTAGCTCACCAGCTCTGCCGGTTTAAAAGATGCGGCTTTACCATTCACCTCAAACTTTAAATACATACCTGTAGGTGCAGGTTTGGTTTGCGCTGAAACCGATGTAATTAAAGTTGCAGCTATAATCGTAAAGATTGCTTTTATCAAATATTTCATGGTCTTATTTTACCTGTTTATAAATTGAGCAGTAATATACTGCTAGTCTTTCATTTCCTTTTCGATCTTAAACCGGAAGGAGCCGTTAGTAATATGCATCACTTCCCCATCATCAATACCAATCCTTCTGGGCATATTCAGCTCAAACGTTCCTTCTACCCAACCTGCAGCTACTTTAGTAATTTCAAAGTGGCCGGCATTTCCCTCTTCTGATCCAAAGAAATTATAATCCTCTCCTACAACCTTCGTCAGGGTTACATTTACAGCAGGCAAAGGACTTTCCGGAGTTAAGTAGGCTACATAAGGAAGCTTACCCGCCACCGGATTGGTGTGTGCCGGGGTATGAATCCTGATATCCATATTATAGGTTTGTTTTGTAGATACATAGAATACGTGTTGATTGTTAGGTTTTACGCCGTCTTCCCCCGGCTCAAAACTATTATAGCAGCTCAGTAGGTCACTTTTAAAACTTATCGTTTTGCCGTCCAGGTCGAATTTCAAAAAAGCGCCGGTTGTCTGAGCGGATGCAGTGGTGCATAAAGCTACAATAAGTAAGAGTAGCGTGGCTTTCAGTAAATGTTTCATTTTATTTTGTGTTTGTTTGTGAGAATTAATAAACGTGTAATATTGAGCTCTTGCTTTTTGACAAATCCCGGTTAGTCATTTTAAAGCATAAGGAAAATGACTGCTAATACTGCACTTCCTCTGCTATCTCGAAACGAAAAGAACCGTTGGTTAACTGAACTGTTTTGGTGTCGTCGAACATCTCCGGGATCTTTATTTCAAATTTACCTTCAACCCAACCATCAGCCACTTTCGTGATTTCAAAATAACCTATACTGCCTTTTTGGGTACCATAGAAGTCCATCTCCTCCCCAACCGTCTTGGTCAGTGCTACGTATACTGCAGGAATAGGATTATTAGGCTTGTAGGTAGAGGACACAAAGGGCAGCTTGCCTACCACAGGATTAGTATGCGGTGGGGTATGGATAATAATATCCATTTTATAAGTTTGTTTTGCGGTAACCATTACTAAGAATGCATGCTCATTGTTCGTTTTTTTATCTTTGTCGCCCGCTACAAAATTATTATAGTTGATCAGGTCATCTCCCTCTGCCAGGATCGTTTTCCCACCCAGGTCATACTTGATATAAGCACCATTTTGCGCGGAAGCTGCCATAAATAAAGTCGCAGCAATAAGGGTCAAGACCACTTTCAATAAATGTTTCATTATATTTTTTTCAATTTTTAGATCAATTAATAGCTAGTTCATTTTTCGGTACCAGTCCTATCATTCCTCGGCTATCTCGAAACGAAAAGTACCATTGGTTAAATGAAGCAGCTTCGTCTTTTCGAATGATTTGGAAATTTTAATTTCAAACTTGCCTTCTACCCAGCCATCGGCTACCTGAGTAATTTCAAAATATCCTGCACTGCCGTCGTCGGACCCATAGAAGTCCATACTCTTCCCAACAGCTTTGGTCAATCCGATATACACCGCTGGCATAGGACTACTTGGCTTATAGCTTGCAGATACGTAAGGTAGTTTTCCGGTAACAGGATTGGTGTGCGGTGGTGTATGAATGATAAAATTCAGCTTATACACATGATCGGTCATAGCCTTTACATACAAAGAATGCTCATTATTCGCTTTTGCATCTTTGTCTCCTGCTTCAAAATTATTGTAGCAGCCCAGGTCATCACCGCTTACCGTTATTGTTTTTCCAGCCAGGTCATACTTTAGGAATGCCTCATTTTGTGCGGAAGCAGTGATAAATAAAGCTGCGGCAATAAGCGTAAAGACTACTTTCAGCAAAGATTTCATTGTATTATTTATTAGTGTGAATTATTGAACAGCAGCTTAAAAGCCTGCTGCTAATCGCTCTTCAGATTTTTTCAAAATGCGCTAAAAAACGCAAGCTTAATCTTACCTTTCCTTCTCTAGTTTAAAGCGGAAACTGCCATTGGTGATAGGAATTACCTGCTCATCGTAATAGGCATGGGAGACTGCTATTTCAAATTTACCCTCGACCCAACCATTTGCTATTTTAGTGATCTCCATATAACCCTTACTGTTAGCGCGGGAACTATGAACACTACGTTCTCCCACATTCTTAGTCAGGTAAAATGAAACTGAAGGAAGCGGATTGTTTGCCTCATATACGAAAGGTACAAATGGTAATTTCCCCACAACCGGGTTTGTATGCGCCACGGTATAGATGCTTATATCCAGCTTATAGGCTTGCTTATGCTCATCCGTTACAAATAAGACATGATTGTTATACGCGGGCTTGCCATCCTCAGCCGCTTCAAAGCCATTGTAGCTGACGATATCATCTCCTTTCAATGTTACGGTTTTTCCTTCAATTTCGAACTTCAGGAAAGCTCCTGTCGTTTGTGCCGTAACAGCAGTAAATAGAGTGGCCGCTATAAGCGTCAATACCGATTTAATCAAATAGTTCATTATTTTTCTTATTCTTTGAGTTAACTAATAAACAGGCAACATGATCATGCTGCCTGCTATAAATGCTTTTTCCAATCCGATAAACAGGAAATGATTATTTCATGCCCAGGTCTTCAACGCCGGTTACTTTATCCCCTTCCCAGCACAATTTAAAAGTACGGGTAGTAACCCCGGCCTTTGCTTCCATAGTACAACATTGTCCTTCGACAGCTACCACCTTTGCCTCTTGCATGTTATAATTGGCAAAAGTCAGGCTGTTAGACTCGTCAAGACTGTTCTTTAAGCTATCGCTAAAGAAAGCATTTGCCGCTCTTTGGGCACATCCTTCTGTACCATCCAGCATAGCCATTAAATCATTCATTTTGCCCGGGGCAGCAAGCTCCGTTTTAGCGGTCTTTTCTGACTCAGTAGCTCCGTTGGCCTCGGCTCCGCTGCAGGATGCGATAAAGGTTGCTAAGGTCAATGCTGCTACTGTAAATAAATTTTTCATTTTTAAATTGATTTTTAATTGCGTATTTATCGGTCAACGATAATAAATCGTTCCTGTTTTAAGATCAAAGGTGTAGGGGGAAAGCTTATTTAAGGCTCTCGTATGCTGCAATTTGTTGATCCAGGTCATTCAGCTCACTGTTGAATACAGGCTCCATCTTAAAGTAACGATTACCTTTCTTGAAATAGAAATTATAGTACTTAATCGGTCCTCCGCCTGAGCCTGTCATTTTATAGACAATACCGAAAGCACCATTCTTGAGTTGCCGGGTTTCAATCAGCTCAATAAAATCTGCACTTTTAGTAACAGCCTCTTTCAGCATAGCAGTATCGGTAGGGAAAGCAGCTGCTGCAATTTCTATAACATTAACCCTTGCACTTCCTCCCATATTAAAATCGTACCTGGAGAATTCCGTATCTGTTTCGGTAGGTTTAAAATCTGTAAATTCTGGCGGCGCATCCAGTTTGGGCGATGTGATCGTAAGATCATATTTTTCCAGTTTCGTATCCTCTAAAGGCTTATTGTTACAGGCCTGGACGAATAATGCGGCAATAATGGTTAATTGTAAAAGGATCTTCTTCATTATTTAATGTTGTTGGGATTTAAATTAACCCCGGTTTATACTAAAAGATTATTTAAATGCGGCAGAGCCTGCTATAATATCCCAGATTTTTTTTGTGTTGGCTTCAGAAAAAACTTCGCCTTCGTTATTGACGATTCCCGAGTACCTGCTGTCATCAATCACGATATAGCTATCTCCTTTATCTTTAATGTAATAAGAAAAATGACTGACAGGCTCGTCCAGGTCTTTCCCACTGGCATCCGTGAAGGTTTTTGTAAAAATATAACCGTTTGCATTTTCAGTCACCATTTTTACTTTGTTCTGTGTATCCTCTGTTCCGGTATCCACTTTTTTGGAATCTGCAATTACTTTTGCCAGATCCTGGCTCATCAAAGCATGTTCCTTAAATTGAATCCTGAGCTCATACTTATTAGGAAATGTCACCAGCAGGCCCGGAGTGAGACTTTCGGTATCTTTTTCTATTTTAGCAGCTTTAGGCAGCTTTACAGAAAAAGCCGGGATCTCAAGCTCTTTCACGATACCGGAAATTTCTTTTAATTCCCAATCCGCTTCATTGACTCCTGCTGCAGGAGCAACAGGCTTGTCTTTATTGACAACTTCTTCTTTGCTTTCATTTTTCACTTCACTTCCTGTGCAGGAAATAAGCGTTGCCATTAGCACCGCCGATACGTAGACTAACTTTTTCATATTACTGATAAAAATGATGATTATAAAATGCTTTTTAGGTAACCTGTAACGGTTTTTCGAGGAATAGAAGTACTATGCCATTACTACTTTTTTCTTTACAAAAAAGCGCATGATACCACCAACAAGGCCAAGAAGCCCTGCAAGGATCATTATATATACGCCATAGCCCGCTGTAGCGCCTACAGTTACGGCATCTCCGGTAGTCGCATCATTGTAATATTTTAAACCGAGCATAGCCACTAAAAGAGAAAACAGGATAGCAATAATAGCGGTCCATTTCTTATTCAGCAAGCCCATAATTAAGATGATAGCGCCCATAACTACAAAGAACAATCCAGGGTTTCCTCTCATTTCTCCTAAAAAACCATTTTGGGAAAGCCCCATTACATTTACCCAGGGTAACCAGGCAGAGATAATGGAAAGGATACCTGCTATACTCATTGTCAGTCTTGAAATCATGTTGATTAATTTTGATTTGAAATAAATTTGAAGCTGCAAAATAAGCTGCAAGCCCCTATTATTTCAGGCAAATGAAAATCCGTCAACATTTTTTGAAAATTCGTTCCCGCTGCGGGGATGTCCGTTATAATTATAGCGAATTAAGGTAGCTGAGAAACTCTTCTTTCTTTCTTACAGAAAGCGGAATGGCTGTTTTATCCTTCATGATGATGCTTCCCGAATCCGTTTTTACATAATGATCAAAATAAAGCATATTGATCAGGTGCGATTGATGGGTACGGAAAAAACCCATAGGAAGTAACAGGGTTTCGTACTCTTTCAGGGTCGTGGAAACAAGTAGTTTCTGACCGTTCAGCATATAGAATGTGGTATAATTCTTTTCCGATTCACAACGGATGATATCCTGTACATTAATTGAATAAACCTTTTCCGAAGTTTTTAAAATAATCTTCTGCAAGTTCCTGGGGCGTTCAATATTGGACAACAGCGTGCTGAACTGCAGTTCCAGCATTTCTTTACTTAAGGTTTCCTTGGCCTTTTTAACCGCCTCAACCAGGTCAGAAGGATCTATAGGTTTCAACAAGAAATCAATCGCGCTGAAGCGAAAAGCTTTGATCGCAAACTCCTGGAAAGCGGTGATAAAGATGACTTTGAAGTCAATAGGTTTTAATTGTTGCAAGAGATCAAAGCCCGTACCGTCCCCCATTTCTACATCGAGAAATACCAGGTCGGGCAAATATTTCTGGATAGCCGCCACCCCGGACGCCACACTATCTGCTTCCGCAATAATCGCAACATCAGGGCAATACTGCTTTATGACCGCCATATTCTTATGGCGGATATTATCCATGTCGTCTATTATAATTGCTCTAAGCATCTCTTAATGGTTGTAAATGTACGGAATTTCAAAAAAGGTCTTTACGCCTTGTATGAAATTGTTTTCCCCTGTGATATTGAAGGTATGAATCATCACCTCTTTCTTGGCCGTAATACTTTGTAAGCGCTCTTTGGTAATTTGCGTGGACAAAGAGCGTTGTCCTTCCACTTTTTCCTTTTCTACAAGCCCGGCACCATTATCCGTCACTTCAAAAAACAGCTGGTTATCCTGCATATAAAAATGAATATGGACGATACCGCCTTCCGTTTTATTCTTCAACCCATGCTTAATGGCATTTTCAATAAATGGTTGCGTCAGCATCGGAGGCAATAAAACAATTTCGGGGTCGATCCCATCGTCCACCATTACCTTGTGTGTGAAATTATTATTGTACAGGAGCTTTTGAATCGTCATGTAGTTATCCAGCATATTCAACTCTTCCTCCAGGCTGATATAATTTTCCCTGGAGTTTTCCAGGATCTGCCGGGTCAGCTTGGAGAACTTGGTTAAGTAATTGATCGCTTCCTCCTGCTTATTACCATAGATCAGGCTCTGTATATTATCCACCGAATTGAAGATAAAATGCGGGTTCATTTGGGTCAATAATAAACGTTGCTTGAGTTCTTCGTTTTTGTTTGCTGTTATGATCGCCTTCTGCCTGAAATATTTGACCACGAATAGAATGATTGCGCCTAGCAAAAGCGCCAATGCGCCAAAGCCATACAACAGCATATTCCTTTTGGCAATCTTCTTTTGATTTTCAAGCGTAATCTGCGCCACTTTTTTTTCCTGCGCTACTTTATTCAATAATTCCTTTTTCTCATATTCATATTCCAGCTGTTGTTCCTTCAGGGTATTTCTTGCTTCCTCAATTTTCGCAGAATCCTTTAGCTCGGTATACAATTCGTAGGCTGCTAATGATTTTTCCGGCCTTCCGGTTGCCTTGTATAATTCGTATAAGGATTTGCTGATATTAGTCATGTGTTTAACGGAGTAATTCCGCTGCGCACTCTTTAAACCCTGGTTATACAATTGCTCTGCCCTGTTATAATTTTTTTGCGATAAATAAACATCTCCCATACGATTCAGGACTTCCGCTTTCGTAAGATCATCGGAAGAAAGACTTAATGCTTCATTGTAAAAACGAATGGCTTGGTCATCCTGCTGCATGGCGTGCATTAACTTGCCATAAGTAGCAAGCGTCATGATATACATAAACTGATCTCCTGACCCTTTAGCCTGCTCCAGTGCTGCTTTGATATAGGTTTCGGCTTCCGGATAGTTTTTCAGAATCAGGTAAACATTCGCGAGATTATTATTGACACTGGACATTTGATTCAGGAAATACGGATCCTGGGCTGATTCTTTTTGTGCCGCATACCAGGCCAATGTCTTTTTATAATAAGTTACCGCTTCCGCATAGTTTTGCTGGTAGAAGTAAAGCGTACCGATGAGATGGTTCGTATAAACAATGCGTTCTTCCTGGTGATGCTTTTCAAAATATCTCAATGCCTCAAAATAAGCCAGGACTGCCCGGTCATACATATTGATCTTACTGTAACAAATCCCTTTACTTAGGGTACTTTCCGCGACTTTTCCAGCTTCACCCAGGCTGGTATATATTTCTATTGCCTTTTCAATATGCTGTAAGGCTATAGTAAAGTCATTATTGGGCGGGTTTACAGTAATGTTGTTATAATAATTACCAATATAACTGGTAAATGTCTTCCTTTGCGCAGCACTGATATTTTTTTGAGCCAACTGTTTTTGAGCCTCCTGTTTCAATTGCTCATTGTAAGTATAATATTCCGGGTCATCCAGCGGAATAAACTCCATAATGCTATTCAGTGTATGGAGCTTTAGGGTATCGGGTATATTCGTCTTTAGGGCGGCTTTCAGGGAATCCATATTTTCCTGTGCAAAGTTTCTTTGTGAGAAAGCAATTACAAGAAAAATTAAAAATACAGGGGTGCGTAGATACCGGGAGTACAGCTTCATCGTTTGGTCAATTTGGGAATAACGGCAGATTTTATTTTATAAAAAAAGCGTAAGGTTCATAAAAAGCGCTTCATAGGGGTATCGGTTAATGCGCAAATATAGAGATTCCTAAATTATCCTTTCTCAAATGGAAACATAATGGGATTCAGTAATACAATAACAGCTTTCGTAAAACTGCAAATATAATTAACTAAGCAGCCTATTCGCAAAATATTAATGCCAGCTAAACATAAACTTACCGTTCATTAATCAAAAAATAATATAGCTAATCTATACCCGAACAACTCCTTTATGAATAACTCATTGCACCTATAGAAAATTCGTAATGATTCAGCGAAAATTCGTCAAAAAACAGACGCATCTAACGATATAGTTTACTTTTATTTTAATCATGCCAATTGACTTTTTGCTTGCGCTTTGATAATTGCCGGGTAGAGAGCCCGCACAGTACCGAACCGGCACAAACCATAGCGGCCCCCTGCCAGAACGATACACCCAAAACAGTAGCCAATAATACGGAGGACAGTGCAGAAGATAGTACCGGGATAAAATAAGATGCCCCGGCCAACACGGTAACATTACCCCGCAAAATACCCACATTCCAGGCGGCATAGCCGAAACCCATAGCACAGGCGGCCAATACTAAATAAATTATAGCAGAAAAAGTAAAAGTCATTTTGACCGGATCACCGGAAACGAAAAATTTGATCCATAGCACGACCGCCACCATCATAAAAAAGAGGGTGATCCCATTCACTCCTTTTGCCCAGCGGATCGTGACCACGCAATAGGCCGCCCATAATAAAGCGCCTAAAAATGCCAATCCGTAACTCAATGGATTGGTTTGGACATTCCCCCACATTTCCATAACATTAAACCCTTTATCGCCGCCCAATACCCAGACAATCCCGGTCATAGCAAGGATAATACCGGGGATCATCAGCCAGTTGGCCTGTTTAGCCGTAAAAATAACGGTAGCTATCATCGCGAATGTCGGCCATAAATAATTGACCATACCAACTTCTATAGCCTGCCTGGGATTAGTGGTATAGCCTACAGACAAAGCCAGGCAGAGCTCGTAGGCGACCATTAAAAAACCACCAAAAATCAAGTACTTCTTTGGAAATTTTGATAAGGGTACCCACTTCATCGTTAGTAGCAGGAAAACGGCAGCAAGGGTGTAGATCATCGCAGCACCGGCTGTTGCCCCAAATGCGGCACTTACTTCTTTTATCAGACCTATAATTGCACTCCATAATAAGAGGGCCACAAATCCGATGGCGGTTGCTTTCGATTGATCGTTCATTGAAATTGTAAACGCGTTTTAATTTGGGCTTAATCTTTACCCATACTAATAAGGTACAAAAATGAGAATAAAATAATTGTGATGAAAGGACCTAATTTTATCCGTATCGGGCATATATATCAAAATTAAATCTTCTAAAACCGGCTTCAGCAATTGGCACCTATCGAAAGTGCCGAAGCCCATAAAGATAAATAAAGGATTCAGATTTATAATCTCTTTATCATGTCAAAAAGGGTTAAGGTGCTTCATTACCACCTTAATTTAATCGGCAGTAAACCATGACGGCATGGCTGATATGAGCAGCCAAAAATACAGCAGACACGGTGATAAAAATCCAACGTCTGTAGGGTATAGAAAAACTGAATGAATCTCCGATAAGTGCGATTCCTGCTATCCATACTACAGGTGTATATGCCGGCGCGACGAAGCCCATAAAACTGTTACTCCAGATACTTGCCGGAAAATAGATTAACATAATCCAGGAAGCAAAATATACAATCAGGCCTAGTAGATATACGTATAAGCCAATTTTTTGCTTCTTTGTATGAAAACTAAGGGGCATTAAGAATGCAATTACAAAGAGGAAAAATCTGAAAATATTTTCTAGATACGTCAAAGCATTAGGGATACCGCTGGAGAATACTTCCGGCTCATAGTTTTCAGGTAATTTCTCAGTTAATAAAATGTTCCAAATCAAGATTGGTATAACCAAGATAAAACAATTCAATAAGTATGGTTTAAAAACAGTTCTTATAGTTCCCATTATGCCTATTGCTTAGCTGTTTAGTATATTTCTAGTCTTTAAACCCTTATCTTTTTAACGCAGTTATTGATACAACCATTGTGTAAATATGATCTATATCTTCTAAAGCAAAATAAAGGTCCAATCACTACCCTCAGTTCTTTTTCATTATCCTCTAATCGTCGCCTGATACAATTGCGAAGTCCACTAAAAAAACAAAGCCCCAGATTGCTCTGGGGCTTTAAAATCTCCGCGGAGAGAGAGGGATTCGAACCCCCGGACCTGTTACAGTCAACAGTTTTCAAGACTGCCGCATTCGACCACTCTGCCATCTCTCCGGGTGCAAAATAAGGGCATTCAATTTTTATAACCAAAAAAACTTCACAAAATGATAAAATATTTTTTCTATCATAAATCCAAACCCAATAGTACAAAGGGTTTTAAGCCCATTCTTTTAGCAAAACTTTATTCAAACACTCTGAAAATTTAGCCTTAATTTTATAATATGTTTGATTATAAAGTATTTTTCTGGTTTATTGGCTGTGCCCTGTTTTTCAGTGCCTGCAATACTAATACCTCCATAAGCCAAACGAATTCAAAGACCATAAATTCAATGATAGAGAACACAGAAAACTTAAGTAAGGAACAAAAAACAGATACTGCCATTTTCGCCGCCGGTTGTTTCTGGTGCGTAGAAGGCCAGTTTAAACACCTGGATGGTGTACAAAGCGTCAAAAGCGGCTATATAGGCGGCACCGTACAACAGCCTACCTACGAACAGGTATGCACCGGCACCACCGGTCATGCGGAAGCAGTTAGAGTAATCTACGATGCCAACAAAATCACTTACGATCAATTACTCGCTGCTTTTTTTGTATCCCATGACCCCACCCAGCTCAATCGCCAGGGCAATGATATCGGGACGCAATACAGAAGCGCCCTATTCCCTCTAAATGAGACCCAAAAAGAAAAAGCCCAATATTACATCAGCCAGCTCAACCTGGAAAAGGTTTATACTGCCCCGATTGTGACCAGTATAGAGCCCCTTAGTGCTTTTTACGATGCAGAGGCTTACCACGACAACTATTTCGAGCTGAACCCACAAAACAGTTATTGCCAGCTGGTCGTAAAACCCAAAATTGAAAAGTTCAAAAAAGTATTTGCCGATAAATTAAAGCAATAAAAAATGCCCCTGGTTGACCAGGGGCATTTGCTTGTAATATTTTATAAAATCTATCGGCTATAATTTGGCGCTTCTTTAGTAATCACCACACCATGTGGATGGCTCTCTGCCATACTGGCGCTGGTAATTTTAATAAATTGCGCTTCATCCTGTAAACGCTTAATTGTATCGGTACCACAATAACCCATACCGGCTTTCAGGCCGCCTACAAATTGCTGCACGATTTCGCTCACCGTACCTTTATAAGGCACACGGCCCACAATACCTTCCGGAACCAGTTTCTTCACATCATCTTCAGCATCCTGGAAGTAACGGTCCTTAGAACCGCTTTGCATGGCATCCAGGGAACCCATACCTCTATAAGCTTTAAACTTACGTCCTTCATAAATAATGGTATCACCAGGACTTTCTTCAGTACCCGCAAATACTGATCCGGCCATAATACAGGAAGCACCTGCCGCTATCGCTTTCACCAGGTCTCCGGTATAGCGGATACCACCATCTGCAATAACAGGAATACCTTTTTTCTTCAATGCCGTAGCCGCTTCCATCACTGCCGTTAACTGCGGTGCACCAATACCGGTAACGATACGGGTAGTACAGATAGAACCAGGGCCAATACCTACTTTAACCGCATCCGCACCCGCTTCGGCCAAAGCTAAAGCACCGGCAGCAGTTGCAATATTTCCACCGATGATCGGTAGTTTCTTAAAGTTCTTCTTCACATTACGCAAAGCATCCAGGATACCCTTAGAATGACCATGGGCACTATCTAAAGTAACAATATCCACACCCGATTGGATCAAAGCATCAACGCGGTCCAGGATATCAGCAGTTACCCCGATAGCAGCACCTGCCAGCAACCTGCCGTAACTATCTTTACAGGAATTAGGATGACTGGAATGTTGTAATATATCTCTATAAGTGATCAAACCCATTAATTTTCCGGATTTGTCCACGATAGGTAATTTTTCAATTTTATGTTGCTGGAGTATTTTTTCTGCTTTTTGCAGGTTAGTCCCGTGCGGCGCGGTTACCAGGTTGGAGCTGGTCATGATCTCGCTCACTTTCTTTCGGGAATTCTTCTCAAAGCGCAGGTCCCTGTTCGTAAGGATACCTACCAGGATATTATTGCTATCTATGATTGGAATACCACCGATCTTATTTTCCCGCATCAGTTTTAAAGCTTCGCTTATGGTCTGATCAGGATGTAAGGTGATCGGGTCAAGGATTAAGCCGCTTTCAGAACGCTTTACTTTTCTTACCTGCTCGGCTTGCTGCTCGATGCTCATGTTTTTATGCAAAATCCCCAGGCCACCTTCACGGGCAATTGCAATAGCCAGAGTAGCCTCTGTAACGGTATCCATTGCCGCAGAGACAATAGGAACGTTCAAGGTAATATCTTTGGTCAGTTTAGTGGAAATGTTCACTTCCCTAGGAAGGACTTCTGAATAGGCAGGCACTAGTAAAACATCATCAAATGTTAAGCCTTCTCCGTAGAATTTATTAGATTTTGTAGCCATGTGCAAAGATAGGTATAGAAATAGTAAATTTCAAAATAAAAATCCGGGTTAAGATTTATTTGGCAAAAAAAACAGGTTACTTTTTATGCAATTCCTGATAAACAGGCATCCTAATAGGTAAGGGATCAAACCAGGTACGTTAACAATTAAATAGAATAAAAATTCTATTTGTAAAATCAGGGTTTGTATCTTTGCCCATTAAATTTCTAATCAAAACAAAACAGATAAAAATGAAAAAGTCGATCTTAGTTTTATCCGCAATTGCAGGTATCGTATATTTAACTTCTTGTGGAGGTAATGAACAACCGGCAGAAGCTCCGGGATTTTCCCAGGCGCAATTAGACTCAATCAAGAAAGCAACAGAGGACTCCATTGCAGCAGCGAATGCATTAGCAAAAGACTCTTTATTAAATAAAATGGCAGAAGATTCTATCGCAGCAGCTAATGCAGCAGCGGCGGCAGCAGCTAATTCCGGAACAAAAACAGGCAATAAGCCAGCTCCTTCAAAACCAGGAACTACTAAGCCTACTACTAAGCCTACAACTCCTGTAAAACCAACAGAACCGGCAAAACCAGCGCCAAGAACTCAAGAGCAAATTAAAGAAGATAAGAAAAAAGCAGAATTTGGCGATGCTGGTGCTAAAGCCAGATTAGAGCAAGATAAGAAAAACAAAAAAGCGGCTGAATTCGGCAACCAAGAAGCACAAAAAAAGGTTGACGAAGTAAAAGCTTCTAAAAAAGCGGCTGAATTTAATAGATAAGAATACACTTATCCATAAAAAAGCCGGTTGATTTCATGTCGAAATCAACCGGCTTTTTTATGGACTCTCCTCTTTTAAGCATAGCTACTCACATTGTGAAACTACCATTTTCTGATTTTCATAATGGCACAAAACATTCATTAGGAATAGTTGCAACTGAAAAAAAATAAGGAAAATCAAATATTGACTTTCCTTATTTTTCTAAATATAGACAAAATTATTATTGTCTCTTAGTCCAAGTACCAGTATAGTTATTGATATTGGTACCATCAGAAAGACCATAATTAATGGTAAGTTTCCTAGTTTTTACATTGTAGCTACCGTCACCAGAAACGTTATTTTCTCCATCTGGTTTTTGGCTAGGAATAGTAAAAGAGATCACATCACCAGCCTTTGTAACATTTGACGTTACTAATTCACTAACACCTTCGAAGAAGTCTCCAAACTCTTGGATATTAACAACTGTTACTGTAGCATTTTTAGTAATAACCGGAACATATGTTTTAGTAAACTGATCTGAAGTTCTTGTGTCAACAGCGTCATAGATACCAATCATTTGCTCTCTGATCTCAACATCGCAGTTGCTACCTTCATAACCTAATGTACAGTCTTCATCTTTGGTACAAGAAGTGAAAGTCATTGAACCTACAGACAATAAGGCTAACATAGCAGCCGTCGAAATTACACGTACTTTTTTCATAATCTAATTTTTATTTGTTTAAAGTTTAAAGTTTATTCTGTTTGTTATTTTGATATACTTTCTCTATAAGACGATAAATCCGACCTATAAAAAACAAAAGTAATTGAAAATTAACAATACTTGTAATTTCAGGATCGGATTAACAATTTTTTCAAATCATCAGGTATTAAACACTTACTTACTTATTGATACCATCTAGGGACATCCGGAAAATCCGGCAGGAGTAGCATCTAAGTAATATGCTTTGGAAATCGATGAAACAATTGATGCCGTAAAACTAAAATAGCCATCCCAACCATTCGGTATGATAATAGAATAATCAGACTGTACTGCAGACGTACTTCCTTGCAATGTAGAGCAAATAACATGTGTAGGAACTGGATTAGCGACAGGAATATCTATGGAAATACAAGGACTATACCCACCGAATCTACACTCCTTAGGTCCTTGAAATTTCCTGTATATTCCACTTGGGGCTGTATGATGATAAAACAGCATTTCAACTCCTTTTCCTCCCGTACACATATAGTTTCTGGTATTGTTATCAACATTTATATAGTAGTTCACCCGTTTATAGGCACTGCCAAGCGGACTGGCTGTGGTATTAATATAATAAAATTGGCTAATCGCTGGTATCGGTACAGAAGAAGAGGTCGTCCAACTATTGGATCCGGAAATTACCGCTAAAGTACTTTCCTTGGAAGTATTGCTTTTTCCCGATTTTACCAAAGACTTGAGCCACTGATAATCGACATATTCAACTATTGGGTATGCTGTATTTGTTTCAATTTGAGCTGGCTCATTTTTTTGACAGGAAGTCATAAAGGCCATTACCCCACTAATAATTCCAATAAAAGTCTGTTTGAGATTCATAAATTTCATTTTAAATTAAAAAATACATTTTAATCAAAAATAATAAATAATGAATACAAATTCAATAGATTACCAGTCTTTCTGTTTCAAACTGCGCTCCGCGTCCCGGCTCTTAATACTCTCCCTTTTATCATGCAGCTTTTTACCTTTCCCCAACCCGATCTCCAGTTTGGCATAGCCATTATCATTAATAAACATGGATAAGGGCACAATAGTAAAGCCCTTCTCCTTGATCTTCTGCGCCCACTTTTTTAATTCTTTCCGGTTGAGCAACAATTTCCTTTCCCGCGTAGGGTCATGACCTACATAACCCGCATTTACATATTGTGCAATATGCAGGCTCCGGATCCAGAGCTCGTCTTTATGAAAAAAACAGTAACTATCATTAAAGCTCACCTTCCCGGCACGCACGGACTTAATCTCGGAACCCGTCAACATGATCCCGGCATTCAGGCGGTCTTCAATAGCATACTCAAAGGTAGCCGGCCTGTTCTTTATATATACTTTCGCTTGTTTACTATGCTTACTCATAAAAATCAATTACAAATTGGCAATTACAAATCTGATTATCCGTTTCGAAACTTTATAGTTTTTTGTATAGTGCCTATAATCTTACAGATCTCCTCAATATCTAATAACAGGCTATCCGCTTCTTGCTCCGATAAATATAAGGTTTCCTTTAATAATTTTATCCAATACCTGGTCTCCCGGGCTTCTTTGTAAGCTATTGTCAGCTTGGCAAAAAAATCTTTCTCACTTTGTCCACCAATTGCTTCTTCGACATTTGCACCAATTGACGTTCCACAACGCAGTAATTGTTTACCCAAAACTGCGTCCTGCTGCTTCGTTTGGAGATATTTATAAAGATTTACAACCCTGATAGCGAAAGCAAACGTTTTTTGTTGAATAACATTATTTGTTTTCATATTACAAAATTCAAGAATAATTATCAATTTTCTTAATTCGTAATTTGTAATTGAAAAATTTGTAATTAAAAAAGCACCACTTTTATCCGTGATGCTTTTATCTTTGCTGAGGTACCAAGCAGATTCGAACTGCTGTAAACGGTTTTGCAGACCGGTGCCTAACCGCTCGGCCATGGTACCGTATTTTGCTTTGCGATTAAAGGACAGCAAAGGTAATCATTAAATTGTGTAATTTCAAAAATTATTTTATCAAAGAAACTATGATCCCCAATTTACCCATCGGCGCGTCGGAACTGATTATCACGGAACAAGGCTGCATTTACCATTTAGACCTGCACCCGGAAGAAATTGCCCACACGGTAATCACCGTTGGTGACCCAGGCCGTGTAGCTACAGTTTCCAAATATTTTGACCGTATTGAAACAAAAAAAGCACACCGGGAATTTGTAAGCCATACCGGTTATATCGGCAATAAGCGACTTTCTGTAGTATCTACCGGCATAGGGCCGGATAATATTGATATTACGCTCAATGAATTGGACGCACTGGTCAATATTGACTTCGAAACGAGATTACCCAAAACAGAACATACTAGCCTGGAAATTGTAAGAATGGGCACTTCCGGCGCTTTACAGGCCGACATTCCCGTGGATAGCCTGGTCGTAAGCACCTTTGGTATAGGCCTGGACAATCTCCTGCATTACTATAATTATGAAGAAAATGCTGAAGTAGCCTTTCTGCGGAATGCATTTGTACAACATGCTGCACTTGAAAATGCAGCCATACGGCCTTATATGGCGGAAGCCTCTATTCACCTGGTCAACAAATTTCCGGCCCGGGAAGGCTATGTACATGGCATCACCGTTACCTGCCCCGGATTCTATGCACCACAAGGCAGACAGCTACGCCTGGCTCCGGCATTTCCACACCTGATTGATGCCTTATCCGGCTTTAACAGCGGGCAACATCGCATTACAAATTTTGAAATGGAAACAGCTGCTATCTACGGCCTGGGCAAACTACTCGGTCACCAGTGCTTATCTATAAGTACGATAGTAGCCAACCGGCAGAATAAAACCTTCTCAAAAGATGGTGTCGCATCAGTCGAAAACCTGATCAAAACCTCTTTAGAACTATTAATCCAATAAAATTATCCCCAGGCGGCAGACATTAGTGTAAAAAGTCTGCCGCTTTTTACCTCTTTTGTTATAATTTTGCACTTCGGGCACCAGCCCGATTTTTTGTATATAAAGGTTCCCTTACTTGAACCGCAACGAATTGCAAAAATCGTGGCAGGCATTTATCCCGAAAAATTTTCAAATCAAAGAAAAAAAATGCCTTTAGACACTTCCATTAAATCTGTTTTGATTATCGGCTCCGGCCCTATTGTTATCGGTCAAGCCTGCGAATTTGACTATTCCGGCTCTCAGGCGGCCAGAAGCCTTAGAGAAGAAGGGATCAAAGTTATTTTGATCAACAGTAACCCGGCCACCATTATGACCGACCCGATCGTTGCCGATAAAGTTTACCTGCTGCCCTTAACCGCCGAAAGTATCGAGCAGATCTTACAGGAAAATGAGATTGATGCTATTTTACCTACCATGGGTGGACAAACAGCGCTCAATCTTTGTAAAGAAGTAGAAGAATTAGGCATCTGGGAACAATATAAGGTACGCCTGATTGGTGTTGACATCAAAGCCATCGATAAAGCAGAAGACCGGGACCTGTTCCGCGAATGGATGCTGGAAATGAACATCCCGGTTGCCCCGGCAAGAGTAGCCAACTCCTTACTGGAAGGTAAAGAGTTTGCCCAGGAGATCGGCATTCCATTAGTAATCCGTCCATCCTTTACGCTTGGTGGTACCGGCGGTGGTTTCGTAAAACATAAGGATGAACTGGAAGCTGCATTAAACGCGGGCTTGAATGCCTCTCCTATCCACGAAGTACTGGTAGAGCAAGCGGTACTGGGCTGGAAAGAGTTTGAGCTGGAGCTCTTGAGAGACCAGGCAGACAATGTAGTGATCATCTGTACCGTAGAGAATTTTGACCCTATGGGTATTCATACCGGAGACAGTATTACTGTTGCCCCGGCAATGACCTTAAGCGATACCGCTTACCAGCTGATGCGCAATACCGCAGTACGTATGATGCGGGAACTGGGTAATTTTGCAGGCGGCTGTAATGTGCAGTTCGCACTGAACCCGGAAACAGAAGAAATTATCGCGATCGAGATCAACCCGCGGGTAAGCCGCTCTTCGGCTTTAGCCTCTAAAGCAACCGGCTACCCGATTGCAAAGATTGCCGCTAAATTAGCCGTTGGGTATACGCTCGACGAACTGAAAAATCAAATTACACAAACGACTTCCGCATATTTTGAACCCGCATTGGATTATGTGATTGTAAAAATGCCACGCTGGAACTTCGATAAGTTTAAAGGTGCTGATGATACCCTTGGCCTGCAAATGAAATCGGTAGGTGAGGTAATGTCTATCGGCCGCACCTTCCCTGAAGCCCTGCAGAAAGCCTGCCAGAGCCTGGAAAATAACGCTACCGGCTTAACCTCCATCAGCCGTAGCCGCATGCGCCCGGATGAATTGATCGAATACCTGAAGCGCCCGACCTGGGATAGAGTTTTCCGGATTAAAGAGGCCCTGGAAGTAGGTGTTTCCATCAAAACATTAAGAGAAGCGACCCAGATCGATCGCTGGTTCTTATACCAGATCCAGGAAATCGTTACCCTGGAGCAAAAACTGGCTACTTACAAGCACTTAAATAAATTACCAAAAGCCCTACTGTTCGAAGCTAAAAAAATGGGCTTCAGCGATGAGCAACTGGCAGAAATATTAGGCAACTGTACTGCGGAAGAAGTATATGAGCATAGAAAAGAATTAGACATTACCAGGGTCTACAAAATGGTAGACACCTGTAGTGCCGAGTTTGAAGCGAAAACACCCTACTTCTACAGTACATTCGAAGAAAAATCGATCAGCAACGATACGCTGCACAATGAATCGATTGTAAGCGATAAAAAGAAAATAATCGTTCTGGGATCAGGCCCTAACCGTATCGGCCAGGGAATTGAATTCGACTATTGCTGTACGCACGGTCTTATGGCGATCAAAGAATGTGGTTATGAAGCCATCATGATCAACTGTAACCCCGAAACCGTTTCGACCGACTTCGACATCGCCGATAAATTATACTTTGAGCCGGTTTACTGGGAACATCTATGGGAAATCATCGAACATGAAAAACCGGAAGGCGTTATTGTACAGCTGGGCGGACAAACTGCGCTTAAATTAGCGAAAAGACTGAATGAGAAAGGCATCCGCATCATCGGAACTTCATTTGATGCTATGGATATAGCAGAAGACCGCGGCCGTTTCTCTGATCTTTTAAAAGAATTAAAAATCCCTTATCCTAAATACGGCACCGCTTTCACTACAGATGAAGCAATGGAAGTAGCTAACCAGGTAGGCTACCCGGTTCTGGTACGCCCTTCTTATGTACTCGGCGGGCAGGCAATGCGTATCGTAATTAATGATGAAGAGCTGGAGCAAAGCGTAGTAAGCCTGTTAAAAATACTTCCGGGCAATACCATCCTTATTGACCACTTCCTGGACCGTTGCCAGGAGGCAGAGATCGACGCGATCTGTGATGGTGAAGAAGTGCATATCATGGGTATTATGGAACATATCGAACCGGCTGGTATTCACTCCGGCGACAGCCACTCCGTGTTACCGGTATTCAATTTAGGTAAATTGGAAGTAGAAGAAATGGTGGATATTGCGAAGAAACTGGCCTTAAAGCTGAACGTAAAAGGATTGATCAATATCCAGTTCGCGATCAAAGACGGTAAAGTGTTTGTAATCGAAGCCAATCCAAGAGCGAGCCGCACTACTCCATTCATAGCAAAAGCTTATGGGGTACCTTTCCTTAATATCGCGACTAAAGTCATGTTAGGGGCCAATAAGCTTAAAGATTTCACTATTGAGAAAAAACTGGAAGGCTATGCGATTAAAGAGCCGGTATTTAGTTTCAATAAATTCCCTAACGTGAATAAAGAGTTAGGCCCTGAAATGAAAAGTACCGGTGAAGCAATACGCTTTATTAAAAATCTGAAAGACCCTTACTTCCGTAATTTATACAAAGAAAGAAGTATGCACTTAAGTAAATAATAGATTATTATTATTCGAAGCGCCGCCGGTATACCGGCGGCGCTTCATTATGCTATAGGAAATGACAAAGAGAAGTACTACACAGCTCTAAAGAATTAAACCGTAATACATTAAAGGATTTTAAAGGCCTGAAAAACCCGCAAACAAGCCTTGACTTTCCAAAAAATGTTTATCTTAGATGCTTCATCTTATTCACAAAACAAAAAACAATGAAAAAATTAAGTACACTATTCGCGGCAATCGCACTAATCGCTACCGGTCTTTTATCCTCTTGCGGCACGGGCAACATCAATTACAATGATGATGTAGTCAACTTATTTGACAAATACACGAACGATTTCAACACTTATACTGGCGTGATCGATAGTGAAGGTGGCGATATCGAGCAAAAGAAAACGGCACTTAAAGGCCTGGAAAAAGTTACGGACAGCTGCACCGCTGAAATGAACAAAATGAAGCCGACAGAAGAAGGTAAAGAATTCCATCAGTCGGTAATTGATGTATATTCAGGTGTAAAAAGCCAATTGATCCCGGCTTATAATAACTTACTCGGCATAGAAAACCCGGAGGCCAATGTAGATGCATATAATAAAGCCATCGAAGAATACAATACTGCTTTTGATAAGATCGACGGCTTAGTAAACAAAGCAATCACAGAGCAAAGCAAATTTGCCAGCAAAGTGAATATGCAGATCAAAAAATAATATTTTAAAGGTGCTTCACATCACCTTATCTCAATCTTTTATCTTGAAGAGGAACTAAATACATTTGTAGGGTTCCTCTTTTATATTATAACGAATCATCCCAAGATTTATAAGGGGCGAAGGATACATGAACAACAGTGTGACAACCGATGAAGAATTACATATATTTGCTGGAGAAGCGTTCAAAATAATACTGAATTCACCCAAATGGCCCCCGGCCTTATATGATGGTACCCCTGTTCGTTCTTATTGCACACTTCCTATAATATATAACACCAAATAAAGCATACATTTAAAAAAGCTTAATGATCGCTCAAACTCAATTTATACAATTAATCAGTGCTACCGTTTTTGCCTTCTTCGGCGTAACAAGCCCCACCTGGGCGCAATCCGGTATTCCAAAAGAAAACAGTACTCAAGCAGTTTCGGATACTGGTATTTACCGGGCGGTAACCCATAAGGCTTCCCCTGTTTACAACTGGCACCAATATCTGAATAAATCGCTTAAATTCCCGAAGCAGTTTCAAAGAGACAGCGTTTCTATTAAAATAGTCGTTGAATTTATTATAGAGAAAGATGGCAGCATCAGCAGGCCCAGGACATTAAGGCAAGAAGGACATATCAACAGCAAACAGGCTACAGCAGAAGATCTGCAACCTTTCGTAAAAGAATCGCTAAGAGTAGTTTCCATAGCTCCTAAATGGCAGCCTGCCCGGTATTCAGAAAATATTGTACGCTCCTATTTTACGATACCTATAACCTTCTTTACTAAATAACCTAAAATAATATGACCCCAGCATTTAAATACCAATTTACCGGCGCTATCATATTACTGATGCCCCTCCTTTTTGGAAGTTACAGTACTACATGGGCGCAATCCGGTGTTGAGCATACCAGTACAGCAATACCTGATACGGCAAACTATATCGATACAATGACTCCGGCCCAGAAACCAGAGAGCTGGCAACCATACCTTGAAGCATCCCTTAAAATCCCAAAGGATTTCCGGGATGAAAAAGTAGCGGTGAAAATAAATGTTGCGTTTTTGGTAACTCCGGATGGTAGTATAGACAGTGTAAAAATATTCAGCAGCCAGGGACACATAAATAAAAAAAGAGCAACGGCAGATCAGTTAAAACTATTTGCAGATGAAGCGATAAGAGCCGTATCTGGTTCCCCGAAATGGACGCCGGCGACCCGGAATGGCCTCCCCATACGCAGTTATTTTAATCTACCCTTTTCATTCAATATGAATTAGCGGTAATAAAAATAGAAAAGCAGCATTTTACAATGCTGCTTTTTTTGATGGATTGAATTAAGTTTTTTATTCTTTTACCAGTTTAAATACACCGGTTTTCTCTTTACTTTGAAGTTTACCGATATATTGTCCGGTGGGTAAATGAGACAGATCAATTGTCGTATTTTGCATTTTTACAGGCTGGTTGTACACCAACTTACCGGTAATATCATATACGGTAAGCATCGCGTCCTGCAATTGTTCTTTTAGTTGTACGTTAAAACGACCATTTTTGCTAGGATTTGGGTAAACCGTGGCCAGGTTAAAGTCAACCTTACCAATACCTACACTTCCTGGTTTAGGAACAAACCTGATTACATCCCCTTTAGCAGGATAAGTACCATAGATCAAATATTCAGCATAGAAGAATGGATTACTCTCCACATCACTGAGCCAAAAAGCCGTATCAGAAACCTGGCTCCCCATATCTTTTAAAATATGCATAAATGAAGCATCCAGGTCGGTACCTAATGAGTCTCCTTGGTTACCGGCAAGCCCTATAGTTACCACTTCTTTCCCTCCCAATGCCTCTGAAATAAGGTGAGCGAACATTGTATCCGGAACATTATTGTAACCGGCACGGTACTCAATTGCATTATCCGCCTCATGCAGCCAGATCTGGTAATTCAGGGTATCATTGCCTGTCGCATCATTCTCGCGGCCCATATTTTTGTACTCAACCTTAAAAATACGGCTTCCTGCAGTACCTGTCAGTTCATACGAGATCTTAGCCCTGCCTTTACTGGCATACTCCATACCTATACCCATAATGTGTCCTAAACCATCTAATGGCGTACTGTTCATCGTTAAACCGCCTAATGATTCAATAGAAACAGTAGAGATCGGGGTATTCTGGTATTTAAAACCCATCACCAGGTTAACCGGGCCACTAACTGTATCGGTCCAGTTCGCATCAAAAGGAATTTCGGTAGCCCCTGCGCCTAAGGATTCGTACGTATTACCAGAACTAAAGGTCATATCATAACGACGTTCAGGTGGTGTTTGCGCAGCAATACTTCCGGCTACTCCAAGCAATCCGGCAAATAGTAAAATTGTTTTTTTCATGTTTCTAATATTATGTTACTTCATTAGACGACAAAACCAGGCAAAAGGTTAAAAGGGTGCATACATTTTTATTTAAACCATATCAATCATTTTATGCCAATGCCCCTGAATTGCGCTCTATTTAAAGATTTATATTTATTTTTAAGCCCATAACCCATAATCAAACACGATGAAATACCTTTTCCTAAGCTTAGTCCTGGTACTTACAGGTACCTTAGCTTGCCTTGCACAGAAAAACGAGCCTTATTTAGACACAAAACCACAAGCCGGCGTTATCGATGCCCCGGTGCCAATGGCAGTAGATAAACAATTACCGGACACAAATGTATTCAGAGGAGTCCAAAAGCAAGCTGTAAGCGGTTTCAATATTAATGAGTTTGTAGCCACAAGATTCAAATACCCTCCTGCCGTTCTGCATGATTCAAATTTTGTTTCCGTCAGGATTATAGTAGAATTTATTGTAGAGAAAGATGCCAGCATTTCAGGTATTCGAATAGTAAAAGTGAACAACACAGCACGTACGAGTTTACTGCCTAACACAGAGCGGCTGTTGAAACAGGAAGTCATGCGCGTTATGCGTACCATGCCTTCCTGGCAAAGCCCTGCTTACCAGAACGAAGAAGCAGTAAGAAGTTACTTTACATTGCCAATAAGCCTCAGAATAGAATAGCATTATTTAAAAATATAGTTATTTAATCTAAATTAATAGCAAATGTTAGATTTTTGATCATTTTGATTTAATTTCGCTGTTTATTTTTAAAACCATTAAAATGACGGACAGCGAATTATTGATGATGGCCAAAGAATTTGGCACGCCACTGTATGTGTACAACACGGAAAGCATTCAAACCCAATTTCAAAAGCTCAAGCAGGGATTTAAGAAACATACCCGCTTTTTCTATGCCTGTAAGGCTCTGTCCAATATTAATATTTTAAAATATATCAATCAACTGGGTGCAGGCCTGGATTGCGTCAGCATCAATGAAGTACAGCTGGGCATTAAAGCCGGGTTTGAGCCTCAGAATATCTTGTTTACCCCAAACTGTATCGACCTCGCAGAAATAGAGGCAGCGATGGCTTTCGGGGTACATATCAATATAGATAACATCTCCATACTGGAACAATTCGGCAATAAATACGCCGGCAATTACCCGATCTTTATCCGCATTAACCCGCATATTTTCGCCGGTGGTAACTATAAAATATCCACCGGGCATATCGACAGTAAATTCGGTATTTCCATTCACCAGGTAAGACATATCGAAAGGATCATCAATTCTACCGGTATCCGCGTAGAAGGTCTTCATATGCATACCGGAAGTGAAATCAAGGATGTTGAAGTTTTTGTTCAAGGCCTGGAAATCATGTTTGAACTGGCCAGCCAGTTCCCGCATCTCAAATACCTGGATATGGGCTCTGGCTTCAAAGTCCCCTACTCTGATGAAGAGATCGCGACTGACGTCGCTTTGCTGGGCAAAAAAGTAGCCAAAGCACTGGAAGCTTTTGAAAAAGAGCAAAACAAAAGCTTTGAATTATGGTTTGAGCCAGGCAAATACCTGGTTTCAGAAAGCGGCAGCTTCCTGGTAAAAGCTAATGTCATCAAGCAAACCACGGCTACTGTTTTCGTAGGTGTCAACTCCGGGTTCAATCACCTTATCCGTCCTATGTTCTATGATGCCTTTCATAAAATAGAAAACCTGAGCAATCCAAAAGGTAACCAAAGGATCTATACCGTTGTCGGCAATATTTGTGAAACAGACACTTTTGCCTGGGACCGGAAGATCAATGAAGTAAGAGAAAGCGATATCCTTGTATTCAGGAATGCCGGTGCTTATGGTTTTGAAATGAGCTCAAATTTCAACAGTCGCCTGAAACCGGCAGAAGTCATGTGGCATGAAGGAAAAGCACAACTCATCCGCAAAAGAGATGTATTCGAAGATTTATTGAGAAATCAGGTAGAAGTTTTATAATTTTAAAGCCGATTGCTTTGAAAAGGACAGGGCATACCCTGTCCTTTTTCTATTAAATACAGCGAATAAAATTTAAAATATGAATCTTCAGAAAAATTATCCCTTACCAGAATTTGTTTTACTCGATGGCGACAATCATCTGGGTGAACAACTTGTGGAACGCACAGTAATCCTTCATATTCCCAGCCAATCGATATTTGAAGTGGTAGGAGCAGATCCGGAAGACATGCAACAATTCAAAGATACCGACCACTTCCCTTTCGTATTTAATAATATAGACGGAGAAGATGAGCACAATGTACTACTGCTACATACTACAAAGCAGAATGATAAGTTAGCAGATATTTATGTATCAGCCGCCAGTTGGTATGGTAATTATGCCAATTGGATAGACGGAGAAATAAACAATATGTAATACCTTAATTAGGGCACAATATTTTGCTATGACGACTATTGCTTTATACAACTTAAAAGGTGGCGTAGGCAAGACTGCCGGCTGTGTGAACCTGGCCTACCTGGCCGCCCGGGAAGGATATCGTTGCCTGGTATGGGATGTAGACCCGCAGGGGGCTGCAGGCTTTTATTTCAATGCTTCGGCCGAATCAGACAAACTAAGCAAGAAGCTGATTGGCGGCGAGCTGGATATAGAAGCCCTTATCCTTGATACCGGTTACGACAACCTGGATGTAATCCCTGCCGATTTTTCCAGCCGGAAACTCGACCTGTTCATCGAAGCGCAGAAAAATAGCAAAAAAGTATTGAAACAGTTGCTCAAACCCTTAAAGCAAGACTACGATCTTATCTTTATAGATTGCCCGCCGGGCTTTTCCGCTTTGGCAGAAAGCATCTTTACTGCCGCAGATATTGTGCTCCTACCCACTATTCCCACTACGCTTTCGCTGCGCACCTTCGATGCGGTCAAGCATTTTTTTGAAGAAAAACAAATTGACCAGTCTAAGCTCATGTGCTATTTCTCAATGGTAGATAGCCGGAAAGCATTGCACAACGAGGTTATAGAGGAATTTTCAGAACAAAGGAAATTTTTCCAGTCTTCGATACCTTACCTTTCTGATGTAGAAAAAATGGGCGTACACCAAGCACCACTACCCTACTTCGCACCGCATTCCCGCGGTACCAAGGCTTATGAAGCGTTATGGGAGGAGATCAAAGAAGGACTTTTTTAAACCAGAATATTTCAATCTAAATCACAAACATTTAAACATAATCATGTATCAAACAATTCTGACAGAGCTATCCAATAATATTTGTACGATTACGATCAATCGCCCGGACAAAATGAATGCTTTAAACAAAGACGTTATTGCTGAATTAAGCAAAGCGTTGGATGAGGTATACAACAATGCGGAGATTAAAGCTGCCATCATCACCGGTGCCGGTGCAAAAGCATTTGTTGCAGGTGCGGACATTTCTGAATTTACTGACCTTGACGGTCAGGGCGGAGCTGCGTTGGCACAGGTGGGACAGGACAATGTGTTCAATAAAATTGAAAACTGCCCCAAACCGGTCGTAGCGGCTGTTAACGGCTTCTCTTTAGGTGGGGGATGCGAATTGGCCATGGCTTGTCACTTCCGTACAGCGAGCGAAAATGCACGTTTTGGCCAACCGGAAGTTAACCTGGGCCTGATCCCCGGCTATGGCGGCACACAACGCCTGGTGCAACTGATCGGCAAAGGAAAAGCTATGGAATTGCTGATGACCGCAGACATGATCAAAGCGGACGAAGCAAAAAGCCTCGGCCTGGTAAACCATGTTTTCACAGCGGAAGAGCTATTGGACAAAACCAAAGAATTACTGACTAAGATCAATACAAAAGCCCCCTTAGCGATCAGTAAGATCATCAGCCTGGTGAATGAAGCGGCAACAGTCAGCCCTACAGGCCTCAGCAACGAGATCGCTGCTTTCGGCGCTTCTTTCGATACGGAAGATAAACGCGAAGGCACTACGGCATTTTTAGAAAAAAGGCCCGCCGTATTTACCGGTAAATAATATCAGAAAATATAAAATCATATTGGGTTGCCAGCTGAGCATAAGTTAATCCTGGCACCCTTTTTTCACCAGACACAAACAAAAAACATGAAAAAAACCATTCAATTAAGCGCAATGGCAGCCATGCTGTTCGCGGCTTCAGCTTCCGTAAGCTGTAATTCTTCCGACAGTAAAAACGGTACTGCTACCGGCAAGACTGGCTCTGGCGACACTTACGATCTTAAGTTTAACCTGAAACCAGGCACCACTTATAGTTACGATATGGACGTAAAGCAAAACGTTGAGGCCGCCGGCACCAGCTCTACCAATAATCTGTATTCCAAATACACTTTTAATGTGAAGGAAGCTGCGGAAGGCAATTCCAAAATGGAAGTAATCTATGACCTGATGCGTATGGAGATGAAATCTATGGGCAATACCGTAAAAATGAGTTCAGAAGACCAGACAACGGAATCTCAAGGATTCAGAGATATGGTCAATAAACCGTTCTCTATGACCGTAAGCCCGGAGGGTAAAGTAGTAAGTATTGATGGCTGGGAGAACATTAACAAGAGCGGCGTAATGAAATCAGAAGATTTAAAGCAAAGCATGGAAACCTCTCTGAACATCTTCCCGAACAAGGCAGTAAAAGTGGGTGATACCTGGAAAAAGGATGCTGCTATGTCTATGCAAATGTTTAAAATGAACATTTCCAGTACTTATACACTGACTGAAGTAAAAGGTAATGTCGCCACCATTAGTATGGATTCCGAAATCAAAATGGGACAGGACAATAATACCGAGACAAACGGGATGAAGATGGAAATGAAAGGAACCCAAAAAGGTAAAATGGAAGTAGAACTGAGCACCGGTATGACTTTATCCGGCAATATCACGCAGGATATTAAAGGAGAAATGCAGGCACAGGGACAAAAAATGCCTATGAGCATCAAAAGCGAAATAAAAATTACCGGCAAGCAAAAATAATTGCAATGCCCCTATAGCTAAATGCTGCCCTGTTGTGAGGGCAGCATTTCATTTTTATACGATATCATTTTTTCAAAATGTAAACTATACTTTACATTTTGAAAACTATACTTTACTTTTGTAAAAAATGATCTTATGAAAGTAAGTATGGTATTTCCCCGCTTTTTTAAATGGCTTGGCCTGGCATTATTTATCGTTGCCCTCCTCTACCCTAATCCCGGTGAAAATATTGATGACGTAAATAATCTTGCCGGCTTACTCATCCAGGTAGCCAGCTTTACCGGCCTGTTGTTCATGGCCGGCGCAAGATTGAAACAAGAAGACGAATGGAGCCAGCATGTAAGGTTGAACAGTATTCAATGGGCTCTATTGATCTATATGACCGTCAGGATTGGCCTTAAAATAATCGCCTTTGCTACCAAAGATGAAGACTGGCTACCCGTCGATTTTCAAATAAACATGCTGCTGATTATTTTCATTATATTGTTTTACAGCAGAGCCCGGCTTATTCCTTTCTTATCCCGCAAAAAACAGTCCTAGCATGCAAAATCTACTCAAAGTCGAACGGGCAAAAAAGGAGATCACTCAGGAAACTTTAGCACAGGCTGTAGGGGTTTCTCGTCAAACGATCATCTCTATTGAGTCCGGCAAATACATTCCTTCAACCATACTCGCACTTAAGCTCGCCCGGTACTTTAACACCCACATTGAAGCTATTTTTATTTTAGAACCTAACGATTAAACAAAATTTATGCTCAAAAAATTACTTTCCTTAATCGCTCTTTTATGGGGCTTCCAGTATGGCTATGCGCAAAATCCGGATGCGTTCTGGAAGCGGTTTCAAAAATTGTATAACGAAGATAAGTTTACAGAAATATATGAGCTGTTATCCCCAACCTTCCAGGCGGAAATGAGCAGGGAGCAGCATATAGCTCTTTTTAAAGACGGGATTAAAAAGAGTGCCGGTAAGATGAACGGTGCGACACTACTTAAAGCCGAAGAAGATGCGGGTACTTACCTCCTGACTTTTGCCCAAATGAAGCTGGAGGTATTATTAATGCTCGACAAAGAAGAAAAAGTACAGGGATGGTTATGGCAACCTTATAAGGAACAAAAAACACAGGCTATTGACGTGCAGTATACCAATCCTTTAAAAAATAAAATAGACAGTACAATCGACCGGGAAGCACGCAAATACCTGGAGCAAAACCCCAAAGGCCGGCTCAGCTTCGCGATCGTGCAACCCGACAAAACGGATTTTTATTACTATGCCGCAAACCAGCTGCCTGATGCACAAAGTGTTTATGAACTCGGCTCTATTACCAAAACCTATATAGGCTGGCTGGTAGCACAGGCAGTTACAGAAGGCCGACTGGACCCGGGAGCCGATATCCGCAAATACCTTAAAGGAACTTTTAAAAATCTTGAGCGGGAAGGCCAGCCTATCCTTGTCCGTCACCTGCTGAACCATAGCTCGGGCTTGCCCAGGCTACCGGAAAACCTGCTGCAGCTGGCTACCGACCAGGACAATCCTTACAAAACGTACGGCAACGAACAACTGCTAAAGAGCCTTCAGTCCACTAAATTAAATACGAAACCCGGTACTCAATCACTTTACTCTAATTATGGATACAGTATTCTAGGTTTTATCCTGGAGCAATTATACCAACAGCCGCTGGAGCAATTACTCAACGATAAGCTAAACACAGTTTTAAAATTGGACAGTATCCGCTTCAAACCCGGCCCGGCTTTGATCCAGGGGCACGATGAAAACCAGGAGCCAGTACCTGCATGGGAGTTCCAGGTAATGGCCGGAGCCGGTGCCATAAAAACGACCCTTAAAGCAACCGCAACATTCCTGCGAGATCAAATTGTAGCCAAAGACCCCGCCATCCGGCTCAGCCAGCTTGTTATAGACCAGAAGCTGGAGCCCCAAACGGCTTATGCCTGGCAGGTAAATCCCTTAAAAAACCAGGAGGATACTTTAATCTGGCACAACGGCATGACCGGCGGATTCAGCAGTTTTTATGGCTTTTTCAAACAAAAAGGGATTGGCCTGGTCTTACTCAGCAATGTAGCCCAACCGGTAGATGCTTATGCCGGCGCAATCCTTAAAGCGATCCGCCAGCAATAACACTTTACTACATACAATATTATCATGAACAGCCGGGAGGGAATCTTTACTTGAACGGCTGTTTACTTTTTGCGGGGTGCAAAACCAAAGCCCACGTTGATACCAACATGATTGGGATTATTGATCTCACCCACTGTAGGGTCATTTTTCACAGCAGCAATACCCTCCTCAAAACGCTGCGACCAGAAGGCATATTGCAGGCCGACAAAAATACGGTTGGCATTACGGCCCACCTTAAAAAAGGATCCTACTCCCAGGCCCGGTCCGGTATAGATCTTATTATAATTAGTTGCCCCCATCACTTTAATGACCGAGTTCGTGCCGAACAGTCCGTATACTAAGGGATTTACTTTCTTATCTGCCAGGAACTTATAGTAGACCATTCCATTATAACCTAATCCTGCAAGGTAATAACCCGCACCGGCACTTATCCCTAAACCTTTTACAGGCTCATAAGCCAGGTTAACACCAACAACCCCGCCGTAAACATTGCCGGTACCGAATCCGATATAAAATTGAGGTTTATAGCCCTGCTCATTCGCAGCAATGCTATTTTGAGCCAGGCTCCACTGGGTACCCAGGAGGGAAAATAGAACTAATAATAAACTCTTTTTCATCTTATACGCGTTTTTAATTGCGCGCAATAATAGCACAATACTTTGAAAGATAAAAAGTTATGAAAATAAAAAAGGCGGGAGATAATAAGTTTTATTGCACTGCCTACAGGGCATAAAAAAAGGCAAGTTACTTATATCGCACCGCTCAACCATCTATCCTTGCTGCATTCCTGCCCTGGGGAAGTTCAATAGGAGCTGGTCGTATAAGACTTGCCGGCTGCAAAGGTAAGTATTTTAGTTCAAAAAAAACACAGAAAAAAAGAATAATTTTCAGAAACTGCTCCTTAATAAAAATTGATACTTTTTAACTTCAAAACTGAACCGCTGACATTAAACGATCTTTTAAGTATTCTTTTTTGTATGTAAGTACAACTCAACATTATACCCAGCATTGCTACACGACTTTATGGCCCGACTCCACTCCTGTCACACTCAGCCATAGTGGCCCGTTTATTACAATTTTTAAAGCGGAGGCGCCACTGATCGTTACCGACCAATTGGGCAGGATAAGCAGAGCAGCAATACCCTTCAGGCCGCAAGCCTGTATTATATCAGGCTGCAAAACGGTAAAGCAAACTATAGTTTTAAGTATGTACTGAAATTGTAGTGCTTAATCTGCAGGATATTATACTCTGTTCAGATAGATTACAGCAATTTGTATTATATTCACTTTCCGATACCAGATTCTGTTTTTCATGAAGCAAATTTTTATTTTATTCCTGCTATGCCTGCTCAATATCTATAGCGCCGCCCAAGGTGAAAACAATCATTGGCTCTATGGCAAAGGACAGCATATAAATTTTAATAATAATCCCGTAAGCCATACCTATAATGCCGCTATAACCGGATCACAAAGTGTTACCCAAAGCGACGCCCAGGGTAACCTGCTGTTTTATACAAACGGATGTACAGTATGGGATAGAAACGGCAACCCGATGCCGGATGGTTTTAACCTTGGCAATTACGGTAACCTGGTGTTGATTGAATTTTGTGATTTTAGTTACAGTCTTTCTAACTGGGGTAAATATTCTGCGGACCAGGGCATACAAATATTACCCGATCCCGGGGATAAAGACCAATACTATATTATTCATGCAGGACAATTGAATAACAGCTTAGCGAACACAACAGATACAATCTATTACAGCCTTATAAATATGCGGCTAAACGGCGGATTGGGAGATGTTGTAGCCGGAATGAAGAATAAAAAAATTGTCGTACCAGAATTTAGAATATGGAGCAGCACTATTACTTTCGGCAATTGTAATAATTACTGGCTGCTGGTAAGAGGCCGTTACACGATTAACGCCAGTATTGACAACAGTAGCATCTTAGCTTTCGAACTCAATGAAAACGGTTTTTCTGCTACGCCGGCGATCAATACCCAACCGCTAACCATGAATTATAATACAAACTACGGCGGAATGAAGTTCCTGCATGACGAGCCTGTACTCTTTATTAACAATGAAGGAACCTCCGTCCTTGCCGATACGGCTTCTTTACTCAGGGCTACCTTCGACCGGAACACAGGGCTGCTCTCCAATTATGAAAGTATCCTGGATTATACCTGGTTTACAGATTTTGAGTTCTCTGCCAGTGGCCAGTACCTTTATACCACCAATGCCTTTTTGGACGACTTCTATCAATACGACCTGTCGCTTTACCCGGACATCCCTGCAGTACAAGCTTCAAAGGTCAGTATATACACCAGCACGCCCAGCCTGTATTTTTGGTACAGTACATTAAAACTGGGACCGGATAATAAGATCTATGTATTAAGAGATACTGTGCTGTGTCCAAGTCCGCATGGTATATGTTTTACGGTAGGAAGAATAGAAGCCCCGGACCTGCAGGGAACAGCCAGTAACTTCCAGCCAGACGTGTTTATCTTTCCGACAGACACGTTTGGCGCCTATAATTTCGGTCAGAAAGTTCTTGCCCGGAGACCCCCCCGAGATAGTATCCGGGTAGCCGGTAGTCCGGTTATTATAAACATGCTATGCGCCGGCGATACAATTACATTGGAAAGTCCCAGATCAGGCATGGAATTTTATAAATGGTCCGATGGTAGTACCGACAGCCAGATAACGGTCCAGCAGACCGGACGATACTGGGTGCAATCATTTTCTGATGACTGCAAAATATATATTGATACCATTATCGTCAACGCTCTTCAAAGCATCTTCGGAGAGCGGGCAGATACCACTATTTGCCAGGGCGAGATCCTGCTCCTGGATGCCACACAGCCGGGAAATAACAGCTACCTCTGGAGCAATGGCAGCACCGGTCCTCAAATCACGGTAAACAGCGCGGGTTTGTATACGGTGACCATTACTGCCGTAAACTGCGTCATCACCGATTCCATCCGGGTACAAGTATTAGATCCCCGCTTTGATATCCTGCAATCGGATACAACAATTTGCCAGGGCGCACGACTGCTCTTACAGGCGGAAAGTAACATGGGTTCTACGATCCGATGGAGTAATAATACCACCGGCAGCGAGACGGAAGTGAATGGCACCGGAAAATACCTTGCCTATACCGAAAATCGCTGTGGCCGCCAGGCAGACTCTTTATGGGTAGCCATTACCGACTGTTCCTGCAAACCGGTAAGTCCCTCAGCCTTCAGCCCCAATAATGATGGCAAAAATGACATCTTCCTGCCCCGGCTCAATCATAATTGTCAAGCCCGGCATTATGAATTAATGATCTATAACCGCTATGGCCAACTGGTATTTACGACCAACGATCCCAACACCGGATGGAATGGATCACATGCCGGCAAATCTGCTGATCTGGGAGTTTACTATTATATTATTAAGGTAACCGACCGTTATGGCAAAAGTCTGCCCGATTTATTTAAAGGAGAAGTGACGCTGATACGCTAATTCATACATAATAAAATTAAACATACAATTGCAATACGTAAAGGCTTACCGTTTTTTGTTCCTTGAAAGATTTCATTACTCCGGTATAAAATATTTAAAATATCCAAATAAAATATATCAATATCCCATTTTTTTAAAATCGAAAATGCATTTATCTTTGCATGACCGATAAAGAAAACGAGGTCATTTTATGGCCTCGTTTTTTCTATTTCCGGTTATTAGCAACATATATCATGAGCAACACTAAATATATTTTTGTAACCGGAGGAGTAACTTCTTCTTTAGGTAAAGGCATCATTGCTGCCTCTCTGGCTAAGCTATTGCAGGTCAGAGGCTACAAAACCACCATTCAAAAGTTTGACCCTTACATTAATGTAGACCCGGGGACCTTGAACCCTTACGAGCACGGCGAGTGCTATGTTACAGACGATGGGGCCGAAACGGACCTTGACCTGGGGCACTATGAGCGTTTCCTGGGTGTACCTACCTCACAAGCCAACAACGTAACTACAGGCCGCGTATACCAATACGTGATCAACAAAGAGCGTGAAGGGGCTTATTTAGGAAAAACAGTACAGGTCATTCCGCATATTACCGATGAGATCAAACGCCGTATGATGCTCCTGGGAGAAGGCGATGCTTATGATGTAGTGATCACTGAATTAGGCGGTACCGCCGGAGATATTGAATCCCTGCCATATATTGAAGCGGTACGCCAGCTAAAATGGGAACTGGGCGATGAAAACTGTATCGTGGTGCACCTCACCCTGATTCCTTACCTGAGCGCGGCCAAAGAATTAAAAACCAAACCCACACAGCACTCCGTAAAATTATTGAGTGAAAATGGCGTACATCCTGATGTACTGGTATGTCGTACCGAACATCATTTATATAATGACCTGAAGCGGAAAATCGCTTTGTTCTGTAATGTAACCCCGGATGCCGTTATCGAGGCAATGGACGCGGAAAGCATTTATTCCGTTCCACTGGAGATGATGAAAGAGAAACTGGATGTCATCTGCCTGAAAAAACTAAACTTACCCCTTGGAGAGGAACCGGTACTAACCGACTGGAAAGAGTTCCTGAATAAACTACGCTACCCTAAATCTACCGTAACCATCGGCCTGATCGGGAAGTATGTTGAATTGCAGGATGCCTATAAATCTATCCTGGAAGCCTTCATCCATGCCGGCGCGGTAAATGAATGTAAAGTGGTTATTAAAAATATTCACTCAGAATTGCTTACGGATGAGAATACAGTAGAGAAACTGGAATCCCTGGATGGTATCTTAGTAGCTCCGGGCTTCGGCAGCCGCGGTATTGAAGGTAAAATCACCGCAATCCGTTATGCCCGCGAAAACAATATTCCTTTCTTCGGGATCTGCCTGGGCATGCAATGTGCCGCGATCGAATTTGGCCGTAATGTACTGGGATTTGAAGCCGCCCATTCTACAGAGATGGATGCCAATACCCCGCACCCCATTATTCACCTGATGGAGGAGCAAAAGAAAATTTCCAAAATGGGTGGCACTATGCGTTTGGGTGCTTATAAATGTGACATTAAACCGGGTACGAAACTGGCGGCGGCTTATAACAGCGAACATATTGAAGAAAGACACCGTCATCGCTACGAGTTCAACAATGATTATATTAAAGCCTTTGAAGATGCAGGTGTAATCTTCTCCGGCACTAACCCCGACACAGGATTGGTAGAGACGATAGAATTATCCGATCACCCGTTCTTCGTGGGGGCCCAGTTCCACCCGGAGTATAAAAGTACGGTATTAAACCCGGCCCCTTTGTTTGTTGCTTTTGTTAAAGCAGCAAAACAACGCAAAGATTAATTCTTTGTAGCGGATTTCCGTTTTAAGCGGCTTTTTATTAACTTCGCCCTGCATTTTTGCTGAAAATTATATTTAAAACATAAAAAATCGATATACAATGGCTGTATTAGTCAACAAAGATTCTAAAGTAATCGTACAAGGTTTTACCGGTACAGAAGGAACTTTCCATGCAACGCAAATGATTGAATACGGAACGAATGTGGTAGGTGGTGTTACCCCTAACAAAGGTGGTTCTACGCACCTGGATCGTCCGGTTTTCAATACAGTGAAAGATGCCGTAACTACTACTGGTGCTGATACTTCTATTATATTTGTCCCCCCGGCATTTGCTGCTGATGCCGTTATGGAAGCTGCTGACGCCGGAATTAAAGTAATCATTTGTATCACAGAAGGTATCCCGGTTCAGGATATGGTAAAAGCCCGTGAATACATCAATGGTAAAGATACCCGCCTGATCGGCCCTAACTGCCCTGGCGTAATCACTGCCGGTGAAGCGAAAGTAGGTATCATGCCTGGTTTCGTTTTTGAAAAAGGTAAAATCGGTATCGTTTCTAAATCCGGAACTTTGACTTATGAAGCTGCTGACCAGGTTGTAAAAGCGGGTTTAGGTGTTTCTACAGCAATCGGTATCGGTGGTGACCCGATCATCGGAACCACTACAAAAGAAGCCGTTGAAATGCTGATGAACGATCCGGAAACAGAAGGTATCATCATGATTGGTGAGATTGGTGGCAATATGGAAGCGGAAGCGGCAAAATGGCTGAAAGATAATATGCGTAAACCAGTTGTCGGTTTCATCGCTGGTCAGACTGCGCCTCCGGGCCGTCGTATGGGCCATGCCGGTGCGATCATCGGTGGTGCGGATGATACTGCTGCTGCAAAAATGAAAATCATGGGCGAATGTGGTATCCACGTTGTAGATAGCCCTGCTAATATTGGTAAAACAATGGCAGAAGTGATTAAAAAATAATCTTCAAAAGATAATAAAGAAGCCCGCTACATAGCGGGTTTTTTTATGTCTATATCCTAAAGTCTTAAATCTGAACGGGATGTGAAGCTCTACCAACCTATTAGAATAAAATATAATTTTTATGCTTAAATTAGCATAAAAATACCTCTATGAAAACCCCGCAATTAGAACACACCTCTTCTTGTTGCTCTAACAGCATATTTGCTATGTTGCAACAATGCACAAAAGCTGCTCTCGCCGCTTTCACCTTTATGTACCCGGTTCCATCCGGACTGTATATTCACAATGCTCATCCACCTCCAAAGAGCATCCTTCTCCATTAAAATAGCCAGCCCGGTCCTGTAGCACTTATTGTTACCTAAATGAGCCTAGCTGGCTAACCTCAAGTACATTATAGCAATTTCTTGTTTTCCTAAACCTACAACCTATGGAAGAAGAAATATTTTACCTGCTGGGCTTGTCCCAGGTTGAAGGCATTGGTGATATCTTAGCCCGGAAGCTACTCCTGCATTTCGGCTCTGCCAAAGCTTTATTCCAGGCTGCCGCAAAAGAGCTGAAATTTATCGAGGGCATCGACCACTCCCGGATAAGTCGCATCAGGAAGGGGTTTGATATGCAAATCATCGAAAAAGAAATGCGCTTTATGGAGCGTAACGGGATCATAGTGCATAGTATACTTGCTGCAAGCTACCCCGAACGGCTGAAGCAGATCAATGATGCCCCCTGCATCCTCTTTTCAAAAGGGAATATAGATTTAAACCGGGAAAGGCCCGTGGCTATTGTTGGCTCAAGGCACAATACTTTACAGGGCAAACAGTTTACGGAAGAACTGGTTCAGGTACTAAAAGGCTATGGAGTATTTGTGATCAGTGGGCTGGCCTATGGCATTGACATCATCGCCCATAAGGCAGCTCTATCCACCGGTCTCCCGACCCTGGCTGTACTGGCACATGGATTGGACCAGGTCTACCCGGCCCCACATAGCCACACTGTAGATAAAATGCTCCAAAATGGTGGCATTTTATCGGAATACCCCTTCGGGACTGAGCCCAAAAAACAAAATTTCCCGGCCCGCAACCGGATCGTCGCGGGTATGGCTGAAGCAACGGTCGTGATAGAAACTGATATTAAAGGTGGGGCAATGATCACGGCCAAACTGGCTTTAAACTATAACCGGGAAGTCTTCGCGCTGCCTGGCAGATACAACGATACCCGTTCTGCCGGCTGTAATTACCTGATAAAGACAAACATTGCACAACTTATAACCGAAGGAGAAGACATAGCCCTGTTCATGAACTGGATAGAAAAGAGTAAAGAAAAACCGCTTAGTATACAGCCTAAATTATTTGATACATTGTCCGCAGAAGAACAGTCCCTGTTGCAACTGATACAACAAAAAGAAGCGACCCATATAGATGAGTTACAGATCAAATCCGGAATAAACAGTTCCGGCCTGGCCAGGTTGCTGTTACAATTGGAGTTCATGAATGCTATCGTTTCCCTACCAGGCAAAAGATATAAACTTGTCTGACCCAAACATTCCCATAGCCTCATACCAACCTACTAAAACAATAGCTATGCCACAAAATAAATCCATCAAAGACTGGGCCTCCGACGACAAACCCAGGGAAAAAATGCTGAATAAAGGTGCTACCGCATTATCCGATGCGGAATTAATCGGCATCCTGCTAGGGACAGGCTCGGTCAACAAATCTGCGATAGACCTGGGCAGGGAAATCATGGACATTGCGGAAAACAACCTCCATAAATTAAGCAAATTCAACCTGAAGCAACTACAACAAATTAAAGGTATCGGGCTTGCAAAAGCAGTGATCTTAACTGCGGCAATGGAACTCGGGAGGCGCAGACAAATCTCTGACATCCTGGAACGGAAGAAATTCGGAAGCAGTAAAGAAGCCGCCCAATTCCTGATCCCACTTATGCAGGATTTCGAAACCGAAAAGTTTTGTGTTCTTTATCTCAACCATGCCAATAAACTGATCAGCTATGAATTCATCAGCCATGGCAGCCTCTCTGCAACTATAGTGGATATTAAAGTAATCCTGCGCAATGCCTTACATCAGTTGTCCAGTAAACTCATTTTAGGACACAACCACCCTTCCGGCAATCCTAAAGCATCCCAGTCGGATATACAGCTGACCAATAAGATCAAACAAGCCGCAAAGCTGATGGATATTGAACTCCTGGACCATATTATCATTGCTGAAAATAAATATACCAGCTTAAAAGATGAGTCGCTCATCCAATAATGTGGAAATGGGCATAACTTTTAATCGGGTAAAGATCAGATTCCGTCCAGATAAATTATTTTGCAAAACAATTACCTGACCTGATCTGGACTATACATCAAATATATCAATCACTATCGGCTTAATAGGTGCTCCGGCAGCTATAGAGCAACGTATGGTCCTATGGCAGCAGGTTCCGGGTTTCCACTTTACTTTTTTATGTTGTAACAACACTCCGGTTGCCCGCTCAAGCACAAGGATTGCATATCTTGAAGATATGGATCAATTGATCGCCGAAAGTGATTTTATTGACCTGATTGACGAATCCTCCCGCTTGTATGAGTACTTTTTAAAAGCAGCGAAAGCGCATAAAGATGTTTTTTTTGCTAACCCATTTGTACTCTCCATAGAGCAGTTAAGACAGTGTAGCCTTTTGGTAAAAGAATCCGGCATTAAGTGTCAACCGGGCCTCTACCTGAGGTTTCAGGAAGACATTGCGGCCAACAGCGAATATGTTTTTAAATTCCTGGAGTCCGTTATTTCACTTACCGAGAACCAGCCTGTACATTACGCTAAATGGCTGGCACTGGTCAACAATCATGTCGATCTGCTTTCCTTCCTGGCCCATGCCCCTATAAAACGGATAGCTGCCTTTTCGCTGCCGATGAATGGCATGGAGCATGCCTTGCTTAATTTCCGGATCCAGTTTGACAACCGTTCTGTAGGCAATTGCACCATAAATATCAACGCATTGGTAGAAGAGCAGATTAGCTGCTTATATAACGAGGCCCAGCAAAAACTGATCTTGTGGTCAAAAAACAATAGCGCCCCGAATGATATTTTTGACCAAAATTGCGTTATAAGTGCAATGGAGGACTTTATTCATAATTCTCGTGAAAAGATAGCCACTAAAGTTACTATCTTTGACGCCTTGAATACAGTAGAGCTCACAAAAGACATCTTAAACCAAATTGAGGCATAGTAGCTTTGGATATTAGAAAAAAACGCAGGTCCGCAAAATTACAATTGATCTTAATTGATGTTATCACCGCAATGATAGCCTGGCTGATCTTTTGGCTGCACCGTCATGAAGTGCTTAAGGTAAAGTTTCCCGATATTTATTATAGCGACCGGTTTACTGCGCGCGACTATGTAATTATTCTGGTAGCCATTCCTCTTTTCTGGTTCGCCATTTATACCCTTTCCGGGACTTATTTCAATGTCTATAAAAAATCAAGATTAAGGGAGGCTTTTCGCAGCTTTATCTCCTCTTTCATAGGGGTTACGATAATTGGCTTATTTGTTTTTGCCGATGATACCGGTAGTTTCAAGTACTTTTTCGAGATTACCTCCTGGTATTTCCTGCTTCACTTCGGCATCCTGGTTTTTTGCAGAAGTATTTTCCTGAGCAGGACTAAAAAGCAGTTAAAAGACAAAAAAGTCTGGTTCAATACCATTATCGTTGGAAATAACGGCAAGGCTCAGGATGTCTTTTATAAAATAAACAATACTCCTAAAACTGCCGGGTATAAAGTGGTGGGCTTAGTGAGTCCTAGCAGCCAGCAACTGGCCCCGGAGCAGCAGATTTCGGACCTTGCCTACCTGGGAGAATTGAATGATATAGAAAAGATTATTGATCGCTACGAAGTGGACCAGGTGGTACTCGCATTGGATACTTCAGAACGTAAACTGATTGAATCCATATTGGTTAAGCTGAGTTACAAACAGGTTGAAGTTAAGGTGATGCCGGAATTGTATGATATCATTTCCGGTATGGTACGTACTTCTAATGTATTTGACAATGTCATGCTCAGCATCTCTCCGGAGCTGATCCCGGACTGGCAGAAAGTGATCAAAAGAACTATAGATATAGGCGCTTCCGCATTTGCCCTGATACTGCTGAGCCCGGTATATCTGCTAAATGCGATAATGGTACGTCGCTCCTCTTCGGGGCCTATATTTTATTTCCAGGAAAGGATTGGCTTAAGTGGAAAGCCTTTTAAGATCATCAAATTCCGCTCCATGTACCTGGACTCTGAAGCCCAGGGGCCTGCATTATCGAGCGATAAAGATCCGCGGATCACCCCCTGGGGCCGCATAATGCGTAAATGGCGTTTTGATGAATTGCCTCAGTTTTACAATGTACTTAAAGGAGAAATGGCCTTAGTTGGCCCGAGACCGGAGCGCAAGCATTTTATTGATATCATTAGCGAAAATCACCCGCATTACAAGTACCTGCACCGGGTAAAACCAGGTATTACTTCCTGGGGAATGGTAAAATTCGGTTATGCTGAAAATGTAGACCAGATGGTGGAACGCATGAAGTATGACCTGCTCTATGTAGAAAACTGCTCCCTGATGCTGGATTTTAAGATCATGATATTTACCCTCATAGTATTATTCCAGGGAAGAGGAAAATAAATTAGGTAATATTATTTCTCCATATTTTTAATTAATATTGTAATTCACAAAACAAACTAAATATATGGAAAATCAAAACATGATCGGCTACTTTAAGCGTGCGATGCAAAATTATGCAAATTTCAATGGCAGGGATACCCGTCCTCAATTCTGGTGGTTCTACTTGTCCGTTTTCATTATTAGCTTTATTGGCGGTTTTATTGCAGGATTAATCCAGGTAGAGTTACTCAGTACTATTGTATCTTTGGTATTCCTGATTCCTAATCTGGCAGCGGCAGTAAGAAGAGTTCATGATGTAGGTAAAAGTGGCTGGTTTATTTTAATTCCAATTTACAATATTATCCTTTTAGCTACAGAAGGAGAAGACAGGGATAACGAATATGGCCCTAATCCCAGAAGAAAAGAGAATAGCGCGTTCGATTTTGAAAATCAACAATTTCAACAATAATTCATTTATAAAGCAAATGGCCGGAATATGATTCCGGCCATTTGCTTTATAAATGAAACAGCTTATAAAAATAAGCGGCAAAAGTGATAACCGTACTTAAAATAAAAAGCCATTTAATGATCTCCGCTCCATGCTTAAACTTAAAGATCAAGTGTAGCAGGGTAAAAATAAAAGTACTTAACTGGAACATTAAAGCAGGATACAGCTGTATACTTGCGCTAATATCTCCTTTGAGCAAGGCTATAAATGACCTTTGAATTCCACAACCCGGACAATCAAAGCCGGTAATGGCCTTTATACTACAGGGTAAAAGATGTTCATTAAGCCAATCAATGATCATGTTTTATTTATTCATAAAAATAGCCGGGTTACTCAATATCGCAGTCCCGATAAAAGATAAATAAGCAATCAGGATCAATACATACAGGCCAGATAAAGAGGTCCCGATAATAGCGCAGACCCTTCCGGCATTCAGATTCTTTACCGAATTTTCGGTGTACATGTTATTATTGATATTATAGCGCGCTTTGTCTTTCTTCGCTAATACCAGGGCTATAATACCTGTTATCAAACCTACCAATCCATAGCAGAAACAACCAACTATAGAAATAATGCCTAATACCAGGACTGCCGTTGCATTGGGTAAATCTTTTCTTTGGGCTGGGTTTTGGGAGGCATAAGGGTCCGTAATAGACGGATCATTATTGTATGTATTCATATTTTAAACAATATTTCGGCTAAGATAACAAAGCTCTGACGCCCTGTCAAAAATATTGCTGATTATTTTCAATAAACGTAGCTACTCAAATAGGCCGCTCATTTTCATGATTGTTTGCTCCTCTTCTTTCAAGCTGGCACTAAACGCTAAACCCGGCTTCCATTCGATATGGAGCCCGATACTTTTCTGATAGGCCGGAACTAAAACCTGCAGGTATTTCACCTGTGTTACCTGTTTCATCAATAAAGACCTGCTGAGTGCCGTTTCTGCCACTTCTTTGATCAGCTGCAACATACATACACCGGGCACTACCGGCTGCCCGGGAAAATGGCCCTCAAATATGGGATGAGCGGGGTTAATATGCAACAAAGCCTCAATGCCGGCTTCATCGTGGGTCATACTTTCCAGGGCAAAAAAATCACTCTTCTGTAGCATCTGTTTCCGGGTTATTTTCTTCTTTAATTTTAGTTAAGTCTATAGTAAAATTAGCACGCAGGTGCTTCATGGAAATCTGTTGTGCAAAAGTGTTTGAACCTTCCGTTCCACGTAATGTCATTACGACTACCTTTCGTTTTTCATCGGCATTTTCAATCCCTGCAAGGTTTCCCTTTTCAAAAACATAATACACAAATCCTTTTTCCTTTAATTCAAAACGAAGATAGTCTTTGCCAGCCCCGTCAGTAAAAATACCACTCGACATCGGGCTAAGGTTTTTGAACAACAGCAGTTCTATATCTTTTTTAAGCGTTTTCACCAAAGCAGGCTTATCCATTTGGGCGATGACCTGGTATACCTTAAACTGTCCTTGCTGATCCCAGCCAAAATCGAAATAGGTGATCCCCATCTGGTTCTGAAAAACCACCCTTTCACTTCCATCCGCAAACTGCTTGAAGAACAAAAGACCGGAAAGGCTAAAACGCTTGCCTAAAGGAGTTTTTCCCTGCACCTGGCAATTGTACAATACCTTTTCAAATTTCGGGGCATAAGTACTGGCATCCAAAAGCAGTGAATGATTATTTTCCTGCTGCTTCAGGTCTTTGTAGGGCCTGGACGCACACCCAATTCCTAAAATTAAAATACTAACGAACAGAAAATAACGCATCTGCAAGATTACTATTTAATTTCCGGTTTGTAAACGTCATAATGGTATTATCGCCGCCGTTCTCTGTCATAATCAACTTAGCCACCTGGTTGTCTGATTTATTAATGTAAACATCAATATTTTTAAATAATCCCTTTACCGCACTACTCTGCGGGGTCAGCGTTAATAGGTACTGGGCGGATGAGGCATAAGCGCTCACGCTAAAGTCCTTATTGTTAAATACTGTTCCGCGCATACAATCCATCATGATCTTATTTACCGACTGCATCGTCAGGCTGTTCCTTGTATTGATCTTGGACACTTTACCATTTTCTTTCACCGCGATCATCCCACTGTTCATCACCAGCAAATAACTGAACGGGCTGGTATACTCGATCCTTACTTTATCAGCCTGCTTATAATAGAATTTGCCTTTCGAACTTACTTTATCATTCAGCATCTTCATATTTTTCACCTGGTTAAAATCACTGCTGATGCTCTGGGTAACCTGGGCATTTTTGGCCAGGGCCTGCTGCAGCGCAGCGGTATTGGTCATAGCAGAGAATCCAGCCTTCTGCGCCTGAGTACAAATACTACCCGCAAGCAGGAATACGACCAGCATAACTATCCTATATTTCATCATCTTATACCTGTTTTATTAAATAATCAAACTTTTGCAAAAGTAAAGCAATTCCAAAACTGTATCCGGAAGCACCTACACTTTAACAATGCTATAATGCTTATACGCTCATATTTAAGATTTCCTTTTAAACCTAAAGTTTAATTTTATATCTAATATCTATTCATTAAAATTATTGAACTTGAAAAGTAAAGTATTCACCCCCTTTAAACGTTTACGCAGCATTTTTAATGTCCTTACTAAAGCACCGGTAATCCTGCCTATGTTTAAAGATGTATTTAGCCGGAAGTACAAAATGCCAATAGGGAGATTATTCCTGTTTATTATAGCCTTAGCTTATATGATCTGGCCGATCGACCTGATCCCGGATTATATCCTGGTATTAGGCTGGATTGACGACCTGATTGTTTTTGGTTATGTGGCTAAATTCCTGGACGAAGAACTTAGAAAATATAAAGACAGCAGGAATTTCCTGAAAGGAAAACCCGTTGTGCTCCCGGGAAAATGGAAATAACCTTTTAAATTGACTAAATTTGCCGGCATCAAGCCGGCATTTTTTATGCAATCAACAGACCCTATTTTAATTATCGGACAAGGCATTGCGGGCACCTTATTAAGTTTTGAGCTTTTTAATGCCGGTTTCCCTTTTCATGTGATCGACCAGGTTGATCCGGCCAGCGCAAGCTGGGCTTCAGGTGCCGTACTAAACCCCTATTCCGGCAGAACGATTAAAGGCATCAGTCGCAGGAACCATATGTACCAGGTAGCGCGCAGCAAATATGAGCAAATGGAAACTCTGATCGGCTCAAAAATACTGCATCCTACCCCGCTTTTAGTATTCGATACGGATGAACCCGATAATCCGGTTGGTGTACCGGAAACTATATTGAAATCTTTCCAACAGCAGCAAGATGTGGCCCTTTTTGAAGAAGTCGCTTTAGTAGACAATGCACTACTATTAAAAGAATGGCGCAAATTCCTGGAAATGCATCAATGCATCACAGAAGGCCACTTTGAACTGGAACAACTTAGCTACCAGGAGGGCCCGTTAAAATACCAGGATAAACAATACAGCAAGATTATTTTCTGTACCGGGGTCGCCGCCCACGACTCCCCGCTTTTCTCGCAACTGCGCTTTACGCAGAACAGGGGAGATGTGTTGCTGATCCGGTCGGCACAACTAGACCGGAACTATATTTATCAAAGAGACAAACTAAGACTGCTGCCCAGGGCCAACCAGACCTTCTGGTGTGGCAGCAATTATTTATGGGCCTACGACGATATGATCCCTAACCAGGAATGGGCAGCACAAACCATAGCACAACTCAATAGTTGGCTGCAAAACGATTTTGAAATCCAAGATCACTTCTGTGCCAAAAGGCCTACTACCGCCGGGCAAATCCCTTTTATCGGCTGGCATCCCTTCTTCCCGGATATAGGCATTTGTAATGGTTTGGGTACCAAAGGCTTTTCAGCCGGGCCATTATGGATCGAAAACCTGGTACAGGAGTCTCTCTTAAATAAGCAGCCGGCAATGTTTCAATACGTTTTAGACAAATGGTGCCGGTAAGGGAATTTATGAAATGTACAACGTCTGCTTAACACAAATCCATTATATTTGAACTCAGATGCCCTTTTAAAAGCCCCATGAGCCATTACGATATCATCATACAAAAGTTAGACGCCTTCATCCGGAAATATTACCTCAACCAGTTGATCCGGGGGAGCCTGATATTCCTGGCAGCGATCCTTTTGTATGTGCTACTGGTTACAGTAGGGGAATATTTCTTCTATTTCTCCATACGGGTAAAATGGACTTTATTGGTATTCCTGCTTGGCCTGGGGCTTTTCGCCTTAGTCATATGGGTCATTATACCGTTCCTGAAAATAAGGAAACTGGGAAAAGTGATCAGCCATGAACAGGCAGCTACGATCGTGGGAGATTTTTTCCCCGAGGTAGAAGATAAATTGCTGAATGTCTTACAGTTAAAAAAGCAACCCGCCAGCACATTTGAAAGCCAGGAACTGATCGCTGCCAGTATTGACCAGAGAGCGGGTAAGATCTCCGTACTTTCTTTTGGCAGTGCTGTAGATTTAAGAAAAAACAGGAAGTATTTACCTTACCTGGGCATACCTGTGCTGACCGGTATCCTGATTTTCATTTTTGCCCCTAAAATATTTACCGAAGGTGGTTACCGGCTGGCACAACCCTCCGTTTTGTTTGCCAAACCGGCTCCTTTTACTTTTGAAATCTTAAATAAAGACTTTGACCTTGTACAGGGACAATCCTTTACTTTAAAGGCACAATTCAAAGGGGAGAAACTACCGCAGCAAATGTTCGTGGAAATAGAAGGCGAACAGATTGAAATGCAGGTCGAAAAACCAGGCACTTATACCTATACTTTTGAAAAAGTGTACAAGGACACCCGGTTTCGCCTGTACGCCGCCGAATATTATACAGAGCCATATACCCTCAGGGTAAAACTTAAGCCGGAGCTGCAACAAATGCAGATGACATTAAACTATCCTGTTTACACCGGCAAATCTAATGAAGTGCTGCAAGGACTTTCCGATATCAGCGTTCCCGCCGGTACTACCATCACCTGGAATTTACAAGCTGCCCATACCGATGCGATAAAGGTACTTGCAGGATCTGTAAACCAGCCTTTTGTAAAAAACCAGGACAAGTTCTCTGCCTCTGTAAAATTCATGTCCAGCCTACCCTATTACCTGCTTTTATCCAATCAGCAGCAGGCACAGGTAGACACCCTGAAATATAATGTACAGGTCATCGAAGACCAATATCCGCAGGTGGATATACAGGTGCTCAAAGACTCTACCCTGGCCCAGCAAATCCTGATCACCGGTACTGCAGGTGACGACTACCTTGTCCGGCAAAACCTTTTTGTATACCAGGTACTCGACCAGAACCAGAAGGTAATCAAAACAGGAAATATAGCCCTGAAATCAGGGGCACAGGTAGTACAGTTTACCCATTATTTCGATGTCGGCACTTTGCGCCTGGCACCGGGACAACAGGTGAATTACTTCGTGGAAGTATGGGATAACGACGCGGTGAACGGCAGTAAAAGCAGGCGTAGCCAGGTAATGAGCTGGAAAGCGCCCGCCTTATACGAAATGGATAAGGCTATGACTGAAAACGCGGAAAAGATGAATGCCAGCATGAGCACTAGTGCGGCACAGGCCGAAGCACTTCGGGAAGAGTTCAAAGATATGCAGAAAGAATTGATGGACCAGAACAGCTCCAGCTGGGAAAGAAATCAGAAAATGCAATCGATGCTGGACAAAAACCTGCAGATCAAGAAAAACCTGGAAAACCTGAAAAAGCGTTTTGAAGAGCAACAGAAGCAAGCAGATGCCAAGAACCTGAGTGAAGATTTCAAAGAAAAACAGGAAGCGATAAAAGAGCAGATCGATAATTTAAAAGATAAACAACTGGAAGAACAATTACAGAAGCTGCAGGAAATGTTGCAACAAAAGAACCAACAGAACCAAATGCAGCAGATGCAAGAAATGGAGCAAAAGAACAAGCTCTTCCAGATGGATATGGAACGGCTTCAGGAGCTGATGAAAAAGCTGGAAATGCAGCTGAACATGGAAAACATGGCCAAACAGCTGGATCAGCTGGCCGAAAAACAAAATAAAATCGAAGCCGCTACCGACAAAGGACAACAAGCAAACGAAGCCTTGAAAAAAGAGCAGGACGCCCTTAAAAAAGAGCTGGAGAAGGTGATGAAAGAAGGTGCTGAAAAAATTGCAGAGCAGAATGATAAACTGGAAAAGCCCCAGGACCTTAAAGATATGGAAGCGGTAAAAGAGCAGGGCAAAGATGCAGCAAGTGATATGGAAGAAAGTAGTGATCAGTTGCAGCAAAACAATAAATCCGCTGCTAAAAAATCGCAACAACAGGCCAAGAACAAACTGGCTGAAATGAGTAAAAAAATGGCCGGCATGTCCGGAAGTATGGACATGGAACAGGTAGAGCTGGATATAAAGGCCACCCGGCAATTGCTCACCAACCTGATTCGCTTCTCGTTCGACCAGGAGGAGTTGATGAATAAATTGCGCCGGACCAATCCGGCCAGCCCGCAATATATTGCACTAACCAAAGAGCAAAACAGGTTAAAAAATAATACGGCCATGATCAAGGATAGTCTCTTTGCTTTAAGTAAAAGAATTTTCCAGATAGCGGCCACGATCAATAAAGAAACTTCAGACCTCGACAACCGAATTGCCCAGGCGTTGAGCACGCTGGAAGCCAAAAGAACCGGAGAAGTACTGACGCATCAGCAATACGCGATGACGGCTGCCAATAACCTGGCTTTACTGCTCAATGAATTATTGGCTAACCTCATGCAGCAATCCTCTTCCGGCTCAGGAAGCGGCTCCTCCGGGAAGCCACAAAAAGGTAAAGGGCAAAGCTCCGGATCCGGGATGATGAAAGACATTATTACTGGTCAGCAGGAGATGGGCAAGGGCCTGAATGGGATGAAACAAGGACAGGAAGGTGGCGGACAGCAACAGGGAGAACAGCAACCTAATGGACAACCCGGGGGTAATAGCCAAGGTCAAGGCCAGAGCCAGGGGAATGGTCAATCCGGAGGCTCCGAAGGCCAGGCAGAACAGGTCGCAAGACTGGCCCAGCAACAGGCCATGCTACGCAAACAATTACAAGACCTGAACAACTTATTAAATAGTAAAGGCATGGGCGGTGGCAAGGTTTCTAAAGAGATCCGGGATATACAGGCAGCTATGGACAAAATGGAAACGGACCTGGTATACCGTAAAGATCCGAGTGAACTTATCCGCCGGAATAAAGAGATTTTAACCCGAATGCTGGAAGCCGAAAAAGCGATCCAGGAACAGGAAGAAGACAATAAACGCAGCGCCGAGGCGGGTAAGGATGCTCCGCGCCCTATTCCTTCTGAATTATCAGAACATTTAAGACAACAGCAACAATTATTTGAACAGTATAAAAAAGGCTTGCCAGCCTTAAAACCATTTTACCAGAAAATGGCGGAGGAATATTTGCGAAAGGTCCAACAACCTTAAATTTCTGCCGTGAGGAAACGCTGTTAAAATAAATAGCATTATACATTGTTCCCTGAACCTTTTGTATATTGCAGTAATAGTACTTAACGAAGCTAAACCCGGAAATTCATGCCGAAAATCTCCCCGCGCTGGAAAAAAATCATACTTTATACCTTTAGTAGTATTATTATACTGTTTATTGCTCTATGGGGTATCCTGTATTGGTATGTAAGTACCCACAAAAAGGAACTGATCGCAAAAATAGAACAGGCTGCCGGTGATAAAATAGAAGGTAAGCTGGAGATCAAAGATATACAACCGGATTTCTTTAAAAGTTTTCCGATGATCTCTTTCCGGATCGATAGCATCAGTCTCCAGGACAGCCTTTACAGTATTTATAAGACCAAACTGATCGAGGTAGAACATGCTTACGTGCGGCTCAATTTCTTTTCTGTTCTAAAAGGCAGTCCCAGCTTCTCCAAGATCACTGTCGAGAATGGTAAGTTCAATATTTTTGTAGACAGCACCGGCTACAGTAATAATTACCTGTTGCGGTCGAAGGATACGACTGCAAAAAAATCCAAAAATAAAGACATGGATATCAGTGATTTTGAAATCAACAACTTCTCTATCACTATTGATAATAAGCCCATGGATAAAAGATTTGCCTTTACCGTAAATAGTTTACAGGGCAGCTATACTTCGGAAAAGCCGGGAGCTATGATTCGTTTTGCCATAGACGCACGGTTTGCCCAATTAGGCTTTAACCTGGAGCTGGGATCTTTCCTCAAAAACTCGAGCTTAAAAGGTGACTTTAAAGTAGCGTTTGACACTGCAGCTAAGACTTTTAAGGTCCACAAGACCCCTTTGGATATAGATGGCGAGACGGTCTATTATGAAGCGTCCTTATCCCTGGACCGCGAAAAGGATGTTCCTTTTAAAATGAATTTCGAAGCAAAAGATGTTAATTATAATGTTGGTATCAACTGGGTTTCGGAAAATATTTACAATAAATTATCCAAACTGAAATTCAAAAATACCTTAAATGTATATGCACAGCTGGATGGCGGCTTTATGGAACGTGGCACCAACCCGCATATTACCTTACAATATGATACCAAAGACAACAGCGTAGACCTTATGGGCTACAGCTTTGATAAAGTATATTTTAAAGGCAGGTTTGACAACGAGGTCATCGAGGGGATCGCCCGGCATGACAGCAATTCCGTCGTTACCTTAGACACCCTTTCTGCCGACTTTGCTTCGCTGCCGGTACGGGGTAAAAATATCAGCCTGACCAATTTAAAACATCCTTTTGCTAAAGCCGAACTCGCAGCCTCTTTCCAGGCCAGTGTACTCAATAACATTTTCGGGGAGCAGTTTAATTTTTCGAAAGGAGAAGCTTCCTATAACCTGAGGTATAATGGAGAGTTATTCCTGAATACTTTAATCGCCGACGAGATATATGGCGATGTCAACCTGAATAATGTAGATTTTGTTTACAAAGAAAGAAACCTGCGCTTCAACCGGGGTAATGTGGCACTTAAATTTAACGGCAACGATTTGGGAATTGATAAATTCCAGGTATTTTCCAACAACAGTGATATCAATATTACGGGCCTCTCCAAAAATTTCCTGACGGCCTTTATGGAGCTCCCGGGGAAAGCGATGATGGACCTGAATTTAAAATCCAACAATATTGATTTCGGTGCCTTTGAAACTTATTTTGTTCAAAAAAGGACCAGCAAAGCCAAGGTCAGCACCGGCACTGCTATTAAGACAGCATCCAGCAAACTGGAAGACTTCCTGACGAATAGCTCGGTGTCCATTAATATGAACATTAATAAAGCAGTGTATAAAAGGTTGCAAATTGCCAACCTTAACGCCTTAATGCTTTTCCGGGAAGCCGGTATCCAAATTGACCACCTCAACCTGCGCGCGGCAGACGGGACCATTAACCTGAAAGCCGGCATTAACCAATCGGCTCCGAACAATCCATTTTTTGCTTCCGTAAATGTCAGTAAAGTAAAAGTGGACAAATTCCTTTCCGCATTCAACAGCTTTGGCTTTAAAGGACTTACCGAGCGGAACGTGGAAGGATTATTTTCTATAAATGGTGATCTGAAAGGCAATATTACCGACAGGGGTACGCTACTGGAAAATACCCTGGACGGTAAATTAAAATACCAGCTCTCCAATGCTGCACTTAAAAACTTTAGTTTCTTTGATAAGATCAAGCGCTTCTTCCCGAACCGGAAACTGGAACGCCTGGAAATACCTAATTTTGAAGGCAACATGAGCATCAGCAACGGTACGATCACCATACCCAAAACTCACCTGGAAACCAGTGCCTTAAATCTCTCTTTCGTGGGCAAGTACGGTCTTTCCACCAACAGGCCGACAGCCATAGACCTGCGTGTACCGCTCCGGAACCCGCAAGTAGATAAAAAGAGAGAAGAACAAGGCAAGAAAAAGCGTAAAGGTGAAGGTATTGTACTCAACTTTAATGCCACTTCTGATAAAGATGGGAAAATAAATATCGGTGTAGGTAAAACGGAAGGTGCAAAGGACAGTATAGACTGGTCTGAAGAGGAGGAGGAATAAGCCACAATTTTACAGTAAATTTGCGGGGTGAAAGAGCAATTAGGATCAACGATTTTAGCCATTGAGAGTTCCTGCGATGAGACCTCAGCTGCAATTATCCGCAATGGCCGGGTGTTAAGCAATATTATCGCTACGCAAAGTGTGCATGAGCAATTCGGGGGCGTCGTTCCTGAAATTGCATCCAGGGCGCATTTACAAAATATTGTTCCTGTTGTTCACCAGGCTTTAGAAAAGGCCGGGGTATCAAAATCCGAACTCGAAGCCGTCGCCTTTACCCAGGCGCCAGGACTTATGGGCGCGCTATTAGTAGGTGCCAGCTTTGCCAAAGGCATGGCCCAGGCTTTGAATATTCCACTCATCGGCGTACATCATATGCAGGCCCATGTTTTAGCCCACCTGATAGAGGACCCCAAACCAGATTTTCCCTTTTTATGCTTAACCGTTTCCGGTGGTCATACCCAAATTGTACTGGTACATAGCCCATTGAAAATGGAGATCCTGGGCGAAACAATTGATGATGCGGCCGGTGAAGCCTTTGACAAAGTTGCCAAGATGCTGGACCTGCCCTACCCCGGCGGCCCGCTGATTGATAAATATGCCCAAACCGGGAATCCCTTAGCTTATGAATTCCCGATCCCTAATATCCCGGAGCTGAACTTTAGCTTTAGCGGGATCAAAACGGCGGTGCTTTATTTTTTACAGAAACAGGTAAAGCTCAACCCGGATTTTATAAAAGAAAACATCAGTGATATAGCGGCTTCTGTGCAATACACGATTGTGAAAGCACTGATCAAAAAATTTGAAAAGGCGGCGAAGCAATATAAGATCCGGCAGATCGGTGTTGCCGGCGGCGTATCTGCTAATAGTGGTTTAAGAAAAGCGCTGGAGGAATTAGGTCAAAAAAACGGCTGGGACGTATTCCTGCCCAAATTTGAATATTGCACGGATAATGCAGCCATGGTTGCCATTACGGCGCATTATAAAATGCTGGATGAAGCCTTTAGCGACCTGGCCGCTGTTCCATCTGCAAGAGCAGCATGGTAACCCATAAATACATTATCCTGGTAAATCAACTCTGATCGCAAAATGGCCAATACTTATTTTCAATTTAAGCAGTTTACCGTACAGCAGGACAAAGCCGCGATGAAAGTAAGTACAGATGCCTGTATCCAGGGGGCAATAGCCGCAAGGTACTGGAAAAAAGATCAACCCGGAAAGATCCTGGACATCGGTTCGGGGACCGGTTTACTTTCGCTGATGCTGGCCCAGGAATTGAACCAGGCCGAAATCATTGCTATGGATATCGAAGAGCAGGCGTTCTTACAAACTAAAGAAAACTTTTCTCAAAGTCCCTGGCAGCAACGCTTAACTGCTTTGCATTGTGCCTTACAATCCTTTGACAGCCCAAAAAGCTTTGAGGCTGTTATCTGTAATCCACCTTTTTTCCATAAGCACCTGAATAGTACTGCAAGCGACCGTAACCTGGCCCGGCATGATGAAGGATTAAGTAAAGCGGTACTTGCGGAAAACATCAGTAATTTATTAAGTGAAACCGGTAGTTGCTGCCTGCTTTACCCAGCCAGCGAATGGCAAACCTGGACAGAAGCCGCCCGGAAAAGCAATTTGTTCGCAGAATATATCTTACAGATAAAACCCTACCCTGATAAGGCCCCCAATAGAGTGATTGGCTTTTTCAGTAAAAAAGAAACTACGGAGCCAACACAGGCAAACCTAACGATTTATACTGGTGCCGGAAAAGCTTACACCCATGAGTTTATCGAACTTATGGAGCAGTACTACCTTCATCTCTAAATACATCATTTAATCCTGGCAACCTCCCGAATTGCCGCAAACTTCAGCCTTTATGCAGCTTAAAACAATCCGCTACATCGACCAGGAAGCACAACTACCAAAGGCCGGCAGAGCAATACTTGCACAACAAGATGCGGAGCATATTATTGTTTACCAGGCTTACAACAAACAGATAGCCGACTATGCCGTAGCTCATCAGCAATTGGGCGGGCCGGATTTCAGTTATGAGCGAATGTCCTGGATCAAGCCGGGCTTTCTCTGGATGATGTACCGCTGTGGCTGGGCCAGTAAAGAAGGCCAGGAAAACGTACTCGCACTCCGGATCCGGAAAACAGACTTTGAACATCTTTTGAACAACACAGCTTACTCCACTTTCAAAAGAAAAATTTATACCGACAAGGCAACGTGGCAAAAAGACCTGGAGCAAAAAGAAGGCCGTTTACAATGGGATCCGGACCATGATCTCCATGGCCGGGAAATGGAAAGAAGAGCAATACAGGTTGGTCTGAAAGGCAACTTACTGCAAGAGTTTGGCCGGGAGATGATCGATCGTATTGAAAATATAACAGATTTTGTACAGGAACAAAAGCAAACCCTGGATAAAAAGGACCTGGAGCATTTACATGTTCCCGCCGCAACACTTTTTCTTCCACAACAACCCGAACTCAACCAATGGTTGGGCATAGGCAAGCCGGAAGCATAAGCTTATGTCAAAACAAAACTTAATGCAACAGCAGCTTCCCAAAATTTATGTATTAAGCGGCCTGGGTGTCGACCACCGGGTCTTTGCCAATATTGATTTTGGCGACTATAAACCTATTCACATTCCCTGGCTGCAACCAAAGACAAGGGAGCCGATAACCGATTATGCTACAAGACTTGCCGCATTAATTACCGATGATGCCCCTATACTTATCGGCCTCTCCTTCGGAGGTATTATGGCGCAGGAGATTTCCCGTATCATTCCCTGCAAGAAAATTATACTAATCGCCTCCGCAAAAAATCAAGCTGAGCTACCACTGATTTACCGGCTTATCGGCAAAAGCAGGCTTCATCAACTAGTCCCCAGCTTCCTGTTTTATTATTCCGGGCGGTTGACTAATTGGCTTTTTGGTGCAAAAATGGAAAATGAGCAAAAACTACTCGCTCTTATCCTAAAAGAAACCGAACCGGTATTCAGAAGCTGGGCCATTAATGCCTTGCTTACCTGGAAACATACAAATCAACACCCTGGAAACATAATTTCCATACATGGCGACAAGGACCGGCTTATTCCTATACATAATGTAGCGGTCGATTTCATCATTCCCGGAGCGGGTCATTTTTTAACCGTAAGCCATGCGGCGGCAATCAGCGATTTGCTCAAAAAGATTCTTGACGCATAAATTCAAAAACCTGCAAAAAGCATCATTCCCCAATCAGCTAGATGGGGACAAGCCCAACAAGGTATCGCCATCTGCCTTATCAGCTAAAAGCGCACCAAAAGCCTCCGAATGAAAAAAATCTTAAAATAGCATTAACTTTGACTACACAATAAGATGGAAAATAATACAAGCGTACAGGAACAAAGTATAACAGCGATATGGGAACAGCGCCCGCTTATCATCAGTGGGCCCTGTAGTGCGGAAACCGAAGAGCAGGTGATCAGGGGCGCACAAGACCTTGCGGCTACGGGAAAGGTAAATGTTTTTCGTGCCGGCATCTGGAAACCCAGGACGAAACCCGGTATGTTCGAAGGCGTAGGAGCTGCCGGTTTACCCTGGCTTCAGAAAGCAAAGGAGCTGACCGGTTTACCCATCGCAGTAGAAGTGGCCACCTCTAAACAAGTAGCCCTGGCCCTGGCACATGAGGTGGACGTCCTTTGGATCGGTGCCCGTACTACCGTAAATCCATTCTCGGTACAGGAAATAGCCGATGCCTTAAGAGGTGTCCAGATACCGGTAATGATCAAAAACCCGATCAATGCTGATATAGAATTATGGTCCGGTGCTATGGAACGCATCTCCAGGGCCAATGTTTCAAAGATAGGCCTGATCCACCGTGGCTTCAGCAGCTATGGGAATACCCAATACCGGAATGCCCCAATGTGGCACCTGGCTATTGATATGAAGCTCCGCTACCCGGATGCTTTAATGATCAACGACCCTTCGCATATATGCGGCAGGAGAGATACCCTGCAGGCGGTGATGCAGAAGGCTGCCGACCTTGACTATGATGGCCTGATGATCGAAAGCCATATCGACCCGGATAATGCCTGGAGCGATGCAGCCCAGCAGATTACTGCGGACCGCCTTAAAGAGATGCTGGAAGATATACAGTGGCGTAAAGAAGACGCGAATTCAGCCTCGTACCGTAGCGCCCTGGAAGCAATACGGCAAAAGATCAACCAGCTGGACGACGAAATGCTGCAGCTTTTAAGCCAGCGTATGCAGTTAGCGGAAGAGATCGCCCAGTACAAAAAAGAAAATAATATTACCATTTTACAGGCTGGAAGATGGTCGAATATATTAGAGAACGCGATCAAAACTGGTGCTAAAAAAGGCCTGAGTAAAGACTTCATTACACGGTACTACGACGCCATACATCTTGAGAGCATCAATCACCAGAAAAAAATAATGGACAGCAGGGACTAAAACAGCAGCGCAAATGGAATTAAAAGTATTCAGAATTGCCCAACAGCAGGTCGTCTATTATTTTGACGCAGCCTTCGCTGAACTCAACCAGCTGGCCGATAAAAGTACAGCCATAATTATTACCGATAGAAATGTTTTTGAAGCGCATAAGTCTAAATTCGAAGACTGGCGCACTATTGTTATTGAGCCGGGAGAACAACATAAAAATTTCGAAACGGTTCAGCATATAATTAATACCCTTGCCGGCTATGAAGCGGACCGCAACAGTTTACTAATCGGTGTCGGTGGTGGTGTGGTCACCGACATTACGGGTTTTGTCGCCAGCATTTATATGCGGGGCATCCGGTTTGGCTTTGTACCAACGAGCCTGCTCAATATGGTAGATGCTTCCCTGGGTGGTAAAAATGGTATTGACTTTGGCTTATATAAAAACCTGGTGGGGTGTATTACCCAACCAGAATTTATCCTGCAAGATGTAACACTTCTGAGTACCTTACCTGAGGAAGAATGGGAAAATGGTTTTGCCGAAATCATCAAGCATGCCTGTATTAAAGATAAAGTTATGCTGGAGGAGCTATCCCAGCATACTATTAAAGATTTCCAGGCCAACAAAGTGATGCTGGACGATCTGATCCGCAGGAATGTTTTGATAAAGCTTAAAGTTGTACAGAAAGATCCGTTCGAAGCCCGGGACCGGAAACTACTCAATTTCGGGCATACAATAGGTCATGCGGTAGAAAACATATGCCATATACCCCATGGCCAGGCAGTCGCTATCGGTATGGTAATGGCCGCAAAGATATCGGCACAGGAAACAGGATTTGAAGAGCTGGAAAAACTAAAGACCGTTTTAGCTAACTACAAACTCCCGGTTAGCATAGCGTTTGAAGCAGCGTCTGTTTTTGAAGTGTTGAAGCTCGATAAAAAACGTTCCGGGGAGCAAATCAATTTCATCCTGCTGCAAAAAACAGGTAAGGCACTTATCAAACCTATAGATTTAACGGACTTGCAGCAGTATTTATACTCATTTGAAAAAGAGCTATAATGCGCGTAGAGATAAGGGCTTCAAAGCTCGAGGGCAGTATCACCATTCCCAGTTCTAAAAGTGCCATGCAGCGGGCCTGTGCGGCCGCACTGCTGCATAAAGGCACTACGACCATTCAGCAACCTGGCATCAGTAATGATGATCGCGCCGCCTTATCCATTATCCGGCAATTGGGTGCACTGGTAGCGGAAAGTGATGGCGATATAATCATCCACAGCAACGGGCTCGAAAGTATCCGCTCCGTAAATCCAGGTACCCTGAACTGTGGTGAGTCTGGCTTGAGTATCCGTATGTTTACCCCTATAGCCGCGTTGAATCCCAATCCTGTTACTATTGACGGAGAAGGTTCTCTTAAGAACCGGCCTATGCATTTCTTTGAAGAAGTATTGCCGGCACTCGACGTGTCTATTCAATCCACTGCAGCCTGCATTCCGCTACACATCCAGGGACCCTTAAAAGCGAAGAGCATTAAAGTGGATGGCAGCAAAAGCTCTCAGTACCTCACCGGTCTTATCATGGCTTATGCGGCAAGTGTAACGGAGCCCACCACGATAGAGATCGCAGCGCTTAAATCAAAGCCTTATATTGACCTGACGCTTCATATCCTGCGGCATTTCGGCATGAATGTCCCCCATAATGAAAACTATGAAAGGTTTATTTTCCAGGCGGCACAGCCACAGGCAGAAAGAGCTATTCATTATGCGGTAGAAGCAGACTGGAGCAGCGCCTCCTTCCTGCTCGTAGCCGGAGCAATCAATGGCACGCTGAACATAAAGGGCCTGGACCTCAATTCGACACAGGCTGATAAGGCGGTCTTAAAAGCATTGGAACAGGCCGGCGTTGCAATGAGTTTTGCGCAAGATGCCATCAACATTACCGGAACAGCTCCTTTAAAAGCATTTGAATTTGATGCTACAGATTGCCCGGATCTTTTTCCGCCCCTGGTAACGCTGGCAGCCTATTGCAGCGGCATTTCACGTATTAAGGGCGTTAACCGGCTGATCCATAAAGAAAGTAACCGGAAGGAAAGCCTGGAACAGGAATTTTCCAAAATGGGCCTGCACCTCTACGCAGAAGGCGACTACATGATCATTCATGGGGGGGCACAACTCCAGGGCACGGAAGTATCTTCTCATAACGACCACCGGATCGCCATGGCCCTGAGTATTGCGGCACTTAATGCATCCGGAACAACAAGCATCACCGATGCTGCTGCCATAAAAAAATCCTACCCCGACTTCTATAATGATTTGAAAAACCTGGGTGCTCATCTGGTGCAAACTGAAACATAAGCAATTTCTTTTCGATCTACACGAACTCGCTAATTACAAATAGTAGCAGTAAATTTTGTAAAAAAATTTGCGTAGCCAAATAACTACACTTATTTTTGTAGTCAAATGACTTCATAATGAATTTAAGAAGAGATGTCTTCCAGGCCATTGCAGACCCTACCCGCAGAGCGATCCTTACCTTACTGGCCACGCAGGCCCTGACGGCAGGTGCCATCGCCGCTAACTTTGATACCGCAAGACCTACCGTTTCCAAACACCTGCAGATACTCAGCGAATGCGAGCTATTGCGGGCAGAACAGAACGGCCGGGAAATCGTGTATCACCTAAACCCCAATAAAATGAAAGAAGTGGCCGACTTCATCGCACCATTCGCTAAAATGTGGGACGATCGTTTCAACACTTTGGAAGCTGTAATGAAAAACTATAAAAACAAAAAATAAATGGAACTGAAAACAAAAATTCACGCAGAGAAAGATAAGCAGGAACTCATCATTACCAGGGAGTTTGACCTGCCACTGACCCTCCTATTCAAAGCTTATGAAGACCCTGAAATCGTCGCTCAATGGATGGGGACTAAAGTGGTGCAACTGGAGAACCACCAACATGGCAGCTGGCGCTATGAAACTTCTTATGAAGGACAAGTGGTATTCGCTGCCAACGGGGTTATCCTGGATTTTATACCTGATCAGAAAATTACGCGCACCTTTCAAATGGAGCAGAGCAGCTTCCCGGTACAATTAGAGTTCTTCGAGTTTGAAGCGCTTAACGATACCAGCAGCTGGCTGCGCATGCACATTGTTTTCAAATCTGTAACCTTCCGCGATCAACTCTTACAAATGCCATTTGCACAGGGATTGAGCATGGCTCATGACCGGCTACAGGATACCCTTAAGACTTTAAAATAAATACACATGAAAAAGCGGAACCTGATTATTTACTGGGTCTTTACCCTATTTCTTTCCTTCGCAATGCTGGCCGGGGGCATTCAGCAAACCCTGCAGATCGGGGGATATAATGATATTGTAACGGCACTCCATTATCCGTTATATATGCTCAGCATCATCGGTATCTGGAAATGCCTGGGTGTTTTCGCCCTGCTGATTCCCGGCTTCCCGGTATTGAAAGAGTGGGCTTATGCCGGCTTTTTCTTTGTGCTATCAGGTGCAGCGATCTCGCACTTCGTTTGCGAAGAACCTTTTACGGCAGCCCTGCCGGCACTAATCTTATTAATTGTCACTGTTGTATCCTGGTATTTAAGACCACCCAACAGGAAGATTGCCATAGCTCAAATTTAAATTCCATCATCATGAATCAACAAGTGGAAAGCTTTTTTGGAAAAAAGGAAAATGGCAAGCTGCCTATCTGGAGCTCAGGGCCATTATTGAAACTCAAAAAGAATTAGAAGAAGACTTCAAATGGATGCATCCTTGTTATACCCTTGAAGGGAAGAACGTAGTACTTATTCATGGGTTCAAAGATTATTGTGCCTTGCTCTTCCATAAAGGTGCGCTCCTGAAAGATCCTAAAGGTATTCTGATCCGGCAAACCGAAAATGTACAGGCAGCAAGACAACTGCGCTTCAGTAATGCTGCTGAGATCATAAAACAAAAGGCTACTATCAAAGCCTATATCAAAGAAGCAATTGCTCTTGAAAAATCGGGCAAGAAAGTGGTATTGAAAGAGGCTGCAGAATATCCTGTCCCTGAAGAATTCAGGAACGCATTAGCCGAAGACAGTTCATTACATAAAGCGTTTTATGCATTAAGTCCGGGAAGACAAAAAGGATATTTATTTTACTTTAACCAGGCTAAACAGTCCGCCACAAGGAGCTCCAGGATTGCAAAATACTACCAGCATATTTTAAACGGGAAAGGCCTCGACGATCCTGAATAAATTTATACGAAACAATAAAAGAGAGTGTCTAAAAATTAGTCATCTTATCACATTGGGCTCGCCGAAATGCGGCAAGCATTCAACCTCAAATTTGTCTATCCTTCGATAAACTCAGGATGACAAATTTGGCAACCTTTTTAGACACACTTCTTTAGTTTATAAGATCACAATCGACCATTGTACGCAAATGTATCCGGTCAGGAAAGTGCAGGAGAAAGACAATCCTGGAACAATAGCGCATAATCAGCAATCAATCTGCTTTTGTCCATACCATTTATAATACGCCTGGCTTGCAGGAAATCAACTTTCTGTGCATTGATATAATCACTTAGTTTTTTACCAGTAAAAGAGCCATATTTCATTCCATAGACCATAATATTGGCCGCAAAAACCGGGTCTAATGCCAGCTCCGGATTTTTCAAAAGATCAATACCCAGGCGCTTCCCGGCCTTGTCATAATTACTTTTCCAGGTTAACTGCACAAAACCTCTTCCATAGTAAGGGTAGTAAGCTTTACTTTTCAGATAGCGCTCCCCACCAAACTCTTTCATGGGGGTCAATCTCTTTTTCGGATAAGCAGGATTATGACATTCATGATAGGCTGTCGCCAGCAGGTAAGCAAGCTGTTCTTTCATGATCAATCCCTGCCTGAAAAACTCCTCTATGAGCAACTCTATCGAAGTTACTTGTAAGGTACTGTATCCTCCCGGGAATAAGCTTCGTCGACCTGCTTCAAAATCAAACCGGTACACCCCCTACTCCTTTCCGGCTACCACTTATGGCTTCCTTTTTCATATTACAATTTAAAGCAACTCCGGCCTTGATCCATTTATAGAGTTGATGTTTTCGGGGATGAATGTTTACAGAGCTATGAAATTCAACTTTCTTTACCCTGATTTCATGGAATTTACCTTCCTGCTCCAGCCGCATCAACATATTGCCGGCATTGTCGGTAAATATTACGGCTTTCAATTCCGGGTTATCTTTATCCATATACACCAAAGTGCTACTACGCTGCGATGCCGCAGTGTCCAGGATCCAGTTCGCCCGGATGCTCGATTTTACTTTCGTTTGTTTTCTTTCCAGTAATGCCCGCGATAAAGGAGGATTACTCATTGAGTCACCCCCGGAATCAGGAGCATAATTAGCCAGGAAATGTTCTTGCGGCTTTCTAAATTCATCCGGCATATCAAGCCCGTAAAAGGCTGCATCGTCATTACTTAAAACAGGATATTTCAATGTGTCTTCCGGGTTAATAGTGTCCGTCCACCGGCCTGCACTATTCAGCAAATATGGCGCCGCGGTCATACAAGCTAATAAGATTAATTCTTTTTTCATTCTACAATAATTTTTTCATGTTGCGCCGGAGTAATCGTCATTGTCTTTAATCCGGGTTTCAGGTAAAATTGACTCAGCATTTCGGTACGTTCATCTTTGCATTTATCCAATTTAATGCTCAACTCTGCAACCTGTTGTTTATACTCATCAATTTCTTTTCTTCTTTGTTCCAGTTCCAGTATTTTATTCTGGAGCAGGTTTTCCTGCGACTTGGAGTAACTGCCAAACAGAAAGACGACCACCGCTGCCAGGATATAAATTACCCAGCTAGACAGTGTCTTAGGATCTGATTTGGGAAAGGGGATTGGTTTCATAGGCATAAATTTTACTAATAGGAATATTAAATCATTATAAAAAAACAGTTGCATATTATTTACTGATTGCCTCGCCCATTCAAATTCAAAGCAGCTGAATTTCGAACAAAAAATAACACTGTTTTTATTTTACAAATATCCTCATTTAATACGCCATACTATGTCGCATTAAACAAAAAACATCGCTACTTGCGCACGCGTTAATAACAATTAAATATGCCAAAAATAAAAATCAGAATAATTATTAACGTACGTCATACTTTGACGCATCCCCCCATTTATTTTGCCAAAAAGTAAACAGAAAAAATTTCCTTAACCAAAAAATAGTCGCTATAGATCACCTGGATTTCAATCTTTAAACATACATAGTCATCGCCCCGATCTGTGCGATATCCGGATAGTATACAAAAAAATACCTACTTACCGGCAGGGGAATCTTCATGCCTGAATAAAGACAATCATCCATTCTATTACAACTATAAATATTTAACTATTAAACCATTTAAACTATGTCAACATTTAACATTTGTCAAGGTCGTGTCGTACTAAAAAACACCCATGAAACAGACCTGAATCCCAGCCAGTTGCTCGTAGAATGCTTTGCCTACACCAGCGAGCATTCCAGCCTCTGGGTAGGCGCCGGTATAACCGATGCCAACGGAGCTTTTAAAATTGCCATCAAGGAAGCCTATAATAGTGCTCCTTTAAAATTAAAAGTTTACAACCATAGCCAATTAATCCATGAGGCATTAATTGACGGCATTAAAAATGATATCATTATGGAAATCCAAACCGGTCGTTTTGATTTCCTGGTAGACAATGATCATCTTGAAAAATTCCACGCTGATTACATTTCTATATCCGGGAACATAAACCTGGGAGATGAACAGATCCCTGCAGTACCGGGTAATGAAGGTATTGCTGTAGTATTATCCCAGGCCTCCTTTGGGGTCAATGAAGTGATTGCAGGATCCTATATTGACAGTATGGGTAATTACGAGATCAGGTTACCTTACCGCTTATTATTTTCGAAGCAAATGATGGAGAAATTCAGCAATTCTCCATTACTGATTATTGAAGTAGTACAGGCCGCAACAACGCTGCTCGCACAAAGCGAATTATTCGAAATCCAAACTCAGGATACAGTTGTGGACCTGAATGTCGGCATCGCTTACAAACAGTATTTCCTGGATGAATGGAGATTGGTCAAAAGCCGTATGATGTCCGTTACCCAATTAGATACGTTTGAGACTATTCCTAATGATAGCAATTCGATCAAAAGGATTAGCAACACCAGCGGACTCCGGGAAGTCATGGTGAGTAACATGCTGCAAGCCGATATCCTGGCCAGGGAGATCGACATTGAATTGGCACATGCCTATACCTTTACAAGAGCAGGCTGGAAGAACTATACGGACAGCGAAAAGGCAAAAGATCTGATCACTACGGGAGTTGCCAACCACGTAATTGACGGCATATACAGCAATTATGACAACACCATTGATGCATTAAGGATTAAAAGTATCAAAGACGAAGGAGAAAAGTTCATTTCAGAAAAAGAAACGTTGAAAGACATTATCCTGGCCATTACTAATGATGAATTAATCACTGAAATTTTCATCCGGGAAAACATGAAGACAACAGAGGAAACCCCGGAAGATTTTTGGCTCAATATTGAAGAACTTGTTGGCACTACCTATAAAGAGCTTTTGCAAAAAGGTCTGCAGGTAGTCGCACTGGTGGGCATCCAGAAAGAAACCGTGAGCTACATACTAGCTGCCTTAAAAGCTGCCAGTGAACAGCCTCTTGCAGCCTATGTCCAGGGTAAAAATGTAGCATCATGGAGTAGCATGATCAGCGAATTGTCGAACCTGCATGACAAATTGTGTGTGCCCGATGAATTCCAGGAGGAAGAAGATCCTCTAACTGCTTATGCCAACCACATCTACGAAAACAGTAATAAATTATTCTATACTGCCTTTATTAAAAATGAAGTACTGGATAGCCTGATCGAGGAAACCGAAGGCACAGAACCGGTTATTAAAAACATCCCGGCCCTGAAAGCCTTTCTGACCCAATATCCCAAATACGATTTCCGTATTGACAATATCTGGGAGCAATCCGATAAGATCAGTTCTATGGAATTGCATAAAGACCTGCAAACTTTACAGAACGTATCCCGCATCGCATCAGGGAATGTTGAGCTGATGAAAGGGATGCTGGCAGCAGGGATCAGGTCCTCCTTCCAGATCGCGGATATGAGCGAAGCAGACTTCATGCAGATGATGGGAGCTAAAGTGTCGCTTGAGGCAAACGTAAAATTAAAACATGCCTACGAGCTCGCCGGCCAAATCGACGGCTTTATTAAAGGCGCTTATGCACAGTTGAACCCTTCCAACTTTTTGATTGGTAACCTGACTAAAGAACACATATCTTCAGCGGTATGGCAGTCGAAAGGCAATCCTAACAGCACTTTTGCTTACCCGGACTTAGAAACATTGTTTGGCAGCCAGGATTTCTGTGCCTGTACGGAATGTTCTTCTATGTATAGTCCTTCCGCTTATTATACGGATGTCATGAACTTTATCCGTACCAAAGTAGGAACAGACGCTGCTCTAAAAACATTAGACAAACGTCGTCCGGACCTTAAGTACGTAGACCTGAGTTGTAAGAACGCCAATACGGTATTGCCTTACATTGACCTGGTGAATGAAACGCTGGAATTACAAATACTAAGCTATTACAAATCGCTTGCAGAGCCTGGATTCCAGAATATTTCCATTCCCGGTTCTTTCCAGACCGGTGGTACAGAAACAGAACTGGATGCCAACCCTGAGCATGTCTATAAAAACGAGGATGGCAAATATGTACCTTACGAAGACTATACCCTGGTCTATGATAAAAAGCTGAGCAAAGCTATTTATCCGAACTCTTTACCCTTCAATATGGCAAAAGTGGAATCGGATACTTTCCTGGCCCATGCCGGCTTATCCAAAGTAGGATTAATGAACAGCTTCAGACCTGCTACCTTTAATGTAAGCAACAGTAACGAAGGCATCAATACCTATACAAGGGCAGCAGCTTACCTGGGCCTGGATGCCACGGCAGCGGATATCATTTCAGGCAGCACCTCTTATGCAGACCTTGACTTCTACGGTCCGAACCTGGCAGATTTAAATAGTTTAAATGAAGACCTTGAATCACTATTAAAAAGAACTTCATTAGAATATACGGAGTTCCTGCAAATAATGGTGACCGATTATTTAAACCCAATGGTACCTGGCGCCACCGCACCCGATAACAGGAGATTTGCCATCACCAATAAAGCCGGCTTCCCTGATGATACTTGTGCCTTACAGGAGCTAAGACTGGAATGCAGACCGGCTAATGGAGAGCAGGTAGCAGACTTAACCAAAGTGTTCTTCAAACACCTGCACCGCTTTATCCGTTTGTATAAAGCCACTAAATGGAGCATCTATCAACTGGATATCGTACTAAGATCAATCGGTCTGAATAACTTATACGTCAAGGATACGAATACCAACACCTATGTAGACCGGTTGAACAAGACGGTATTTACCACTATCGCAGGTATTAAAGAAGTAAGTGACCTTTTCGGTCAAACGCCGGAGCATATCTGCACCTTATGGAGTGACCTGGATACCTATACCTATATAGATTTCGTTAAAGAGCAGGTATTGACCCCATCTGTGTATGATCGCTTATTCAGAAATAAAAGCCTGTTGAACCCGCTGGATCCGAATTTTGATAACCCATCCCAGATCAGTGGTACGGTACAGGAAAATGCAGGTACCATCAGTGCGGTACTCCAGATTGATATAAAGCAGATCGCAGAAATATTCAATAACGACCTGTCGCAAGCTACGGACCTGGCTACGATAAGCCATATTATGCGTTGCCAGACCTATGCGGCATTCTTTGGCAATAACTCATTTGCCACCGCTATTGAACGTTTAAGATTAATCAATCACAGTCTCCCTTTTGTAACGCCTTTAAATATCCCGGAAATCCTTGATATGGTTAAGGAATTTACATGGGCAGACCAGGAGGTGTTCAGCTGGGAAGAAAGAGCCTATTTATTGACCGGTAAAGACACCAAGGGACAATTCATTCCTGCTAATAATACAATTGAGCAATTTCTTAGCAGCTTAAGAAAAATGCTTAAAACCATTGCCAAGGATGAAAATATTGAAGCAACGACAAATGCTGAGCTTAGTGCGCGTTTGAAACAAGAGGCAGACAATTTGTTCACCGATACCTTAAACCTGCCTAAAACCGTCTTTGACAAAGATATTTTAAAACCACCGGTTAAAAGCTTTATACAACCATTTCTTCAATTGTCCGGCGGAGTAACGCTGCTAGACCTATTGAGCAAGAATGAGTTTGTACAAGGTACGGGAGACCTGAAACCAGCAGATATATTGGCTGATGGGATCACGGCAGATGAAGTTTATAAAATATACCGGCTCTTATCCAAAATCACTATGATGAGCGATAAACTCAAACTAGATGATGATTTGATCTTCTTTTTCCATAAAAAGGGAAGCGGATTTCTTCCGGCTGAGCAGTTTAGCGCTTATGATCTAAACAACCTGGATAGTCTTTTTGCTACCGGCTTCACTGCTTATTTGAAATGGATAAAAGTGCGCGACTTCTTCAATTTAAGTACAGAAGTGTTACAAAAAATGATCGAGGAAACGAATTTGGTTAACTGGGCCAAGTTTATTGTAGATTATACGGATCTGGATGCCAGCTCCCTGGAAATGATCCTGGGTAGTGTCGCATTCCCAGCCTCCGGCCAGAGCATCACCGGCATCCTGGAAGGTTATTTTAATGACACTGCCGGCGCCACCCCACATAACGGTAATATGGATTTATTACTACAGGCCTATGACATCATCAGTCACAGCCGGGACTTGGGCATAGAGGTAAATGATCTTTATGCAGCCATCCGCCCGGAAGCCTCATTACCGCAGGCCAGGATGATCCGTAAAGCGACCAAATCGAAGTACAGCCAGGAGCAATGGCCAAATATCGTGAAGCCGATTCAAAACAAATTGCGTACGGCGCAAAGAGATGCACTGGTAGATTACATTTTAGCGAAACCGGAGATTGTGGGCAGTAATACTACTGTTCTAAAAACGGCCAATAACCTCTTCGAACATTTACTGATCGATGTGGAAATGGAATCCTGTATGAAAACCTCGCGCTTGAAAATGGCGATCAGCTCTGCGCAATTATTTATGGACCGGGCTATACTGAAACTGGAAAAAAGTCCTAATGGCAGCACTACGATCAGCCTGAGCCAGGAAGCCATTACCCAATGGCACGAATGGCGGAAGTGGTACCGTATCTGGGAAGCGAACCGTAAAGTATTCCTTTACCCGGAGAACTGGATCGAACCTGAACTGAGGGACAAAAAGACGAAGTTCTTCAAAGAACTGGAAGCCCACTTATTGCAAGATGAAATTACCGATGCGAGAGTAGAAGACGGTTTCCGTATTTACCTGGAGGGATTGAATGAAGTGGCCCGCCTGGAGCCGGTTTCGGCCTACCAGCAAACCGCTTATGGCCGTAACATCCTGCACGTATTCGCAAGGACCGACAGCAATCCGCAACGTTACTACTACCGTAACCGGGAAGACAATGAATGGTCCGACTGGCAGAAAATTGATGTCGATATCAAGAGCGACCATGTAAGCCCTGTGATGTGGAACAATAAATTATATGTATTCTGGTTGACCTTCCAGAAGACAAATGGTGCAAAGCAATCCAATGAAAGTACAACAGGTATGCGCGGTAATTCCGATCAAAAGAAAGCCGGAGAGTTCAACAGCAATCAATGGACTAATATCTTAACTACAGCTAACGCTGGTAATTTATTTGTCGATGCCGGAGATGAGCAATATACGGTATGGAAGGTAACCTTGAACTGGACACAATTGCAAAACGGTAAATGGCAGAGCCAGGAAATGTGTAAAGACATTATGGAACTGGATATCAATAAATTCAAGATCAATGAGGTTAACAAAGAGTCTTACACTTTCCCAGAAGCAAAAGCAGCAATAGAATTGCTTACCAGCATGAATACTGTAAAAATCGATGAGTTCTTTAAAAACAGGATCTACTTGTATACCCCCTTCGAAGGAGAAGTAGCGAACGGAACTTATGGCATTGTATTCAACATGGTTATACCTGGCGGGCTTGTTGAAGCCGGGCTTGGCGCCCATACTTTCTTATGGAAAGGCGACAACAGTAGGGACCCCTATATACTAAATGACAATAACCGTGGTTGTGTGGTCATCGCACCCACAGGAACCAGGTTCCATAAAATGAAGTTTATACAGGATCCAAAACTGATCAGCTCCGGCCTGAAAGTAAACACCAAGATTGCTCACTACGCTGACGGATACTATACATTCCATACAAATGAGTATTTACCACACTTGATGCCTAAAGCTATCGCTTCAGAAACGATATTGGGCAAAACACCCAACAGGTACCGTTTAACGGCTTCTGCCCCTGTAGTGAAGGATAGCGTACATTTTAACCCTTCAAAGTATACTTTTTTCTTTGAAGACCAGAACCATACGTTCCTGGTAGAAGAGAGCGACAGCCAACTGTCTCTGATTAACAATTTTAATTTCGATAAATTAATGCTGGAAGAAGCACTCCCGTCTAAAGAAAGAAGTGCTACTACTCAGGCTGTTTTCGCAAGGATGGCCAATAATAATACGCCAAATTATACACTTTTCAGTGAAGAAAGAATATCGGGCATGAGTAAATATAAGTTTAATACCTTCTACCATGCGCAGATACCTTCCCTGATCGCGTCCTTGAATCAAAGCGGCGTACCTGGATTATTAACCTTAGTGAACCAGTCGCAGGCCGATACGATCAAGTTTGCTACCACCTACAATCCTTCCGGAAGGGTGGATACAAAGTACCCGGTAAGCAATATGCAATTCGCGTTCAGCGATCCTTACAGCATGTACAACTGGGAGGTATTCTTCCATGCGCCTATGATGATCGCCCAGGGATTAACGCAGAACCAACAGTTCTCAGCGGCCCAGAAATGGTTCCATTACATTTTTGATCCTACCAGCAGCTCCGGTAACGGCAAACAACGCTTCTGGAAATTCAAACCATTCTTTGACGAAGCGGGCGGCACTATACAGACCCTGCCACAGCTACTGCAAGCGATCCACAATAATGGTGCTGCTGTAGACCAGGTGAAAGCCTGGGAGAAAGATCCGTTCAACCCACATCGTATTGCCCGCATGCGCGTATTGGCTTATATGAAAAATGTGGTCATGAAGTACCTGGATAACCTTATTGCCTGGGCAGACAATTTGTTCCGTCAGGACACTATGGAATCCATCAATGAAGCGACGCAGCTCTATATCCTAGCGGCTAATATCCTTGGGGATCGTCCGCAACAGATCCCACAGCGCGTCAAACGTGGCGACCTGGCATTCTATAATTTCATGCCGTACTTGTTCAACCATAATAATGCGACACAACAAGTGAACACTGCTTATATCACGCAATTAGATGCGCTATCCAATGCGATGGTGGCTATAGAGTCCTTCTATGCCCCTAATGCAGCCGCCGGCACCTCTATTTACAGTAGCACGAACCAGACAAGCATGTCCGGCACACCAAGAAAAGGGGAAGGCAATGTACCTTTACAAACCTTCTATTTCTGCCTGCCGAATAATGATAAGCTGATCAAATACTGGGACCTGATCGCCGACCGCTTATTTAAGATCAGGAATTGTAAAAATATAGAAGGCTTAACCCGCCAGCTCTCTCTTTATGAATCCCCGATCGACCCGGCCTTACTGGTACGCGCCAGAGCTATGGGTATGAGTACAGAGTCGTTCTTAAGCCAGCTATACGGTGCTAAGCGTCCTTTACACCGCTTTAGCTATATGGTTCAGAAAACCAATGAACTCTTAGGTGACGTTAAAGCGATGGGCGGAGCTATGCTCAGCGCCCTGGAGAAAAAAGATGCAGAAGCCATTGCCCTGTTAAGGTCTACCCAGGAGTATGAAATGCTGACCAAAATAAGATCGGTAAAAGAACAGCAGGTAGAAGAAGCAGCTAAAAATCTGGAAAGTTTAAGAATCAGCCAGGTCAATACCAAACAACGCTTTGACTATTATGCCTCCCGGAAATTTACTAATTCCAATGAGCAGAAACATTTGGATAAAATGCAATCTGCAATGGAAGCGCAGGTAATCCAGGGCATCTTGAATACCGTTGCAGGCGTTGTATCTGCCATTCCACAAATTTCAACACTCCCACCAAGTGCTGAGGCTGGAGGACTACAATTAGCAAACGTCTTTAATGCTGCTGCCACAGCCGTAAGCATTAAAGCGACCATTGATAATGCAAAAGGCTCTATGGCAGCCACCAAAGGTGGATATGAACGCCGTATGGATGACTGGCAGTTCCAGAAAGCCAGCGCAGCCAAAGAACTGGAGCAATTAGATCAGCAGCTCTTTGCAGCCCAGGTAAGGTTAGACATCACCAAACAGGAATTACGTAACCATGAATTGCAAACCGAGCAAAACAGGGAAATGGATACCTATATGCGCAGCAAATTCAGTAATACAGAGCTGTACAACTGGATGATCAGTCAATTGGCCACGACCTACTTCCAAAGCTACCAGATCGCTTTCGATATGGCCCGCCAGGCAGAGCAGTGCTATGAACATGAACTCGGCAAAACCACTACCGGTATTATTAAACAAGGGTATTGGGATAGCCTGAAACGAGGTTTGCTGAGTGGTGAAAACTTACAATTAGATGTACGCAGGCTGGAAAAAGCTTATATGGAATCTAATAAGCGCGAGCTGGAGTTAACCAAGAACATTTCTTTAGCGCTATTCCAGCCACAGGCTATACTGGATATTAAAAAAACGGGAAAAGCAAACATTACCATACCGGAAGTATTGTTCGATATGGATTACCCGGGACATTATATGCGCCGCATTAAGTCGGTAAGCATCTCTATCCCTTGTATTGCCGGACCTTATACCACGGTTAACTGCCAGTTGAGCCAAGTAAACAGTAAGTACCGAAAAGTAAGTATCGCTTCTGACTACAATAATGCTGACCACTTTACAGAATTGAAAGACAACAGTATTATTGCGACCAGCGCGGCCCAAAATGACAGCGGTGTTTTTGAACTGAACTTCAGGGATGAACGTTACCTGCCATTTGAAGGCACCGGGGCTATTTCCACCTGGGAGATTAGCTTCCCTGGGAAGATCCGCCAGTTTGACCTCAACAGTATCAATGACATCATCTTCCATATCAAGTATACTGCACAGTATGATGGAGGACTAGAAGAAGCTGCTAACGACAGTGTGAAAGATTTGTTCACAAAGCTGACCACAACAAGTGGTTTCAATGCACATGCCTTACAGTTTTACACTAGTGCCAAACATGAGCATAGCGCCGATTGGTTTGACTACGGTAAAAAGTTTACTGATAACGAAAGTACAAGGCTGGCGCTTTCCTTTAACCAGGAGCAGTTCCCGTTCTTTACAAATGGCAAAAAAGTAACGGTCAAAAAAATCAAGCCTGCGGTATTGCTGAAATCAAAACTCAACGGTAACTATACGATGAGTATTACCTATACGGTCAATGGGAATTATGTGACCAAAACACTACCGTTAAACATCAGTGCAAAGGCTGGTGAATTGGTGGCTCCAAATATTGGATTTGATCTGGATATGCAAGCAATTGTTTTCCAGCAAAACACTAAAGTAATACAGGTTGGGCTGAAAGATAACAATAACAAACCTGTTAATGCCTCCGGATTATTTGAAGATATGTTTTTTGTAATGGATTATATAGTTGAAGAAGGATTGCCAGCCCAGGTTGCAAACGACAAGCCTGAATATGACCTGAACCGGAAGCAACTGGTAGCCTGGTGGGCTGCTGATGATGCTGAAAACACGATTACGGGCACACAAATGGTAGATACTTTACACGACAAAAGTGGTAATGGCCGCGATCTTCAGCAATTAGACGGTTGGGGAGGATCAGAACTCCCGGAATTAAGAACTGTAGATAATATACAACAGGTCTATTTCAATGGCATGAGCGGCTTATTAGAGCGTATGAACTTTATGGATTATGCTTTACCATCGGATGCATCCTTTACGGCGATTTTTGTGTCAAATGGGGTTCTTGGTCTCGGTATCAACGGCTTTTTCAACAATGACAATAATGGAGCTAATTTCCAAATGAGTATAGGCTCAGTTCATTTAATTATGAAAAACGATCTCTGGAATACCGCTAACATACCTATCCAGTCGGCAAAGGAAACTATGCTATTGGTAGATACTTTTGAACAAAAAACAAACACTACTGACTTATCCGTGTTTGACCGGAACGGGAATAAACTGGCAACCCATATTCTCCCATCAACAGGGCTTAAAAATGGCATTAGTGCAGGACTTAGAATTGGGTTCGGCGGCGGATTCCCAAGTGGCGCAAATGTATTCTACGAAGGCATTCTATACGACCGTATCTTGTCTGAATCAGAGATTAAATCTGTGCTCGGTTACCTTAAATCCAAATATCCATTTCTTAACTAAGTAAATCCTTTATCTATATGAACAACCAATCTAAAGAACCTAAAGGCGCTGGTGGCAGTGGTAACTACCCCCTGGAACAGTACAGTGTCCAGCCCCCTAAGGAAGAAGACAAAAGCCCTTATTACAAAAGTGCGGCTCCCTCGCTGGCCCTCCCCAAAGGGGGAGGCGCCCTCAGGGGCATCGATGAAAAATTCTCAGTAAACGCGGTCAATGGTACCGCCTCGGTTGAACTCCCCCTTCCCCTTAGCCCGGGCCGGGGGGGCTTCACCCCTGCCTTGTCTATCAGTTACAGCAGCGGTGGTGGCAACTCAGAGTTTGGCCTCGGCTGGGGCCTTTCCCTGCCCTCCATTCAACGCAAGACCGATAAACGCCTGCCGGAATATAATGATGCCGAAGAGAGCGATGTATTCCTGCTTGCCGGTGCTGAAGACCTCATCCCGGTGCTGGATGCACAGGGACAGCGTATCATTTTTAAGGAAAACGGTTTAAGCATCAAAACCTACCGCCCAAGAATCGAAGGCCTCTTTGCCCGTATAGAGTTCATCGAAAGCCTCGATAATTCCTGGTGGCGCGTGACCACAAAAGAAAATATTACGACTTATTATGGCCTGGATAGCGCCAGCCGCATCGCAGACCCGGAGCGACATTCCCGCATCTTTAAATGGCTGCCCACCATGGTGGTCGATAATAAAGGTAATGTGCAGGTCTATCAATATGTGGCCGAAAACTTTGAACAGGTCATTCCTACGGTTTATGAAAAAAACCGCCTGAACGGTACGGCAGCCTGTACCAATACTTATCTTAAAAAAGTATGCTATAGCAACAAAACACCGTTCACTATTAATCCGGATTTTTGTTACCATCCATCCCTGCCCCAAAACATGGATTGGCATTTTGAAGCGGTCATAGATTATGGCGATCACAGCGAGACCAGCTACCAGCCCAACCAGCCCTGGGCTGCCCGACCAGATGCCTTCTCCAGCTTCCATGCAGGCTTCGAGCTCCGTACCTATCGTAAGGCCCGCAGGGTACTTATGTTCCACCGCTTCCCGGGCTTAAACGCAGGCGCACCCACCCTGGTACGCAGCCTGGAACTGGCCTATGCAGCTGATGAAGCTACGGGTGCTGTAGAAGCCGACTATATTATCAAAGCTACTTCCAGGGGTTATAAATGGAGCTCCCCGGCCTCCTTTAAGTCCAAGGCTTTGCCAGCCATGACCATGAGCTATAGTCCCCTGCAATGGAATACGGAGATCCAAAAAGTAGCTGAAGCCGATTTTAAAGGCGCGCCGCAGGGACTTACCGGTCCTTACCAGTGGATCGACCTGGATGGGGAAGGCATCAGCGGTATCCTTTCCGAGCAGGAAGGCGGCTGGTTGTACAAACACAACCTCGGTAATGGCCATTTCGATATCCCCAGGCAAGTGGCAGAAAAACCCTCCTTTTCTGGACTGGGCAGTGCCCTGCAATTCCAGGACCTGGACGGCGATGGCCGCAGACAAGTCGTGGAAACGAATAAAGGCTTCTGGCAACTCGATGGCCCCGATGCCTATACCGCTTATAAAAGAGACTGGGCGCCCTATTGTCCTTTTGAGCAGGTAGCCCGTATCGACTGGGAAAGTCCTTTTACCAAAATGCTGGACCTGAATGGAGATGGTAAAGCCGATGTGCTCATCACCGAAGACCGCGCCTGGACCTGGTGGGAAAACCGGGGCAAGCAAGGCTTTGATATAGGCGGCCATTCACCTGTTTTCCAGGATGAAGAAAAAGGACCCGTATTATTACTGCGCGATAGCGTACAAAGCATTTTCCTGGCCGATATTAATGGCGATGGACTCACCGACCTCGTCCGGGTACGCAATGGCGAGATCTGTTACTGGCCCAACAAGGGTTATGGCAGATTCGGTGCTAAAGTAAGCATGGAGAACGCCCCCGTCTTTGATCAGCAGGATGCCTTCAACCCGCAATACATAAGCCTTTCCGACATCAGCGGTACCGGCGCTGCCGATATCATCTATACCGGTAAAAATAGCTGTACGGCTTATATCAACTACTCCGGTAATGCCTGGGGAGAGGCTGTGCACATCAACCCCTTACCCGCTACCGATGGCTACAGTAAACTGGCCGTAATGGACTTCCTGGGTAAAGGTACCGGCTGCCTGGTATGGAGCTCCCCGCTGGCAGCCCATGCCGAGGCTCCTTTGCAATACATCGACCTGATGGAAGGCCTTAAGCCCCACTTAATGGTCGCTTATGAAAATGGTATGGGTAAGGTGGTAAGCCTGGAATATAAAAGCTCTACACAGTATTACCTGGAAGACAAGCAAGCAGGTATCCGCTGGGCCAGCAGGTTACCTTTCCCGGTACAGTGCGTGGAGAAAGTAACTACCTATGATAAAGTGAGCGACAGCCGCTTTAGCCAAACCTATCGCTACCGCCATGGCTATTATGATCATGAAGAGCGCGAGTTCCGGGGCTTTGGCTACGTGGAGACCATAGATATCGACAGCGTGGACCATACGGCAGGAAGCCTGGACCAGGATCCTGTACTGACCAAAAGCTGGTACCATACCGGGGCCTGGCTGCGTGGGGATGCTTTGCATACCGAGTTTGCCAAAGAATATTTACCCTTCGAAGGCTGGGATACCCCACTGGAAGATGGCAGCTTGCTACCGGTAATTAATATCGACACACCGGGATTAAATGTAAATGAGCAACGTGAGGCATATCGTGCCTTAAAAGGTTCGCCACTCCGCCAGGAAGTATATGCCTTACCTGCCGGCATGGAACCGCATATCTATACCGTAACGGCTTTTGCCTATACGGTTAAATGTATCCAACGCAGTCCTGAGGTGGCTTCCGGCACAGCATGGCTGGCACCTAAGCAGGGCAGCTTTATGAACCTGCAACAGCAGCAGATCGCTTTTAGCTGCGAAGGCAATAAGGAAGATCCGCGGATCAGCCACAGCTTTGTGCTGGCCACCGACCAGTACGGGCAAGTGGAAAGACAGGCCAGCGTCGCTTACGGCCGTAAACGTCCTGACGATCTGCTGCCTGAGATCGTAAAGCAGGAGCAGGCTAAAATCCATATCACCTGTAGTTTATCCCGCTACACCAACGGGATCACGAACCAAGCCCTTAACTACCGCCTGCCTTTGCCTTATGAGCAAATGGCCTATGAACTAAAGATGGCGCCGCCTGCCGGCGTACTGTACACCCTTGATGAGCTCAAAAATGCTACTTTCTACACCCGGGCTATTGATTTCTCCGATATACCGGTATTAGATACCAAACGATTGCTGAGCCATAGCAGGACCTACTTTTACAATGATGCGGCCACTACCTATTTAGCGCTCGGTGAGCTTGAAGTGCAGGCCCTACCTTATGAAAGCTACCAGAGAGTGTACAGTCCTGCAGACCTGAGCAGTATTTATGGCAGCCGGGTCACTACAGCTATGATGGAAGAAGCGGGATATGCCATAGTCAACCGGGCAGATGAGGGCTGGTGGCTATCTTCGGGAAGAGCCCTTTACTCCGCACAGCCGGAAACTAAGTTCTATACCCCGGAGCGTTTTATCGATCCCTGGAATGTGGAGACAAGCGTTGCCTTCTGGGACAACACTTACCTGTTACCTAAAAGCACTACCGATGCCCTGGGCAATACCAGTACTATCCTGGGCTACAACTGGCATAATTTGCAGCCGGTAGCTATGAAGGATGCCAATAATAACATCAGCGAGATACTTTATGATGCTTTAGGCATGGCTGTGGCTATGGCCTTAAAAGGTAAAGACAATGGCACCGAAGGGGACAGCCTTTTAATTGATCTGGATGACGACAAACTGATCGATGTAGATGGCAGTACGGATCTTGTCAACCAAGCCGCTTTCTGGCAGGACCCCGATACTTATGCCGAAGAGTTGTTACAACATGCCAGCTGGCGTTGTGTGTATGACTGGAGTGATGGGCCGGCACGCGTGGCTATGATCGCCTGCAGCGAGCACACTTTTGGCGCTTCGAATAATGCAGCCCATTTCCTGATCCGTATGAGCTACAGTGATGGCCTGGGTAGAATACTGATGCATAAGCATAACTGCGAACCTATAGCCATACCACCGGATGCGCCACCGGCAGAACAGACAACCATGTCCTGGATCGGTACCGGCCGTACGGTATACAACAATAAGGGCAAGGAAGTGATGCAATACGAGCCTTACTTCAGCACTTCCCATGAATGTGACACCACCGAGCAGGCGGCAGCACAAGGGGTGAGCCCGAGACTGTATTACGATCCATTAGGCCGAGTGCAGGAGACCCGGATGCCGGATGGTACTTTTAGCCGCACTATATGGACGAGCTGGCACCAGGAAGTTTATGATGCTAATGATACCGTGCTGGAAAGCTGGTGGTACCAGGAACGTATCGGCGATGGTATGGGTGCTGAAGAAACGCTGGCAGCTCAAAAAGCAGCCGCGCATGCAAATACGCCTACGATCGTGCATACCGATAGCCTGGCCCGTGGTTTTTATACCATACAGCACTTAAATCCTATCACTGGTGGTACCCTGAGCAAGATCGAAAGCTATGAGCTCCTCGACATCCAGGGCAACCGCTTAATGGTCATTGATGCAAAGCAATCGGCATCGGCTACCCCCGTAGCTTGCCTGCAGTACCGCTACAATATGTTGCAGGCACCTTGTCGCCAGCAAAGCATCGATAGTGGTACCGCCTACACCTTACTGGATGTGGCCGGGCAAGCCCTGTATGCCTGGGATACCGAAGAGCGCCGCACTCATATGGTCTATGATGTGCTGAGAAGACCGGTAAACCGTTATATGAATACGGTCATAGCGGAGCATTGGATCTATGGCGAAGCGCGTACTAATGCGGCGACCTACAATATGCGCGGCGCTTTATGGCTGCATTATGACCAGAGTGGTAAGCAAACCGTAGAACGCTATGACTTCAAAGGCGCGGTGCGGGAAAGCAAACAACAATTGCTGGCTAATCCTACGGTCAACCTGAATGCCGATGAAGGCACCATTAACTGGAGCGGCTTACCCGAAAGTACTTTGCTCCGCACAGAAGTCTTTGGAACAGCGGTACAGTATGATGGACTGGGAAGGCCGGTGATCACCACCGATCCGGGAAATAATACCCAGCGCATGCAATACAACCGCAGCGGTGCTTTGCAAAAGTTATGGTTGAATGATACGCCGTATGTGGAGGATATCCATCATGATGCCAAGGGCCAGCGCCTGGCCATCTGGTATGGCAATAACACCAAGACTTCATATCGTTATGATCCGCTCACTTATCGCCTGCGCCGGATGCTTACCGTAAGGCTCCGTGATTATGTGATCGTACAGGACCTGAATTACACCTATGATCCTTCGGGTAATATCACCCAGATCACTGATGCCGCGCAGCAGACTTTGTTTTATGCCAATACGGTCATAGCGCCTACACAGCATTTTACTTATGATGCGCTCTATCGCCTCATTGAGGCCAGCGGCCGCGAGCAGATCAGCAGCAACAATACGGAGAGTTTTGATGATAGTGAAAGAATGAAAACCCTGGGTAGCAATGCCTGCCGGAACTATACCCAAAAGTACACTTATGATGCCGTAGGTAATATTTTGGAGCTGCGCCATATCACTTTTGGTGGTGATGGCAGCTATACCCGCAGCTATGATTATAGTGTTACCCCTAACAACCAGCTGGACAATACAACTATGGGCGGCGTAACCTATAATTATCTCCATGACGCCAGGGGCAATATGGTAGCCTTGCCGCACCTGCACCAGATGGGCTGGAATGCGCATAATGAGCTGGCTTATATCCGGAAGACGAATAGTACAGATTCTGAGAAAGCCTGGTACCAGTATGCAGGCGGCGATCGCGTGCGTAAATACGTAGATAAGGGCAACATCAAAGAGGAAAGAATCTATTTGGGCGGCTTTGAAATCTACCGTAAATTTGAGGGAAGTTCTTTGATTTTAGAAAGGCAAACCGTACACATCTCTGATGACTCCGGCCGTATTGCAATGCTCGAAAAGCGTACCTTCGGTAACGATGATGCCGCGGAGACTTTAGTACGGTATGTTTACTCCAATCACTTGCAGTCGGCTTCCTTAGAGATGGACGGAATAGGTGATATCATCTCTTACGAGGAGTATCACCCTTATGGTACGACCGCCTTCCAGGCTAAGAATGCTTCAATCAATGCTGTAGCCAAGCGATACCGCTACACCGGTAAGGAAAGAGATGAAGAATCAGGACTTTACTACCACGGAGCGAGGTATTATATACCATGGTTGTGCAGGTGGACGGCGATTGATCCTATGGAAAGTAAGTATGCGGGGATGAGCCCGTATAATTACTCCTTCAACAATCCGGTAATGTGGAATGACTTGAATGGAGCAGATCCGCATGGAGAAAATGACGCCAAAATTCCTAAAGGAGTAAGAAATGGAGGCGTTACAGGTGGATATACAGGAGAGGAATTTAAATCAAACAAACTAAGTCCGGCAAAAATTGACCCTAAGAATATAACTTATAATACATATTTAGTCAAAGCCAATGAAATTGCAACTGAGTTTTTTAATCCTGCAACAGCTACAATAGATGGAACCACGAAAAGGGCTCAGACAGTGTCTAACATTCGTCAAGCAGTATTGAACTTTGCGTTTAATACGAATGATGGAAAAGCATTATTTGGAAAGGGTACAGCTTCCAATATAGAGGATTTCATGGGTCTGGTAGCTGATTTATGGCTTAATCAATATGCTACAGCTTTTATGAATGGTGGGGGAGACTCTCCAAGGCTTCAGTACTATAATGATGCAATTAATGGGGTTGGTAGTATAGATAAAAAAGCGGCGATAATTAAGTATAGGCAACAAAAGGAATATTATGGATATATTAAATTTAATTTTGCTGCGGAATTTGCTAGAGAATTTGGAGAAGGTGCCGGATTAATAGGCTATGGTTCGGCAAGAAGTGGATTAAGGCATGTTCAAGGTACAAGAATTAATTCTAATACACAGCAGCGGATTGTAGATATAAGTAAAAATCGAATTTTAACTCGCGAGCAGAGATTGTCTATTTTTAAAGAAAAACTATTAGATGCACCTGCAACAAAGAATCCTAATGAAACAATACAATTAATTAATCGCTCATTAGATGAGGTTGAGGATATGTATAGCGGGGTACCAAAAAATATTAACGCTGCATCAATGCCCAATAGAAATGATGGTAGAATGTATGGTATACTTGATGATACATTTGTTACAAGACATAAAGATGGTAGTGTAACTGCTAAAACAAAAGGACATATTATCCAAATTCAACAAAATGGGGGATTTTCAATTTTCGATAAAAAAGGAAATTTATTTTTAAAAAAACAATAATAAATGGAAAATATAAAAAGTAGTACTATTGATTATCTAAATTCAAATAAAATAAAATACGAATTAGATACGTTTGAAAACGCTTACATGATTGACATCTGGCATAACAATATTTTTGTGTGCGTCCAAATTTGCCATGAATATTTTGGATTTTCTGTATCAAGAGCCGGAGACGACGGTTTAGGCTTAGATTCTATGCCTGATAAATTGTTCAATAATATAGAAGACTTTATTCATGAATTAGATATAGTTCTTAGACCTAGTAGTTTCTAGTGTTAGTTCAAAAATTAATAGTATTGTGGGTAGTGTTACATTGTGTTGCTATTATCTAATAAATGTTTTAAACAACTGATAATCAATAAATAGTAATTATTGTTAATTTTAAGGTAGGTGGTATAATTGTACTGCCTGCCTTGTTTTATGGCTATAAACCAGTAAGTGGTTTTGAAATCTACCGTAAATTTGAAGGAAGTTCTTTGATTTTAGAAAGGCAGACAGTGCATGTAAGTGATGATGCCGGGCGCATCGCTATGCTGGAAAAGCGTACTATTGGTACGGATGATGCTAAAGAAGTGCTGACGAGATATGTTTATTCCAATCACTTGCAGTCGGCTTCTTTAGAGCTGGACGGAATAGGTGATATCATAAGCTACGAGGAAATCGAGCCTGCGAGATTCGCCAACACCAAAAAGATCAATTAAATATTTCGTTCTAGGAAAAGGCAGTAGTTACTATAGACTCTATGGACGATTAGATGATAATGGGACTTTAGCATTCAACTATTTAAATAAAATATGAAAATTGTAGTATTAGAAAATAAATTTAAATCCCTTTTTGATGTAGAGGAATTAAAAAGAGATGCTAAAGATTCTTTTCAAAGATTAATTGAAAACCCTGATAATTATGAAATAAGAGACGACATTTTCAATATCATAGGAAATGAGAGCTTTGAGCCTCACTACCTCGGCATTTCAATACATATATTAAACAACAACATTAAAAATCCTTTCTTCAGAATAAGGTTCGATATAATAAATCTAAAAAGCAAATCATCTTTTGCCTGGTACGAAGTAGAATATGGATCAGAAGGATTTCAGGACGAGTTTTTTGATTTTTACTGAATGCTAGTTAACCGCTTAGCAGGATAGCGTATGCAATTTAGTAATGCAATACCAATTAGGTATCTCAGGCATTCCTCCAAACCGTTGGAACAATTCCTGTTGATCATAGTTTAGGACAATATACTATCAATCCAGATCATATTAGAGGCCTAATTAATTGGCAACAAGAAAATCCTAACTCAATAGATCTAAGTAACTTTCATTTTAGACCTCAAGCTACTATAGGAAAAGGTTCGCCATATAATTCCGAATATCAAACCTACAACCTACCTTTCTAATCAAGCATGGCTGGCAAGAGAGATGGCTGCAAGAAGAGAGTTAGACCCAACAGGACATGATTTGGCATCCAGCCCTGGTGTACAAGGAGCGTTAGATCTCACATTACCGGGATATGGTTTCACGATGGGAGGAATCATGCTATATTCTGGAATTAAAACTGGCAATAAGTTAGAAATAGCAATAGGAGGAGTAAATGTAGCTCTTAGTGGTTATGCATTAAGAAATACCTTACTAGCGGCTTGGAAAGAAACTGACATATTGAGTCCCTCACAACATATCAACTTTATTATGAAAAATCTAGGAGTTGGAATAAGAAGAAATATCGCATATGCAGAAGGAAAAATCGGAGGAAATACTATTCGAGTAGTTGGAATTAGTGGAGAAACAGACAGGCTTTATGTTACAGAAAGCCCAATTAATAGACAATATGTAACACAAGTAGTAGATGATTTTTCTAGAGCCTTTGATTCTGAAGTTAAAATTTTAGAAGATATTGCAGCAAGATATAAATCTACACCAAATGTTTCTGGTCGAATTACTCTTGTTTCGGAAAGACCTTATTGTTTGTCATGTTCTGACGTTATAAAACAATTTCAAAAACAGTTTCCCAATATAAAAATTCATCAAATAAACGGCGTAAAATAATGACAATTAAACTATTATCGGAAATCCTCCGTTCAAGAGGAAACAAATTGAGTCCTTGTAATGCTAGAGATATTGAAAATATAGAGCAAAAGCTAAAAGTTAAATTGCCTGAAGAATATCTTGAGTTTTTACTAACTATGGGTCGAGGGGCAGGGAAATTCATGCTTGGTAGTGATGTATTCATAGACGAATTATTAACTTTAAAAGAAGGTGCTCTGGAAATTATTGACGAAAATAACTTACCCCCACTTCCTCCAAATGCTTTTGTTTTCTGGATGCATCAAGGATATCAGTTTGCTTTTTTTGAAATAAATGAAAAAAATCAACTGGACATTTACTTCTTTTCCGAAGGCAATAATATGAAAAACTATAAATTTTTGAACTATAGTCTCGCAGAATTTTTCTACAAGCAATTAGATTTGTAGTTGGGCTAAACACTAATCATCAATTTTCATTTATTAATTTTAAGGTAGGCGGTATCAATATACTGCCTCCTTTAATTTATGCCTATATGTAAGTAAGCGTTTCAAATCTACCATAAATTTGATACAAGTTCTTTGAATCCGAATGAGCCGGTTTTGGAAAGGCAAACCGTACACATCTCTAATGATGCAGGCCGCATTGATATGCTCTAAAAGCGTATCATTGGTACGGGTGATAGTCTACCTACTTTAACCAGGTATGTTTACTCTAATCACTTGCAGTCTGCAAGTTTGGAGCTGGATGAAAATGCAGCTATTGTTAGCTATGAAGAATATCATCCTTATGGCACTACCGCCTTCCAGGGTAAGAATGCAACGATTAATGCTGTAGCTAAACGATATCGTTACACCGGTAAAGAAAGGGATGACGAATCCGGCTTGTATTACCATGGGGCCATACCTTGGTTAGCTAAATGGACGGCCATTGATCCGATGGAGAGCAAGTATGCGGGCATGAGTCCGTATAACTATGGCAACTGCAATCCTGTTACTTTTAATGATCCTAGTGGGATGAGTGGCGAGGATACTGTTAAAGGTGTTCAATTTTATGAAGTGGCAGATGTTAAAGGTCAAATCCCAGAGAATACTGCAGAACGTGTAGGACAGTCCTTTGATGTAAAAGCATCATTATTTGGAGACCCTTATAGAGTTGTGCCCAGCTATGCAAAAGACTCAAATGGAAATGCTACTATTTTAAGTCATTATACTGCATATTCCCTTGTTCGGCATAGTCTCCGACTATGTCGCAGCAAAAGCGGTCTCTGACCGGTAAATACATTAAAAATACACCTATAAATCATAGCTTAGTTCCGCATAGTCCCCAATAGCGATAAATATCATTCAAAGAATGAATACCACTTTAACTTAGTCAGGAGACTACGCTAAACATAAGAAGACTTAGTTCGGCATAATCTCTGACGATGTCGTATCAGTAGCAATCACTGCCGGGAAGTATATTAAGTACACCTGTAAATCATAGCCACTTTTTGTTATATTTGAATTTGTGAGTACAGGATATAAAATATATAATCAACAAGATGTTTACTTTCTAACTTTCACAATTGTAGATTGGGTAGATCTATTTACACGCAGAATCTACAAAGACATTTTCATGAGCAGCTTAAACTATTGTATACAGGAAAAAGCACTCCTGGTCTATGCTTATGTAATCATGAGTAATCATGTACATCTGATTGTTCAGGCAGCAGGTCCCATAAAGTTGTCAGATATTATTCGGGATTGCAAAAAATATACTGCTCATAAATTCCTGGAAATAATCAGCAATGAACCGGAAAGCAGGCGAGAATGGCTTCTACATCGATTTAAATATAATGCTGCACTACATCAAAGAAATAGCCAATATCAAATATGGACGCATGAAAATCATGCCATTTCAATATCCAGTAATACTTTCTTTGAACAAAAACAAAATTACATACACCAAAACCCTGTACGTGCAGGTTATGTTGATTTACCAGAGGATTATGTTTACAGCAGCGCTTATGAACTGGCAGGACGTGGTAACAAGATCAATATTACCAAATGGCGCTAACCGTCATTCAAAGAATGAATACCACTTTAACTTAGTCTGGAGACTACGCTAAACATAAGAAGACTTTGTTCGGCATAGTCTCTGACTATGCCGAAGTAGCAGCGGTCTCTGACCGGGATTTATTCGCCCAGACGACTTCCTTTGCAAATACTTGAATGCACCTTATACTTATAAATGATGTCCTAATGGCTAATAAAAAGTAAATTTACAGGACTATTAAAAAAAATTTATTGTTATACTAGTAAATACCCACCCTGTATACGTCTACAGTTGATCACTCACAATTAATGAAAACACTAACAATATGAGTTACCGCTTAAACAGAACACAACAACTTCATTGCGATATAGACACAGCCTGGAAGTTCTTTTCTTCCCCCTATAACCTCAGCCGCATCACTCCTAAAGAAATGAAATTCCTTGTCCTCTCCGACCTGCCCGATGAGCATATTTATGAAGGCATGATCATTGATTATAAGGTCAGTCCCTTACTCAGTATCCCGATGCGCTGGCGCACCCGCATTACACAGGTCGAGGAAGGAAAAAGTTTTACCGACTTCCAGGAAAAAGGCCCCTACAGGCTTTGGCACCATTTCCACGAATTTGTTCCTAACGATGATGGCGTACTCGTAATAGATACCGTAGATTATGAATTACCTTTGGGTTTCCTCGGTAAAATAGCCCATACTGTAATGGTTCAGAAAAAATTACAACACATATTTGATTACCGGTACCAGGTATTAGCACAACTATTCAACCAATAAACTTACTTCGGCATAGACTCTGACTATGCCGAAGTAGTGACGGTCTTTGAGCGGAAAGTACATTGGCAACAACCCAAACTTTATCAAAAGCTTGAATTTTAAATAGGATTATCCGTTTTATTCAGCCAGCTCCAGCATTTTTCGCACCGTATTCACATTCCTACCCGTCGCTTTAAGTTTCAGCTTTCCTTCAAAGTAAGGATTACCCATTTTGGCTTTAGCCATCCCTTCCGGCAAATAAAAATAAAGCACATCCTCCCACACCGAAAAAACTTCCTCTTTATGATCTACAGCCTGCAGCGCTTTCAATAAAGCTGCATCCGGCTTACGGTCCAAGAGGGTAATAAAAACACGATTGGGCGGGCATTCCGCGCCATAAGGACAATGCTCCAGGGCCTGCTGCAAAACGTCCCTGCTCTTTACAAAGACTTCAATATCCAATTGGAACTTAGCGGCAATCAATTCTTTTATCTGCCGGCTTACTTCCGGGGATTTCAAGCCGCTTTGTAATACAAGGTTACCACTCTGTATATAAGATTGCACCTCCTCAAAACCAGCCGCCTGCAGCGCGGCTTTCAGCTCCTGCATTTTGATGATATGCTTACCCGAAACGTTTACGGCACGTAAAAAAACAATGTACTGTTGCATCCTTGAAAAAACTTATTGATGAGCAAAATCCTTCCGGATACGGGATAAAGAAGTATCGGTAACACCGAGGAAGGAAGCAATATACTTTAAAGGTGCAGATTGCAACACCTGCTGGTGCCTTACCAGCAATTGCTGGTAACGCCGGGAAGCCGGTAAGGTAATCATTTCCGTAGCCCTGATCTTACTCCGGTACAACTCATAAGCCATCCAGCTACGCCCCCACTCCCGCAAAGCGGGAATCCGGTGAAACAATTCCTGGAACTGGTCAAAACTTATCTTCCATAAAACACAATCGGTAAGACACTGGATATAATCCTCTGTAGGTACCCTTTGAAAAAAAGAAGCCACCTCGATCACTACATCCCCTATTCCCGAAAAGCCAGTCGTGATATCTCTTTCCTCATAATCAAAAAGATAACTGCGCACCAGACCGGACTCCAGGATATAATAATCATTCGACACCTGCCCGCGCTCCAGCAACAAGCTGCCTTTTTCCATTTCCACCCGGCAATGTGCCTCAATAATCTCCTCCAGGTCAGCGCTGGTAAAATTCGGGTGTTGGTAGGCAATAGTCAGAATATGATCCATTTGTTTTGTTTTTAGAAAGCGAAAATTACAACATCTGAAGTAATTCAAAATATATTCTCCTTAAAATACTAAACCCGGACAGATTTAAATCAGGTTTCACAAAATTGGGCTTAAATTTGAAGCACATCCTGCCACCTGCCTTAAATTGCGTTGCTCATGGAATACCGTAATCTATTTGCCCAACAAAAAGCCTTTTTTGCCCGCCAACAGACAAAAGATCCGGAGTTCCGGAAAGCCCGGCTCCTGGAGCTTAAAAAGCTGCTGCTCGATAACGAAAAGCTACTCAACGAAGCCATAGCAAAGGATTTTGGCAAGTCTGATTTTGAAACCTATATTACCGAGCTTTCCGGCATCATTCATGATATTGATTACTATGTAAAAAACATGCATGCGCTTTGCCGTCCGAAAAAGGTAAGCACCAACTGGCTCAACCTGCCTGGAAAAAGCCGGATCTACACCGAACCATTAGGCATCACCCTGGTAATCGGTGCCTGGAACTATCCTTACCAATTGTCGCTCTGCCCTATGGTAGCAGCAATGGCTGCCGGTAACTGCTGCATTGTAAAACCCAGTGAACTTCCAGCTAATACAATGCAGGTTATGGCGCAGCTGATCAATACCCATTTTGACCCGGCCTATATTCATGTGGTTGAAGGAGGAGTAGCAGAAACTACGGAGCTGCTTCAATGTCCTTTTGATAAAATATTCTTTACCGGCAGTACTAAAGTTGGTCGCATCGTCTACCAGGCGGCCGCGCAAAACCTATGCCCCGTGACCCTGGAACTGGGAGGCAAGTCGCCGGCCATAGTCACAGCCCAGGCTAACCTGGAAGTAGCCGCCAAAAGAATCACCTGGGGAAAGTTCCTGAACGCCGGGCAAACCTGTGTCGCCCCGGATTACATCCTGGTAGCCGAAGAGGTACGACAAGAATTGACCGACAAAATAAAAGCACAGATTATTAAAAATAATTACCAGGCCGGCGCAGCGCATTACACGCAGATCATCAATGAACGGAATTTTGACCGCTTGCTGGCCCTCATAAATCCGGCTAAAGTAATTCTGGGCGGCAGTTACGACCGGGAAAAACGTTTTATTGCCCCTACCCTGCTCAGCGGGATCACCGAACAAGATGCGATCATGCAGGAAGAAATTTTCGGTCCGCTACTACCCATCCTCTCTTTTACCGATTACCGTCAGGCACTGGAAATGGTCGCAGCTGGAGAAAAACCGCTTTCGACCTACCTCTTCTCCAATAATAAAAACGAACAAGACCTTTTCCTGGAGCGGATTTCCTTTGGCGGGGGCTGCATTAATGATGTGATCATCCACCTCACTAACGACCATCTTCCTTTCGGAGGTGTAGGGCAATCCGGGATGGGCAGCTATCACGGACAATATGGTTTCGATACCTTTTCTCACAAAAAATCTGTGCTACAGAAAGCGACCTGGGGCGAACCGGAACTGAAATTTCCACCTTATACCGCTACAAAAAGAAAATGGATCCGCAAGTTCCGTTAGCCGGATTTGCTTTTGCATTTCGGGCATAATTTTAGGGAACCGCTGAAAAAGCAGTAAATTGCGCCCTAAATTATTTTATACTTTGAAAAGCATATTTATACATTTACTCCTTGCAGTGGCCCTCATTACGGGCCTAAGCGCCTGCAATGAGGCTACAGAAGAAAAAAAGGTAGATGTTTCCGGCACTAAAATAACCCTGAGCATAAAGCCTTTTTATAAAGATTTTGCGGCCCTGGATACCGGACATTTTAGCGAAGCGCTTGGTGGTTTAAAAAATAGATACCCGGATTTCACCGATTTTTACCTGGACACCTTATTGCCGTTTGACAAAGTAAATGGTGCCTATAATGATCTGCAGGCAACTGCCGCAATTAAAAATATCTTTGCCTACAAAGATTATACCCATCTTACCGATACGGTATTGAAAGTATTCCCGGACACGAAAAAATATGATGAAGCCATTGCGGATATGCTACGCCATACCCGTTATTACTTTCCTAAATGGCAACTCCCTACAGAGCTTACCTATTTCGTTTCCTGCCTGAACCGCTGGACCGCCTTTACCAATGAGCAGGTTTTAGGTATCGGCCTGGATATGTTCCTCGGTCCGGATTTCAAACCATATGAAGCCCTCGGTATGCCGCAATATTCGCTGATCAACCATACCCCCGAAAATATTCCTTTATGGGCGGCCCGTGCCGTATACCAGGACAATGCCGGTAATAGTCCCTACCGCAAAGACCTGCTGGAGCTGATGATCGCGAACGGAAAAGAAATCCTGTTCTTAAGAAAAGTACTGCCTGATTTCAAGTTTAACCTGCTCATGGGTTATACCCCTGAGCAACTGAAATGGTGTGAAGCTAATGAAGCGATGGTCTTTAATTTATTTTTACAGCAAAACCTGCTTTTCAATAAAGACTACCAAACCATTATGCGTTATGTAACTCCAGGTCCGAACTCCGCCGGCTTTCCACCGGAAGCTCCCGGTAACCTCGGCACCTACATCGGCTATAAAATTTTAAAGGCCTATGAAAATAAGACCGGAAAAACACTTGCAGAAATCCTGTCTAACGAGGACGCCAACAACATTTTCCAACAGTCTAAATACAAGCCATAAAATCAAACAAATAATTAAAACATGAAAAAAATTTTACTCCCTGCTTTACTATTCCTATCTGGCCTATCCGGATACGCACAATTGTCCAATACGGACAAGGTCTATTCCGATCAGAAATATGACAACCAGAATAAAGACACTATTGCCTGGGTAAAGAATGCTACCTTCAACCTGGGTGGCAATCAAACCCTATTGCACAACTGGGCTGCCGGTGGCGAGCTGGCTTCCCTGGTCGCGAACAGCCGGCTGGACGCCAACCTCATCCGCTATTATGGTCGCCAGATCTGGTCCAATAATTTATTGATGGCCTATGGCATGCAAGCTAACTATTCTACAGGTTTCGAACCCCGGAAGATAGATGACCGTATTGATTTCACTTCTAAATACGGTTACCGCCTGAAACCGGAAGGAGATTGGTACCTCACCGGCTTGTTAAACGCAAGAACCCAGTTTACCAAAGGTTTCAGCAACTATGACAGGCTTAACTGGCAGGATTCCAGTTCCTCGAATTTCTTATCGCCCTTATATGTAATGGTATCACCGGGCATTGAGTACCGCAAAGGAGAAATGTTCAGTGTTTTCTTTTCCCCGGCTGCAGGCAGAATGACCTTTGTAGACCGCTACTATACTAATCTAAGCCCGGAAGGTGCTTTCGGCGTGGAAAATGGTAAAACGACGCGTTTCGAGCTGGGCGCTTACCTCTCGGCACGCTTCAGCAAAGAGCTGGTTAAAAACCTGGAATTGAAAAGCCGCTTAGACCTTTACTCGAACTATTTAGCCAAAGATGTAAAAGATAGCGTGGGCAATATTGTCAAAAAAGACAATCCCGGCAATATAGACATCATGTTCGACAACCTGTTGACCTATCGTTTCATGAAATATTTCAATGTTGGCTTCGCACTTACCGCGATTTATGACAATGATGTGCCTTACGTTCCGGCCTTTGATGCACAGGGCAATAAAATAAAAGAACCGATTGGCGGTTTGGGCTGGTGGCAGGTCCGCCAGGGCTTTACCTTAGGCTTTACCTACAATTTTTAACCTTTCCCCTATTTGATTTCACCCAAAACATTAAAGCTTTTTGCTTATTTTTGTTACAAACGATAAATACTATGAGTTATAATATGAATTACAACAATGAAGGCGAAACTAACCTGGATGCTATTTTTAATGAGAAAGTAGTAGATCAGAATATGATCGCTAATTATATGGCTAAAGTATATGGCTGGATGTTCCTGGCACTTTCTTTGACTGCAATTACGTCTTTGTTTATTGCTAATAGTCCGGAAATGCTTCAGCTCATATACAGCTCTAAATATGTATTTTATGGTTTATTCCTTGTCCAGATACTATCTGTAGGCTTCTTATTATTTAGAATTAATAAAATGAGCAGCGCTACAGCCACCGGCCTCTTCCTTGCTTATGCTATTTTAACAGGAGTTGTTTTTTCAGGAATTCTCCTGGTTTACTCCCCTACTGTTCTGGTACAGACATTTGGCATTACCGCAGGTACTTTTGGAGTGATGTCTGCTGTAGGTTATTTTACCAAGAAAGATCTCACTTCGTTCGGAAGATTAATGACTATGATGCTAATAGGGGTAATCATCGCTTCTATAGTTAACTATTTCATGAATAGCGAGAGTTTGTACTGGATTATTTCTTATGTGGGTGTAGCCGTATTTGTAGGCCTTATCGCTTACAAGACCCAGGTAATTAAACAATATGCACTTATGGACGCAGAAGAAGACCGTAAAAAAGGAGCCATCCTGGGTGCATTTTCATTGTACCTTAGTTTTATAAACCTTTTCTTATTCTTATTAAGAATCGTAGGCCGTAGGGACTAAAAAATATTTTCTTATATTTGTTGAAAGAACAGCCTTTTTTTTAGGCTGTTTTTTTATGAGTATAAAATAAAAATCCAACAGGAAGTGATTAAAATGAAGCAACAGTGGTTAGCCCTGCCCTTTTTTATTTTTTGTTTGTTTACAAGCCGTGTCTTTGCCCAAGAAGAAAACAAAACACCGAAAGATGTTAAAGTGATCTCGGAAAAAAAAGACGCTGAGGGTTTTGTCACCCGGGTAATCCAGTACACACAGGATGGTATGAGGGTCACGAAAACGACGATTAGCCCGCCTATGCCCAGCTTTAAAGATCGTAAGCCCTATAATATAGATACGATGAATGCCGACTCCATGTTGGTCTATGTCGACAAAACGAATTACCTGGTCGCCCTGATCTATAAACGGAAAAGAATCCGGCAGTACCGGGCAGTTTTCGGACCGGACCGCTTAAAGGATAAGTTCCGGGAAGGAGACCGTAATACACCCGAAGGATGGTTTAAAGTACTGGCAGTAAGAGACAATGCCAATTGGGGTAAATTCATTCATATCAATTACCCGAACGAAGAATCCTTTAAAAAACATAATGAGGCCAAGAATAAAGGTCTGATTCCTGGCAATGCAAGTATAGGCAGCGCTATAGGTATTCATGGCACCTATCCTACTGGCGCCGGTATGGTAGAAATGGGCCTGGGCTGGACCGATGGCTGCGTTTCCATGACCACTACAGACATCATGGATTTTTACAAATTCATCAAACCGGGCATGCGGGTTTACATCAAACGTTAGCAGCTCAACGTTAAACTATTTATAGACTAATGAAGGCGGTTACATTTTTGTAACCGCCTTCATTTTTTGCTGGTGCCCGTCTATTGCACAATACTTACTTTCCTAACCCGCTCCTCTTTACCGGTATTAATACCCACCAGGTAATCGCCCGCAGCCAACATACGAATATCCTGGACCCGATACTATCTATTTAAACTCCGGGATGGGTATTGGCTCCTGCCGGATCAGTTCACAATGCTTACCAACCGTAACCCCTACATCTTTCGCAGGACTTTCAACAGCAAGCCTGTTTTGTCTAAGAACCGGGTACAGACGAAAAAATTGCAGGAAACTCATATATATAAATAAAAACAATAATATTTATAAAAAAACGAGATATTTATATCTAATACCATAAAATAGTATCGATTTAATGCACTAAAGCAGACATATCATTTATAAAAAGCAATTTAAAGCATCTCAAAAAGATATTTTATCTAGAGTTGCATTTCAGAAAAAAATCATTAAATATTTCATATTATCAATATTCCACTTTACATTTAAGAATCATTAATAGATAAGTCCAACATAAAACCATTATTGCAGCATTTACCTGATTAATTTATTTACCTAATATGGCCTATCAGTACCGACTTTTACTAGCCATCTTATCCGGCTTACTTTTTGCCCTCATATTCATTTACATTGCGCTTCCTTGCTCCTTCATTGCTTTGGTACCCCTGATCATTGCCTTAAACAAACTCCCGCTCAAACAATCCATATTACCCGGCTTACTTTGTGGCATTACCATTGGCATCTTCAGCAGCTCCTGGATGATGGAATCACTTTCTGCATTTGCAAGCACCTCCACAGCAGTTTTCATTTATTTCTTATCGGTCTTACTGATTGGTCTTATGATGTTGCTGGGATCGATCATTTTGTATCCCTTTATCAACAACCGCTTACCTTTTATACTCAAAAGCATTGGCATAGCAAGCACCTGGACCTTATTTGAATGGCTTATTTGCAACAGTATTCCGGGGGCATTCTGGTTCCACCCCAACCTGTTTAAAGGGGTGCTAAAAAACGAATTAATGATACAGTTAGCCGCTTACGGCGGTGGCTGGCTGATCTCTTTCTTTTGCGCCTGGATCAATGCCGCTTTAGCCATCTGGATTTTGCAAAAAAACAAACGGACCTTCATCTGGTTACTTAGTCTTAGCTGTTCTTATTTTGGGCTTTCCTATTTCATCTATGATTTAAATAATACACGCTCGATCTCAAAAAATAAAGCAACCGTTAAAATAGCCCTGATCAATGCGAATCATCCGCTGCATATGCAATGGAATGAGCAGACGGGCGACCAGGTGGTACAGGAAATGCTGCGGCTCAATGCAGCAGCTTATGCTACAGGAAGTGCCTTACATATCTGGACGGAAGCCATCGTACCCTGGAGTTTCAGAAGAGATGATGATTTCCTGCAGGCATTACTTAAAAATCCCCGGCAGGAAAAAACCGGTCATCTCATCGGTATGCTGACCGATTATACCCGGGATGTCTATCACAATTCCGCTTATTATATTGAAGACCTAAGTGACAAGATCCAAAGATATGATAAGCAATTTCCCCTGATGTATTCTGAGGCACCGCTTACCTTGTTCTCAATCCCACTGGCCGGAAGCCCTGCCTTTAATATTAAAGCGGGAGAACAGGAGGGTATCTTCCAAACCCTGGCAGGCAAAGCCGGCATTACAATTTGTAATGAGTCATTAATCCCGAAGGCTTCCCGTACGCTCGCCCGCGATGGGGCCGAATTCCTGGTGATCATTTCCAATGATGGCTGGATCGCGAATAGCTACCTGGCCCAACAGCATTTTTACAGCGCCCGGCTACAGGCCGTTGAAAGCCGGCGGGATGTACTCATCAACAGCAATTCCGGCTACTCCGGGGCCTTTAACAGCATGGGGAAGGAATTAGCCCGGCAAAAAGAGGCTACCGGCTTTGTACTCCCCGTATTCATCCAGAAAAACACCAGACTAAGCTTCTATTCAAAAAATCATCACTTTTTCATTTACGTTTATATGCTCACTACTGTCTTATTATCTATAATCTTAATCACACTAACTTTTAAAAGAAGAATCATATGAAAAACAGTTTTATTTTACTCTTCTTAATGTTGCTGAATGGTATAGCCTCAGCCACGATAACGCCGATACTGGAGCAATCCAAATACCGCTGGCGGAACAACAACGGCAACGAAGCAACGGCCACCTGGAAGGCCGCAGAAAACACTCCTATTACGCTCACAGATGCCAATGAAACCTTAAGACTCCGGACAGAATATTATAGTAGCTTTGGCAGCTCCAGCTTAGGACATTTCATCGCCTATTCAAAAGATGGCGGTACGACCTGGAGAGCAGTCAACGAATCGGACACCAATGATTTTAAGCTCACCGCAAGCACTGTAGTAAGCCATGGAGACCTTACCACGAATCAACTGGGCACGAGCAGCGGTGGTACCTATGCTGCCGGAAGGGTCATTTCCCAGGACAACCCCAGCATGGCCATGACAGTCGGAGCTGAAGGAAGAATGGAAATGGAATGGGTCATCAAACCGACGCTATTTGTACAAAACAACACCACTTACCTCTTCGAAAGCCGCTCAGTCAATGCCACTTATATGCAAGCCGTGCTGAATACTAATTTTAACTGTTCCATGCCGGTACTTACCCTCCCCCCTTCCATTGAACGTTGCGGGAATGGTACCGTTACCTTGACCGGCAACCTGAATACAAGTGGTGGCGCCATCATTTGGCGTAGCGCCGCTACAGGCGGCACACTCTTAGGCATAGGCAATTCTGTTCTATCGCCAATGTATACCGCTAATAGCACAGTCTATGCCAAAGGCACTAAGGATGGCTGTACGACAGGCAGCCAGGCCGTTAATATTGTCATTAAAAGTAATCCTGTAGTAAACCTCGGTAATGACCTCGACACCTGCACTTTTGCCGCACAACCCATGACCCTGGATGCCGGACCGCAGCCGGCAGGTACCAGCTTCATATGGGAAGACAACAGCACTACGGCCCAAAGACTGGTAAACCAGTCCGGCAATTATTCGGTACGGATAACCGGTCCTAATGGCTGCCAGGCAGAAGACACGATAAAGATTACTATGCGGGAAAAACCAGAGGTGGACCTGGACAAAAATGACAATTCCCTTTGCATCGGCCATAGCAAAGTGCTGGATGCCGGGCCCGGCGGACAAAACGGGGGCAGCTACTACTGGAATACCGGCGACCAGAGCCAATTGATAACGGTACACAACCCCGGTACTTACATTGTACAGGTAGCGGCAAGTAATAATTGTATTAATTCGGATACGATCGAAATTGTCGCTGGCGGCTATGCTCCGGAAATGGAAGGAGTCCTGGCCATAGCACAAGGTGGCAGCACCTTTAAATTTGCGGCCGTCGACCCCGAGCATGTATTGAGCTACAACTGGGATTTCGGAGATGGCACCGGCTTTTCCACCGACCCGGCTCCTGCTTACACCTATAATGGTAATGGCATATTCAATGCCCGCTTAAAGGTCAGCAGCAGCTGTGCAGATACCTGGGACAGCATCCAGGTGAATATCATCGGTGTAGGGATTAATGACCCGGATGCGAACAGCCGTCTATTTAACGTATATCCTAACCCGAACCGGGATGGTCAGCTGCATATTGAAGTAATAGGAAATGCCCATATTGAAAACATGGTATTAGTCAACTTAAGCGGCCAGGAACTAGGCCATTTTGAAGGCAATAAAGGTCAATCCAAATACAACATTTCCTTGCCAGCAACCTTAAGCAACGGCTTTTATCACTTGCTTATTAAAACCGATAAGGGTATGGTAGTCAAAAAGATCAATTTATTACGCTAAATATAACAGGTAAAAAACAAAGCCCCGGAAAGTCAGCAGCTTTCCGGGGCTTTGTTTTTTATGCCCATTATTGCTTACAGCAAATAGTCTTTAAGCCTAATCATTATGGCTATAAGTTAAACCTGAGCGCAACAGAGTCTAGCCGCAACAGCAGAGGATTTTTAACGGGCAAAAATTATTAGTACAATCACTATTCAGGATACTCAACACATCCACACATAGAAATAGTACTTACACTACACCGCACTCAAGAAATACTATAACATTCATATCAGAAAAATCAGGAATGTATATTTGACAATATTCACATGCTTAAAATAGTAGGCGATACACCTATATCTATATTGATTTTCTGATCCTTAATAATCAAAATTACTACTATGTTTTTGCCTTCCAAATTCTCTTACATATAACATACCGCAACAGGAAATACCTACATTCCAGATGAATTAAGCAAGTATCAACAAAATTAACAACGTTTAACAAAAAAGATGATTATGCAAAATTCTACTCCCTGCAACACTTTATCGGGTTGGCGAAGTGCATTACTGGCATTTTTGGTGCTGCTTAGTAGCACCGGCCTCGCACAACCCTTGCTTACAGAAAGCTTTAATTATGCCAATACTACGATACTGTCTGCGGCTCCGGCTAACTGGACCGCCCTGGCAGGTACAGGTACTAATAATATTGCGGTAAGCTCTGGTAATATAAGTTATGCCGGTACCATTGCCGATGGATCCGGCAACAAGATTTCTCTTGCCAATAACGGGCAGGATATTTACAGAACTTATACAGCGACAACCGTTAGCCAGTACAGTTCATTAGTTGTAAATGTCTCAGCTGCACAGGTAAACGGTGATTATTTTTATGCACTTATGGCCAGCACATCTCTTACTACCGGCGCAAAGCTATACATCCGGTCTGTGGGATCCGGCTTTAACTTTGGCGTACTCAGGGGGACCGGTGGCACACCTGAATATGAAACCACCGTCCGGTCATTTGGCGTCAATTATCTCCTGGTATTAAAATATGAAGTAATAGCCGGTACGACTAATGATGCGGTCAAACTCTTTGTAAACCCATCTCTGGCAGCAGAACCCGGAGTAGCTACAGTAACCTACAGTGCTGCCACCGGCACCGATATGTCCTCACTAAGTACAGTAGGACTTTTTCAGGGTATAGCAGCCGACGCACCTACGCTTCAATTGGATGGAATAAATGTAGGTACCAGCTGGGCTAGTGTAACTGCTGCCCAGTACGACTATGGCGATCTGCCGACCACTTATGAGCAAACGAAAGACAATGTAAATGCACCGGCAGTACACGCCCCGTTAGCCAACCTGGCATTAGGAAGTGTAGCGCCCGACCTGGAACTGACGCCTGCGTCAGTAACAGCTTTGGCGGATAACAATACGCCCAATGGCGATGGAAGTGATGAAGATGCCATCGTGATCCCTGCCAGTGGCGTGCGGAAAGGCAGCATTTATACTTTGCTGGTGCCGGTAACTAATAATGCCACCGCTACCCGCTATTTATATGGCTGGATTGATTTCAATAATGACGGCAGATTTCAGGCAGAGGAACTGGCCAATGCCGTAGTTAGCTTTAGTACCACCGGGGCCTCTACGCAGACCCTGACCTGGTCAGCAGCAAAAACGGCCACACTGGCTAATGGAATCACAAAAGTTTATTTACGATTAAGATTATCGAGCATTTCGCTGGCCGATTTCACCACGGCAGCCAGCGGGGGCGCTACAATTGATGAGCGGAGTATAGGCAATGGGGCTATAAGCACGGCTAACCCTTCCAATGCAGCGACGGTACCTTTTGGTGAAGTAGAAGACTACCAGCTGGAGGTGACCCGCACTTTTGAGTACGGAGATTTACCCCTAAACTTTGAGCGGGATAAGGATAATAATAATTTACCCGCCCTGCATACAGAACTGGCCGGCTTTAGAATGGGAAATTTGCTGGATGTTGAAACAGCCCCACTCTCCGTAACGAGTCCTAATGAGAACAATACCGATGGCGACAACGAGAACCAGGATGCGGATGAGGATGGTATCGCTGACCTGAATAGTGTGAGCCGGGGTGCCACCTATGCAGTAGCTGTTTCTGTTACCAATCCAACCGCAACCGCTAAATATTTATTTGGCTGGCTGGATCTGAATGGCGATGGCCGTTTCCAGGTAGGAGAGGCACAGTCGCTGTCTTTTACCGCTACAGGCACCACCACCCAGACCTTGACCTGGACCGTCGCACAGACGAACCAGATCACTGCGGGCACCAAAACCATTTATATGCGCTTAAGGTTATCCGATGTGAACCTGCTGGATTTCAATTCAGGAACGGATAATGGCATTATTGATGAACGCAGTGTGGGCAATGGCGCTACTGCAACTACCAGCGGCATCAACGCAACAGCAGTAGCCAATGGTGAGGTAGAAGATTACCAGCTAAGGGTAGACGACTATGATTTTGGAGACCTACCTGCAAGCTACGAGAATGGAGTAACTGCCCGGCAAACCGCCCTGTCTACCCGGCATATAGGTAGCCTGGTAGATAATGAATCCGTCGCTGCGAGCGTACCAGCCAATACAGATAACAATAATGATAATGGTGATGGTGCCGATGAAGACGGATTAACCACCTTACCGGTAATCACAAAAGGGGCGCCTTTCAGCTTTGCCGTACCGGTAACGGTATCGGTAGCATCGAACATAATTGCCTGGATAGATTTTAATAACAATGGATTGTTTGAGGCCAATGAAGCTGCATATACGGCTGCAACAGGAACCTCACAGGCCTATCAGGCAGCAGCAATTGGCACTTCCGCGAAAACATTTTATTTCAGGGGAACACAAACCAATAACATACCGGCAGGTAGTAACAACCTATATGTAAGAATCCGATTGACCCAAACTGCGGGCGCCGACAATGCTACTACTACTAACGTAGATGAGCGAAGTATTGGTGATGGCTTAAGTACGGGAATTTATGGCGCTCCTTCAATCGGTGAAATTGAGGATTACCGTTTTGCCGTAGCTACCGATATGGATTATGGTGATGCGCCCATCAGTTTCGATATGGACAAGGATGGTCTGGTGAACCCTACTAATTTTAAACCGGCCCGCAACTATACCACAGATGCGCTTTACCTGGGACAGTCTTATGTATTGGAATCAGGTCCTGCTTCAGTAGCATCAGGAGCAGATAATAATGCATCGAATGGTGATGGTGAAGAAGAAGACGGACTTGCGGCAAACCAGCTATTTATCCGCACAAATGCTATTAATACGTTTACGGTTGCCGTTAATAATACTACCGGTGCTGCGGCTACGCTACACGCCTGGATTGATTTGAACAATAATAGCCGTTTTGAAAGCACCGAATACCAGTCCGTAGCAGTACCCAACAATGCAACGACTGCGACCTTCAGCTTTTCAGCAGCCAATGTGAATACGATACCTGCTGCCGCAAATAAGGTGTATATGCGCCTCAGGCTGGTTCAGCCCAATACGGAGATAACTATACTCGACCTTACTTCCGGAACGAATAATGCCACTGTAGATGAGCGGGCTATCGCTGATGGTTTAAGCTCAGGATTATACACCTCAGCATCCTTAGGAGAAGTGGAGGATTACCAGTTGGCTATCATCAAAGACTTTGGAGATGCACCGCTTAGTTATGAAAGTACAGATCCGGCATCCCATAGTAATGCATCTCCTATTCCGGAATTAACGATTGGCGCCACTATTGATTATGAACCGGCGAACCAACCGGTAACTGCCGGGGCTGATAATAATGGTACTAACGGCGATGGTGCTGATGAAGATGGTATCACTACCCAACAAACAGTTACTATAGCTGCGCCCTTTACCATAACAGTACCGGTGAACACCACACTTTCCGGTATTAAATATTTATACGGATGGATCGACTTTAACGGGGATGGCATTTTCAATAACAATGAAGTAGCGTCTTCCACTACCACAACAGTTACCGCAGGAACGACCAGCTATTTAACCCTTACCTGGACGGGTACACAAACTGCTGCAGCAAATGCTGTATTGGCAGCTGGAAAAACTTATGCCAGGTTGCGCTTATCCGGCACCTCTTTAGGTAGTGGAACCGGTGCTGCTACCGCTATTGACAGCCGAAGCTTTGGTCGTAATACTGATGAAGGAGAAATAGAAGACTACCAGTTTTTAGTGAGTAACTTGTATGACTACGGTGATGCACCGGTTACTTACGAGGCAAATGCAGCAGCATTAACAATTGCTGCCAGGCAGGCTCCTTCAACAACCTTAAGACTGGGAGCTACCCTGGATGCAGAAAGTGCGGCGCAATCCGTTGCTGCCGGAGCCAACAATAATGGGATCAATGGAGATGGCGCGGATGAGGATGGTATGGCCATGCTCACCCCGGTGTACAGTGGTATCCCATACCGCACAAAAGTTACTGTGTTAAATAACTCGGGTGCCGCCCGCATTTTGCACGGATGGATAGATTTTAATAATGACGGTCGTTTTGCCGTTGGAGAAGTAGCTACACTTACCGTAAACTCCGCAGCTACTGCACAGACGGTTACGCTTAGCTGGCCCGCTACTGCTACCACCGGCAGCCAGGCTTATATGCGCCTGCGTATTTCGGATGCTACGCTTACCGATTTAAGTACGACAACCGCGTTTGATGAAAGAAGTATCGGTGACGGCTTAAGTACCGGTATATATGGCGCTATAGGCAATGGAGAAGTAGAAGACTACCTGCTTCCCGTAGGCACCACCTACGACTATGGTGATGCGCCACTAGCATTGTATGAAACCAATACAGCCACAACCCCAGCTGTAGTCGCAGCCCGCCAGGCCGTTAGCCAGGGACTGTACCTTGGTTTGTTGCCCGCAGATGAGGAAGCTGTCAAACAGATAGTGGGTACTACAGTAACAGGTGATGATGCTACCGGTACGGATGATGAGGACGGTGCCAATCCTGGCCCGGTAACACCTGGTGCCAGTGGCTATACCCTTAATGTAACCACTACGAATAATAGCGGTGCCGCTCGCACTTTATACGGCTGGATCGATTTCAACAATAACGGGCGTTTCGAAGCTGTTAATGAAAGAGCGACCATCAGCGTACCCAATGGTACTAATAATGGTATATTTACATTAACCTGGACAACGACGGCTACGGCTACCATACCATCTGTTTCCACTCCCGATTCTTTGTATATGCGCTTGCGTATTTCAGAGGGCGCTTTATCCGATGCTACGGCTAATACAACCCTTGACGAGCAGGCAATTGCCGATGGAGTAAACACAGGTGTTTATGGTGCCACCGCAACTAATGGTGAAATTGAAGATTATAAAATCAGGGTAACGACCGACCTGGATTATGGTGATGCACCTGAAAGTTATGACCGGCCAACCGGCACGCTGTTACCGGCACGTCATATATCTACTGCAGCATTACAGATAGGCGGCACACCTGATGCCGAACCTGTAGCTTTACATGTAGCAGCAGGGGCCGATAATAATGGGAATAATGGCGATGGTGCTGATGAAGACGGCATTATCCCAGCGAATTTCCCGGTAACTGTAAATACAGCATTTACGCTTCCCGTTACGGTTACCAACACGAGCGGCACCGCCCGCACCCTTTATGGCTGGCTGGACCTCAACAACAATGGCATTTTTGAAGACAATGAAGTGGCCACCACCCTGCCTTCTGTTGCCAATAATACCAATAACGGCACCGTAAACCTGGTATGGACCGCAGCATCAACTAATGCGATTGCATCCCCTAATGTATACCTGCGCCTGCGTCTGGCTGATGCCGCTTTGGCCAATAGTACAGCTACGACTTATGACGAGCGGGCATTTGCTGATGGCCTGAGTACCGGCCTGAATGGAACAGCCTCCCGTGGCGAAGTAGAGGATTACCGCCTGGTGGTCAACCCGGCTTATGATTATGGAGATGCGCCTGCTACTTACGAGGTCAACAACAATAGTATCAATATCCCCGCCAGGCATTTGTCTACAGCATCCTTGTACCTGGGTACTAATTATGATATAGAAACAAATGCACAGAGTGTGCTTCCGGCAGCCAATAATAATACACCTAATGGTGATGGTACCGATGAAAACGGCATAGTAAGTCCATTGACACAAATAAACCCCGGTGGCGCTTACGCGGTATCTGTTAACCTGTTTAAAAATGTTGCAGGTACCGGTACGGTTCATGCCTGGATAGACATGAATGGCGACGGAAGGTTCTCAACAGAAGAATATACTTCCACAGCTGTTACTGCGGCCACAGGGGCACAAACAGTAACCGTGAACTGGGGTGCAGTTCCTTATAGTGGAGGCGCCAATTATACTTATATGCGACTGCGGTTTACCTCTGGTACGCTTACGGATAATGCGGCTACGATTATGGTGGACGAGCGTTCCGTAGGTGATGGTTTAAGCACCGGCATTTATGGTACCGCTCCGGTAAACGGCGAAGTAGAAGACTACTATGTGCCTGTAAATTTAGCGGGTACAGCGGCCGACGTGGCAGCTTGTACCGGGCTGGGCTCAATCAATGCCATACAAGCTGGCTTCCATGCTACCATGGTACGTCCTGCATCCGGTGGTTATATCGTATTTGGTGAGCTGGCGAATGGTAACGGAACGACTAACCTCACCTCCCCCAGCCGTTTAGAAACAGGTAGTAACGGATTCGATTTCAGAGGCCAGGTGGTCATGGCTACCCTGGGCTCTACCAGTGCCTTTACCAATCATCAATACTTCTTACTATCTACTGCCGGACTGTACGCCTGGGGAAAACCAGGTACTGTTGTCAGCACGGCTGCTACGACCGGATCGGCTATGCAAGCCATCAGTCTGCCTTCTGGTGTAACACCGGCTGATATCAGGATGATTGATGCAGGAGCCTCTTACAACACAAGTGGAGGAGCTGGCGATCAGACAAATATCAGTGGCTCGCTGGCCTTGTTGACCAAAACCGGTCAGGTATGGATCAGGGCCAGTGTAAATGCAGCGAACACGACTAACGTATTCAACGCGGTGCAAGGCGATGGTAACCTGCTGGCCAACAATGGCAGTACGGACTGGCACCTGGTAGAAACTGCCGCCGGAGTGCCACTGACCGGAATGCTGGATGTGCGCACTACAGGTACTGCTGCGATAGCGACCAACGGTAACCAATTCTATACCTGGGGACGTAATGTCTACGCGGGTAATGGTACCGATTCGGCTACACAGTATTATGCCACACTGATGACAAACCCGGCTACAATCAGCTTGCCGGTAAGCCAGGTAGATATTGGCTATAGTGGCAACCTGTCTGCATCCTATTTCCTACTGGACAACCTCGGCGTCGTGCATGTATTGGGCAATAATAATTTTGGCCAATTAGGTATTGGTAATGCCCTTCCGCAAAAATCGTGGACCAGGATTACCCAGAAAAATGAAGAACCTGATGCCGCCGGCAACCAGGCTGATGTAACCAGTGCTATAGGAAGAGTACTGCAGTTAACCACGAATAATCATGATGCCTACTATGGCCACCTGATATTGATTACCGACAATAAACGCGCCTATCATGCCGGTAGCAATGCCGGTGGTGGCGGTATGTCGGGCACCGTAGGCTTTACCTCTGCCGGTATTCCAACAGCAATGACTACGGGTAATGGCGCCAGTATGCTACCCGGAAGAATCGTAATAGCCGAAGCCGGAGGACATATTGGTGTATTGGGTAAAGAAGGTAGTGACCGCTATGGCTACGTAGGCCATACCGTGAGTGGCTCTGATGGCTGTAATGGCTGTACCAATAGCCCATCTGAGTACAATTTTGAAAGTACAACCTCTACAGGCCCGCTTTGTGGCATCGAGGCATTTGACTTTGGTGACCTCGACGAACGTTATAATCTGAAGGATAGCGCCAAACACCAGATCATTTATGCCCAGGCAACCAATCCTCTAAAACTGGGAACAACAGCCGCAGATAGCGATGACGGCCCTACGTTTACTACCAGCGGAGCGGCGAACAATGCTGACGGTGATGATACCGATGGGGATGGAGATGATGAGGATGCCTTTACGGCCGCCCTGCCTGTGAAAACAGCAGGAACACCTTACACGCTTCCAGTACCTTTAACCAATAATACCGGAAGTACCGCTTACCTGTACGCCTCGATTGACTGGGATAACAATGGCACCTTTACCCCGAACGAAACCGTGGTACAGGCGGTAAGCTCATCAGATATGGCCCAAACCATAAACCTTACCTGGCCAGATCCCGGAAACGCTGTGGGTAGTTGCGTGAGCACTTTACCTATCCGTAGCTTTGTAAGACTGCGCCTCACTACAGATGCACTGACCGACAATACGGCTACGCTGGCTGATGAAAGAAGCCATATCTCAGCAGGCAATGGAGAAGTAGAAGACTACTATCTTGACTGGACCCCATTAGCCAGCCAGGCCGATTTGGGTAACTTACCAAGCTCCGGAAGTACTACGGTTTGGACAGAAGCAAAAGCAACGATGACCACTCTTGACCTATCGACAATCAGGGTATGGCTTGGCGATGACAATAGCTACCCGAACCAGGGCTGTGTATCTAACGAGGTACGCAACGGAGGATTGATCCTGACGCAGGGAGCAAGTCCTGTATCCGGCACAGGAACATCCGCCAATCCGTTTATAGTGAATGCTACCGCTCCTGACAACGCTTATGCGATTACGGTTAATGGCAACGGTGCATCCGGAACGCCTGTCTACTGGGGATTATGGTTCGATGCTAACCAGAATGGTTCCTTTACAGATGCAGATGATATCTTCACCTCCGGCACAACGCCACATGGCAGCCCGGTTACGGTATCCGTACCGTTTAGCCTATCCACCACAGGCACCAATACCGGTGCTACAGGTGGAGCAATCAGGCTGGTAGCCACGAGTGCGAATACAAGCTTCTCGAAATTGCAGAACGGAATGGTATCCGTAGAAAACGGAGAAGTTGAAGACTACTATGTGACTTACAACAACCTACCGCTGCCTATTTCATTACTGCGCTTTACTGCTGTGAAGCAAGGTAGCAAAGTAGCGCTCGACTGGACCACAACCACAGAACGCAATAGTAAAGGCTTTGACCTCGAACGCAGTAATGATGGTAAAGAGTGGGGCAAAATCGGTTTTGTTTCCAGCAAATCGATCAATGGCAACAGCAGCATGCAGCAACAATATGCCTTTATTGATCAGGCTCCTTTGGACGGGAAAAATTTCTACCGCTTGAAGCATATGGATCTTGACGGTGCCTTTACTTACAGCGAGGTACAGTTAGTCGCCTTCAATGACGGCCTGAGCCTTATCACGCTTACGCCAAATCCTATGCATGATGAGCTTAGCGTACAAGGACTGGAAGGGAAGTATAGCATTTTCATTACAGATGCAGTCGGCCACTTAGTACAGGAGCTGGCTACAGATGGTTCCAAATCCTATCTCATCAATACCGCTCAATTCATCAGTGGTGTTTATTTTATAAGCATCCATAATGAACAGGGAAGGGTAAGCCGCTTTAAAGTGGTGAAATATTAAAAGTTCAGGGTTTGAAAATGAGCAGCTTTAAGTTCCTGAATCAAGAGTAATCCTCCGGGACTACAAAACGATCATTTGACACCTACAGTAAACATAAAGAGCTGACTTCGGTTGGCTCTTTATGTTTTTCATCCTACGGTCCGACTACCTACTGCATTTAAGCGATAAAGGGCTTACCCGGTAGAATCTTTCTTTCTTCAAAACTTTCTCCGGGACCGGCTCTTGTTATGTTGCTAATCTGTAAAACTCAATATGGTACACTACAGCTTCTTTAGTTCGGCCATGATAGCATCAGCAACCAGCTTTGCTGAAAAAGGGTTTTGCCCGTTCACCAGTCGTTGAGTTACCAGTCTTCCATAACAAATCGTATGATCAGGGTTTCGCTCCTCTTCTAGGTGATCCTGCAGGCTTTCAGACAGCCTTTATTTACCCAGTATTCATCAGGCAAGAGATTTCCTTCCTGTATCAGTAATTGGTGTTTCTGTGCCTATTTTTTTGAAAAAGGAAAACACGTATCCAGACTCTTCTGCAGTCAATGGAATTACCGCTTCAATATATTGTTTAAAAAGTGTTTTAATATCCTCCGCATACATCAATAACGTTACTATCCATTTAAGCCGGGAATTTTAACGCGGGAATTTTGAAACATTTCGGCAAAGTATGCTAAATGGAATTTTAAAGGTAAGTTACTATACGCGATAATAGGATTTAAAAGCTAACCGGCAGTATCTATCAATAGCCTTCCTGCGAATAGTTTAACTGATTTTTGAGTTAGTACAATTCCCGGTTTAGTATGAAATAATTGTGACCTTTCTTTCCCGGCAGTTTTTTTTTCTTCCATTTGCTTTATGTTTGTTTTAACATTTAAAAACAAGCTAAAATTAGTTGGAGATAAAACATTTATACGTAATATATTAAAATATTATCATTTAAATAAATACATAAAGCAACCTATTTTATTTTAAAAAAATCTTGCTGTTACGATTGTATTAAATTAAAAATAGCTACAGATAAATTTAAAAAACATAGCCAAAGAAGGATGCTTAACACTAAAAGTTTTTAGGCAATACGCTTCTTTTTGTAATCCTGATCAAAACAGAGAAGTGCTTATGCGTTCTTCTTAATAAATGACAAAATCAAATCGCTCCGGACCATAAAGTTACCGGGTCGAAAATTCTAAAAATAAAATGAAGATGAAAAGAAATTGCCTGCTAATTATATCCCTGATATATTCCTGTATAGGATGGGCTCAAGGTGGAACTAACGGGGGTATGGGTTATGGTGAAAAGTATCGCAGCGAAGAGGCCGCCAATTTAGCAAAAAGTATTCCTGAATTTAAAACAGATGGCTTTGAAGTGGATAATACCGGCCGTACACCCATTTCAATAGATATATATACCATAGAATCGGATGGGGTAAAAATTCCGGTTCAATTACGCTATGATCCCAATCAATTAAAGGTAGACGCCGATGCCAGTTGGGTAGGCTTCGGCTGGTCATTAGACGTGGGCGGTACCATTGAACGGACGGTAAACGGTGCTCCCGATGATCTGGTGAGTACCGCAAGACATCTACAGGGGGTTGCCATTCCCTTAAGAGGCTATGGCATTTCAGGTGGTAAGAAAATATTTAATTATAACTGGCGTATGAATCTCAGCACGCCGGATGATAAGCGGGAGATTTATAAAAACCTGAACAATGTAACTAAAAGCTTTGAAAATAAAATATTCAGAACTAATAATCCAAACCCTGACGTTGACTTTGCATTAAGGCTTAAACAAGGCTCGATATATGATACCGCTACCATTAATAATGAAGGTATAGATACAGAACCTGATGTGTTTTACTATGACCTTTTCAACAGGGGGCGGGGTAAATTCCTGTTTGGCTATTCAAGTGTGGACAATAAACTTACACCAAGAACTATTCCGTATGATAATATTGAGATCAATATGCAGGTAGATGATACCACATTGTATTATAACGAAGATGACATCTATGGAAAAGAGAATTTACATTCTTCTAACCCTTACACTTCGAATAATAATTTTTGGCATACTAATGGAGCCAATAGTTTTGTAATAAAAGACGATAACGGCACTCAATATAATTTTACAACTCCGGATGTTACGAATACTAGAGGAATGAGCTGGCCTGCCTATAATATCGGTTGTGATTTTGCCTCCCTGACGCATAATAAACAACAATATGAGGATTTAGTTGTTCAGTATAGAAACTCCTGGCATATTAACCAGGTTACCACAGCGAATGGCAGACCTGTTAATTTCAGTTATCAACCCGAGCATATTTACCACATAAATCTTAGCAGAAAAACGGCTAACCAGGATTTATATAATATTGCTACGACTGGAATACCCGAAAGATTTCATGAAATCAATTATACCAAGACTGTCATTGTAAATAATAAGATTAAAACTATAGAAACCGATCATGAAAGAATAGACTTTATTCTTTCTACAGGTAACCGTTTAGATGTTCCCTCTTCTAAGTCGCTGGATAAAATAATTATCTATGAAAAATCCGGAAGTAACTACTTGGAAAAAATGACCATTACTTTTAATTATGATTACTACACCACAAACAATGATGAAATTCTCAGCTACGATAATTTTAATGCAAACAAACGATTAAAACTAACAGGGATACAGTTTTCCAACAATGGGGTGACGGTACCACCTTACACATTCACCTATGATGAATCAAGACCGATTCCCAAAAAACATTCCGTAAAAAAAGACTTATACGGCTACTACAATAATAGCACTACCTACATAAAATATTTGTATCCCAGACTATATGTTTATCCCAATAAATATGGTGTAGACCGCTATACCATTCACAGAAGATGGGACTGGTATAATGCGGGAGAAACAGAATATACTTTAGAAGGTTTAGACAGGAATACCAATCAATATGCTACTGTTGGGGCATTAAAGAGGATAACAATCCCTTTAAATGGTTTTATAGAATATGAATTTGAGCCTAATAGCTATTATTGGTTCGGCACCAATCTCTTTGGTGGCGGAATAAGAGTAAAAAGCATTAATACAAATTCCGGGCTGCCCAATGCACAAAATATTACAAGAAATTATTCTTATTATTTATCTAATGATAATGCCAGGTCTTCCGGTAGACTTTTAGTTGCCCCGATACTGGCTTATGGAGAAAACCATTGCGGTATAGAGTCTCCGGATTATGTGACGGGCCTCTGCCAGACATGTGGTAATCCACCCTCCAATTTTGCCCGCAACAGTCTTGCCTACATCAGGCAATTTACCTGGCGGTTGGAAGAGCCCGTCTTTAACAGGCTGACTGATGCAGGAGATCCGCTAGTGGTATATAGTGAAATTATTGAGTCCATACAAGACCGGGGCAAAACAGCAACCACCTATTGGGTGCCCAGAGATGCAAACAGTTCTTTAATCAGCCCCGATTACCAAAACTTAAATACGGGCCTGGAGTCTATTAATCAAACGCAACCATTAACCCGGATTATTAATGGAAACGGCTTTTGGAGTAATTACTATGGCTCTCTATTAAGTCATGATATGCCAGTGGTACTTAATGTAAGTACCGCTCTGGATTTAGCCGGTGTGGATTATTCCAATGATTCTTATTTTTCCGCCGCTAAATTGAATCTGGGTTGGACAACCGGGATGCCTATAGACAGAAAGTATTTCAATACTGCCGGTGTGCTGCAAAAAGAGGATAAATACAGCTATCAAATGGTCAGTGGCGGCAATGTAGGGCCGGTGTATATACCCGCGCTGAAACAAGGCAGCACCAGGGTTTACAACACAGCCAGCTATACGGAGACTCAACCCACAAAAATGTATAACTCGGCACTTGGCACTTCGCATATTTATTATGCTCATTATTATCAATTAGCGAATGTTAAGATGCTGCTCAAGTCCAGTGAAACCATTGATCACTCCTCTGGCCATCCATTAGCGACGACCATAAAGTACAATTACTTTTCAGATAACAACTTTACTAATCTTGATTTTTATCCCAGGTCTATTACAACCATTAATTCAAACGGTGACGAGCTGGTTCAAAAATTCAAATACGTCAGGGATTATACGCTAAATCCCCAACAACCCTTGAACGCACTAAACGGGCTTCCCGGATTAATTGCCGCTAACAAATATTCTACATTAATTGAAGAGTGGACAGCAATAAAAAGAAATGGCGCAGTAACTCCATTTTTGCAACAAGCGATTCTTAAAGAATATAATAGTTTTCCCAATGCACCGGATGCCGGAGCCTTGTTGAAAAAAGTTTATACCCTGTACCCTGCATCGGCTTCCATTACCAATTTTACCCCATCTAACGTGAGTGCCAATGCTTTCACTAAAGACAGCCGGTACCAGGAAGAGCTGGTTGTGGACAAAGTAGATCCGATTGGAAATGTGTTACAAAGAAGCCAGCCCCGGGGTAGCAGAATCGTAACGCAACTTATGGGTTACGACACTAAAAAAACAATTGCTACCATTGATAACGCACAATTTGGCGAAATCGCTTACAGTTCTTTTGAAGAGGGCGCATACCCCGCTTTAGGGACCATTGAAGAATCTAAAGGTAACTGGCTTTTTGATGCGGATTATATAGCCAATGACCCTACTGCACCAAGTGGCAGCAGATTCTATAATCTTCAGTCAGAGTTGTCTGCACTGCCTTCAGCAGTAAATAGTTTTGTGGAGTCTTCGTTTACAATTCCATCGGGAAAAAAATATTATTTAACCTTCTGGATGAAAGACCGCCCCGGAACTACAACCCTCAATGTTTATAATGGAACTATGCTACAACAGCAGCCTGCTCCCATACTGAAAGCCAATGGATGGTCCTGTTATCAATATCCGATTACAGGTAGCGGCAACTTAGTAAAAATATCCCTCTCGCAGCCTACGGCTACCGGCACCATTCATAATGAAAGGATAGACGAATTAAGACTGCTTCCCATAGCAGCCTCGATTAACTCCTGTGCTTATGACAAGGTATTTAATACGCCACTTACTATCATAGATGAGGGTAACAAAATAACCCGGTATGAATATGATCATTTTGGCCGGCTTACTGCAGTAAAAGATGCTAAAGGCAATCTTATCAAGCAATCTGATTATAAATATCAAAGCCCGGAATAGACAATCACTATAAAATCATTGAGCATAAATAAGACAGAATTTAAATGCATGTTTTATGAAAAAAATTAAAAGTATAAAGCGAAGCCTGGGATTAGTGCTTTTCCTGTTGTTATCCTTTGCGCTTAAAGCGCAGCAGAGTAATATTCTATCTAACAATATCCCTCAGAATATTACCGGTACGATTAACCCTGTTGCGGCCTATCCCGGCATTAGCGACTTGCCCGCCCTATCTTTACACAACTACATCCGGACGAAAATACCAGATGTGCCATCTACAGTCGTGCCTACTTCGGTATCGCCCGCTGTCATCTACCAGCAAGATTTTAATACCGGGCCTTACACGCCTGTATATACCAATCCTCCGGTCGTATTAAACCCCTTCCTGCTCCATAATTCGACCTGGATGAATACTCAAAGTTCCTGGACTTCTTATAATGGTATCGAAGGAAGAGCAATTGCAGTAAGTGATGCAAGAAACAATTCTACAGTATTAGAGTTAAACATTCCGGTTACTTCCGGTTACTCGGCAACGATTAACTCATTTAGTTTTTATAACAGGAGTAGCAGTACCGGCTATAACTCCTGGAGAATGTTTATCAACAACCAGGAAGTTGCCTCCGGCAACATTTTTGTAGATGCGCTTAATGGTGCTGCTCCGCTACAGTCTACCGGGCTCATTACCTTAACTAGCCCGGTAATGATCAGCAGCGGAACTGTGAATATTCAGTTGCAGTTAAGTGGCGGACAACATGGCCGTACAGCGACTTTCCGCTTAGATCAATTCATACTTAACGGCTCCGTCTTACCAGAAAGTTATGTGCGTACCGTTACCGATTTCTACGATGGCTTAGGCAGACCGCTTCAATCTGTTGCTAAAAATGCCATGGCAGACCGTAGTGATGTCATTAAACACCATGTATATGATAACTCCGGCAGAGCAGCCTATTCTTATCTGCCTTTGAAGAAAACCACAGCTGCTTCCTATGGAAAATTTGAGCCTGGCATTGCTTCAAAATTACATCAGCAATATGATCAACTACATTTGGGAGAACATCCTTATGCGAAAACCGAATACGATAATTCTCCCTTAAACAGAGTAACGAAACAGTTGGCACCCGGAAGTAGTTGGGTCGGAAATAATCGAGGCACAAAGCAAATATATACAACAAATGCCGGCTGGATAAGGTCTACACTCAATTCGCCAAACCCAATCTCCCAGTTAATAAAAGGGCCATTCCCTGTATGGCGCATAGAGGAAGGGATGGGCGCTATTCCTGTTTCCGCTTCATTTTACAACGATCATGAGTTGTCGGGTATAAAAATTATAGATGAAGATGGAAAAATCAATGAAGAATTTAAAGATAAATCCGGGAAACTAATTTTAAAAAGATCTTTATTACAAGCTTCCGACAATGCTACAGAACCTGAATTAAACAGGGTGGTCGATGACTATATTTACACGCATTATGTTTATGATGACCTGGGCAGGCTCCGGGTAGTCATTCCCCCAGGAGTAAGACCTCAGGAACCCGTTATTGTCAATAATATGCACGTATCTTACTGGACTGTTACGGCACAACAAATGGAAGAGTTGTGTTACCAATATGTATATGATGAGCGGGGAAGAATGATTGAAAAAAAGGTTCCGGGGAAAGCGGTTGAATATTTGGTATATGATAAACGGGACCGTCTTGTCGCCTACCAGGATGCTCACCTGCGGGCACAGAACAAGTGGAAATTTACCCTCTATGATGCACTGGATCGGCAAATTGTAGACGGACTGGTAACGGCATCTTTAAGCAGGGCACAGCTCCAGGAGGATTATATCAATACCAATACGACTTACCCGAATACACACTGGTTATATTACGTCAAAAACTACAATCTTTGGCAGGATCATGCCACAACTTTGGAGGCGAATAATCAATATACCATCTTAAGCCGTATTTATTACGATGATTACGATAATATTCCTGCAACGGGTTACGGCTACAGCAACCAGATGCCGCCTGTTAACCAGCCTTACCTGGTACAACCTGTCATCAATTGGGCCAATAAAGGATTGGTGACCCAGGTTCAGCACCGGGTTCTGGAAGCGCCGGCAGCAACATGGATGACTACCGTTAATTATTATGATGATAATAACCGGTTGATACAAAGTATCTGCAATAATATTGGTGGAGGTATGGATACGGTATCTAATGCCTACTATTTCCAGGGCATGGTTTGGAAAACGATCAACAAACATGCCAATCCGAATGCACAAGCACTTCCCGGCAGTAGTGCTATTGTGAGCAATATGGTTTTGGAAGATGCGTATTATCGCAATATTATTCCGGGTGGCGGAAATGAATTGGTAGGCAGGCACATGCAGAAAATCAATAACGGGACAGACTTTGAGTTGGCAAAATTCGACTATGATTACAACAATCAAATCAGCACTACACAATTCAGTTTTGGTAACATCAGCCAGAAGTACAACATACGGGGCTGGCTAACCAGTATTGATGCCTATCCTTATTTTAAAGAAGACCTTTTCTATGATAAAGGATTTGCCAGCCAGCTCTATAATGGCAATATCTCTGGCATTACCTGGTCCGGTTATTATGAGCCCGGAGGTCCTGTTGCCGGTTCTATGCAACAAAATGCCTATGGTTATACTTACGATAGGCTCAACAGGTTAAACCATGCAGAGTACCGGACCCGCTCAAACCCTCAGGGGGTGTGGCACAAGGATCATAAAGATTATTCCGTTTCCAACCTTAACTATGATGCCAATGGTAATATCTTGTCTATGGATCAGCGCAACCCGGGTGTAGGGAGTGCTCCGATAGATATGGACAGGCTTAGCTATACTTACGCGGCCAATAGTAATAAGCTCATTAAAGTGAAAGATGATGTTACTGCGGCTACCACCTACACTTTGCCGGACTTTAAAGACAATGCTGACCTGGCAACAGAGTACCTGTATGACGATAACGGCAACCTGGTTGCGGATGCGAATAAAAAGATCACTTCAATAACCTACAACTACCTCAACAAACCTGTTCAAATCACGGTGCAGGACAAAGGGACTATTAATTATTATTATGACGCTTTGGGCCAACGTTTACGAAAAATCATAACACCCCTGACTGGCACTGTAGATACTTTTGATTATATAGGTAACTTTGTTTACAAAAATCATGTGTTACAATATTTATTGAATGATCAGGGCCGGGTAAGGCCGGTTTACCGGGAAGATGTAAACGCTGTTGATTTTGTGTATGATTATCACATCAAAGATCATTTAGGTAGTGTGCGTACGATATTGAGCAATGACCCTGCAATGAGCAAAACCTATCTTGCTACCCACGAACCTTCATTATCTACTACGGAAGAGCAAATCTTTGACAATATTCCTGCGGTGCGGGAGGACAAACCCGGAAGTACAGGCGGTACAGATGCAAAAGCTGCGAAGTTAAATGGCAATACCAGCAAAGTGGGCACTGCATTAATGTTGCGGGTGATGCCTGGTGATAAAATAAAAGCAACGGTAGATGCTTATTATGACGGAGCCTATCAGCAAAATAATGAAGCGCCGACTAATACCCTGGTTGAATCGCTTATGGGTGCATTGCTCAACGGGCAAAATTATTCGGGCATACCAGCGGCAGAGCTGCCTGCCCATGTAAATAATGTATTGGCAGCCACCACTAATCCAGCATTTGCCGGCATGCTGGATGATTTGCTTAATGATGATAATAACCCGGCAGCTCCAAAGGCACACCTTGTCTATTTGGTCTTTAATGACAAGCTTGAATTGCAACCGCTTTACAGCAAAGCCTTGCAAATAGAAGCTTCTGCTAATGGTTCCTGGTCTTTACTGGAATGTACAAGTTGTGTAGGTGCTAACCAGGAGATGGAAACGATCAGAGAGGCGGGGTATGTAATGATTTATGTAGACAATGCAAGTATTGGCAAGGAGGTATGGTTTGACAATCTCAATGTAAAACATAATTCCAAAGGTATTCTGGAAGAGAATTTTTATTATCCTTTTGGGCTGACGGTTTCGAATAGTGCTATGGGAGTTACGGCACAGCCTTTGAAATATAATGGAAAAGAGCACGAAACCAGTTTTGACCTGCAAACCTACGAATATGGAGCAAGGCAATATAACTCACAAATAGGAAGGTGGAATGGTATCGACCCTTTAGCGAACAAGTATAATAGCATTAGCCCTTTTGCTTATGTAGCAAATAATCCGATAAAGTATATTGATCCAGACGGGAGACAAATTGTCGGTGTAACTAAACGAGATGCTGAGAGTTTTAAAGAGGATATTTATTTAGTATTAGCTGACAAAAAATTTGATGCCATAAGACCGTTAATAAGCTTAGATAATACAACCTTCAAAAGTATAGATGCTACAGTCTTAGCCAAAGCATTGGAAGGTATAAGCCTAAGTGCTGATGAAAGAGCCTATGTTGATATGATTACTAATACTATTAATTCAAAGGATGTTCATAAAGTTGAGTATTTGACAGGAGTAAATGCTTCTGTAGAAGGTGCAGAAGCTTTTAAACAATATATGAATGGATTACAAGAAGGAGTAGGAGATAAAATGGTTAAAAATGGAGTTTTAAACTCGGCTTTAGTCACAGGGCTTGGAGGAGACGGACTCAATGTCCCTGCATCAAATGGCTCTCATTCATTTATTAGCCCTGATGTTAAAGGAAAGGAAAAATCAATCACTTCCGGTCATGAAGTATTTGGGCATGGTATTCCTTCTGCGCAAAAAGATGGTGAGGTTAACAATAATAATAACGCTATACGAACAGACAATTTAATTAGAAGACTATTAGGATTGCCACAAAGAGACGGTAAGGATCACGCGGGAGGTGCTGCCGGAGATATTGTTGAACCTCAAAAATTACCAAGAACAAAATAATTATTTCAATATGAAACAGCTAAATTTAATATTTTTACTCTTATGCTTTTCGACCTTCTGTAAAGGTCAATTAAAAGAAAAAAATGTGACCGACTCAATATTGCTAGCAAGTAGGGCAAAAGCTGATAAAGTGTTGAAATATTTTGATGATCTAAAAACATCTAAAATTTTGTATTCTTTAGATGACAGGTACTTTTACTTGATCTTTAACGATACTCCTTTTTACAAGGAATACTATGTTGCCCTTGATAGATTGGGCAATGTAGAAAAAATACGCAATCTTACAACAGAAAAAAAGACATATACAGAACAGAGGAAAAATGCAGAAAATCTAAAATTAATAGCTGATGCAGAGCCGATTTTTGATCTAAGTAGATACAACACACTGGATTCAATGTCAAGTATCCCTAATATAAAACATTCAAGTGGAAGGTACTCTTATTTTGTTATTCAGAACAAAGATGGTAAAATATTTGGTGAGTATAGGCTATCAGCAATTACATCACCTTTTCCTATTAATGAGAATCTTTGGATGTTTTTTGTTCAAAAATTATCGGAAGAAATATCTAAAGATTGTGACTAGGTATAAGTAGCCGATTATTAACTAATGCCTACCAACAGCTGTGAGGTATTCTCTTAGGTTTATGTATATACACGTAAGGATAAAAACAAAATTTTGAATAATGTCTTATTTATTTGGTATTTAATGACAAGCTTGAATTGCAACCGCTTTACAGCAAGGCCTTGCAAATAGAAGCATCCAGTAATGGTTCCTGGTCTTTACTGGAATGTACCACTTGTGCCGGTGCTAACCAGGAGATGGAAACGATCAGAGAGGCGGGGTATGTAATGATTTATGTAGATAATGCTAGTATTGGCAAGGAGGTATGGTTTGACAATCTGAATATAAAACATAGTCGCAAAGGTATCCTGGAAGAGAATTTTTATTATCCTTTTGGGCTGACGGTATCCAGTAGTGCGATGGAAATGAAAGAGCAGCCTTTAAAATATCAAACAAAAGAGCTGGAAAAATCTTTTGGATTGGAGATGTACGATTTTGGTGCAAGGATGTATGCGCCGCAGCTGGGTAAGACCTGGCAGCCAGACCCAATGGCAGAAAAACGATTATGGACTGCTCCTTATAGCTGGGTACAAAATAATCCTATAAAAAGAATTGATCCAACAGGTGCGGTAGATGATGAGTTTGATAAAGACGGAAATAAAATTAGTGACTTAGGAGGTGATAAAATTGATTTTTATCACCAAGGTGATGGAAGTACAAAAATTTTAGATAGAGAAACAGGAGCTTCAAATGTAGTAAAAGGAGGAGAGAAAGTGATTAGAGGTTATACTCATAGAGAAAAAAATACAAGTTGGGGTACATTATACTGGGAATGGGAGCATGGTACCGGCCCGTCAAAATCATTGTTTGCAGACTTTGATGATTCTCAGACTGGAATATTTGGGTCGTTTGATCGAGTAGGATCAACTTATTCAAGAAAAGCCCGAGCCTCAGTTTTATCTGAAGGAGTGAGCAAGAATGCTGTTAATTTTGGATACACTGAAGTTAACCCCGTTTCTGCAGGAACTGATGGGTGGGAACAATTCATTGGACGTGCTAACCTTTCTTATTACAAATTGGGAAATAAAGTTCTATTTATGATGAATGATTCAAAATCTATGACCTCATTTGCTTACAGGGCTTGGCCATTGTCAAATCAAGAAAGAAATGAGCATTCTTGGGGTCCTTATAATGCGAATACCTATCAAACATACATTTGGACAGAAACAATGACGGAGATTCAAAGTAAAAATGCTATGATACAAGATTATATCCAAAGACTAAGATCTGCTGCAGAAGAATATAAGAGCAATCCAAGATATTTACCCACCCTTAAAGACTAATTTATAATGAAAATATTTATTTTCTTTTTAACAAGTATTTTATGTATGTCATGTGCTTTTAATGAGCAAGAATTAATCGGCATTTATACACCGGTAAATTATAAGAATACTTTTGATACCATTCAATTACACACCAATAATGTATATCATCGAAGAGTCTATGATAGAAACAAAAAACTCGTATTAGAAATGGACGGAGAATGGAAAATTGATGGTGATTTTATAAAGTTCGAGCCCTTTTATCTAAACTTAGATGATGATTTAATCCTTTATCCCCAAAGTATTCAAGATACTACTGGTGGATGGGGTGGCTATCTGGAGAAAAAAAATGGAAGTATGGAGTTTTGTGTTGGCCATTTATCGGCAAGCTTACCCAACCAAAATTGCTATCAACAATTAAATAAGCATCAATAAATAGTCATTAGGTTACTCGTGCCAACAAAAAGAGTTTTTTAATGAACCAAAATAGAATTTTCATAAGGATACTCGTTATCGCACAAACTATTTTTCTACTGGCTTGTGGCAACCCTTTTAATGGGGAATCCAAAAAAATATTTCACAAAAGAATATTATTGGATAGCTTAGAAATCCAGTGGTATTATTATTCCCTTATATCCACACAACTCCTGATTTTATTGAAGTAATACAAAAAGATACTTCAATAATTATATGCAGCTCAAATAGCGTAATAAATGTTGATTATTACGATCATAAAATAATTGTCCAATTTGGAGATACCCCTCAGTTGTATCAACCAATTTCCTTGCCTTCTGAAGTTTTTAATATTCCAATCATTAAGGATACTTCAGAAATTGGAAAGAGGTATATAAAAGTGGGTGACAATTATTTTTTGAAGCGCACATTCAACACGGGAGATACAATTGGCATTAATAAATAATGTTGATGCCATGTTATGTAGCTTATCAAGGACGTTAAATAATCTGAACCTGGGTATATGAACAAGTTTTTACCTTTTTCCTCATCGGACAATTCCTGTTTTTCTTACGTCCATGTTTTACATCGGAAGCGAGGAGCAACTTCAGGGCGTACTTGAAAATCATCTTTTAAAATTCATTATTGCCAAATTCTTGCGCTCGTTTGTGGTAGCCTTAATTTGGAGTGTGATTGCTTATTTTCATACCGGTTACTCTTTTAGAATGACCAATATAAAATCTCAGCCGGGCACTTTTTTATTTATTCCATAATTGCCTACCTGGTGCCGTCATTAATTTTTGCGCTGCTCTTTATTTATTTAGACAGTTAACTTAAGGGCTTGGCAGTCTCAAAATGTAAGCCTTTAAATACAATAGAAAAGAATTGAAAACAAACTTTAAGCTGCAAGCTCTGGGATATGATCCAGGGAACTAAAACGTACATATAGCCCGAAATAACCTTAAGCCGGGGCTCGAGTATAATAAAGCACGAAGGAATAATCAGAAACGCCATCAAAAATACAATCTAGAGCATTCTCTTTCCAAACCCGCTAACCGCCCAAAATCCAAGACATAAAAAAAGAGACCACATTACCGTGATCTCTTTTTGCTCTCCCTTCAGGACTTGAACCTGAGACCCCCTGATTAACAGTCAGGTGCTCTAACCAACTGAGCTAAGGAAGAATTTTCCAATCCGCTTTCCGCTGATTGGAGTGCAAATATAAGAAGCGTTTTGGATTTTCCAAATATCTTTTTTCAGCTAACAGCAAAGCTATATTTTTTTAATAATCCACAACTTTTGCTGTTGATCCAATTAAACGCTACCTCACCTCCAGCCCTCAAAAATAAGCGCATAAAAAAAGAGACCACATTGCTGTGATCTCTTTTGCTCTCCCTTCAGGACTTGAACCTGAGACCCCCTGATTAACAGTCAGGTGCTCTAACCAACTGAGCTAAGGAAGAATTTTCAACTATTTCCCGTTGATTGGATTGCAAAGATAAGACGTCTTTTGGATTCCCCAAAATATTTTTTCAAAAAATTTAAATATTTTTCCACCTAATATTTTGACTTGTAATAATCAAGATAGGCCTGCCAGTTCTTATCGGTATACAGCTTCAGAATATTATCATTTGAAATGATCAACAACTCGTATTCATTGGCATTCGTGAACTCCCGGAACAACTCTTTCACCTTGCTGATCTCCGCAACATATTTCTTAGCCTCTGCTGCATTCTTAAACTCCTGCACCACCACAATGCTTCTTTGCCCATCCAGCGGCGTTATAGACACTTCTAATTGCTTTCGTGCAGGCTTACTACTGTTATAGTCCCTGAGGCCGGCCCTTAAGCCGTTAATCTTATTATCGGTTACCGGTGTGCTTACCATAACATAATGCAGGTTACCCGGCTTATAACTATATTGCAGGCTGCTATCAGCAGGCAATACCATTGGCCCGCTGGTCTGGGTACTTAAACGTGCCGAATCCTTCTTCCAGGCTTCCAACTGTACCTTCACATATTGCTGCAGATTTTTGGCCCAAAAAATGGTCTCATCATTCTGGTTTTGCGCTACGAAAATAGTCAGTAAACTATCCGCTTCTTTATAGTCTTTATTCCCTGCGATCGCCGCATATTTCACCAATGTATATTTCTTCTGGTATGGAGCAATTTCTTTAGGATATAAAGCGGGGGCTGCTTCCGCATCGCGGTAAGCGGTTGAAAAATCCTGGGCCATCAGGGCATTATAAGCATCTTCATAATGCTCCGCAATGGATAGACCGCCGGCTGCCGCTCCTGCACTCGACTCCTGGCTGGCTGCAGCGACCATCTTAGCCCATTCCGAGCTGCCAAACTGGTTTTGTAATTTAGCCAGGTATTCCGAGGTCTTAGCTTTATCATTATTGTTTAAAGCGGTCAGGTAACGGTAATAAGTGAGCTCTGCACCATAAGTATGTTGCGGGTATTTGCGGTCCAGTTCTTCAAAGGTGTTTAAAGCCATAGGAATATCTTGCATATGCTTATAATAACCGACACCCAGCTGGTAAAGTGCTGTTTCCAGGACTTTATGCACACTGTCAATGGCCGGCTTCCCTTTGGGGATCAGGGTCATCAAGTCATTTTCCGATGGCAAAGTGGCTCTTAGCTGGTCTTCTTCTGATACCGCCAGGGCCTCTTCACCGGAGTTCCCGGCTGAACCAAACGGACTACTGCGGTTCCAGTCATCTTTCAGTTTACGGTCCCCCCATTTCTGCTTAAAGCTCGCTATACCTTTCTGCATATTGGACGGATTGGAGAAATACCAGGATTGCTTGCCGGAACTCAAAGAGGTAGGTGCGGGCAAGGCCTGTGGTGCATTGGCCGCATTACGCGCCGCGTAAAGGCTGTCCAGTAAGTATTTTTCCATATCCCGGAGCTGCCTGCGCACTACAGACAACTGATCTTTTTCGCTCATCTGTGCCAGTCGCAGTATACTGTCATTATATTTTACATCATTACCCGGACCAGCAATGTAATCCAAAGCGCCAGCCCTTTGCACCGCAATGCCATAAGTAGGATTCTGCGCTTCAGTCAGGAAGGCGAGCGCGCTGTCATAAGCGGTCTTGGCAGTATTATAATTATTCTGCAGGTAATAGATATTACCCATACCTGCAAAAGCCAACCCTTTCTGACTTACATTTTTTGTACTGGTATTGATCGCTTTTCTATAGGCCGCAATCGCCATAGCCGTATCCTTATTCGCCTCATAAACCCTTGCTTGTGCAAAGTGTATCTTATCGTAATAGTCTTTATACTTCGTTTCCCGGCTCATTTTTTGCAGGCTGGCCAGTAAAGCACGGGTATCGGAAAAGCCTCCGTTAATGCTATTATTGACCTTATTCATTTTGGCATAAAAGTCCATCTCCATTTCCGGCCTTAAGGCAATCACTTTATCAAAAGCAGAATCAGAAGCCTGGTACTTACCTTCTTTTTGCAACAATTGGCCGCGGATAAACGACGCCCTTTGTCTTAACCAGTCCGGACTGCTCTTATCTTCAGTCAGCGCAACGAGGTCTCCGACCGCAGCCAGGTGATTATTTTGCTTCAGGTCTACAAAAGACTGCACCGTAGCAAACCGGCCATCAAGCAGGTTATTATACTGCTTGCTGCTGCGCATCATATTTAATACGGTTTGCGCCAGGCTCAACTGGCTATCCTGGGCCAGGGTCCTCGCCAGCCACAGAATGGCATCATTTTTAGAAGTATGATGTAACAGGAAATTGTTGGACTCGACATCCGGGAGCTCGCCCAATGCCTGCTCTGCTTTTTTATCCTTTTTCTTTGCTTTTTCTTTTTTCTCTTTTTCCGCAGTAGCCACAATGTATTTAAACGCCGCGGCAGCATTTTTATAATCGCCTTTATAATAATAAGCTTTACCTACAATAAAATACATATTGTCCTGCCACCGACTCCGTGGATCATGGATCTGTATGCCCACCCCGGCCTTCCGGATCAGGGAGTCCAGGTCTACCGCATATTTAGCGGAGTCTACATTGGGATCGAAGGGGAATAAAGGTAAAATCGAATCATATTGCGTCACACTGTTGCGCTGCATATTCTCTTCTACTTTCCGAAGGCGTTCCTGTGCATTGAAGTGATAGTTATATTTTGTGGTGGTATTATGCCAGGCCCGGCGCAGGAAAGACCATTTCTTTTTGCGCATGTCCTCGTTCGAGTAAGCATCTCTTTTCTTTTGCTCTTTAGCCCGCATTTTAGCATTAGAAGCCTTTTCCCGGTCCTTAACCCGTTTTTTGGCCAGGGCTTCCCGCTCTATTTTTGCTTTAGCCAGGCTATCTGTCCGTATGGCCCGGACCGCTGCAATACTATCCTTTAAAGCCTGGTTGCGCGCTCTCTGATCGGCCAGGACGGTCTGGATACTATCGTTATATTGCTTCCGGACCGCGGCCAGGGAGTCCTGCATATTTTTACGCACGGTAGCCAGGCTATCCTGCATTTGCTTGCGAACAACAGCAAGGCTATCCTTCATCCTGACCCGCACCTTGGCCAGGGAGTCGGCCCGGGCCAGCCTTACCTGGACGATGCTATCCGCCCGGGCCTGCTTGGCTGTGGCCACACTGTCCTTATAAGCTTTGCTTTCGCGGTAAGCCTTAATACGGTCCAGGCTGTCCTTTCTGGCTACCTGTATGGTTTTCAGGCTATCGGCTATCCTTTGCCTTTCCTGTTTCTGGACCTCCAGCGCTGTACGCACACTATCATTGTAGCGTTTATTGGCCGCAGCAGTACTGTCGGCAATCCGCTGGCGTTCCTTTTTTAAACTATCCTGCATCGCAGCCTGGGCCGACTTCATACTATCCACATAGCGCTGCCGGGCCTGCTTCATACTATCGATGTACTCCGGTGAGCCTGGTTTTAAGCTGGCCTGCCGGATCACCTCTTTGCGTTTAACGGTATCTTCGGTATTCTTTAAAGTATCCTGCTGCTGGTTATAATAAAAAGCATTATCATCCCAGTATCTGGGCTTATTTAAGGCAGACAACCGGGACAAAATGATCAGACCAATAATGGCCAATATGATATATACTACTCTTCCGTTCTTCAAACTTTATATGGAAAATAAAGATGTTACAAAGTTAATAACTACTTTAACAATAAAATATTGCGCATATTAAGACTTTTTTTACGCTTATCTTATACTATTTTGCAGTTTTATAGGTAAAAACGCATAACATGAGCAATTTCAGCATAATCAAAGCCGATTTGGACCAGATAGATAATATTATACAAATCGCTTATGCGACCTGGCCGGCCGCTTATTCCGAGATCCTTTCCCCGGAACAACTGTCTTATATGCTGGAGCAGTTTTACAATAAAGCTTACCTCTCTGAAAGGATGGAACAGGGCAATCTGTTTTACCTCGTACAGCGAGCTGATGAGCTTTTAGGATTTATGGAACTGGAAATTGATGAAAAACCAGGCTATACTAAATTACATAAACTTTATGTGCTCCCGGAAGCCCAGGGCCTGAAGCTGGGCCGCCTGTTACTCGACGATGCGATTAGCATTGCCAAGGAGCTAAAGCAGGCGGGAATATTCCTCAATGTGAACCGGTACAATAAAGCAAAAAACTTCTATGAAAAACAGGGCTTTGAAAGTATTGAAACGGTAGATATCCATATAGGCAATGGCTTTTATATGAATGATTTTATAATGCAGCTCAATTTTAAGTAACTTTGTAGCGGTTTTCATATAAGTTTTATATCCCTAAAAGTGAAATAACATGCTGGTACACCTCCATCCCGATAATCCACAGGAAAGAGTTTTAAATCAAATTGCGGACTTACTGCGCAAAGGCGGGGTGATCATCTTCCCGACGGATACCATTTATGGTATCGGTTGCGATTTCAATAATACACAGGCGATTGAACGTATCTGCAAAATCAAAAATATCCAACCGGCCAAAGCCCAGTTCTCTTTTATCTGTAAAGACCTGAGTGAACTGAATGTATATGCGGCTAATATCAGCAATCCTACCTTCCGGTTCCTGAAGCGCAGCATTCCGGGCCCCTACACGTTTATTTTAAACGCGACGAAACTGGTACCCAAGCTTTTAAAAACTAAAAAAGACACGGTAGGTATCCGTGTCCCGGACCATAAAATATCTCAGGCGATCGCCAATGCGCTCGGCAACCCGATCATGAGCACGTCGTTGCCTCAAAACGAGTTTGTCGAATACTATACCGACCCCGAAATTATCCAGGAGCAGTTCGGCCACCTGGTAGATATGGTCATTGATGGCGGCATCGGTAATATGGAAGTCTCCACGGTCATCAGCCTGGTTAATGATGAGCCGGAACTCATCCGGCAGGGCGCAGGGATTTTCGAACCTTAAAATATTGCTCCAGACCGGCACTAAACCACTATACCTTGCATTTTTCTTATTGAATTTATAAGATGTCAACAAAAATAGAATCCCAAACACAACATACACCAATGGAAGCGTACCAACACCAGGTACACCATCATTGTGAAAGCGGTGCGGTATCGAACCTGTTTACCAGCTATGGCCTTCCCCTTTCGGAAGAAATGGTTTTTGGTATAGGTGCGGGCCTGTACTTTGCCCATGTTACTTTCCTGAAGACTATGGGCGCCCCTACCACAACATTCCGTTTTTTCCCGGGACAGGTATTCAAAATGGCAGCCAAAACCCTGGGGGTACAATGTACGGTGCGCACTTACAAAGACGCGCAAAAAGGCATGAATGACCTGGACGCTTTGCTGGCAGCACAAAAGCCGGCGGGGCTGTTCACCAATATGCTCCACCTGGCCTATCTGCCCGATATTTTCAAGTTTGAGTTCAGCGCACATAATGTTATTGTCTATGGTAAGGACGGTGAAGATTACCTGGTGAGTGACTCTATTATAGAGTTCCCCGTAAAAATCAGCCGCGATGAGCTGGCCAAGGCACGTTTCGGTAAAGGCTTCCTGGGCTCTAAAGGAAGAATGTACCATGTTACGGACTTCAACCCGAAAGTGTCTTTAGAAGACGCCATCCGTGCCGGTATCCGAAAAATGTGCAAAAGGATGTTGAGCAAAGTTTACCCCTGGGGTGGCTTAAGAGGGATGCGCCGGTTGGCAAAAGGAATCAGCAAGTATCCGCAAAAGTTCAGCGAGGAAAAAGTGGCTTTCTACCTGACTAATATAGTAAGGATGCAGGAGATCGTAGGTACCGGCGGTTCCGGCTTCCGGCTGATCTATGCCCGATTCCTGGAAGAAGCCGCAACAAAACTGAACAGCCCCGACTTGAGCAGGTTGGCAGAGGAACTCAGATCAATTGCTTCAGACTGGCGCAGTTTTGCCCTCAAAGCCGGCAAGACGGCGAAAACAAAAGGTGAAGCGATGCACGCGGCTTGCGCGCAATTGAGTGATATGCTGACTGCAATAGCAGACAAAGAAGAGCAATTGTACCTGAACCTTTTAAAAACTGTTTAAGCCCCGCTAAACCAAGAAATCATGATAACACCTATACCGGCCGATATGCTGCTATTTTTCATCATCAGGATGGACATCCCGATGATTGCCACGATGCTCAATGAATCGGAAACATATGCAGGCATGGACCACGACAGCTTTCTCCAGTTCCTGGAACAGGGCTTTGAGCGCCACCGTGCTATCGGGGACAATACAGTATTGGCTTTACAAGGCAAATTCGGACCTGATAAGCAGGTTGGTTATTCCTTTATGGGGAACAAAAGTCTGAGCCCGTTTGAACTGGTGTTGGTAGCTGATGAGCAGAAAATGATCATAGATATGAATACGGACCCTTCTTTCGTTTTTGATGAAAACAGTTTTGTTATCCGGAAATAATTAAGCCTTTTAATGATGACCAAAGGACTGCAATGGAGTGATATGAAGTATCTGATGGTATTGTCCATACCATTTGCCGTGTTCAGCTCTTTATATATTGATGGTATCGGTTCCTACCTGGTACCTATTATGAACTTTGTAGGCATTCCGGTATTGGACTACCTGTTCCCGGAAATCGGCAAAAATGAAACGGAGCAGATCTATAATGAAAAGAAAGTACATCCTTTCTTTGACTGGCTCCTGTATCTCAATGTGCCGCTGCAGTATGCCTTATTGTTTTATACCTTTTATATCCTCACCTATTCCGGCCTCCCCTTATGGATCCTGATCGGGAAGGTCTTGAGTATGGGTATCTGCTGTGCGGTACTGGGTATTAATACGGCACACGAGCTGGGCCACCGGAAAAACAAAACAGAACGTTTCCTGGCCAAAATGTTGCTCCTGAGCTCGATGTATATGCACTTCATCATCACGCATAACCGCTGGCACCATCATTATGTAGCGACACCACTGGACCCGGCTACGGCCAAAAGAAGAGAAACAGTTTTCCACTTTTTATTCCGCTCTATATTCGGCAATTATTTCCTGGCCTGGAGACTGGAAAAAGAAAGGTTACAAAAACAAGGTTTAAAAATCTTTTCATTCCATAATGAAATGGTCCGCTTTACGCTGATACAATCCGCTTTTTTGCTCCTTATTTATTTCATTTTTGATTGGCAATGTGTCCTTTGGTTTATCCTTATGGCTGGCATTGGCATTACCGTGCTGGAAACGATCAATTATGTAGAGCATTATGGCCTTTCCAGGCAGCAGAATGAAGCCGGTAAATTTGAAAAAGTAAGGCCCTGGCATAGCTGGAATTCCGACCATATCCTTGGCCGGATCATGTTGCTGGAATTAACCCGCCATTCGGACCATCACTATAAAGCCTCCAGAAAATACCAGACCCTGCGCTCGGTGACCAATAGCCCGCAACTAATCCTGGGCTATCCCGGATCCCTGGTGGTTTCCTGGATCCCTCCACTCTGGTTCCGGATCATGGATAAGCAGCTCAAGGATTGGGAGCAGCAGTCGGAAGGCATTAGCCAGGATTACCAGTTTGAATATTCGGAGGAGGAAGAAAGCTAAGCAAGCCGTATTTTATTTTTCCCTCCATTTATCACCATCAGCATCAGACTTGTTCAAACGCAATGAATGCATCAACGAATACTAATAGGTACTTAATCTATACCCTATTCTTACTCATAATTGCCTACCCGCTTTTCGGGGTGCTGGACAGGATGCCGATCCGACTATGGGACGAATCACGCCTGGCCTTTAATGCTTATGAAATGTCCCGTTCCGGCAACTGGCTGGTACCAACGTTTGATGGTTTCCCGGAAATGTGGAATACCAAACCGCCTTTACTGATCTGGATCCAGACCTTGTTTATAAAGGTATTCGGTTTTAATACGCTGGCGCTAAGGATACCTGTTGCCCTGGCATGTGCCTTTACGGTTTACTACCTGTTCCGGTTCTTAAGTAAAGGAGTGCAAGATTATAGGCTCGGATTCATCGGCACATTGGTATTGGTCAGCAGTGCCGGCTATATATGCGAGCATGTGGCCAGAACAGGTGATTTCGATGGTTTACTTATACTATTTACGACCCTGTCCTGCTTATGTTTTTTTAACTTTATAGAAAAAGAGCGCTATAAATATTTATACTATTTTTTCCTTTTCCTGGCACTGGCAGTACTTACCAAAAGTATAGCCGGCCTGCTCTTTCTCCCGGCATTATTTATTTATACTATTTGCAGGAAAAAACTCGTTCCGGTTTTAAAATCTAAACATTTTTACCTGGGCCTGCTCCTGTTTATCATCCCTGTACTTTTGTATTATCTGTTGCGGGAACACTACAATCCCGGGTATCTCAAAGCAGTAATGGCAAATGAATTCGGCGGCAGGTATTTGAAGACCTTAGAAAAACATGATTATCCTTTCGAGTTCTATTATGTATTGATCTATGAGCAACACTTCAAATATTGGCTGCCAATAGCCTTAATTGGGATACCGGTCGGACTGTTGCATCAACATATCTTTATACGAAAACTGACTTTATTCTCTTTGCTGTGTATCATTTGTTTTAGCCTGGTCATTTCCTTTAGCCATACCAAATTACTCTGGTATGATGCTCCCTTGTATCCTTTCCTGGCAATAATTACTGCTATTCCTATATATACGGCATACCGGTATATGTCCAGAAAGGTGGCCGATGCGCCCTCCTGGAAAAAGCTATTACCGGTAGCAGGTATTATTATTGTATTCCTGATTCCTTATTTTTCTACCACGAATAAAATTGCAAGGGCTGCGGAAGATCCAGGCAATGAAGGCGTATTCGCCATCTCCCGCTATCTCATCAAAGGAATAGAGGGGGAAAGACCCGTGAACGGTTATAAGGTCGTTTCAGACACTTACATCCCGCACATTTTGTCCTATATCTTTATGGCGAACGAAAAAGGAATAAAGCTGAACAGGATTACCAGCGGGCAACTACAGCCCGGCGACAAAGTGATCGTAGAAGAGGACGCTATAAAAGAATTGATCCGACAAAAATTTGACTTTGAGCTGCTACATCAGGAGGATTATGTAGAAATTTATCATTTACTGCAGCCCAAAGATCTTAAATAGCTAATTTTGACCGCAGCATTAATCAACATGAGAAATACCATACCCAGTTTAGCCATTGTAATTCCCTGTTATAATGAACAGGAAGTACTGCCGGAAACCAGTTCCAGGCTCATCTCCCTGATGCAATCCTACAAGGATGAAAACATGGTAACCGAAGATTCTTATATTCTTCTGGTAGATGATGGCAGTAAAGATAATACCTGGGAGCAGATCGAGGCGCTTAGCCGTACTCATCCCGAATTCCGGGGTTTAAAATTATCCCGCAATTTCGGCCATCAACATGCCTTAATGGCCGGTTTACACCAGGCTGACGATGTGACCATTACCGTTTCTGTCGATGCCGATTTACAGGACGACCTGAATGCCATCCACGAGATGATCCTGAAGTATCAGCAGGGAGCGGAAATCGTATATGGCGTGAGGGACGACAGGGGCAGCGATTCTGTATTCAAACGTAGCTCCGCCCTGTTATTCTACAAAATATTATCCTGGATGGGGGTTGAATCAGTGTACAACCATGCCGATTTCAGGCTCATGAGCCAGGTCGCTTTAACTGCGTTCCGACAATTTGGGGAGAGTAATGTTTATTTAAGAGGCATAATCCCCATGCTGGGCTATAACTCTGATACCGTTTATTATAAAAGAACGGAAAGATTTGCCGGTACCAGTAAATACAATTTAAAGAAGATGCTTTCCCTGGCCTGGAACGGGATCAGCAGCCTCAGCATACGACCCTTAAGATTTGTTACCTTCTGCGGCTTCAGCATTTTCAGCATCAGTATTTTACTCAGTCTTTATGCGCTTTATTCTTACCTGTTCAGGGAGACCTCTATAGGCTGGACCTCTACGGTATTACCGATCTATTTTTTAGGCGGTATACAATTATTATGTATCGGCCTTCTTGGCGAGTATGTGGCTAAGATCTATAAAGAAGTCAAGCAAAGGCCCAAGTATATCATTGAAAAGATGATCCGCTAACGGATCCGGAGTTTTACTCAAAACACAAATAAATAATAGGGCCTGCTTATGAAAGCAGGCCCTATTATTTATTTGATCAAACCAATCTCTCTCAGGCGCTGGGTTAAGAATTCCCCGGCTGTAATATCATCATATTGTTTAGGATGCTCCGCATCAATACAGTTGTCCAGGCAGTTCAGGTCCATTTCACTGATGGGATGCATAAAGAACGGGATAGAGAACCTCGGGCTCCCCCATAATTCCCTTGGCGGATTGACCACCTGATGAATAGTGGATTTCAATTTATTATTAGTATGCCGGCTCAGCATATCACCTACATTGATCACCAGTTCATCTTCTTCGGCAATAGCATCGATCCACTCGCCCTCATGGTTTTGCACCTGCAGCCCTTTACCCTGGGCACCCATTAAGAGGGTGATCAGGTTGATGTCGCCATGGGCACCTGCCCGCACGGCACCTTTAGGCTCTTCCAGGATCGGCGGGTAGTGTATCGCCCGAAGGATGGAGTTACCTTTCAATACCTTATTATCAAAATATTGTTCTTCGAGCCCAAGGAATAAGGCTAATGCTCTTAGTACATAAATACCTGTTTTCTCTAGTTGCTGGTAGGTCTCTTTACCTGCAGCATCAAAACCGGCAATTTCTTTTACGGACACATTATCCGGGTAACCGAATTTTTCTTTATCGCCCTCCTCCAGGTATTGGCCGAAATGCCAGAATTCTTTCAGATCCCCTTCTTTTTTACCTTTGGCATGCTCTTTTCCAAAAGAGGTAAAGCCTCTCTGGCCACCGATGCCGGCAACTTCGTACTGCTCTTTGGTTGCTGTTGGTAAAGCAAAGAAAGCCTTCACCGAGGAGTACAGTTGATCTACCAGCTCAGGAGAAAGAAAATGTCCTTTTAAAGCGACAAACCCGATTTCTTCATAAGCCTTACCGATTTCATTAACGAATTTCTGTTTCCGGGCCGGGTCTTCCGACAGGAAGTCGCGCAGGTCTACAGATGGAATTTTTTTTATGGACATAAATATGATTTTTATATTTAGTGTTTAACGATCTCTTTAACGATTCCACCCTGTGGCTCCCGGACGGTTTGGGTAAAAATAAAAGCCTTGGGATCTATTTCATGAACGATATTTTTGAGCTTTCTTACTTCCAGGCGGGTAACGATCGTAAAGATGATATCCACCTCATTGCTGACCTCAAAGCTTGCTTTCATAAAGCCACGCTCTCCTTTATACACGGTAATACCACGGTTCAGGACCATTACCAATGCCTTTTTAATTTCATCACTGTTCCCCGATACTATGGTTACGCCCGTATACGCTTCTATACCTTCGATCACATACTTTGTAGTCTGGCTGGCGATGATATAGGTCAATATCGCATAAAGTGCGGTTTCAACTTTTATGAATGCGGCTGCAATCACGAAGATGATGAGGTTCATCCCCAGGATGATCTCTGTAATACTAAAGCTGCTTTTCTTAAACGTAAGCAATGCCAGTACTTCCATGCCATCAAATGTACCGCCACCCCGCATAGACAAACCGATACCGATACCCATAAAGAAGCCGCCGAACATCGCCACCAGTAATTTATCATGAGTAAGTTCCGGGAAAGGGATAAAATACATAGTAACCGCAATCAGCAAAATCGTCAAACTGCTACGGATAGCGAAATGCCGGCCTACCTTAAAGTAAGATAATATAATAAAGGGAATATTAAGCAGGACCAATAGCAGGCCAAGGTTCCAACCCTTTACTTCAAATAACAAAAGAGAGAGCCCCGTAACCCCTCCGTCCAGGAAGTGATTGGGCACCAGGAAGCTTTTCAGGGCAAAACTGGCAGACAACACCCCTAAAATAAGGTATATAATATCGGAAACTGTGAATAGGGGGCCTTGATGTTTGGCTGCGGACATAATACGTTTATTGTGCTAATTTAGATTTAATGATATCCAGGTTGGCCTGCTTCTTGGCATTACGGCTGTTGATCGCGGTGGCAGTATGATAGTTATGGCTTTCCAGGAAACGCTCCTGCAGCAAATTCCAATCCCGCTCATTGGTTATAATACCAAACATCGCCAACTCATCATACAGCTTATTCCCGATCGTAAAGAAATCATCCCGGCCTAGGTAATCCAGGTCTGCATCTGCCAGTATCTGCTCCAGGTGATTATTGGGTGTCTGCGGGATCTTTGTCGCCATGATCATTCCTTTGATCGTATCAATCTGCGCCTGGTCGTAACCAAACTCCGGCAGGTAGGTTTCCGCAATCTCGCAGGACTTTTGCTCATGCTCTTTAGCCCCGAACAAGAAACCGGTATCGTGAAAAAGCGCAGCGGTCTTCAGCAATATCAATGCTTCACCGGAGACCCCTTCCCCGGCAGCGATATGGATAGTAGATTCGATCACATCCAATACATGTGCCACGCTATGGTAGGAGAGGTGCTCAGGCAGTTCCTCCTGTAATTTTTGTATAATAACTTTATTGACAGCCGGGTAATCCATGGTTCAAAATAAATTAAAATTTAGGAATCTTACAGCGTATTTTCCGCTTACTTTTTATTTTCTACAAAATACATGTCCATTTCGCCTTTGCCTTTCACCTGCAGCTTACCCCGGTAGGTACAGGTAAAGGTATCTTTGATCAGCAATTGAGTGCCTTCTGAAATATTAACTTTGCCGGGAGCCGAGTTTTGCTCCATACGTGCGGCTGTATTCACCGTATCGCCCCAGATGTCAAAGGCAAACTTCTTCACGCCGACGATCCCGGCAATCAGGGAACCGGAGTGAATACCGATCCGGATATCCAGGCCATAAGGCACTTCTTGCTTCCGCGCTTCCACGAAAGCAAGGATATCCAGTGCAGCAGCTACTGCATTCAGGGCATGAGCTGCATTTTTAACGGGCAAGCCACTCACCGCCAGGTAGGCATCACCAATGGTCTTAATTTTTTCCAGGCCATGCTTTTCCATGATCTGGTCAAAGGCCGTAAAATTGATATTCAGTTCGGCCAGCAATTCATCTACCCCTAATTGCTCGGCAGTCGCCGTGAAGTTGACAAAATCGGTAAAGAGTACGGAGACCTCGTCGTAATATTGCGCTTTGGAAGCCCCTTTTTCTTTTAACTCCTCTGCCACTTCATGGGGTAAAATGTTCAATAGCAAATTATCTGATTTCTGTTTTTCCAGCTGTAATTCCCGGGTACGTGCTGTAACCTGCTGTTCCAACTGCTCGTTCTGGCTTTCAAGTATCTGCTGTTTTTCTTCGGACAGTCGCTCTACCTCATCCAATTGCTTTTTCAAACGGTTGCTGGTACTCGAAAACTGCCAGGCCAGGTAAGCTGATATCGAAATAGGGAAACTGACCAGCAAAGCTATAAACATTGTACCCAGGGAGGCGCCGACCCATCCACTTGTTTTGGAAGTATCTATTTCCCCACCGTTAACTGCTAAGCCTACTATTAATAGGGCCACCATACAGAAGAAAAGTAAAACTCCGCCACCTACAATAAAGGCGCCACGCTCTCTTCTGAACATAGCACGTATAATCACGAAAAAGCCTTCCACAACTACAAACAATACATATAGTACTAAAACAAATGCCCCTATACGGGTATCTAATAGATACACAACAGGCAATAGCAGGGCAATGACCAGGAGTATGTAAAAACGGGTTTTCTTTTTACCGAAAAGATTATTTACAAAACCTGTAATTGATAAACCAAAAAGTAGAAACCCATAGAACAGCCCATTCAATGCCTGGCTGGATTCCCAAAAATCATTACTGCTGCTTAATATAAACGCAATGTATGCTATAAAGGCTATGGATAAATTATACAAACCAAAAAACAGGTTGTACACGGCCTTCCAATAAAAAACAAAAAGCAACAGGTGTATGAAACTCAGGGCTACAAAAACACCTATAATAAGCATTAATATACTTACGGTCTCTTCATGATCCGGTATATAATAACTATAATTGCTATTGGCTTCTACTATCCCCAAATAAATACCAGCCTTGCTCTTCTTGCCTTCCGGGACCAAAGTATTATCGTAACGCACAGCAAGGGTATGCCAGCCGGTATCCCGCAGGGAAAATATATAAGGATAGTCCAAACCTGTCCTATAGCCTGACTTGTCTTTAGCGCCAATTGTGCCTAAAGTACACAAAAGCATACCATCCAGGTAAATTTCTGAGGCCCCGTTTTGTTTAATGGTTATGCTTAAGGGAATATAAAGAGCGGATGCATCTGTTCTGAACCGATAGCGTAACCAGGCAATACCTCTGTAACCTGCAGCCGTATCTGCATACTTCAGGTAGCGACTGTTAACCATGCTCCAGGCAGAATCAGGCCAGTCAGACCGCTTATAATTAGTGTCGTCGCCCGCCTTAAACTTCCAGCTTTCTGTAAAATAATATCCTTGCCGGAAACTGTCCACGGTTAGTGTCGCATCCGGAATGGTTTGCGCATAGCTCCCCTGCCCCGCCAGCAAAAGCAGCAATAAGCATTTAAGAGCAATAAAATATCTAATCATAAACCTGGAATCTATCTTAATGCTGCGCGCATAAAATATTTGTTAAAAGTACAAAAAATGGGATAAGCACAATAGCTACTGCCGCACAAACAATTACTTAGCCTGCACTACAAAATACATGTCCATTTCGCCTTTCCCTTTCACCTGTAGCTTGCCCCGGTAAGTGCAGGTAAACTCATCTTTCACCAGAAGCTGTGTGTGCTCCGAAATATTGATTTTTCCCGGGGCCGAATTCTGTTCCATACGCGCGGCTGTATTCACGGTATCTCCCCAGATGTCAAAGGCAAACTTCTTCACGCCTACGATCCCGGCAATCAGCGAGCCGGAGTGAATACCGATCCGGATATCCAGGCCATAGGGTACTTCTTTTTTGCGGGCTTCCACGAAAGTAAGGATATCCAGGGCCGCAGCTACTGCATTCAGTGCATGGGCGGTATTTTTCACGGGTAAGCCACTCACCGCCAGGTAGGCATCCCCTATGGTCTTAATCTTCTCCAGGCCGTGCCTTTCCATGACATGGTCAAAAGCCGTAAAGTTGATATTCAGCTCTTCCAGCAACTCGTCCACTCCTAATTTTTCGGCGATCGCGGTGAAGTTCACGAAGTCGGTAAACAGCACAGATACCTCATCATAGTATTGTGCTTTGGAAGCTCCTTTTTCTTTTAATTCCTCTGCTACTTCATGGGGTAAAATGTTCAGCAATAAATTATCTGATTTCTGTTTTTCCAGTTGTAATTCCTGTGTACGTGCTGCGACCTGCCGCTCCAGCCTTTCATTTTGATCTTCCAGTAGCTGTTGCTTTTCACGAGACAAAGCAGCCACATTTTCCAGCTCTTTACTTAGTGCCTTACTTGTAGTAGAAAAACGCCAGGCCAGGTAAGCCGATATAGACAGCGGGATACCCAGGATGGCCGACAAAGAGAAATAGGAAAGTGTCGTATTAAAGTTTATCTTACCTCTTATTATGGAAACGGTGAGTAAGACAAAAGTGAATAGTAGGAAATAAAGAACACCACTGCCTAATATCAATGAACCGGGCACCCGCCTTACTATAGCTACTATAATCATTACAGTTGTATAGATAATAGAGCTACCGAGCAAAACCCAGATGAACAGCGCCGTTAAATTAAATATACCATAGTCATCCAGTAAAGCCAGCAACAGGGAAAAGATACAAAGTCCCAGGATGATCAAAAGGGTCCTGTTATTTTTACTGAATACATAGGAGATAAAAGCACAAAGGGAGAAGCAGCTGATGATCGGTCCAAAATTGATAACCGCCATATAAAAATAGTCAAACTGCATGCTTACCGCATTAAAGAAGACGTAAGTCGATATCAGGTTAAGTGCAATACTAAAGGTAAATATGGCGAAAATGAGATTGGCTTTTTCCTTTTTATAGAAGAGAAAGAATAAGCAATGCACCAGGAATAAGGCGAAAAACAGTGCCCCTAAGCCCAAAAGTACCCCTCCGGAAAAGATACCACCATACCGGGATTGATGAAAATGCTTCAAGGTATCCTCCAGGCGGAAAGCAAACCAGCCTTCTGTCCCGTCGGCTATATCCACGCTACTCTTATACCTGATCGCCACCTGGTGATACCCGGTATCGGAAAAACTAAGCAGAACAGGATTTTCTTTCAGGTATTTATAGGCACCCTTCTGGCCCGGGCCAGGTATACGGCCTAATATGGTATGTAGCTTACCATCGATGTACAATTCCAGTGCCCCGTTCGTTCCAAAGATCATCATAAACGGACGCCCCGCCTGTGCACTGTCGATATGCAGCTTAAAGCGGTACCAGTTGACCTTTATGGCATTTTTATTCTTAATGAGCCATACGCTGTCTACCGACCAGGAATCGTCCTCAAAATCTTTTGCGGCAAAAGCAGGATTATCCTCAAAACTGACCTTTAATCTATGCGGCAACTGCATGGGGCTAAAAGTGTACCCCATACTATCAAAAGCATCCGGCCCTAATTGCCGGATTTTGACATTTAAGGTATCCCCCGTAAAATAAGATTGGGCACCGGCTATAGCATTAGCCAGTAAGAGGAAGAGCGGCAACAGGATAAGGGAACAGAATAGTTTTTTCATATTGCTACTTAATGAATCGCGAATATGTGCCGAAAGTTACTATTTAATTAAACGATTCTCTAATACCGGTACATTTATATTTATCAAGGCTACCGTATTATATAGCATTCACTTTTAAACACCTATTTAACGTGCCAACATAAATTCCGTTTTCATATTCAATTGGCCATCTTCCTGGTATAATATAACATCCCAGACTATTCTTTGCTGCAAACGCGAGATAAAAGTGGTTTTCTTCAAATACGGATCTTTCCATATATTGACGGTAATAACCTGACCTTTTAATAAATTAAGAGAAGGCACCTCATCTTCCAACCGAAGCTTAGCCTCCATGGCACCATGATCGGCATCTTCTTCCCGGATTAATTCAAGAAATTTCACGCTGGCCCAGCTCCCGGCCAGGTCCGGTACTATATATTTCGAGACCATTTCTTTAAAATGATCCTTATCGGCCATACGAGCTATAAAAGGTGTATCCGTTACTTTAAACCCGGCATTTTCCAGCCAATAATACATTTCCCCTTCGTGATCCTTCTTGTCAATGGTATCTTGCACTCCTTTTAACAGGTAGAATCCTTGTACTGTTCCAGGCTTCCATACTGTTGCATGATTTTCCAGCCAGGCCCGGAACTTTCTCTTATCCGTCTTTCCTTTATAAAATTTTATCGGCTCGAAGCTGACCTCTTGTATCGTATAGCCACCTATTGTATCCAGTATCTTCGTCTCGCCCACCCTTACCAGAGCAACCAGGTCGGCTGTAGCATAATCGGTAAGGTTATTAGCATAATACCAGGTACTGTCCTTATTGTCCTGCGCCCTTGAATGCAAACAGGAAAATAAAAGAAAACAGGACAAAAGCATCTTTTTAAACATCGTCAATCCCATACTTGGCCAGCTTATTATACAAAGTCGTACGATCGATATTCAGTAATTTGGCCGCTTTTGATTTATTGTATTTGGTTTCAGCCAGGGTTTTAATGATCAACTCTTTTTCTGTTTGCTGTTGTAAGACCTTCAGGTCAGCGGTTGATTCCGGCTCCTGGTCCATCAGCGAAAGCTCCATGTCTTCCGGCAATTCCATACGGGTGATCAGGTCACTTTGCGTCAGCAATACCGCGCGCTTGATAATATTTTTCAATTCCCGGATATTACCCGGCCAGTGATATTGCATAAAGATCTTACGCACTTCTGCATCGACACCTCTTACATTCTTTTGCAGTTCCTGGTTTGATTTCTGGATAAAATAGCGGATAAATTCATCAATATCCTCCCGTCGCTCTCTTAATGCCGGTATTTTAATCTTAAATTCATTTATCCGGTGATATAAGTCTTCGCGGAAATTGGCATTCTGGATCGCGGACTTGAAATCTTCATTGGTCGCGGTAACCAGTCTTACATTTACTTTGATCACCTTATTACTGCCCACCGGCACCACTTCTCTTTGCTCTATAGCACGTAGTAATTTAACCTGTACATCATAACTCAGGTTCCCCACCTCATCGAGGAAAATCGTACCGCCATTGGCGAGTTCGAATATCCCGGTTTTATCAATAATAGCGCCGGTAAATGCTCCTTTAACATGCCCGAAAAGCTCCGAGGCCGCCAATTCTGAAGAAAGGGCGCCACAGTCTACTGCTATAAAGGGTTTTGAAGCACGTTTACTGGTATCGTGCAGAGCACGGGCGATGTGCTCTTTACCTGTTCCGCTCTCCCCGTTGATCAATACCGACATTTCGGTTTGTGCTACCAGTGCTACGTGTTGGTGAAGCACTTGAGCCGCTTCCGACGTTCCTTTTACAAAGGCACTTTTCGACGTTACTTTTTCTTCGGTCGCTACTTTTGGAGTTTCCGGAGTACCGGAAAGCGGTTGCTCTGAAGGGCGGGCATTTTTGAGCAACATTAAGAGCTCTTCCTGGTTGATGGGCTTGGTGATGTATTCATAAGCTCCCTTCTTGATACATTGAACGGCCACTTTTACATCGTTAAAGCTGGTCATCATAATCACCGGGATCTTTATATTGTGCTGGATCTTAAAATCCAGTAAATCCAGCCCGTTGCCATCCGGCAACCTGTAGTCCAGCAGCAGGGCCTGGAATTCTTTATCCTTGTTCAGTATTGTCTTAGCCTGTTCTATATTATGCGTTAATACCACCTCGTAGCCATGCCGGCTGAGATACCGCTCCAGTATCTGGGCAAAGGTGATATCATCTTCAGTAATAAGTACTCTATCCATATTGATTAAAGGTACGCATTTAAAAACTACTAAAAAAACGAAAGCCACCCTTGAGAGGTGGCTTCGTTTTCCCTTTTTTTGTTTGTTTTAGTCGCGATGTATGAAGATGAAAAATCTTAATTCAATGTTTAGTGCGTTGGGTAAAAATCAGACTATAACCGTTGTAGATTATAGCCTGACTTTAAAATTTATAACCTTAACGTGAATAGTATAGTACCATAACCATGCCAAAACTCAAAAATAAACATAACATATTGAATATCATGTAATTATATTATTTTAATAAATTTACGGCAAACAGAAAATTGTTGGAAACATCAACAATATGTAGAAAGTGTAGAAAAAACCACACACATTCCACTACATAATATGCCACAAAAAATAAAGACCAGCTTTTGAAAAAAAGCCGGTCTTCCGATTTTGAGTTTAATCTACTATGTTGAAAAAACTTTATAATTAATTATTAATTGACTGTGGTCTATTTAGCAATTTGCTTACCATCTGCACCGAAATGTAACACTTCAGTTTTATCGGTTCTTTTACCGGTAACTTCATAGATTACCTGAGTACCGCTTTGAATGATGGTTGCAGATTCTGCTTTAAAATCTTTAAACGCATCTGAAGTCAGAGTTGATTTAACCGCATCCGGAAGTTCATCTAAAGTGATAGCTTTTTTCGCATCCTGAACTTGCTCTTGTGCGTTGATGGTTTCATTGGCATTAACTACTGTAGACATTCCCAAAACTAATGCTGAACTCAGCATTACTACAAATAATTTTTTCATAATTATTTCCTTTTTATTGATTTAAAACATTGTTTAACAATGAGATACAGTGCCAAGACCATGCCAGGGGACACAAAATATCTTAAACACTGATAATCAAGGAATAAAGAATAAGTTTTGGGTGCCATTCACATAAATTTATGTTGAAAACATCAACATATAGTTGCGAAACGGGCACAGGCATTAATCCTGCAACAACCGGGAAATGTCCCGTACAAGGTCCTTAATGGCCTGCTCATCGTACAGGTCTTTTCTTAACTGTAATTCCTGTATGCGGGCCTGCCTGCCTTCAGCAGTATAGCCCAGTTGAGATAACCTGGAGGCCAGCTTATGAAAGATCTCGGAGAGCCGCTGCGCTTCTGCTGCCTTGTTATGAGTTTTGATCAGGTTAATATCTGCCCGCGTCTCTTTTTTGAACAAATCCATAATGGGGTCACCCTCAACCGGGGCAGGCACTGTTAGCCCGGGGACCTGATCCTCTAATGAAACCCCTATAGTAAGTAATAATTCTTCTACTACGAAAGGTTTACGCACCAAAGCATCAAAACCGGCGGCGAAAATATCCCCGACTTCCTCAGGCAATACCTGTGCGGTAAGGGCAACAAATTGTACTTCCTGGGCACGCGCTACCTTGACTTTCATCATTTTCACCAGTTCCATACCTGAATATTCAGGCATCCTGATGTCCATTAATACATGGCTTAGCGCTTCCGGCACTGGTTCGTCCAGCAAATCTTGGGCACTATAGAATATCTTATAGGCAATATTGTGTTTCTTCAGCACTTCAGCACAGAGCTCCAGGATAAAGCTATCATCGTCAATGACCCAGACCAGCCTTGGTCTTGCTTTAACAAGGGCATTTTGATGCTGCTCGGCTATGGCCTGGCCGGAGTCACTTAAGGAATAAGGTATAAACACGGAGAAGGTAGAACCGGCATTAGGTACGGAATGCACCGTTATCTGCCCGCCCTGCAGTTCCGCTAATGCTTTTACAATAGATAAGCCCAAACCACTTCCCTGGCTCAGTTGCTCTGTAGGCGCCTGTTCAAATTCGTTAAAGATCCGGCCCTGGTCCGATTCAGAAATCCCTACCCCTGTATCTCTTACTTCAAAGGTATAATGCACCTTATCATCCCTATAAGCTTCACTGATCCTCAAGCCTACACTACCCGCATTGGTAAACTTTACGGCATTATTCAGCAGGTTGAGCAGTATCTGCTTTAAGCGGAAGGGATCCCCGTAGACGATCCTGCTTTGCTCAGACAGTTCTATATTTTTTTCAAACACCAGGTTTTTACGTTGTGCCTGTATGGCAATAATATCTACCACCTGCTCTACTACCGATAAAAGATTAAACGGCTTACAGGTGATCACAAACTTATCGGAATTGATACGGTTAAAATCCAGGATCTCATTGACAATGTGCAGCAGGTGTAAAGAGGACTGGTGTACCACCCCTAAAAACTTGCGCTGGTTTTGCGTATCTTCTTCTCTTTGCACCAGCTCCGTATAGCCTATAATCGATTGCAGGGGCGTTCTTATCTCGTGGCTCATATTCGACAGGAACTTCTGCTTGATACGGCCGGCTTCATCAGCATCCTCTTTAGCCAGGATCAATGCTTTACGATAGCGGTTACTACGGGCGATATCATTAAAGATAAGCCCTGCCAATACAATGCTTAATATAACAAAGGAAATAAGCAATACCCTGTTGGTCTGCAAACCGGATTCAATGATATCGGCGGCCTCTTTATTATTGTTGTAATTATCAATTTTGGCCGCACTTTCTATTTCATTTAAGGTCAGCAAAAACTGGTTGATCAATAAGGTGCCGGCGGTATCCAGCTGTACCCGTTTGGCATTCAACTCCCTAAGCTGGGAACTGCGCTTGGACTCCATCAGGCTGATGGAAGCCCCGAAACGGGAAATAGCCTTATTATCTTCTTTCAATAACTGGGTATCCACAGCGATGAGTTTTTCCTCCTGCGTATGCTGGGTAACGGTGGGAGAAACAGTGGCTTGCTCTTTTTTACGCCCCCAAAGCTTATCCCAGAAGTTCCGTTTCTCTGGCTGTATTGTATCTTCCCGGGTGACGGTAGTGGTGGTCACCGATTTGACTTCTTTCAACAGCTTGGAGGATTCCGGCTGGCTGATCGCGCTTTCCTTATTAATAAAAGTGGTCAGGCGCTTTACCTGGTTGCCCAGGGTATCATTACCTTTAAAATCCCGGTTCAGCTTTACATACTGTTCAAAAAGCATGATCTTTTTAGTCAGCAGTGCTTTCATCAGGATGATACGTTCCCCCTGGCCCGGGTTTGCATTGACCAGGATACCCAGGCGGTCCAGGTCGGTACTTATCTTTTCAGCGTGATCAAAAAAAGAATCCAGTACCTGGCTATTGACTTCTATGCTTAAAGTACGCTGCATGATGTCCAGCTTGGTTACATCTTTAAAGATTGTGTTTACCAGGGCCAGGGGCGGATAGGGATCGGACATTTTACGTACCGGTTCCGAAATTTTCTTAAAATTATATTCTGTCAGGCGCCAAAACAACAGCACGACAATGAGCGCAACGCCCAGGGTCAGGGTAATTTTCAGCAGCAGGGAATTTTTATATTTCATGAAATATAAAGGTAGGTATTTTTAACGGTTAGGCTATATAAGCCAAAAAGCGCTGTCCACTAATCACCTACGCGATCAGGAACAACGCCCTTAACTATTGAAAAAAAAATAGGCTTATGCCTAATAAACCCAGCACAGGGATGATTGCTTTTTTGATGGAAAATTTCGAATTGCGCTCCATTTCGTAATGTTTTAATGTTGTCAAATTATTAAGCCGGCCCCTCATTCCCTAATATTTGGGGTGAAGGTTTATATTTTTGGGGTAAAAAGAAAATGTCCTGTTTCAGTATATTTACTGAAACAGGACATTTGGATACTTACGAGATTGTCCAATTTGTCATCCTGAGTTTATCGAAGGGTAGACAAATTTAACCCTCCATTCTTGCCGCATTTCGATGGAGCTCAATGTGACAAACATCTTAGCTTTTTAGACACCTCCATTTAGATATTTATGAGATTGTCTACTGGTTTTTCTAATTACGATCAGCGTTCTGCAGTGATCAGTGCGGCATACATTTCTCCGCCATAAGCGGACTGCCGGGTATTTATTTTTTCAGCGGTATAGCCGAGGGATAAAAACAGGGAGCGTAGTTGGTTAAAACTAAGCGGGAAAGGGACCCAGCGATTGGCACTTTCCGTATCATATTCTACGATCAGCCATTGCTTTTGGGCGATGAAGGCCGGCTCCAGTTTTTGGATGAATGCTTTTTTGCCCCGGATATAGTGCAGGGAGTTGGCCATCAGGATACCATTCAGTTTACCTAAAGATAGCGGATCCTGCTCCATATCGGCCTGCAGAAAATCAACTTTTGTCTCGTTTCCCATAACCGGTGCAAGAGACTGGCTTATTTTATCTACGGCTATGATCTGGCTTTGCCCTGGCAATACGGCAGCAAGCGCCCGGGTAAAGGTCCCGGAGCCACAACCCAGATCGGCCCAGCGTTGCCCTGCCGGTAAGGCGAAACGTTCTTGCAAAGCAGCAAAAAAGGTGGCGTACATAAATGGATTAGTATTTGGCCTGGCCTATATCCAGCCGGTCAAATTTACCGTGCTCATTTTTATGGAATTTGAAGAATACCTTAAAGGTACCCCATTGCCCGGCTTTAAAGTTGCCATAAACCTCCTTACCTTCATTTTCCACTTTATCAATGCTTATAAAATGCTCGGTGCCTAAAGCTTTTTCGAAGAAATTTTTAAAATCTATGGTATTACCATCGTCGGTCATTACCGGGTTTTCGGTAAAGTAAGTATACCATAATTTATCCCCACTTTGCAGGGCAGAGATCGCTTGTTTTACGGTTTCGTCACTTATTTTTGACAGGTCCATAGTATTTTGTTTTTGAGTTTTTTGAGTAGTGGTTGTAGTTTTTTGCTGAGCGGCATTCTGCCGGGCATTACAGGCGCTGAAGCATAGGTTGCCTGCCAGTAAGAGCATAATATAAAATTTCATAGGCATAGGTTTAAAAACAAATATGCGCTATAAAGTTAAATTGATTCCGCTCATCTTATTGCGAGTATAGCACATCTTGTATGCCTGAGCTGAACAAGTGCTATAATATAGTTGAATGACCAGCCCACCCTTATCTCAATGGCACATTGATACGAATTTCGTATCCCTCCGGATTTCGCTGCTCAATTTCCAGGTCCCCGTTTATCTGCCTTGCCCGCTCTTTCATATTATTTAAACCGATGCCCGCTAACGGCCCTCCGCTCTCCCAGCCACGCCCGTTATCTTTATAAACGATGCTCAACTTATTATTCGCTTCTGTAAAAGAGATCATAATCCGGTCAAATTCGGCATGCTTGATAGAGTTAGTAATACATTCCTGCAGGACGGCTTTGAGTTGCGAGAACTGGTAATGACTGATGAAGCGGTTGGTTTGTAATTGCGCTTTGATCTCGTAGTCGTAGAGGTTCAGCGTTTTTAGTTTTTTCAGTGTCGTTTCTGTCTCGCTAATGAGGCTGCCTATGGACTGCAGCTGATCTGATTTGAGGTCATGGGAGAGGCTCCTGATGACGGCCATCGTATTTTCGATATGGCTTTCCAGCTCAGCACGCATGTGCTCATCATCACCGATCACTTTACAGGATTTGGCCAGGGATTTCGCATAGAGCAAGGCCGGCCCGGTCTCATCATGTATATTACGCGCCATATTCAATTTGAACTCCAGGAATCTTCTTTTTTGTCTTTGCCGGATGATCACCAATGTACTTCCCCCTAGAATGAGCAGCAATAAGGCACCGGATGATATCCCCCAGATCCATTGCTCTTTCCGCTTATTTTCTGCTGCAGCCTCATCAAGCATTATTTTTTGATCTTCGGATTTAGCCTGGGCATACATCATTTCATCAATATCTTTTGATAACAAGGTCCTTGATGTATCTAAGTATTTTATCGCTTCCTCCAGCAATAGTGCACTTTCCCGGTAATTCCCCTGCTCAAACAGTAAGCGGGCTTTTTGCTCTTTGAGTAAATACTTATTATAAGGTTGAAATTCATCCGCATCTAATGCTTCCGAAGTATTCAAATATTTTTGAGCACTGTCCGGTTGATGCTGTGCCAGGAAATAATCCAGTTTAAAGCTGGATAAATTAGATTGTATATAAGGCTTCAAATAATCTGGAGTTTGTTCACTAGCCAGTAAACTTTCCATCCCTTTAAAGGCAGTTAGTTGTAAATCAGGTCGCTTTTGGGCCAGTCCTTTTGTATTCAGGGTCAGGTATTGTAAATAAACTATATTCGATTTTACAAGAGCGGCTTTTTCACCGGACTTAGGTACATGATTAAGCATCGCTGCTATCATGCTTTCTGCAATTTGTCCTTCAGCTATATTGCCCGTTTCAAAAAGCGCAAGCGCAGATTTTTGAGTGACCATAGCAGCCTGAACCAGATCCGCAACATTTCCAGTTCCATTTGTCGCTATTTGCTGTAAATAAGACTTATTTTCCTGGTATAATGCAATTACCTTTTCCCAAACTTTTTCTGTAAGGTAATGATCGGCTATAATGGTTAATGCGGTAAGAGAAGGTTTATTATTAGCCTCTCGTTCCAACTGATTGATTTTCTCCCCATAATAGAGCATTTCTCCATTCCGGGCATTCATTTGTGCCTGGTTGCTTAATATGCCATAATACTTTCTTTGTTGCTCCGGATTTGCAGCTGGCCCAAATACCATTTTGCGCAATGGCTTGAGCATTCCCAGGAGCGCTTCATGGCTGAAATAATTATTTTCTGAAAGTAAGTGTTGCATCAGGTTATAGACAGAGTCGGTATATATTTCTGTCGTTATTTGCCCACTATTATATGCTTTATTTATATTGCTGATAGCCAGGGTCGCCGAATCCTTCCGGTCAATCGCATAGCTGTAAGCAGCAACAATTACAGACAAAAACAATAAAAAAATCGTTTTAAAGATATTGTTCATGGCTTTCAATATTTTGATCATACTGTTTATATACTTTATAAAACCCATCGTTATACTAAGACCGGCAGCTAAAGATTTAGGACACAAACATACAAACCGGAAATTACACCCTGAAGCATTTCTTAAGATTTAATATATCCCTTTTCAAGGCAACCATTTATGCCCGCATTGTTACTGTCCATAGATAAAAAAACCGGGCAGAAGCCCGGTCTATATAACGCAACAAAACAAAATTAATCTTTACTTACTTTATAGGCACCTATAATGCCCTGTTCGTTGATTACCTGGATAAAGTATAAACCAGGAGCAAGTGTTGTCATATCCACTTCCTGTTTTTCGGTTCCGGAAGGCACATTAAGTGTTTGTAGGGTGCGGCCGGCAATATTCAAGACTTTTAAGGTCGCGGCGCTTGTCAGGCCGTCTACCGTCAGGCGATTAGTGACAGGGTTCGGGTACACGCGAATCCCTTGTGTCCGCTCAAAGACTACCTGGCTGACCTGGCTATAATTATCTTTATTATCCTGTCCGATCTCTTTAATCCGGTAGAAGTTTTTACCCTCCAGTGGCATTTTATCCGTAAAGGTATAAGTTAAGCGGGTCGTGCTGTTGCCACCCGGAGCAAGACTGGCTACCGTGCCAATACTACTCCAACGTTGTCCATCGGCACTCCGTTCTATTTCGAACCCTCTATTCATCAACTCTTTGGCGGTACTCCAGTTTAATTGTGCATAGTCTCCCGTTTTTTCGGCATTAAAATATTCCAAAGTGATTGGTAAAGGCGTTGTCGTCAAAGCAGCCGAAAAAGCATCAAACAAGTAGTAGGCTGCCGTCGTATCTGCCATGGAAGTGGCACCGGGCCGGAACTGGCCAAAGGTCATGTACTCTTCTCCGCCTACAGCCGTATACTGCAAGGTTACCGGCACCCAGGCATTGCGGGAAGCAGCCCCATATACATCTGTATTTGTTGCCGGTATCATTACCCTGCCGCTGCCAAATGAATTGACAATTGAGCCAAAGTTAGAGGACCCGGGCTCTGTACTGGCATTTGTAGGCGCCGCCGTAGAAAATACAACACCGATATATCCCTGCTCTATCGCAGGTAATTCCGTAAAAGTGATCGCAGGCGTCATGTTAGTTGGAGAAAGGCCGTATAAGTGGGCGGTATAAAAGGAGAATGTGTAGGTAACCCCCGCGACTAAAGGACTGGATAGATGATTCGTCAGATATTCCTTGTAATTCACAATCGTAGCTCTCCGGTTTTCCATATAGGCCCCGACAAAACCGGCCCCGCTGTAAGCGCTGATATAGCTGGCAATACTAAAGCCACAACTATTAAAGTAATCGGAGGTCCCGACTGTAGGCTTTATCCAATTGGTCGCCCGGAGGGTATAGCTGATGTTGGTCTGCTGCGCCGGGCAGGAAGACATCGTTTCGAAATCAGGATTGGCAATATTCTGGGCAATAGCAGTATAGCCCGTCAATGCGGCTATAAAGGTAAAAATGGTTTTCATGTTATGATATGTTTTATACTTGTTGTTTTTTCGAATGGCATTTGCAGCTATGCTCCCTTAAGCCCGCCGGACACCGCTTTACACCGATAAGCCGGAGATAAAATAGCTGTTTCATACAATTGCTTAACTATAAATTTAATAAACATTATAAAGGAACTGAATACCTGTAGTACTACCTGAAGTTCCGGATCGAACAAATTGAATCCCTGAAAATGCTAATCTGCAGCAGATGTTTACCCATAAAAAAAACCGGGCAAAAGCCCGGTTCTCTTTATAACTCAACAAAAACACACTAATCTTTCATTACTTTAAAAGTACTTATGTTTCCTTGTTCGTTCACTAAGTGGATAAAGTACAAACCGGAAGCAAGGTCACTCATATTGATCTCTTGTTTTTGGGTTCCGGCAGGAACTTTATACGTTTTCAGGACCTGGCCCGTACTATTCACCACCCTGATGTTGCAAGCAGCCAATAAGCCGTCAACAGTCAGGCGGTTGCTTACCGGGTTCGGGTAAACGCGGATTCCTTTGGTACCGTCAAAGACGACCATGCTCACTTGGCTGTAATTGTCTTTACCGTCTAAACCGATTTGTTTCAGGCGATAGAAGTTTTTACCTTCAAAAGGCGCTTTATCCGTAAAGGTGTAGTCTAAGCGGCTTACGCTATTACCGTTTGCTGCACGGCTTGCTACGAAGCCGATGCGGCTCCAGTTCTGGCCATCAGCACTACGCTCGATCTCAAACCCTTTATTCATCTGCTCTTTTGCAGTACCCCAGCTCAGTAAAGCTTCGCTGCCATTTGCCTCAGCGGCAAAGTAAAGCAGGGTAACCGGCAATACTACAGAAGTGATCTCGGTTGAAGAAAGATAAACAAAGCTGCTGAATGAATTGATGTTATGGAATTCAACATAGTGTACGCCGTTTTCGATACCAGATACTGCTGGTGTCAAAGCAACAGCTTTACCCGGGTTGAAAAGACCATCATTGTATACATCCGTCAATACGCTGTCTGCATTACCTTCATACTTGAACCAGCCATTGGTCTGGCTACCTGGTACTACGGTCGCGTTCATTTCATCAACGCTGTAGTAGATTCTTACTTTACCGTTAGAGATCGCACCTACATTGTTATTGGTTACCGTAGTAATACGCGGCATTACTTTAGTGATTCTTGCCCCATCGTTGTACTCAACACCTTCCGGAGTAATGGTTACGCCCAGGTTGCTCAATTCAGTAGCTGTATAGTCAGAAGCGCCAAAGAGTTTCTGCGTAGCATCCCCTGTTTTGTGGAAGTATTTCCAGGTACCTACGTTACAAGCATTGTCATAAGTAACCGTAGACTCTGTTACTGCCGGCAAATATACCTGTCCGGTATTCAATGGCGTCAGTTTCGCGAATGTGAAATAGCTCATACCATTTGCAAAGGCACGCTGTACTTCATAGTCTGTTCCGTTTACAGTAAGCGGTACTACGGTTAGATTTGTAGTGAAGGCCGTATCGTCTGCAAAGAGGATCGCGTAAGCGCCACAAGGATCGCCTACCGGTAAGGTAGTCGTACCTACTGAAGCTACCGGGAAGCGAAGCAACATTGTGCTGCTTACTCCTGTATTTTGCACCTTCCAGGTACGTTTCATACGACGGGCATTATTGGTACCACCTTCATAGTTAAACGCTGTAAAGGTAGTAGCTGTATTGGTCATGGCAACGGTGCTGCCATTATCGCCCCAAAGCAGGAACTGTCCATTACTTAAAGCATTCGGGTTTTCTATGTTTGTGGCTGCGATTTCTCCCAGGCCCATCGTTACTTGTCCGTTGGTATTGGTATGCTGGCTGCGGCTTTGTTTTTGATGCAAAGCAGACAAGAAGTCGTTACCGACACCGGCCACATTATTATAGAAACCAGCATTCGCCGTAGCGTTCCATACAACAACGTTTTGAGCAGTCGTGTAGTTATTCGTATTATTTAAGGTGATACCATATTTAATCGCCAGGTACGCATCTACTTTATTACGTTCGGCTGCAGTAATCGTACCATTGCCATAGATAATCACTTCACCTATATTACCGGTAAATCCACCATCATCACCACTACTTCCGACACCATTATTCGCGCCAAAAATATGTCCTCCCGTTATGGCTCCTCTTGCACTATGCGTACTTAAGGCTCCTACAGTTGCACCATTTAAGCCCTTGCTCATGTCAAGATTAGTAAATTTATGATACATAATACTTGGCGCTGTAGTAAGGAAATTGATGTTCCCAGGGTTAGCAATTATAAGTCCGCCACCGGTATTATCCCTGCGGGCAATATCTCCATTTGCATAAAGGCCCGGATGATCCCAGTTATTGCCGTTTAAAGTAGTATTATTCATACCAACATTAAAATAACGGCTTCCGGACATCCCTTCTTTGGTCAATGTGAATATGTCATAGTTAAGCGAGGAAACTGTAGGAACTTCAATATTACCGATCTTCTGATCTGCGACTGTAAAGTTTACACCCGGGTTAAAGTTGAAATAGGTTGCATCCCCTTTCTTAAACTTAGGCAAGTCTGCTTCCGCAATCTGACGGGAAATAACACCTGCATTAAAGTCTGCCCAGCTACTCACATCTGTACCTTCACCATCTGATTCTACGTCTACATCGGCACGGTACCATTGCGTCAGGTTATTCGTAACCCCACCTGGTCCTTGTATCACAGCAGCGAAAGTGAAATAGCTACCATCTGCTAAAGTAACATCTGTATAGACATACTCTTTACCTGCAACGGTTATGGTACTCGTCATATCGGTGATCACATCACTCAGGTTGATCGTGGTATCCGTACTCTGGATCAGTTTCATGTTGCTATAGCCTTTTGGCCAGGCCACACGTACGGTACCTACAGTAGCGGTATTTTGTACTTTCCAAACCGCAGCGAAACGGTTATAAGGCATACCACTAATCGTACCCAAATTAACCGAAGGTGCTTTTCCGAGGCCATTATCCCCCCATGTCAGGAATTGTTGGTTCGCCAGCATATTAGGGTTGTTCGCATTTTCATCATTTAAGCCAACCGTACTAATCAGTACTTCCTTAGTCGAATTGATACTTGAAGATTGTTTCTGGTTTAATGAACCATTGTCATCACGTGCAATACCGGCAATATTATTGTTATAACCAGTATTTATAGTAGTATCCCAGAAAGTCGTGGTACCGTTGGAAGCAATATAGTTATGTTTTAATGTAATACCATATTTGATCGCAATGTAAGTACGGACTCTTTGCTTCTCAGCTTCTGTGAGGTCGCGCTCGTAAGCGATCGCTTCACCAATATAACCGTTTCTTACTTCCGGCTGTGCGCCTAAAATACTACCGTCTGCGAAGTCTGCATTACCTGCCGCAAAAGTCTGCGCAGTAGTCGCCACCTTGCCGTTTTGGCCATACTTGATACCAGAGGTGCCCACTGTAAAGGATACATCATCTATATACAAGCGGTTCAAGGTCACCGGAAGTGCCGGAGCCGTTGTGTAAGGGTATAATACCACGTTACTACCCTGCTTGGTAAAAGTTGGCTCATTCGCGTTGGTCAGATTGGCCGTAGTAGTGGTGGCGCCGAATCCCCAGATATCCGTATAACCAGAAGGATCTTTGCTCAGGGTTGCGGTAAACAAAGTTGCATTGCTACCATTTGCGGTAAATGGCTTACCTGCCGGTACCACCATGAATCGGCCATCAGCACCTGTTGTACCAAAATCAACAATTGGGTTAAAGTTGTATTTCTTTGCTGCCAGGAAAGGTTGGCGGCTGGCATTGGTCTGTGTAAAGTTATTGGCATTTCCGGAAAGATCCGCCCATTCTGCAGGAGCAAACCCGGCATCAGACCTTAACCATACTCTTAAGTTAAGCGCTACACCACCCGGTCCGTTTAACTGGGTAGCAAAGGTAAAGAACTGGCCATTCGCTAAAGTAACATCTGCATAGTTATAGGTAACACCATTTACAGTGATTGTATTACCAGTCATCAAATGAGAAGCAGCAACGCTGGCAAAAGTAGGATCTGTACCTTGTAACAAAGTCAGGTTAGTCAGACCGGCAGGCCAGGCCACCCTTACGGTACCGGTTGATCCGGTATTCTGCACTTTCCATACGCTGGCAAAGCGGAAGTTAACGCCGCTTACACCGGTAAGAGCAACAGCAGGTACTTTACCTAAGCCATTATCCCCCCAAACCAGGTATTGACCATTAGTTAAAGAGGTAGCATTAGCCGCATTCGTATTGGCAAGGCCTGTAGTGCCAATCAATACTTGCTGTCCTGCATTAACACTCTTCGATTGTTTCTGGTTCAGTGTAGATTCCTGGTCGTTGGCAATACCCCCGATATTTTTGTTGTAGCCAACATTTACAGTTGTATCCCAAACTACCGCAGCAGCGCTGTTCAGGTAGTTTGTCGTATTGGTACCTGCAGCATTAGTTTGAGTTAGGCCGTATTTTATAGCCAGGTAAGAATTCACCTGTTGCTTTTCTGTAGCGGTCAGGTCACGGTCATAAGTAATCACTTCAGAGGTTTTACCACCAGAAGAATTATTGGCACCGGCATCCCCAAAAATGAACAAGTTGTTACCAATCGGGTCATTGACTGGGTTGATATTATATAAAGGCGTAGTAGCCGTAGCTCCATTCATACCCACAGTTGTCTGGTGTTGTGTTCCGGATACCCATTGTGGTACGTAAAAATTAAATACGTTAGGAATATTATCATAGCGCCTTACGCCATTTGGCAAAGTAGGTGCATTTTCATAAGCACCATCCCACCACAGCCAAAGCCTGTTCGTGGAATAAGCAGTCATCCATGGAGATTCACGTATATAATCGGTTTGCTGCGACCTGGAATAAGCAATGATATTATTCTGGCCGGATGCATTGTTGTGGCTCTGCAAAATAAAGGAAGAGAGCGCTCTTTGCGCCGGCGCAGGGAATACATTGGCCAGCAACATACTACCATCATTAGTACCAGGCACATCATCAATAATGGCCGGGTTGAAGTTGTGTACATTGGCGTCGTATTTTGGAAGTGCCCAGTTCAAGGTAGCAGTACGCTTTAACTGTCCTGCAACACCACCGGAAACACCCGAGTTGGCCCATCCGGTTATGGTAGTACCACTTAGAGTAGTACCGGCATCGGCTTTCAACCAAACAGCCGGACCGCTTACACCGCCCGGAGCAGCCAGCTTAGCAGCAAAAGTAAAATATTGACCATTGGTCAAAGTAACATCGGCATAGTTGTAGACCACGCTATTAACGGTTACTTCGCCCGTCATTGTGGTTACCACATCACCTGCAGCAATGATGCTGTCTGTACTTTGGATCAGGCTTAAGTTAGCCAGGTTTTTGGGCCAGGCAACGCGAACGGTACCTACTCCTGTATTCTGTACTCTCCAGATGGCCGCGAAGCGATGACTCAATCCGGTCATGCCGGTAACGGCTACAGAAGGCGTCTTCTGCAAGCCATTATCACCCCAGATCAGGTATTGGTTATTAGCAAGGGTACCACTGTTGGCTGCATTGGTGTTAGCAAGGCCACCTACCCCGATCAGCACCTGCTGGCCGGCATTCGTACTCCAGGATTGCTTTTGTAATAAAGCGCCATTATCATCGCGCGCGATACCGGCAAGATTGTTTTTGTTGCCTGCATTTGTTGCGGCAGTCCATACGGTAGTACCGGTTGAACTTTTATAATCTTTAGTACCATTGGCATAGCTGGTACCGTATTTAACGGCCAGGTAAGTTTCTACCTGTCCCATTTGACTTGGTGTCAGGCGATCTTCAAACACCAACACTTCATTCAGCTGACCGCTGAAAGAACCGTAGTTATTATCGGCACCGATGCGCAAATCCCGGGCACCTGTGCTCAGGTCGGCATTATTCAGCTGGCTGGCCGCATATTCGGTGTGTAAACCGTTGTAAGAAACCGTAGCCGCCGCATAGGAAGCGTTGGTTCCGCCTCCATTTTGCCAGGCTGTACCGGCAGTAAAAAAGGACTGGGCGGTAAATGGTGCCGCACCTTGTCCCTGGTAACCCGGCCCCCCGGTAAAGAACAATAAATTATAGTTACTCGAGTACACATGTAAACCCGGGTAATCCATACTGGCATGAAAGCCCATAAAGCCACTACGCTTCAGGGTATTCATAAAACCGGCAGCATAAATCGTCCCGTTGGTACGGTCGATTACATTCACCCCGGTACCGGCGGTAAACTGCATCCAGTCGTTACTCCCGTCAAAACTCAGGGTAGGGTTAAAGTTAGCTAAGGTTGTTGTATTGGAAAAGATCGGCCTGCTACCTGAGGTAGCCTGCAATAATGGAAAAAGGCCGCTCTGGCCATTCCATTGTTGCACCGCAGTATTGGTAGCTGCGGGCGTCGTACCGGCATCTGAAAAGACGGTACCGGCAGCATCTGCCCGGTACCATGCAGCCGGAATAATACCACCCGGGTTCTGTGCGCTGACTTGCGTACCCGAGGCGAGCATTATGAGCAGCATTCCTAAAGGTAATTTTTGCTTCATAAATTTTAAAATTTAAGTTAAGTGTAAATGAAAAGCTAGATAAGCGTAGGCTTTCCTGAAGGCTTTTACCCAAATTTTTAAAATCCTGAAGTGATTTAAGAAGCGCGGTTAGAAAACCTGCACTGGAAGCTTCGGAAAGATTTAAAATACTGGTAAGCTGTCCGTCAAGATTAACAGATTATCAAATATATATACAAAATAAGCCATGGCTAATAGGTTAAACAAAAGTTATAGTACTTCTTGAACTTAATGATTGAACAATTTTCGTTTTCACTAAAAACAAGGAACAATATCCATAAATCAAGGCCACAACAGTAATCTTCATGCACCCTCTTAAAAATAATAAGAAAGTATATCCTAAGCACAATCCATTAATAAGAAAGTAGCATTAGCATCTTATGCCAGGACGGTTCCAATAGGTGATGCCTATAAATGCAAAACCCCAGCTTTGACCTGGGAACAGGTTAAGCGGGGCCTTAACAAGTATGAAACAAATTTTTCGTTCAACAATATCTTTTAGATACATAGGTGATGAACGCTAGTTAAATTTGTTCAATGAGTGTAGGTTAATAGTTAAGTAATACAAAGACCGATTTTTTTACAGTATAAAAAAAAAAATACAGTAGCTCCCGAATAAAATAATCGAACTTTCCCGGGAGAACAGGAAGCTTTTACCCTGCATCAGGTCTTGTAATAAAGCCAAGTCTTACATCCTTTCAAAGTACAAATAATAATAATAGAACTTTTTCAATGATAGTATTGAAGTAACCCTATTGAAAAGAAGCATATTAAAGTTAGCGACTAACTTTGGTTCAGTAATGATTTCCATACCCTGAAAAAGTTTTTAAAACCTGCATCCCTTTTATAATAAAATCGATAGCATACTCATCATAGTGAGTATCTTTAGCCTGTAAAGACACTTACTATGATATCAATAAGCGTAGGATTTCACACATTAATCATTTTTATTATATCCGTATAAATACTGTATGTTGCAGCGGATAATTGATAAGAGGATAAAAGGACAATACCAGTAGGAACAAATTAAAACTAAGGCATGGAACAAAAAACGAAACAATATAATAAGGTTTTAGTCATAGATGATCATAAGATGGTAGCCAACGGGATCAAATTTCTTATTGGTGACCTTTTCAAAGAATTCTATATGGCCCATGACGGCGCCAGTGGAATTAGTATGGCCCTGCAACAGTTTCCAGAGCTGATCATCGTGGACTATACACTCCCTGATACTAATGGCGACCTGTTAGTTAAAGAAATAAAATACAAATTGCCGGAAACCCGAGTGCTGGCTTATTCCTTTTCTTACTCGGCTGATTCTATCGTAAAAATGCTACAGTCCGGCGTAAACGGTTATGTGATCAAAAAAGAAGAAGATGACGAATTTCTTCAGGCGATTCATCACCTGCTTTCGGGCCGGGAATATTTTTGTAAAGAAGCCCGCAACCATATCATTAACCGTTTTTCTTCCAACGGGGATGAGTTAGCCTTTAAGCACCTGATCGCCAATACCCGTTTTTCGGGCAAGGAACTGGAGCTCATCAAGCTGCTCTGCCGGCAGATGACCACGAAAGAGATCGGCAACCACCTGCATCTTTCCGAGCGTACGGTGGAGCAATACCGCAGTAATATCTCCCGCCGTATCGGTGCTAAAAACGTGGCGGGTATTATAAAGTTTGCCCTGCAAAATGGCATTATCCAACTGGATGAATTATAAACGTTTTTTTAGAAGTCCTGATCGAATAAGATCAAAAAGCCCGTTTTTACGGGCTTTTTTCGTCAACAGCAACATGTAAATGCACTGCTTATTTATAGCTTCAGCAAACTACACGCAACCTTTTAACGATCCGCCGGCTCATAACTCAGTTCTACCACACCGGATTTGAAAACACGCGTACCGGTTAAGCTCATGTTTATTCGCTGTTGCAGTGACTCAAACAAAGGCTTACCATTTCCCAGCACCACCGGATGTACCGAAATCCGGTAACTATCGATCAGGCCCGCATGAATAAAAGTTTTAATAAGATTAGCCCCGCCGTATAGCCAGATGTCTTTACCCGCCTGCTGTTTAAGCGCCTTGACTTTAGCCGGAATATCTGTACTGATAAAAGTGGCGCTGTCATCTTCTCTATTTTCCCGGGAGAAGACGAATTTATTTTTAGCATGAATGGCCTGCCACATGGCTTGTTCCGCGGCTCCGGCTCCTGTTTTGGGCTGATAATTCCCCCAGGCATCATAACTTACCCGACCATACAGCAGGGTATCTACACTTTCCAGGAAAGCATCAAAGCCCATATCGTCCTCCATGATGCACCAATCGGTTTCGCCATTAGGCCCTTCGATAAAGCCGTCCAGGCTGACGGCCAGGTTTAAGATCACCTTTCTCATGCTCCATTCTTTTCTGTAAAATTAATGCGATCAAAGGTTTTACTAGTGCATTTTTTGTGCACACATTCAAATGAAAGAAAAGGCCATATAATTAGTCTAATTTCCTGATCAGTTGTTGCTTAAGCGCCCTTCGATATTGCTTACTCAAAAATTTTAAGGTCTGCCATTTTTGAATAGGCTCTTTCGGATCAATAGTAACATTTATGATTTCTATAAAGGTAAATTTTTGATCCCGCTCATACAGGCTGTATTTTATATTCAGGATCGTATCTACTGGCTTTCCGGCATCATTATAGATAATGATATTGTCAGTCTGGTAATAGCCGGGCAGCCATACCCCATTTGGTATTTTTTGGCCGCTATAACTTCCCTCATCCACATTATAGCCTAAAGACTGTATCATTTCGATCACTTCCTGCTTGCTTTTTTTGATCTTATAACTCTTCCCAATATAGATAGTTCCTTCCGGCACTCCCCATTTTGGCGCCACGGTTGTCGCACAAACGGCGAAGCAAGCAATGCCGGCGATCCCTATCCGGCCAATACGTAGCAGATTTCCGGTATAAAATTTAGTGCATCTCTCCCTGTTTAACAGGCGGTGTGCAACCGGCAATACCAGCAATGCCCAGTAGTCGGAGTAATCAATCACTCGCTGTATCCGAAAAGGTATCCTGTTGTTGAGCCAATCGATTGCCGGGCTTACCAGCGGCGTTTTCCAGATGAGGAATAAAATACCGGTAACCAAAGCGATCCATTTTTTTGCAGCAGGAAAAAAGCCTGCGATAAAAACAGGAAAGACGATCAGGCCTGCGAAGTCAGAGAGTTTGCCGGTGAAACCATTGGCCCAAAGCGGTTTCAGGAAAAAGGAACAGGCAAATTAAAAAGAGCGGGTGAAGGAGTTGACTTTTAGAATTCATTTTTCAAATTTTGGATAATCCGCATAGCAAGACTTAAAAGCTAGCAGCGCATTTTCATAAACGGGGCGAGTACTTAACTTATTGTCGTCGGGAAAGACTAGCGTTTTAATTTAGCCACCTGTATAGCGATCCATTCCGGCAAATAATCAAGGGTACAATTCTTCGCTACCTTCATCTCTTTATAAAGACCGGTACGTTCTCCCAGCTCAATACACCTTTGCCTGTATTCCTGCTGGAAGATGCCGATCTGTGCTGCTGTAAAATTCATCGCCCATTGCACCGGTGGTTGTTCTTTTTCTATACGGGCTTCAATCAAGTTCAGCAGTTCTTCCGTATCATCAGGCGGCACCTGGCCGGTCCAGCGCAGGCGACCCTGATAATACCAGAAAAGCCGCCTTTGCAATACCGATGGACTATCCCGCCAGGACTGCATCAAAGCAATGGTATTTTTATGTTTGCTAAGCTGATTGGCCATCAGCCAGTCTGTCAATTGTAATTGCTCTGCAGCGATGTGCTGCTGTATATCCTTATCCAGTGCGTCAACAATAGCCTCGCTCAATAGTTTAGTATCCATGACCAGGAGCGCCAGTTGCCGCGGCAGGTATTCCCCGGTCTGCCAGAGCTCCATCGCTAAGGCATGATCCTTTTTGATTTCTTTTGCGATTTTACGCAGGTCTCCCAGCTGAGTACCCGGATCTGTAATTTGCTGGTAGATTTTTGTGGCTTGAGGGGATAGTTTCATGATTACTTCATTTATTAAGACCGGCAGGCATAATACCTTATATTGTCAAAACTAAAAAGAAAACCTTTTATTCCCCTTTCTTTACAAAAAATAAACATTTGCCATATGTAAGACTGGAAATATTATTTACATTTGTACCGCTAATGAAGTGGTTAGTCATCATATGGACCCTCTACCTGGCAGCAATTTCCATGCTGCCCTGCAGCGATTACAACAATCGCTGTGAAGATAGTCAGGTCACAACGCAAACCACTACTAGCCCAACCACCACTACAACAGACCATGACCATAACCGGGATAGCGACGATAGTTGCACCCCGTTTTGCCATTGCTCCTGTTGCAGCATCAGTATCGCGGTCACCGACATCAAAATAGTACCGCAGATCGAAACGATCACCCCGTTCTTTTCTTCCAAAAAACTCTTTTGGAACAACGACTCCTTTATTTCCGCTTACTCGGGGAATATCTGGCAACCGCCGAAGATTAATGTTTAATTGTTAGTGTTGATTGTTTAATGGTACTCATTAAACAAAATGTCGTGTATTGAATCCTCCAAAGTTTCAGTTCACTATTAATCATTTATAATTAATCATTATTTCCGTGTTAGATTATATTATCAAATTCAGTATCCGGAATAAGCTCATTATCGGCCTAATGACGCTGATCCTCATCATCTGGGGGGGCTGGAGCGCCACCCGCCTGCCGATCGATGCGGTACCGGATATCACTAATAACCAGGTACAGATCTTTACCGCTTGCCCCACCCTGGCCGGCCAGGAAGTAGAACAGCTGGTGACCTTCCCTATCGAACAAAGCATCGCTACAGTACCCAAAATTGAAGAGATCCGTAGTATCTCCCGGTTCGGACTGTCGGTGATCACCGTTGTTTTTAAAGAAGAAGTAGACATTTATTTTGCCCGCCAGCTGATCAACGAAAGGCTTAAAGAAGCGGTCGATCAAATCCCACCCGGCATCGGCACTCCTGAAATGGCCCCTGTCAGTACGGGCCTCGGGGAAGTCTATCAATACATCATCCACCCTAAAAAAGGCAGCGAAAAGAAGTATAATGCCAAAGACCTGCGTACCATGCAGGACTGGATCGTCGCCCGCCAGCTTTATGGTACACCAGGCATCGCAGAAGTGAACAGCTTCGGTGGTGAATTAAAACAATACGAGGTCGCGGTAAACCCGGATCGCTTAAGGGCCATGGGTGTCAGCATTCCAGATATCTTTACCGCCCTGGAAAAGAATAACCAGAATACCGGTGGCGCTTATATCGATAAGAAACCGAATGCTTATTTCATTCGCGGGATTGGCCTTGCGACTTCTATTGAAGATGTAAAGAACATCGCGGTAAAAACCAATGGTGCCGTACCGATCTTTATTAAAGATGTGGCCGATGTACGCTTTGGCCATGCCGTGCGTTATGGTGCCCTTACCTATAATGGCGAAGTGGATGCGGTAGGTGGGGTCGTCATGATGCTGAAAGGCGAAAACAGTAATGAGGTGGTCCAAAGGATCAAAGAAAAATTACCCACCATACAGCAGTCTTTACCTGAAGATGTAGTCATAGAGCCTTACCTGGACCGTACCGACTTGGTAGGCCGGGCCATCAGTACGGTAGAAAAGAACCTGGTAGAAGGAGCGCTGATCGTGATCTTCGTGTTGGTCTTATTCTTAGGAAATTTAAGAGCCGGGCTCATTGTTGCTTCGGCCATTCCATTAGCTTTACTGTTTGCCCTGGGCATGATGCATGTATTCGGGGTGAGTGCCAACCTGATGAGCCTGGGTGCTATAGATTTCGGCCTGATCGTAGATGGCGCCGTGATCGTAGTAGAGGCCACGATGCACCACCTTGGCCTGCGTAAATCAATGAAAAAGCTTAGCCAGGAAGAAATGGATGAAGAAGTGTTCACTTCGGCCTCTAAAATCCGCACCAGCGCGGCCTTCGGCGAAATCATTATCCTGATCGTGTATATTCCCATTCTCACCCTCGTAGGTGTAGAGGGTAAAATGTTCCGCCCTATGGCACAGACGGTAGGTTTCGCCATCTTCGGGGCTTTGATCTTGTCCCTGACCTATATCCCGATGATGTGCGCTTTGTTTCTTTCCAAAAAACCGGTCACGAAAAAAACATTTAGTGACCGAATGATGGAAAAGCTGCAACAATGGTACCAGCCTTTATTGCAAAAAGCAATCCGGATCAAGTATATCATTGTCAGTATCACAATCGGCGTATTTGCTATAGCATTATGTGCTTTCAGCAGAATGGGTGGCGAGTTCATCCCGCAATTGCAGGAAGGAGATTTTGCCTTTCACTGTATCCTGCCGCAAGGAAGCTCCCTGAGCCAGAGTATCGAAACTTCCATGCAGGCCTCCCGTATCATTAAAGACTTTGATGAAGTAAAAATGGTAGTGGGTAAAACCGGCGCGGCTGAAGTGCCTACCGATCCCATGCCACCGGAAGCAACCGATCTGATGGTCGTCTTAAAGCCGGCCAAAGAATGGAAATCCGGGCGCAGTTATAATGAGCTGGCTGATGCTATCATGGAAAAACTGGAAGTAATACCGGGCGTTTTCTTTGAAAAAAACCAGCCGATCCAGATGCGCTTTAATGAGCTGATGACCGGTATCCGCCAGGATGTTGCCGTAAAAATATTCGGCGAAAATATTGATACCCTCGCTGCCTATGCCGCTGAGGTAAGCGAACTCATCCAATCGGTTCCCGGTGCGACCTCGCCACAAGTGGAACGCGTAAGTGGCTTACCGCAGATCAATATTGATTATGACCGCACGCGTATCGCCAATTACGGATTAACTATACAGGATGTAAATGATGTCGTAAGTACCGCTTTTGCCGGTCGCAGTACCGGGCAGATCTATGAAAATGAGAGAAGATTCGACCTCGTGGTAAGACTCGACAGTACGCACAGAAGCAGTATTGAAGATGTGAGCAACCTGATGATCCCCACCAATACCGGGATACAAGTCCCTTTATCCCAGGTGGCTAATGTCAGTTATAAACTGGGACCTGCGCAGATCAGCCGGGAAGCCGGGAAACGCAGGATCGTAATCGGCTTTAACGTAGCCGGCCGGGATGTGCAGAGTGTGGTAAAAGATATCCAAAGTCAGCTCAGCACCAAAGTAAAGCTACCTTCGGGTTATTATTTCACCTACGGAGGCCAGTTTGAGAACCTGCAGGAAGCCAGTGCCCGACTGATGATCGCGGTGCCTATTTCTCTATTACTGATCTTTATGCTGCTCTATTTCACCTTCCATTCTTTCAAGCAGGCGGCATTGATCTTTACGGCCATCCCGATGAGCGCGATAGGTGGTGTATTCGCGCTGATGCTGCGGGGTATGCCTTTTAGCATCAGCGCCGGTATCGGCTTTATCGCCCTGTTCGGCGTAGCTGTTCTGAATGGCATTGTGTTGATCGGGACTTTTAACCAATTAAAAAAAGAAGGCATGACAGATATCCTGCAAAGAGTAAAAGAAGGAACGGTCACCCGCTTAAGACCGGTATTGATGACGGCTATGGTGGCCTCGCTTGGTTTCTTACCTATGGCGATCAGTACGAGTGCCGGGGCAGAGGTACAAAAACCCCTGGCTACCGTAGTCATTGGTGGTCTGATTACCGCTACCTTTTTAACCCTATTCGTATTACCCCTGTTATATATCATCTTTAATACAAAGACCAGGATGAATAAAAATTTACTTGTTAAAACTGCCGGCCTAAGTATGCTTATATCAGGGCTTAGCGTATTTTCCCTGCAAGCACAGACCCGTATCAATGTAGATACGGCAGTCAGCAGGGCGATTGTACAAAATCAACAAATCAGCATTAATACGGCCGAGATAAAAAGTGCCCGGCTGAATGTCAAAACAGCAAATGATATACCAAAGACCGGTTTGTTTGCCGAAAATGAAGACCTGCGTCCCAGCGATGCAAAGGGCATCCTGAAGATAGGCATTTCGCAAAGTATTGCCTGGCCAGGCTTATACGCAGCGCGCAAAAATTACCTGCGGGAACAATTACAATATGCCGAGCTGAATACCGAAGTGGTACAGGCAGCCATCACCAGAGACGTAAGAGCGAGCTATTACCAGCTCTGGTATTTACAGGACCGGCAAATACTGCTGCAAAGCCTGGATAGTATTTATACCAATTTGCTCCAAGCCACAGCACTCCGGGTCCGCACCGGAGATGTGGCAAAACTGGACCAGATCGCGGCTGGGGCTAAAATGAAAGAACTGCAGGCCTTAATCGCGCAAAATCAAAAGGACATGGTGGTACAACAACAGCAGTTAATGATCTTGCTGAACCAGAACGATTGGTTACTGCCTATGGCTGCACCTTTGGAGCAGATTACTATCCGGATAGATAGTACTTCCGGGCATCCGCTGCTCAACCTGCAGGCACAAAATGTAAAGATCGCGGCCGCCAATATAGCAGTGCAACGCAATAACAACCGGCCTGAATTCTCGGGCAGGGTCTTCAGCCAACGTTTATGGGGCGCTCCGGATCCCTTCACCGGGTTCTCGGTTACGGCAGCTATTCCCCTTTTCGGGATCAGCGCCAACCGCAACCGGGTAAAGAATGCGACTGCGGAACTTGAAGTGGAAGAGCAAACCCTGTCTTACCAGATACAGGTATTAAAAACGCAAAGACAATCAGCCCTGGCGGAATTACAAAAGCATACAGCCCTGCTTCATTTTTATGAAACCTCGGGTTTACAGCAGGCAGAAGAGATCATTAAAGCTGCTACCTTAAGCTATAAGGCCGGGGAAATAAGCTTCGCAGAGCTCGGGCAGTTCCTGGGACAGGCCATTGGCATCAGGCAAAATTATTTAGAGGTATTAAATACCTATAACCAATCTGCCATTCAATTCAAATACTATAACTATCAATAAAGAAAGATGAAAATCCTCATAAAAATATTTTTTGCAACTAGCCTGGCTATTCTTTTAAACAGCTGCAGTTCCAGGCATGAAGCCGGTGATGGTCATGATCACGGCAGTAAGCAAGAAGCATCCGGTACCCAAAAAGAAGCCAGCCAGGAAGCAGCAACACCCTTGATCGCCACACTTACAGAAGAACAGATCAAAGCCACCGGTATCACATTAGGTACCATAGAACAAAAGAACCTTACTGCCATCATTAAAGCGAATGGTGCATTAAGGGTACCCAATAATAACAAAGCAAATGCTACGTCATTATATGGCGGAGTGATCAAAACGCTGAAAGTACAATTGGGCGACTATGTTCAGAAAGGGCAGGTCATCGCGACTATAGAAAACCCACAGTTTATCCAGCTGCAGGAAGAATACCTCACCCTGGGTAGCCGGATCTTACTGGCCGAGCAGGAAATGCAGCGGCAACGGGAGCTGAACGAAGGTAATGCCGGGGCTACCAAAAACCTGCAAAGTGCTACAGCGGAGCTCAATACCTTACGTACTCGTAAAGCCTCTTTGCAGAAGCAAATCCAGTTGATGGGCATCAACCCGAACAGGGTCAGCGCCTCGAACCTGCAATCCGCTTTATTGGTGACCAGCCCTGTAAATGGCACCGTAAGTAAAGAGTTTGCCAAGATCGGCAGCTATGTTGATGTGTCCTCACCCGTAGTAGAAATAGTAGACAACGGCCTGCTCCATCTGGACCTCCAGGTATTCGAAAGAGATCTCCCTTTGATCAAAGAGGGCCAGGTCGTTAACTTTGTCCTGACGAATAACCCTTCTGTTACTTATACCGCAAAAGTGTTTAAGATCGGCTCTTCTTTCGAGGACGAAAGCAAAACCATTGGAGTGCACTGCACGGTTACCGGCAATAAAAAGGGCCTTATCGACGGGATGAATATCACCGGTATGATCAGCGCTGAAAACATCTCAGCCCCTGCGGTACCCAATGAAGCGATCGTTGAGGCTGATGGTAAATTCTATATTTTTGTACAGACTGAAAAAGCAGCGGCAACAAGCGAAGCAGCAGGTCATGATGATCATGGGCATGCACATGACGAAGGAGAATCAGCGCATCAACACGGCGATGAGAAGGAAGCTGCCGCACACGGAAAGCAGCAGGGCAAGGTCCTGAACTTTGAAAAGATAGAAGTAGCTAAAGGAGTTACGGATATGGGTTACACGGCGATTACACCGGTATCCGCATTACCTCAAAATGCAAAAGTGGTCACGAAAGGGGCCTTCTTCATCAATGCGACATTAAGCTCAGGCGGCCACGAGCATGCGCACTAAAAAACAAATAGGTTATGAAGGATACAGAAAAAAAGCTCCTGGAAAAGCATACCGCTCCTACGAGTATGCGGATACTGGTCTATGATTTCTTAAGCGGGCAATCCGTAGCTTTATCGCTAACGGAAATCGAAGATCATTTCTATAAAGCAGACCGGGTAACGATCTATCGCACCCTGAAGACTTTTGAAGAAAAAGGAATTGTGCATGGTATACAAGAAAATAATACCACGAAGTACATCTTATGCCACGATGGCTGCGATGAGCAAACGCATAAAGACTGGCACCTTCATTTTTATTGTAAGATCTGCAAGCAAACGACCTGTAAAGAAGACTTCAAAGTCCCGGAGAGCCAGGTACATGCTTACCGTATTGATGAGATCCGCTTGTTTGCAAAAGGGATCTGTGAACACTGCCTGGCAGAAGGTTTGCAATAGCATTGCAAGCCTTCCCCAGGTAACTTTGTAATCACAAACACAGATAATCATGGAGATTCGGTATTTTTTATTGGCCTATTTTATTTTGTTTTTCACCTGCGCTTTTTGGGGCATCAGCTACCGGGTGGCCAGGCGGATCAAAAAGAATCCGATGGTGCTACCCAAAGACGACAGTGCCTTTGGATTAGTCGGGCGGTATTTTAAACGACTCCTGGTGGCCTTATTCCTGTATGTAGCAGGAACAACGTTTGTAACCGGGTCGGCAAATTATTTACCGGCACTGCAATCGCTGGCGTATTCCTGGATTCAATATACCGGCATCGCATTAATGCTCTTTGCTTTTGCCTGGGTAGTGATCGCACAATACCAAATGCAGGATTCCTGGCGGATTGGCATTGACACGGAGACGAAAACAAAACTGGTTACAACAGGCCTGTTCCGCTTTTCCCGGAACCCGGTTTTTACAGGAATGTTGCTGAGCCTGGCCGGGCTTTTCCTGGCAAAACCGGATGTCGTAACTTTATTCTTTTTGCTTACCGCTTATTTATTGATCCAGGTACAGGTCCGATTAGAAGAGGCATTCCTGCTACAGCAACATGGCATAGTATACCAACAGTACCAACTTAAAACAAGGAGGTTTTTATAATGGCACACCAACATAGATATGATGAACAGGGCCGGCAGCTCTGTTGCAACCAGACCGAAAAAGTATACAAACAGGCGGACCAATTGATCGAACAGGAACACCAGCATGGACAGGGCCACAATCATGATCATGAGGAAGGGCATGATCACGACCACAGTAATATGGAAGGTAGTATTTTCAAAATGTTCTTACCCGCCATCATTTCTTTTGTGCTCTTATTATCCGGCATCGCCTTAGACAACTGGATACCGCAAAGCTGGTTTAGTAGCTGGCTGAGGATAGCCTGGTATGTAGCCGCTTACATTCCTGTCGGTTTACCGGTGATCAAGGATGCCTTCAAAAGCATAGCCAAAGGAGCAATATTTTCAGAATTTTTCCTGATGACCATTGCTACGCTGGGGGCTTTTGCTATTGCTGAGTATCCTGAAGCGGTAGCGGTCATGTTGTTTTATGCTATAGGAGAAGTCTTCCAAAGCATGGCAGTAAGCCGCGCGAAAGCGAATATCAAATCACTACTGGACCAACGCCCGGATGAGATCACGATCATTGAAGGAGATAAAACGAGGACCGTAAAAGCAGCCAATGTTGCTATCGGCTCTGTAATAAAGCTCAAGCCCGGAGAAAAACTGGGCCTGGACGGGGAATTGGTTTCCGCCTCCGCTTCTTTTAATACCGCGGCCCTCACCGGAGAAAGTAAACCCGACACTAAAAGCAAAGGCGAAACAGTCCTGGCCGGTATGATCAACTTGAATACCGTGAGCCAGGTAAAAGTAACTACTGCCTATACCGATAGCAAGCTGAGTAAGATCCTGGAATTGGTACAAAATGCGACTGCGCAAAAAGCGCCTACAGAATTATTCATCCGTAAGTTTGCCCGGGTCTATACCCCCATTGTTGTTTTCCTGGCCATTGGCATTTGCTTCCTACCTTATTTGTTCGTTGCTGATTATGTATTCCAGGATTGGCTGTACCGCGCTTTGATCTTCTTAGTCATCTCTTGCCCCTGCGCCTTAGTCATCAGCATTCCCCTGGGTTATTTCGGGGGTATAGGTGCCGGCAGCCGCAATGGTATCTTATTCAAGGGCAGTAATTTCCTCGACACGCTTGCAGATATCAAGCACGTGGTTATGGATAAGACTGGGACCATGACCGAAGGGGTATTTAAAGTACAGGAAGTGATTTTCGATCGGGCATTTGACCAGGCCCAAATACTACAGCTGGTCAATGTATTGGAAAGCAACAGCACCCATCCCGTAGCTACTGCGATCCATGAATATGTGGGAACGCCGGATAGCCGCATTACAATGGAACAGGTGGAAGAAATTCCCGGGCATGGACTTAAAGCCATGGTCAATGGAAAGCCTTTACTGGTGGGTAATTTCAAACTTATGGACCGGTTTAAAATCGCTTATACTACCGACCCTGACCGTATTGTGTATACATTAATCGCGGTAGCTTATGATCATAAGTATGTGGGCTATATCACCATCGCCGACAGCATCAAAGCAGATGCAAAAAAGACTATAGACTTGCTGCACCGCCAAAATGTAAGAGCGACCATGCTCAGCGGTGATAAGGATAGCGTGGTACAATTTGTGGCCAGAGAATTAGGTATAGATACCGCCTTCGGAGACCTGCTACCGGAAGATAAGGTCAATAAAGTAAAGGCTATAAAAGCGAAAAATGAAAAGGTTGCTTTCGTAGGTGATGGCGTCAATGATGCACCGGTAGTGGCCCTGAGCGATGTGGGCATTGCTATGGGTGGCCTGGGCAGTGATGCAACGATCGAAACGGCAGATGTGGTGATACAGGATGACCGGCCTTCGAAAATACCGATGGCGATCCGTATCGGGAAACAAACTAAGAAAATCGTCTGGCAAAATATTACCCTCGCCTTTGTGGTAAAAGCTATAGTCCTCATCCTGGGTGCGGGTGGCCTGGCAACCATGTGGGAAGCGGTTTTTGCGGACGTCGGAGTTTCCCTGCTGGCCATTCTGAACGCGGTGCGTATCCAGAATATGAAATTTTCCAACTAAAATTGACAAAAAGAAGAGGTGGTTTAAAAAGGTTACCGAATTTGTCATCCTGAGTTCATCGAAGGATAGACAAATTTGATGCTCAATACTTACCGCATTTCGACCTACTCAATGTGACAAGAATTTTAGTTTTTCAAGCAACCTATTTTTGGGGCGTAGATGATCCCATAATTCAACGGTCCACTTTATCTTTGTGCAAGCAATCTAAAAATACAGGACGACATGAATACAGCCGGACTACATTACCGGGACGCGGAATATAGTGATTTAAAGCAGATCGTAGCGATTTACAATTCTACGATTGCTTCCAGGATGGTTACCGCAGATACCGAACCGGTTACTATAGCCAACCGGGAAAAATGGTTTGTCGAGCATAATACCACCCAAAGACCTTTGTGGGTGATCGAGAATGAGCAACAGGAAATGATAGGTTGGGTCAGTTTCCAGTCCTTTTATGGCCGACCGGCTTATGAGGCTACGGTAGAGATCAGCATTTACCTGGATGATACCCAGAGAGGCAAAGGGCTTGGCAAAGCAATATTGCAGTACTGTATCAGCAAAGCACCGGATTACGGGATCAAGACTTTGCTCGGTTTCATTTTCGCGCATAATGAATCCAGCCTGAAACTGTTCCGCTATTTCGGATTTGAGGACTGGGCAACGCTGCCGGACATTGCCTTACTGGACGACCAGGAAAGGGATTTAAAGATACTTGGTAAACGTATCGCTCCTTAATACCGTAAAACGAAACAGTACCCTTCTGTCCTTAATCACCCTTGCTCATCGCCGGCGGGAAGCATAATTTTTTTTACAACGATTAGAAAAAAAATTATATTTGTAGACATAGAATGAAAAAACTGCTGCTCATACTCCTGCTTTTTGTATATGCCAACAGCCTTGTTGGTGCTACAATGCATTTTCATTATTGCATGGGAGAGTTGGTTGAAGTGAGTTTTAATGCCTATGAAGACCAGGCCTGTGGTAAATGTGGTATGCATGGCGCGGCCAAAAAGGGTTGCTGTGAAGATGTTCAAAAAGAAATAAAGTTAAAAACCGAACATCAAAAGAACGCGACACAGGATATAGCCTTTAAACATATTACCGCTCCGGCCTTACTTCCTGCTTTTCATCCCTATAGTATTGCTTTAATTACGGAGCACAAGGACAGCTATACCAACTATCGTCCACCACCCCCAAAAGAGCTCCGGCAAAAACTGCGTATTTTATACTGTAATTACCGGATCTGATTATAAGGATCAATTTTTCTGAACCACTTCCCGCTGAAGTGGCCTTTCGTATATCAATACGATTCTTTCTGGAGCATTTAAGGGCTAATGTATTAGTCACTTAATGTCTCTTCATTCTGGTTATTTAAAAAACAATATAAAAATGAAAAATATAACTGTACTTTTTACCCTGCTCTTTGTTGCATTGATCGCTCAGGCACAGAAAAACGTGAAACTACATATTATCCATAAACTGGGTACTTCCGCTTTTGCCTTTAATGAAACCGCGCAGAATAACCTGTCGCAGAATTTTAAAATCAGCCGCATCGATTATTACATCTCCGGTATTAAAATTATTCATGATGGTGGCATGGAATTGGCGCTTCCGGACCATTACATTTTAGCAAAAGGCGTTGCCAATGTAACGGAAAACCTGGGCTCCCTGAATGTGACCAATGTAGAAGGCATAAAATTCTCTATAGGCGTAGATACTCCGGCTAATAATGCTGATCCGGCCCAGCAATCTCCGCTTCACCCACTTTACTTCCAGACCCCTTCCATGCACTGGGGCTGGTCCGCGGGCTATCGCTTTGTAGCGCTTGAAGGCACATCAGGCAACAACCCGTTTGAAATTCATGGCCTGTGGAATGACAACTACTTTGAGCAAACAGTTATGTTAAGCGGAGAGCACAACGGCAATAATATTGACCTTTACCTGGATGCAGATTACGCTGAAGCTTTAAAAGATATTAATGTTGCTGCCGGTCCTATAGATCATGGTGTTTATGCTACCGATCTCCAGTTATTACAAAACTTCAGGGACCATGTTTTTAAACCCGGAACCAGTCCAACTTCTGTCAAAAACCAGTCTGTTCCGGCTCATTTTGCCAAAATATACCCGAACCCGGTACAGGACAAAGTCACTATAGACCTACTCGTGCAGAACAATCAAGAGAAGTCGGTGCAGGTTATTGACTTCCTGGGCAAAGTACATTTTGTAACTGCGCTTACACAACAACATAATGTAATCGACTTATCTGCTTTGGCAAAAGGCAATTATATCCTGAAGTTTTCTGAAGGCCGGAAAGATATGGGCAGCCAGCAAATTACGCTGCGTTAATGACTGCTTTATTACGCTATGCTATTATCCTGGTCCTGTTGTTACCGGTTTGCCTGTACAGTTGTAAGAAAGAGCAAACCGGGGTAACAGGAGGGGATATCATGCATATACCTGAAGGTTTTCCGTCTATGCCGGAGCCTGATGACAACCAGTTTTCTTTAAAGCGATGGACTTTAGGTAAGCGCCTGTTTTATGATAAGCAACTTTCGAAAAACAATACGATAAGCTGTGGTTCCTGTCATCATGCAGCACTGGCGTTCAGTGATTCGCTTGCTCTTAGTCCCGGAGTGGGTAATGCACCGGGGACCAGCAATGCGCCTTCGCTGACCAATATCGGCTATCATCCCTACTTTACCCGTGCAGGTGGCATACCTACACTGGAAATGCAGGTACTGGTACCGATACAGGAGCATAACGAGTTTAACACGAATATGATTGATATTGTGAACAAACTTAATGCAGACCCGGCTTATGTACAGCAGGCACAGGAGGCTTATAACCGGCCACTGGATGCCTTTGTGATTACGAGGGCACTGGCCCAGTTTGAAAGAAGCTTTATCAGCGGCAACAGTGCCTTTGACGCTTATTTCAATAAAGGTCAACAAACTGCTTTAAATGAAAGTGAAAAAAGAGGCTATGCCTTGTTTACAAGTACCAGGACCAATTGTACCGGTTGTCATAGCGGGTTTAATTTTACTAATTACGCGTTTGAAAATAACGGATTGTACCTCCTGTATAGCGATAGCGGCAGGATGCGGTTTACGCACTTACCCGAAGACCGGGCAAAATTCAAAGTCCCCTCATTGCGTAATGTCGCGCTTACGGCACCCTATATGCATGATGGCAGCATCAGTAGCCTGGAAGCCGTTGTGGAACATTATAATAGCGGCGGACAAGCCCATGTCAACAAAAGCAACCTGGTACAACCCTTACAGTTAACCTCCGGGGAAAAAGAAGATATCGTGAACTTCTTAAAAAGTCTCACGGATTATTCCTTTACACGGGATAAAAAATTTAAACTTTGAAAAATAAAAAAGTCATCTTAATACTTTCCGTATTGACCGCTGTGGTATTGATCAACAGCTGTAAAAAAGAGCCTGCGGATACGCCCGATGAGCCCTACACTTTGGAATACGGAACATTTCCCGAGCCTCAAATAGCCGGGGACAACCCACTTACCCGGGAGGGCGTGAAACTCGGACGTATGCTGTTTTATGAAAATATGCTGTCGCGCACCAATACCCAATCCTGTGCCAGCTGCCATATGCAGCAATTCGCCTTTAATGATACGGCTCAATTCTCTTTAGGGGTAAAAAATTTGAGGGGTAAACGGAATGCTATGTCCGTATTCAATATGGCCTGGAATACGAATGCTTTCTTCTGGGATGGCCGCGCCCAGCTACTTAGGCATCAATCTTTAAAACCTATCCAGGATCCTTTGGAAATGGATGAAACACTGGAAAACATTGTTGCCAAATTGCAGGCGAGCAGCACTTACCGGCAACAATTCCGCAGGGCCTTTGGCTCAACCAACATTGATACCCTTTTGATTTCAAAAGCGCTGGAACAATTTATGAATTCCATTGTGTCCAATCAATCAAAGTATGACGAGTACCTGGCGGGCAGAGCTACACTGAGTCCTGAAGAAGAAAGAGGCCGGTTCCTGTTTTTTACGGAATACAATCCGGCATTTCCTGCAGCTTCAGGAGCAGATTGCCAGCACTGTCATGGCGGTGCGAATTTTGAAAATGATAAGTATATGAATAACGGGATCGATGATGATGCTTCGATGTCGGATATCGGGCGCCAGGAGGTAACCGGCCAGGCAGGTGATAAAGCTAAATTTAAAGTACCTTCCCTGCGCAATGTCGGGCTAACAGCCCCCTACATGCACGACGGCCGTTTCCGCACACTGGAAGAAGTTGTTGATCATTATAACCTGGTCAAAAACAGCGCCACACTTGATCCTTCGTTCTTGCAGCAATTGCCTAATGGTGGTTTGCAGCTCACTGCAGCAGATAAATCTGCTTTAGTAGCTTTCCTGCATACGCTTACCGATCAGCAACTGATCACGAACCCGGCATATGCCAGTCCTTTTTAAACTGTAAACAGCGATCCCAAAATAGGAAGAGGGAAGTTGTAATAACTTCCCTCTTTTTTTGATCCCGTTTCAACTTGTATGCGTACTATTTTTTTAGTCGCCAGATAGCGCCATTCTTTGTACTCAGTTTCGTTAGCAAGCCTTTACTGACCAGGCCATCCAGCACGCTTTCACTATCTTTCCTTGGTGTTCCGGAAAGTTCTGCAAATTCTTTTGCTGTTAATGAGTTGTATTTGCCGAATAAGGAGTTCCAATCTTTACTATATTCCTTTTTGATGGTTTGAGGTGCGACGGTCAATATCGCCGTCTCGTAGAAGGGATAAGGCTTGGAGCCATATACCATTTCCTGTTTTCCGGTAGCATCACTGAAGAACATGGTCGGAAAACCTCTCACCCCATAGTCACGCGCCAGCTTCAAGTCTTCTTCAAATAATTGTACTGCTTTACCTTCGTAATCTTTTTTCAATTGAACGACATCCAGTCCTGCTCTTTTAGCAGCTGCAGCTATATGCTCCCATTTGGCGATGTTCTTTTTTTCCAGGAAAACCAGCTCCCGCATTTCCCGCATGAATAAGATTGCCTTTTCTGCATTCTGTAACTGCGCTGCTTTAAAGGCGATGGAAGGCGGGTAAGAAGAGCTCAAAGGATCTTCCAGCCACACATCGCCATCAATAGGCATATCATAGTAGCCACTGACTTCATCCCAGTGATGCGCCACATCTGAAGGCTTGCTGATACCGCCGCTATTGTAGCTCCAGTCCGGCAACAGGCCGCCCATACGGTATTCGATAGCTATATCGGCACCATATTCCAGTTTTAGTTTTCTCAACTGCGGCTCTATTCCCCAGCAGGAAGAGCAGATCGGGTCGGTGAAGTAAACCAGTTTCAGGCTTTGTTCCTGTACGGCTTGTTTTTTCCCAGGTGTAGGTTCATTAGCCGGAACCCCGCAGATACCCTCTGCAGGATCACAGATGAGTGGATTATTTTTTGTGGTATCGGTATTCATTTTTACTTGATTATTAATGTGTCCCTTGCAGCTGGCACTTAGCGTTGCCAGGCCAAAGAAGGGAAAAAAAATATATTTTAGCAGGCGCATGCCGGATATTATTTTGAGTAGCAATAAATATTAAGGCAAAGCTACAGGACACAGACTTTACATTCGCCATGAATTTCCCTTTAGAAATTAGTTCCCTACAGGAAAGTAACTTCACAATTCACTCATTAGTGATGTAACTTTGTATTACAAAAATAATTGGATGAAAAAGGAATCAGTACTCAATAATAACGCGATGTGTAAAACCAGGATTTCCGCCATTAAGGATACAATGGAAATACTTTCGGGTAAATGGAAATTCCATATACTGGGCACCCTGCTGCTGGGAGACAAGTTGCGTTTTATGGACCTGCTGCGGGAAGTAGAGGGTATTGGCACCAAGATGTTATCTAAAGAATTGCAGGACCTGGAGATGAATCACCTGATCAAAAGAACCGTACTCAATACCAAGCCGGTAACCGTTGAATACGAGATCACAGAATTTGGCCAAACGCTGGGTTCGATCATTGATGAAATCGCGAAATGGGGGATTGCGTATAAGAATGCGTTGTATAAGAGAGCAGACTAAGCTGTTTATACTTATAAGTCAGAAATGGCCTTTTATATATTTTGTTTCTTTTGCCCGGCAACAAAAGAAGCAAAAATGCCTATCTCCGGATGAAAGCACTATACCCTTAATTAGCATTTAAACATCAAGCGAATGCGTTTAAAATTAAGCGATACGACTAGGCACCGGTTCAGTTGCAAAGTATCGTTTTTATGTCTTCCTTCTATTTGTATTGCAGTATTTAACGTTCTTCCATATCCAGGATAAATTCATCAACGATCCGTTCTTCAGTCGCCCAGGAAGTGATCAGGCGGAGTGCCGTATGTTGTTCGTCCATCTCTTTCCATTCAAAAAACAAGTATTTTTCACTTAGTTTCTTAATCAATGTTTTAGGCAGTATCGGGAAGATCTGGTTCGTGGTGGAGTCCGTCAGGAAGCTGTAGCCACAGGCTTTGACAGCAGCAGCTATTTTCATCGCCATACGATTGGCATGCCGGGCTAAATCAAAGTAGAGCTCATTTTTAAATAGTTCCAGGAACTGGATCCCCAGTATTCTACCTTTAGCCAACAATGCTCCTTTTTGTTTTAATACATAATCAAACTCCGGTGCTAAACCCGGGTTGTTAAATACAATAGCCTCTCCGAGCAGTGCGCCATTTTTTGTCCCACCTATATAAAACACGTCGGTCAGCCGGGCAATATCAGCCAGCGTCAAATCATTGTTTTCAGCCATCAAAGCCTGCCCCATCCTAGCGCCATCCATAAACAGGAATAAATCCTGTGCCTTACAGTAAGCTAAGAGTTCCTCTAATTCCTGCTTCGTGTAGATGGTACCGATCTCGGTGGCATTAGAAATATAGACCATTCTTGGTTTTACCATATGTGGTCTTAAGGAATAGGTCTGCAAAACTTTTTGGATACCGGCGATGCTAAGTTTACCATTATCCGTTGCCACCGTAATCACCCGGTGTCCCAGGGCTTCTATAGCCCCGGTTTCGTGCACGAAAATATGCCCGGTTTGTGCGCTGATGACGGCTTCGTGCAAGTTTAACAAAGCAGCGATAACCAGTAGATTGGTTTGGGTACCACCGGTTACGAAATAGATAGGCGCTTCCGGGTTATTGATCTTATCTCTTAATATTTTTTTCGCTGCTAAAGAATATTCGTCTTCGCCATAACCCGTTTGCTGTTGCAGGTTCGTGGCGATCAATTGCTGCAAAATATCGGGATGTGCTCCCTCAGCATAATCATTTTTAAAGTGGTACATGATCCTATTTGATATTGATGCAAATTAGTGGATTAAATGCTTTAAAAAAATAAATCAACCAGCACCACTACCCTTCCATCCCTTGCTGTATTTTCCTTCCTGTAAAAGATAAAAGGACTGGACTATTAGTTGAGTCCTCAACGCTAATATACCAACACTACATTTATAGGCGAGCATCCATTACTGCCCTTAATGAGCATTTTAATTAATTATCTGCCATTAACATAATTATTTTTTAATAAAATGTATCTTCGGATCATCACCTTTAAATCCCTATTGTAATCATGAAAAAATTATTACTACTTGCGCTCGCCCTCTTGGGCGCCTTTCACCCGATCCTTTATGCTCAAAGCGCTAATGCAGTTCATTGTCAAACTTCGGAAATGGTGGAGACATTCTATCAAGAGCACCCCAATGCGCGGCAAGGTGCCGCGAATGACTATCTCGAAACGATTACGAAAATGAATCGTAAGACTTTGGGAGGCGACAATGCTCCGGATACCTTTAGAATTGCAGTGGTCTTTCATGTATATGGCACTATTCAGAGTGGCAAAACTATTAATGACCAACTCATCATAGGCGCCGTTGAAAAACTAAATGAAGACTTCCATGGTTTGAATAGTGATTTCAATACCGTGCACCAAAACTTTATGCAACTGAGAGCCATAAAGAATATCAAATTCTACCTGGCGAAGTTAGACCCAAATGGAAATCCCACAACCGGCATTGTTTACTATCCCGCCAAAAATGGCTATGGCACTGTTAATGCTATCCTGGATGCGCAAATACAGCAAGATGCCTGGGATAATTTTAGCTATGTGAATGTATATATACAAAACGATTTATATGGTAATGGTGCCACTACTAATTCGGGATTAGCCTTTTATCCGAATACGTATATGACAGAAAATAATCTTGCCCGAATTGTCTACAATGGAGCTTATCTACATACCAATACAGACCCGGAATTCGCCTCCGTATTGACGCATGAGTTTGGGCATTTTTTCAATTTAATACACACTTTTGAAAGTGGTTGCAGCTATCCGAACGATTTGGTACACGATACTCCTCCTTGTTATTCAGCGCAAGGCTGTCATAGTACTCAGAATGATCCGGGACCTTTAAATTGTTATGGGCGAATAATCAATGCAGAGAATTACATGGACTATAATGCTTCTTGCTACAAAATGTTTACGAAAGGCCAGGCAGACCGTATGGATACGGCTTTATACCTTCCATCGCGCATTACACTCTGGCAAGACAGTACCATTATTAAAACAGGAATTTACACGGAACCAGAACCTACCAACATGGCCAAAAACAGTTTAAACAAATCTTTTGAGCTTTATCCCAACCCTAATAATGGGAAATTAAATTTACAATTTGATCCGGGAAAAACGTACCAGGTTGTCATCAGTAATTTGATGGGCCAGGTGATCTACAAAAACAAACTTAATGGAGGCGCAAATATTATCGATATCAGCCGGCAAGCAAAAGGTATTTACATGCTAAAAGTAAGTGATGGCGCAAACACGGGAGCGAAATCGTTTATTATAGATTAATCATTACAAGATCCTAAACACTTATAATATGCTTTAGGTGTTTAGGATCATTTTACGAAAGGCGATGGAGCAGATCACGATCTATAGGTGCTGAAATATACACTAATAACTATTGTTTTTTTCTAGTCCCGGTGCAGATTATGATATCTCGGGATGCGCATATAGCTGTTGTTTTGTTCTATGCATTTCAAAGATTCAATTATTTTATACGCATCTTTTTCAAAGGTTTTGTGAAGGGAAATTTCAAATAAACATTCACGGTCGGGTAAAGAAATCCTAAAACATAATCGCTGCCCAGTGGCTCTATCATCCATCCGCTCGCCAGTCATTGTAATTTCATAGCCGTGGGAAAGCATGTAATTCCTGATTTTTGAAATAGTTCTAGTCTCCCGATAATCCGGTATAAAGTTTATGAGGGTTTTATGTAAATCCGGGAAGTCGATTTGTATGCCACTCCTGGAAGCAATAATCTCACTAATAAGCCTTTGATAAAATGTGTCTAATTCACCGGTTAAAGTTCGCTCTTCTATTTGGACTTTTTGTAAATATTCTGCCATTAATGCTGCTCCAAAAAGCGCTGTTTTATAATATTTAAATACAGAATCTTGAGGTACATTATCTTGAAGTATACCACCATCTTTTACACTGAGATATTGCCAATTCGAATCCATTTTTTGCACCACAATCTTTGTATTATCTTCAGTCTCATCATCAAAAAAGGGAATATCTAAATATAGTTTAGTAAACGTAAGGGGTAAAAATGGCTTATTGTACGCATTTACTAAGCCGTATTTATTATCTTGCTTTATCCTAAACAGCTTTGCATTATAATTGTAGTTTATCGCATCATATATACAAGGAATTATAAGTCTTCCCTCTTCATTTACGAATCCTTTTTTCCCGTTTACTAATACATAATAGCCATTGAGCCCATATTCACTCCGGCTCATAATTTCATCGTATACTAAAGGAAATAGAATCTTGTTTTTATTATTTACTATACCAAATTTCCCGTTTTTTTTAACAATAAAGGTTCTATAGCTCTTTCCTTTTACTTCTATAACACTACTTTCTGCTAGCGTATCGTATACAAAAGGTATTAATTTCTTTCCCCGTTCATTGATCAATCCCCACTTCCCTGCCAAAGCGGCTACTATCAAATCATCACTTACAAAGATCGGCACTAGCTTATCATATTTTAAAGGTAGCCGTATTTGATTGTCATTTCCTATTGTCCCCCACTTGCCCTCCTTCATGGCCAGTATCATATCATTATGATGATTCAAGATAATAGAATCGTATTTATATCCAACCGTATTGGAATCATTACCAAGACCACGTTGACCGTTCTTATTAAAAACAAATAAGGTATCATCATTGAACATTAACTCTTGTTCTACTTTAATCTGAGCATAACTCACTCTAAAAAAACAAATCAAAACACCGATTAACAGTAGCTGAAATCTCAAAAAATCTCTTCTCATATACACAGGATGCAATAAATTCCATTTAGGTTTGAAGGTTAAAGAAAAAAGACGCAAGCACCTGCTCACGTCTTTCTAATATTCTTATAGCATCATACAATCATTCACAAATTTGCTTATTCACAAATTCACCAATCCTAAATCCAGGAAAATAACATCTCCGGGGCTACTCCTAAAACGATGATCGCACAAACAACAATCGCCATAAGCGCTTTATCCATTGCTGTCACAGGCGTACTTAACTCCGGTTCGCCCTTCTTGAAATACATCGCAATAATTACTTTGAAGTAGTAGTACACACTCACTGCGGCCATCACTAATGCAAATACAACTAACCAGAATGTATTCTCCTGCTTGATCGCGGAAGCGAGCACATACCATTTGGCAAAGAAGCCCGCCGTAAGCGGAATACCCGCCAGGGACATCATACAAACAGCTGCTACAACCGCCAGGAAAGGCTCTTTCTTGGCAAGTCCATTAAAACCATCGTAAGTATAATCTTTTAATTTAACCAGTACCGCAAAGATCCCTAAAGTAGCCAGCGTATACGCCACTGCATACAACACCATACCTTTCATCGCCAACACATCGCTACCGATCACCACAAATAACATAAAGCCTGCCTGCGCGATTGAAGAGTAAGCCAGCATACGCTTCACACTTTGCTGGTATACTGCCGTAATATTCCCGATCAGTAACGTAAGTGCCGCCATTACCCCCAATACCATCACTTTCCAGTATGGATCCATATTGGCAAAGCCCTCCATAAACAGGCGCATGAAAGCCAGGAAAATAGATACTTTCACTATAGAAGCCATGAAAGCAGTAAAAGGAGTTGGTGAACCATCATACACATCCGGCGTCCAGAAGTGCATCGGCGCCGCACTCACTTTAAATCCTACCGCTACCAGCATAAACAGGATCCCCATTACACCCATTACTGAAAGTGTACCGGTTTTGTAGAAATTGAACCCGTTCAGTTCGAAAGTACCCATAGCACCATACAACAATACAATCCCCATCAATAAAAAGCCTGTAGAGAAAGCCCCCATCAGGAAATATTTCAGGGAAGCCTCACTACTTTTCAAATTATGCTTATCAGAACCGGCCAATACATATTGTGGAATAGACATCAGCTCGATACCTAAGAAGAGGATCAGTAAATTGTTATAAGAAGACACCAGGAAAATACCGCAAAGGATAAAGAAGTGCAAGGCATAATATTCCCCTACATGCTTACCCACACCTTCAATACTTCTACGGAACAATAGCACATATAAAAGAGAAGCTCCGGTGATCAGCACATTAAACCATAAAGCGTAATTATCTACGCGCAACATTTTCTTGAAAAGGTAAGGATCGGCATCAGCGCTTTTTAACAGGTGGGTATAGTCTACCAGTTCCCAGATGTTAAGTCCCACTAGTCCGAGCATCAGGATGGCCGCAAAATTGCTCAGGCTTCTTTTTTCCTTGGCATACAATGATGCGAACATCATCAAAATGGCAAATACTGCGGTGGCTATTAATGGTTTCATTTATCTTATTATCTTTTTGCCGGTCTGAAAAGACGCTGGCGATTTATGCTAATGTTTAATTGCTCAATGCTACTCCTTCAACAGGCAGCAGGATTGCTTATAATAAATCCAGGATCATGTTCGGGTATACGCCCAACACGATGATCACTATGATGATCAGGTATAAACTTAATTGCTCATTCCAGCTCAGGTCGGCAACAGCCATTTCTTTCTTATCGCCGTAAGCCACATTCTGTACCATGTTCAACATATAGATAGCACCCAGGATGATACCCAGGCCGGCAATGGCCATATACCAGATCTTACATTCGTAAGCGGAATTAAATATGCCTAAGAACAATAGGAACTCCCCGACAAAACCGTTGGTCAATGGTAAGGATACCGAAGCAAAGGTGATAATCACCAAAGCGATCGCTGCCTTAGGTGCATTGGCCGCCATACCGCCCAGCTCTGTCATATTGCGGGTCTGGTAACGGTTTTCAATAATATCGACCAACAACCACAGGCCGGTAATGATGATACCATGGTTGAACATCTGCAGGTACAGGCCTTCTGTAGCAAATTCATTCTGGGAGAAAGCGCCCATGATCATCAGTCCGACGTGGGCCAATGAAGAATAAGCGATCAGGCGTTTAATATCTTTCTGGGCAATCGCTAACAGGGAACCGTAAATAATACCGATCACGGCCAGGGTCATAATAACGCCATAAAAAATCTTGTCTACATTCGGGAAGATAGGGATTAACCATTTGATGGTGGCATATAAACCCATTTTCACCATCAGGGCACTCATCACTACGGTTACCGGCGTATAGCTTTGCTCATAAGCGGAAGCCTGCCAGGAATGCAAAGGGAAAATCGGCATTTTGATACCGAAAGCGATAAAGAATAATGTAAATAATACGCCTTGTACTTCAGGGGCTAATTGTGCTCCTGTAGTTGCAATGCTGCTGTAAGCAAAAGAATAATCAGGCGTGCTGGTATACAGGTAGATCAAACCGGCCAGCATCAGTAAGCTACCAAAGAAGGTATAGATAAAGAACTTCATGGAAGCCTTGATGCGGTCTTTCCCGCCCCATTGACCGGCCAGGAAATATACAGGGATCAATGCCAGTTCCCAGAAGAAATAAAATAACAAAAGATCATTGGCTAAAAATACACCCATCAAACCGGAAGCGGAAAGCCCCATTAAGGCAAAAAAGCGGCGGCTGTGCTCAATGGTCTTATTCCATTGCGCCAGGTAAACCAGTACAAAAGCCATCGCCGTAAGCAGGGTCATCAGTAAGGTACCGGCAGTTGCTTCCAGGCTAAAGTTGGCGCCCAAAGCAGGCAACCATTGCATATCGACCTTTAGGGCATTGGCCTCTTTAATGCCGCAAAATGCCAGGGAAGCCACGATTAAAGTTACCAGTGCGCCGAAAATAGACCATGCCTTTACGGCTTTAGGATCTTTCAGTAAAAAACTGACCAGTCCGGTAAGCAGTGGTATGATTAAAAGTAAAATTAACAACATCGTTTAAATTAAATATTTCGATTATTCCTCGGGTTTCAATTAAAATTATAAAGTGATCAAAGCGATGCCTACTGCAAACAGGACAACGATACCAATCACCATGGCAAATAAATAAACGCCAACCTGGCCACTTTGCAAGGTCCGTAAACGGCCGGCACTCCAGTTAACAAACTGTCCTACCCCATTTACTGCGCCATCAATTATCTTAGTCTCCATTATATTACTTAGAAAAGCCGCTAATTTATATAAAGGTTTTACAATAATAGCATTGTAAAGCTCGTCAATATACCATTTATTTTCCAGCACTTTCGCAAAACCGCTGGTCTCCGGATAAACTTCTTTTTTAGTCGCCGACTTCGCCACGAAGATCATAATGATCGCTAATGCCGAAGCAACACCCATTAAGATCCATTCCATACTAGCTTCCAGGTGTGCCGGTTCAAAGTTCTTCACCACGGGCGCTAAATATTCACTCAGTAAATGATGATGCGACATTACATGGGGTAGACCGATCAGGCCACCTACTACCGATAAAACGGCAAGAATGATCAATGGCAAGGTCATCGCCGCCGGGCTCTCATGTAAATGGTGCTTTTGTGCTTCTGTCCCCCTGAAGTTACCAGAGAAGGTCATGAAAAATGCTCTGAACATATAGAAAGCGGTCATCATAGCACCCAACAAAGCCAGGCCATACATTACAGGACTTTTGGCAAAAACAGTCGCCAGGATCTCATCTTTGGAGAAGAAACCGGAGAAACCGGGGAAACCTGCAATCGCCAGGCAACCGATCAGGAAAGTAATTTTTGTAACCGGCATCGCTTTACCGAGGCCGCCCATCTTACGCATATCCTGCTCACCACTCATGGCGTGGATCACCGAACCGGAACCCAGGAACAATAAAGCTTTGAAGAAGGCATGCGTCATTACATGGAATAAGCTGCCCACATAAGCGCCTACCCCTAAGGCCAAAAACATATAACCCAGCTGGCTTACAGTAGAATAGGCCAATACTTTTTTAATATCGTTTTGTTTTAAGGCAATAGAAGCAGAGATCAACAAAGTTGCCAGACCGATAATAGCGATCAGGTTCTGGATCGCCGGGGCCAGGTCAAACAAAGCACTGCTGCGCGCGATCATATAGATACCGGCAGTAACCATAGTCGCGGCGTGGATCAAAGCAGATACCGGGGTCGGGCCGGCCATCGCATCGGGTAACCAGGTATACAATGGAATCTGGGCCGATTTACCTGTAGCACCGATAAAGAAACATAAAGCAATCGCGCAAGTAAGTCCTTCACTAATGGTATGCCCGTTTGCCGACAGGCTGCCGATGCCGCCCGACAATTGCGGGAAGAACTGTGCATAAGATAAAGTACCGAAGTTGACCGCAACCAGCATCATCCCGATCAGGAAACCGAGGTCCCCGATGCGGTTCATGATAAAAGCTTTTTTGGATGCATTAGTATACTCCCTGTTTTTGAACCAGAAACCGATCAATAAGTAAGAAGCAAGCCCTACGCCTTCCCAACCGATGAACATGATCACGTAGTTGGCTCCTAATACCAGTAGCAACATACTGAACACAAACAGGTTCAGGTAAGCGAAATATTTGGTATACCCTTCATCATCGTGCATGTATGAAGTAGAATAGACGTGGATCAGGAAACCGATACCGGTAATGATCAACAGGAACATGGCCGACAGTTCATCCACCAGGAAGGCAAAAGGAATATTAAATTCGCCTACGCTGATGAAATTAAAAACCTGTACAATGCCGCCATCCGGTACGGTGCCATTTTTCACTTCAAAGAAAATACCTAAAGCCACCGCGAAGGAAGCCAGGATAGTACCACTGCCTATAATCCCGGCTAAAGTTTTTGGCATAGACTTATAGAATAAGCCATTCAGCAAAAAGCCTATCAGCGGGAATAAAGGGATTAAGTATACTAATTGTGTCATAAATCTTATCTAATCTTTTTTAATAGTTCCGGCAAATGCGCTGTAAAAAATCCAGTGACCATAATCATTCGGATGATTAATATTATTGGCAAGCAAAGCTTCTTCGTTCTTTCTTTTTAAAACATTCATCCAGCTTTCGTATACCGCTATATAGCCACTATGGGTTGCAGCAGCGACCTTCCGGGATGCCGCTGCAAATTCGTTCATTTTATGCGTATTATGTACCCACCTGCTATTGGGTGGAAATTCTGAATGAAAAATAACTTCTGCTTTAATACTATCCTGTATTTTACGGGCCAGGGTCCTGAGATTTTGCTCAAACTGCTCCGGGCTACAATGCGCGGTACCAATATCACATTGATCATTCAGGCCAAAACCTACAATCACCAGGTCTGCCTTTTGTCCTCTGAAGCGATCATCAAACCAGGCAACCGCTTCTGGCGTACCATATCCGGGTATAGAGATATTTACGGATTTGATCCTGGCTTTTGGAAAAACAGTACTTAAGTGACGCTCAAACCTGTTGGTAAAAGAAAGTTCGGGAGCCGATGCTTCTCCGCCTGCAGAGACACTATTACCATACCATAAGATATTTAAGCTATCTCCGTTCTTCAGTTTTTCAATACTCTTTGGTATCGTGCTTTTTATATCTTGTGCTACCGCAAAATCGACAGCGTCATTAGAGTTGTAGTCTACGAATACAAAGTATTTATTATTACTCCAGGCCTCATAGGAACCGAAATTGGCTTCATCAAAGTTTTCTTTTCCTAATAATGGGCTGCCACTATAGTCCGGGATGCGCGAACCTGCTGTTCTCTTAATGGTTGCGTTCTGATAATCTACCGTGTAATCTTTACCTTCCTGGTAAACAATAGAGGAGTCAAAATGACTATAAGTACTCTTAACGATAACCGATCCTTTAATCGGCAGATACAGGAAATTTGCCGGAAGGGTATCTACCAGCACAAAGCTTTCGCCCTGGACCTTACGATCATTTTTACCCGTACAACTATATACAAACAAAGTCAGCAGGACCAGGCTGATCATCAACCCGGCACGCAATTTCCCTATTTGTAAATTGATTGTTTGCATCTTTTAAATTACGGTAAGCGCTTAGTTTTTAAGTCGGTTCAATACATTGATGTCCACAGAATTGATCTTACGGAAGACCATTACTATAATCGCCAGGCCAATAGCTACCTCAGCAGCAGCCACGACCATGCTAAAAAATACGAACACCTGTGCTCCGGCATCGCCATGCACTTTTGAAAAGGCAACCATTAATAGATTTACAGCATTCAGCATCAGCTCTATGCACATAAATATAATGATCGCATTCCGGCGCATCAATACGCCCATTACGCCAATGGCGAATAATGTGAAGCTTAAAAACAAATAATATTCTATCGGCACTTGCTAATTATTAGTGGTTAATGATTAATTTTTAATTCGATTATTTAATACGCTCCTCAGCTCTAAAAAGGTTTTAAAAACCTTATAGGTTCTGTTGTTATTTACTTTCCGCAGGTACTTCTTCTTTAGCAGTTTCCTTACGTGCGATCACCATCGTACCCACCATTGCTGCCAGGAACAATACAGAGCTTAACTCAAACGGTAATACATAATCGGTGTATAAAGTCTTACCTAAAACTTCTATCAGTCCAATTTCCCCGGCTTCGCTTACCGGCACTTCGGTTAACTCCGCGGTACGCAATGCCGCTAATATCAATAACAGCAGGGAACCGGCGCTGATTAATGCCGCAAAGTGGATTAACCTGCTTTTCTGGGGTTCCGTATCCGTATTGAGGTTCATCAACATGATCACAAACAGAAATAAGACCATGATGGCCCCGGCATATACGATGATATTAACTACGGCCAGAAATTGTGCATTCATCAGGATATAATGGCCACTTATGGCAAAAAAAGTAGCGATCAGGCACAAAACGCTATTAACCGGGTTGCGGCTCAACACCACAAATATGGCGGCGACAATAGCCCATAAACTTAATATCCAAAATAATATTTCGTGTAAAGTCATTTTCTGGTTTTATGCTTTTTGTAATTTTAATCGCTTCGCTTTCACCTGCTCATCCGTGATCAACATATCTTCTTTCTTGTACACAAAGTAATCTCTTCTATAATTGGCCGGCATTACGGTTTCGGAAAGGTAAATGGCATCTTTAGGACAAGCTTCTTCACAATTACCACAGAAAATGCAGCGCAACATATTGATCTCATACTTTGCCGCATATTTCTCTTCCCGGTATAGATGTTCTTCCCCAGGCAGACGTTCTGCAGCTTCCATCGTAATAGCTTCCGCAGGACAAGCCAGCGCACACAAACCACAAGCGGTACATTTCTCTCTTCCCTCCTCATCGCGATTGAGTACATGTAAGCCTCTGAACACCGGGCTGAAAGGGCGCGTTTCTTCAGGATATCTTACAGTTGCCGGTTTTTTGAAGATATGACTCAAAGTAATCTTCAAACCTTTCAATATCCCGGGAATGTATATCTTCTCGGAGAAGGTCATCGGACTACGGTCAACCGCAACAGATCTATTCGTTAAATTCATATTCCAATATTTTTCAGATTCGTACTGCCTAATTTAAAATAAACAAAACAACGGCTCCGGTCACTAACATATTTACTAAGGCCAAAGGAATCAATCCTAACCATCCTAACTTGGTCACCTGGTCAAAACGGAACCTCGGTAAGGTCCAGCGGATGAACATAAAGAATAAGATAAAACCTACTATTTTAGCCATTAACACGACTACACAAATCAATGAGAAAATACCTGATGGTACTGCCTGCGCCACCTGGTCCATCCATGGAAAGTTGTAGCCTCCAAAGAATAAAGTAGCCAGGATCGCAGAAGAAATAAACATATTAATATACTCTGCAAACAGGAACATACCCATTTTCATGGAAGAATACTCCAGCAGGAAACCGGTATTCAATTCACTCTCACTCTCTGCCATGTCAAATGGTGCACGGTTCAGCTCGGCAAAAGTACAGGTCAGGAAGATTACAAAACCCAAAGGTTGCTTGAACACATTCCAGGTAAAGTAACCATCGGCCCAGAATCCATGTTGCTGTGCCGTAATCTCTCTCAGGCTCATGGTACCGGTAAGCATTACCAATGCAATCAGGCTTAAACCCAGAGCCAGCTCATAAGAGATTGCCTGTGAAGCCGCCCTGATAGAACTCAGCAAAGAGAACTTATTATTGGAAGCCCAGCCACCCAGCATGATACCATATAAGCCTACGCTCACTACCCCAAAGAAATACAGGATACCAATATTGATATCTGCTACCTGTAAGGCTACGGAGCGGGCACCATCAGCGGTTTCGATCGTAAAATCGGGTCCCCAGGGAATAATGGCACTGGTTAATAAAGAAGTAAAGATAAACAATGCGGGTGCTAGCATAAACAACCACTTGGTAGAATTGTTCGGCACGATCTCTTCTTTAAAGAAGAGCTTTCCGCCATCCGCCAGGGGCTGCAGTAATCCGAAAGGACCCGCTCTTGATGGACCGACACGGTCCTGCATAATAGCCGCCACCTTACGTTCTGCCCAGGTTGCATAAGCTGCCACGCCCATCGAAGCCAGGATGATGATCAGGATCAGCACTGATTTTTCAATTAATAGAAAAGTATCTATGTTCATTTTTAATCTGAATAATTTATTATGAGCGGCCTATCGGTCTTTTATATCGTTTTTAAAATCCGTTGAATGCGCCGGGCCTGCGATCTGGCTCAGTTGCACATTTGGACTGTCTACTTCACTTACTTTATGAATATCCAAAGTATAGATCGGCTCTTTACCAATTACTTTATCGATCAGTTTTTCACTCTTCCCTGCAGTACCAACGGTTCCGGCATAGTGCCCTTGCGCAATCACAGAAGTCCTGTGGATCTGGCTAGGACCTTCTATGATCCAATCCGCGGTCTCTTTTTTCTCGAAGCGGCATTCATTACAGATCCAGCCGGTCTCGCCATTACTTGCAGTCGCGACTTCTCCCCATTCATCTTTACGCGCGGTTACTCTGAATACTTCTTTACCACGCATCCATAGTCTTACTTCCCCACAACATTTAGGATTGGTACAATTTCTATGCGCATCTACCGGCTTGGTAAACCAAACCCGGTTTTTGAAACGGAACGTTTTATCGGTTAAAGCACCTACCGGGCATACATCAATTACATTGCCGATAAAGTCATGCTCCAGGGCTTTACTGATACAAGTGGAAATACGGGCATGATCGCCACGGTCCAGTACTCCATGCTCGCGTTGCTCGGTCAGCTGCTCTGCGGTATATACACAACGGAAACACATGATACAACGGTTCATGTGCAGTTGAATATAAGGTCCCAGGTCTTCAGGTGCGAAGGTACGGCGGGTAAAGTCGGTACGGGTACCTTGTTTGCCCTGCTCATAGCTCAGGTCCTGCAAATGACATTCGCCGGCCTGGTCACACACCGGGCAGTCCAGCGGGTGGTTCAGCAATAAGAATTCAGTAACCCCTTCTCTTGCGTCTTTTACACGTTCAGAGGTCATTGATTTTACTTCCATGCCGTCCATTACACCGGTACGACAACTGGCTACCAGCTTGGGCATAGGGCGCGGATCTTTTTCAGAACCCTTGCTCACCTCTACCAGGCAGGTACGGCACTTACCTCCACTACCCTTCAACTTGCTGTAATAGCACATAGTTATGGGCGCTACATCTCCGCCAACCATACGGGCAGCCTCCAGGATGGTGGTACCATTAGGCACCTCCACCGTGATGTTATCTATCGTTACTTTTATGTTGTCTGACATAATATTTATTTCAGTCAATATCCTTTTTCCAATTCTGTTTTATTGAAATTCATTTTTACCCTGATCCGTTTTGGTATCAGGAGGTAAAATGCTTTCTTCTTCGGAAGTATTTGTGCCTAAATTAGCAATCAAATCTTCCTTATCTTCAAACTCTGATTCCGCTTTTTTACGAATTTGTCTATATACGATATAAGTTATTACACCGCTGAATGCTAAAGCTACAAGATTAATCATTAAGGAATTTTCATCTATCTCTGCTTCTGAAGGCTGGGCTATAATGGCATATAAAAATCCGGTTAGGAGTTGGGTCACTAGTGCAGTTCCAATCCCTATAAGTAAATAGATCCACTTATTCTTTCCATATCTATTGGCAAGATTATAAAATGCAATACCGATAACAGCCCAAAAAATCATTGTACTTTTTTTAAAGGTTTAAAAAATTATCCTGCAAAAACAGGCAAAGGGTCTGCGTAGTGGGCTAACCCGAAATTACGGGTCTGTGCCTCTTCAGGATGATCAATATGCCACTCAAACTCATCGCGGAAGTGACGGATCGCCGCCGCTACCGGCCAGGCTGCGGCATCTCCCAAAGGACAAATCGTATTCCCTTCAATCCGGCGCTGTATATCCCACAGCAAATCGATATCTTCCTTCTTACCTTTACCGTATTCTATATTCTTCAATATTTTATACATCCAACCGGTACCTTCTCTACAAGGCGAACACTGTCCGCAGCTCTCATGGTTATAGAAGCGGGCCAGCGTCATAGTATGGCGTACCACACACTGATCTTCATCCAGCACGATAAAACCACCGGAGCCTAGCATAGTACCGGTTGCAAAACCACCATCTGCTAAACTTTCGTAGTTCATCAAACGGGTTTCCCCCTTAGCGGTTTTCAACAACAAATTAGTAGGAACAATAGGTACCGATGAACCACCTGGTATACAGGCTTTCATACGTTTCCCATTGGGAATACCCCCACAATATTCATCACTATAAATAAACTCTTCTACAGAAAGATCAAAATCAATTTCGTAAACACCAGGTTTATTCAGGTTACCACAGGCGGACATCAGTTTAGTGCCCTTACTGTTACCCACACCTAAATTGCCATAGGCCTCTCCACCCATAGAGATGATCGGGCCTACAGTAGCAATAGTTTCTACATTATTGACCACGGTCGGGCGCATCCATACCCCCTGTACGGCAGGGAATGGCGGCTTGATCCGTGGGTTACCGCGTTTTCCTTCCAGTGATTCAATCAAGGCAGTTTCCTCGCCGCAGATGTAAGCTCCGCCACCGCGTTGCACGTAGATCTCACAGTCGAAACCAGAGCCTTTAATATTTTTCCCTAACCAGCCGTTCGCTTTCGCTTCTGCAATGGCCTGCTCCAGGATATCGGGTATCCAGGCATACTCGCCACGGATGTAGATATAAGAAACATTAGAGCCTAATGCAAAGCTGGAGATGATCATACCCTCGATAAACAAGTGGGGTAAGAACTCCATCAGGTAGCGGTCTTTGAAAGTACCCGGCTCCGATTCATCGGCATTACACACCAGGTGACGGGGAACGCCTTCCGGTTTTGCCAGGAAACTCCATTTAAGACCCGTAGGGAAACCCGCTCCGCCACGGCCTCTCAATCCACTCTTCTTCACCTCTTCCACAATCTCTTCAGGGGTCATTTTCAGTGCTTTGGCCACACTTTCATAACCACCGTTCTTCACCCAGGTATCATAGTACCGGATGCCTTCGATATGTGCTTTATCTAATAATAATTTCATGCTATAATTAAAAATTCAAAAGTCAAAATTCAAAATCTGAAATTCACTCTTTAATTACTCTTTTATTTTTACAGCCTGCCGGCTCCACAATTGCCATTCCTCAGTTTCATTTTCCTGCCAGATCTCCATTACGGCAAGTTTCATACTAAACACCGCTCCTTTATATTTTCCAGTCACCCTAATGATCCTGCTCACCCTGTAAAATCCCCCCTGCTTATCCTGCTCCTGGATACTCTGTTGTTCTATGTTATCGTAGACAATCTTCTCCTTCTTGAGGTCCCGGATCACATCCGATTTCGTTTGAAAATGAGCATTGGAATGCCCCATTAACAAAGATTCACTTAATATTTTATCCAGCGTTGCATAATCTCTTCTAACTAAAGCGTCATCCAACTTACTGATTGCTTCTTTCACATCATCTCGTGGCTCAACACTGCTTATTTGATTCTTCTGCCGCAAAGCCGTTGCCAATACCTTGGCTTCTTCATAAGTAAAACCACCGGTTATCTGTAGCTCTCCCCCGGCAATTTCGCTTTGCACTACCGGTGCCGACATTAATCGTGCTCCTACAATGATCAAAATCTTTTTACCTATAGACTGCTTAGTGGCCGCGGCAAACCTTTCCCGTCCTTCCTGGTCCAGTTTTACATTTATCGTTACCCCATAAGGTGCAGCCGCATCAACTACAGACTTCACCAGATGCCTGTTGGTGATGATCGTATCCGCTGTGTTGTAGTGTAGCCATGTCTGCGCAGTACTATCAAAGATCTTTGCATTTCCATGCGCTACCTCACGAAACAAAGCCAGTGTTTGTGCCTTTAAGCTACTTGTGCCGAGGCACAGTAAGACGAATAACTTTAACACAATACAGCGGCGCTTCATATTTTTCAAAAAACTTATTGCTTCACAAACTGGTAATGGCTTTCTCCGGGAGCATCCAGGGGATTACCATCGGTACCCAATTGTTTCAGCACATTAGCCTGGATCTTATAATTTCTTATTTCCCCGCCCTTATCCGTCAATTCCAAAATGGAATCCCTCATCACAAACCTGCCACTATCTATCAATGGCATAGCAAACGCAGTATCATTTTCCGGTTTGGTGGTGATCGCATAAGTATTATCTTCATTTAAAATAATACTCGTGATCATCGCATCACAGGATTCACAAGGTAAATGGCCTACATAGGTGCCTACCAGGGCATCCTCTGTCATTGGTTTATCCGTGCTTACCGCAACCTGCTCTTTCCCGGTCCCGGCATCTTTATCTTTGGCATCCTGCTCTCCATCGCCGCCGCAAGCGGACAGCAAAAGTATCATTCCTAAAGCAGTGATTAACCTTTTCATGTTTTGTTATTTAAAATTAAATATACACTATTTAAACCGTAGCCGCAGCTCTTAATTCATCCAGCAATACATCTACCTTTTCAATCGTCAGGTGTTCCTTATAAAACTTTCCTAGTTGCATCATCGGCGCATAGCCACAAGCTCCTAAACATTCGGCAGGTTTTAAAGTAAATAAACCGTCCGCTGTCGTTTCTCCTTCTTTGATACCTAGCTTTTGTTTGATATGATCAATGATCTGGTCGCTGCCACAAAGCATACATGGGCCGGTTCTGCACACCTCTAATACATATTTACCCACCGGTTTCATATTGAACATCGTGTAGAAAGTAGCTACTTCATACACTTCAATAGGATTGATGGAAAGTAAAGAGGCCACATAATCCATTACCGGCACGTCCAGCCAGCCGCCAAACTCCTCTTGTGCCAGGTGCAGCAAAGGGATCAAAGCACTTTTTTGCTTCCCTTCCGGGTAGCGCGCCATGATCTCTGCTACTTTATCTAATTTTTCTTGCGAAAACTGTATCATTTTTTAATTCAAAATTCAAAAGTCAAAATTCAAACCTATCTAAGCATCCAGCTCACCGGCAATTACATTGATCGAGCTCAAAGTAACCACTGCATCACTAAACAAGCCACCGGCAACCATCTCGTTGAACGCCTGGTAATAGATGAAACAAGGTCTTCTGAAATGCAGGCGGTATGGTGTACGTCCACCATCACTTACCAGATAGTAACCCAGTTCTCCATTACCGCCTTCCACAGCATGGTACACTTCTCCAGGTGGCAGATCGGTTTCTCCCATCACAATTTTGAAGTGATAAATCAATGCCTCCATTTTGGAGTAAACATCTGCTTTTTCCGGCAGATAAAACTCCGGCGCATCCGCATGAAATACGGAAGCATCCAGGCCCTTTAATTTCTCCAATGCCTGCTGGATGATACTAAAGCTCTCCCACATTTCTATATTACGCACCAGGTAGCGGTCATAAGTATCACCGGTTGTGCCAACAGGAATTTTGAAATCAAACTCATTATAACGGCTGTAAGGCTGTGCTACACGTACATCATAATCCACACCCGAAGCTCTCAGGTTAGGCCCGGTAAAGCTCCAGTTCAAAGCACGCTCAGCGCTGATCGGACCTGCGCCGATGCAACGGTCCATAAAGATCCGGTTACGGGTCAGCAGGGCCTCAAATTCCTTGAGCATAGCCGGGAAAGTATCCATAAAGTCATGGATCTTTTTCCAGGTTTCATCCGTGAAGTTGCGCTCAAAGCCCCCGATACGCCCCATATTAGTGGTCAAACGGGAACCGCAGATGCTTTCAAAAATATCATAAATACGCTCCCGCCATTGGAAGACGTAAGTAAAAGGCGTCAAAGCACCGGTATCTACACCGATCACCGAATTACAGATCAGGTGATCCCCGATACGGGCGAGCTCCATGATGATCACGCGCAGGTAATCTACACGCGGCGGTAATTCAAGCCCCACCAGTTTCTCTACCGTCATATGCCAGCCCATATTATTAATAGGGGCAGAACAGTAGTTCAGGCGGTCGGTCAAGGTAGTTACCTGGCTATAAGGTCTCCTTTCTGCAATTTTCTCAAATGCCCTGTGGATATAGCCTACAGTCATTTCTGTTTTCAACACACGCTCCCCGTCAATCTCCATAATATTTTGGAAGATACCATGCGTAGCCGGGTGCGTTGGCCCCAGGTTGATGGTAGTAGTCTCCTTCTCTATGGAGTTTTCCGCAAGCTTGATATGTTGATGTTGTTTTTCAACCATAATGTTGAAATTTCTTTTTTAAAAATTAACGGCCAAACATGGCATCATCCTTGTCCAATCTCGTTGGATCTTCCATCTGATACTCTTTACGCATCGGGAAATAATCCATTTCATCTACATTCAGGATCCTTCTCAGATCCGGGTGTCCCACAAAGTTTATCCCGAAGAAATCGTAAGTTTCCCGCTCCATCCAATTGGCCCCCGAAAACACGGAAGTCAATGAATGTATATCCGGTTGTGCTACGGGCACATAAGCCTTTAAACGCAAACGGGTATTTTCTACGAGATTATGTAAATGCGTTACCACGCACAATTCACGACCCTGCTCTTCAGGATAGTGTACCGCGGTAATATCTGTTAAAAATTGAAACCCCAATTCTTTATGCAGATAGCTTATAATATCCAGGTTTTTATCTGCCGGGATCTCGCATTCCATCATGCCGCGGTTATCCACCAGCTGCAATCCTGGATACGCGCCCTGAAGTTTCTCCTGTAAGGTTGCTAAACTTATCATTGTGCCAGACTATTGAATACCGTATTCGTTTAATAATGCTTTGTATCGATCGGAATGCCTTCTTCTCAGGCTTTCATTCTTTACAATTTCCTGCAATTTCATCACACCATCCAATATGCCTTCCGGTCTTGGCGGACAGCCCGGCACATACACATCTACCGGGATTACCTGGTCGATGCCCTGTAATACAGAGTAAGAATCGAAGATCCCGCCACTGCTGGCACAGGCACCTATCGCGATTACCCAACGGGGTTCCGCCATTTGCAGGTATACCTGGCGCAATACGGGTGCTAATTTTTTAGAGATCGTTCCTGCCACCAGCAACATATCACATTGACGCGGCGTGAAGGCCATACGCTCTGAACCAAAACGGGCCAGGTCATAGCTGGCACCCATGGTCGCCATAAACTCAATACCGCAACAGGAAGTTGCGAAAGGTAATGGCCACATGGAATTTGCCCGGGCTAAGCCGATGGCTTTGTCAAACATCGTTGTCATGAAGCCTTCCCCCCAATAACCATCGGGGATTTCAGCCAGCTGAACTTTACTGTTTTCGTTATATTTTACTGGTCTCACTTCAAATCAATTTTTGATTTTGAATGTTAGATTTTGAATGATTCCAAAACCTGGCATCTAAAATCCAATTTATACTATTTTCAATACCTTCTGACAAATTATGTCAAATCTGCTCACTTGTGCTTTTAACTATTGAAGTCAAAATTCTGATAATACTTTCTACTTCTTCTAAATAGCTTTTCATTTCAACACTTACCAAACCACTACCTTCAAGCAGCATCAACCAATATTGTGTTTCTCTGGCCTCCTTTGAGGCAATACTCATTTTCGAAAGAAAATCCTTTCTGCTTTGTGCCGCACCTGCCTCTACTACATTCGCCCCTATACTTGTTGCTGCTTTCAATAATTGCTTGGACAACACATATTCATTTTGGGCGATCATTATCTTATACAGTTCTATGACAGATAATGAAAATTGAAACGTTTTGTCTTTGATCAGATTCTCTTTCATGATTAACTCATTTCAATTATAACTAATCCAACATTACAACTTCAAAACCCAACATCAATCTAATCTTCCCACTTCAATGCGCCCTTCTTGATCACATAAAAGAAGCCGCAAACAAATAAAGCCACAAACATTAATACGGCCAGGAACCCTTCGGTACCCAGGCCTTTAAAGTTAACTGCGTATGGATAAAAGAAAATTACTTCTACATCAAACAAAACAAACAAGATCGCTACTACGAAATACTTTACCCCCATAGGCTTACGGGCATTCCCGATCTGTTCAATACCAGATTCAAAGTTGACCAACTTATCGGAGGTACGGCGTTTAGGGCCTAAAGTATGCGTTAATAACATTAAGGCAATGACTACGATTCCAGCTAAAGCGAACTGCAGCATTAAAGGAATGTAGGAAGACACACTTTGTGGGTCTATCGCAAGTAAAATTTGACTTATTGATGACATAAATACTACCCTTTAACGACAATTATATAATCAAATTGGCGTAATTGAATCAACAAAAATAAACTAAGCGAAGCGGATTAACAAGTTTTTAAACTCCCGAATTAATCATATATATTACATGACAATACGTCTGGCCGCGATAAGCTTTTATATTAAAAAAAACAACAGGTCAGCAACCTGTTATCAATCACTTCAGGAAGCGCCTGATTACAAATTTACAAATACATAAAGTGTAATTTTGTTATTTTATAAATACTTAACTTTCAATAAAGCAAAAAGCTTTAAATGAAGTCTTCACAATAGTTCCATATGTATTTAATACGCTTCCACTTCGCTGAACCTTCTTTCTGACGGTCTTATTATTTCAATCGTGGCAGGCAAACGAGATTGTAGTGCCGAAAATAAATTTCCCTAAAAATAATAATGGACATTGCCTGGAATGATGTAGCACAAAGGCTAATTTATTTCTATAACATCTGCTTTTTTGATCCTACATTTGATTGAAGAAGAAAGACATGAAAAAGCGCTGGCACCAATTTAAAAATCGTATCCGCACAAAAATGAAAGCGGTACTGCCACAGCGGGCCTGGCAAATCATCAGCTGGCGCCCTAAAAATAAATGGCTGGCACTGCTCTATAAATTTACCCGTTTAATTTTATACACTTTCCTCTTTTTCCTTCTTGCAGATCTCTGTTTCCCTTTAAAAACAAAAATTGAATATGCCCCTGTGGTCCGGGCAAAAGATGAAGTCCCGCTCTACACGTTCCTTACCCGGGATGAACAATGGCGCTTTTACACCGAACTGGAGGAAATAAGCCCGGACCTGAGTAAAGCGATTATTTATAAGGAAGACCGCTATTTCTACTACCACCCGGGCGTCAACCTCTTAGCGATAGGCCGCGCCGTAGTCAATAACATCCTGCAAAGGAAAAGGACCTCAGGCGCCTCAACAATCAGTATGCAGGTAGCCCGCCTGCTGGAACCCAAAAAGCGCAGCTACAGTAATAAACTGGTGGAAATATTCCGGGCCTTGCAACTGGAGCTGCACTACTCTAAAAAGGAGATCCTGCAGCTCTACCTGAACCTGGTACCTTACGGCTCCAACATCCAGGGCGTTAAGGCTGCCTCCCTGCTCTACTTCAATAAGTCTCCCGATCAGTTGTCCCTTGCGGAACTCACGGCCCTCAGTATTATCCCGAACCGGCCCAATTCCCTGGTCATGGGTAAAGACAATGCCTTAATCGTGACCGCGCGCAACAAATGGCTGAGGCGTTTTGAAAAATCCGGGCTGTTCCCGCCCGAAGTTATTGAGGATGCCCTGGAAGAGCCTTTAAAGGCAAGTCGCACCACTGCTCCAAGACTGGCACCGCAATTTGCCCTGCGTATGAAAAACTGGCAACCCGGTGCATTAGAAATCAATACCAGCATTGATGCCAACATACAATATAAAGCAGAAGTGCTCACGGCGAACTACACTAAAGCATTAAAGCTACAGAACATTCACAATGCGGCTGTTATCGTGATCGACAATAAAAGCAGAGAGGTACTGGCCTACATCGGTTCCCCAGATTTCTCAGACTTCAGTCACCAGGGCCAGGTAGACGGTGTTAAAGCAGTGCGCTCTCCCGGGAGCACTTTAAAACCTCTGCTGTACGGGCTGGCCTTTGACCTGGGCATCGCTACGCCCAAAACTGTGATTGCCGATATCCCCGTTAATTATAAAGGTTATGCCCCGGAAAATTATGACCTGGACTACCGGGGTAATGTAAGCATTGAAGAAGCTCTAAGGCAATCGCTGAACATCCCTTCGGTGAAAGTACTGAACAGTATGGGCGTACAAAATTTTGTGGGCAAACTATACGATGCCGGTTTTCAATCGGTATGGAAAGACCGTAACAAAATGGGCCTCTCCATGATCCTGGGCGGATGTGGTGTACGGCTGGAAGAACTGGCAGCGCTTTACGCCTCGTTTGCCAACGAGGGACAATATGCTCCGTTGCGCTGGACTAAAAAAGATGCCGGTACGCAACCCGACTCCCTGATCCGGATCCTGTCGCCGGAAGCAGCTTATATGGTCACCAATGTATTGCATGAGTTACAAAGACCCGACCTACCTGCCGGTAGCGTAAGCGGCATCAACATTCCACAGATCGCCTGGAAAACCGGCACCTCCTATGGTCGCCGGGATGCCTGGAGCATAGGCTATAACCAACATTACACTATTGGTGTCTGGATCGGCAACTTTAACGGGCAAGGCGCTAATGAACTTAATGGCGCCGGGACCGCAACTCCCTTATTATTCCAGCTCTTCAATACGATTGATAAAAATAGAGACAACAAACCGGTAAGCGCTCCGGCGGAATTACAGTACCGGATGGTATGCGCGCAAACAGGGTCGGTACCCAATAATTTCTGTACACAGCTGGTCCTGGACAGCTATATACCCGGAGTTTCGGCCAATACGCCCTGCATGCATCTCAAGGAGCAATACCTGTCTGCTGATGGTAAATTTGCTTATTGCACTTCCTGCCTGCCGGCGAATGGCTACATTACCAAAACCTATCCGAATATCGAACCGGATCTGGCTTCATTCTATCACTCCAGGAATATCAGTTTCGACGCCATCCCGGAGCATAACCCGGATTGCAGTCGCAGCTTTGATGGCATCGCGCCCCGCATCAATACGCTCAACGATGGCGCCACTTATCTCATCACCGACAAAGGCAAACAGGAATTACAGCTGAGTTGCGCTGCGGCCAATGATGCCAAAATGGTTTACTGGTATATCAACGACCAATTCATAGGTGGCGTACAGAAAAATGAAAAGCTCCTGTTTATCCCGGCAGACCGTAATATAAAAATTTCCTGCACCGACGATAAAGGAAGAGCTTCCAGCATTTTTATAAAAGTAAAATTCATCTAAGCATTTCCTTTTATGTTCATTTTATAAGAAAAATAAAAATACCTGTTTGCTAGCTCAGATTAGCTACTTAACTTAGTAGCAAGTCTTAACAGCTTCATAAAACTAAACCAAAATGAATACGCAATCGCTTACCCGATTCACCCGTATGCCCTTTCGCTCCCTGGGTATACTGATCCTCGTATGTTTTTTTGCCGCCTGTGCCAATATGAATGTGGTCAAACTGGTAGACACCAATTTCAAAGAGCAGATCGATGAAAAGCAAAACCTGGTGTTCCGGTTTAATAAAGACATTATAAGTGATAGCCTTTTAAGCACGGATTGGGATACCACCCGGTATATCCAATTTGAGCCGGAGGTCGCAGGATCTTTCAAATGGAACAATACGAAGGAACTGGTATTTTCTCCCGCCGAGGGTTTTGAGCCCGGCGTCAGTTACAAGGCTACGCTAACAGATGAATTGCTGTCGAAGTCTTCCAACAAAGCCTTAAAGCTAGGTAAGGAGCGCGACATCAGCTTTCATACCTCCCCGATCAAGGTAAGCGAGGTGCACAGCTTTTGGACCAAAGGCCGGCAAGGTGCTAATGTTATGGTTCAGATGGATATTACCTTCAATTATGAAACGGATATCGCACTGGCCGCTTCTAAACTCTCTTTAGCCATTAACGGGCGACCAGTAACATTCAACAGTATCAACAGTGGCACCGATAAAGTACTTTCGGTACAGTTTGAACCAGTAGCCGAGAACGACAAAAACATTGATATAAAAGTAACTTTAGCCAAAGGCGTACTTATCGCCGGCAGCACTATCGCGACGAACAGCGACACCACCTTTACTTCCGAAATTAATTCAAGATACGCTCTTGCGGTAATGAGCAGCATGGGCCAGCATGACGGTACTACCGGAACTATTAATATCGCTTTATCCCAACCCGTTTCGGAACAGGATTTGAAAAAATTAATCACCATAAGTCCTAAAGTAAATTTCGAGGTACAGACTACCGATGGGGGCTTCAACCTCAGCAGCAACGAGTTTAACCCCAAGATCAGTTACAATATCACATTGGACCAAACAATTTCCGGTGCTTATGGGGGTAAATTCAGTGAAGATAAAGTAGTGCAAACCGGCTTTGGAGAACTGGAACCAGCCATCAATTTCATCAACGCAAAAGGTATGTACCTTTCTTCTAAAGGCTACCGCAATCTGGCCATGAACATCGTACAGGTGCCGGAACTTAAAGTAACGGTCATCAAAGTTTATGAGAATAATATCCTGCAATTGTTCCGCCAGGGAAACGACTGGGACAGCGAGTATGATGAGGTGAATGACCGCTACCAGGACTATCAATATTACAGGACCGAAAATCTTGGAGACACTGTTTTCACGCAAAAATATAACACTGAAAAATTACCCAAAAATAACGCGGCGCATCTGTTGCACCTTGACTTCTCGGATAAGCTCCGGGGATACGATGGTGTATACATTATCCAGATCGAATCCACGCGCCAGCGCTGGATACAGTCCAGCAAAATCGTATCCTTGTCCGACATCGGCCTGATCGCCAAACAAGAGCAAAACAAGATCATGGTATTTGCCAATTCCATTCGCAATGCCACCCCGATCAGCGGCGCTAAGATCACCTTCATTTCTGCCACCAATCAACCGGTATATACCACGACTACCGATAAAAACGGTATGGCCGTGATGGATGAAATCGATCAGAAAGCCTCAGGGATGCGCATCGGCATGGTATCTGCCAAGCAAAATGAGGAATATAGTTTTATCACCTTCCGGGAAAGCCGGATAGAAACTTCCCGCTACGATGTAGGTGGCCGAAACGTCAATGCCAGCGGGCTGAATGCCTGGATCTATGCCGAAAGAAATTTATATCGTCCCGGGGAAACCATCCATGCCAGCGCCATCGTACGCAATGAATCCTGGATGCCGCCGGGAGAAATGCCTGCTAAGTTTAGACTATTGATGCCGAATGGTAAAGAGTTCGCCAATAAAAAACTGATGCTAAATAGCCAGGGCAGTATTGTTGCCGATTTCGCCATTCCCTACACCGCGCTTACCGGCACTTATGTACTGCAATTGTTGAGTGGTAACGATGTCTTACTCAGCACTTATAATTTCAGCATTGAAGACTTTATGCCTGATCGCATCAAGGTAGACCTGAAATTGCCTAAAGAACAATTTGACCTGAATGAAACGATCGTTTCCAAAATACAGGCCGACAACCTGTTTGGCACCCCTGCGGCCAACCGGAAATATGAATGGGAAATCAACCTCAATAAAACAGACTTCAGCCCGAAAGGTTATGAGGACTATACGTTCCGGGTGGTGAAAAACTTTTACTTTTCGACAGTCTTTAAATCAGGAAGTACCGCCAACGACGGATCCGCTACTGAAAGCTTTGCGCTCAATGATAGCAAACTTATGGAAATCGGTCTGCTTAAAGGTAATATCCGCACTACTGTATTTGACGAAACCGGTCGCCCGGTACATCGCTACGCCTCTTTTGATGTATATACCCAAGCCACCTTCTTCGGGATTAAAAATTTCGAAGATTATGTAAATACCGGTGTGCCTTTAAAGATCAACCTGGCCGCGCTGGATAAGAGTGGCAGTCCTAAAAACACTACAGCTGTAGTGAGAGTGGTGCGTAAAGAATGGCAGAACGTGATTGAACAGAATGGCAGCCGTTACCAGTATGTTTCCCGCTGGACCGAAAAAGACCTGGGCACCAGCACCGTAAACATCAGCGGCAACAATACCGTATTTACGTTCACACCGGATCAAAGTGGTCAGTACGAAATACAGGTATATGCCCCCGGCAGCACCGGCTATGTCGCCCGCTCTTTCTACGCTTATGGCATGGGCAATACCCAATATTCTTCTTTCGAGGTAAACAATGAGGGTAATGTAACCATCAAATCAGATAAGGAAAGCTATGCTCCCGGCGAAAATATTAACCTGCTGTTTACTACACCATTTGAAGGCCGGATGCTGGTCACGATAGAAAGGAATAAGATCCTGGAACATCACTTTTTAAACACGAATAACAAATCTGCTTCCCTCAAAATAAAAGCAAGCGATGCTTTCCTGCCGAATGTATATGTATCGGCTACCCTCTTCCGGGCGATGGATGGCAGCGAAATGCCACTCACGGTGGCGCATGGCTACCGCAATGTAAAAGTGGAAGCGAAACAGAATAAAATTCCTGTCGAGGTAAAAATGACCGAAAAAAGCCGTTCAAAATCCAGGCAGACAATTAATGTAAAAACCGCACCTAATGCCTATGTAACGATTGCTGCAGTAGATGAAGGGATCCTCCAGGTAAAAAACTATAAGACGCCAGATCCTTATGCTTATTTCTACCAGAAAGTAGCCCTTTCGGTCAATAGCTTTGATGTCTATCCTTTGTTATTACCGGAATACCGGATCACCAGCTCCAGCACCGGTGGTGATGGTGGCGCAGACGCCATGTCCGGCAGGGTAAATCCTTTATTTGTTAACCGCGTAAAAAATGTGTCCTTCTGGAGTGGTATTTTAAAGGCAGATGCCAATGGAAATGTACGCTATGAAATAGATGTACCACAGTTTTCCGGGGCGATCCGGGTCATGGCAGTCGCTTATAAAGACAAGGGCTTCGGCAGCTTTGACAACCAGATGAAAGTCGCCGACCCTATCATCATCAGCACTGCACTACCACGATTCTTAAGCCCGGGTGATCAAACCGTTATGCCAGTTACCATCAGCAATACCACGATCTCTGAAGCAAAAGCACAAGTAAACCTGTCCCTGGAAGGACCTTTAAACAGTAGCCAAACACAATCCCAATCGGTAAGTATAAAACCGAACAGCGAAGGACGCGCCATATTTTATATCAACGCGGATAAAGCGATCGGTGCCGGTAAAGTGACCGTAAGCGTAAATGCTCTGAATGAAACGTTCAGTAATGAAACAGAGATCGCTGTGCGCCCACCTGCCTCTTTGCAAAAAGATTATGTATCCGGTGTGGTACAGGCCGGCAATACGTTAAATCTCAACCTGAGCAATAGTTTTATTCCAGCTACCTTTAAAGGCACTTTAGTAGTGTCTAATTCACCGCTCACTCAATTCTCTAAAAATATCAGTTACCTGGTACAATACCCTTATGGCTGTGTAGAGCAAACAACAGCAGCAGCCTTCCCGCAATTATATTACGGAGACCTGGTAAAAGTGCTGGGGAATGGTTCCGGCGAAGTGAGCAATGCCAATTATAATGTGCAACAGGCGATCTTCAAACTACAGGCCATGCAATTACCCAATGGTTCCCTGAGCTACTGGCCGGGAGGCGACTATGAAAGCTGGTGGGGCAGCGTGTTTGCCGCACATTTCTTAATAGAAGCTAAAACTGCAGGTTTCGAGGTTAATGAAAACAGCCTGAACCGCCTGATCGACTACCTGAAATTCAGGTTGAAGAAAAAAGAGGTGATTACTTATTACTACAACGGCAATAAACGAAAAACCATAGCGGCCAAAGAAATCCCTTACTCCTTATACGTGCTGGCGCTGGCAAGGAAGCCGGAGCAAGGCATCATGAACTATTATAAAGGGAATACAGAATCCCTGGGCCTGGATGGCCGTTATTTGCTGGCTGCCGCCTACACCATGAGCGGCCAATCGGATAAAGCAAGGCAGGTGCTTCCTCCGGACTTCTCGGGCGAGCAATCTGACCCGCAATTCGGGGGTAGTTTCTATTCTTATATCCGTGACAAAGCCGTTGCGCTGAATGCCTTGCTGGACGTAAATCCCAAAGATCCGCAAGTTGCAGACCTGTCCCGGCAATTATCGAATGACCTGAGCTCGAATCCTTACCTCAATACACAGGAAAATGCCTTTGGTATCCTGGCTATGGGCAAACTGGCCCGCCTCGCCGGTAAAACCAATGGCGAAGCACAGGTGATGGTCAATGGTAAATCAATCGCAGCTACTAAAGGCCAAAGTTTAAGCATAGACCTGAAGCAACACATCAACAGTACACTGGGGCTCAAAACAAGTGGCACCGGTCAGTTTTACTACTTCAGGGAAATATCCGGTCTGACGGCCGACGGTAAAGTGAAAGAAGAAGATAAATACCTCAAAGTGCGGCGCTCGTTTTACAACAGAAGTGGTGCGCCGGTTACTAATAATATATTTAAGCAAAATGACCTGATCGTCATTAAGATTACGATCGAAGGCCAATACAGGAGCGAGATCGAGAATGTGGTCATTACCGACATGCTACCCGCCGGCTTTGAAATTGAGAATACCCGGCTTAATGACATGCCCAATCTTAAATGGGTGACCGACATTAAGGATAAGGACTTCCCGGATTATATGGACATCCGTGATGACCGGCTGAACTTATTCACCAGTGTTAGTAGCAAAGCCAAAACCTTCTACTATATGGTGCGGGCCGTTTCCCCGGGTGTCTATAAACTCGGACCGATACAGGCGGATGCCATGTACAATGGTATGTTCCACTCGTACCATGGCGCCGGCATAGTCAAAGTCGAAATGTGATGAAATAGTAGGGGGTATCTAAAAGCTAAAATTCTTGTCACATTGAGCCTGTCGAAATGCGGCAAGAATTGAGTGTCAAATTTGTCTATCCTTCGATAAACTCAGGATGACAAATTTGATCACTTTTTTAGACAACTCCTGTTATTTTAAGCAATCAAGATGCCACAGCACACTAGCACCTGGTCGAAATGATGATCAGCGCCAGAACGCTTGCGCCTTTTCGGCTGGAAGAAATTCCGAAAAAAAGAAATGATGTAGCAGAGCAATCTCAATAATACGGAAGAAGATTTCGCCATTCCGCTACGCTGCAGTCGAAATGACGAAAGAGCCAATTGTATAGGGAACACATCCCTGGGGTGATAGCATTAAGGAACAATACAATAAATCTCTATTTCCACCATCTCGCCGATCGTGAACATCCCCGTACCATCATTCAGGTCAAAGTCCTTACGATTGACTTTCAAATTTCCTTTAAAAGTCCTGCTGGTATAAGTAAAAGGAATATTTACCGCCTTGCTTTTCCCTTTGATCGTGAGCTGCCCGGTAACCAGGTAGCCGCTTTTTGTTTGCAGCATGGAGGTAGATTTAAAACAGATCTTCGGGTATTTCTTTACATGAAAAAAATCTTTTTCCTTTAAATGATTATCCCGATCTTCCTCACCCGTGTTTACCGTAGCCGCTTTAATGCACACGTCAAAGGTGCTATGTCCCAGGTCTGCCGGATCAAAGGCCAGCCGGCCTTCCATACCTTTAAAGGTACCGGAAACATTACTGAACCCTAGCTTGCTCACATTAAATTTGGCATAAGACTTATAGGCGTCAATTTGCTGCGCCCGGGTATTAAAACTTATTATATTCAGCAACAGCGCTATGGCAATTGCAACAGGTTTACCTAACATGGATGGATAATTTTTGCAAATGTAGTATGATCTCTTGTATAAAACGCTCCGGATTGTTTTCCCGGGCACTTGTAAAAAAGTTTTTACAAAAATTTTGGATACCTACGAAATATTCGTAGATTTACGTAAAATTCGTAAAACAGCTATGCAACAATTAACGATACAGGAAGAAGAACTCATGCAAGCCATCTGGAAAACGAAGGGTGGTTTTGTAAGAGACTTCATGGAACACCTGCAAGACCCGCCGCCCTACACTACAGTGGCCTCTACAGTAAAAAACCTGGAGAAAAAGGCGTTCCTGAAATCCCGAAAAATGGCGAATAGCCTGTTCTATGAACCCATTATAAAAGAAGCAGATTATGCCCGTACTCACATGAAAGACTTCGTACAGGATTATTTCAAAAACTCTTATAAAGAGTTGGTGACCTTTTTTGTAAAAGATAAAAAGATCTCTGAAAAAGACCTTCAGGAAATTATCAAAATGATTGAACAAGGTAAAAAGTAATATTATGGCCTTACTGCTGATACTCTTCAAAATGAACCTGAGCTTGCTAGTATTTTACCTGGTCTATAAGCTGGCCTTGCGTAAGCTCACTTTTTTTAATTTCAACAGGATCTACCTGTTGGCTGCAATCGTTATATCTGCTACAATCCCTTTCCTGGAATACAGCACAGCAGCACGGTCCCGGATACAGGATATGCAGGCTGCTACAGGAATACATCCTTCAGCATTATTGAATCATAATACGTCCACAACGGGCTTCAGCATTGTAGACCTGACCCTTTCTTTCTATTGGGCCGGGGTGATCGTAATGAGTGGCTTCTTCCTGGTACAGCTTATATCACTTATAGCATTTTACAGGAATACGCAAAAAGACCAGGTTGCCGGTCAATCGATCCGGACCAGCAAAGAACCGATAAGTCCTTTTTCTTTTTTAGGCAGCATCTTTGTCAACCCCTGGGACCATTCCCCCGAAGACCTGCAGCATATTATGAACCATGAATCCGTTCATGTCCGGCAATGGCATTCTATAGATATACTGGCAGGAGAACTGAAGCGGATCTTTTGCTGGTTCAACCCGGCAGCCTGGCTTATGCTAAGGGCAATCCGTGAAAACCTGGAATTCATCGCGGATCGCAAAGTACTACAAAACGGTACGGATGCCCGTCATTACCAATACGCCTTACTGGCCACGCAACAAAGCAGCAAGAGCAACCTTTTAAGCAACAACTTTAATATATCACACTTAAAATTCCGTATTACTATGATGAACCGATCAAAATCCTCAGATATGCAGGTATTGAAGTATTTATTAGCGGTACCCGCCGTAACCGGGCTTTTGTTACTCACCGGCTTTAGCCAGGCAAAGGAAAAACAGGAGCCGATCTCTATTGAAAAGAGCAGTACACTATCGGATGTAAACCTTTTAGACTTTAGCAGACAGGCGGGGCAGGATTACAATGATATTGCAGATACGAGCCGTTCAAGCTCAAATATAACAGCACCTGCAGCACCCCCAGTACCGCCCGCTCCACCAGCACCGCCGCAACCACCTCAGTTAATTAATGGATTCGATAAAAGCAGTATCAATAAGAATAATTCCATCCTATTTATTGACGGGGTGAAAACCGACATTGACCTGAACTTAATCAACCCGGATCATATCAAATCAATGACTATTTACAAGGCCGGTGCAGGTACGCAGGATAAGTCAACTATCAGGATTACCACTAAAGCCAGCGCAACAGTTGAAGTCAATAATCCTGTCATAAAAAGCGAACAGCCGGTTATCTTCCTTAACGGAAAACGCTATGAAAAAGACCTGGCTGATATAAATCCGCTAAGCATCAAGTCCATGGACGTCATTAAAGAGGAGGAAGCTATCCGGAACTATGATGCCACTATCCGTACCGACGTAGGACTGATATTGATCACTACTAATGAGCAAGCTGAAAATAAAACTAATCATACAATTAAGCCTTTCCAGGTTTTCCCCAATCCAACAACGACCAATTGGACCATTAAGACCGCGCAGAGTGGCATTAATAACGCTTATGAACTGTACGACCGGAACGGTAATAAAATAGCTTCCGGCAAACTAGAGCAAACCACACAGATCAATGCAGCTGCATTTCCAGAAGGTACTTATTTCCTGAAGCTGCAGATTAGCGGCAAACAGTATGAAACCCGCTTAGCTAAAGGCCGGTAGAAGAAAGCTCAATACAAAAGAAAGCGCCATCGATATTCGATGGCGCTTTCTTTTGTATTGAGGCTATAATTAAATTAATTAATACCTTTTTGTTTAAAGTACTTAATGATTTGCTGAGCGGTTTCATTACTTGCATCATATTCCAATACTTTTTTGGAGTAATCTACAGCAGCTCTTCCGTTGCCTTTATTATATTCATAAAGTGCCAGGTATTGGTAAGCATAAACATACTCTTCCGTTTTGCGCTCTTTACCTTCTGCTAATGGCTTGTTCAACCATGTTTTGAAAGGCTCTACCGCAGTACCTGTTTTCGCTTCAGGATCCTGTGCGGCAGCTACCCTACCCAGCCAATAAAGGCCTAAAATCTCATCCGGGTATTTAGCATTAAACGCTTCCAGCTTGGCTTTCGCACCGGTAAAGTCTTTTGCGAAATAAGCATAATAACCGGCATTAAAATAATCCAATGGAGAAGACTCCGGGTATTCCGCGATCATCTTAGAATACCACTCGGATACTTTAGACCAGTTACGGGTTTCTTTATAACCGTCTGCAATCTTACGATAAAGTTCTGTTTTATCTTTATCCGTGCTTTTCTGCAGTGCTAAAGTAAAGTTCTGATCGGCTATACCCTGGTATTTAGCTGCATTTACGCTGTCTTCTTTAGCCATCGCATTATTTACATAAGCATAGTACAAATAATCTTCGTAAGTGTATTTAGCCGTATCACTTACTGTTGAACGGTAAGTATCAAAGTTTTTCATCGCCTCTGAAAGCTGATCGTTCTGGTATTGCGTAAAGGCTAAACCCCTGTATAAAGAAGGGGTTTTCTTACCCTCACCCGCATTGATCAGGTCCTGGTAAATTTTAGCCGCACCGGTATAGTCTTTTGTTAAATACAAAATATTACCATAACGCATCTGGTCGCGGATTGATTTATCCGAAAGCTTCAGGTACTCTTCAATATTTTGTTTGGCCAGTTCGTATTTACCAGCTCTGTAATATACATCGGCAAGGTCACCATAAGGCAATGGATTTTCTTTATCGGATTCTTTTGCCAGGTTGTAGCTTTTCAGGGCTTCGTCATAGTTGCGGGCATTTAACCAGATCAAACCATGACGGGCATAAGCTAAAGATTTCATTTTACCCTCAGCGATTACCGCGTCAAACATTCTTACCGCTTCACCATTAGATTCACCGGTATTTTTACGCAATAAAGCATCCCCCAGGCCAATCATTACTTCCGGCTGGTTCGCCTTTCTTTCATGAGCTGTTCTGTACCAGGCAATCGCTTCATCATATTGCGTTGCTTTATCACTATAAGTGATCGCATCTGCCGCTACCTGGTATTTTTCCCAGTCTTTTTTCTTAGCACCATCTACGATATCCTGTAATATTTTAAAAGCTTCAGCACTTTTACCTTCTTCAAATAATACACGGGCGGTACCAGCCATATTCCTGAAATCGGAGGCATGTTTGGCAAACGCCGCTTTTGCTTCGTTTGTTTTTCCTTCGCCCAGCAATACCAATCCATAATAATAATTCGCTTCGGGACTACTTCCTGCTAAAGAACTTAACTCTTTCTCCGCACTTTCATAACGCTCATAAGCTAATAATTTCTTCCCTTTCTCTAATGACTGCGCATTAACATCATAAACAAAAGCCGTAGCTGCTGCTGTTGCTAATACAGTGATTAATGTTTTCATATTTCTCTATTTTGATTTTTATCTTAATTAAGTTTTTCCGTATTGTATTGCTTTAGATGCATTTTTAAGGTCTAAGGTTTAATTTCTACATCCCTAATGATCAATTGAACGGCTAATGGCACCATCCTGGCTTTATTGAAGATGAGCTGCCCGGGCTCACTGGTTAAAAAATTGGCAAAACCGGAAGCGAGGTTAGACTCTATCCTGCTGATAAAATATAATTTCCGATGGAAAGGATAATCTCTTAAAGCAATACTTCCCTGGTAGGGTAAAATAAACCGGTCTAATGAGTCATTTTTAACCGAAACCACTTTTACTTCGGTACGGAAAGAACCGTAACCTACCGTAGAATTAGGATCAAAAGCGTGGGTCATTCCTACAAATCCGATGGCATCCTCATTTTCTGACACATATTTGATCACCTCTTCGCTGTTTTTCGCCCCGAATACCTGCTCTGAAAGTTTTTCGCCTTTGAGAATAGAATCGTTGACAAAACGTGCAATGCTCCCACCCTGGTTATCAAAAACAACTTTAAACTTCCGGGCAAATTTACCGGTAAGGATATTATGCACCATACCCACAGTCATCAACGAATCCTGGGATTTATTGTTCACCAGTATCACGATGCCGTCCCGGGCTATAGCAAGGTCTTTGGTATAAATATTATTGGCTTCACAGGCTTTCTTCTCCTCTGCAGTCAGGGAACGCGTTACCAGCACCATCTGTGCTTTACCTTCAAACAGTTGTTTAAAGCAATCGTTTTCCGGTAAATAAGATACGTTGAGCTTTGCCTGCGGGTAGGAGGAATCAAAAACATTCACCTCCTGAGTAATTACCGGCTTGAAACTTTCATCCGCTGCGATCGCTATGGATCCCGAAGTGTAGGACTCTATACTCTTCTGGTCTACAGAAGAAGGAGTGTCTCCACATGAATTAAAAAATAAAGAGCCAGCAACTGCTAAAACTCCCGACAAAATGTATTTTTTCATAAAAACCTGTCTGCAATAATAAGAAAATTAAACTTTTTTCCTCTGAATAATAAAATTTATATAACTATTATTTAACAGCGCCTCTTTTTATAAGTAAAGACGGCATTACATCCACTTTTCCACAAAATCAGCACCTTCTATATCCTCAATTAACAGGAAATAAGGTTTTTGAAATGTTTAAGATTTCCCGCCTGTTTTTTATGAACCTCTTGTTGTACATTTGAGGGGCATATTTTTACGCTAAAAATAAAAAACAATGGCAACCATAAAATTTAAAGGAAACGAAGTACACACTGTTGGCCAATTGCCACAGGTAGGCGAACAGGCAAAAGGTTTTACCCTGACCACAAGCAGCCTTTCTGAAAAGTCCCTGGAAGACTACAAGGGAAAGAAAGTTGTTTTAAACATTTTCCCTAGTGTGGATACCGGCGTATGCGCTACTTCGGTACGCACCTTCAACGAGAAAGCAAATGCATTAGATAATACTGTAGTAGTAAATGTATCTAAAGACCTGCCTTTTGCATTGAGCCGCTTCTGTGCTGCTGAAGGCCTGGAAAACGTGGAAAATTTATCCGATTTCAAAAGCACATTTGGTGCCGATTATGGCGTTACCCTTTCAGATTCCCCATTACAGGGCTTGCTAAGCCGTGCCGTGGTTGTGCTGGATGAGCAAGGTAAAGTGTTGTACACCGAGCAGGTAGACGATATTACCCACGAGCCTAACTATGAAGCTGCACTTAGTATCCTTAAGTAAGCTTTTATTATAAATTACGCTTAAAAGCCTGTCCCTTTTACCAGGGATAGGCTTTTTTAATGTAAAACAGCCGCTCAGTGACTATGAAACTACCTTTTTTTCATTTATTTTTGACCGAACTGCCATAGGTACCTACCTGTTCATCAAAATATTAAGGCCGCAATGGATTCCAAAAAGAAAATAGCATTACTGGAAGTAGATTACCAATCTGCACAGACCGAGAAAGAAAAACTGGACTTCTTATCCGAAATTATTTTAGAAGTAAGGACAGAGGATGTAGAAAGAGGGCTTAGGCTTTCTGAAGAGTTGATGCAGCGCTCCAAAGCCATCAATTACCAATTGGGGATTGGTAATGCCTACAACCATAAAGGTGCCTGCTATTGGATCAAAGGGGAATATGAAGACGGATTGGATGAACTGGCCGAAGCCTACTCCATAGCCCGGGAACAGGAAGACAAAACTCTTGAAGCGAAAGCCTTAAATAATTATGGCCGGATCTACAGGGAACTGGGCGATATCTCCAATGCACTGGTGCACTTTGAAGAGGCCCTGGAGATCAATGAATCACTGGGCAATGTCATCAACCAGTCCATCAACCTGACGAATATAGCCAACCTGTACCTGGACCTTTCCGATTATGATTCGGCGCTGGAATATGCCCTGAAATGCCTGCCTATTTTTGAAAAAGAACAGGATAATGTGCGCCTGGCCAGCATCTATAATACCTTAGGGAATATCTATTATAAAAAAGAGATGTTCAACGAAGCCCTGGACTATTTCCAGCGCATGCAAACGATGGCGGAAGAAAATTCACCGTCCAAATCACTTGCGAACAGCGGGCTTGGTAAAGTATACTTCAAATTATACGATTACGAGCGGGCCTCCCACTTTCTGAATATCGCTTTAGAGCAATCTAAAGAAACCAATAATTTCGAGGTAGAGATCATCACACTCTATTACCTGGCCTATTTATATGAAAACCAGGGCTTGTACCAGAAGTCCCTGCAGTTTTACAATGAGGCCTTGCAACTGGCCAATGAATTCCTGCGGAAGCAGGACCTGGTGAGCATTCATGAAAGACTATCTATCATTTACGATACGCTTTCCAATGTACCCAAGGCCTATGAGCACCTTAAAGCCTACGAAAAATTGAAAGAAGAGATCTTTCACCAGAATACCTATAACAAAATGCGCAACCTGCAAATCAAAAACAAGATCGAGGTGGCCAAAAAAGAAAAAGAGGTAGCTGAGCGCACCGCGATGCTCAAACAACAGTTCATGGCCAATATGAGCCACGAGATCAGGACGCCGATGAACGCCATTGTAGGCATTACGCGCTTGCTGATCGACAAGCAGCCCAGAGAAGAGCAGCTGCGCTACCTGAAACTGATCCAGCAAAGTACGGACAACCTGCTGGTCATCATCAACGACATCCTGGATCTTTCTAAAATAGAAGCCAACAAGATCACAATAGAATCGATTGCCTTTTCCATCCGCGACCTGCTTTACGGCACAAAGGAGATCATGCAGCTTAAAGCACGTGAAAAGTTTTTATCTTTTAGCATTGATATCGACGAGCGGATACCGGATTGCCTGATCGGCGATCCTACCCGCCTCAACCAGATCCTGGTCAACCTGATCGGGAATGCCGTAAAATTTACCGAGAAAGGCGGTATCCATGTCCAGGTAAAATTATATAAAGAGAACGGGCATAAGATCGCTGTACGTTTTGACATAACCGATACCGGCATCGGTATTTCCAAACAATATATCAATACCATTTTTGACAGCTTCACACAGGCAGGCAGCGATACGGCCCGTAAATACGGGGGCACCGGCCTGGGCCTCACGATCTCCAAGCAGCTGGTCGACCTGATGAAGGGCCGCATGGAAGTGGAAAGCCAACTGGATGCCGGTACCACCTTCAGCGTCCTGATCCCGTTTGAGGTATCTGCCAACCAAAGCCGCATCCAGGATGAACAGCCGGATACTGCTGTGATCAAAAAGGAACTCAGCCATGCTTATATTCTCCTGGTTGAAGATAATGAATTCAACCAGATCGTAGCTGAGGAAACCCTGAAAAACAGTCTCCCTGATATCCGGATCGATATTGCCAACAACGGGGAAGAAGCGATCGAAAAGCTTAAGGTAAATGACTACGATATGATCCTGATGGACATCCAGATGCCCGTGATGGATGGGATTACTACCACCAAATACATCCGGCAGGAAATGCCGGAAAACAAACGTCATATAAAGATCATAGCTATGACCGCTAATGTGCTGCAGGATGATGTAAAGCGCTATTTTGATATTGGTATGGACGCCTATATCTCAAAACCTTTCCAGTTAGACGACCTCCTCCTGACCATGAGCCAGCAAATGCATGCGAAACCCGATGCCAAGGATCATACCGCTCAAAAGGAAGAAGAAGCACAGGCGTCCAAAACCCTGCTCTTGCCGGAAGTCGTTACGGATATGCAGTTTTTATCCCAGTTTACAAAGGGTAATCCTGAAAAACGCAATAAATACATCGGGATGTTCCTGGACAATTGCCCTAAGCTATTAAATCAACTCAATGAAGGGCTCGCTAAAAAAGACTATGCCGTGATGAAGATTGCCGCGCACTCCTTAAAACCTCAAATGGGTTATATGGGCATTAAAGAGGAGGTAAGTAATATTTACCTGATCGAACATGCCGCCGCGGAGCAGCAGGCCGAAGTATTGCCATCATTGATCAAACACCTGAATAAGGTGTGTGAGCTGGCGTTCGGAGAATTGAAGCAAATTTTGATACGATAATACTTGATTCAAGGTACTTAAATCTGCATGGCGCTTGAAATAGGGTCCTTTTTATGGCGTATTTTGCCCCTATTATAATTTTCTATAATTTAGCATGTTATAAATATCAAACAATAATGAAACGGTTATTTTTACTCTTTACATTTTTATTCAATATATTGATATACCAAAAGTTAACCGCGCAAATTTCTTTCGAGTGGTTGCGTCCTTTGATGAACAATAACACCGATGAATCAGAAACAGAAGGTATAGTTGTAGATAGCCAGGGCAATGTATATGTTGCCGGGGCCTTCGCTTCAACCATTGATTTTGATCCGGGACCTGGTGTTTATAACCTTTCCAGTAACCAGGGTTCATACGATATTTTTGTGGCGAAATATAATGCAAATGGTGCCTTGATCTGGGCCAAAAGCTTTGGGGGGAAAGTTACAGACCGGGCAGTCGGTGTAGATATAGACGATAGCGGCAATGTATACCTCGCAGGGATGTTCAGAGATACAGTTAACTTTGAGACCGGCAACCCAAATGCGCAATTGGTGGGTGTACAGAATGGTGACATGTTTGTGCTGAAGCTCAACGACCAGGGCCAGTTTCGCTGGGTACAGAAGGCCTGGGGATTATCTGCAATAACACCCAGCACGATCGCGGTTCATAAAAAAACAGGAGCGGTGTATGTCGGCGGTTATTTTAATAGTGAATTGCGCTTCGGACCAAATCCAGGTTCTTTAGATAGGATAGCTTATGGATCTAATGAAGCTTTCCTTGTAAAATACGAGACCGATGGAAGTATCGCCTGGACCAAAAGTATGGGCGGACAGGCTGCAGGTCAAGAACGTGTAAATGATATTGCGGTGGATACTGCCGGAAATGTGTATGCTACAGGATCTATGAGTACTTTGACTGACTTTAATATATTTGGCGTTGGCGGTACCTTGAATGCCAGTAGTGATGGTTACCTTGTAAAATACAATGCTGCAGGTATTTTTCAATGGGCCTTCGCTATAGCCGGTAGCGGCTATGATGAAGGCCGCGCTGTTGTTGCAGATACAAATGGCTTTGTATATGTAACGGGGCACTTTAAGGGGAATGTCAACTTTAACCCACTTGGTACTGCCAGCAACCTGAGTTCAATAAGCAGTTTCAAAGATGCCTTCTTTGCAAAATATACAGATGCCGGTATCAATGTTTGGGCCAGGAATATCGGAAGTACGACCTCCGGGCCGCAAGGGGAAAGTATCGGCTTTGATGCGGAACATAATGTTTACGTGACCGGCTATTTTTCATACACGATCGACTGTGATCCGGGTACAGCTGTAGCTAACTTAACTGCAGCGAATAACGCATCCGATATCTTTTATGCAAAATATAATGAAGCCGGCGATTATTTATGGGCCAAACGCATTGGCGGGCCGGATGCTATAGCTTATAGTACAGAGATCCTTCTTGATAAAAATGGCGCGCTGTATCTCTGTGGCTATATAAAAGGTACCGCTAATTTTAATATTGGAAGTACACCAATTGTAACTATGAGTTCCGGCAATAATAACGGTGCTTATTTTGTTAAATACACTCAGGTACCTGTGGTTCCAGCTCAATTGACCGCCAGCTTTTCCGAACCGGATATGCATATAGGACTTTCGTGGGTTGACAATGCAACTAATGAATCCGGCTATAAAGTAGAACGTGAAGATGGAAATGGCGGCTTTGTTGAAATTGCAAATTTGCCTGCAAACAGCAATAGCTATACTGATGCTGCTATAGTGCTTCAATCCGAGTATAAATACAGGGTAAAAGCCTATAACAACTATGGCCCATCGTTGTATTCAAATATAGCATTAGTGAATACCACTCCTTCCCGCATCAAAACTTTGGAAGCAATGGGTATCCAAATAGCACCCAACCCGACCTCCGATGTATTGCATATTAGTCTCAAGGAGCAACGTAATGCTGTTGTTAGCTTTTGGAATATTAATGGGAAGCAGATATTCCGAAAAAAGATGGACGGGACAGCACTTTCTATTGTAACAAGCCATTTGCCCGACGGCATGTATTTGTTAGGTATTGAAATAGAGGGCAGCATTTATACCAAAAAAATAATAGTAAGCCATTAGCGCAACGAAAAGAAAGCTTGTAAGTGTACGTTTATCCTATTATATTTCTTTAAGCAATATAATAGGAACTTATTTTCAGCAACGTGTCAGCACTTTTTTTATCGCATCCGATATTTTGTGCCTACAAGCTCAAGGTCGGTTATTGCCTGGATAGTTCCTATCTTACATTTTTGTAAATTTGCCTACCTTTTCATATAAAGAGACACATACGTGAAATTAAAATCACTGGAAATAAAAGGCTTCAAATCGTTTGCCGACAAGACGCAGATCATTCTCGACAATGCCATTACGGGTATTGTGGGGCCGAATGGCTGTGGCAAGTCCAATATCATTGATGCCATTCGCTGGGTAATCGGCGAGCACAAGATCAAGGCTCTTCGCTCGGACAACCTCGAAGACCTGATCTTTAACGGCTCCCGCAGCCGGGCTACAAGTGGCATGGCCGAGGTATCGCTTACCTTTGAAAACACGCGTAACCTCCTGCCTACAGAGTTTACTACGGTCACCATTACCCGCAAATTTTACCGCAGCGGGGAGAGCGAATACCGGTTGAATGATGTGGCCTGCCGCCTGAAAGATATCCATAACCTCTTCCTTGATACCGGTGTGAGCAATGACTCTTATGCCATTATCGAGCTGGGCATGGTAGATGATATCATTAAAGATAAGGATGGTAGTCGTCGCCGAATGCTGGAACAGGCAGCGGGTATTTCCATTTACAAAACCCGCAAAAAAGAAGCCAAAGCCAAACTCGACGCTACTCAACAGGATGTAGACCGGATCGAGGACTTATTGTTCGAGATCACCAACAACTTGCGTTCTTTAGAAAGCCAGGCAAAAAAAGCGGAACGTTACTATACAATCAAGAACGAATATAAAGCGGTAAGTATTGAATTGGCTAAAGCTTCCCTGGAAGCCTTCAATGGGCAATACCAATCGCTGAATGATCAACTGGAAAAGGAGAGCGATCGTAAGCTGGCCCTGGATGCCGCATTAGCCGGCGATGAGGCGGAGATCGAAGCCAACAAAGTAAAATTGACGCAGCAGGAACATGAATTGTATGGCCTGCAAAAGCGTTTTAATGATTTGCTGGCCAGTATCCGGCAAATGGAAAACGATAAGAAACTAGCCGCCCAGCGCCTCGACCACCTCCAGGACCGGGAAAAGAACCTGAATGAATTCCTCGCTACCGCAGACAGCCAGGTAGCTCAATTATCAGAAAGCATCAACTTCACCCAAAAGCAGATCGAAGAAGAGCAGGAAACCCTGGAAGAGCTGAAAGACCAGATGGAAAACCTGCGCGATACGATGGAGGATAAACGCGAGGCTTTCGAAGAGAAGAAAAAGGCCCTGGAGGTGCACCGTAGTGAGTTCCAGGCCAAGCAAAGAATACAATTTGACGCGGAGAAAATAGTGGCGGTGGCCGATACCTCTATCGCCAACCTGCAACGCAGCCTGCAGCAAATGCTGGAAGACCGGGCGCAGCGGAACAGCCAGATACAGGCTATTCAGGCCGAGAAAAAAGAGCTGGAAGAAGCCTTGCTGGACCAGCAGGATGAGTTAGCAGAACTGGTAGCCCAACAAGAAGCCATTAAGGAGAAGATCCTGGAAAACCAGGAAGCGCTGGAGACATTAAGATCAAGATCGGTAGAAGAAAACAGAACACTGGACGCCAAAAGAAACGAACATGACCTGTTACAGTCTTTGGTCAACAGCCTGGAAGGCTACCCGGAGAGTATCAAGTTTTTAAGTAAAAACAAAGAATGGAAGAGTAAAGCACCCTTATTGTCTGATGTCTTTTTAGTAAAAGACGCTTACCGTAAAGCTTTGGAAAACGTGATAGAACCTTACCTCAACTACTACGTGACGGCCGACTGGGCGGAAGCGCAGGCTGCCATAAGATTACTAAGTGATGCCAAGAAAGGGAAAGCCTCTTTCTTCATCATGGAATCCCTGAGTGAAGATAATAAACCGGTAAAGTTTGAAGCCAAAGGCCTGACCCCCGCCCTGGAACTGATCACCGTAGACAAGCCTTACCAGAAGCTCGCACAACACTTGCTGGGTAATGTTTATGTCGCCGATGAAACGATGGATATGGATGCCATTTCCGTACCCACAGGTGTCTTGGTCATCAACCAGGAAGGCAATATTCTTAAAGGCGCTTACCAGCTGACCGGCGGTTCTACCGGAAAATTTGAAGGGAATAAAATAGGCCGGGCCAAAAACCTGGAACGCTTACAGGAGGAGATCAACACGCTCAGCAAAAGCACTACCGCCCTTAAAGAAGCGATCGAGCAAAAGCGCAACGAGATCTCCGGCTACAATGCGTCCCTGAATGACCGGGCCATAGACCAGGCCAAACAAGGCATCCAACAGTCGCAAAATAAAATATATGCTTTGCAGCAAAGGGCGGAACACCTGGAGCAAATGGAGCAAAACAGCCAGAGCCGTATTGCAGACCTGGAACAACAATTAGTGGATGTCAAAGACAATATCAGCGATAAGCAGGATGAGCTGTATAGTATTAATGATTTACTGGCAGACCTTTCAGAGCTCATCAAACGGGCGGAAAGTGAATTCCAGATGGTGGAAGCGGACTTTAACATGGCTACGCAACAGTTCAACAACCAGAACCTGCAACAAACCCGCCAGCAAAGTAAAATTGAAAACCTGAAACAGGAATTTAATTTCAAAAGTAACCAGTTGAATGACCTGCAAACACAGGTGACAACGAACAGGTCCCAGTTGAAAGAAACTTCCCTGCTCATTAGCGATACCAGTGGTAAATTACACTTTGGTGATAATGAACTGTATGACCTGATGCAGCAAAAAGATAAAGATGAGAAAGCGCTTTCGGAAAAAGATCGCTTGTATTACGAACTGCGTAATGGCATCAGTGAACATGAAAGCCGCATCAGCCGCCAGCGCCGCGAACGCGACCAGGCCGACCAGTTGCTGAACACTCTGAAAGAAAAACTTACAGAGATGAAGCTACAGGTAGCGGGCTTAAAAGAGCGCTTACAGGTAGAGTTTAAAGTGGATTTAGACGAGGTCCTGGAAGAAGACCGGGATAATGAACTAACGGTTGAAGAATTGAATGCGGAAGCCGAAAAGCTAAAAAAGCGTTTAGAGAATATTGGGGAAGTCAACCCTACCGCGATAGAAGCTTACCAGGAAATGAAAGTACGCCACGACTTTATCGTGGACCAAAAGCAGGACCTGGAGCATGCACGGGATACCTTACTGGCTACCATTGAAGAGGTGGAAGCGACGGCCAATGCCCGCTTTAAAGAAACTTTTGATAAAGTGAGGGAAAATTTCGTACAGGTGTTTAAGGCCTTATTTACCGAGGAGGATAATGCCGACCTGCGCCTTACCGACGAACAAAATATCGCGGAAAGCGGGATCGAGATCTACGCCCAACCGAAAGGAAAGCGGCCGAGCACATTAACCCAGTTGAGCGGAGGAGAGAAAACCCTGACTTCAACGGCATTTTTGTTTGCGATCTACCTGATCAAACCGGCGCCTTTCTGTATTCTGGATGAGGTGGATGCACCGCTGGATGATGCCAATGTGGGCAAGTTTACCCAGATGATCCGCAGGTTCAGCGATAATTCGCAGTTCATTATTGTTACCCACAACAAGCAGACCATGTCTGCGGTAGATGTGATTTACGGGGTGACTATGCAGGAAGCGGGTGTTTCCAAGCTTGTACCGGTGGATTTCAGAAGTTTGAATTAATGTAACCATTTACACTTAAGCTATAAAATACGAAAGCCTGTTTTAAAACAGGCTTTCGTATTTTATAGTATATTTTAAATCGCAATAACGGCCACTAACCTTTACCTCACCCTATCCCGCTCTTCATTAGCCCCGGAAGCCTTCTGTTCCCTTACCTGTGCCCCTTTCTGGAAATTGTAGCTCAGGGAAAGCGTCACCGAACGGGAATCGACCCGGTTACGCCAGCGGGCTGTAGAAGCCTCAAGTCCTACGATATCCCCACCCAGTTTATTGGTATAGAAAGCATCATTAAGATTTAAACGGATATTGAGGGCATTATTAAGCAGCTTTTTAGATAAACCGAAACTTACCGCACCGGTAGGGATCATGATAAACTGCGCATAATAGATCTTGCCGCTGTACATCCCGGAAACTTCGGCACTCCAGCTTTTACTTAGCGTAAATTGATTGCTCAGGTTAGCACTACCCGACCAGCCAATGTTATCCAGCCTTTGACCGTAAAGTTGTGCACTGAAGTCATTATAAATATATTCTCCATAAGCATTGATGGTCCAGAATTTGAAAGGATTCAGCATAGCATTCAAGCTAAGCCCGTATAGCTGTTGCCGCCCGATATTACCCGGCCTGCTGAAAAACATACCATTATTCTGTTCTATCGTTTCGGAAATCACATCGTTCACCAGGCTATAGAGCAATGTGGCCGTTATGCGGTTATTAAAGGTATAGCTCAGCTCCAGGTTGTTAGAAAATGTAGGTCGTAGATAAGGGTTACCACCATAGATCGTAAAGCGATCCAGTGGATAGCTGAAGGGGTTCATATCCTGGTAATTGGGCCGGTTGATCCGCCGGCCATAACTGAAGATCATCAAATGCCGGTCCGTACTATCCAGTTTATAGCTGAAGTAAACTGTTGGGAAAAGACTGTTGATATTCCGGTTAAAAGTGGTATCCGGCTGGATGGAATTGCCCAGCTGATGCCCCTTAATGATCGTATTCTCAAATCTCAGGCCCGCCTGAAAGCCCCATCTGCCCGCACTGGTATTGTAATTAACATAAGCGGCATTGATATTTTCCCGGTATTTAAAATGATTGGAGAACTCCTCGTTCGGCACTTGTACTCCATTCACCTCATCCCTGAAGTCCGCAATATTATCGGTCATTACCAGGCCTACTTTATAGCCCAGGCTTAATTTTGATTTAGTGCCCAGCGGTCGTTCATAATCACCATTAGTAGTAATGATATCTAATTTCGCCGGCAGGTAGCCTAATAAATAGCTGGCATTCAAAAACGAATCGTTACCGTCTTTGATCGTATTCAGCAGAGTATTGTTCAGATTGCTGTTATAATTCAGGTAATCCACGTTGAAGCTCAGGTTACTTCCCAGGCTATCTATTTTATATTGGTAATTGAGGTTGGCCCCGATATTGGAAAAAGTGCGCTTTGAATTAGCCCAGGCCTCTACTATATTTTGCAAAGCTCCATCACCATTACTCAGCAGGGAGTAGTTTTTTGTGTTGTCTGTATCTTTCCAGCGGAACCCCGAGATGGAGGCCCCGATAGAGGAACGTTTGCTCAGCTCATAATCCATACCTACTTTCAATCGTGGTCCATGAGAATTATTGACCAGATCTGAGTGCTGACGGAAAGAGGTGTTGGCTGCTCCTGCCTGGTCGAAATAAGTGCGGTAAAGATTCAGGTCCTGGAAAGAGGTCCTTTTATTAAACACCAGGGTGCTATACAGGCTTATTTTATTTTTATTCCAGCTCAAATTCAGGCTATTGTTAGAGCGGAAACGTTCGCCGTGGGTCGCAGCGAGATTAAGATTCGCTTTAAAGCCCTGCACTTTACTTTTCTTCATCCGGATATTAATCACTGAATTGCCTGCCGCATCATACTTCGCAGGAGGATTTCCCATCAGCTCTACCGTATTTAAGGCACTGGCAGGTAAAGATTGCAGGTAATCGGTCAGATCTTTACCGGAGAGGTAAGTCGGCTTATCATCTATAAAAACGGTAACTCCTGACTTTCCCTGTAAAGAAATAGTTCCGTCTTCATTTACCTGTACACCGGGAGAGCGTTTCAACACTTCCAGGGCATTGCTGCCTGCATTACTGATCCAGGCATCCACGTTCACGACCGTTCTATCCATCAGCTTTTCTATAAGTGGTTTCTGGGCGATTACCGACACGCCTTCCAATTGACTGCTTTGCGCTTTAAGCACAATTTCCAATGGCTGCGGCGTAATACTTTCCGCTACCCGGACGATAGGACTGTAGTAATCTTCAAAACCAATATATTGTACCTGGAGGTAATAATCCCCGGCAGCGACTTGCTTAAATTCAAAATGCCCGGCAGCATCGGTATACGTATTAGCAACAAATGCCGAATCTTTTGCTGTCATCAATAAAACAGGAATATCCGATACATCATTTTTTCCGCCATGCTTTACCGTTCCGGATACCTGCCCCTGGCAGATGGATGCGAACAAACAGAAAACGATCAATTGAGAGAGGAAGTGTTTCATATCAATGCAAGTATTATTAAATCAAAAAAATAAAAAAATTGGAAAAGTATGGCCGGAACATTTATTTTTTCGGTGAATTTTACGGTAAAACACGCATAGAAAACAGGTCAGCAATGCGATAAATATAAAAAAACATAGTTCCACATGATGAAAGCACATACATTGTGGAGGCGAATAAATGGTTCCCATACCTTGATCTGTATTAATATTCATTAGGGAATAGATTAATTTGCTTTAATTGAAAAATAAATTCCTATTCACTGAAAATAAATATTTAAAACTTAGATTTGCGAACGGCTGCAATCGGATTTTAACCCAATTTTATAGCCTTTACTTTTATATTTAAAATAAATTTGCTGTAGCAATTAATTAGATCTCTTGAGCAATGGCCATGCGCTATATCCGAATACTTTCACTTTTTTTTCTCCTTTTATTGACCGCTCCGGCTTTGTCTTTCGCACAAGGCACCCGTATACAGGTAGAACTCAGTGATCAGGATGTATACCTGGATGAAGTATTTTACCTGACCTATTCTATCGCTGGCAACAGTAGCGTACGTATGCAGCAGCCCAGACTGGATGATTTCACTCTTTTGGGTACTCCCAATCAATCTACCGGTTACAATGTGATCATTGACAATGGTAATATGAGCCGGGAAATGATTACCCGTTTTACATACCCATTAAGAGCTAAGCGTACGGGAACTTTCCGGATCCAGGGGGCAAGCGTCCGCACGCAGTCCGGTCAAACGATCAATGCCGCAGCCGCTACAGTAAGGGTAAAGCCTGGTAAACGCAGCCGCAGGACTATAGAGGATGAATTTGCAGATCTGGACCGCCGGCAGCAGCAAATGGCCCGGCAAATGCGGGATATGATGCGCGGCATGGACCCGGAACCTGCTCCGCAAAGACAGCCACAAGCCAATTACGAAGAGTTCACCCTGGATAAAATCGATAATAATATTTTCCTGAAGGCCGAGGTCGACAACTTAAACCCTGTAGTCGGCGAGCAGGTAAACGTTACCTACAAACTCTACACACGGCTGCAGATGAATATGCGCCCGGTGGCACTGCCACAATTAAACGGGTTCTGGGCACAGGACCAGGAGATCACAGATCCGGGTACCCCACACCAGGAAAATTATAAAGGAAAAGTTTACAATGTATTTACCTTGCGTAAAACAGCTTTGTTCCCGCAGCAGTCCGGCACACTACGCTTAGACCCCTTTAAAGCCAGTGGCTGGGTCAATGTTTTTGATAGAGGCAATGGCGGCTATTTTGAGCAAAAAGTGAATAAGGAACTGGCCAGCGATGTGGTACAATTGACAGTAGCCCCTTTACCCGAACCCGATGCACCCTTTTCCAACGGTGTAGGCAGCTTTACGATTTCGAGCCAGGTAAACCAGACGCAGGTATCCACAGATGAGGTGATCCAACTGGTGTTCACAGTGAATGGTACCGGCAACCTGGGATTAATTACCGCTCCCGGCATAACGCTACCACCAGGCTTAACCTCCATTGATCCCGAGGTGAAAGATAATATAGTCGAGATCATGCCTAAGCTGGAGGGCAGCCGCCAGTTTACCTACAATATTACTGCTGATACTGCGGGTACTTATACAATCTCGGAAATAGCATTTACCTATTTTGATGTAGGCTCAAAAGCCTACAAAACACTGAAGACCCAGGCATTTACCTTAAACGTAAGCCAGGGCAGTAGCAATAAACCTTCCGGTACTGCTGGCAGTCCTACAAAAATGAGCGATATCCATCCTATCAAAACCGGAACTCCCGGGTTTAAAGATTCCGGGAATTACGCTTTACAGCAATGGTACTACTGGCTGGCCTGCTCGCTTCCACTGCTTGCTATTGCAGGTATGCTGTTTGCCCGGAAACAAGGAAGGAATAAGCAGGTATATCAACCTGCAGCCAATAAAATAGCTGAGAAGCGCCTGAGGGCTGCCAGAGAGGCACTCGGCAGGCAGCAAACAACGCTGTTTTATGAAGAGATTTCGAAAGCCATCTGGTTATACCTTAGTGATCAGCTGGGCATACCGCTCAGCAATTTAAACAAAGTATCCGTGGTTGAAGCGCTACGGTCGCGGAACTTCCCCGAGCCTACGATTCAAAGTATATTACAACAAATCGAAGATTGTGAGCTGGCACTATATACCCCATCTGTAGGACAACAGCAGCAGCAAGCTTTAGATAAGGCCATCGGTCTTATCGCCGCTTTAGAAAACCAATTCAATCAGCAGTCATGAAAAAAGCCTTAATAGTATGCCTGCTCTTATGCAGCCAGTTGCTGGCTTTTGCCGTGCCAGCCGATGTGCTTAATCTCTGGAACGAAGCCAACCGCGCTTACCAGAACAAGCAGTATGAACACGCCATAGATAATTATAAAAGTATCCTTCAATCGAAATTTAGCGATGGCCAGGTATACTATAACCTGGGCAATGCCTACTACAAAAACGGTGATAAAGGGCCGGCATTAGTTAATTATATGCGGGCGCTAAAGGCCGATCCTGCACTGAGGGAAGCTCATGAAAATATTAATTTCATACAGGCGCAGCCAGGCTTTGCCGGCATTCCCTATAAAGATTTTGCGGGGAGCTCCTTGCTCAATATCTTCAACCCCAACACCTGGGCCTGGCTTGCCATCATATCTACATTGTCTATATGCGTCCTTGTTTTTCTTAAAACCAAAGGGCGGATCCGGTATGCGAACCGTTGGCTGGCATTTAGTACGATTATCGCAATCCTGGTATTTGCACTCAGTATTTTTGCCTATCAAAAACACCGTTTTAAAGATACAGCTGTCGTTACTGCAGCAAATGGTTTCCTGTATGATAACCTTAAAAAAACAAATGTAAAACTCAACCTCGCCGAAGGTACTATAGTACGCGTCATCAATAGCACCCACAGTAGCCTTATGGAAATAGAACTCGGAAATGGCATAAAGGGCTGGATAGACCGTGCGGACCTTGAAAAGATTTAATAATTTCCTCAAAAAGCAACATCTTTGCACATTGAAAGTTTAAAAACATGGAAAAACATAATATTAATATCAACGTTACTTTAGACAACGAAAAAATGCCGGAACATATTGACTGGAATGCTTCCGGTTCAAGCGTAGCAGAGCCTAACCAGGCAAAAGCTTTTATGTTGTCGATCTGGGACGGACAAGAGAAAACGGCACTGCGTATGGACCTGTGGACCAAACGCATGATGGTGGATGAGATGAACGACTTTTTCTTCCAGACCATAATGACGATGGCAGATACCTTTACCAGGGCTACCCGTAACGAAGAATTGTCGAATGAGATCAGGGAGTTTGCCCGTAGCTTCAAGAAGAAAGCCGATGATGCTTTAATGAAAGAAGAAAACGAGAATAAGCAATAAGGAGCTTGTTCTACGATACCGACATCCATAGGCCTTTTAAAGGCTTATGGATTTTTTTATACCTTTACGGTTCAGTCCTAAGTCCCATGAAGATCCTATTGATAGAAGATGAACCCACACTCAGCCAGAATATAAGGCAGGCCCTGGAAGCAGAGCAGATACTGGTCGACTATGTGTTTGACGGGGCGCTGGCAGAACGCTTCTTCAAAAACCAATATGATTGTATCATTATGGACATCAATCTGCCGGGTAAGAACGGGCTGGAATTGTGCCGTAGCTTCAGAGTGGGCAATAAACAGACCCCAATATTGCTGCTCACAGCATTTGACGAACTGGAAGATAAAGTGAAAGGTTTTGAGGCCGGTGCTGATGATTACCTCACCAAACCTTTTTTCATGAAAGAACTGGTGCTGCGCATCCAATCTTTAAACAAAAGATCGCAACAGGCAAAAATAGCAACTACCGATAAAGAACAGCTGAGCTTTGAAGATATCCGTATAGACCTGCAGCAAAAAAAAGTATTCCGGCAGGAACAGGAAATATTGCTCACACCGAGGGAATACCAGATCTTATACCGGCTGATGGAGCAACCCGGAGAGCTGGTTTCCAAAGCCACATTGATGGAAGAGATCTGGGGTCAATCCGTGGGCATGAATACGAATACCATTGAAGTATATATCAATTTCCTGAGAAACAAAATCGATAAACCTTTCGGAAAAAGCTCCATCAAAACAAAAATCGGCTACGGCTATTTCATCCGTTAATCTTGAAGTTAAGGAACAAAATATTATTCTATTTTTCCAGTACGGTAATTATCCTTACCGCACTTACACTAGTAGCGATCTTCTGGATCTCCAGTGCATTCCGGGAGGAATCGTTCCAACAACAGCAATACCAGAAAATAAAATATACGATTACTTTACTTAAAGAGCACCAGGAACAGGCCGAGCAACTCTCTATGCTGCTGGACGAGCAGGATATCAGGGATTTCTATGATGAAAAGCTGTATATCTACGACAGCAATAAAAGCCAGATTTTTGAAAGTGTCGACAGCCTCGAAATTTATAAAATCAATAGCATCCTGAATCAACTTTCTCCTTCTCTGCGGTGGGTAGAAACAAAAGAAAACAAGTATGATATTGTAGGGGTTTATTATGAAACCAAGGGTAAGGCCTATTATGCGATCAGCAAGGCCTATGATGCGGCAGGCTATGCCAACATTACTTTCCTGGGTAAGATCCTTATTATTATTTTCATCGCAATGGTCCTTATCGTGTTGCTGCTCTCTTTGTATTTATCCAATATCATTGCCCAGCCTATACTCCGGCTTACCAAAGGGATCAATGAATTTGAACCCAACCAGGATGCGCTACAGGTCATCGACTTCAAAAGCACGACTTACGAACTACAGGAGCTGAAAGACAAGTTTAACGAACTACTGCAGCGCGCTCATGAATACATGAGTTTCCAGAAAAATACCATCCATCATATCTCTCATGAACTGAAAACACCAATCGCCATACTTGTATCGGAGCTGGAACGATTAAAAAAAGAAGATGATATTGAGGTATTGCAGTCCCGTGCGGAACAGCTCAGCAAAAAAGCAGCTTCACTCGGCGATATTATCAGCGCCCTGCTACAGATCTCCAAACTCGAATCCGGGCAGCAGATCCACCAGGAAACTTTCCGGGTAGATGAACTGCTCTTTGATATCATTGCAGAACTTAATATTGTCAATCCTGATTTTAACTTCGACATCCGCTACATCCCGGAACAGTTTGACGAATCCCTCCTGGAACTGCATGCCAATAAAATGCTGATCAAACAGGCTTTTCAAAACCTGCTGATCAATGCCATCCAGTATGCCGACAACGAAAGTGCCACTGTGCTTATTGATGCCCGGCAAAAGCAATCGCTCCATATCTGCATCAGCAACAGCGGACACACCATCAGTACAAGCGAGCAACAATATATTTTCAACTATTTTTTCCGGGGGCAAAACAGCCAGCATATCTCAGGTTTCGGGCTGGGCCTGGTGTTCACCCAAAAAATATTCCAGATTCATAAAGCGGAGATCCGCTACCGCTCCGAAGCGCCTGGCATGAACTATTTTGAAATAAGCTTCCCCATTACATTAAGCTAATCTTTAAGCACTTTAAGGTCTTTTTAAGCTCAATTAGGGCACATTTGCAGGCCTTTAATTTAAGCTTATAGTCATGCGTGTACTTTTTATAACCTTTATTACCCTCTTTATTGCTGTAGCAGGCAATGCCCAGGATACCTTATCCTTAAGCCGGACACAGGCTGAGGCGATGTTCCTCCAGAATAACCTGGAACTGCTTGCGGAGAAAATGAATATCGGCCTGCAGGAAGCTGAGGTGATGCAGGCCAAACTCTGGCCTAACCCGGGATTCAACTTCGGCGAGGTCAACTTCTGGGCCACCCAAAGGCAGACCGGCGGACAGGAAGTATCCCCCCCTTTATGGGGCAGCCGCAACTTTGGCCGCAACCAGCAGTTCGCCGCAGAATTAAATCAAATGATACAGACTGCCGGTAAAAGAAGGAAACTGATCGCCCTGGAAAAAACCGACGTATCCCGTGCAGAGCAAGAGTTTGAAGAAGTACTGCGGGATCTTAAATTTGAATTCAGACAGCAACTTACCGAAATGCAATACCTGCAATTGCGCCTGCAAAGCCTGGAGCAGCAACAAAAAGCAGTAAGCAAATTAGTAAAAGCTTACCAGAATCAATTTGAAAAAGGACATATCGCAAAAGCAGAATACCTGCGGCTCAAGGCCCTCTCTTTATCCATCAGTAAAGAACATTATGAAACCAGCTCGGAACTTAACGAGGCCGGCAGTGCTTTGAAAAACCTGATGCATCTCCCGGCAGAACAAGAATTTCGACTCGAGCAGGAAGGTTATTATGTCCCGCTTACACAAGCCTTTCAACCCGATTATCAACAGCTATTGCTGACCGCCAAAGAAAACCGACCGGATATAAGGCTCGCCGCACTGGATATCAACTATGCAGAACAGAAGATAAGGTATGAAAAATCAATGGCTGTGCCCGACCTGCAACTGCAAATGAATTATGACCGGAACGGCAGCACCATGCTGGATTTCGTCGGCTTTGGCGTAAGTATGGACCTACCCGTCTTCAACCGCAACCAGGGCAATATCAAAAAAGCGAAACTGGAACTGGAACAGGCAAAAGTCAAGTCCAGCCTGAAAACCCGAACTGCGGAAACAGAACTGAACCAGACCCTGAAAGAGCTGAAAAATGCAGCCGGCTTTATACAAAGCATCGACTCCGATTACGAAAGTTCCCTGGATGAGCTCCTCGACAGTTACAATAAAAATTTCAGCACCCGCACCATCAGCATGCTGGAATACCTTGATTTCCTGGATGCTTATTTAAACAATAAAGACTTTATTCTGAAGGCCAATAAAGACCTGAACAATAATGTACAAAAACTGAATTACATCGTGGGCACAGAAGTCGCCTTATAACCTTATAAACGCTTAAGTATCTCTTATATGAATCGCATACACTTATTAGCAGCGGCTATCCTCCTCCTGGTGACGGCCTGCGGCGAAAAGGAAAAACCCGAAGAGCAGCAGCAGGAAAAATTCTGCATTGATGAAAAATTTAAAAGCAAGATCCAGATCACTACTGTTGCGGAAGCGGCCGTAGTAGAAGGCTACCAGCTGAATGGCCGTATAGAATCCAACCCCAATAAAGTAGTCAACTTTAACAGTCTCCTGAGTGGTATCGTCACCAGCGTACATTTCAACCTGGGGGATAAGGTAACCAAAGGACAGGTACTTGCAGAATTAAAAAGTACAGAGCTCACGGGTTATCAATCCGACATTTCGAACACCAATGCACAACTCCAACTCGCCCGGGAAAAACTCAAAACAGTAAAATCGCTTTTTGACGATGGGATCGCATCACAGAAAGAGCTGGTCGAAGCTCAAAGTGAACTCAGCGTATTACAATCAGAGCTCAGGAGGCATGAATCCAATATGGGTATGTACTCCGGCAGTGCGTCAAGAGGTACGTTCCAGATCAAAGCACCAGAAACCGGCTATATCACGGCTAAAGAGATTAATCCCGGTATGCAGATCAGCCCGGAATCTGGCTCGTTGTTTACGGTATCTGACCTGAATGATGTCTGGGTTATGGCTAATATTTATGCCAGTAATATCCAAAGTATTTACTCGGGTATGGAAGTCGCCATAAGAACTATTTCCTACCCCGACGAGGTCTTTAAAGGAAAAATAACGACGCTGGCGCATGTGCTGGATAATGAAACGAAAGTGCTTAAGGCAAGGATAGAACTGCAAAACCCCGACTTCCGGCTCAAGCCGGGTATGATTGCCGACATCACCGCTTTAAGGCACAGTGGCGGTAACATGATCTGCATCCCGGTGGCAGCTATTGTATTTGCCGACAACCAGGACTACGTGCTGGTCTATAAAGATGATTGTAACATCGAGATCAGGAAAGTAAAGATTGCGCACAAGAACAACGCGCAGGTTTATATATCAGAAGGCCTGAATGTGGGTGAAAAAATCATTACCAAAAATCAATTGCTGCTGTACAACCGGATTACCGGTCAATAAACAGGTACAAGTGCTAAAAGATAAATAACTCTTACGATGCAAAAATTTGTTCAAAGCCTGGTTGCTTTCTCTTTAAAAAATACGATCATCGTATTTTTCCTGACCGCATTATTGGCTGTTGCCGGAGTAGTGGCTTTAATGAAAACGCCTATCGAAGCCTTTCCTGACGTCACGAATACAAGGGCAAGGATCATTACCCAATGGCCGGGAAGAAGTGCGGAAGAAGTAGAAAAATTCGTCACCCTGCCCATCATGCGGGAGATGAATACGATTCCTAAAAAATACCAGGTACGCTCCATTTCTTTATTCGGACTTTCCGTAGTTACCGTAGTTTTTGATGATGAGGTCGATGACTTTTACGCACAGCAATATGCCAATAACCGCGTAAGTTCTGTCAACCTACCGGAAGGCGCTGATGCAGAAGTTGAGCCGCCTTACGGAGCTACAGGAGAGATCTTTCGCTACGTCATCCGGAGTGATCGCCCGATCAAAGAGCTGACTTCCTTACAGGACTGGGTGATCTCCCGCGAATTGGTTGAAGTTTCTGGTGTGGCAGATGTCATCTCATTTGGCGGTGAAGAGAAGATCTACGAAATCAAGATCAATCCCACAGAACTGGCCAATTACGACCTCTCCCCGCTCGAAGTATTCGAGGCTGTTTCTAAAAGCAATATTAATGTGGGTGGTGATGTGATTGAAAGAGGTACGCAGGCCTATGTAGTGCGTGGTGTGGGTCTGCTGGAAAGTGTGGAAGATATTGAAAACATCATGATCACGACCAAAGGCAATACGCCTATCCTCGTAAAGCACGTGGCCAGTGTCGAGATCGGCGCCAAGCCCAGGTTTGGACAGGTAGGCCTGCAGGGCAAAGATGATTTGGTACAAGGGATCGTCGTGATGCTTCGAGGAGAAAACCCAAATGAAGTAATCGCAAGACTGAAAGATAAGATCAGCGATATCAATGCCCGCATATTGCCTGCAGATGTAAAAATAGAGCCTTTTGTAGACCGTACCGAGCTGGTGAATACAACTGTAAAAACGGTAAGTAAAAACCTGGTGGAAGGTATTGCTTTAGTATCCCTGATCGTATTCATTTTCTTGTATAACTGGCGTACTACGGTTATCGTAGCCTCCGTCATCCCTTTATCTTTCCTTTTCGCGCTCATCATGCTGCGCATACAGGGCTTACCGGCCAACCTGATCTCTATGGGATCATTGGACTTCGGTCTGCTGCTGGAAGGCACCTTAGTCATCGTGGAAACGGTCTTCGTAGCGATGGAGCACAAAGCCCAGAAAGTAGGTATGCCGGTCTTTAACCGGATGAGTAAACTGGGATTGATCAAAAAATCGGCCGGTAGCGTAGCAACCTATATTTTCTTTGCATTGACAATTCTGATCGTTGCTTTATTGCCTATTTTTTCTTTCCAGAAAGTAGAAGGTAAAATGTTTTCGCCTTTAGCGTTCACCTTAGGCTATGCTTTATTAGGCTCACTGCTTCTTAGCCTGACTTACGTTCCGGCCATGTGCAAGGCTTTACTGACCAAGAATATCGAAGAGAAGGAAAATAAGATCTCGCGTTTCTTCCGCAATAATTTATTCCGCCTGTTCCAATTCAGCACGCGGCATAAAAAGGCTACAGTAGCGATTTTTATCGGTATTGTTGCACTATGCATCGTGCGCTTTTCTTTCTATGGCTCTGAGTTCCTGCCCAAACTCAACGAAGGTTCTGTATATGTAAGAGCAACTTTACCGAATAGTATCAACATTAATGAGACACAAAGGATCGCTAAAGAGATCCGGGAAAAAGTAAGGAATTACGAAGAAGTAAAATTTGTCCTCAGCCAGGTAGGCCGCCCTAACGATGGTACCGACCCTACCGGTTTTTTCAATATCGAATTTCATATTCAATTATACCCGCAAGGAGATTGGAAAAGAAAGATCAGTAAAGAAGCACTCATTGAAGAGCTAAGGGGTGAGCTGGAAACCTACCCCGGCGTCGTCTTCGGCTTTAGCCAGCCGATACAGGACAACGTGGAAGAATATGTTGCCGGTGTAAAAAGCTCCTTGGTGGTAAAAATCTTCGGCGATGATTTGTTTGAACTGGAAAATTATGCCGACCAGGTAGCGGATGCGATCCGCCCGGTAAAAGGGATCAAAGATCTGAACGTATTCCGGAACATCGGTCAGCCGGAATTAAGGATACAGTTGCACGACTCCAAGCTGGCGCGCTATGCCGTAGATGTATCCGATGCCCAGGCGGTAGTAGCCATGGCTATTGGCGGACAGGCCGCCACCAAATTCTACGAGGGCGAAAAAATGTTTGATGTGCGCTTGCGCTTTTCAAAAGAGTACCGCGACAATGAAACCAAGATCGGTGAAATACTGATCCCTACCGAGGATGGAAAAAAAGTACCGCTCAAAGAGATCGCTACGATCAGCTACATTACCGGGCCGGCCTTTATTTACCGGGAAGGAGGTAGCCGCTATATCGCTGTAGGCTTTAGTGTAGAAGGTCGTGACCTTGGTAGTACTATTGAAGAAGCCCAACAGATGGTCGCGCAAAAAATCAAGCTACCCAAACATAATAAGCTGCAGTGGGCCGGCGAATTTGAAAGCAAGAACCGGGCGACCAAACAGTTGATGATGATTGTGCCGGTATCTTTATTGCTGATCATGTTTTTACTCTACATGAACTTCAAAGGCAACCTGAAAGATATGGCTGTAGCTTCCCTTACCCTACCCTTTGCCTTTGTGGGCGGTTTCCTTTCGCTTTGGCTCACGGGCACCACCTTTGGTATTTCTGCCGGTATCGGGTTTATTATCTTATTTGGTGTGGCCACGATTGATGGGATCGTACTCATCGGGGTTATCCGCGACAACCTCAATAAAGGGCATTTATTAAAGCAAGCTATTTCGGAAGGGGTTTACAGCCGTATCCGGCCTATTGTGATGATCGCTTTAATGGGTTCGCTGGGACTCTTACCCGCGGCACTCTCTAATGGTATGGGTTCCGAGATCCAAAAGCCCCTGGCCATTATGATCGTGGGTGGCCTGATCGCCTGTATGATCTTCTCCCTGACCGTATTGCCCCAGGTATATTACTGGTCGCATAGAAAAGATGCACTGAAAGCAAAAAAGTAACTTAGTAGGAAACAAAGTAAAGGGCAACATTTTATCAAAATGCTTGCCTTTTATGTTTTATATTCGTGTTCTACTATATGATGCAGGACAAGAAAAGCAAGTGGACTCTTTATACTTTTTTACTCGCGTTAATTACGCTGGGTAGTTCCTGTAATTATCCTATCCACAAAAGGCCGCAAAAGCTGCTGGCGAAAGTAGTGAAGAGCGACAAAAGCTATGATGTAGGCATCATCCCGGGTTATCCATTCGACGGTCAAAAATGGGATACCTTAATGAAAGCACGCTTGCTCTGGGCAAAAGTCTTGTACGAGAAAGGTATTGTCCGCAACTTTATCGTTTCCGGCGGGGCGGTACATAGCCCTTATGTAGAAGCAGCCTACATGAAGCGCTATGCAGTAGCCTTAGGCATTCCTGCGGATCATATTTTCACCGAAACAAAGGCCCAGCATAGCGTAGAGAATATTTTTTACAGTTATGAAATGGCACGCACACTCGGCTTTAAAAGCATTGCTTTGTGTACCGATCCACTGCAAAGTATTTTGACCAAACGCTTTACCGCACACCGGTTTGAAACCCATATACAACATCTACCCATAGTTTACGACAACATTATACCCTACAATAATCTGATGCCGCTTATTGATACCCATGATTTACGCGCTACCGATCCATTCATTCCTTTAAAAAACAGGAAATCTAGGTGGCAATCGTTCCGCGGTACAATGGGTGCCCGAATTCCCTGGGACGGGAAACGCATCGTAGCGCCCTTATAAGAACAAGGATCAATCCGCAATCTTGTATTTATTATTACGTTGCTACCTCAAAATGAGTGAATTCTCTCATTTTAAGCGCGGAGCAATTGTATTATATTTGAGGAATATATAATACAAGATTACCCCATGTTGATTAGAATCCTATTTACCCTTTTACTTTTAAGCATTGGTTATGCCCATGCACAGAATTTAGTGACCAATGGTAGTTTTACCGCGGCAGGCGCCAACTGGACTTTTTTTGCTCCGGGAATAACGACTGAAGCTTATAATGGTGAAACGTCTTACGGCGGCACCATTGGTACTAATATTGTTGCCGAAATCGATAACGAGGCCAACCTGCGCCAAACGAATATAAGCGTAACACCGGGCCAGCAATATGCCGTTTCCTTCCGGCATACCCGGCGTACCGGGAACGGGGCGGCCCCCAATCCCAGCGTATTTATCGTTAAAGTATATGATGGTACGACTACCTATGTCAACCAAACCATTACCAGCAATAATGCCACCTGGAACTGGCAGTGCAAAGCCTTTACCTTTACCCCGCTAAGCAATACAATCAGTATTGATTTTGAGAATGTGACCGCTACCACCTTAGGTTCTATGGTAGATGATATTACCATCGCCGCAATCAACCAGCCCGTAAACCTGAACGGACTGAATTGCCAGGGTGGTACAGTGCAGTTGCAGGCACCTGGTGCAGCCGGCAACCCGGATGCAGTCTATACCAACCATAACTGGACCGGCCCTAATGGCCTGACAGCAACCGGAGCTACTCTTACGCTAACAAATTTACAACCCTCAGCTGCCGGTGTGTACACCTGTACCATGACGCTGAATGGTTGTATGACGGTAACCGCTACTTATAATTTAACCGTAGCCCCAAATAATTTTAACCGGGACGTAGCCATCTGCTCCGGGGAAACTTATAATTTTTATGGCCGCAATTTAACTACCGCTGGGACTTATGATACCCTTATCTCCGGCGGCGGCACACAATGTGACTCTTTCATCACCCTGAACCTGAGTATAAAACCCTTGCCCAATGCGGCGATCAGCCCGGAAGATACGGTCAGCATCTGTTCCGGAAATAATACTACTCTTAGTGTGACCACACCTACAAACGGAGCGAACTATCAATGGTATAAAAATAACAACACACCGGTTGGTACTAACGCGCCATCATTTAGCACTACTGAAGGAGGTACTTATCATATAGTAGCTACCTTAAATGGCTGTGAGCAGATCTCTAACCGGGTGCTGGTGTTAATCCTGCCCAACCCTGAAGCAGGCATCCGTTTTGTGGCAGACAGTGTCTGTACTATGGATACCATCACACTGAGTGCATCGGTTATCGATACTTCGAACAGGTATACCTGGGAACCTCAAAGACTTTTCAGCAGGCTGTCGGGTAATGATGGTCCGGTCGTAAAAGGCATCTTCGATAGGTTACAAAATAAAGTTACTTTAACGGTTTATGATAAAAACGGTTGTCGTGCCCAGGATTCAGTGATCGTACCTACCATTACCTGTTGTGAAATGATGATGCCGAATGCCTTTACACCCAACGGCGACGGCCGCAATGATTATTTTAAACCACATATGGATATCGGGCAGACGATCGTGACTTTTGAAGTTTACGATCGCTATGGCAGCGTGGTATTCGGCAACTATGTAGGCGTACCCAGCCCGGGATGGGATGGCAATTACAAGAACGGAAGAAAAGCAGATGGAGGCGTTTACATGTACCTGTTACAGTATCAGTGCAGCGACGGGAAGATCTACAACCGCAAGGGAGACCTTACCCTATACCGCTAATTAAAAATTTATACGGAGCGTGGTGCCGCAAGCTTTGATTGGGCAGCCAATAAGAAGGCTGCGGCACTACCTATCCAGACCGAATAATCTAAAGGTGCCTTAATCCCCAGGGCTATGCTCATCGACAAAGCGAAGAGGAATAAAAGTACTCCGGTTGCCATGGCCGTCCACCTTAACTTAAAGCCCAATAATAATAATACCGGCAAAAGAATTTCTAAAAAGGTAGCAACATAAGCCGCTATTTTGCTGAGTACAGCAGGCAGGAAAAAGGTGAGCTGCTCGGTATATTTTTCGAAGTTGTCCCAATTGCCCCAGGCCGAATTTTTACCCCAAAAGCCAAAGCGATCGGCTACTGCCGAAAGCATCGTAATCGCCAGGCTAAGTCTTAAAAATAATTGCGAATAGTATAGAGTTCCCTTACTCATTGGTTTTGTTTTTAATGGCCAGTACAAAGTAAGGTGCTATAATTTGTAAAAAACTTAAACTGGTTTAAGAAGTAGCTCTCTTACGTATTTCACTTAAATATTCAGGAGTAAACCCAAGAAAAGAAGCGATGAGGTACTGCGGTACCCTTTGTACAAATTCAGGGTGCAGTTGCAGTAACTGGAAGTAAAATTCATCTTTAGACAGGGAGAAAAAATATTTCATTCTCATTTGATTGGCCGCAAAAGCCCTTTGATAGATGAACCGAAAGTAGCGTTCCATCACCGGGTACGCTTGCAGTAGCGCATCCTGGCTTGCTTTGCTGATATAGAGCAATTCCGTAGGCTCTACGGCCTGGATGGAAAAAGAGGCCGGTTGTTTATGTTCATAAGCGATATTATCGGTCAGCCACCAGGTTTCAATCGCAAATTCTGTAGTCTGTTCCACGCCTTTTTCATTAATAAAAAATTGGCGTAATAAACCTTTCAGTACAAAATAATGGTAGCGGCAAAGCTTTCCCTCTTCCTGTAGCATTTCTTTCTTCGCCACAGTTTTTGTGGTGAAAAATTTTAGTATTGCTTCAAACTCCTCCTCATTGATGCTAATAAATTTTTCCAAATGAGCTCTGAATATGGCGGACATTGCCTGAATAGAATGGTTATGCTACAAATGTATAAAAAATGAATTGGTCTAAGGAAGGAGAAAGAAAAACAGTTCGCTTATTTCAATATATTTGTTTTAAAATATGAAATTCAATCTATTAATTAACACGCTTTACATTTGAGTAAAATGTAAACATCCTAAACAATAGCAATGTGCGCCTGTTATTCCTCTTTATTTTTTTAGCTCAGTTTGAACGGGTTCATGCCCAGGAAATTAAACTTTCTGAAGATTATCATTCTAACGGAAACAAACATTGGCAGGGATATTACGCCTGCAATTCCAATGGGAAAAGCACTTACTGTACAGCTATAAATTCATGGATCTATTGGTATGAAAATGGCAATATCGAAAGTGAGGAATACTACGAAAATGATCAAAGAAAATTTGTAAATATGTGGCTTCCCGACGGGGTCCAAATTTTAAAAAACGGAGCAGGTATTTATGTAACTACAGAACCATTTTCAGACTTTGTAGAAGATAGTTGTATTTATGAAATAACGGATTCACTGAGAAATGGTTTCTATAAGCGATATTGCAAAGACAACAATTCAATTTCACTTTGCGAAACAGGGTATTATAAAAATGACAGGAAAAACGGGGCTTTCATCTTAATAGATGCTTTAAACAATACTAAAAGAATCCAAACCTTTACAAATGATGAGGAAACCGGTCCTTATACTGTTACAACTCTAAATGATGACCTGTTGGAATGTGGTCAAAAATTTAAAGGCAAAAAAGAAAGGAAATATTACTATTTCTATGCATCGGGTAACGTAAAAAAGAGCTGCAACTACCAAGACAACGTGCTTACCGGTGCATACATAGAATATTATGAAAACGGGCATACAAAAGTGATGGGCCAATTTGCTCATACAAGCGCAATGGAACCAGTATCCATTATTGATCCGATCTCCGGGCAGGAATCTATAGTCTATCAAATGAATCATGCAACCGTATGCAAAGATGGCAACTGGAAATATTATGATGCTTCAGGAAATTTACAGGAAGAAAAATTGTACAATTGTGAGCTGATAAATGAATAGCATAAACTTAAGTTGCCATTATTCTTAAAGAATCAGGCCAAACCATATTGAATAGCGATCTTCACCAGTCCGATGCTGTTCTTGACCCCGAACTTCTGCAACAAACTATAACGGTGGTTTTCTACCGTTCGGAAACTGATAAACAATTCGTCCGCGATCTCCTGTGTCGTATATTCCGCAGCGATAAGCTTCAGAATTTCTTTCTCTCTCTGAGTCAGCATCGGTGGCTTTGCTTCGCTTGACTCGGTCTTAAAATTCATCACATTTTCCATAATGCGCTTTTGAATTTTAGGCTCAATAAATTCTATCCCGGCGGCAACTTTATCAATCGCTTCAATCAGCGTCTCCGCATCGGTATCCTTTAGTAGAAAGCCACTGCAGCCCCGGCGCATCATAGCAGAAACAATAGTAGGTGCATCAAAACTGGTGAGGGCAATTATCTTTACCGCAGGGTACAACTGCTTCACTTCCGGCGCAACATCCCGGCCATTTCGGTCCGGCAACATTACGTCCAGCAACAGAATATCCGGTTGCTGTATGCTTAATCCATCAAACAGATCTTTGGCATTATGAAAAATATCCAGGATCTTAAAATCCTTCCGCTTCTTCAGCATGGCAACAATACCTTGTGTCGCCAAAGGATGATCATCTGTGAGGGTAATTTTTATCGCCATAGTACCGTTTATTTAAAGCACAAAATCCAAATTTACAGAAGTTCCTTTCCCCAAACTGCTGTTTACCGTAAAAGTACCATTATACAGTTTCGTCCTGTTCAGCAGGCTCTTTAAGCCTAAGCCAGTTTGGCCTCCGGGGTCGAAACCTATACCATTATCTTCTACTGTAATGTTCAACGCGTCATTGCCATAGATCAGCTGTATCAAGACCTGGCTGGCCTGCGCATGTTTCACTACGTTCTGGATCAATTCCTGTATCGCACGGTAGAGAAACAATACAAAGTTCTGCGGCAGACTGTTCGCTTCACCAAAACATTCCATTGTAATTTTAATTCCCGTATTCTCTTCTATATTCTGTGCAAAATAAAATACCGCTTTGTACAGACCATCTTCCAGTAAGAGATCAGGCATAAGGTTATGCGCGGTCATTCTCAATTCGGCGGTAGCCTGCTCAAACAAATGCATCGTGTTGTTATAGGCCCCATGTTGCGCAAGGTCCGGGATATCGTCTTCCAGCTTTTTGATCCGCATCTTCACGGTAGCAAAGGTCGACATAACCCCATCATGAATATCCCTGGAAATACGTGTACGCTCCCGCTCCTCCCCTTCAAAGGCTGCACTCAGTCTTTCAATATCTCTTTGCTGTGCCACACTTTTCAACTGCTCATCCTGCAACCGCTGCTTGCTTCTGAAACTGAACAACAATAAACCAAATACAAGGATTAATAAAAAAGTACCGATCACAAAAACACCCAACCAGATATTCTTCTCCCGGATCTTTATTTCCTGTTGGGCTATTTCCAATTGAGAACGGGCCAGTTGTTTATCTTTCTCCACAGCCTGGAACTGCATCAATAAATCAAAAGTTTGCTTCTTTTCATTGCGTCTTACCTCATCTTTTTGCTTCAGGTATTCTTCCTGGATCACGAAAGCCTTGCTGTACTGCCCTTCCCGGGCATAAGCTTCTTTCAGGTCTTTGGTGATGGGAAGGAGGGCATCGTTATACCCACTCTGCTTAGAACTTTGATAAGCGGCTTCCAGCGGACCGATAGCAGGAGGATAATCGCCCCGTACCAGGTACGCATGACCGATGCCATAATTGGTTAATAAAATTGAAATAGGGTTTTTTGTTTTTTTGGCCATCACGAGTGCTACATCCAGCAAGCTGTCTGCGGCCCTGTAGTTCCGGGCCGACAAGCTCAGGTCACTGAGGTTCACCAGTATTTTATTGCTTAAATAAGGATCGTTTACTTCCCGGGCAATGGCTAAAGAAGCCGCTAACTCCACTGCGGCATCCGATTCTTGCCCCGAAGCTTTTATAATGCCTGAATTACAAAGCACATAAGCAAGCGTAACTTTATGTTCAGGATTTGCAGGGTCCAGGATCGCTCTTGCCTCATCCAGGAATTTCAATGCCTGCTTGTTTTCTTCCAGCAAGATAAAAAGCCCGGCGAGGTTGCTATACATTTTGGCGGCACGCAAACTGGTCGACAGGCCTTTCTCTTTTAAGGTATTCAGGCCTTCAAAATAATTATAGATACTTTTGGTGTACTTGCCATGCTGCTGATAAATCACGGCAGACGCATTATACAAAACGGCAACCAGGTCCGGGTCATTCACCTCTTGCACTTTTTCAAAAGCCTCGTCCAGTAAAGCCAGAGTCTTATCATAGTCCCCCTTCCTGATATAGCAGCTGGCCAGCTGGCTCAATGCTCTTACCTCTGTGGCTTTATTATCATATTTTTTATTGATGTCCAGTACCTGTTGTAATAATACAATAGCACTATCGGTATTAGCCGCCAGTAGCGCTACGGCCTGCCGGCTTAAATCATTCATCAATATCGTATCCTGCTGATAAACGACACCTCCTTCCTGGTCTTTAACTTTACCGGCAACATTGTCGGTAGCGCTTTGCCCATACCAATATATACATAAGGCTACCAGCAGCAGGATCGTAGCTATTGTAATGATTATCCGGTATGTTCTTTTACTCCAGCTCATCAGGGGTTTTAAAAAATAAGTATCCGATTTTGATACCGGGTACATAAGTGATGCCTGGGCATTTTGCCAAATGATATCCGATTTCTTGTTGGGCAGGTAATAGGCAAAATACAAAAGTAAAATGCCAATATAACCATCAACCAACAAAAATAGAATCAATAGTTCTAAGTTTTGTCTGCTAAAAATCATATTTACAGGTATTACAGGAAAAACCGGGAAAAATAAAAGCGCAGGACAGGAGCCATGCGCTTTTATACTTTGCTTTTAAAATACTATTGTTTCACAAACCGGATCACACCAGAGGCACCCTGATCAGCAAGGATCAAAATGGAATAGAGGCCATTTGCAAAAGCACTTACATCCATATGCGTGTTATGCACTGCTTTTCCCTTTAACATCAATTGACCGGCAACATTATAAACCTCGTAGCTATAAGCTCCATTTAATGTTGTTTCAATATTAAGACGGTCTGCTACAGGAGAAGGATAAACACTAAAATGCTTATTAATAAAAGTGCTGTTGATTCCTGTACCCTGGTTCGTAATAGTGATCAATACAGAATCCATCAAACTGTTATTCGCATCTGCCACTGCTTTAGCATAAACCGTGCCGTTGGTTTGCGCCGTTACTAAACCATTTACAGTTATTGTAGCCGTACCCGAAACAGGAACGATGCTCCAGGTAACATCCTGGTTAGTCGCGTTGTTAGGGTAAACCAATGCTTCCATTTGTAAAGTGCCGGCATTTGTACTGATCGCAGCGGCAATATTGTTTGCTGTTTGTACTACTATGCTATCCACATTTACGGTCTGACCAGAAATAGTAAGCTGCAGGGAGTCCATCAATAAAGGATTGGCTACAGAAACGGCTTTAGCATATACCGTTCCATTAGCGACAGCACTTACCAGTCCGCTGGCAGAAATAGAGGCCGCGCCGGTTCCCGGTACAATGCTCCAGGCTACATTCTGGTTACTTGTATTAGCCGGGTAGAATTGAGTAGCCATTTGTAAGGTGCCTGCATTTGTTGTAATGGTTGCCGGTACATTGTTTTGCGTGATTACATGCAGGCTGTCTGCAGTAACGACCTGATTACTGATCGTGATCAGCAAAGAATCTTTGATGGCCGTATTCGCTACTGAAATAGCTTTAGCATATACCGTACCGTTCGCAGTAGCAGTCACTACCCCACTGGCAGATATGGAAGCAGCACCCGTTCCCGGCACAATGCTCCAGGTCACATTCTGGTTGCTGAAACCTGCAGGGTAGAATACCGCTTGTACCGGTAAAGTCCCGCCATTAGTAGTGATGGTAGCCGCAGCACCTGCAAGCGTCCTTACATCAATACTATCCAGGATCACCGTACTTGGTGTGTATTTCCTGATCTTTACCAGGCCCCCATTTGTGCCGGTACCATCACAAAAGGCTACAACCGGTGCGCCGTTATCCAGGACCAGTGAATTATAGTTACCCAGGGTCGCAGAAGCCGTACCTAAAGAATTCCAGGTACTGCCGCTAAGCGTGTATACTTTAGTTTTATCAGTAGGGTTATTCTCCCGGAAAGCCACGGTTGGTATACCTGCCGATGTTACGGCAATAGAAATATGCTCTGCCGCATAGTCAGAAAAGTTAAGGTTACCTAATGCCGACCAGGCACCGGCATCGTATTTATACACCGACGCTTTACTTCCATCCGGTGTAGCCAAAGCACGGCAGGCCATATATAATTTATTGCTACCATCTATCGCTAAAGACACGGTAAATTGATTAGAACTACCACCTGAAGCAAAGCCGGCAGTACCCACTAATTGCCAGGCATCTGTAGCCGTAGCGTTGATATGGTTTTTATAAACCGAGTAAGCGGTACCCATCTGGACGGCCACATAAACGGTATCATTAGTGCCTACGGCCATAGCATGATTCGCACCGGCGCCGGAAACTACCGGTGATGCGCCGACTTCAACCCATGCCGTACCATTGTATCTTTTCGCCTTAATCCCGGAGGAATTATAAACCGCTATCGGTAAACCGGTCGACGGAATTACTTTTAAGTTCTGGTAGTTCACCACACCGCCGGAAACGTTAGTTCCGATATCCGTCCAGGCATTGGTGCCCGGGGTATATTTTTTTACAGAAAGCCCGCTGGAGTTAGCGCCATCCTGGAAGGAATAAAATACCTCGCCTGTATTATTCACGCAAAGGGCGTTATAAGTTGCAGTACCAGGTGTAACTCCTAAACTGCCGCCGAGAGGACTCCAGCTGGTACCGTTATATTTCTGTACCGACCCGCTGGCCTGCCCGCCACCATAATAGGACACGTAATAGTTACCGGAATTATCTTTGACAAGATTAGTATAAGTAGCAGTGGTACTGGTAAGCGGGTTAGCACCCACGTCAGCCCACTGGGCCTGTAGGCTTGTTGCCAGGCTTAAACAAAGCCCTGCACTCATTATCAATTGTAGTTTCATCTTCATCAGGAGTTAAAAAATTATTAAATCTTAACAAAGATATTTTTTTAATGAGTGCTTTAAAATGCGAGAAATCTCCCATAATCCAATAAATGAGTGAATTCACTCAATCCATCAACCCAGGCTAAAATTAGAGATAAACCATCTCAAAAACCAGCCCAAATAATTAAAGTTTTCTTCATATTGCCATTTTATTCCTATCTTTTATCTTTAATAATAAAATCAGATACTATGAATGCCGAGAAAAAACACATTGCACTGGTAACCGGGGCCACCGGCGGCCTGGGTACCCATATTGCCAAACGCCTGAGTAACGATGGCTATATCGTTTGCGCCAATTACCGTTCTGAAAATAAAGCCCGGGAATGGCAGGAGCAAATGCAGGCCGATGGCTATAATTTCCATTTGTATAAAGCAGATGTTTGTGATTATGACGAAGTAGGCGCTATGATCGCTGCTATTGAAAAGGACCATGGTACGGTAGATATACTGGTCAACAATGCCGGGATCACGCGGGACGGTATCTTCAAAAAAATGTCAAAAGAAAACTGGGCGGATGTGATTGCCACCAACCTGACAAGTGTGTTTAACTGCAGCCGCCAGGTCATTAATCAAATGATTGATCAGACTTATGGCCGTATCATCAATATATCTTCAGTAAACGGTCAGCGGGCACAGTTCGGCCAGGTAAACTATGCTGCCGCCAAAGCAGGTATGCATGGCATTACCAAAACACTGGCCATTGAAGTGGCGAATAAAGGGATTACGGTCAATACCATCTCTCCGGGCTATGTGGCTACCGATATGGTCATGGCGGTACCGGAAGAGGTTCGTAATAAGATCATTTCCGGAATTCCTGTTGGCAGACTCGGTGGCACGGGTGAGATTGCCCACCTGGTATCCTTCCTCGCTGCGCCCGAAACGGCTTTTATTACCGGTGCCAATTATGCCATTAACGGCGGGCAGCATGTGTATTAGAGCTTTTAAAGTAAATTCAAAAAGAAAGACAGCGTATAAAAGCTAAACAAATTTGTCCTCCTGAGTTTATCGAAGGATAGACAAATTTGAGGCACAATGCCTGCCGCATTTCGATCAACTCAATGTGACAAAAATTTTGACTTTCAGGCACCCTTATTTATTTTTAGCGCTTGGCAATGTAATTTAGGATCGCCCCTTTTAAAACTGCTGTCAAAAGCTAGATTTCTTTAAATAAGAAAAACCTTTAGTGCGGTACACTAAAGGTTTTTTTATTTATCCTTAAAACAGTAAAGATTTATCTTAATTACTTAATCGTTATTTCAAAAGGCACATCCTCCGGCGGGAAACACATGGATTCATTACAGGATTGATACGTCACGGTACCTTTAATTACATTCCCCTTAGCGCCTGTAAAATTCCGGGAAAACTGCACTTGCTTATCAAAATAATTAACGGCTCCATCAATGTAATCGTAGGTCTCCGTTTTTGGCTTTTTACTGATCCGCCAATCCACATCCACCCAATGAATATCAAATTGCTCCAGGCTGATCTCGGTATTGATCAAAGAGCCATCTCCACCGGCTTCCAGGGCCCAGATGTGGAAACCTTCTTTCATTTTTGCATCCAGCACCAGTTTGTAGGTATCCCCACTTACCGGCCTTATCTCTACTTTCCAGGTGACAGGTCCTTCTTCTTTATCTGCTGCCCGGGCCGCAAAAATGGCCAGGAGTAAAGTCAGCGATAGTAATAATAGCTTTTTCATTATTGGGTCAAAACAATTTTAATGGGTTGCGCTTCTTTGGAAAACTTATCTTTAAAATTTTCATTGCGGAACATCACATGCTCTATATAGGCCGTATCACCCGGTTTAGCCCGGAAACGTAATTCCTTTAACATGGCCGTATCCAATTTATCAGTGCATCTCCGGGTAATATAATCCGTAACGATCATTGGTTTCCCGGCTTCGTCTTCATACAATCCCCTTTCCCCGTAAGTGATCGAAAAGGAATTAACCGCACAGATTTTATTATCCCTGTTATCTTTTACATATATAGGCCCCGCCATCAATTCTACGAATTTTTTCGCGCTCACCTCTCCCTGGGTAGTTTGCTGATCACTCAGGTAAGTCATTCCATCCCATTGATGTATCGGTTTAGCTTTAGTCTGTGCCCCTATTATCCAGGCTCCGCTGATTAATAAAACCGTCAATAATGATTTAAATAAAATGCTGTATCTGTTCATACGCTACTACTGATTTTATCAAATGTAAACAATTGCCTTTTGAATCCGGCCTTGCACTATCCTAATTAACATTTGCTTTTCAGGATAAGCTGGCAAGGCTTTCTTCCAGGACTTTTATTTTATCTTCTGCATCCGCTTTTTTCTTCTGCTCATTAGCAATGATCTCCGGCTTGGCATGCTGCACAAATTTATCATTACTTAACTTCTTATCCACGCTCAACAAAAAGCCTTTCAGGTAATTCAACTCTTCGGTCATTTTCGCCTTTTGCGCCTCTGCATCCACTTCAATATCACAGGCTACGAATACTTTCTCTTTCTGAATTACTAATGCAAAACCTTTAGCCTCCGCATTATTAGACAAAACAAGCTCCGTCGCGTTTACCTGACGTTGTAAAATTTCAGAAATTTTATCATAAAGCGCCGGATCAGCCGTTTCGATAAATAAGGCAACGGTATCTTTCGGCTTCAACTGGTTTTTGTTCCTTCCATCTCTCACCCCGGTAATCAGCTGCTTTAATAAATTGCCCTGCTCTAATAACCCGCTATCTGCAAGGCCATATTCCGGGATCTGTGCAGGCATCAGGTCGCCACCTTGCGCATCCAGTAAATGATAAAGCTCTTCGGTAATAAAAGGCATAAACGGATGCAGCTGTTGCAGCAATTGTTTAAAGACATCTTTTGCATCAGCCAGGTCCGCTGCAGCGATCGGGCTACCATATACCGGCTTGATCCACTCCAGGTACCAGGAGCAATAGTCGTCCCAGATCAGGGAATAGATGGTTTTTAAAGCTTCGCTTAACCGGAATTCTTTAAACAGGTTTTCGATCTCTAAAGATACCGATTTGATGCGCTCACGAATCCACAAGGTTGCAAAATGAGGTTCAGCCTGTGCGGTTTCAGCCTGGTTGTCCTCCCACATCTGGATCAGCTTCAGCGCATTCCACATTTTATTATTGAAGTTGCGGGCCTGCTCTAAAAATGCATCATCATACAGGATATCATTCCCCGCAGGTGAAGAGATCATTACACTAAAGCGTACCGCATCAGCACCATGGTCTTCGATCAATTGCAAAAGGTCGGGGGAGTTGCCCAACTGCTTGGACATCTTACGCCCCTGCTTATCGCGGATAAGCCCGGTAAAATAAACCTGGTCAAATGGCTTTTGCTGCTGGTATTCATACCCGGACATGATCATCCGAGCTACCCAGAAGAAGATAATATCAGGCGCGGTAACCAAAGTATTGGTTGGGTAATAATAATCCAGTTCTTTATTACCCCCTTCTTTATTCCAATCGAATACCTGCATCGGCCAGATCCAGGAGCTGAACCAGGTATCCAATACGTCTTCGTCTCTTTTCAGATCTGCAGCGCTTCCTCCCGGATTTGCCGCCAGGTATTGTGCAATCGCATTTTCTTCATTTTCGGCAACAATAATATTCCCGCTTCTATCATACCAGGCCGGGATCTGTTGTCCCCACCACAGTTGACGGGAGATACACCAATCTTTGATATTACTCATCCAGTGGCGGTACAGGTTCTTGAACTTTGGCGGGAAGAATTTGATTTCCTCACCCATTACGGCACGCAATGCCGGATCGGCCATTTCTTCCATATTACACCACCATTGCATAGAGAGCTTTGGCTCGATTACGGCACCGGTCCTTTCCGAAACGCCCACCTGGTTTTTGTAATCTTCTACTTTTACCAGGTTACCGGCCGCTTCCAGGTCGGCAATTACCGCCTTACGTGCAGCAAAACGCTCTAAGCCGATATGGATCTGTGCCTTCTCATTTAGGGTACCATTATCATTGATCGTATCTATAACCTCCAGGCGGTGTTTCTGCCCCAGGTTATAGTCATTAATATCGTGGGCAGGCGTTACCTTAAGGGCGCCGGTACCGAATTCCATATCGATGTATTCATCAAATATGATCGGTATTTCGCGATTGATTAGTGGTACAATAGCTTTTGCATCTCTTAAATGTGCGTAGCGCGGATCTTCCGGGTGCACACAGATAGCCGTATCGCCCATTATGGTTTCCGGGCGAACGGTAGCAATAGTAATGTACTCGTCAGAGCCGGCAATCTGGTATTTGATATATACCAGCTTGGAGTTGCTTTCTTTAAAGATCACCTCTTCATCGCTCAGCGCAGTAAGGGCCTGCGGGTCCCAGTTGATCATTTTTACACCACGGTAAATCTTTCCTTTTTGGTAGAGGTCCACAAACACTTTAAGTACCGTATCATAATAAGGTTTATCCATGGTAAAATGTACCCGGTTCCAGTCCAGGGAGCAACCCAGTTTTTTGAGCTGCTGCAGGATGATACCGCCATACTGCTCTTTCCATTCCCAGGCATACTTCAGGAATTCATCACGGGAAAGATCATTTTTATTGATGCCTCTTTCCTTCAGCATGTTCACCACCTTCGCTTCTGTGGCAATAGAGGCATGATCCGTACCCGGCACCCAGCAGGTATTAAAGCCTTTGGCTTTAGCTCTCCTGATCAGGATATCCTGTACGGTATTATTTAATGCATGGCCCATATGCAGCACACCGGTTACATTGGGTGGCGGCATTACGATCGTATAAGCCGGACGTTCATCCGGAGTAGAATTAAAATAGCCTTTTTCGTTCCAGTATCTATACCATTTCTCTTCATTTGCTGAAGGCTGGTAATTCTTACTCAATTCCATGTATCTGTCGAATATAATTTATAATAAGTTCAAAGTATGCAAAAATAAAGATTTCATTCGATTATTGATATTGTACATTTGTAAGCATAAAAATGTGTGATAAATCCACCCAATATCACAATTTATCTGTTAAAAATCCGTTACCAATAAGAATATTATGAAAAATTGGATCAGCTCTTGCCTGCTTTGCCTTATTGTCCAGCATGCCTGGAGCCAGCAAGATAATAGCTACTGGAGCAATCAGCGCTTCAGGGGCGGGCCGATACTGGGTTTAAATTTTTCCCAGGTAGATGGAGATAGTGATGCCGGTGTACATAAAATGGGGTTACAGGCTGGTTTGGGCTCTTATGTCAGCCTGGCAGAGCAATTCGGCATCCAGCTGGACATTCTCTATAGCCAGAAAGGTTCCCGTTATGCCCGGGAAATGACCTCTATAGCCGGTCCCTACTTTATGACCTATAAATTAAAACTGGATTATATAGAAATGCCTTTAGCCTTGCAATTCTATTTAAACCAGGATATCCATATCGGGGCTGGTATCGCCTACAATCGCTTAATCAGTAGCAAAGAGTCCTGGCTGTCTTTATATGGCTGGGCACCGATCGACCCGGAAGACTATCCTTTTGAGCGGGATGTCTGGGAATATTTCGCATCGGCAAGCTATCGCCTCAGCGACCGGATCAGAGCCGAAATCCGCTATCAGCGGTCGGCGACGCCGCTGAGGAAAAGGGAACATGTATACGAGAATTTCGGCAATGGCAGAAACCAGCTTAATAATTTCCTGTCGCTGAGACTCGGCTATTATTTGTAATATTTAATAATTCTTATCAATTCGAAAACCTATCTTTGCGGACTTAAATTATGAAGAAGCTATTTTTGACCACAGGTATTGCAGCGATCAGCTTTTATGCAAACGCTCAGACTCAGTATGCCGATAAAATAATCGCTACCGTTGGTAGTAAGGTTATTTTGCAGTCTGAAATCGGTAAGCAATACTTAGGAAAAATCGAGAGTGACAAGGTGGAACTGCCGGAATATGAGAAATGTGGCATGTTGCGTGATGCAATCGCCGCAAAGATCATGGTGGCCCAGGCAGACAGGGATAGTGTTATGGTTAGCCCCCAGGAGATAGAGTCCGCCGTAGACGAGCAGATCTCCCGGATTTTGCTTTATGAATTCCGGGGCGATAAAAACGCGATGGAACGCACGGTAGGTAAATCGATCTACCAGATCAAGGAAGAATACCGTGAACCCTTACACGAACAACTGGTATACCGGAAAATGTATATGGAAGTAGTGAAAGATGTTGCGGTGACGCCAAAAGAAGTAGAAACTTTCTTTAACCAGATACCGGAAGATCAAAAAGTGAACATACCAGCTTCTGTTGAAGTAGGAGAAATCGTATTAAAACCGGAAGTGGACCCCGAGGTAGAAAAATATACCCGGGAGCGTGTAGAAGATATCAGGAAACAAATTATGGATGAAGGACGTCCTTTCGAAACCATGGCACAGATCTACTCAGAAGATGACGGGGCACAGAATGGCGGAGAAATGAACCTGAACCGGAAAGACGGCAATTACGACAGCCGCTTTGTCGCTGCCGCCTTTAAACTGCAGCCTGGCGAAGTATCACCGGTTTTTCGTTCAAGTTTCGGGTACCACCTGGTAAAGATGCTGGAGCGTAATGGCGACGATGCCAAGATCAGGTATATCGTGATCATTCCTAAGAATACCGCTTCTGATTATGATAAGGCCATCGTCAAACTGGATAGCGTGAGAAACCTCCTGGTCGCTTCTAAACTATCATTTGGAGATGCCTTAAACAAGGTGAGTAATGATGAAAGGTCCAAGCAACAGGGTGGTATGGTAAGAGATATGAACACCGGGAGCACCATAATCAGCCTCGACGCGATCACCAGCACAGACCTTGCTATGGAAGTAACGAACCTGGAAGTGGGGGAATACAGCAAACCTTATGCTTACACGGATGAAATGGACCGTTCGAGGAAAGTAAGGATCATTTACCTGAAATCAAAAACGCCGCCCCACAAGATGAACCTGAAAGATGACTACACCATGATCCAGAATGCCGCCCTGCAAATGAAAAAAATGAACTTTTTAATGAGCTGGCTGGAAGACAAGAAAGATGGTTACTACATAAAGATAGATCCTAATTATGTCAACTCCTGCGAAGAGTTAAAGATTTTCACTAAGAAAAAATAAGCCTTTAAATATCAAATCCCGCTCAAATCTGAGCGGGATTTTTTGTATCATTCTGTTCAAAGAGTTCAATTAAATTCAGATTTTTAATATTTGTGAAAGGAACTATAAATAAAATCCGTAAATTAGACTGATTAAACTTTATTAATATGAAAATTAACTTACTCTTGAGCAAATGGTCGCGGTACACCTTGCTCTCTGCAATCTCCTTGCTGCTGACAGAATCCGTGCAGGCACAATGTTTAACTAATACGAGCCAATATCCTGGCAGTACGGTCGTACCAACTGTATTTGATGGCGTTACCCCCAATGCAATTTCTTCCTGTAACTATGAAGAAGAATACGCAGTGGTGAAAGTTAATGCCAGCCAGCAGCACCTTTTCTATTCCTCTAATCCCAATACCTATATTACGATCAGTAACAAAACAGGGACTACTGCCTTTGCCCATGGTGCCGGCCAGGTAAGCTATACCTCTACTGTTGCCGATACCGTAAGAGTATACTTTAATACCAATGCCAGCTGTGGCACTTATGATGACTGTATTGAAACAAATGTGATCATCGGCACCAACCCGATCTGCTTCCTTCCTTTAGGCATGCCAGTGGCCACTAATATAACCAATAATGCAGCTACCCTTTCCTGGAATGCCGTAATCCCGGCACCAGGTGGCGGCTATGAATATTACTATGGTAACCCGGCAACACCGCCAACAGCAACGACTACTGCATCGGGCTCAACAGCCGCCACATCCGCCTCATTATCGCTGACACAGAATACGGATTATGGCTTTTGGGTAAGAGCTGTTTGTGGCACTAATAACAAGAGTGCCTGGGGTATGATGACGGAATTTAGCACACAGCATATCGTCAGCAGGCCATGGACAGAAGGGTTTAATACCCAATGGACGATGCCGGACGGCTTTACGGCTGATGAAAATTATTGGTTTGTAGATAGTGATCCCGGCTATTTCGATGGTAATCCAGGTCATTTTTTGGGCGTCAATCAATATATGACCGATACCTATAAAGTTGAAACAGTAAACATTTCCGGAGTACTGGCAACAGACGTCTTAAAATTCGATTACCGTTATTTTGATTCCTGGGATGCCCCTCTGCCACCGCCTGCAAATGATGGTTACTTTAAAGTATTTATTTCCACGAACATGGGTCAGACCTATACACAAATCGACTCTATTGTAAATAATACCACTGCGGTATGGACAACAAAAACCTACCCGCTCAGCGCTTATACCGGACAAACGATCAGGATCAAAATTCAATCTTATTACACCAGTGCTTCCGGGTTCGGTGATTATTTTTTAGGATTGGATAATTTTTTTGTAGGGGGAGCTTGTACCCCACCTGTAGTTAACCTGGGCGCTGATGCTACGATCTGCCAGGGTACTACCCTGACCCTGAATCCCGGTAGCACTGCAGGAGCTACCTACGCCTGGAGCACAGGTGCCACCACGCCTACACTGGCAGTTACCACTGCAGGTACTTATCATGTTACCGTTACTCAAGCGGGCTGTTCCGCTTCTGATACTATTATAGTAAGTACATCTCCTAATCCGACAGTGAATCTGGGAGCCGATACCACGATTTGTAATGCCACAACTTACACACTAGATGCGGGAGCAGGCACCGGGTATACTTACCTCTGGAGCAATAATGCGACCACACAAACGATCAATGTTACTACAGGAGGTGTCTATTCTGTTACGGTGACCAACGCCAATGCCTGTACCACTTCGGACGAAGTTACTGTTGGCTTCAGTACCGTACCGACAGTAAATGGGATCACTGCTACCGGCAACCCTTCGCCTTCCTTCGAGTTTGAAGCTAACGGGGCTACCAATGCAGAGGAATACCACTGGGATTTCGGGCATAACGGGGCTACCGCAACCGGTGCTACGGCAACTTATACTTATCCTTCCCTGGCCACACCGGCGACCTATACAGTTACTTTAACGATTAGTAATGATTGCGGAGAGGCTGTGATCACTACCGTAGTTACCGTAAACCCGGTTGGTATTAATGACCTGGGACTGGATAATAATGCCCTGAAACTGTTCCCGAACCCGGGCAGTCATTCTGTAAAACTGGTCAATGAGAGCAATTACAAAATGAAACAGATCATTATAAACAATATCCTCGGACAAACGGTAGCCACTATCCCTGTATCTAACAAAACACAGCAAGTAATCGATGTGAACAGGCTACCTGCAGGCTTATACAATGTACGCATTGAATTTGAAGAAGGTACCGTGATCCGGAAACTGGAAGTAATCAAGTAAAATATACTTAATACAAAACCGGGGCTGCTCCATAATGGAGCAGCCCCGGTTTTTATGATTTAAAACCCTAGTTAAAAAGATTTAATTGCTTCCCGTCGAAACTGGCATAAACCATGGAAGGATGCGAATCCTGGTGATACACATTACCGGCTTTATCTATAGCGATTGCACCACAAAAACCGTCATAAGGTTTTAATTCCGCAAAAGTTTTTGCAAACGCGGCTTCAATCGTCATATTGTCTGTCACACGGGTTACAATCTTCGCGGCCACCGCGCCACTCACAATATCTTCTCCCACACCGGTACAACTTACGCCGCAATGTTCATTGGCATAGTTGCCTGCGACAGTAGCCGAATCAGAAATACGACCGGGAATTTCAAAACCTTTCCCCCCCGTAGAAGTTGCTGCAGCCAGTCTTCCTTCTTTATCCAGGGCCACACAGCCCACCGTTCCCGTACCGGTAGCTTTAAGCTTAGCTTCATATTCCGATCTCCGCTGCGGGATCTCTGTCGAAAAGACGCCATAGCCCTGCTTCCGGGCATAATTTGTAGCGCCGGAACCTCCCAGCACACGATCATCTTCAACCATCAGCGTTTGTGCCACAAGCACCGGATTTTTTACTTCCTCGATATTGATCACACCGCTCATCTTCTGGCTTTGTCCGTCCATTACGGCAGCACTCATCCTTATCTTACCATCACTCTGGATCTGGGAGCCGGTACCTGCATTGAACAGGGGATCATCTTCCAGGAGCGAACAGGCATAAACAACGGTTTCTAAAGCAGTATGGTCCTGCAGGTAATCGTAGGCAGCCTTTACAATACGCTCTAAAGCCTGCTGCTTCGCTAATTTCGTTTCTGCAGAGGTGGAGGATTCCGAGAAAAAGCCTCCGTGTATAATCACTTTCATTGCCATTATGTTTATAATAAAAAGGCATCCCTAAAGATGCCTGATATGGTTATTTTATGCCGGTTTAATTATCATCATCGGCGACAAAATTGCCGATCTTGGTATACTGTGAATTATGGATTTCAAGCTCTCTGGTTTCCAGGTCATAAGTATCATACATACTGATCACATGTGTTACCAGGTTATTGATAGAGATAGGCTCACCCAGGGCTACCGAGGTAAGATTGGTATCTTTAATCGCATTACCGTCTACAAGGATCACTAATCCTGAGCCGATCGCTTCCAGCTTTTTATTATTCTTGATGAGCAGGCCGGTATCTTCTCCCAGGCCTACGCCTAAGACCCATGGGTTACCTACTACTGCCTGGAACAACCTGCCGATGCGCCCTCTTTCCACGAAATGTGTATCGATGATCACATTAGGGATCAGGCCGAGGCCACCGGTCATTTTCACTTCCCCTTTCAACATAGCTTCCGAGCTGGAACCCTGGTAGATCATATTTTCTGATGCCGCTGCAGCACCTGCCGAGGTCCCTGCATACAGGAACTCTTCATTTTGATACTTATCCAGCATAAGCTTGTGAAAGGCCGTTCCGCCGATGATAGAGGTCAGCCGGAGCTGATCGCCACCGGTAAAAAAGACCACATCTGCGGCTCTTAACCGCTCAATCGTTTCCGGATCGTTGGCATCTGTACGGTTAGCAATATGTAATACTCCCACATTTTTGGCATCCAGGTAAGAAAATGCTTTGACATATTCTTCTCCTACAATATCCGGTATCTGGGATGCGGTAGGTATAATTTCTATCCTTGATGCAGCACCCAAACGGGACTCTACAATGATTCTTTTTAATATCCCTTTTTCAAAAAAATTGAGATTATTCGAGACTTCATGATCATAAGCGGCTTCTGTAAAGCTACCCTTATTGATAGCACCACCTACGATCGCTAATTTTCCTTTTACTTCCATTAAACGCTTGGAAATTGGTTATTGTCAGACAAATGTATAAAAAAATAGTAAGCCGGGCTTATAAAAAGCCATTCATTTCCCCGCTTTAACCAACCGTTTGGAATAAAACAAATGTCTTATATGTTATCCATTACCCTGAAAACAGACTATATGAATTACAAAAACTTTATTTACCTCCTCCTGCTCATAGGATTATGTACAAGCCGCCTTTATGCCGCTACACAAATAAATACACCTAATGTAAGTGGCACCTGGACCCTGTCAGGCTCTCCCTATTATATACATAATAACATTACTATCCCGCTAAGCAGCCAGCTCACCATAGAGCCGGGTGTTGAAGTCGTATTTATGGGCCATTATGAAATAAACAGCCAGGGTATACTCTCTGCAGTAGGAACAGAAAAAAATAAAATAATATTTCGCAGCAATGATACCACAGGCTGGTCTAATCTCCAGTCTACGGCAGGTGCCTGGAAAGGCATCACGCTTGAAAACATTGGCCAGACGGACTTTTCACAGCCAACTTTCGCCTACTGTGTATTTAAAGACATGAAGAAATACCAAAGCTATGGTTTGATCGTCAGTACGATACCCTTACTCTATATCAATAAATGCGAGTTTTATCATAACCAGACCGATGGCATTTTATTAAACCTCTACAACAATGTAGCACCCACGCCTACCAAACTAAAATTTACCAATTGTATCCTACGCGATAATATTACCGGTGTAGCTATGTTCACGGTATACAAGGATAGTGTTTATATCCTTAATAATAAATTTTACAATAATACAGCCAGCTCTGGTTTTGGCCTGTTCAACCATGGATCGGATAATGACATGAGCAATAACTACATGCTGTTTGATCACAATGAATTGCATCATAACCAAACCGGTGCATTAGGAGGTGGTATCGTCAATGCTACTGTTGGCGGCAAGGTAAAAGTATCTAACAATTATATTCATCATAATACTATGGCCAAGAACGGGGCGATCGCCTTGCAAACAAAGTCTTCCCTGATAGAAAATAACCTGGTGATCAATAACAACCAGATAATGGAAGGTATAGTTTGCGGTATTAATGATGGCGGTGCCGGCATACAGTTACTGGGACAAAATCTGGACGCCGCGGTACCCGGAAGAAATATCCATATTGTACGCAACAATATTGTCGCCAACAACCACTCGGCAATTACCGGGGCGGGCATCTGGATACAGCACTGTGAGGCAACAGTGGTCAACAATACCTTTATCAATAATACGAGCAAAGGCTTAGGCGCAGCCGTACGCACCGGAGGTAGTTATTGTAAAGTCCGCCTGTATAACAATATTATTTTCGGCAATAAATTAATCGATGCCCCTAATGATACTGTATACAATAATTTCCAATGCATAGGGAGCTCACTGGAATTATCCAATAACCTGATAGATTACTATTTAAGCCCTAATTGTCTCCCTCAGAATGTACTGGGTTTAGCCACCACCAGCTATGATCACAACCTATCATTAATTGCCCCTACGGCCGGAGCAGGCATAAGCTATGATGCGAGCAATGCGAACTTTGGTTTAGCGTCAAACGCCATTAACTGTATCAACCGGGGTAATAGCAACGCTACTGATCATGGCATGATAGATTTTTACGGGAATCAGCGTATAGTAGGCAATAGCATTGACATAGGTGCTGTTGAATTTCAAAGTTCCGGAACACGGATAAAGGATACTGAGGAAGAGCGCCAGCTCCAGGTATTCCCGAGTCCAAGTACCGGGGCGATAACGATTAAGCACCAGGCAGGCAAGGCGATCAATGCAATAAGCTTAATGGATCTTTCGGGCAGAGTACTTACTACTTTCAATATCCATAGCGGCAGTACATACACCCTTCAAATAGGCCAGTACCCGGATGCCGTCTACCTGCTCGGTATCGAGACAGGGCAACAAACCATTTATAAGAAAATCATACTCAAAAAGTAAAATAATCCGGACCTGCTTATGCAAAGCCCTTTCCTCTGCGAAAGGGCTTTTTTTTGTATCCGGTTGTTCCTTGTTTATCCAGGCAAACGGTGTACCACGCCCGGTGTGCGTATCTTTTTTGTTTCATTGGCAAATAAAAAACTACTATTGTGTTGATATTAACGTAACAGTTATTTAAATTGTAACAGAATTACTGTTCACCTAATTTAAAATACATCAGGAATACTATGAAGATCCTTAAAATTCAGGCATTGAGGGGCCCAAATATATGGAGCGTGCGCAGGAAAAAGCTCATACAAATGCGCTTAGACCTTGAAGAGCTGGAGCAAAAACCGACGAATCTTATTCCGGGGTTCAGAGCACGTATTGAAGCGCTTATTCCATCGATGTATAGTCATCGTTGCTCGGAAGGTGTAGAAGGTGGCTTCTTTTCAAGGGTAGAAACCGGCACCTGGATGGGGCATGTCATCGAACATATTGCCCTGGAAACCCAGACCCTGGCAGGCATGGAAACCGGCTTTGGCCGTACCCGTCAAACCAAAACGGAAGGGATCTATAATGTGGTCTTCAGCTATATGGAGGAAGAAGTAGGCTTGTACGCGGCAGAAAGTGCCGTCCGTATTGCAGAAGCGCTTATCGAAGACGTTCCTTATGATATTGATGCCGACGTACAGGAAATGCGGAAGATAAGAGAAAGAGTACGCCTGGGGCCAAGTACCGCAAGCATTGTAGACGAAGCAGTAGCAAGAGATATACCATGGATACGACTGGGCAATAATTCCCTGATCCAACTGGGCTATGGCGTGAACCAGATGCGATTCCAGGCTACTATTACCTGCAAGACCAGTAATATTGCGGTAGATATTGCCTGCAATAAAGAAACAACAAAACGCTTGCTGGACATGAGCTCCATTCCGGTAGCCAAAGGCAGCATCTGCATGGATGAAGAAGAACTAAAAAATACTATTGATAAGATCGGGTTCCCCATTGTCATAAAACCGCTGGACGGCAACCATGGCAAAGGGGCATCCATCAATGTACAAAATATAGAAGATGCCCTCTCCGGCCTGGCACATGCCAAGCAATACAGCAAGCGGGTCATCGTGGAGAAATTCATTACCGGTCATGATTTCCGGGTATTGGTAATCGACAACAAGCTGGTGGCTGCCGCCCGCAGGGAACCCGCACATGTAGTGGGCGATGGCAAACAAACCGTACAGCAATTGATCGATGAGACGAACATGGACCCACGTAGAGGTTATGGTCATGAAAAAGTGCTTACAGAGATTTCTATAGACCGGGATACCTTAGATATCCTTGCCAAGAAACAGTACACTCTGGACACGATTATTGAAAGAGGCGAAATATTACATCTGAAATCAACGGCCAACCTGAGTACCGGCGGTACTTCTGTAGATGTAACAGAAATGATGCACCCGGAAAACATTTTCCTGTGCGAACGCATCTCGCGCGTGATCGGGCTGGACGTCTGCGGTATCGATATTATGGCCCAGAACCTGACGGCTCCTTTGAAGGAAAGTGGTGGCGTAATTCTTGAAGTAAATGCAGCCCCTGGCTTCAGAATGCACCTTGCCCCGGCTGAAGGTTTGCCCCGTAACGTGGCAGCGCCGGTCATAGATATGCTCTACCCTCCTGGAAAACCAAGCCGTATACCGATTATTGCGGTAACCGGTACTAATGGCAAAACAACAACGACCCGCTTATTAGCACATATCGTTAAAAACTGTGGTTATCGTGTAGGCTTTACCACTTCTGATGGTATCTATGTGCAAAATCACATGATGGAGAAAGGGGATACTACCGGGCCTATGAGTGCGGAATATATTTTAAAAGATCCTACAGTAGAATTTGCCGTACTGGAAACTGCCAGAGGCGGTATACTAAGGTCTGGACTGGGTTTCAGCCGTTGTGATATCGGTGTGATCACCAACCTGCAAGGCGACCACCTGGGCATAGCTGACATTGATACCATCAAAGATCTGGCCAATGTAAAAATGGTCGTAGCCCGCAGCATCAAAAAAGATGGCTGGGCCGTAATCAATGCCGATTGCGAGGCCAGTGTAAAAGCTGCCAGGGAACTGGATTGCAACATCGCTTACTTCAGTATGGACGAAGATAGCGCTAATGCCCGCAAGTTTTCCAAAGAAGGCAAAATCGTTGCCGTTTATGAAAACGGGTATGTGACGATAAAGAAAGGCACCTGGAAAATACGGATTGAAAAAGCCAATCTTGTGCCCCTCACCATGGGTGGCAAAGCCAGGTTTATGATTGCTAATGTGCTCGCAGCAGCCCTGGCCGCTTACCTTTGGGGCTTCAAGACCGAAGATATCAGCCTGTCCCTTCAAACGTTCCTGCCAGGTGCCGCACAGACACCGGGCCGCATGAATATTTTTGAATTCAGGAAATTTAAAGTCCTGATCGACTTCGCCCATAACCCGGCGGGTTACCTGGGTATAGAAGAATTTATGTCCAGCATCGATTCGCCACGTAAGATCGGCATCATTGCCGGTGTGGGCGACCGGCGGGACGAGGATATCATCGAATGTGCCACCATTGCCGCACGTATGTTTGACCATATCATCATCCGTAATGAGAAACATTTACGGGGACGGGAGGAAGAAGAAATCCTGAACTTATTGCTCCAGGGCATTAATTCGGTAGACAAAGTGGTGACCTGGGAGGCCATTCCCAAAGAAACAGATGCACTGAAACATGCGATCAGCATAGCGGAAGAGCATGCATTTATTGTCGCATTGAGTGATGTTATTTCTAATGCGATATACATCGTCCAGTCCTACCTGGATAAAGAAAATGAAACGGCATTAATATAAATTGAAACGGGCTGCTTTTAAGCGGCCCGTTTCATTATGTAAACTTTAGCCACTAATTTTGGGCTTAATTTAAATCATTGCAATGCTTAAATCAATTTTACTGGTAGGAGCAGGTGGGGCCACCGGCAGTATCTTAAGGTTCCTGCTAGGTTTAGGCATAAGCAAACTCCACAAAAGCCCCTACCCCTGGGGAACTTTCTGGATCAATGTCATAGGTTCATTAGCGATAGGGCTCCTTTTAGGCTATCTTTCCAGAAACCCCGGGCAGGAAGGCTTAAAATTGCTATTGGTAACCGGCCTTTGCGGCGGCTTTACTACCTTTTCCGCATTTACTGCGGAGAACATCACCTTGCTCCAGCAGGGACACTGGAACCTGTCGGCAATCTATATTTTTGCAAGCCTTGTCGTCGGCATACTGAGCGTCTGGCTGGGACTCTATATAACGCGATAGCCACATTTAATCGCTTCTTTATACCCGCATAAGTACAATTTCGTATCTTAGCAAGATTGACACATCCAAAAATTCAAATTGCTAAATGAAGAAACTTGTCTTACCAGTGGTACTTGCTGCCCTGTGTTTTACCCCTAAACTACTTATCGCGCAAGCTAAATTTATTGAAAAAGTAGAACAAAAAGGAGAGGAACTGGTTATACCCTATGCTAAATATGTTTTGCCTAACGGGTTAACGGTGATCGTTCATGAAGACCATAGTGATCCCATCGTTCATGTTGATGTTACCTATCACGTAGGGTCTGCAAGAGAGGAGATCGGAAAATCAGGCTTTGCGCACTTCTTTGAACACATGATGTTCCAGGGATCAGACAATGTTGCCGATGAAGCGCACTTTAAAATAATTACCGAAGCAGGAGGGACCTTAAACGGCACCACCAATCGTGACCGGACCAATTACTTTGAAACAGTACCCAAAAATCAGCTGGAAAAAATGCTCTGGCTGGAAGCAGACCGTATGGGCTTCTTCCTGGATGCCGTTACCCAGAAAAAGTTTGAGGTACAACGCGCCACTGTAAAAAATGAAAGAGGCCAGAACTACGACAACCGGCCTTATGGGCTTGTTTCGGAAACAGCCAGCAAATATTTATATCCTTACGGACACCCTTATTCCTGGCTGACGATAGGCTATGTAGAAGACCTAAACCGGGTAAATGCCAATGACCTTAAGAACTTCTTCCTAAGATGGTATGGTCCTAATAACGCAACCCTGACGGTAGGAGGTGATGTAAATACCCAGGAAGTATTGAAACTTGCCGAAAAATATTTTGGCAGCATTCCCCGCGGTCCCGAGGTAAGCAATATGGCACCGGCATACTCCAGCCTGGCTGAAGACCGCTATGTAAACATGGTAGACCAATATGCGAAAATGCCGATGCTACGTGTAGTATACCCGAGCCCGCAATGGTATACCAAAGAAGAAGCAGCGCTGGATGTACTGGCTGAAATCATAGGACAGGGTAAGAATTCTATCCTGTACCAGCAATTGGTAAAAACGCAGAAAGCCGCACAAGCCAGTGTGTACAATTCTGCGAGCGAATTGGCCGGAGAGTTCACTATTTCTGTAGTACCATTTAAAGGCAACACCCTTAAGGATATGGATGCGGAACTGAGAAAAGCATTTGAAGCATTTGAAAAGCGCGGCGTTACCCAGGACGACATCAATAAGTTTGTCACTAAAAACGAAGCCCGTACTATATTCGGCTTAGAGTCTGTTAATGGGAAAGTATCCCAGTTAGCAGCTTATGAAACCTTTAAAGGCAACCCTAACTTCTTAAATACATACCTGGATCTTTACAAAAACCTGAAGCCACAGGATGTAATGGATGCTTACAACAAATTCATTAAAGGGAAAGGGTCCGTGCGTTTAAGCGTGGCGACCAAAGACGAGCCGGAAAACATTGCCGGTGATTCAAAATTCAAGGTTGATTCTACCCGGTACACCGCTCCGGATTATGGATATGATAAACTGGTTTACAATAAAGCCAAAGATAATTTTGACCGCTCTAAAATGCCGGCTTCCGGAACCAATCTGAGCGTTGTAGCACCTGAATTCTGGCAGGAGAAAAAAGGAACCATATCCTTTATCGGTACCGAGATTGATGAGATCCCGGTTACTACAATCTATATAGGCTTCCCTGGAGGTAAACTGACCGATCCGGAAAACAAACAAGGCCTTTCGGATATCTTTGCTGCGATGATGAATGAAGACACTGAAAATAAAACCGCAGAGGAATTCGCCCTGGCCTTAGAGCAATTAGGCAGTTCAATTTCTATCGATATGTCTACCGATGAAATTACCCTATCGGTAAGAACACTAACCAAAAACCTGGACCAAACCCTGGCCCTGGCAGAGGAAAGACTAACCAAATCTAAATTTACCCAGGAAGCCTTCGACCGGACCATCAAGCAATCCATAGAAGGTTATAAAAATAACCTGACCCGCCCGGCAAGTGTTGCCAGCAGTGTGTTATCCAAATTGATGTATGGCAATACCCCATTAGCATGGTCAGCAGGCGGTACCGATAAAACATTACCGAATATTACCTTAGCGGATATAGAAGCTTATAAACAAAACAACTTCTCTGCCCATAAAGCCAATGTCGTAGTCGTTGGTAATCTTTCCCAGAAAGAGATCATGCCTAAATTAAACTTCTTAAATAAACTCAGTCAAAAACCGGTAACCCTGGCTAAGCTTCCGGAGTACAAACATCCTGTAAATAGCGGCAAACAAAAACTCTATTTTGTAGACTTCCCCGGCGCAGCCCAGACGGAGTTCAGGGTTGCACAGGTAACCGGTATCAAGTTCGACGGTACAGGTAACTTCTTCAAATCCGGCATTATGAACTTCCCGTTAGGAGGTGTATTTAACAGCCGCTTAAACCTGTATTTAAGAGAAGAAAAAGGCTGGACCTATGGTGCACGCTCCGGCTTCAATGGTAGTAAATATGCAGGTACCTTCAGTTTCTCTTCCGGTATCAAAGCCAATGCTACAGACAGTGCCTTGTATGATGTACTGGACATTATCCAGGTTTATAAAAAAGACGGCGCTAAAGCAGATGAATTGAGCTTTACCAAAAATGCGAAACTGCAGAGTGAAGCCCGTCAATATGAAACCGGCAACCAAAAAGCGGGTTATTTAAGCAATGTGCTGGAATACAATTTACCTAAAGATATTGCAAAGCAGCAAAGCAAGATCATTAAAGACATCACCCTTAGCGAGATCAACCAATTAGCTAAGAATAACATTAAAAACAGCAATGAATTTGTTATTTTACTGGTAGGTGATAAAAAGCAACTGAGTAAAGAAACGCTGGCAAAATTTGAGGTTATCGACCTGGATAAGGAAGGTAACACGATCAAATAAGCACAATACAGCACCATAAAAAAGATGCTACTCAAACCAGAGTAGCATCTTTTTTTTATCTTGCCAGGACCACATTTCCCTTGTACGTTTTTGTATTATCGAAAAGGTCTTTCACCTTTAAGGTATAAGTATATACCCCGGGATCTGCCGGTTTAAAATTGCTATAGGTACCATCCCAGCCCAGGCCACTTTGCTTACCTGAATAAACAACATTACCGTATCGGTTATAGATCGTAAACTCATACGCCTTAAACACACAGGAAGGCTTTAAGAGGGCTAAGAATACATCATTAAGCCCATCTCCATTTGGGGTGAACGCCGTCGGGAAAACCGGCTCACAATCGCAGGAGGCCTTGCTAATAGTTACAGAATCCTGTTGCGTGCCACAATAATTCTGGGTACTTGCCGTATAGGTACCTGGTTCCGTTACTTCAATCGTGTTGCCATTTATCCCCGTATTCCAGGTAATTGCTGAACCTATTTTCGAATGGGCATTCAGCTGGATCTTGTCCCCTTCGCAGATAAGGGTATCCTGCTGATCGATGGCAAAATCAGCATCCACTACCGTTACAGTAATCGAATCCACAAATAAACAGTTTCCTACCTTCACCTGTACCCAGTAAGTACCTTCATAACCTACAATGAGCCGGGCACCGGTAGCTCCCGTGCTCCACTGGTAGTGGTCTGCACCCGCTTGTGCCGCATCTAAGGTCAGCTTTTGCCCCCGGCACAGGCTCGTATCAAGACCTAAATCAAACTCAGCCCCCAGTGTTTTTAAAATGAAAGTGTCAATATAAACTTCACAATCATAGGTATAAGAATAGACCCAATAGGTTCCTGGCTGCCGGGCTGTTGTTTGTATTGTTTCCACCCCTGTATTCCACCTGTAATAGGCCACACCCTGCCTGGGAGAGGCCATAAGGATGGAATCGCCTTCACAAATGACGGTATCAAGCATCCTGCTGCCAATCCAGCTGGTATCTGGAGCAATACGGGGCAGAAAAGCAGCGCCCAATACAGGATAACCCACTAAATAAGGAGGAGGGAAGGAATGAAAAGTATCCAGTATATTTCCCGGAGCCGGCACATCCGGGTTTTTCACTCTTATAATGCGTTCCACATCGATCATATATACCTGACCATCCGGTGCTGTCCTTATATCCCAGGGCTTCATAGCGGCTACCTGTACTCCTGAGGCTCCTATAGCATTCAGGTCAGGATATAGTTGCAAATTGTATTGCCATACCGGAGACAGGTAAGGATCCGTACTCACACCAACGGCATAAAGTAAATTTTCATTGGGCGACAGTTCCAGCGAACCATAAGCATGTGTATTGGGGATGAGCTCAAAATTAGAAAACACACCGCTAAGGTTATCAAATTGAACCCGGACAATGCCGAGGTTGGTCCGGTAATAAGTCAATCCGTTTGTAGCTGATATTTTCAGGTGTCCCGGTATACTTAAGCCGCTCAGCATCGGATAAGAAATTACCGGTATAGGATCAACGCCATTCCGGTCCACTTTAAAGGCATGCAGCCCATAGTTGTATTCAAAATTACCCGCGATTATAAACCAGAAGGTATTGCAGGCACCCCCATAAGCAACTGCAGTGTATTCGGTACTCCCTTTAGGCAGGATCATGACATTTTTCTGGGTGGCCACCACATCTCCATTGCCGCCATTCAGGCGCATATCTACAAGATGGTAGTATACCGGCCCCGGTACCTCCTGATCTGCACTGCCTACGAAAACATAATACTGGTGCGGATCTACAGGGTTAGCGATGATCTGCACGCTTTGCCGGCCGGAGCCAATGGGTACCCCGTTAATAACCGGGCCATTACCGGATAAACCATTCGCATTGGGCATTTCATTCCCATTCCGGTCCCAGATCCGCGAACCTATAGTATAGAATAATACATTACCCGAAGCATCGCTCACGCTGGCCGTAGACTCCCAGGCATAAATGCCCGAGTTATTAGAGAGCACTGGAGGGTTGCTATTAAAATCTATATGATAGCCATACTCAAAATACCAGTTGTTATTTTCTCCCTGCGCAGATAAATGAATACTGATAAAGGATAACAATAGGTAAAGAAAATAAAATTTATATTTCATAGGATGACAGGGGGTTTATCCAAAAATATAGGTAAATATAATATACTTTAAGGAAAGAAGTACCGGCACCTTTTAAGACCAGACCTAAAACACTAAAACACCTTACCGTAATAAAGCAGGCTCCCCCTTCGCTAAAACGGCGCCGCTACTCATATAGTAAAAACAATAAATAACCTCGGCATCACTTACAGTCGCGCAGGACTCGAGCGAGGCCCTATTGGAATTAAGGGCATAAACCGGGGCTGTAGCATTAAAGTCTATGTGTGATCCATAGCCAAAGTGCCAGTGGTTATTCTCTCCCTGCGCCCACACGCCGGAATAACAGCATAACCATAAAAAAAAGACAAGGTAAAAACTATACTTCATGTTGATAAGGAAATAGAATTGTGAAACAGGCTTGTAAATATAATAAATTTTAAGTTTTAGCGCTAAGCATTAAATCATAAGCCCTGTTCATTTGATTAGCCTTATTGTTTTATCTTCGATTAGTAAACACCTGAGAATCCATGAAACCGCTTCAGTTCCGCAAAGCTCTTTACCTGCCTGTACTATTTGTATTAATGTCTTTTATTCCTGCCGGGGCCCAGTACCGCTTATCTGGGAAAGTAAGCACGGTAGAGGCCGCTACTACACTAGACCAAATCGTTGTGCAACTGGTCAACCAGGAAAAGGACAGTACCATTAACTCCGCGCCGGTTGATATAGAAGGTAACTTTTCGATCACAGCACCTGAGGGTAATTATTTAATCAATTTTGAATGGGATAATTATATCCTGGAGCAAAAAATGATAGCGCTCCAATCCGATACCGATTTGGGGATCATCCCCGTATCTTTCCCGGTTTACGATGAACTTAAAGGAGTAGCGGTCACCGCAAGGCCGCAAAGCCTCACTATCAAAGACGGCAAATTGATCTACACACCCGCTGTAAGCTCTGCCCAGTCTGCCTTTGAAATAGTGCAGACCACTCCTACGCTTGCCGTAACCGATGAGGATATCCAGCTAAATGGTAAAGGCACACCACGTATCATGATCAATGGCAGGTGGCAACGCATGCCCATGGACCAGCTCCTGACTTATCTCAAAAGCCTGCCAGCGCAAAAGGTTAAAAATATAGAGGTGGTCAGGAACCCGGGCGCAGAACAGGACGCGGAAAATAATTCAGGCTACATCAATATTGTCTTACGCGATCAAAAAGAACAAGGTTACCAGGGCTCGGTAAGCATGAATGCCTTTAAAGCTACTTACCTGAACTATAATCCGGCCATCAACCTCAGCGCGTATTTAGGAGCTTTGCAAATCAATGCCAATATCGGGTACAGCAATGGCAAGATAAAAACGCCCGGAAGTAATTTTTTACATTTCCCCGATAAATACTGGGAAGAGCAGCACCGACAGGTCAAAACCTCAAACGCCTTGCCCCTGAGCTTTAACGCCGATTACCAACTGAATAAAAAACATCTTATAGGCGCAGGCATTACTTACCAGGACAGTCGCTCCAAAAGCAATGAGCATAACCAGACTCATATCTTCAACCTAAACAGGACGCAGATTGATTCTTCCCTATTAACTACAGGAAAGAACCCTGAAGAAATGGAAACCTTTTCGGTGAATTTAAACTACACATATCATATCAATGATTCCGGTCAAAAGGTCACCCTGGACCTGAACCATTATGCGCAAAACTATAACAGGCAGCAGGAATTTTCCAACTTCCGGTTTGACCACGCAGGGCAAGCCACACAGCCCGGGCAAGACTTCCGGTCGGGCAACGACCAGCGTATGCTGATCAGTACGGCCAATATAGATGTGGCGCATCCCACAAAATGGCTGAACCTGAACTATGGCGCCAAATTTTCTTATATCAGTAATCAAAACCGAACTTCTTTCTATCAGTACCTCAGCGACAACTGGGAACCTGACAATAACCGTTTTGATCATTTCACCTACAATGAAAGGACCTATGCCCTTTTTGCCAAGGCCAGCAAAGAATTAAAAAAATGGAGCCTGAGTACCGGCCTCAGGTGGGAATATACAGAAACAATGGGCATCAGTAAGGTATATAATATCCGCAACAAAAATAATTATGCAAAATTTTTCCCATCTGCGAGTATCGGCTATAACCCCAACGAAATGCATAATTTCAGCCTGAATTACTCCAGGCGAATCGACCGCCCCTTTTTCGGGCAGGTAAATCCCTTCCGCTGGTACCACACGCAATATGCTTTTACAAATGGTAACCCTTCCCTGCAGCCTTACTTCAGCCATAACATAGAGCTGGATTACGCCTTACATCAAAAATGGTTTTTCGGCGCTTACTATAGCCGCTCCGACGGGATGTTCTCAGAGTATGACCTGGTAGATCCGCTGAGCAATTTCAGGGAGACCCGGGTAGACAATATTTTAGATCTTAACGTGTATGGACTCAACGTTTCAGCGCAAGTATATCCCCTGAAGTTCTGGTTACTGGTGCCACAAGCGGGCCTGAGCTACACCCAGATTTTCTCCAAGGCAGATTTCCTGGACTATTCCGCAGGGACTTTTGTTTATAGTTCCCTCTACCAACAATTCAGTTTAGACCAAAAGAAACAATGGCTTTTGGATGCCAATACTTATGTGTACGCTCCCCGCAATTACGGCATTATGCAGTTCAAAACCTTGTGGGCACAGTCGTTTAAATTAACTTATGCTACCGCCGATAAAAAATGGCAATTCGTGGTATCGGCCAATGATGTATTCAGGACCGCAGCGATGCGTTACAATTCCATCATTAACGAAACGCTGAGGGAGCGCTATGTGTATCGGGACCAAAGAAATATTGGCCTTACGGTCCGCTATAATTTCAAAAACGGAACTACACAAGCTAAAAGAGAAAAACCCCAAAGTAATGAGGAGGAAATGGACCGCACAAGGGGATAGCTATCTTACTAATGTAAGCTCCCCTTTATAAACATTGGTTGCGACCTCGCCGTAATTATTGGCCACTTTAAGTATATAATAATAAACGCCAAGTTCTGCAGGGCGCCCACTCTGGTAGGTGCCATCCCAGCCCAGGCCCTTTTGATTACTTGAAAATACAAGCTGGCCATACCGGTTGTATACAACAAACTCAAAAGACTTAGCCTGACAAGTTGCTTTGAGCAATGGCGTAAAAGCATCATTTTTACCATCGCCATTCGGAGAAAATGCAGTGGGGAAAACAGGAATGCAATCGCAATTGACCACATCTATAGTTACAGAGTCCGACTGGATACCACAAATATTTTCAGTTTGAGCGGTGTAGCGGCCTGCCTGGCCTACTGTGATTGCAGGTAAGCCGATGCCATTAGTCCAGACTATAGAGCTGCCCATATTAGTTACTGCGGTGAGCACTACAGAAGAATTGTCACAAATTGTGGTATCACCTTGCAGGATGCTCAGGTCCGGGTAAATACCCGTTACCCTTATGGTATCTGTCGCATAACAGCCTGCCAGGCCTACCCGCACGGAATAGGTACCCGGCAGCGCTACAGTTATACGAGGCCCGGTAGCCCCGTTACTCCACAAGTAATTTTCGTAGACCGGGTCAAAAGCATCCAGGGTAAGAACATCACCATCGCATATTGCCGTATCGTTTTCAGGTGTAAGATTTACTTCCAGCAATTTCAATTTAAAGGTATCAATATGTACCTCACAGTCATCCATTAGCGCGTATACCCAATAAATGCCGGGTTGGTCAATTATTTTTTCGATACCTGTTGCGCCATCATTCCAGATGTATTCTGTCATTCCTTCTTTGGAACTGCGCAGCGTCAGGTTATCATCCTTACAGATCAGTGAATCGATGACCGGCAAAAGGCTTTCAAAGGTATCCGGGACCGTTTTTAAGGGCAAATATTCGGGATTGAATAATTGCGAGTTGGAATTCACCTGCGGGAAGGTCATAAACGCAGCGGTGTAATTTGCAGTAGTCAATAACTCGTCCGGCGTCTCTATTACATCTATGTCTGCCATTCCTAAGCCCGGGTTGGAAGAGGATGCACTGAATCCGTATATTTTCCCGTCAGGGGCCAGCCGGTAGCCCATCAGCTGGTTCAGCGCCCTTTCCACTCTCGAAGCAGTTAATGCGTTCAGATCAGGGTATAAGCTAATATCAAATTGCATTAATCCCATATTCTGACCATTCTGCAGGCGGCCCATAAAATACAGGTATTTACCCCCAGGAGCAAACTCAAGATAATTCCTCACCATCCCAAGGCCTTGCGGAAAATTGCCGGTCTGGGGGATTACTTCAAAATTTGTGAATTCGCCGGTACTCCTGTTGAATTGATGCCGCATTAATCCCAGGTTAGTAATGGTAAAGGCAATGTTTGATTTTTTATTTACCCTGGTGTAGCCTAAAAAGTCCAGGCCCTGGAGTGCCGGCACCGTAACTACAGGATTCAGATCAATCCCGTTTTCATCAATTTTATAAGCCAGCAGACTATCTCCGCTCTGCGCAGAGCCCTGGGCAACTACCAGCCAATAGCTGCGGCAGGTGCCGTAAAGTACATAGATACCTTCATTAAAGATCCAGTGCTCCATAAGTACATTGTTCTTCTGCAGCACATCTCCCAACCCGTTATTCAGCGACATATCTACAATATGATAGTAAATCTTTCTGTTGTAGGGGGAGGAGGTATAAGGATCTCCCGAAAAAACGTAATATTGATTGGTATTAGCTGGATTGGGAACTATTTGTACCCCCCACATACACGAACCGTAGGGTTGATTTGTGAGTGGATTTATTGGTCCGTTGCCAGACAAGCCTGTGGCATTGGGCATTTCATTACCATTCCTGTCCCATATCCTTGCGCCCATGGTATAAAATAACAAATTACCCTGTGCATCACTTACTGTAGCGGAGGATTCTGCACTTTCTATATTACTGTTATTGCTGTATACCGGTGGGGCTTGATTAAAGTCCAACTGATTATTATATCCCCAGATCCATATATTATTTTCTCCCTGTCCATAAGACAGGAGGGAAAAAAACAGTATCCCGGTAAGTAATATAGCACTCAATTTATGCATAAATGTTAACCAGTAACAAGTGAAGAAAACCTGATCAAAGAAAATAAAAATAATATTTTTTTCCATATAAATCAAATACAAAAGGGAAAGCCGTGCAAATGCAAGCTTTCCCTTTTTATAGTCAAATTATTACTGTTTACAGGCTGTGATCAAAGTCAAACTCGCTCTGCCCCAATTTTCTTTTGTAAGCTGCGAAGGCATCCGGGTCGCCGTAAGGACCTTGATAAACCGCGTCGCCAAAAGCCAGCATAGGAACAAAAACAATACCCAAAAGGATTAAGCCAACGGTATAGCCCTCATCTTTTCCAAAACTTTTGGACAACATATTATAACTCCAAATCAGCAAAATGATATTGGCTACCGGCACAAGGCAGATCAACACCACCCACCAGGCAGGTTTACCGACAATCTTCATCAAGGTGATTAAATTGTAGATCGGGATGATCGCCTTCCAGCCCTCTTCTCCCGCTTTTTCAAAGATTTTCCACATAGAGGCGATCATTAATGCGATAACGCCCAGATAAAAAATAATTCCGATTCCTATCATAGATTTATAGTTTTAAATGTTTTAGAACTACAATGCTACTTCCTTTTATTTTAAATTACAAAAAAATCTTAATATATTTTCATTACCTGGCTTTAAGATCAGGCATCAAAAAAGGGTTGCCCATGGCAACCCTTTTTTCTATAATTTTTCTTGTCCCGTCCTGAAATAGCGATACACCAAAAAGTATCGTATGGATAAAATTGAATCAAGTCAGTACGTAAAGCGTACTCAGAAGGATTACAGTCTTTCATTTAAGGTGGGATT